>Ga0078972_1000076_pt1 | contig 373542 bp, 342 predicted proteins | sample YelNatPaOPGAMG01_FD_67568 | JGI IMG/M metagenome (GOLD analysis project Ga0078972, IMG submission 67568) | Hot spring thermophilic microbial communities from Obsidian Pool, Yellowstone National Park, USA - OP-RAMG-01 (SPADES assembly) (version 2) | ecosystem: Environmental > Aquatic > Thermal... | reverse complement strand
GCTGCTTGGCCACCGCCGCCTCCCCCCCCATGGCCCTGACCCGCGCCTCCATCTCCCGCAACTCCCGAATCTTCTCCACCACCGTCTTCATATGACCGTCTCCCTCCCAACCTGTTGCTGACCCTATGGCCATGGCCAGCGGCCAGACAGGCCGGAAAACCTGAAGGCAAAATTTTACGCAATTGTGTAGGTTATTTTCTTTCCTTCCCAATGTCAATCTAATTTAGGTGAATATTTTCTCTTTAACTCTTAAGGTATGCCCCTTATAATGGTTTTGTGGTAAAGCGCCGAGTCGGATTTCCTGAACGGCGAAGAAAATCACCGGCAGGACTGGTAAGGGAGGCAAAAATGGAGGCTCGCGCCGCCCTCCTTGGCCCGGGAGACGCCCATTGTACCACCGTCAGAGTGCGATTCGGCGATACCGATCCTTACGGCATCGTCTATTTCGTCAGTTACTTCCGGTACTGCCACCGGGCCATTGAGGAATATCTCCGGGCGGTGGGCCTGAAACCCGAAGAAACCTTTAAGAACGTGGAGGAAGGCTTTGGCCTGCCCATCGTGGAGGCTTGGGCCCGATTCCGGCGGCCGGCCCGCTATGGCGAGGTCCTGCGGGTGGAAACCAGGATTCAGGAAATCAGACCCAAGGCAATTATTTTCAGATTTGAATTCTTCCCGGAAGAGGGGGAAGAACTGATTGCCGAAGGCACCGCCAACCTGGTGGCCATTGACCGCACTTGGCGGGTGCGGGATTTACCGGAAAAGGTGAGGGCGGCAATATCCGCCAAACGCCAACCCTAATAGAGAAACAAGCAATAAAGACAAAAACAATTACCAGACTTCTAGGAAGTTGGGCCTTGGGTGACAGGCAACACTTTTTAACGCACTGACATCATGGCTTAGAAGCAATTGGTGGTAGAGAAAATCTTCAGTAATGTTCAACAATTTCAGCAGATCGTTTGATGCCTCATAGGCATGACTCATATCGCAGTTATTCAGCAAATAGGGATTTTTCCGGATCATATTTTTAAAATTGGCAATCAGAGAACACAGAGTATTTTGGATTTCGCAGAACTTTAACCTTAAAGCCTCCAGCACCCGTCCGTTAATGGAAACCGTCTTATCGGCATAATCAGCTTCGGCCTTTAGGACTTCATTCATATTTAGGCAATGTTTCACCCGACGGCACAACTCAGGGGCGTCGAAGGGGGTGAGAAGGTAGTCGTCTACCTCCACCTGAAAGGCCTCAATGGGCAAATTCAGCTTTCGGGGGTTCCCGGCAAGTATGACCTTGGTCCACGGCGCCCGCCGTTTGGCCTGCCGCAGGAGGTCCAATTTGTCTTCTTCATACCCGGTTAGATAGACCAGCAGTAGATCAAAGTAGTAATTATTCAGGTCTTCAAAGGCAGTCTCCGCATCAGGAGCCAGCACGACCTGAAACCCTTCGGACTGCAGAATGTAGCCGATAGCTGAGATGATCGGCGTATTCTTGTCCACCAGCAAAATCTCCTGAAGCGCCATCGTTCTGTCCTCCGGTTCGGCAAAGAAAGCAAGGTTTTCAAGGGCTATCCGACGTGTCGATATGGAAAATCCGGACTTCAGCGGTCCGGTCTTGGGGATGCTCTCTCACATGACGCCGCCAGGCCCGCTCTTCGGTTTCCCCGGCTTTGACCAAAACCACTGCCACCCGGAATTGCGGCAAATATCTGTTCACCTCCCGCGCTGGATGTGCCTCTGTTAAGCAGTACATCACTTCTCCTTTCCGCTTTCGGAATCTTCCCCGGGTTGTTCCAGGCACAGAGAACGCCAAGTGCAGTCAAGCTGATCGCAAAAACCTTTTTTTCTTCGGAAGCAGTCCGGGTTCCGCTCGGACCGTTGGATGCTCCTGACTAGTTCGGTGATGTCGATGAAGTTATCCTTCATTAAGAGTTTGGGGTACAGAAGGTGACGGTTGAGGCTAATTTTTCAAAATCCGGCCGGAATGTCTATAGGGCGAGGGCCTCAATTTGTTGGGGAAAATTCCCAAAATGTCCGGGAGATTTAGGGGACACAAAGGGGGTGATCAGGACTTCCAGCGGTCCAAATCAATGAGGCCTATTTTGGCGGCGTATCGTACAAGCTCCATGGAGGAGTGAAGACCGAGCTTGGCCATGATGTTTGACCGATGGTTTTCCACGGTCTTGCGGCTGATGCAGAGACGGTCGGCAATTTTTTTAATGGATTGGCCTTCGGCCAAAAGGCGGAATATTTCCTGTTCCCGGGGAGATAAACTCGCATAGGCAGGGTCAGTGACAGCAGCTCCCCTTCCTTGCAGTTCCGCCAGCCGCTCCACCACTTGGCGGGCTACCGAGGTGTCCAGAAAATATTCCCCGCGGGAGACTTGTTCCAGGGCCTGGAGGATTTTTCCGGGAGGGGCGTCCTTGACTACATACCCCAAGGCCCCTGCCTGGAAGGCGGAAGCGATGTAATCTATCCTGGCATGCATGCTGACTATCAGGATCTTGATTCCGGGAAGGATCCGCTTGAGGTCGCGGCTGAGGTCAATTCCGTTGGCATCGGGTAACGAGATGTCCATAAGTACCAGATCGGGCTTCAGCCTTTGGGCCATCTCAAGGGCGGCTTTTCCCTCTCCGGTCTCCCCCATTACCTCGAACTCCGGCTTCTGGGCAATGATGGACTTGAGCCCCTCTCGGAACATGGGGTGGTCGTCAACAATGATGAGTTTTTTCTTTGGAGTCAAGGTTTTCTCAGCCAGGGTATTTCCACGGTTATTTTCGTGCCTTTGTTCGGCTGGGTCTCGATGTTCATTTGCCCGCCCAGGAGGGCTACCCTCTCCTTCATTCCCAAAAGCCCCATACGCTTTCCCGGTGCCGTCGGGACCCCTGGCTCGATAGCCTCGAACCCCTGGCCGTCGTCTTCCAGCCGCAGAATGATTTTGGGGAAAGAGGCGACCAACCGGATATTCGCCTTGGCGGCCCGGGCATGTCGTTCCACATTGGTGAGGCCTTCCCGGACAATGCGGTAGAGGTTAATGGCGGTGTCATAATCAAGGGTAACGGCCTCCATTCCCGCCGCCCGAAAATCTATCTGCAGGCCGGTACGAGCGGCCACTTCCTCACAACGCCGCCTGATGGCCTGAACCAAACCCAGATGCTCCAGATCTGGAGGGCGCAGAATATAGGAAAGGTTGCGCACTGAGTTTAAGGTCCCTTGTAACTTTTCCGAAACCTGCCACAATTTCTGACTGAGTTCAGGCCTTTCCGACAACTCGGCGCGCAGATTTTCCATCGTGATCTTCAGAGCAGCGAGTTCCTGGGCTATGGAGTCATGCAGTTCCCGGGAGATTCTTTGTCTTTCGTGTTCCTGGGCTCGCAGAAGTTCCTGAGAGAGAACATGAATGCTCTCCTGAGCCTTCAACTTTTCCAGCGCAGTTCCCAGATAAACAGCCGCTCTTTCCAGATCTTCGACCTTCCTCGCAGTAACCAGGTTTTGCCTGGGGTCAGCCGCCTGGAGCAAGCCCATAATCCGGGGGCCCAGGCGAACCGGCACCAACGCCACGGATTCAAAGCCGAATTCGTTGCACAGACTGCACGTTTTGCCTTTTTCTGTCGGAGACATTGTGGCCAGCAACCCGCTTGTATGGTTGCTATAAAAAGAGCCGCTTTCGGTAAAAAAAGGCATCCGGGGGTCAACCCGGCCTTGGATGACCTTGAGACACATAAAATGGCCCGACTCTGCGCCCCAAGAGCTTTTCAAATCGCAGGCGGGCAGATCCAGACCGCTGAAAACCCTAAAGGGAATGTCCCCCCTGTCCTCCATAATCCTGATCCCTACCGCCGCGCAGCCCGTGAACCGTTTGATTTCCGCCATGAAGTCTTCCAGAAGCGGGGTCAGGGCGGAGTGCCGGTGGGATATTTCCAGAAACCTTCTGGAAGCCTCCAAACTTTCTTCCAGCTGCTTGCGTGCGGTGATGTCAATTGCCAAAGACAGCACCAAAGGGAAGCCCTCGGTGTCGTGGAAAGGGTAAATGTACACCTGATAGGTCCGGTCCCTGTCTGGCAGGGTCCGCTCCTCTTGTAAAGGCTGGTTGGTTTTAAGGACTTTTACGGAGGGACAGTCTTCGCAGCTTTCTTTCGCCCCGAAAATCACCTCAAAGCACCGTTTCCCTTCCCAGGGGCCGAAAATATCGCGGAAAAACCGGTTGGCATAACGGATAGAATAATCCGGGGCCTTTAAAGTGACCCCCGCCGGGAGTGACTCCAGCAGAAAAAAGAGCCGCTCCTTTTCGGCCTTCAGGGCGTCCTGAATCTGCTTGCGTTCAATGGCATAGCGGATGGCCCGGCAAAGCAGACGGCCGTCCACCCTGCCTTTGATCAGGTAGTCCTGCGCTCCTTGTCGCAGCGCCGAAAGCCCCAGAGCTTCATCGGCAAGGCCGGTCAACACCACGAAGGGCAAACGGGGCTGACGGGCATAGGCCCGGCTAAAGGTCTCAAGCCCCTGGCTGTCCGGCAACCCCAGGTCCAGGAGCACCACGTCAAAGTTTTCCCGGGCCAGTTTCTCCAGCCCCTGGGAGAGTTGGGAGACCCAGTCGATCGTAAAGCTTTCTTCGCCGCTTTCGGCCAGCATCTCCCGAATAAGGCGGGCATCCCCGGGATTATCCTCCACCAGGAGGATCCGGGTGGTCTTAGGGGTCATTTCGGTCACCTCGGTGGCAACATGACCACCGTCAGCCAAAAGTCTTCGATAGACTTTACCACCTCAATGAATTTTTCCAGATCCACCGGTTTGGTGATGTAGCAATTGGCATGCAGGTTATAGCTTTTCAAAATGTCCTGCTCATCCTTGGAAACCGTCAGAATCACCACCGGGATGCGCTTCAGGTCGGGATCGTCCTTGATTTCCTCCAGCACCTCCCGTCCCGTCTTTTTCGGCAGGTTCAGATCCAGAAGAATGAGGTCCGGACGAGGGGCCTGGGCATAGCGCCCTTGCCGCCGCAGGAAAGCCAGGGCATCCTCTCCGTCTTCGGCGACATACAGCTTGTTCTTTACCTTGCCTTCCTTAAGGGCCTCCTTGGTCAGGCGGACGTCACCGGGGTTGTCCTCCACCAGCAGAATTTCAATGGTCTTGCAGTTCAGTCGGTTCACCATGCTCAGTTCCTTCCCTCCGCGGTATCGTGAAGTAAAAGGTCGATCCCTGGCCCAACTCCGATTCCACCCAGATGCGACCCCCGTGGCGCTCCACGATTTTCTTGCAGAGGGCCAGGCCGAGGCCCGTGCCGGGAAAATCTGACCGGCGGTGGAGGCGTTGGAAAATGGTAAATATCCTCTCTTGGTGTTCCTTGGGAATGCCGATGCCGTTATCCGAAACCGCGAACACCCAGTCGCGGTCGCGGGGCTCTGCCCACAGATGGACCCGGGGTGGATCAAGGCCACGGAATTTGAGGGCATTGCCGATAAGATTCTGAAACAACTGCACCAATTGCCTGCCATCGGCCTCCACGGTGGGCAGAGGGTCATGGGTCACCACCGCCTGGTTCTCTTCCAAGGCGGCTGTCAGGTTGGCCAAGGCTTGGTCGAAAACGGCATTGCAATCCGTGGGGGTAAAAGGTTGACCGCGGGTGGCCACCCTGGAGAAGGCCAGTAGGTCATTGATCAGGGCCTGCATCCGGTTGGCCCCGTCCACGGCAAAATTGATGAATTCGTCGGCATCCTGATCAAGTTTCCCCCGATAACGTTTGGCCAGCAGTTGGGTGAAGCTGGCCACCATCCGCAGCGGCTCCTGCAGGTCATGGGAGGCCACGTAGGCAAACTGTTCCAGTTCGGCGTTGGAACGCTTAAGCTCTTCTGCATACTGGGCCAGGCGATACTCAGCCTGCCGACGCTCATCCAGTTCCACGGCCAGACGGGCATTGGCTTCCCGCAATTCCTCGGTGCGCTGTCTGACCAGCATCTCCAGTTCATCTTTGGAGCGCTGCAGCACTTCGGCGGCCTGCTTTATGGTGAAAAACAGTGGGCTGATGGACAATACCCCGGCCAGCATCAATAACGAGGTGGCCAGCACCAGCGTTTCGTCCAGGAGTCCAGGCGCCGGCGCCACCCCAAAAAGCCAAAGGGAAACCATCTCAATGGCAAGAAAGCGGCGGAGGGCCATCACACAAAGGGCGGCGGCGATGAGAACCCAGGCGCGGCTAAGACCGGTGGCTTTTATCAATCTCAGGGCAAAGAATGCCGCAATAAGCTGAACCAGCGCGGAAATGACAATTAAAAAAGTTACTTCCATGTGTTATTTGCAAGCCGTTTTCCGGCCCGACCGGTGGTCAGACCGGCCATTTGCAGCTCTTGCTGCAACTTAGAGCCCTGCTCCTGTCACCCCCTTCTCAGGGGAATCATGCTAACACAAGATTTTCTGAAAAATCAACATCTTCCTCCGAACCGGGCTTAGGAGCCGCGGTCAGAGCTGTTTCTCAAACTGATGAGACATCAAAGGCGGAGGACCCGGTTTAAGACCGCAGCGGTACCGGGCGCCAACCGTCAAGCTCTAGTTGCGCCAGGGAACCAAATTTGGAAAAAGGGGCAAGCTGCTTTTACTTATTCCCTCCGTTTGACCACCAGCACCGGGCAGAAGGCTTGCCCGATGACCCGGGCCGTGGTGCTCCCCATGAGGAGGCGTTTCAGGCCAGTGCGGCCGAGGCTGCCCATGACGATAAGATTCGCCTTGGCACTCCGCGCTGCCTCAATAATAACCTCGTCCGGGGCGCCCACACTGACCCGGACCTCCAAGGAAATTCCCTGGCGGCTGGCCTGCGCGAGCATCTTTTGCACAACGGCGTCGGCTTCCGGCAGTTCCCTTTCTTCCCGGGCCGCGCTTACGCCGATGAGCCTGGCGTTAAGACGTCTGACCATTTCCAGGGCGGCCTCCCAGGCCGCTTCACTGTAAGGAGAGCCATCGTGGGCGATGAGGACCTTTTCCCAGGCCAAGGGCCAGTCCGGTGGAACCACCAGGACATTGACGGGGCTGAGGCCGATGACCCTTTCGGTGACACTGCCCATCAAGAGCTTGGTGAGGCCGTGTTTGCCATGGCGTCCCATGACAATCAGGTCAGCCTTGAGCTTTTCCGCTTCCTCCACAATGGCGGCAAAGGCCCGATCGGCATGGCGGATGACGATTTCGGCGGGCACGCCCAGGTCCTGGGCCTCGGCCTTAATCCCGGCCAGGTCCGCAGCCACCTCTTTTTCCCACTGAATCACGGCTTCCGGGGCCAGACCGGCGTAACCCGGGGGATATTCCAGAACTTCCAGAAGAAAAACCTGGCTGCGGCAGGAGCGGGCCAGGTCCAGGCCGGCGATGACCGCCCCATGGCTGGCCGGTGAGCTGTCGGTGCAGACCAGGAGTTTTTCCAGGGCAAGGGGGCAGGCAGGAAAGATCATGATTTCCGCTCTCCTAGGAAGGTTGACAAACGGCGCGGCCCGAGGCCCCGCGGGTCCCGCCGCTATCTTTTAAGAAAGGCAGAGGCCCTACTTCCTCTGCCTTGCTTCCGGCTCCCGGCCTTCTTGTCCCGGCCGCTCATAATGACCGGCCAGAAAGCGCTCGGCCAGGAGGTGAACATACTCGTCGCTGGACATGAGCATATCCATCTGGCGGACATAGGCCATGAGGCGCCCCAGAAGATCCAGCCGCTCTTCCATTTCCGCCAGCGGCCGCTTGCGGAAGCGGGCCCGGATTACATCCAGGTGCTGTTCCACTTCGAAACCCAGGTGCTCCAGGACTTCGGCAATAAGGCGGGCGCGACGGACGCGCCTGAGCTCATCGGCGGCCCCTCCTTTGAAGTTGAAGTTAATGTAGTTTTCCGCGGCCACAGGTCCGCAATAGGAATCCACGCTCTGAAAATGGTAGCCCAGGCGGCAGGCGTAGTTCACATAGTTTGCCGCCACAATGGCATAGGTCTTGTCCCAGAAATTTTCCGGCGGTCGGAAGGCCGCCTGGCCCAACACGTGCAAAAATCCCCCCACGTCCACCGGCACGGGTCCGGCCCAGGTGATCCCCGGGTGGCTGATGCCCCGCCACAAGGCCCGCATGGGCAGGGAAAGGATGTCCTCCGGGGGAACCGGACTTTCATGGCTGGCCAGGCCACCGCCCAAATCCACCAAGTGGAGGTTCAATGGAAGGTCGGTTTTCAATTTCAGCAGCTTAAGGGCCGGAACCTTACCCATGGCCACCCGATCCATTAGGCCGAACATCACCTGAATGGATTTTTCGTGGGCAAAATAGGCGATGTCATGATAGGTATGGCAATTTTCCGGGCGGAACTCAGGACTCCGCGGGTCCACCAGCGTCAGAGGGACAATAAGATCGGCCACGCTGCGCAGTTTTTCATAGAGAGCGGAGTGCTCAAGCTGCGCCTGGGGGGGCGGCTGGAATTTGAGCAGCTCTTCGACCCGGCCCCGATAAACCCGGGTGTTAAAGGTGTCCACGGTCACTACTTCCCCTTCGGGCAACAGGGCCGTGGCCTGAAAGGTGTCCACCAGGGCCGGGATGCCGTATTCCCTGGCGATCAGGGCCAAGTGGCCGGTGGGGGAGCCGATGTCGGTCACCAGGGCCGCCAGCCGCGGCACCACCGGGGCCAATTGCGGCTTGGTGCGGGGCGCGACCAGCACCACTCCGGCCGGAACTTTGGTCAGATCTTCATCCCGCCTGAGGCGGTAAACCGGCCCGGCGGCCACTCCCAGAGAGGCGGGCAGTCCCCCCGCCAAAATCACCTCGGCGCCGCTGACTGCTCTGGCAGCTAATTCACATAAGCGGGCCTGCACCTCGGCAATGCGCAGAGGGCGGCATTGCACAATAACCAAGTCCCCCTGTTCGTCTTTGAGCCACTCCACATCCTGGGGATAGCCGAAGTAGTCCTCCAGCGCCTGAGCCATGCTGGCCAGCTTGACACAGTCGTCCGGGGTCAGGACGGGCATGTCGGCTAGCCCGGGGGGGAGGGTTTCCCGCTCCAAGAGGCCTTTCTGCACCACCAGGCGATGGTCTTTACGGCCGATTTTTTCCTGGATGATCTCTCCGGTGCGCTTACTGACATTATAGGTATCCGGGCTGACCTCGCCGGACACCAGTTCAGGAGCCAGGCCCCAGACGGCATTAATGATAAGGCGGTCCGGGAGGCAGCTCTCGGGATCAGTGGTGAACATGACCCCTGCGGCGCGGGCCGGAATCAAGGGCTGGATCAGGACCGCCATGGCCGAATCGGCCGGCGATATTCCCTGGTCGTGAAAATACAGGAGGGCGCGGGCCGAAAACTGCGAGGCCACCACGTCCCGCCAGCGTTCGGGCACTTCTTCGGGCAAGACCCCCAAAAAACTGGCATAAAGGCCGGCAAAGGTGGCCGCCACGTCCTCCTGAACGCCACTGGAGCGTACCACTAGACGCTGATCCGGCCCTGATACCAGCCTGCGGGCTTCGTCTATCAGGGTTTGGGCCAGTTCTTTCGGAACCGGCTGGGCCAGCACCAGGGCCTGGATTTCCCTAGCAGCTGCCTCCACGGCGGCGGGATCCTCGAAATTGAGCTCCTTCAGGCGCTCCCTAAGGTACGCCCCCAGGTCGGTTTTAGAGAGAAGCTTTTGCTCCCGGAACATCCGGTAGGCCGACACAGTGGCCACCACGGCGGGAGGTACGGGCAACTTCAGGTCTCTGGCCAAGCGGGCCAGGTTGGCGGCTTTTCCCCCCAAGGCGGATAAAATTTCAGGGCTGGCTTCCTCCGGCCGAACCACCCAGGGGCTGGGAGGGAAAGGGGGGCGGTAGGCCAGCCGTTCAGTAAGGGCTTCTCTGATGCGGTTCAGGGACGCCTCCAATTCTGGCCAGCGTCCTCCTGACATTTTCCGCAGGGCGGTGACCATGGCCGTCAGAGAGGAATTTAAGGCAGTTACCGTGAGGCGTAAGGTTTTAAGACTGACGGGTTTGCGACCGGCCAGCTGCTCCTCCAGGTCCCCCATCAGGGCCAAGGCCTCATTGTTGGCCGCCAAAACCTCCTGAAAACCTCGGAAAATCTCTTTAAGTCCCGGCATTACGCCGGGTTTTTTTCGCCGGCGGAAAAAAGTGAGAAATTTCATTCAAATTAATTTTGTTTGCATTCGAAAAAAACTGAGTATTGTGAATTTAATCACATTTTTCCGAAGTTGATTATATTATATCTAAAATTCGGAATTTCTGATGGAAAATCTGGCTCCGGGCTGAAGCGCTCCCCGTGCCGCGCTCGAAGGAAACCTCAGGATTGGAGAACGTCCGCGAGCTGAGATTATTTTAGGTTTTACAATCTGTAAAAATATCTGACAGAAATTGGCCGGATAGCATCGGACAAAAATCTTAACGGAAAAGATATTTTCCCTTATTCTGGCGAGTTAAGGGCAAAAAATTAAGAGTGAATTTTGGCACGACCATTGCGAAAGCGATCAGGGTTCATAAATTATGGAGTAGGTTAGCGACCGAACTTTTCGCGAGCCAGTCAATCCTAAGAATCGGAGGGTTTTTAAGTGAAAAAGCTTGCTGCTCTCTTAGTAAACTTATTTCTGCTCGCCCTGCCCGCCCTGGCCTGGGCCGCCGGTCCGGGTGAAAAAGTGCCGGACATGGCAACCCGTCAGGTGAAAGTGGAGGGCCTTTCTTGCATCAATGCCTTTTTCGCCAGCTGGTACAACACCAATAAAATGGTTTTCGCCCTCGCAGTCACGGTGCTCATGGGTGTGGTGGGCGGACTCATCGCCTTTTGCACCGATATCTTCCTGAAACTTATCGGGATGGATGTCAGCAAGATTGAGCATCATGAATAGCCGGGAGAGGGGAGGTTCACGGCATGCTGGATATCTTTAATGTGTACTTGCCTATCGCGGAACGGGATTTCAACGCCCTCATCCTGATATCCATCGGTTTTTCCGTGGGAGTCCTGGGCGGATTCTTTGGCGTCGGCGGTGCCTGGGTGGTGACGCCGGCCCTGAATATTTTCGGCTTTCCCATGGCCTACGCTATCGGTACCGACTTGGCCCACGTCTTTGGCAAATCCATCGTGGCCACCGCCAAGCACCGGAAAATGGGCAATGTGGATATGAAGCTAGGTTTCATTTCCATCATCGGCTCCGTAATCGGTGTGGAGGCGGGGGCCCAGACCATCGTGTGGCTCACCGGCAAAGGCTTTGCCGGACCGGTGGTCCGTTATGTCTACATGATTTTGCTTTTCGGTCTGGGCCTTTACATGCTTTATGATTACGCCACCAAGGAAAAGCGGGCGGCGGCCAAAGCCGCCAAAGCGGCGGCGTCAGCCGGGGCGGTGGCCGCTGCACCCCGGAAAGCCTGGAATCTTCCGCCCATGATGAATTTCCCGGTATCCGGCATCACTATTTCCTTTTGGACAGTGATGGGGGTCTTCTTCTTCACCGGTTATCTCTCCGGCTTCCTTGGGGTGGGCGGCGGCTTCATCCGCATGCCGGCCTTGATCTACCTGATTGGCTGCCCCACCGCCATCGCGGTGGGTACCGACCTGTTCTCCGTGGTGTTCGCCGGGGCGTACGGTTGCTGGACCTATGGCGTAAAAGGGGCCGTGGAGATCATGGCCGCCATTTATATGCTGGTGGGGGCCTCGGTAGGTGCTCAGATCGGCGTCACCGCAGTGAAATATGTCCGGGGCTATGGCATCCGCCTGCTTTTTGCCATCATGGTCATCCTGGCGGGGGTGTCGGTGGCCTTAAAACAAATCGGGCTGACCACGGCGGCGGGCTGGGTGGTCATGTGCGCCGCCCTGGGAATGAGTCTGATTATCATAATCAGGTTGTGGATCGGCTTTAAGCGGGAAAAAGCCGAAAAGTTGGGCTATTGATCGGAGAGGAGGTTAAGCTTATGAAAATCTTGGTGCCGGTGGACGGTTCGGACTTCTCTCTGAAGGCCCTGGAAACTGCCTGTGATTTGGCCCAGACGCAGGCCCCTTCCTCTGTGACCCTTGTTTCCGTGAGCGTGATTCTGCCGGAGCTGGAGGAGGGCGCCTACATTGCGGAAAAAATGAAAGCCAAAGCGGAGGCGGCTCTGGCCAAAGGCAAGGAAGTGGCCATGGCCAAAGGCATAACTCCTTCCTTAATTCTGGCTTCCGGTATCTCGCCGGCGGATGAGATCGTCAAAGTGGCCAAACAGGAAAAGGTCGATCTCATCGTGATCGGCAGTCGGGGGCTGGCCGGCAAAGGCAAGTACTTTCTGGGGAGCACCGCCTCCCAGGTGGTTACCTATTCCCCTTGCTCCGTGCTGGTGGTGAAAACCCCGGATTGACGGGTCAACATAAATAGGTAGTTCTTTCCCCCTCAGGCGGCCCGTAACGGGCCGCCTTCTTTCTCTGGAAGCGGCGGTAGATCAATAAAAGAGGAGCAGATAGGCCGAAGCCAAGGCCACGGTAAGAAGCATGGGGACTAGGCAGGCTTTCAGGTAATAAAGGAAGGAAATGGGATAGCCCGCCTTTTCGGCCAGGCCCACGGTGACCACATTGGCCGAGGCCCCGATCATGGTGCCGTTGCCGCCGAAGCAGGCTCCTAGGGCCAGGCTCCACCACAGCACCCCGCTTTCCGCCCCCGGGATAGTGGTATTCAGGTAGGCGACAATGGGCAACATGGTGGCCGTGAAGGGAATATTGTCGATGGCCGCCGAAGCCAAGGCCGAGACCCAGACTATCAACATGATCGCCAGGGGCAGCGACCCCCGGGACATGTCCGCCACCCCCTCGGCAATGGCCTGAATCAGGCCCGTCTCTTCGGCACCCGCCACCACAATAAACAAGGCCATGAAAAAGACCAGGGTGGGCCACTCCACTTCGCGTTCCAGCATTTCCACAATGTTACCCCGGGAAACGGTCAGAAGGACCATGGCCCCGGTCAGGGCGGCAATGGAGGGCTCCATGTGAAGGACTCCGTGGACAATGAACAGGAAAATGGTGAAGGCCAGCATGCCCAGGGACAGGATCAGCAGCTTTTTGTCGGTGATCCGGTATTCCTTCCGCAGGTACTCCAGGGTGCGGCCGACGTCCTTGACTTCCGCCTTAAGGTAATCCTTTTTGTACCAATAGACATAGTAGATAAGGCTGACTGCCATGCAAATGGCCACAATCAGAGTCAGGTTGAGCACAAAGTCCACAAAGGAAAGTTTGGCGTAAGAGCCGATAAGGATGTTGGGCGGGTCGCCGATCAACGTGGCGGTGCCACCCACATTGGAGGCAAAGACTTCCGGGATCAGTAACGATATGGGGTTGATTTTGAGCGTCACGGCGATCTCGATGGTCACCGGAATCATGAGTAACATGGTGGTGACGTTATCCAGGAAGGCCGAGGCCACGGCCGTGACCAGCATTAATATGCAGGAGAGGATAAAGACGTTGCCCCGGGCCATGGCGTAGGATTTATAAGCCAGCCATTGAAACAAGCCCGTCTTTTTCAAAACCCCCACAATGATCATCATGCCCATAAGGAGGAAGATGACATTCATATCAATGGCCGCGATGGCGTCTGCAAAGGACAGGATAAAGTAATTCTTGTCGAAGGTGCCGGCCGTATAAGAGATAAACAGGATCAGCGCCGCCCCCAGCAACGCCGCCAGGGTACGGTGCATTATCTCCGCGGCGATGATTAGATAAACCAGCAGCAGGATGCCGGTGGCAAGCCAGAAGGCCGGGGTGAGCTGACGGTACAGCGTGAAGGTTTGGCTGGCCTGAAACCGGCGGTTGCCGTGGCGGTCCACTCCGGCTTCCAGAACCTTTAGCGGGGTGCGAGGCAAATCCCGCCAGGCCGGTTTGTGGGCGGTTACCTCCACCCGGGCATCAGGCAGGACACCGGCTGGCAGGATGAATTCCGCCACGAAGCCGCCATGCTTACCGGTGGTGATTTCCTCGCTTTCGGCGGCTTTAAGGGGCTGGCCATCGAGCCGCACCACCACTTCCACTTCCTTGACCCCTTTGCCTTGAGGACTCTTGATCATTCCCGCCACCGTCAGCCGGTCTCCCGGCTCCGAAGTGGCGGCAAAGCCGGTCACATTGCCGACCAGGAGAAGGAACGTAACGCCGATTAAAGGAAAAACCTTCCGCATTTTCAGACTCCTGGATTTTTGGTTTTCCGCGCCGGGTCTGTCTTCGAAAAGAAAGACCACTTGCCTCAGAAGGCTGCCACCAGGTAAGCCATGGCAAGCAGGACGGTGATCACCATAGGAATAAAACATGACTTGGAATATTCCAGGAACGAAATCCGATAGCCCGCCTTCTCGGCCAGGCCCACGGTGACCACGTTAGCCGCCGCCCCCATCAAGGTGCCATTACCCCCCAGCGAGGCCCCCAGGGCCAGGGCCCACCACAGCACGCCGGTCTCCGCCCCAGGGATAGTGCCGGTCAAATGGGACACTATGGGCAGCATGGCGGCTGTGAAGGCGACGGTTTCCACCAGGCAGGATGCCAGAACCGCAAGCCAGAGCACCAAAGTGAGGGCTAGCAGGACATTTCCCTGAGCTATCTGGGCCACCCGGTCTGCCACGGTCTGGGTTACTCCACTGGCACGGGTGCCTTCAATCAAAATAAAAAGGGCTATTAGAAAGAGCAAGGTCGGCCATTCCACCTCTTTTTCCAGTATTGAGGCGATGTCCTGCCGGCTTAGGGCCAGCAAAGATATGGCCCCGACCAGGGCGGCCACCGCCGGAGGCATGCCCAGCAGATGGTGCACCAGAAACAGGGCTAGTACGGCGGCCAGGATGATCAAGGAGGTGACCAGCAGCCACTGGTCCCGGATGCGATATTCCCGCTTCAAAAAATCCAGGGTCCGCCCGAAGTCCAGATCAAAGACCCGGCGGTAAACCGGACGGTACCAGAAGAAATAGTAGATTGCCGAGACCAGCAGACAGACAAGGACTATACCGCCCAAGTTGGCCAAAAAATCCACAAAAGAAAGCTTGGCGTAAGAGCCGATCAACAGGTTGGGCGGATCCCCGATAAGGCTGGCGGTCCCGCCCAGGTTGGCGGCAAAGACCTCCGGGATCAAAAAGGCAGTGGGATTCACCTTCAGGGGAACGGCGATTTCAATGGTCACCGGAATCACCAGCAGCATTACGGTGACATTGTCGATGAATGCCGAAGCCGCAGCGGTGAAAAGCATGAGAAAAACCACCAGAAACAGAACCCGACCCCGGGCCAGGGCATAAGCCTGGTAGGCCAGCCATCGGAACAGGCCGCTTTTTTTCGACCATGACCATCATGCCCAGCAGCAACAAGATGACATTCATATCAATGGCGCTGACCGCGTCTTCGAAGGAGAGAACAAAAAAGTCCTCGTTAAAGGTGCCGGCCGTATAAGAGATGAACAGGATTACGGCGGCACCCAGGCTGGCGGCCAGGGTACGATGCAGCCAATCCGCGGTGATCAGCGCATAAACGGCCACCAAAGTGCCGGCGGCGATCCAGGCGGCCGGAGTCCAGCGCCGTTCCATGATGAAAACTTGTGAGGCCTGGAAGACCCGACTGCCGGACGGCTCCCGGCGGGCTTCCACCAAATGGTCGAACCGGGCGGAAAGAGGGACAAACCCGGGTTTGCGGGCTTTGATGTCCACCCGCGTCGCGGGAAGCGTGCCAGCCGGCAACATAAACTCCGCGGCAAAGCTTCCATGCCGGCCCGTAATAATCTCGCCCCCTTCCGCCGTCAGCGGCTTCCCCTCTACCGTCACTTCCACCCGGACGTCTTTCAATTCCCGCCCCTGGGAGTCTCTGATCACCCCCGAAAGAAGGAGACGATCGAGCGGCGGGGGGCCGGCCGCCGCTATATCCGGGGGCCACCAAAGGCAGCCCAGGAGGGCAAAGGCCAGGAGATCTACCAGAAACCGGGCAGCCATTTGCCTTCCTCCCTTACTGCCAAAGTTCGCCGCGATGGATGCACGGAAACAAAGGTTTGTCAAGGTTACACAAAAATTTGCCATTGTCAAAGGAAAACGCTTCCCGGGAAAGTTCCTTTTTAGCTTGACATTTGGGTATGACTTCATTATTCAACAAAGGCAATTTTTGTGAAGAAGATAGCAAAGCCTCTGGCGGAGGTTTCCATGCCGACGGAAAAAAAGGTAAAGGATGTCATGATCCCCTTGGAGGATTACCCGCACATCCCTTATTGGTTCACCCTGCGGCAGGCCATGGCTATTATCCGGGAGACCGCCCTCAAATTTGAAGGTTATATGCCCAGGTCGGTTTTAGTCTTTGATGAGAAATATCAGCTCTTGGGATTATTGACTCTCCGGGACATAATCAAGGGTCTGGAACCCCGGTTCCTGAAAGAAACGGAGTTGATCAAGGCCGACCCCAGCCTCCTTCTTCTTACCAGGGAACTCTTCGCCCCGGGCATAAAAGAAGCTTCCCAAAAGACGACGGTAGGCGAAGTTATGAGTCCCATCAAGGTTACTGTGGATGCCGATGATTCCCTGGCCAAGGCTTTATTTCTGATGATCAAGGAAAATGTGGGGATGATGCCGGTTATGAAGGAAAACAAGGTGGTCGGCATGGTTCGCCTGAGTGACCTGTTCAAGGTGATTTCCGATTTCGTTCTGGGTGAGTAATAGTCTAGGCTTTTTAGCCAACCGGACACAACGTCTTCTTGACTTCGCCCCCTCCGTGGACCCCGAGGGTGCGCCAGGCAGAAAAACCTGGCTGGCACCTATCCCGCATTGTTCATAAGTTCCCCTTTATCTTGCATAACTCCGCTAAAATGGCTAAAATTTAAGAAAAAATACTTGATTCGGCAAAACCCTAAGCTATGGTGACTTCCCTCAAACGCGCTTGGCAACGGCTCACCAAGGCGGGCCCGGACTCCGGATCGCAAGCGGCTTTAGCGGAAAAATACCGGCATTTTCAGCGGCTGCTTTCGGCCAACAATCATGTTCTGGCCTTGCTGGCGGACATGGAAGAGAAGCTGTCCGGCGATTACCTCTTTGATTTTCATTATATCCGGAGCAGCGTTGACCGACTGCGCGCCGAAACCGGGGCTTTGGTGGAGGCCTTGAATGCCATGGGGGGAGGCCGGTACCGGACCCTGGACCTTGTTTCCCGGCAGATCTTTCAAGAGATTGAGGAGATCCTGGAAAGACGCCGGGAAATACCGGTGGCTCCTTGGGTACTGGCTTTTGAGGAGCTGGATTTGGGGAAGGCGGACATCGTGGGAGGCAAAGCCGCCAACCTGGGGGAGGTGAAAAACCGTATCGGTCTGCCGGTGCCACCGGGTTTTGCCATCTCCAGTTATGCCTATAAATGCTTTTTGGAATACAACCAGCTGGCGGAACGCATTTCGGAATTGTTGGGCCGCTGGAGCATGGATAACCTGGATACCCTGGCCCAGGTCAGTGAGGAGCTCAAAGCCATAATCCATGCGGCCCGGGTACCCCAGGAACTGGTGGAAGCCATGCGGCGGGGATATGACAGACTGGCGGAGTCGCTGGGATATCGTCCCCTTCTGGCCCTGCGTTCCAGCGCCGTGGGGGAAGACTTGACCTTCACCTTTGCCGGGCAGTACGCCACCTTTTTGAATATCCCCCCGGAGGAAATGGCGCTCCGTTACAAAGACATCATCGCCAGTCTGTTCACCCCCAGGGCCCTGTTTTATTACAAGAACAAAGGATTCCGGGAAGAAGAAATGGCCATGGGGGTGGTCGTCATGCCCATGGTTCAGGCCAAAGTCAGCGGGGTGCTTTTCACCCGCCATACGGATCCCCGTTACCCGGACGCCGTCCTTATCAATGCCGTCTGGGGGCTGGGCAAGTATGCCGTGGCCGGCAAGATCCGCCCTGATCAATACGTGGTCTCCTATAAAAATAACGGCCAGGTAGTGGAGAAAACCATTGCCAAAAAAGAGGTTATGCTGGTAAGCCGGCCGGAGGGCGGGGTGGAGGAAAAGCCCGTGCCTGAAGAACTGGCTACGGTCTCCTGCCTGGATGCCCGGGAGCTTGAGGAACTCCTCCGATGGGCGAAGATTTTAGAGAGACATTACGGCAAACCCCAGGATGTGGAATGGGCCCGGGACGAAGCCGGACGCTTGTGGCTGTTGCAGAGTCGGGCTCTGCATTTGGCCGCTCGCAAGGCCGTGGAGCCCAAACCCCGGGTCTTCAAGGATTATCCCGTGCTCCTGGACCGGGGGATGGTGGCCTGTCGCGGGGTGGGGGCCGGACCGGTGGTCATGGTGAAAACCGAGCAAGATCTGAAAAATTTCCCGCAAGGCGCCGTTCTGGTGGCTCGCAGTACGTCTCCCAAATACGTCACCGTGATGAACCGGGTGGCGGCCATCGTCACGGATGCCGGCAGTCCCACCGGACACATGGCCCTCCTGGCCCGGGAGTTTAAAATCCCCACCATCCTGTGCACCGAAAAGGCTACCAGGACGCTGAAACCTGGCCAGCTGGTCACCGTGGACGCCAACTTCAACAATGTTTACGAGGGCGTGGTTCAAGAACTTCTGGAGGCTGAAAAAGAGACCTCTAACGACCTGGCGGGTACTCCGGTGTTCCAGACCCTGAGCGCGGTGGTGAAAAAAGTTGTTCCCCTGAATTTGGTAAACCCACAGGATCCCGATTTTACCCCTGAGAATTGCCGTACCCTGCACGATGTGGTGCGTTTTGCCCACGAGTTTGCCATGCGGGAGATGTTCAGGCTCAGCGAAAATGACCTCCAGGGCGAAGTCGAGTTGGTGGAACTGGAAACCGACCTGCCCTTGAAGGTGGGCATTCTGGATCTGGGCGGCGGTTTGAAACGGGGCTTCCGGCGTAAGGTCAAGCCCCCGCAGATTCTTTCTGTCCCGTTCAAGGCCTTTCTCACGGGCTTGATGGCCATGCGCTGGCCCCAGGGCAAACCTGCCGGGGTCCAGAGTCTGGCGTCCATTTTTGTGAATACTGAGGAGGATGTGGCTCAGGGTGCCTCCCCGTGGCAGGATCAAAGCTATGTGGTTTTGTCCCGAAATTATATGAATTTCAGCATTCGCCTGGGCTATCACCTGTCCACGGTGGAAGCCTATATTAGTGACCATATTAATGACAATTACATTAACTTCCACTTCAAGGGGGGCGGCTCCACGCCGGAGCGGCGAGAGCGGCGCACCCGCCTGATCGCGGAAATTATTGGCCACCTGGACATTCAATGCCAGCGTAAGGGGGATCTTATCGAGGCCCGGGTGGCCAAGTTCCCCCCGGAAGAGATGCTCCGCCGGCTGATGATTTTAGGGAAACTGACAGTCTACACCAAGCAACTGGATATGGTGCTGTTTTCTGAGGGGATCGTGGACTGGTACATCAAGGATTTTCTGCGGGAACACGCGAAGTTCGGAAACTGAGATGCGACGCTTCACTTTTTTCATGTCCAAATATGCTTTGCTCGTTCTGCTGGCCCTGAACCTTATTCTCCTGGGGGCGGGCATTTACCTGGGGCTCAAGTCCGCCAAACAAATGCAGGAGATTGTGCGGGATGACTTCAACCAGCAGCAGCTGGTGCTGGCCCGGCATATCGCCAGCATGCTGAAGCAGGATATCCAGTTCCTGGAGCGGGAGTTGACCACGGCCAATCTGTCACCTTCCGTCCAGTACCTGGAACCTCTGACCTGGGCCAACCGTTTGCGCTTCACCCTCTCCAGCGTCCGGGAGGAGGGGGTGGTGGAAATATTCCGCATTAATGCCCCGGGGACCCGGAAGCACCTGGTGGACGAGCGTGGTCTGGACCATGTGTTCACCGGCTCTTTTCATGAAGAGGAATATTTCCTTTGGGCCTCCCGTCCGGAGAACAAAGGTCGGGTTTACATCGGGCGGGTCTCCAGCCAGGTTCCCAACCACCTGGGCCGCCTTATTCTGACGATGGTAGTGCCCACTTACGAAGTGTCCGTGGACGAAACCCATCCGCACCCCTCCGGCGAGTTCGGTGGGGTATTGGGGTTTCACATTGATGCCCACTACCTGGCCAGCAAGTTTACCCGGGGCATCAAGAGCGGCAAGACCGGCTATGCCTGGATCATGGACAACCAAGGTATCTTCCTGAGCCACCCGGAAAAGGAATTCATCGGCCAAAACGCCTTTGTGGTGCGCAAACAGCGGATGCCGGCCATCTCCTTTGATGCCATCAATGAAATCCAGCGGGAAAAAATGCTGACCGGCCAGGAAGGCTGGGGCACCTATATTTCGGGCTGGCACGGCGGCTTGGCCGGGGAGATGCAGAAGCTCATCGCTTATACCCCGGTGCACCTGGGAGATCTGGCGTTAGGCAAGCCGGAGAAGGGAGTCACAAGCTGGTCCGTGGCAGTAGTGGCTCCGGAAGAGGAAGTGTTGGGGGTGGTGCATTCCCTTTACTTCAGGCAGTTTTTATTACAGGGGATCATCGGCTTTTTCGTGTTGTCCGGCACCATTTTCCTGTTGAATTTCCGCTATGAGCGCCAGTTGTCCGCCACTCTGGAGGAAGAAATCCACCGGATCCGGGAGGAGCTGCAAAAGTCCGAGGCTCGCTACCAAGCCCTGGTGGAAAATGCCGCCGATCTCATCTACATGGTGGACGAGCAGGGTCGGATTCTCTCCCTCAATAAATTTGCGGCCGATTTCTTTTCGTATGCCTTGGCTTCCTCCGCCGGTGAAACGAAACCGAGCGATTTCATCGGGCGCAACTTTTATGAAATTTTTTCCCGGGATTCAGCCAGGTTTCACATGGATTGGCTTAAAGAAGTGAAGGAGACCGGGCAGGCCAAGGCGAAGCGCCACCCCGTGACCATCGGCGAGCACGAGTTTTGGTTTTCCACCATAATCGTGGGCCTGAAGGATGAACAGGGCAATACCTATGCTTACGAGATCATCTCCCGCAATATCACGGGCCGCAAGGCCTTTGAGGAGCGCATGATCAATATGGAGAAGCTGGCCGCCCTGGGCACCCTGGCCGCCGGTGTGGCCCATGAAATCAATAATCCCATTGCCGTTATTCTGGGCTTCACCGAACACCTCCTGGAAAAGGCCGACGGCCTGCCGGAGATCAAGGAAACTTTGCAAGTAATTGAGGAGGAAGGCCTGAAGTGCAAGAAGATCGTGGAAAATCTCCTGACCTTTGCCCGGGCTCCGGAGCGGGCGGAAATAACCGCGGACGTCAATCAGATTCTGGAAAAGATGCTGTCAGTGGTGGGCAATACTTTGCTCACCAAAAAGATCCGGCTGGAAGCCCACCTGGCGCCGGATCTTCCCCGGGTCAAGGGCGATCCCCGGGAATTGCAGCAGGTATTCATCAATATGGTGCAAAATGCCATGGATTCCATGAAGGGCGGCGGCGCCTTAAAAGTAAGCACCCGCCTGGCCCCGGACGGCAAACGGGTGACCATTGAGTTCAGCGACACCGGTTGCGGCATTCCCCGGGAAGCTCAGCCCAGGATCTTCGACCCGTTTTTCACCACCAAGAAGACGGGCGAAGGTACCGGTCTGGGGTTGTCTGTAAGTTACGGCATTGTCACCAAATACGGAGGAAACATTATTTTCAGCAGCTTCCCCGCGGATGAGTATCCTGATAAGCACGGAACCACGTTCAAAATATATCTGCCGGCCGTCCCCAAAGTTGAAGCGGAGGCGGGCGAAACGGCGGTGACAGAAGAGCAGGAGCCTGCTCCGCTTAGTTTATTGTGAAATAGGGTAAAACCTGGGAGGATTATATGGCCGAAAGAATACTAGTAGTGGATGACGAGCCCAATATGCTGAGGCTTCTGAAAACAATTCTCATGGACAAGACCGGTTACGAAGTGGAAACCACCAATAACCCTTTGGAGGTGGAAAAACTGCTCAGAGAGCAAGGCCCTTTCGATCTTGTGGTAACTGACCTCAAAATGCCACTGGTGGACGGCATTGATCTGATCGAGGTCATCAAAAAGATCGATGCCTCCATCCCGGTCGTTATCATCACCGCCTACGGCACTTTGGAGACGGCGGAGGAAGCCATCCAGAAAGGGGCTTACGATTTTATTACCAAGCCGTTCCGCAAAGAGAACATCCTCATCACCATCCGGCGAGCCCTGGAATGGAAAAGAATGCAGGGGGAACTGAGAGCTCTGAAATCGCGCCGCTAGAGCTTCAGGCTTCCCATGGTCCGAGCATTAGAAGGTCATGTTTAAATTTCTGCGCCGTTTCCTGAGAGAAGCTGAAGACCCACAGACCCTTCTGCGAGAGAAGTTCCAGAATTTCCGCAGCCTGCTGGAAAGCAACAATCAGGCCTTGAGCATTCTGGCAGACATGGAGGAGAAGGGTTCCGGGGACTACCTATTCGATGAAGGGTATCTGAAAACCCAGATAGGCAAGCTGGTAACCCAGGTATCCCGCATTATTCACGACCTAAATCACCTCACCGGTAATCGCTACCTGGAACTGGATGCCGTTAATCAGCAGATTCTGGCTGATATCCTCAAGGTGCTGGCCGCGGAGCCGGAAATTCCCGAAACCCCTTTCGTGCTGCCTCTTGCCGAACTGACCGGCGAAATGGTCAAGGCCGTGGGCGGTAAGATGGCTAACCTGGGGGAGATCCGCAACCGGCTGGGAATCCGGGTTCCTGACGGGTTTGCCGTAACCGCCAAGGCTTACTGGTATTTTTTGCAGAAATCCGGGTTGGCCGAAACCCTGGAGGAGCGCCTGACTTCGGCACGCATTGACGATCTGGAGTCGCTGGAGCGCATCAGCCGGGAAGTCCAGGAACTGGTGCGCCAGGCCCCGCTGCCTCCGGATTTGGAAGAGGCCCTGCGACATGCCGCAGCCTCCCTGGCCGGACACCGCCTGGCGGTGCGCTCCAGTGCGGTGGGGGAAGATTCGGATTTTTCCTTTGCCGGCCAGTTCCGCACTTTATTGAATGTGGAGGCGGCGGCGTTTCCGGAACATTACAAAGAGGTGGTGGCCAGCAAATTCCGCCCCCGGGCTATATTTTATTGGAAATACCGGGAGTTCTCTCTGGGCGAGCTGCCCATGGCGGTGGGTTGCCTGGCCATGGTACCGGCTGTGGTGAGCGGCATAATGTTCAGCCGCGACCCCCACGAAGCAGACTCCGAGGCCGTCATCATCACCGCGGTTTGGGGTTTGGGCAAGTATGCCGTCGACGGGACGGTAACCCCGGATTTTTTTAAGGTGGGGCGTCGCCATCCCCATGTCATTTTGGCAGAACAGATAGCCAGGAAGCCGGTGGCTTATCGCTGCCAGCCAGGCGGTGGCTGCGGGCCCGTCCCTCTTTCCGAGGAACAGGCCTCTTCTCCTTGTCTTACCCCTGAACAGCTGGCTTCTTTGGCCGAAATCGCCGTGAAACTGGAAGAGCATTTCGGGGCTCCCCAGGATGTTGAGTGGGCCATCGATGAGCAGGGGGAAATCTTCGTTCTCCAGTCGCGCTTGCTGAGAATCTATGCGCCGGCCTTTGGCGAGGCGGTTCCGGAAATCACCCCCAAAAAGCTGCCATCCCCCCTGCTTCGCTTCGGCATCCGGGCCTCAGGAGGCGCGGGCGCCGGGCCGGTTTTCCATCTGATGGCCGAAGAAGACATCAAACATATCCCCCGGGGTGCCGTGGTGGTCGCCCGTCAGCCGGCGGCCCGCCTGGTGCTGGCCATGGACAAGATCAGCGCCATTGTCACCGAAGTGGGCAGTCCCACCGATCACATGTCCATCTTAGCCCGAGAGTTCAGAGTTCCCGCCTTGGTGGAGGTGCGGGGAGCCCTGGAGGCCTTAGCTCCCGGCCAGGTGGTAACGGTGGATGCTGACAGGGCGGAGATCTATCCGGGCGTGGTGCAGGAATTGCTGGCGCGGCGGCAAAAACGGGACATAGTCATGCAGGATAACCCGGTCTTGCAGAAATTGACCGCGATCCTGAAAAAAGCGGCGCCCCTTAACCTGCTGGACCCCGCCAGCCCGGAATTTCAGCCCCGGAATTGCCGCACCCTGCACGATATCACCAGATTTTGCCACGAAAAGGCCATGGACGCCATGTTCTTCCTGGATGTGGAGGAGGCGGTCACCGCCACCGGCGTTTGCCGCCTGAAGACCGATCTGCCCCTCAACATCTTTATTTTGGATTTGGGCGGGGGGCTGCGGGTGAGCGGCCAGGCCCTGGTAACCGAAGAGGATATCAGCTCCCGGCCTTTTCAGGCCCTGCTCCGAGGTTTCCACCACCCTAAGGTGCGCTGGGCCGGGCAAGTGGCCCCGGACCTCAAAGGGTTCATCTCCGTATGGGCCAACACCATGTATGATATGGCCAAGCATGAGCGGGGCCTGGGGGGCAAAAGCTTCGCCATCATAACGGACCGCTATCTCAATTTCAATTCCCGCCTAGGCTACCATTTCGGCCTAGTGGACGCCTACCTCTCCGAAGAAAAGAATGATAACTATATCAGCTTTCAGTTCAAAGGGGGGGCGGCCAGTGTGGACCGCCGGGAACGCCGGGCCCGGCTGCTGGCAAAAATCCTCTCGGAGCTGGGGTTCAAGGTCCGGCTGGCCGGAGACCTGGTTCAGGCCCGGTTGGTCAAGTATTCCCTGGAAGACAGCGAACAGATGCTGGAGATGACCGGCCTGGTGATGGCCTTTGCCCGGCAACTGGATTTGGCCCTGTCCTCGGAAGCGGTGGCGGACCGCTGCCTGCAGGCTTTTCGCGCCAAGGACTACAGCCTGAGCTGCCTGTACCCGGAAGAAATGACTTCTTAATCTCCAGCATTGCAATTTGCAACAATTCTCTCCCGCTAGACATCTTGACATATTGTAAAATTTCTTGACAATTTCGTGAAAGTTTTTACATATTATGAGCATTTTACTTCATTAAGTTGGGAGGAATTTTATGGAGATATATCTTCCCATTGCTGGGATGAGCCTTAATATCTTCCTGGTGGTTGGCATAGGCGGGTTGGTGGGCTTCCTCTCCGGCCTCTTCGGGGTGGGGGGCGGTTTTCTTCTCACCCCGCTTATGATGATGATCGGCATCCCTCCCGCGGTGGCGGCGGCCTCGGATTCCAACCAGATCGTGGCCGCAGCCAGTTCCGGAGCTTTTGCCCATTGGCGCTTAGGGAATGTGGACTTCAAGATGGGGCTCATCATCTTGGTCGGAGGCATCACCGGGGGCACTATCGGCGTTCAATTGGTCTATTATCTGCGCCAGATCGGCAATTTTGAATTCGTCATGAAGGTGGTCTATGTCCTAATGTTGGGACTGGTGGGCAGTGCCATGTTCATGGAGAGCCTGCGCACCATACTGCGCAGCCGCAATCCGGAGGCAATCGAAGCGGTGGTGAGTTCACAGCCCAAGCTGGTGCAAATGTTTGCCAAAATGCCGTTAAAAATGCATTTCCACCGCTCCGGCCTGTACACTTCGGCCATTTTTCCCTTTTCCATCGGCACCACCGTGGGCATCATGGCAGCCCTGTTGGGGGTGGGCGGCGGCTTCATCATGGTGCCGGCCATGATCTATATCATCGGCATGCCCACCATTGTGGCCATCGGCACCGACCTTTTCCAAATTGTGATCACTTCCGCCAACGTCACTCTGCAGCAGGCCTTCGTCAACAAGACGGTGGACCTGCTGTTGGCCATGTTACTGTTGATAGGCTCCACCATCGGAGCACAATTCGGGGCCATGGCTGGCAAGCGGCTCAAAGGCGAGCAGATCCGCATTCTGCTGGCCATCATTGTGCTGGCTATGACCGTGAAGCTATTCTTAGACTTGGTGCTTCCTCCGGAACATTTGGTGAGCCTGGCGCCGGCCAAGGGAGGAGGACACTGAAATGAAACTCCTGGCTCCTTTATTTGCGGGCATGTGTTTGGTTGGCCTTTTCAGGACGGATGCCCTGGCATTCTCTCCGGAGGCGCAGGAAAAGGTCATCACCGCGGCCTCCAAAAACGTGATCCAGATCGGTCTCTCATACCGGGGGGACGAAATTCACTTCTTCGGAGTTAATCCGGTGGCGGGGGCCGATGTCATCACCCGGCTCACCGCGGAAAAGGACGAAGTTATCAAACTTTCCGTGAAGGGGAAGGTGGGCCCTTTCTGGATGACGGTCAAGCAATATGAAGTGACCGGGGCACCTTTTGTTTACAAAATCCATGCCAATAAGCCGGTCAAGGAAATAATCTCCGACGACTTGGCCCGGGAACTGGAGCTCGGCTATCCGGCCATCAAACACAAAATAAAAATGCATCTGGTGCGGGGCAAAGCGGAACCGGGAGACGAAGATAAAATCTTCCAGGGACTGATCAACATCAAGGAATCAGACAACCTGTACAATATCGTGGAAGATCCGGCCCGGTTGGAGATCGCCGGAGGCAAACTGTTCAAGCACTATTTCCGCTTTCCCCCCAAGGCCACGGAGGGCAACTATCAGGTGGAAACCTTCGCCTTTAAAAACGGCGAACTGGTGGGATATGGCAAAGATGTGATCCGGATCCAGAAGGTGGGGTTGGAGAGCTGGCTGACCAAAACTTCCCAGGAATCCCCGGTCTTCTATGGGATTATGGCGGTGCTCATCGCCATCGGGGCCGGCCTGGGAGTGGGCATGATCTTCAGGAAGGGAGGGCACCATTAATGGCGGGGACCCAGAGCAAACCTATCGTGGTGGCGGTGGACGGTTCGGCGCCCTCTTGGGAGGCCTTTGACACGGCCGTAAGCCTGGCAAAACTGATGGGACGGCCGATAGATGTTCTGCACGTGATCCAGTTGGTCAAGGCCGGCTACTTTGCCTTTATTGACCGGCATCTGCAAGAGGAGCATGAAGCCCTGGCCCGCCAGATCTTGGCCGAGGCCCAGGAACGGGGCAAACAGGCGGGGGTGGAGGTGCGGACCCATCTTTTGGAAACGGAGAAAGACCCCACCAGCGCCATTCTGGAATACCTGGAACAGGCGGGGGAGGTGAAATTCCTGGTCCTGGGCACTCATGGGCATGGGTTTATCGCCCGGCATCTCCTGGGTTCCGTCACCGAGCGGGTCATCCGGGAAGTGACTTCTAGAGGCCTGAAAGTGCCGGTCCTCATCGTCCCCGCCGGTGAAACCAATTAGGAACGAAACGCGCCCTTCGGGTTCGGGAAACCAAGGTCAAACAAAAAGCCGCCCCTGCCTTAGCGGTGTGGGGGCGGCTGATTTTTAGGGGAGGACACCTTTTATCCGGATGTCGCTTCCGCCGGCAGCTTTGCCCACTTGCCTGCTTTTCCCAGACATCAGAAGGTTGAGGCCAGCATTTCCACCTGCCCGGTGGTCAGAAAGTATTTGGCCGTCACCAGTTCCAGCCGTTGGGCGTGTAAAGCCTTACTGATGACCGGGTTTTTCCGTTTCAGGGAATCCGTGATCAGACTCAAAAAGGTTTCGGTGGCGATTTCCACCAGCTCTTCCTTGACCATTTTGCCGCTTTGATGCGCTAACCTGACGGCCGGGGCGATTTGCTTGACAATTGCCCCGATATTGCCTTCTTCCGGTTCGGGGTGCTCCACCGCGGCAGTCACCGCCCCACAAAATTCATGGCCCAATATGACCAGCAGAGGCACATGGAGATGGGCCACCGCATACTCCAGACTGCCCAGGGTGGTGGGCTCCAAAACCAAACCGGCGCTGCGCACCACAAAGAGATCCCCCAGACTTTGGTCAAAGATGATCTCCGCCGGGGTCCGGGAATCGGAGCAGCAAAGAACGGCGGCTCCGGGATGCTGGCCCTTCAGCAAATGCCGACGCAGCTCGGGAAGATTCCGGGCCAGGGGGGCGCCTTGCACAAACCGCTGATTTCCTTCCATCAATTTCTGCCAGACTTCTTTGCCGCTTAGCTTAGGGTCAGAATGAGCCATGCTCTAGCCTCCTCGCGCCGTGAATGAATCAGGCATTAAATCAGGTAAGGCCGGCGACCAGGGACCTGGCCGCCCTTCCCGGAGGGAACGGCTTCCTCAGCTCGGACCAGCCGAGGTAGTTATTTAGGTCAGCAACGGCCGGAAGCGACAAGAAAAATCGCCGCCAGAACCATAATAATCCCAATCCAGGTCATTCGGGCTCCTTTCCGGATTCCGCGCGCTGGCTTTCCAACCGCCGTTGCAATTCTTTGTTCAGCCGCACCATCTCCCGCCAACGCATGGCTTTGTCGATGGCCAGGAGAATCTGTTCTTTGCGGAAAGGCTTGGTGATAAAGTCAAAGGCACCCTTACTCATGGCCTCTTCCGCGGACTCCAGGGAGCCGTAGGCAGTAATTACCAGGACCAATATGTCTTCGTCCTTCTTTTTGGCGGCTTCCAGAAGCTCCATACCGTCCATGCCCGGCATCTTGAGGTCGGTGAGAACCAGGTCAAATTGCTCTTTATCCAACAGCTCGGTGGCTTCCATCGGATTGTTGGTGACCGTCACCTGATGGTCGGTATAGTTTTCCACCATCATTTTGAGCAGCGCCAACATATCAAGTTCATCGTCAACGGCCAAAATTCGTCCCATTCTGCAAAACCTCCTCAGTTCGCGGCACGCTCGGCTGCTTCGGCAACGGCAGGTTGAGAGGCCGGCGGCATGGAAATGAAAAAGGTGGTGCCGCTGGCGCCGGGCGCCTCCTTGGCCGTCCGGGTTTCAAACCGGATCCGGCCGCCGATCTTCTCCACAATGGCATAAGTAACGGACAACCCCAGGCCGGTGCCCTCCCCCACCTTTTTGGTGGTGAAAAACGGGTCGAAAATCCGGTCCACATATTCCTTGGGGATGCCGGTGCCGGTGTCGGCCACAATGGCTTCCACCATTTGGGTCTCCGGATTGATCCGGGTGGAGATGGTGAGCTTGCCACCCTCGGGCATGGCCGCGATGGCGTTGGTGATCAGATTCAGAAAAACCTGCTGAAGTTCCCCGGCATCGCCCCTGACTTTGGGCAAACCGGGGGTCAGGTGGAGCTCCAGGTCAATTTTCTTGGTCAACAGAGTATTCTGCACCAATTTGAGAACGTTTTCCATTTCCTGGTTCAAATCGGAAAATTCTCCGGGTCTGGCGGGCTGGCGGGCAAAAGTCATTAAATTTTCCACGATGCGCTTGCAGTTTAGGGCCTGGCGCTCTATGGTTTTCAGCATTTCATATTCCTTGCTGTCCTTGGGGATGCGATCCAAAAGCATCTCTGTGAACCCCAGGATGATCCCCACCGGGTTGTTGATTTCATGGGCTACGCCCGCGGCCAAGGTGCCGAGGGAGGCAAGCCTTTCCGTCCGGGCCATCTGCTCTTCCATGCGTTGCCGTTCGGTCATATCCCGGGCAAAGACCAGCACCCGTTCCACGGTGCGCCCATCCTCGCCGTAAAGAGGGACCATATGGGTGGACAAATAATAGGCTCGGCCTCGGATGCGCACTTCGCCCCGGGCTTCATAATTCCGGCCGGTGGTAAACACATAATTGGCATGATCCAGCAGGGCATCTGCATCCTCCGGGGCCAGGAATTCGCTGAGGGCCCTGCCCCGCAAGGCCTGGGCTGGCACGCCGAAGGCCCGGGCAGCGGCGGTATTGGCCCGCATAATACGACCTTGGTTATCCAAAAGAAAGATTAAATCCGGAGACCTTTCCACCACTGACCGGTAGCGCTCTTCGCTGCGGCGCAGGTCCATGGTGGCGCGTTCCACCGCCTTTTGTAACTCATCGGTCCAGCGCCGCTCATAATAGATAATGGCAACCCCCATGAGAAGGAGAGCAAAGATGAGAATACCCTGAATCAGGAACTGGCGGATATATAAGGATGAGATGGTGCCCGCCACTTCCGCGGTAGGGGCTACCACGGCCACCGGCCAGATGCGCACGCCGGCTACGTCCTTGTGGGGGAAGGTTCTAAGGCCTTCCTCTTCTATGTGCGCGTGGCTGTATGCCAGAAATTTCTCCATGGTCTGAATGACCCCGCGGTGCCACCCGGAGATATATTTGGCGGTGCCTTCATATCCTGCCAGCATGCGGGTTTTCTGGATTTCGTTGATCTTGTCAAAACTGATGGCCGGATTTCGCCGCCCCCGGGCAGTGAAGGCATCTTCGCCGATGAATTCCCGTTCGGGGTGGTAAAGGAATATGCCGTTCTGGTCGATCACCCAGCAGTAGCCGGTGCGCCCGGAGCGGATTTCTCGGACATAATGCCCGGTAAAGGCACTGAGATCGATCTTGAAAAATAGCACCCCGTCAAAGGTCCCAGGGGGTTTGGGGTGGGACTCGTCCACGCTGGTCAGATAAACCGGGGTGGCCATGGTCATGAAGGGAATTTTGTGAACCCCCTTTTGCTCTATCCGGACGGGGGAAAGATAGATGCGACCGCGGTTGGCAGGATCGTGGGCCCAGATGACTTCCGGAAGTTGCGAAAAGTCATCTTTCTGCACGTGGGCCCCGGTATTATCCAGGAGATACGCCCGCTGGCCGTCGTGACAAATGCGCACGATGGCGGTCACCCCCAGCTGCGACAGCTCCCCGAAGCTTACCTGCATCCGGTTTTGCCAAGCCACTTCTTCCAGGTACTGGATGGCGGGGGAATAGACTAAAATTTTCAGCTCCCGACGCAGGAAGGACAGCCCGTCCTCAATCTGACGGGCTGCGGTGCGGGCCAGGATAAGCTGCTGCTGCTGGAAATCGTCGGCCACAATTTCCTGGGTACGCTTCAGCGACCAAAATCCCAGAAAAAAGGCCACCGCCAGGAGGAATACCACCAGAAGCCCCAGCAGCTTGATTAGACGTTTAAAGCCGATTTTTTCAATGGGGTTTATCATTAGGGATCTTAAACATTCAGATTATAGCCTGATTCCACAAACTCGTGATAATAGCGGTCAATCAGGGCGTCGTCCTGCATGGTGACGTCCAGCTGTTTGCTGGCCATGATCAGGCGGCCCAGCACTTCCAATTTTTCTTCCAGGTCTTTTACCTCCAAGCCATCCAGACGGGCCGTGAGGGAATCACCTTTGAGCTCCACCTTGAAGTCCAGATGTTGGAGGACCTTGGCCAGAAAGAGGACCCGCCGCACCCGCCGGGTCAGGTCAGCACCACCGCCGTAAAACACCAAGGTGACGTAGCTGTCCTCCAAAGTGCCGAAATAAGCGTCAACGGTGGTGAAGTGATAACCCAACCGGCTGGAGAAGTTCATATAATCGGCGGCGATGATGGCGAAATTCTCCTCCTGCAGGCGCTCCCGGGCTTCCACATCGGAGGCAGATCCCATGACCACGGACATAAAGCCGGCCAGGTCGAGGGGCCGGGGGCCTCTCCAGCCGATGGCGGCCATTCCCCGCCAGTAAGCAAGCATGGGCCGGGAACAAAGGTCCTCGGGGGTAACAATGGGAGAAGCAGCAGCTTCGGGCCGCAGACCGCCGCCGATATCAATGACATAAATTTCCAGAGGCAGCGGGGTCTTCAACCGGCGGGCATATTCCCGGGAAAGGACTCCCCGGGAAACTTCGAAAAGCTCGGTCATCGCCTTTTCATGGGCGAACCGGGTAATGTCATGATAGGTCTCACAGGCCTCCGGACGGAAGTTTTCACTCCGGGGGTCCAAGAGGTTCAGGGGGGTGATATGTTTCAACACCCGCTCCAGGGTCTGCCAGGCCCGGCTCCGGTGCAGGATGACATCCTCCGGGGGCGCCCGGAGAAGCTCCTCCTGACGGCCGGCATAAACGTTGCCGTAGTAGGCGTCCACCGTGACCAGCTGGCCTTCGTTAAGGCGGCTCGCCGCCTCCTTTACTCCAAACAGGGCCGGTATGCCCGCCTCCCTCAAGACTGTGGCCAGATGACTGGTAGGGCTTCCCATCTCGCAGATTACCGCGGCCACCCGTCCCACCGCCAACCCATATTCCGGCAGGGCCCGTCGAATCACCAGTACCGAGCCTTCCGGGACCTGTTCCACTTCCTCCCCTTTTAGAATATGCACCGGTCCGGCTCCGGCTCCCCGGGAAGCGATGGTCCCGTTTTCCAGCAGCACCTGCACGCCTTTGAGCCGAGGGGGGACATATCCCCCTTTGGCCTTGCGGGCTAAACGCAAGGGCCGGGCTTGCAGGAGAAACGGTTTTCCGGAGACATCCATAGCCCATTCAATGTCCTGAGGGACGCCGAAATGCCGCTCCACGGCCTCTCCCAAGGCCGCCAGCTCCTGCACCTGCTCCGGCGTCAGGCAGGGGCCGGTCATTTCCGGGGACGGCGGTTCTTCAATGACGCCCCCTTCGGCGGCCGGGCGGTGCACCGCGGCCTTGGCGCCGATCTTGTGGCTGATCAGGTGGCCTTTCTCCACCCGATAAACGTCCGGTTCCACCTGCCCGCCTACCGCGGCGGTGCCTAGGCCCCAGACGGCATTGATAATCACGGCTTTCTCCCCCGTGCGGGGATCGGCGGTATAAAGCACCCCGGCGGCACGGGCATCCACCATTTCCATGATGAGAACCCCCATGGCCAGCTCCTGATAGGAAAAACCGCTGGCATGGCAGTAGTACAGAGCCCGGGGGGTAAACAGACTGGCGATGACTTCCTTATAGCGCTCCTCCACCGACTTCACCGGGACGTTGAGCACACTCTCAAATTGGCCGGCAAAACTGATAAGGCTGTCTTCCTGGAGGGCGGAGCTGCGTACAGAAACCCGCGGAACGCCCAGACGCCGCAGCTCCTCGGTTATGGCTGTCCTCAGTGCCTGGGGCAGCGGGCTGGCCAAGAGGCGCTTTTTTATAGCCTCCCCGGCCCGTTTCAGACTGTCCAGCTGCCGGATATTGGCTTTGCTGATAGCTTCCCGGATAAAGGCATCCAGGCCGGTTTCCTCGAAGAACAGCTTTTGGGCATAGGCGCTTACGGCAAAGCCCCGGGGCACCGGAAAACCTTCCCTGACCAACTCCCCCAGCTTTTCCGCCTTGCTCCCGAAGGACTGTCCTTCCCTCACTTCGGCCAGGGGCAGAACCAAAGGGCCCGGTTTAAGTTCCGGAGTGGCCAGTTCGGCCAGAAGACGAGCGGTTATTCTTTGGCGTGCTTCCTCCAGGCCGCGGTAACGGCCGCCTGATAAGGCGACCAGGGCTTCAACAAGAATCTCCACCTCCCTGGACAACCGGTCCACTGCCCCCCGAACATAGGCCATGTCGAACAAATACCCCTCGCGGCGTTTGGTCTGGAGGTCGGCCAGGATGGCCAGAATGGCACTGTTGGCATGCAGAAGGCGTTTATAATGACGATAACGCTCCAGCAGGGGCGCAGGCGGACTGGTGGAAACGGGCGTCTGATCCGGCTTCCGCTTTTTTGTGAACCAAAGCTTTATTTTGTTCAGGGCCGCGGCCAATTCGAAAATTCCTGGAAGCTTTGCTAAATTAAATATATTTTAAATGAGAAATGGGCAAAAAGCCATAGCCAGGCTTTGGGGTTCGGTCCGTTTCCCGTTGCGGCCTGGAAATTAAAGATGGTGCTTTTGCGGGAAAAATTATGGCCATGATTTCTGACCCGGCGCAGTATTTCCGGAGTCTTATTCCGCCCCGGGACGAAGTCCTTTTGGAGTTGGAGTCTGAGGCCAGAGCTGAAGGCATTCCCATTGTGGGGCCTGTGGTGGGGGAATTGCTCTATATCCTGGCACGGGCCATTCAGGCCAAGGCGATTCTGGAACTAGGGGCCGCCACCGGCTATTCCGCTATTTATCTGGCCCGGGGGTGCCAGCCGCAGCACGGTCAGGTCATTTCTCTGGAGCGGGATGAGGGTATGGCCGCCCGGGCCCGGACAAATATCGCCAAAGCCGGCTTGGCTGACCTGGTCAAAGTGCGAGTGGGCGAGGCCTTGGAGCTTATGAAAAAATTGGCCGGACCCTTTGACCTTATCTTTATGGATATTGACAAGGAAGAATATTTGCCGGCTCTGGCCCACTGCCACCGTCTTCTTAAGCCCGGTGGCCTTTTGATTGCGGACAATGTGGGCTTCGCCGCGGCCGACCCGTTTAATCAGGCGATTTTTGCAGACCCGTGTTGGCGGATGGTCTCCTTGTTCTGTTTGCTTCCGGCACATTCCCCGGAGCAGGATGGCCTTTCCATCGCCTTAAAGGTGGCGTAAATCTATCTCTGAAAAGGTTCAGTGGAATTGACGAACAATCGGAGGCCCGCCGGGGGGCACCGAATCATACCGCTGGGTGGGGGAACTTGAAGGCGGATATTTCTCCGATGCTGGACGATATCGTCCGCAAAAGGGTCCGGGTGAAGGGCCTGGTCCAGGGCGTCGGCTTCCGCCCGTTCGTTTACCGACTGGCCCAAAGGTACGGCCTTGCCGGTTGGGTGCGCAACACCTCCCAGGGAGTGGAAATCGAGGCAGAAGGCGGCCTTTCCGCGCTGGAAAGCTTTCTCCGGGCCCTGTCCAGCGAGGCCCCGCCCCAGGCCCGAGTGGAGGCCGTCACAGTTACCGAGGCGCAACGGCAAGCCGAAACCGCTTTTGTTATCCTGGAAAGCGGGAACCTTAACCACGTCGAGGCCTTGGTTCCGCCGGATGCCGCCCTCTGCCGGGCTTGTGCCGCGGAAATCCTGGACCCGCGGGAGCGGCGCTACCGCTATCCTTTCACCAACTGCACTGACTGCGGTCCCCGCTTCACCATTATCCGGCAGCTGCCTTATGACCGGCCGCAAACGACCATGAGGGTTTTTACCCTGTGCCGGAAGTGCGCCCGGGAATATCGGGATCCGGCAAACCGGCGTTTCCATGCCGAATCGACGGCCTGCCCGGAGTGCGGCCCACGTTTATGGCTCGAAATCGAGGGCCGCCGGATTGAAACTGAGGCTTTGAAGGTATCCGGCCATTTGCTTCAGACAGGCAAAATCCTGGCCATCAAGGGACTGGGGGGTTTTCATCTGGCCTGCGATGCCCGGAATGAGGAGGCAGTGCAGACCCTCCGCCGTCGTAAGGGCCGGGTGGCCAAGCCTTTTGCCGTCATGGTCCGAGATTTGGCCGAAGCGGCCCGGATCTGCCATCTTGACGAGCATGTCCGGGCGTTGCTCCAATCGCCACAGAGTCCGGTGGTATTGGCCCGCAAAAGGACGGATGGCGGCATCGCCCGGAGCGTGGCCCCGGGCAATAATTATCTCGGCCTTCTGCTGCCCTACACCCCCCTGCACCTTCTCCTTTTTGAGCACGCCCCTCCGGCCTTGGTCATGACCAGCGGAAATTACAGCGAAGAGCCTCTGTTATTTACCAACGAAGGGGCCCGGGCCGGGCTGGCCAACCTGGCTGATGCCTTTTTGCTGCACAACCGGGACATCCAGGTGCCTTGCGATGACTCCGTGATGCGGCCTCTTCCCACCGGGGCGGTTATCCCCTTACGCCGGGCCCGGGGATATGCGCCCCAAGCGGTTCCTTTGCCCCTGGAATCGCCCGAGATTCTGGGGGTAGGGGCAGAGCAGAAAAATACCTTCTGTCTGGCCTGGGGGCGGACCGCCCTCCTGAGCCAGCACCTCGGCGACCTGGATACCGTGGAGACTTTTGACTACTACCGCCGGGCCATCGAACATTTCCTGAATCTTTACCGAAAAGAGCCTAGGCTTATTGCCCATGACCTGCACCCCGGATATCTCAGCACCCGGTTTGCCCGGTCACAGGCGGACAAACGTCTGGTGGGGGTGCAGCACCACCATGCCCATATTGCTGCCTGTCTGGCGGAAAACGGGCGCACCGGCCAATGCCTCGGCCTTTCCCTGGACGGCACCGGTTATGGCACAGATGGCACGGTTTGGGGCGGGGAATTCCTGGTGGCCGACCTGGCCGATTTTGTGAGGGCCGGGCATCTGGCCACCGTCCGGCTGCCCGGCGGGGAAGGGGCCATCCGGCAGCCGGCCAAAATGGCAGTGTCTTATCTTTATGCTGCCTATGGAGACAGGTATGCGGAACTGGCGCAAGACCTGGGTCTGGAGTTTTCCCCTTTGGAATGGCGGGTGCTGGGGCATCAGCTGGCCACCGGGCTGAACGCCCCCCTGACCTCCAGTGCCGGCCGTCTGTTCGACGCCGTCGCGGCCGCCTTGGACATTTGCCGGGAGCGTACTTATGAAGGCCAGCCGGCATCGGAGCTGGAGATGGCGGCAAATCCGGAGGAGGCGGGCCATTATCCCCTTTCCCTGATTCCCAGAAAACACACTTTGATCCTGGACACCATCGGCCTCTTTCGCCAAGTAGTTGAGGACCACTTGGCAGGAACCGATAAAAATATTGTTGCCGGAAGGTTTCACTATTCCTTGGTGAACGGTCTGGCCGAAGTCTGCGGGGCCTTGCGGGATCGGACGGGCCTGAATCTGGTCGCCCTTTCCGGCGGGGTTTTCCAGAACGGGCTCCTGCTCGCCGGCCTTCGGAAGCGTTTGGAACAACTGGGCTTTGAAGTTCTGACCCATAGCCTCGTTCCCCCCAACGATGGAGGCATCGCCCTGGGCCAGGTTGCCGTGGCGGCGGCTAGATTGCCGTTGCTTTAAGCACCTGCGGTTTTCTCAGCCCGGAATCCAGCATGGGGAAAAGCTCATGTGTCTGGCTATTCCCATGAAAATCCTTGAGATAGACGGGGTTACCGCGGTTACGGCGGTGGAAGGGGTGACGCGCCGGATCCGGCTGGACCTGCTGCCCGATGTTTCCGTGGGCGACTATGTGCTGGTCCACGCCGGGCTGGCCATTGCCACGGTGGACGCAGCCGCAGCCCGGGAAACCCTGGAGATTTTGCAAAGACTGGCCGATGAAGTTCCTTAAGGATTTCCAAAACCCTCTATTGGTAAGGGAAACGGCCCGGCGTCTGGAGGGGCTGGCAAGTGCACCGGCCATCATCATGGAAGTGTGCGGCACTCACACCATGAGTGTGGCCCGTTTCGGTTTGAAGTCCCTGCTGCCTCCCACGGTCAGGCTGGTCTCCGGCCCCGGCTGTCCGGTCTGTGTCACCGCCCAGGAGGATATCGACGCCTTCCTGGCATTGGGGCGCTTTCCCGGAGTTATTCTTGCCTCGTTCGGGGATATGATGCGGGTGCCGGGAAGCGAGGCCTCCCTTGAAAGCTGCCGGGCAGAAGGGGCCGACGTCCGGGTGGTATATGCCCCCCTGGAGGCGGTGGACCTGGCCCGGCAAACTCCGCACAAAGACGTGGTTTTTTGGGGCGTGGGTTTTGAAACCACCATGCCGGCCACGGCTTTGGCTATACAAGCGGCGGCCCGTTCAGGGGTCCTGAATTTCTCGGTGTTTTGCCATCACAAGACCATGCCCCCGGCATTGCGGGCGCTTCTGGCCGGCGGCGAACTTAAGGTCTCGGGGCTTCTCCTGCCGGGTCATGTTTCCACTATTATCGGGGTCGATGTCTTTCGGTTTATTCCTGAACAATTTCACGTTCCCTGCGCGGTCACCGGCTTTGAGCCGCTGGACATTTTACTGGGTATTGAATCGGTTCTGAGGCAGAGACAAGAAGGAAAAGCTTTGGTGGACAATGCTTATGGCCGGGCCGTGAAGACTCCGGCCAATCCCCGGGCTCAAAGCCTGCTTAAGGAGGTTTTTGAACCCCAAGATGCTGTCTGGCGGGGTCTGGGAAAAATTCCGGGAAGCGGGGTGAAGATCCGGGAAAAATACGCGCCGTTTGATGCCTCAAACCGGTTTCGGGAAATTATTGCGGCGGTGCCCCCCGCCCGTACCCGTGCTTGCCGCTGCGGCGAGGTGCTGCGGGGAGTTCTGGCCCCCAGCGACTGCCCGCTTTTCCGGGCGGGATGTGATCCTTCCCAACCCCAGGGTCCTTGCATGGTGTCCCGCGAAGGGGCCTGTGCCGCCGCTTTTCGGTTTGAGCCATGAGAAGCAGACCCGGAGTCTCGCTTAGTTTTCCGGCAACTTTTTGATCGGGACGGGGGCCAAATGTCGCGTGTTCTTCTTAGTCATGGGGCTGGGGGCCGGGAAATGGCCGAATTGATCCGAAGGGTCTTCCTGGCCAGCTATGGGCCACCCGGTTTCACCGGGGATGACAGCGCCGCCCTGGCTCTGGAGGCCGGACCCCTCGCCTTTACCACGGATTCTTTTGTGGTGGACCCCATCTTTTTTCCCGGCGGCGATATCGGCCGGCTGGCGGTGGCCGGCACGGTGAACGATCTCCTCACGGCGGCCGCCCGGCCGCTGGCCTTGTCCGCCTCTTTTATTTTAGAGGAAGGCCTGCCTCTTTCTACCCTAACCGAAATCGCGACCTCCATGGCGGAAACTGCCCGGGAAAGCGGCGTTGCCATTGTTACCGGGGATACCAAGGTGGTGCCCCGGGGCTCGGCGGACCAGATCTTCATCACTACCTCCGGCGTGGGTCAAATTGTGCGTCCCGGGGTCTCCGGCGCCGGTCTCCGGCCCGGCGACCGGCTAATTCTCACCGGCTCCATCGGCGATCATGGCATGGCCGTATTGCTGGCCCGGGAAGGACTACTGGCTGGAGAGGACATCGTCAGTGACGCCGCCCCTCTGACGGAGATTGTGCTGCGGCTTCTTGAGAGCGGCTGTGAGCTCCATGCCATGCGTGATCCTACCCGGGGTGGGATCGCCGCCGTCCTGAATGAAATGGCCCGGCAGTCCGGGGTTTGTGTGGAGATCGAGGAGTCCCTGGTCCCCGTGAAGCCGGGGGTGGCGGCGGCCTGCGAGGCCTTGGGTTTGGATGTGTTTCAGGTGGCCAATGAAGGGAAAATGCTAATCGCGGTGCCGGCCCGGGAGGCGGAGGCGGCTTTGGCCTTGGTGCGGCAGTGCCGGTACGGAGAGCAAGCGCAGCTCATCGGGGAAGTGAAATCCGCCCCCGCCGGCCGGGTTCAGCTCCTGACCCGGTTAGGCACCACAAGGTTTCTGGCCCCCCCCAGCGGCGAACTCCTGCCTCGCATCTGTTAAGCCAAAACCGTGCCGTGGGGGCTAAGCCCTGGGGGGAAAAAATACTTTACCGGAGACTCTTCCCAGGGCTTGCAAAACTCCATAGAATGGTTAAAATTACACCAGGGGGCGTAACGGCTTCGACGTAGATAGGAAACTTTAAGTGGCATGCCGAGGGCCTGTCCGCTCGTAAAACGGATAGGGAACCATTAAGTGCCGACAACTACGGCTACGCTCTAGCTGCTTAAAGCTGGCGCTTGGAGACTCCTCGCCGGAAGGGACCTCCAAGTGACGGGATTCCGGCAAAGCCGCCCTGCTCGCCCACGGTTCGGCGGACAAAAACTTAAGGTGGGATAGCTCCAGGGAATTCCGCCGGTGGAAGTCCCTGCGGGCGAAGGCAAAACGCCGGCTAAGCATGTAGAAGCTTAAAGGGACTATGTGCGGACGCGGGTTCGACTCCCGCCGCCTCCACCAGTTTTTAGGTAGTAATTGGTTACTGAACATTGCCCTATATCGGGCTTTTTTTGTTTCCTAATTTCCAGGGGTAATGGTCCTCCTACCACACTTCCGGAAAGGCCACGTTGTCGTAAAGATATTCCAACTTCTCTTTATGGCTTAATTCCGCTTTAGCCAGGTATTCCAGGCGGCTGCGGATCTCTCCGGGAGTCTGCAGTTCCGCCAGGGTCTGGTAGAAGCGGACCAATGCCTCTGAACGTTTTATGGCCAAGGCCAGGGCGTCTTTGGGGGACAAATCCGGAGTGATGGGTGGCGTCTTCAAGTGTTCCGCCAAATGCGCATCATGCGCCGGAGGCACTACCGGGCACCCCTCCGGGGTCAGGCATTGGCGCAGCCGGGCCTTGTTTTCTTCCGCGTCTTTTTCCAGGAACTCAAAAATCTCCCGGGTTTCCGGCTTGGTGGCCAGGTGCGCCATTTTATGGTAAAAATCTCGGGCTAGCTCATGCTGATTTATGGCCTCATGGATTAGGTCAACCAATTCCTTTCGCAGGGCTGCCGGCTTTTTCATGGAGCTTACCTCATCTTAGGGCAAAAAGTTAACGGCAAGAAACTCAAAGGCCCTAAAGCCCGCTATTTTATGGCATTTGGCCGACGATTTTCCAAAGATGGATCAGTGTACGGCTCGCAGTCGGTCAGCGCTTTCCCTTAAGCACCGGCTCGCCCTACAATGCCCTTCGGCGAAACTTGCCAAGGGGCAAACTGCTGCCAGCAAAAAGAAAGGTCACGCCTTTGGCCCGACCGGCATATTTTCTTTATAAATTAAATTTTTTGATTTTAAAATGATTTTATTTTAAAAGTTAACCGGAAAAATACAATCTCAGTTCGTGACAGAATGAAGCAGTCCGGTCCGGTTGCCCAAGTCAGCCGCCCCTACCGGGAAGCGGGGCATAGCTCCGGGGGCGGACGGGGGCTGACTTCCGGTACGGCTAAGAAAAGGCCCGGCCTGGAATCCCAGGCTGGCTAAGGGGGATCGACGATGATGGGAAAAAAACCGCCGAGTGACCGTCAACCAGAGACGCTGGCCGAGGCGTGGGAAATCGAGCTCAAGGCCAAAGAGCGCCTGGAGTTGATCCGCCACAAACTTCTGGTGATGAGCGGTAAGGGCGGGGTGGGCAAGAGCACAGTGGCCGTGTATCTGGCTCTGGGGTTGGCCCGCCGGGGACATACGGTTGGTCTTCTGGACGTGGATTTGCACGGCCCCGACATCCCGCGTCTGCTCGGCCTCAAAGGCCGGTTTTACCAGGGACCGGAAGGGGGCATTCAACCTCAGATTGCCATGGAAAAGGTGAAAGTGGTTTCCATTGAGGGGTTTTTATCTGAACGGGATGCTCCGGTCATCTGGCGCGGACCAATGAAACATAAAGCCATCCGCCAGTTTTTAGGGCAGGTGGAATGGGGCCGGTTAGACTATTTGATCATTGACTCTCCGCCCGGAACCGGAGATGAGCCTCTGAGCGTGGCCCGATTAATCCCTGACGCCCGGGCCATTATTATCACGACGCCCCAGGAAGTGGCCTTGGCAGATGTGCGCAAGGCCATAAATTTCTGCCGCCACACGCAGTTGCAAATCTTGGGGATAGTGGAAAACATGAGCAGTCTTATCTGTCCCCACTGTGGCGGGGAGATTCACTTGTTCCGCCAGGGAGGCGGCCAGAAGACCGCAAACGACATGGGAATCCCCTTCCTGGGTAGCCTGCCCTTTGATTTGCGGGTCGTGGCAGGGGGTGACCTGGGAGCACCTTTAATCGAAGCCCCCGAGGCCAGCTCGTTTTCCCGGGCCTTGTGGGCTCTCCTTGACCAAGTGGAGGCTCGCTGCCGGGAATTAGATGAGGAAAGGGCAGCAAAGGAAGAAAAGGCGGACAACTAGTAACTCATTATTGATGAGCCCGCCATAAGATAAAGACGAGGTAACCCTCATCTAAGACCGAGAGAAGAAATAAAAAACCCTTCCTTCCTTCTCAAGGCAGTGCATGAACTAACCAGATAGCGGCACCGGTCATTGTATTACTGCTTCAATACGTTCCTTCAAGGCCAATAATTGTGCTTCGGCCTGTAAAATTTCCTGCAACCGCTGGTCTAGTTCGCCCGCCCTCATAGCCACGGTCTCTGCACTGGCTTGCTTTTGGGCCCGGGCCCGCTCCAGGGCCTGGCGGATGCCCTGAGTAGTGTCGTCCAGCTTGGCCAGCCAGGTCTGGCGATAATCCCGGGCGATCTCCTGCAGGCGCTGGCGAAAGTCCCAGCGCAAGCGGCCACAGTGTTTGTCCACCAGCTCGGTGACGTTTTCCAGCAGTTTTTTCAGCATCATACCTTTAGTCAAAGCCCGGGGCAGGAGCGAGGTGATAGTCATCTGGAGAATCTCCAGCCCCACCGGATCTTCTTTGAATTTGAACCAGAATTCGCTTCGTTCCGTAAAGGCCTCTTCGGCGGCAAAGCCTCGCAGGGAAAAGTCAAAAATGCGGGCCGTCAGCTGGGTGAGACGCTCCAAGATGGCATTGATGCGCCCGGCAAATTCCTGATGGGTTTCTCCCAATTTTTGGGCAAACTTTTCGATCTCCTGGCGCCGCCAAGTAGTAAAAACATCTCTTAAGGCGTTGAACAGGAAGGCTTCCATTTCGCTGCGCAAATCCCCGGCGGCCCGGCTTTTCTGACGAAAAGCCTCCTCCACCTCCCGGTGCAGACGGGCGGTGGTTTCCCGCCGAAAGGCTTCCAGGTCGGCGTCCAGTTCCGTGAGCACCCCCTTAACCCGGCCATCCAGCAACAGCAAGGACATTTCCCGTTCTTTTTCCAGTCCCTGCAATTCCAGATTAAAGCGGGCGATTTTCTCTTCCAGCTCCTTTAGCGGCAGGCTACTGGCTTGGCGCTCCACCTTGAGGGCCAGAGTGGAGTCAGTGATGGCCTTCAAGGCCCCGTTTATACAGGAGATGAGCAGAACCCGCCCTTTCTCCCGGTAAAGAAACTGCCGCAGATGATTCTCGAACTGAGGCAACAGGCTCGCCTCCAGCAGTTCCGGATGCCCATTGGTCTTGCTGTCCAGGGCCAGTTTGGCGGACATGGGGAAGATCGTCACCCGGTCTGTGGCCAGATTGGCCTGCAAGACCTGGGCGGTGAAATCCAGGGCCTCTTGGCGTTCCGCCGCCTCCACATAATCGATCTTGTTCAAAACAAAGAAAACCTTGTGGACATATTCCCGGATATCTTGTAAGAACTCCTGCTCTGCCTGAGATAGTGGCGGATCCACGGTGACCACAAAAATGGCCGCATCCACCTGGGGCAGATAGTTATAGGCCACATCAGTATTATGGGTGTAGACCGAGCCCACGCCGGGGGTGTCAATGATGCGCACCCCGTCCCGCAGATATTCGGAGGGATAAGTGATCTCTACTTCCTGCACGCCTTTGCGGTTGCCAGGATTTCCCTTTTCGGTAATGTAATCCACCAGCTCTTCTTTGGAAATCTGCCGGCGCTGGCCGTTATGAAAGCGCACTTCGATCGTCAACCGCTCCCCATAAGTAAGGATGGTGACTACCGAAGTCAGGGGGACAATGGCGGTGGGCAGGATGGACTCTCCCAGCAAGGCATTGATCAGGGTACTCTTACCCCGCTTGAAGGCCCCCATGACCACCAGATTAAACCGGTTGGTCCGCAGTTTGTCAATAAGGCGCTGGAGGTTCGGGCCTTTAAGTTCCGGCACTTGTACCAACTGTTGGAGCTGCCGTTCCAAGACCTCCTGAAGTTCGCGATAAGCTCCCATATTTTTTCTCCATAAATATACCGGGTAAAAAAAACTTCTGCCCGGTTTTGCTGGACAGAAGTCATCAGCCCCGCCGCCGCGGCGGAGCATTTATGGCGGACTTCATCGCCTATTTAATTTATTTTAAAAAAAATTAGGGCCTTGTCAATACTAAAAGAGTCTTTAAAGGGGGCTCAGCCTTGACAAAAAAGGCTGAGGAATACAAAAATGTAAAAAAGGCGATGGAGTCCGCCGTCGCGGCGGAAAGCCGCCAAACCGCAGAGATGCTGATGGCTCCTGATTCTTGCAGGCGAGGTGATCAGGGGCTTTTTTTATCGCCCGGTGGCATGAATGCTCACCCCTTTCCCCTGGATTTGTTGGGAAAAGAAGCCGCCGAAAGATTAATCCGTTTTGTTTCGGCGCGGCAGAAGGAAGACGGCGGCTTCGGTCTGACTCCGCGACTTCCGGCCACGGTGGAGGACACTTACTATGGCGTCCGCATTTTGGAACTGCTTGGGAAGGAGGCCCTGGCCGCCCGGACCAGGAGCTACCTGGATCGCCTGGACTGGAGTGTGAGCCGCCGGGCCAAGATAATCCATGCCATTTTATATCTGCGCCGGAAATTTGCTTGCCCCATGGCTTATCCCCATCCGTTTTTCCCGGCCTCAAAGCCTCTCATCCTAGAGGAGATTTACTATTGGCATAAAATTGCCCAAATATGCGAACCCGAAAATGATGATTTGATGCCTCGTTTTGACCTTACAGAGGTTGCCCTGCCCGCCGACCCGATTATGCGGGAGGTCCGTTATTATCTCGCTCTGAAGGCTGACTGTTTGGCACCATCAGAAGTGGCCCATTGGGTCCGTTGGGTTCAGGCCTGTCAGACTCCGGACGGCGGGTTCGGATTCAAGCCGGGGACCACGGCCTTCATGGACAATGTCTTGCCTGCGCTGGAAGTTTTGAGACAGCTGGGGCATGCCCCGCGGCATGTTCAAAAGCTACTTGATTTTATCCTGGCTTGCCAGACGCGGGCAGGTGGCTTTGCCCGCACTTCCGGCGGGGTTGCCTTTCTGGAATCCTCCTTTCAAGCAGTGAAATCCCTTCAGCTTCTCAGGGAAATAGCCTCCGAAACAGGAACAAATTCCGGGGACGGCCTGCCTTGAGCCAGGCATTAAAAGGCCCGGCCCCCCGGACGGGGGAACCGGGCAGATGGGTTAAAGGATCTCCGGGTTCCGCGGAACCCGGAGAAGGTTAACCCTAATTAGAACAGCCCGTAAGGCTTTCCGGTCTTGAGGTTTACATCCACCCGCCGGAAGGCCGGGTTGGAGCTGGTGCCGGGCATCAGGCTAATGGTACCAGTGCACGGGCAGATGTACTTGGCCCCGGTATAAAGCAGGAAATCCCGGACGGCCAACTGCCAGCCTTTGGGCACGCCCTTCTTGGTGGGATCGTGGGTTAAGGACAAGTGGGTTTTCACCATCATTACGTGAAAATCTTTGAACTTGGGGTCAGCTTCAAAGGCCTTGGCCTTGGCCTCAGCCTCGGGGGTGTAAACCACTCCGTCGGCCCCGTAGACTTCCCGGGCGATGGTTTCTATCTTTTGTCGGAGCGGCATTTCGGTGGGATAGAGGAACTTGAAGTCCACTTTCTCCTTGCAGGCGTCGATCACCGCGTCCGCCAACTCCAGGCCGCCCTCGCCGCCATAACGCCAGTAGTTGCCTTCGGCAGCCCTCACCCCTTCGGCGTCGCAGCACTTTTTGACCATCTTGATTTCTTCATCGGTGTCGGTGGGGAAGCGGTTGATGGACACCACCGGTTTGATCCCCGACTTCTTGACGATGTGAATGTTGTGCACCAGGTTCTTGAGGCCGTCCTCCAGCCAGGCCATGGTCTCGGGAGTGCAGGTATAATATTCCGGTGGGATGGGTTTCCCGGGCCGCACCGGCGGCGCCCCGGCATTGACCCCATGATGCTTCAGAGCCCGGATGCTGGCGGTAAGCACCGCCACGTTGGGCTTAAGTCCGCTCTCCCGGCACTTGATGTTCCAGAACTTCTCAAAGCCCAGGTCGCAGCCGAAGCCGGACTCCGTAACATGGTAGTCGAAGAGTTTGAGACCGAGCTTGCAGGCGACTATGGAGGACTGAGCCACCGCAATGTTGCCGAAAGGTCCGGCATGCACCAGGACCGGCTGTAGTTCCACGGTCGCGCACAGGGTGGGGTTGATGGTCTTATGCATCCAGGCGGTCATGGCCCCGGCGCATTCCAAATCCTCGGTGGTAATGGGGTTGCCCTTCTTGTCATAGGCCACGGTGATTTCGCCCAACCGTTTGCGCAGGTCGGGCAGATCCTTGAACATGGAGAGGATGGCCATCACTTCCGAGGCTACGGCGATGACGAAGCCCGAATCCATCATAAAGCCGTCCATTTTAGTGCCCCGGCCGATGGTGATGTTGCGCAATGCCTGGGCACACAGGTCAAAGCACCATTTGAACTCCACTCTGCGGGGGTCGATATCCAGCCGTTTAAGAGGGATTTTGGCCAATTGTTCGTCGTCGTAATTGAACTCATGCTGTAAACGGGAGGTCAGGGCCACCATAGCCAGGTTGTTGGCGATCATAATGGCGTTGATGTCACCGGTGAGACCCAGGGAAAAATCAGCCATGGGGATCAGCAAGGCAATGCCACTGCCGGCCGCGGTCCCTTTGATGTTCATGGTGGGGCCGCCCGAGGGTTGCCGGATGGCGCCGCCCACATTCTTACCCCGGGCTCCCAGACCCTCGATCAGACCCATGGTGGTCACGGTCTTGCCTTCCCCTAACGGCGTGGGAGTTATCGCAGTAATATCGATGTAATAGCCGTCCGGGCGATCCTTCAGGCGCTCCAGGACCGCCATGTAGTCTATCTTGCCGATCTTCTTGCCATAAGGGATGCGCTCTTCCTCCAGGATGCCGATCTTATCGCATTGCCGGTTAAAATCCAGTTCCTCTTCCGCCAACTCTCCGATCTGCCAATCTTCCTGTTTGGTGGGGTCATACTTAGCCATGCTGCTTACCCTCCTTGCGTTTAAAATTGTTAGTTAGTTGAATCCCCGGCAGTCGGCTGGTGCCGGGCGAATTCCTGCCCTTGGGCGATCATGCGCTGCTGGTCGGTCCGGAGGGTCACTTCTGATCGCCGGTTGAACTGATTTTGGTTAGTCTATTTAAAACCAGGGCACAATAAGTGTTCCAATCATGCCACCGGACTTCGTCGATCTCACCTTTTTCAAACATTTCTCGAGACGCCTCATCGATGATCGGATCAGCCCCACCGCCGGTAAGTTGGTACAACTTCTTCATTTCTTTTACCGCAGCGCGGTAGATGGCTTTCTTGGTAAGGCGGAGCTCTAAAACCTTTCCCATGGCTAGACCTCCTTCCTGGGTTCATTACCAGGTAATAAGCGGGGTTTCGGAAGCAGGAGCAATTAAAGAGAGCCATTTATAAATCTCCGTTGGAGGGTCTTGTTTCCGGACAACAAAATGCTGAATTTACTCCACAATTTCCCAATGGTTGGCAAAGGTATTGTCATAGAGGGTATAGGTAAAACCCATGACTCGGCCGGTGCCGGGCTGAGCCCCTTCCTGGATTTTCCAGTAGGACAAGAAAATAGCAGGAATCATGCGGGGTTCCCCGGTCTGGGGATCGTCGGCGATGGATTGCCATACCTCTCTTTTCTCCATTACGCGCCACAAAGTCCCGTATTTCTTGCTGCGCACTATCTGCCCGACTTGGGGCAGACCCTTTTCCTTGATGATTTCGTCAAACTCTTTCATGGCGGGCCCCTCCTCTTAGAATAAAAGTCGGGCAGAGAAAAAAAATGACTTCTGCCCGTTGGTCAGAAGTCATCATCCCCGCCCTGATCAAGCGGGGCGGTTAAAGGCAGACCTCATTGCCTTACAATTTTTAAAATACAGCGGAATTCAATGCTTGTCAATTAGAATTACAAAATTTTCCAAAATTACTCATTGACATGATCCTGCCCTGCTCTATAAAATCCCAGGGGGTGTTGAAGACCTGAACGGCGGCTCGCCGTCCACCCAAATCTGGCGCAGATAACTTTTGCTCTCACCTTCGGGGGGGCAAGATTTTTTTTTGAACCGCTTTTGTGAGCGAGGGGGAAGGCATGGAACAGGTTTGGTATACGGCGGCGGCGTGGATCGGACTGGCTTTTCTCGCCAGCCTGATTTCCATCCGCCTCGGTATTTCGATAGCCCTGATCGAGATATTCCTTGGCTTTGTGGCCGGTAACCTGGGAAGCTACTTCGGTTCCACCATTTTTCAGCCCAATGCCTGGATCAATTTTCTCGCCGGATTCGGCTCCGTGGTCCTAACATTCTTAGCCGGGGCCGAAATCGAACCGGAGACCTTCCGCAAGCAACTGATTCCCAGCCTCACCATCGGCACCATCGCCTTTTTGAGTCCTTTCCTGGGATGTGCGGCCTATGCTTATTACCTTGCCGGGTGGAATCCCCAGGCCGCCTGGATTGCCGGCATTGCCCTGTCCACCACCTCCATGGCAGTGGTGTACGCCGTCATGGTGGAAACTGGGCTGAACGAGACAGAGTTGGGCAAACTCATTCTGGCCGCCTGTTTTGTGAATGATCTGGGTACGGTTCTTGCCTTGGGCCTGATTTTTGCCAATTATAATTACTGGCTCCTGATTTTTATTGCGGTAACCACAGTGGCCCTGATTCTTCTGCCGGCTGTCAGCCGGCAGGTGTTTGCCCGCTGGAGCGGCCGCGTCAGCGAACCCGAGATCAAATTCCTCTTTTTGGTCCTCTGCGGTCTGGGTGGTCTGGCGGTAACTGCCCGCAGTGAAGCGGTGTTGCCCGCCTATATTTTTGGCATGGTGGTGGCCGGGTTATTTGTGCACAACAAAATCCTTATGCTGCGGATGCGCTCCATTGTGTTCGCTTTGCTGACGCCCTTCTTTTTTCTGAAGGCGGGCACCTTGGTGTCTTTGCCGGCCCTGATAGCCGGCTTTGGGGTTTTGCTGGCTCTTTTTTGGTCAAAAATGATAACCAAGGTGTTGGGGGTTTGGCCAACCTGCCGGTGGTTCAACATGCCTGCCCGGGAGACCAACTACACCACTTGTATGATGTCCACCGGCCTTACTTTCGGCAGCATCTCCGCCTTGTATGGGCTGACTTACGGCTATGTGACCCAGGCGCAGTATTCCCTTTTGGTGACTGCGGTTATCGGCTCCGCGGTGATTCCTACCTTGATCGGCCAAATATGGTTCTATCCTACCCAGGCGGGATCCTTGGACCGCGAATTGCGGCAATATGTGGGAACGATCGAGCATTTCTTGCATATACCGGAAGAATGACAGCAAACTGGAGATGAGAATAATGTATAAAAAAATTTTGGTGGCCTACGACGGCTCCGAAGGAGCCAACAAGGCGCTGGAGGCCGGAATAAATCTGGCGAAGATCCATGGTGCGGAGTTGGTGGCCTTGTCCGTGCAGGAAGGGTTGCCCAGGTTCGCCAGTACTATTGATGAAGTCCAGGAGGAGAAGGCTTATGCCAATCAACATTACGGAAAGCTCCTGGAGAAGGCCCGGGCGCGGGCGCAGGAAGCCGGCGTGGAGCTGAAAACCATCATGCGACCCGGACATCCGGCCAAGACCATCGTGCAGGTTGCCAAAGAGGGGAAATTCGACCTGGTGCTGGTGGGCCATACCGGGCTTTCTGAAGTCTGGGCCGCTTTCCTGGGCACTACCGCCGAAAAAGTAAGCCGGCACGCCCCTTGCAGCGTCCTCATTGTGCGCTAAGAATCCCGATTACCAGACCCTTCGTCCCTGCGCCATAAAAGCAAAGGCTGGCAGAATCCTGGAGGCCCGCCGTGAACTCAGAAACTCAACCCGGTTCCCAATATCTGCCCAAAACCGCAGCCTGGAAATTCATCATCCTGGTGGGAGTGGTCAGCCTCTTCAGCGATATGACCTATGAAGGGGCTCGCAGCATCACCGGTCCGTTTCTCGGCAGCCTGCATGCCAGCGCCGCGGTTATCGGCATGGTCGCGGGCTTGGGGGAGTTCATCGGTTACGCCTTAAGGCTGGTGTCCGGATACCTTACCGATCGCCTGGGCAAATATTGGGGCATCACTTTCGTGGGCTATGCCCTGAACCTGTTCGCGGTGCCGCTGCTGGCGCTGGTGGGAAGTTGGAAGATCGCTGCCCTTCTTATTTTAGCGGAGCGCATGGGCAAAGCCATCCGCACCCCTGCCCGGGATGCCATGCTGTCCCATGCCGCCGCCGAGGTAGGGCGAGGTTGGGGTTTCGGTTTTCATGAAGCCATGGATCAGGCCGGCGCTGTTTCCGGGCCGCTGATTGTGGCGCTGGTGCTCTACCTAAAAGGCAGCTATCGGGCCGGCTTTGCTTATCTGCTGCTGCCGGCCCTTCTGGCCATCCTGGTGATCGGTCTCACCGCCCGCCTTTACCCTCAGCCCCGGCATCTGGAAGTGTCCGTCCCCAGGCTGGAAACCGAAGGATTGACTCGGCCTTACTGGCTCTACGTTGCCGCCGTGGGGCTGATCGGTGCCGGATATGCTGATTTTCCCCTGATTGCCTTCCATTTTGGCAAGACCGCGGTGGCTTCCCCGGATTGGATCCCCATTTTCTATGCCGTGGCCATGGGGGTTGACGCCGGCGCGGCCCTTATTCTGGGCCGCCTCTTTGATCGTCTCGGGATGCCGGTAATAATCACTGTGGCAGTTTTATCCGCGTTGTTTGCCCCTTTGGTATTCCTGGGCGGTTTTGGACTCGCCCTGGCGGGCATGGTTTTGTGGGGCTTCGGGATGGGAGCGCAGGAATCCATTATCAAGGCGGCCCTGGCGGAAATGGTCCCCCGGGCCCGACGGGCCACCGGCTACGGTATTTTTCACACCGGCTTCGGGCTGTTCTGGTTTTTGGGAAGTGCCTTGATGGGCCTCCTGTATGACGTATCTCTTGCGGCTTTGATTACCTTTTCGGTGGCCGTCCAGTTAGGCGCAATCCCCATATTGCTACGCCTATCCAAGCAAGTATGTTTTGTAACGCGTTAAAACACTCCCCTATCCCAGGTGTAAAAACTTTTGACAAAAAGTTGTCTAAAAATAAAACACAAGTCAAACCGGCAAAAGGAAAGTTCCTCCCCGTTTTCGAGGCATCTAAGCAGTAGCTGAGTTCCCTGGAATCCCTGGGCCCGTGCTTTATCGGGGTATGCCTTTTGCAAATCTCTTTTTTAGGGTAACAAAAATCTTGGCAAACCCAGGCCTCGGCTTGCTGAGGCCAACCACCAGAGGCAGAAATCAGAAGGTAGATTCGTGGAAAAGAGTTACTTTACCAGATTACAATGGCAAATCATTACTACCATCATCACTTTTTCGGTGGTCCCTTTAGTAGTGCTGGGCGGGGTAATTTATCATCAGTTCAGTTCCTCTTACACCGCCAATGTCTTGGAAAGTCTGAAGACTCTGGTAGAAAACCGGCGTGCCTCCCTGGACCTGTTTTTGGAGGAGCGGGTGGCGCAGCTCACCACCCTGGCCGGAACCCACACCTTGGAAAAGCTGAGGGACGAAGACTACTTGCACAAAGTTTTCAATATCATCCAGGCGCACTCCCGCTCTTATATCGATCTGGGCGTCATCAATGAAGAGGGCGACCACCTGGCTTATGTAGGGCCGTACCACAGCATTTTGAAGGGAGTAAACTATAAAAACGAGGAATGGTTCAGTGCGGTGATGGCCTCGGGGGTGCACATCAGTGACGTGTTCACCGGATTCCGGAAAATTCCGCATTTTGTCATCGCCATCATGGTACGGGAACGGAACAAGAACTGGATACTCCGGGCCACCATTGATTCTGAGATCGTGGAAAACATTGTGCGGGCCGCCTGGATCGGCAAGCGGGGAGACGCTTTTATTGTCAACCGGCAGAATATTCTGCAAACTAACCCCCGGTTTTGCGGCAAATTGCTGGAGCCCCCTTCGTGTCCGGAAAGCTTTTACTGCCCGGATTATTCGGCCGCGGTCGGCACCCGGGTGGAAAGAATCTCCTTAAAAGGCGGAGACCGTCTCTTCGGAGTCAGCGTTTTGCATACCAAGCAGTGGGTGCTGGTCGTCATGGAAGACCCCTCGGAGCAGCTGTCCCCGCTGTTTACGGCCCGATATCTGGGAGTATTGATCGGGCTGGGAGGGATTTTGGTAATCGTCGTCGGGGCCTTTTTCACCAGCCGGGCCATGATGAAAGAGTTGGAAGAGGCTGAACGGAAAAGAGCGGCCAGTGAGGATATGGCTATTCAATCCAGCAAAATGGCGGCGCTGGGGAAGATGGCGGCGGGTATCGCACATGAAATCAACAACCCTCTGGCCGTAATCGGCGAAAAAGCCGGCTGGATGCAAGATCTCCTGAAGAAAGAGGACTTACGCCAAAGCAAGAACTTTCAGGAATTCGCCGATGCCGTGGAAAAGATTGAATTTCATGTCAACCGGGCCAAGAAAATCACCCATCGGTTGCTGAGTTTCGGGCGGCGCCTTGAGCCTGTGGCCGAGCGGGTGGAGGTCAATCAGACTGTTCAGGATACCTTGGAATTTCTGATAAACGAAGCCCGATACCGAAATATTGAAATAAAAACGGAGCTCGCCCCTGACCTTCCCGTGATCACCAGTGATTCCTCCCAGCTTCAGCAGGTGCTTCTCAACATCATCAACAACAGCATCGACGCCATCGGCAAAAACGGTGTGATCCGGATCAAGACTCACTATTTGGAAAAGGTTAACCGGGTGGCCATTGAAATCAGCGATACCGGCCCCGGCATTCCTAAGCATATGCTGGACAAGATCTTCGATCCCTTTTTCACCACCAAAGAAGTGGGAAAAGGGACCGGCCTGGGACTGTCCATTTCCTACAGCATCGTGGAGAAATTGGGGGGCAAGATCATCGTGGCCAGCGAGGAGGGTAAAGGCGCTACCTTCACTATTTACTTGCCGGTAACCTGATCTGCCTGTAAACAGAAACCACTGTAAGACCGAAGGTAGAGGCATGGCAACCCAGCATAGAGGGGTAGAGAATGGAAAAGTTCAGGGTTCTGGTGGTGGACGACGAAGAAGACTTTTTGGAGACGATTGTAAAACGGCTCCGGGACCGCGATCTGGAGGCAACCGGGGTTCTCAGCGGGGAGCAGGCCCTGCAATTTCTGGAAAGCCAGGACGTGGACGTGGTGGTGCTGGACGTCCGGATGCCGGGCATGGACGGTATTGAGACTCTCAAGGAGATCAAAAAAAGGAAACCCACCGTCGAAGTGATCATGCTTACTGGCCATGCTTCCGTGGAATCAGGCATTCAGGGGATGCAACTGGGGGCTTTTGATTACGTGATGAAGCCAGTGCCTCTGGATGAACTGCTGGACAAGATGCGCCAGGCCTATGAAAGAAAGCTGATCCAGGAAGGGAGGGCCTGAGGCCTTTTCCCAGGAGTCCTGTCTTAGCTGACCCGAGGCGGCAGGATGCGCCTGCCGGTTTAGGTTGGGTAATCAGCCGAAGGGATAAAGGCTCCCGCTTTACCTGCTGTAACCCCGCTGACCCGGGAAATGAAGCCCGAATCTGCCAAAATTGAAGAGAATTTGTTCTTTTACCTGCCGGCGATCTTATTAACTGTTGCCGCAGGCCTGTTTGTGGTGCTGGGATACGGTGTTTTCGCCGTGGGGGCCCTTCTTTTGGCCGGTCTTTCCTGGGGCACCACCCGGCGACTTCTTAGCCGGAAAGTGCTCACAAACCAGCAATGGCTGCTGGATGAGCGGCTGCTGCAAACCCAGAAGCTAGCCGCCTTGGGGGAGCTGGCCGCGGGGGTGGCCCATGAAATCAACAATCCTTTGGCCATCATCCGTCAAGAAGCGGAGTGGACCAGCCAGGTGCTCAAAAAAGCGGAATTTCCGGAATCTCCCCAATTGGCGGAAATCCGGGACTCCCTGCGGGAAATAATCCAGCAGGTGGAGCGGGCCCGGGAAATAACCCTGAACCTCCTCAACCTGGCCCGGAAGCGGCAACCCGTAATCCAGCAGGTGGACCTTAACCGCTTGATCCAGGGAATGGTAGCATTGGTGGAAAAAGAGGCCAAGGAAAGAAACATCCGGATTATCCAACAGTTGCAGCCGGATTTGCCCCTGATTTACAGTGATGGACCCTTACTGCGGCAAGTGGTTCTGAACCTGCTTAACAATGCCCGACAGGCGGTGGAAGAAGATGGCAGCATCATCGTCACCACCAAACCGACGGAGGATCAGCGAATAATAATCAGCGTGGCGGATACCGGCCCCGGTATTCCGCCGGAGCATCTGGGACGAATCTTTGACCCCTTCTTCACCACGAAAATGCCCGGTGCCGGCACCGGACTGGGACTGGCCATCAGCCAGAGCATCATTCATCAATTGGGAGGGGAGATCACGGTGACCAGCCGGCTAGGGGAAGGGGCCACCTTTACCGTAATCCTGCCCGTGAAGAGGGATTAGCTTGTCCGGAGCAAGTTTCCTTTTCCTGCTCCAGGAGGCTCTGCTGAACCGGCAAGCCGTCGCGCCCGGCGGGCCTTTAAGCAGAGTCCTGTGGGACAAAAGCCTCGTTCTGAGCCAGCGGTTTTTTTTCAAGGCAGGGGGACAACTCAGCCCCCCTTCTGCAAGTCAGACTAATTGAGGTGCCTTACCGGCGAGTCTTTTCAGTAATATTCAGAAATCCCAGAATAAACGCTCCGATCCGGTCAACCTCGTCAGGGCTGAAAACCGGGCGGGGGGAGGCCTTCACCTTTTTCCGGCTCAGCAACGCCACCACGTTTCCCAACGCAACCGGGGAGCGCCCCGGCGAAATGAAGGCGAGCTTGGGAAGGGGGCTTTGCCTGAAGCCTTCCACCAGCACAACATCGGCCTGCAGCGCCAGCGTGGTTAGGATCGAGGCTGGATCCGCCCCCTCCTCTCCATAAAGACTTATCTGGAGCAGCCCCGGAGCGGTCAGGGCGACGGCCTTGGCCCCGGCCCGGCGGTAGTTAAGGGCGATCCGGTTTTCCGTAATTTTCCTTCCCCTGTGACTATGCTTGAGAACGGCCACCGTAAGTCCTTTTTCTTGCAACCAAGGAACCAGACGACAAATTAGTGCCGTCTTTCCGGAGCCGGAGGGGCCGACGATGGCGATGACATTCGGCGGGGGACAGCAAAGATTCATGAAGTTGCCTTAGATAATCCCCCGATTCCTGGAAATTCCTGCATCGGCCATGGAATTGGGCGGTCCAGACTGGCGCCTGGTTGCCTTAAATCTGCGCCTCTTGAAGGGGCCGGGGGAAAATTTTTCTTGTCCCGCATCGCATTCATATTTAATAATCCCGCGTCTTCCTTCCGGCAAGCCAAACCTGGCCCTCTTCCCTGGACCGGTAGCCAAGGAGGAGGCGCCATAATGGGCCAGCGAACCAAATTCTGGAGGATTCGGCCCTTCTTTTGGTCTGGAAAACCCAAGTCGCAAAGAAATTCACACTATTGCAAAATGCATCAGATAAGGTAAAATGGAATTAAATTTCGCCCCAAGAGATGTTCCCATGCTTAAATGGAACTTTCATCTGAACATCCGCCAGAAGGTGGTCGCGGGCTTTATTGCCAGCATCATAATCATCGGCTCCATCGGCGGCTTTTCTTACCATAGTCTGCGGACCATTGAAATAAAACAACATTTCGCCGAAGTGGCCAATGACCTCAGGGAAATCATCCTGGAAATGCGACGCTATGAAAAGAACTATCTACTGTACAACTCTCCCGAAGACCTGAAGGAAAATCGGCGCTACGCCCAACTCGGAGTGCAGACCCTGAAGGAGATTATGCCGGAAGGCAAACAGCTTAAGGTGGCGGCCCATCTCGACCGCCTGAAGGAAGAGCTTCTGGCCTACCAGAAACTGATGCAGGCAGTTCCGGAGGATAGAGCAAACCAGGGGCCGGGCCAGTCACACGCTCGGGTGTCCGCGGACCAGGAAGAAGAAATGCGGGAGCGTGGCAAGCGATTGGTGGAACTTTCCCAAAATTTGGTGACTTTCGAACGGCGGATAATCCTGGAGATCATCAACTCCCTCAAGACCCAGCTCCTGGGGTCCATGATTCTTTTTATAATCAGTGGCGTGTTTTTAACCATTGTGGTCAGCCGCAAAATTCTGCGGCCTCTGCGGGTCATTGAAAACACCACCCTGCGCATCGCCCGGGGCGATTTCCGCCCGCTGCCTGTCCTGAAAACCCATGACGAAACCCAGCAGGTCGTGGAGGCCTTCAACCGCATGGTGGCCGAATTGGAGAAACGGCAGGATCAGTTGGTTCAGTCCAAGAAGATGTCATCCCTGGGCATTCTTACCGCCGGTATCGCCCATCAGTTGAACAACCCCCTCAACAACATCTCCACCTCCTGTCAGATCCTGATGGAAGAACTGGACCACAGTGACCGGGGGTTTATGAATAAAATGCTGAGCAACATCGAGCAGGAAGTCCACCGGGCCCGGGACATCGTCAAAGGGCTTCTGGAATTCTCCCGGGTTAGGGACTTTTCCCTCAAGCCCATCCCCCTGGAAGATGTGGTGAAGCGCTCCATCAAGCTCATCTCCAGCCAGGTGCCCCCCGGAGTGGACATTGTGGACGAAGTGCCTTGGAACCTGGTTGTCCCTATCGATGCCCAGCGGATGCAGGAGGTCTTCCTGAACCTTCTCATGAATGCCATTCAAGCCATCACCGAGCCGGTGGGCCAGATCCGCATCGCCGCTTATGAGGACAAGGAAAAGCGACAAGCCGTAATCACGGTGGAAGACACCGGCATCGGCATCCCCAAGGATGAACTGGAGCGCATCTTTGACCCCTTCTTTTCCACCAAGGAGGTGGGGATGGGGACTGGGTTAGGACTCTCCATTGTTTACGGCATCATCGAGAAACACCAAGGCACTATCACCGTGGAAAGCACCGAGGGCGAAGGCACCCGGATTACCATCCGCCTGCCCCTTGAGGTCCCGGAAAAGGCAGAGAGGCAGGCAGCATGAACCCGAGTCGGATTTTGATTGTCGACGACGAGCCCATCGCGCGGGAAAATCTGGAATTTATCCTGCGGAAGGAAGGTTATGACACCTTGGCCGTGGACAGCGGCGTGGCGGCTTTTCATGAACTGGAGAAAGGTGAATTCGACCTGGTGATCACCGATCTGCGCATGAAGCAAATTGATGGCATGCAAGTTCTGGAGCGCACCAGGGAAATCTACCCGGACACTGAGGTCATCGTCATCACGGGTTACGCCACCGTGGCTTCCGCGGTGGAGGCCATGCAAAAAGGCGCTTACCACTACCTGGCCAAGCCGTACAATAATGAGGAAGTGCGGATTCTCGTCAAAAAGGCCCTGGAGAAACGGAACCTGCGGCTGGAAGTCCGGGAATTGAAGCGGGAGATCCGCAACCAGAAAGGCGTGCCGCTGCTTATTGGCAAAAATGCCAAGATCGAGGCCTTGCGGCAGACCATCGCCCAGATTGCCCCCACCGATACCAACGTGTTGATCCTGGGGGAAACCGGCACGGGCAAGGAGCTGGTAGCCAAAGCCATTCATCATTTGAGTGCCCGGGCCGACCGGCGCTTTTTAGCCATCAACTGCGGCGCATTCACCGAGGATCTGCTGGCCAATGAACTGTTCGGCCACGAAAAAGAGGCCTTCACCGGGGCACGGGGAGTCAAGAAAGGACTTTTGGAGGTAGCCCCGGGTGGCACTATCTTTCTCGACGAAATCGGCGATATGCCGTGGTCCATGCAAGCGAAGCTCCTGCGGGTGATCCAGGAAAAAACCATGATGCGGGTGGGCGGCACCGTTGAGATTCCCGTGGATATCCGCATACTGGCCGCCACCAACAAGGACCTGAAACAGGAAGTGGAGCGGGGCACTTTTCGCAAGGACCTTTACTACCGGCTGAATGTCGTGACCCTTTCGGTCCCTCCCTTGGCAGAGCGCCGGGACGATATCCCGCTCCTTGCCCACCACTTCCTCCAAAAATTCGCCAATGCCCAAGGGAAGTCGGTAAACCAGATTTCCAAGGAAGTGATGGACGTCCTCATGAACTATGAGTTTCCGGGCAACGTCCGGGAACTGGAAAATATCATGGAGCGGGCCGTAACCCTGTGCACCGGCCCCGTGATCGAATTACGACACCTGGCCCCGGACCTGCAGCAGCGCCAGTTTCAGGTAAGCCGCCGCCAACGTCATAAATTCCTCACCCTGCAGGACTACGAACGGGAATACATCGATTGGGTTCTCACTCAAGTGAATGGCAACAAAACCCGGGCCGCCGAAATCCTGGGCATCGACCGGGCCTCCCTGTGGCGGAAACTGAAGCGGTATGAGACGCAGTAGCGCCCTCGCCGTTTTAACCCCCGCCGCCCACTGACTGCACCCGGGGGCGATCAGGGGAGAACCTCCCCCACCTTTTGAAATTCCCAAGAGGCAACTTGCCCGTTTTCTTGGGGGGATGAAATGCGCGTGGAATGCCGTAATGCTTTCGCCGCGGGTCAACCACAGGTTTTCCTTAATTCCTTTATCAGTGTGCCGGCCCTTTTGGGCGGGCCTCCGTTGCCAGGACCGTCCCTAGTACGTCCGTCACCTTCTCGGCCAGGATGATTTCCATTCCGGCCTTTACTTCGTCCTCCAGATTTCTGACGTCCACCTCATTGCCTTTGGGAAAGATTACGGTTTTGACGCCGGCCCGTTGAGCCGCCAGGAGCTTTTCCCGGACCCCGGAAACAGGGAGAAGTTGGCCGTTTAAGGTGATCTCGCCCGAAAGGGCGGCGTCCCGGCGGGCCGGGCGGCCGCTCAGCAGCGAAATGAGAGCCAGGGCGATGGTCACCCCGGCAGAGGGACCCTCCTTGGGGATGGCCCCGGAAGGGATATGGATGTGAATATCACTTTCCTGGAAAAAGTCCGGATCCAAGCTCAATGCCTGGGTGTGGCTGCGCACATAGCTCAGCGCCGTCTGGGCCGATTCCCGCAGCACCTCCCCCAACGAGCCGGTCAGGATCAGCTGCCGGGTGCCTCGCATGCGGGTTGCTTCCACAAAGATGATCTCCCCGCCGAATTCCGTCCACACCAGTCCGGTGGCCACCCCTACCTGATCCTGGCCTTCTGCGGCTTCATGGGTGAACCTACGGGGCCCCAGCAGACGCTCCACTGCCACTTCGTCCACCTTTAGTGACCCAACGGCGCTTTTGTCCCGCAGTGCCAACCGGGCCAGTTTTCGACAGATAGTGGCCAGTTCCCGATCCAGTTGGCGCAGGCCGGCCTCCCGGGTGTAATCCCGGATAATCTTCACCACCGCGGCCTCGGTCATTTCCACGGCGAGATTGGCCAGACCATGGGTGCGAAGCTGTTTGGGAAGCAGAAATTTTCGGGCGATTTCCTTTTTTTCCTGCTCAGTGTAGCCGGGAAAGTGGATGACTTCCAGGCGGTCCAGCAAAGGGGCCGGCAGGGTCTCCACCATATTGGCGGTGGCGATGAACATCACGTGGGACAGGTCAAAAGGCACATCCAGGTAATGGTCCACAAAGTGGCGGTTTTGCTCCGGATCCAAGATTTCCAGCAGGACCGAGGCCGGGTCGCCCCGGAAGTCCTGGCCGATCTTGTCGATTTCATCCAGCATGAACACCGGGTTGTTCACCCCCAGGCGCCGCAGTTCATTGATAATGCGCCCGGGCATGGCCCCTACATAGGTGCGCCGGTGGCCCCTGAGCTCCGCTTCGTCCCGCAGGCCGGCTAAAGACAGGCGCACGAATTTGCGGCCCAAAGCCTCGGCCACCGCCTGACCGATGGAGGTCTTGCCGGTACCCGGTGGCCCCGCAAAACACAGAACGGGGCCCTGGGAAAGCTGAAAATGTCGCTTTTTGTCGATTATTTCCCGCACGCAGGCGCGCAATTCCTCCAGATTGATGGGTTTGGAGAGGTAGTGGGCCGCGCCCTTGCGCAGGGCGTCCACCGCCGTAGCCACAGTGGCGTAGCCCGTGATCATAATGATTTCCGTGGCCGGAGCCGCCTGCTTGACGGCTTCCAACAGCTGCAGACCGTCCATTTTTTCCATTTTCAGGTCTGTCAGGACCACGTCGAATTCCTGCTCCTGGAGACGGTCAAGGGCCTCCAGGCCGCTGGCCGCCGATGCCACGTGGTAGCCGTCTTTCCGCAGGATGTACTCCAGGTTGGTTCGGGCAATCTCTTCGTCATCCACCACCAGGACCCGGGAAGCCTGAAGACTGCATAAGGTGCGGCTGGCCAAAAATTCCAGGACCCGCTCCTTGACGTGCTTGAGCCCGTAGTGCCGCCGCTCCAGAATAAGTTCGGCGTTTCTGAGGTCCAGATTGTCGTCGGTGGAGCGGTGCCAAGGCAGGGCCAGCAGGTATTCCAGATAGTTGAGACCGATGTTGTATTCGGCTACGCTGGGGTCGGTCTTCTCCAGGCGCTCCAATTCCTTTTGGGCCACCGCGGCCACCGCTTCGCAGAGCTTGGCCTTGTTGACCGCGGCGCGCAGGGCGGCCAATTCAGGGCTTGGCTTGACGGCCTCATCCTCGGATTTGCGGAAAAACATCCAAATCTCTCTTTTTAAGTCAGGCCCGGAATTTAAGAGTCCGGAAGCGCTACCCCGGGCCACCTTTTCTTTTAAATTAAATTATATCGAAAATCCCCGGAAACGCAAGGAAATGGCTTACGAATCCCGAAAGATTTCAAAGGCTTCGCCCTGCCAGCCTCTCTCTTGAGGTCTTGTCCGGAATAAAGTCGCAAATTGCAACATAAGCGCCAGCTTTTGCCTTAATCGCATATCTTATTGATATATCTATAATAATAGTTATTTCAGCAATTGTCGTTGCATTATGAAACAATCCCCCAGCCTCGTCATTCCCTCTTCATAAGTATTTTATCAGTTTTTTCCAGCACTTATACGAATCGACCCCTTGGCATTGTATTTGTATCTGCTTAAACGCAGCAATGCAGGTGTTTCAGATTTTTCTGAAAGCAAGCAGGAGTTGGATTATGGAAAAGTATGACCAGAAGGAACAAACGGCAAAGGAAAAGGAGCCGGGTCTTTCTTTACAGGGAGCCCCGGAGACCGGGCTGGGGTCCAGAGAGAACCGCAAGATTCTGGTGGTGGCTCGGGAACCCGGCTTCAGTGAAGCAGTAATGGATTACGCGGTGAACTTGGCGGAACGGTTGGGCTACGACCTGATTGCCATGAACGTCGGGCCGGAAGCCGGCACCGCCGGCATCTTCAATTCCCCATATCGCCGATTTCTGCAGGAAAAGTTCAAAAAGCAGGCTAAGGCCGCGGCCAGAATCATCGAAGCCAAGGTCAGGGGAAAAGGGCTGGCTTTTGATCATGTGGTGCGGTTCGGAGACTTGGGTCAGGCCATCGAAGACTTGAACCATCAAAAGCGCCGCATTGAATTTGTTCTCAACGCCTCGGAAATGAGCGAAGCGGAGATGGCGGCGGGCGTGACGCTACCGGTATTCACCATTAAAGGAGACCAAGGAGAGAGAATGATGGCACAGGAACCTCAGAGAAATTACCAACTCGTTGCCAAAACCGCGGGCCTGGGGCTGGCCACGGCGGCGCTTTATGCTGCAGTATTCCTGAACAGTGGGTCCGTCATGAAGTATTTCACCCGGGGAGGCTGGTATGCCGCGTTGCCCATCGCCACGGTCTTTGTCTTCTCTTTTGTGCATGGGGCTTTTGCCCACCATGTGTGGGAAGTTTTAGGGATCCGGGCCCCCAAGAAAACTGTTCAGCCCAGACCGGTTGCCACCAAGCGCCCGGCCCGGCGCCAACGGCCCCGGCCTCGCTTGCGCCTGAATGTTTAAGTTCCGACTGGTATCAGGGCACTTTTGGAGGAGGAAAAAGCATGCACGACGTGGCTCATGAAGTCATTCAATTTATTGATATGAATTCCACTACGGTGCTGTTCTTATTTATCGTAGGATTCATCGGCGGTCTGGTCAGTGGCTTTATCGGCTCCGGCGGCGCCTTTGTCCTTACCCCGGGCATGATGAGCTTGGGGGTGCCGGGAGCCGTGGCCGTGGCCAGCAACATGTGCCATAAGTTCCCCAAGGCCATGGTCGGAGCCTACAAGCGCTTTAAATACGGCCAGGTGGACTTGAAGCTGGGTCTGGTCATGGCCGCTTCCGCCGGGGTGGGAGTGCAGGTGGGCATAAAAATCCAGGAATTCATCCTCAGCCGCTGGGGGCAGGCAGGCTCTAATCTTTATGTTAGTCTATCCTTTGTCGTGATCCTGGTGTTAGTCGGTGGCTATGTGTTTTATGATGCCTGGAAAATCTCCCGCGCCGGCGTCCGGGAGCCGGTTTCAGCCCTGGCCCGGTGGCTCCAGAGCATCCACCTGCCGCCCATGGTGCACTTTAAAACCGCCGATGTTATCATCTCCTTGTGGTTCACCATCCCCATTGGCTTTGCCACCGGCATGCTGGCGGCCACCATCGCCGTGGGGGGCTTTATCGGCGTGCCCGGCATGATTTACATAGTGGGGGCTTCAAGTCTGGTGGCCTCTGCCACCGAGCTGGTCATCGCCTTTGTCATGGGTTTCGCTGGTTCGATTAAATGGGCCTTAAATGGCATGATCGACATCCGGCTGACCCTTATCATTCTGGCCGGTTCACTGCTGGGCGTGCAGTTGGGCGCTATCGGGACCACTTATGTGAAAGAACATATGATCAAGATTGTCATGGGCACCATCATGCTGATCGTGGCCGTAAGCCGAGGCTTGGCCATTCCCAAGTATCTGACCGAGCTTGGGGTGATTACCATGTCCTCCTCCACCCTCAGCCTCTTGATGACCGCCAGTTTTATCACCATGTGCCTGGCTCTGGGGATTGGCGCGCTGATCATCCTGGGCGCCATGTGGCGGACCAAGAGAGCTGAGCCGCCGGCCGTGGAATATGCCGTGGAATGAAGGTATGGCAAGGTATCAGAATATCCTGGTGGCCGTGGATGGCTCGGCCCAGAGCCTCCACGCCCTCCAGTCAGCGTTAAGACTGCCGGATGCCCAGATCACCGCGGTGTCGGTGGCTCCGCCGTACGAGGGGGACCTTAGGTTGGTGGGGGTGAACCTCATCAAGAACCTGCTGCGGGAGCCGTGCCATAAGGCGCTGAGCGAAGCTCAGGCCCTGGCGGAAAAAGCCGGCAAAGCCATTAAAACCGCCTGTCTTGTCGGTCTCCCCCACGAAGAAATCGTTAAGTTGGCGGAATCGGAAAACAGGGACCTTATCGTTATGGGAGTCAAGGGACAGGGCCTTCTCAAGCGGATCCTGCTGGGAAGCGTCACTCGCCGGGTCATCGGCTTTACCAAGCGGGATGTGATGGTCGTTCCGCCCCAAGCTGGACTGGGCTGGGAGAAGTTGCTGCTGGCTACCGATGGGTCCGAGAACAGCCAGCCAGCCGGCAACCGCGCCCTGGAACTGGCTTTGGCCTATGGGGCCGAGCTCCGGGTTTTGTCCATCCCGGAAGCCCCTGGGGGGACGGCCAAAACCGCCGGGGAGATGTTGACCAAACTCAGGGAGCTCCGGGAAGTCATGTTGGAGGAAATCCGGGCTCAGGCGGAAGCCTTGGGGATCAAAATCCAATGCGTTATCGGTCAGGGCCCGCCGGCAAAAACCATTGTGGACTACGCCCGGAAAGAAAGCGTTAACCTGATTGTCCTGGGTTCCCATGGGCGCACCGGCTTGACCAGGCTGCTCATGGGAAGCGTGACGGAGCGGGTCATCGGCCTGGCCCCCTGTCCTGTCTTGGTGGTAAAGGTGTAAGGCCACCAAGCCGTAAGTTATACTATAAAGAGATTCGCTTCACGGCAGGAAAAGCGCCAGATGCTGAGCTTCCTCAGACGGTTTTTGAAAGCAGAGGAGGATCCCCAAGCCCGCCTAAGGGAGAAGTTCCTCAGCTTCCGGCAGCTCTTGGACAGCAATAACCGAGCCTTGGCCATTATGGCGGACATGGAGGAAAAGCTGGGGGGCGACTTTCTCTTTGACTTCGGTTACCTGCATCAGCAGATAGCAGATCTGGAAGCCCATCTTTCCCGGCTGCTTACGGCCCTAAATCGTCTCACCCAGGACCGCTATCGGGACCTGGTTCCCCTTTATGAAAAGATTCAGGCGGAAATTAACCGGGAACTGGCCGCTGTCCCTGCCATTCCGGAAACTCCTTATATTCTGCCGCTTCCCGCCCTGACCAAGGAAATGGCGGGGGCAGTGGGCGCCAAAATGGCCAACCTGGGCGAAATTTGCAACCATCTGGGGCTGGCCGTGCCCCGCGGGTTTGCCATCACCGCTACTGCTTATCAGGCCTTTATGGAACAAAGCGACCTAGCGGCGCAAATTGAGGCCCGCCTGCAGAAGGAGACCATCCGCGACCTGGAAAGCCTGCAGACGGTCAGCCAGGAAATCCGACAATTGGTGGAAAGCACGCCGCTTCCCGGCGACCTGGAGCAGATTCTCCGGCTGGCGGCCGAAGCTCTGCCCACCGACCGCCTGGCCGTGCGCTCCAGCGCCGTGGGCGAAGACACGGAGTATTCCTTCGCCGGCCAGTTCGCCACCTTGCTCAATGTGCCGGTGGCTGATTTGCCTTCCTATTACCGAAAAATCGTGGCCAGCAAGTTCACCTCCCGGGCCATCTTTTACTGGAAGCATCACAACTTTTCTGTCCGGACTCTGCCCATGGCCGTGGGCGTTCTGGCCATGGTGCCGGCCAAGGCCAGTGGCGTCATGTTTTCCCTGGACCCCCGTGACCCTGGCCAAGACCGGGTGCTCATCAATGCGGTCTGGGGCCTGGGCAAATACGCGGTGGACGGCGCCATCAGCCCGGACTTTTATGCTGCGGCGCGGCAAGCTCCGCATCAGCTGCTGGAGCAGAAGATCGCCCGGAAAACCGCGGCCCTCCGGTGTGCGCCTCAAGGGGGCTGCACCGAGGCTGCTCTTATGCCGAAAGAGGCCGAGGCTCCTTGCCTTACCCCGATACAGGTAGAGTCCCTGGCCCGTATTGCCCTGACCCTGGAAAAGCATTTCGGTTGCCCCCAGGATATCGAATGGGCGGTGGACGAAGATGGCCGTATTGTTATTCTTCAGTCACGCCCCTTGCGACTCAGGACCCAGGAGCCCCTTCCGGCCGCTGGCCCGGGGTCCAGGCCAGCGCCGGATGGGCGACGTCCGCCCCTGGTGCAGCACGGCGTGCGGGCTGTGGGTGGCGTGGCCGCCGGCCCAGTATACATCCTGCAAAATGACCGGGAACTGGAGGGAATTCCTGACGGCGCAGTGGTGGTGGCCCGGCAACCCTCAGCCCGCCTCATCCTGGTGATGGACCGGATCAGCGCGGTGGTCACCGAGGTGGGGAGCCCCACCGATCACATGACCATCCTGACCCGGGAATTCCGGCTCCCCACCCTGGTGGAGGTGGGGGGCGCCACCGAAATACTGCGGCCCGGCCAACTGGTCACCGTGGACGCAGACAACGCCCGGATTTATCCCGGCCTGGTGCCGGAGCTGCTGGAAAGCCGGAAGGAGCCGCCGGCCCCTTGGCGGGAAGATCTCGTTTTCCTGAAACTCCGGGAAATTTTGAAAAGGATTGCCCCTCTCAACCTCATCGACCCTGAAAGCCCTGCATTTCAAACCAGCAACTGCCGCACTCTGCACGATATCACCCGGTTTGCCCACGAAAAGGCCATGGACGCCATGTTCAACCTGGATGTGGAGGATGCCGTCACCGCCCGCGGCGTCTGCCGCCTGAAAACCGATCTGCCTCTCAACCTCTTTGTTTTAGATCTGGGCGGCGGCTTGGCCGTGTCCGGGCAGAAGGAAATAGAGGGAAAAGATATTATCAGCCGTCCGTTCCAAGCCCTTCTCCGGGGATTCCATCATCCCCACGTCCGTTGGGCCGGACCGGTGGCCCCGGATCTGAAAGGCTTCATTTCGGTGTTCGCCAACACCATGTATGACCTCAATAAGGCGGACCGGGGCCTGGGGGGCAAGAGCTTCGCCATCGTCACCCATAACTACCTTAATTTCAACTCCCGTCTTGGTTACCACTTCGGACTGGTGGATGCCTATCTTTCCGAAGAGATCAACGACAACTACATCAGCTTCCAGTTCAAGGGCGGGGCGGCCAGCATTGACCGCCGGGAGCGGCGGGTCCGGTTGCTCCGTCAGATTCTGGAGGACTTGGGCTTTAAGGTCCAGGTCCGGGGAGATCTGGTGCAGGGTCGCCTGGTGAAGTATTCCCTGCTCCAGACCGAGCAGACCCTGGAGCTGGTGGCTCTGCTCATGGCCTTCTGCCGCCAGCTGGACCTGGCCTTGGCCTCTGAGGCGGTTATGCAGCGCTGCCTTCAGGCTTTTCAGAAAAAGGACTACAGTCTGACCTGCCTCCGTCCTGCTTGAGACGGGAGCCGCGGCAGCACGATGGGGAGCGGTTTGATGATACCGCTAAACTCCCCCGGCTCCCGCCGCTTTTAGTGGGCCTCCGAATCAAAAGAGGTTGACCGCCCTAATGGTCAACCTCTTACAGCTCTTGCCATTTTTGGTGGAGCTGAGGGGAGTTGAACCCCTGACCTCTTGAATGCCATTCAAGCGCTCTTCCAGCTGAGCTACAGCCCCGATTTTTATTAAAATTATCGAAAATGCGGCAACCTGTCAAGCCCTCCCGGAAAACAAATTTCCCGAGGGTTACATGAGATGAGGGGCGTTTTTGTATATAATGAGATTTCAGGGGATGCCCTTAAATGAGCAATTCCTTGGATACCGGCTGCCTTTCCTTGGGAACTCCGAATTCCCGGTTCCCTGACCGAATTAAAGTGCTCCACCTGCTGGTCAGTCTTCCGGTGGGCGGGGCCGAAGACCTAGTGGCTGCCGTGGTTGCTGGCCTGGAGCCGGCGCGCTTTGATGTTCACGTGGCCACCATCGGAAGTCCCGGCCTGATCGGGGAAGAACTGGCCCGGGCCGGTTACCCAGTCCACAGCCTGGGTCTGGACCTCAAAGAGGACCCGGATGTCAAAATTATCTGGCAAGTGCGGCGCCTTTTGAAAGACCTCCGGCCTGACATTTTGCACACGCATCTTTACCATCCCGGCTATTATGGCCGTCTGGCCGCATTAGGGCTGGGTCTTAAGGCCATTGCCGCCTCGGTCCATAATGTTTATGCCAGGCGGAAATTCCACCGGCGGGTCTGGAATTTTCTTTTAAGTTGGACCACGGATTGCATCATCACGGTAAGTCCGCAAGTCTGGCAAGACGTCGGACGTTATGACGCGGTGGCGCGCTCCCGCCTTCGCCTCCTGCCCAACGGCATCAGCCTGACGGCCCTGGAGATCCCGGAAAGCCGGGAGCAGGCCAAGGAATGGTTGGGGATTTCCGGTTTTTGTCTTGGGACGGTGGGCCGTCTGGAGGAACAAAAAGGGCATGCCTATCTCCTGCAAGCCCTGCCCGCGATGCTGGCCGAAATCCCGGACGTCACCGTGCTTCTGGCGGGAGATGGCAGACTAAGGCCGTCCCTGGAAAAACTGGCCCAGGACCTCCGGGTGGCGGACAGAGTCAGGTTCCTGGGAACCCGCCGGGACATGCCCCTGATATATCGGGCAATGGATGTGTTCGTGCTCCCGTCGCTTTGGGAGGGACTGCCCCTGGCATTGCTGGAAGCCATGGGCGCCGGTCTGCCGGTGGTGGCTACCCAGGTGGGCGGAGTTAAGGAAGTCGTCCGTGACCGTGAAAATGGCAGGTTAATCCCCCCACGCAACCCCGGGGCCCTGGCCGCCGCGGTGATGGAACTTGCCCGCCGGCCACGATGGCGGGCCGAAATGGGCGACGCGGCCAGAAATACGGTAAGAGAGCATTATTCCCGGGAGGTTATGCTCAAAAGACTGGCGGCCCTCTATCTGGAACTCTATGAAAAAGGAAAAGGCCGGAAGAAATAGATAGTCTGAAGTTCTGGTAATCACTTTTTTAAAGATGCGAATATAACCTTATGGCCAATAACCTCCCCCGGAAAACCTATACGATCTTTCACACCGAATCTTCCTTAGGATGGGGAGGCCAGGAGCGCCGGATCCTGACAGAGGCCAAGGTTCTTCGGGACCGCGGTCACCGCCTCCTGATCGGCTGTGACCCCCGGGGACAACTTTACAAACGGGGGCTGGCCGAAGATTTTCCCGTATTTCCTCTCCGGTTCGGAGGCTGGGGCCGTAATCTTAAGGCCGGGTGGATCCTGCGCCGCCTTTTGGCCAGGGAAAAGGTGGACATTCTCAACACCCACAGTTCTTTGGATTCCTGGGTAGGAATGCTTGCCTGGCGGAGCTTGCGGCGCTGGCCCGTCTTGGTTCGCACCAGGCACCTTTCCACCCCGGTAAAGCAATCCTGGCCCACCCGTTGGCTATATCACGCCCCGGCGGCAACCATAACCACTGCCCTAAACATCGCGGAGCTGCTGCACGACCGGCTGGGAGTTCCCCAATCCCGACTCTTTGCGATACCCACGGGGGTATCCCTGGAAGAATTCTCCCCCCGGGAACCGGATGCCGGTCTGCGGGAGAGCCTCGGGTTTCCGCCCGATGCCTTTGTATTCGGTACCCTGTCCGTGCTGCGTTCCTGGAAAGGGCACCTGGATCTCCTGGAGGCACTGCAGAAGCTGGTTGAGGTCGGCCATAAATGTTACCTGCTGGTGGTCGGCGATGGCCCCTATCGGCCAGTCATAGAGAAAAGGGTTAACGAATCGGGGCTGGGGGATTGCGTGCGACTGGTGGGTTATCAGGAGAAGGCGGCCGACTGGCTGGCGCTTATGGATGTCCTGGTGATGGCCTCCTATGCGCATGAAGGGGTACCTCAGGCCGTGCTCCAGGCCCTGGCCATGGGAAAGGCGGTGGTGGCCACCCGGGTGGGAGGCATCCCGGAGGTGATTACCCCGGATGTAACCGGGCTCCTCACGCCCCCGAAAGATCCTGACAGTCTGGCCAGGGCCATGCTTAGACTGTTGACAGACAAGGCCCTGAGGGAAGATCTCGGGCGCCGCGGAATGGACCTGGTAAGAAAGCATTTTGCTCTGGAACGGATGGCGGAAATGGTGGAAGCGGTTTACGACCGGGTCTGCCCTGCCTCTTCAGTTTAAGCTCCTTTTATAGAACCTTTGGGAGCCAGCCTCTGCCCTTAGGGGGATAATCGGGAAATAATCTGACATGGAATAATATTGGCCAGGCGGTTAACATATTTATGGCGGCTCGTCTCTGAAAAGCCAGGGGCCGCAAATTTATTTGACAGGACCGGCGGGGCTTAATATATTTTTCCTGTTTGGCGGTGTAGCTCAGCTGGTTAGAGCATGCGGCTCATATCCGCAGGGTCCGGGGTTCGAATCCCTGCACCGCCACCAATCAACTTTGTAGGGAGGGATCAACCCTATGAAAAAACTCACCACTTTGATTGTCGGGGGGGCCTTCCTGCTGAGCCTTCAAGGGAGTGCGGCGTTGGCTCAGAAGGAGGAAAAGGCCGCGCCGGCCGCGCCGGCCATGGAGGCGCCCGCCGTCCAACCGGAGGCGGCACCCAAACCTGTCACCGCGGAAAAAAAGGCCAAGAAAAAGAAAGTCACCAAAGCCAAGCGCGCTAAAAAGGCCAAGAAAAAAGCCGCCCCTGCCCCGACCGAAGAACAAACACAATAGTTCAGCCAATTTCCACTCGGGGGTGTGTGTGCATGAATATATTTTCCGCACCCCCGTTTAAGACCTGAAAAATTGCAAGCCGGGAAATGCCATGAAACCCATTCTTTCTGCAATCTTAGCAGGAATCTTCCTAGTAAGCCTGCAGGGTCCGCTTCGGGCCCAGAAAGAGGTGGAACCGCCTGCAATTCCACCTATGTTGGAAGACAGGCCGCCCTTGGTCCAGCCAGAGCCCCGGGAGAGCCAGACTACTGCCAAAGCTGAGGAAAAAAAGGCAAAAAACAACGCCAGGACCAAGGTGAGCAAAAAGAAAAACGGCCAGCCGACAGGTATTAAAAAGAAAAGCCGGGTCAAAACCGTAACCGCCCGGAAAAAGCGCAGTAAGGCTTCGAAGAAAAAGGGGATAACCGCCAAGCCCAAACCACGCTCGAACCAGGGCAGCACCGGATAAAGTTATAAAATTCAACCACGGGAGGAAGTTTCTGATGGACCTTGCCAGAAAGAGCTGGGTTGTGGGATTAGCCATCCTGTTTGCCTGTACCGGTTCAGCCATGGCCCAGTCCAAGGGGTTTCTGTGGGACGGGACCCATTGGAAGGATATGACCCCGGAAATCAAGATCGCTTATATCAAAGGGATCGGCAACATGGCGGACTTTGAAGTGGCCATGGGGGGAAGCGGCAGAGCCGGCTGTATTTCCCAGGCCTTTGTGAACGAACTGAAGGCGATGACCATCGCCCAGATTGTCCAGGAAGTGGACAAATATTACCAGGAAAAGCCGGATAAACTGAAAACCCCGGTTATCGAGGTGGTGTTGCGGCGCTGTACCGCCCTGTGTCCTCCGGAGTCCGACGTCCCCAGAAAAAGAAAATAGTGGCGGTTGAGCAGGAGAGACCTAATCCGCGAACCACGATGGCTGGCAACGGTGAGACAGAGCTTGCTTCGGTTTCCGGCAATCCGGAGAGAAGGGCATAAGCTATTGGGGGCAACCTTACCGCCACCATAAAATAACCGACCGCCAAACCGCGGCAGGTGCCGCAAATTTATCCGATCTCCCTGGGGGAGAAGAAAAGGGGGGAGAATAATGAAGAAAACAGTTATTGTGGCAGTGGTTTGCGCCCTTTTGCTGGGCGGCTGTGCCGGCATGACTTACACGGAGCAGCGGGTATTGTCGGGCGGTGCATTGGGGGCCTCAAGCGGCGCCCTCATCGGTTGGGCCGCAGGCTCCCCTGCGGTGGGAGCGGCAGTGGGGGGAGTTGCCGGCATGGCCGGCGGCTTTGTCTATGACCGGTATGAAAAACTGCGGGGCCGGCCTTGAACGCTCTCCTTAAACCGGCTGGCCGGGGATCGGTCCGCCCGGCCAGCCGCCACCAGCCTAAGCCGCCTTTCCTCCGGATTTTTTTAAATAGACCATAAGCAGGGCCACCGCTGCCGGGGTCACCCCGGAAATGCGGGCCGCCTGTCCCAAGGACCGGGGGCGCACCTCTTTGAGTTTTTGCCGCACTTCGTTGGACAGACCCGGCACCGCCTCGTAATCAAACCCATCAGGTATCCTTTTGCTCTCCCATTGGGCCATCTTCCGGGCGGTTTCCTCCTGGCGCCGGATATAACCTTCGTATTTGTATTTGATTTCCACCTGCTCCAACACCTCCGCCGGCAGGTGCGGCTCTTCCCCGGCCAGACGGCAGAGGGAGGCCAAAGAAAGCCCGGGCCGCTTCACCAGTTTGAGAACGGGGGTCGGCTCGGATATCGGCTTGGTTCCTAGAGCCACCAACTGTTGGTTCACTTCGGGAACGGGAAAGACCCGGCGGCCGGCGAGACGGGCCTCGGCTTCGGCCATAAGGCGCTTCTTTTCCCGGAGACGTTCCAGGGCCTCTTTGTCCACCAGACCCAGCTCATAGCCCCATTCCGTGAGGCGCAAATCGGCGTTATCTTCCCGAAGCAGCAGACGGTATTCAGCCCGGGAGGTGAACATCCGGTATGGCTCCCGAGTCCCCTTGGTCACCAGGTCGTCCACCAGTACGGCCATATAGGCCTGGGAGCGATCCGGCAGGAAGGGTTCCCGCCCCATGACCTGGCAGGCCGCATTGACGCCGGCCCAAAGGCCCTGGGCCGCCGCCTCTTCATAACCGGAAGTGCCGTTGATCTGGCCGGCCAGGAAGAGCCCCCGGATAAGTTTGGTTTCCAAGGTAGGCTTGAGCTGCAGAGGATCCACGTAGTCATACTCAATGGCATAGGCCGGCCGCATAATCTCACACTCTTCCAGTCCCGGCACACTTCTGAACAATTGCCACTGCAACTCAATGGGCAGACAGTTGCCCAGCCCCTTGGCGTAAATCTCTTGGGTATCCCGGCCTTCGGGCTCCAAAGTCACCTGATGGCTGGCCTTGTCGGCAAAACGCATGACCTTGTCTTCCAGTGAGGGGCAGTAGCGGGCGCTGACCCCCTTGATAACGCCGCTGTAGAGAGGGGACAGATGGATATTGTCCCGGATCAGGCGATGGGTGGCCTCAGTGGTGTAGGTGACATAGCAGGAAAGCTGTTCCCCTTCCACTTTGGAGCTGCGCCAGGAAAAAGGCCGGGGCTCGGGGTCGCCCTCCAGCCGGGGCAGGCTTGCCAAATCAAGGCTGGCGGCTCGCAGGCGGGGCGGCGTGCCGGTCTTCATGCGCCCCATCCGGAAGCCCAGCTCCTGTAAATTCCTGGCCAGGTGGGTGGAAGCAAACTCCCCGGCCCGGCCGGCCTGAATCTGCACCGGGCCGATGTGGATGAGGCCGTTCAGAAAGGTGCCGGTGGTGATCAGCACGGCTTTGGACCGGTAGGTCATACCCAGGATGTCCACGACCCCCACGACTCGGCCGTCTTCCACCAGCAGCCGCTCCACCGTGGCCTCCCGCAGATCCAGCAGGCTCTCTTTTTCCAGGAGAGCCTTCATTGCCAGACGGTAGGCCTGCTTGTCACACTGCACCCGGGTGCCCCGGACGGCCGGGCCTTTGGAAAGATTGAGGGTCCGGAACTGCACGCCGGTTTGATCCGCCAGATATCCCATGACGCCCCCCAAGGCGTCGATCTCCTTTACCAGATGCCCTTTGGCCAAACCTCCCACCGCCGGGTTACAGGCCATGGCGGCCACCGTGTCCAGGTTCATATTGAACAGAAGCACCTTAAGGCCCATGCGTACTGCGGCCAAGGCCCCTTCGCAGCCGGCATGCCCGGCCCCCACCACAATCAGATCATAATCTCTGGACAGAAATCCCATGGAGGGCAACAGAAAGATTGAATTTGCGTTAACTTTCTTGTATGGTTAGGCAATATTGAAGAAATGGAGGAAGACCATGGTTCACCATACGGAGCCTTCACCCGAAAAGGCGCCCCACCGGACTTTCCAGACCTTGGACCCGCAAGGGGAGGTCGCGGTGGCCCAAAAGCCTGAAGGGGTGCTGAAAATCATGATCTATACCGGCAATGTCAGCCACTTTGAATTTACTATGGATGGTAAAAACGCCTTTAATTTTGCGATGGAAATCCTGCAGCATGTCTATCGCTTAGGCAAAGTGATTGAATAATCAGCCCAAGGGAAGGCCGGGGCATCGTCCTGGCCTTATTTTCCCCACTCCACTTCTCTTACCAGATCAATGAATTCCGGAGATTCGCTGTATTCCTTCAGGGCCTGCTGATAATCAAGCCAGGCGCGCCAGGCCCGGCGCCATTGCTGGTTGTGCCAATAGTAAGGACTTTCGCCCCCCTGTTTTTCAAGAAGGATGAATTCGTCGTATTCTTCCTGGCAGGAGGAACAGAAGCGGAAAGGGCCTTTGTAACGTTTGTACATTTCATGGGTCTCGAACTGTACCCCGCACTTCATGCAGCGGGCCAGGCAGCGAGTGCATTGCAAGGTTTTGCGCACCGCCTCTATCTTCTTGGCCTTTTCCACCTTGGCCTTCTTTTTCTGCTCCAGCTTGAGCCGGTCCTCAATATCAATGATCTTGGACATGGGTTAACCTCTCGGCTGTTGCTTTAAAAATAACAATAAAGCCAAAAGTGGTCAATAGGGGCAAAAACCTTGGCGATTTGCCCCTGGGGGGTCATCGGTTCCCCCAATAAGCAAATCTAGGAAGACGATTCCGGATCCAGATTAAAGATGCGCCGGATGAGGTCCAATTCCTGGCGGGAGCGCTTGCGGTGGTGATTATTTTTCAAGTACATAATGGGATCGTGCAAGAGCTTGTGGGCCACGGCATGGGTGAGCACTTTCAGGGCCTGCTGCTGCTCCTCGCTTAGGGGGCCCATCTGGGACAAGGTTTTTTTCAGCTCTGCCTGGCAAATGGCCTGCGCCTTTTCCCGGAGGGAAACAATGGTGGGAAAGACCGCCAGGGTTGCCAGCCAGTCCATAAACTTCAGGGCCTCTTCAGCCACCAGGCGTTCGGCCTTGACCGCCTCTTCCCGGCGGCGATGCAGGTTGTGTTCCACCACTTCCTTCAGGTCATCGATATTATAGAGATAGACATTGTCCAGGTCGTTGATCCGGGGATCCAGGTCCCGGGGCACGGCGATGTCGATAAGGAACAAGGGCCGTTGCTTGCGGCGCCGCATGACCCCTCTGACCTGCCCGGCCGTCAGGATATGGGAGTCGGAGCCCGTGGAGCTGATGACAATGTCGGCGGTCAGGAGCTGCTCCTCCAGCTCTTCCAGGGATACGGCCACCCCGCCGAAGCGCCGGGCCAGCTTCATGCCCCGCTCCAGGGTACGGTTGGCGATGATAAACCTGGCCACTCCTTGGCGTTTTAGATGCTCCAGGGCCAGTTCCGCCATTTCGCCGGCGCCCACCAGAAGGGCGGTCTTGCCCGCCAGGTTTCCGAAAATTTTCCTGCCCAAGCTGACCGCGGCATAACTCACGCTCACCGCATGGTCGCCGATACCGGTCTCGGTGCGCACTTTCTTGGCCACTGAAAAGGTTTTGTGCATAAGCCGGTTAAGGACCGCGCCGGTGGCCCGGTTCCGGGTGGCCTGGCGGTAGGCTTCTTTAACCTGTCCCAAGATCTGCGGCTCGCCCACCACCAAAGCATCCAGGCTGGCAGCCACCCGAAAGAGGTGACGTACCGCCTCCCCGTCGAGATAATTGTAGAGGGAGGCGTCCAGTTCCGCCGGGGAAACCTCCGGGGCTCGGGCCAAGAAAGCCTTCACCTGTTGCGTGGCGGCCGGCGCATCCTCGGTCACACAGAGCACCTCCACCCGATTGCAGGTGCGGTAAAAAAGCACCTCTTGAACCGCCGGCTGGCCTTGCAGATGACTGTAGGCCGCTTCGTCATCGGACACCAAGCCACCCAACTTCTCCCGAAGCTCCACCGGGGCGGTCTTATGATTCAGACCCACAAGCACCAGGTTCATGGCGGTTGGGTAAAGGCCGCGAAACTATGGTAGCTGGAAAGCCACAGGTTTGCGCCCACCAAGGTGATCATCAGGAACAGAAATCCCCCGATTGCCATCAGGGCCGCCCGCCGTCCTCGCCAGCCCACCGCCAGACGCTCATGGAGCAACACGGCATAAATGAGCCAGGCCACAAGCGTTAATAACTCCTTGGGGTCCCAGGACCAGAAACGGCCCAAAGTCAGTTGGGCATAAAGCGAGCCGGTGACGATGGCCCCGGTCAAAAGGGGAAAACCCACGGTAAGGCACCGGTAGTTGAGGGCATCCAATTGCTCCAGGGACGGGAGCCGCCGGTAAAAGAACCCGAAATTCTTGTTTTTAAGCTGCCTTTCCTGCAACAGATACAGGATGCCGCCCAGACCGGCCAGAGTAAGGGCGGCGCTTCCCCCGAAGGCCAGAATAATGTGGAGATAGACCCAGAAACTTCGGAGGGTTGGCGAAACCACCCCCATCCGGCTGGGAAAAATCAGGCTGCCGGAAACAATCAGGGCCGCCAGCGGCGCTACCAGGGCCCCCAGAACCTGAATGGGATGTCGCCAGAACGCCAGCAGAGAGGCCGCCACCAGTGCCCACGCAAAGACCAAAAGGGCGCCGTTGAAAGTGGCGACCGCCAGGAGCCCCTGATCCAAAATGGCGGCCAGAATGGCCAGCGTATGGTTGACCAGGCCGACGGCCATGCTCCAAGCCCCGCAATGGCTAAGGCCCTTCCGCTGGGTTAGAAAAAAGGTCAGAAAAAGGCCACTGGCAAGAAAGTAGGCGAAAAGAGTCAGCCCGGAAAAGAAAGCGCCCATAGGTTTAATCCGCCACCAAGGGCCACGGGGGTTCGCCCAGGGTTTCGTCCACCAATTCCTGCAGGGTCTCTGGGGACAGGCTCGTCCCAAGGACTTCGGTAAGCAGCCGGAGAACTTCTACCCGATCCCCCTGGACAATGGCCGACCGCAAGGGCGCCGTCGCCAACCGGTGAAAAAGGGCGGCGTTGTCCGGGTGACCCCGCCGGGTTTCCAATATCTTTTTCCGTACTGCTCCCAAAAGGTCCAAATAAGGACCGTATTCCGGGCCGAACTGGACCTCCAGGTCTTCCCGCAGGCGGCGGGCCAGAGCCGGGCTGGTACCACCCGTGCTGATGGCAATGGTCAGCGCCCCGCGCCGGACCTGCGCCGGCACAATGAAAGTGCAAAGCTCAGGGGCATCCACGATGTTCACCCAGATGTTCCGGGCTCGGGCCGCGGCGCTCACTTTGACGTTGACCTCCCGGTCGTCGGTGGCCCCTATCACCAGAACCATGCCTTCCAGATATTCAGGCCTAAAGGCGTCCTTTAGGTAATGAATTTTACCCTGATGCACGAGTTCCGCCAAGCCGGGCGTAAGCTCCCGGCTGACTATAGTTACCTGAGCCCCCGCCTCGAGGAGATCCCGGACCTTGCGCTCCCCGACGGGGCCGCCGCCCACCACCATGCACGGAAGATCTTCGATGACCGCAAAAATGGGATAAGTCTTCATGGCGCGGGCGTGATTGCCTGAAATGCCTCCAGGGCGAAGTCCCTTCCAATTTATCAAGCATCAGCCCATGATGCAATAAACTTGGACGAACAGGGCCCCTCTCCCCTTAGACATTGACAGCCGGAGCAATTCCTGGTTATATGAAACGGAGGTCATCTAAAACAGGTTTGGCGAATCCCCATGCATTTCTTTGTTTTCCCAGCCTTGGTGCTTTGGGTTTTTCTTTGTTCTGCGCCGGGCTGGGGTGGACAAGGAGCCATGAATTACAGCAAGGCGGAAAAAGAGTTATTGTTGCGGTTGGCCCGGAGCACCATTGAGGCCCACCTTAAGGGCCAGACACCCCCTGACCCCCCGGATCCCCCTCCGGCTTTGTCTGAGCCGCGCGGTGTCTTTGTCTCCTTGCACCGCCAAGGCCGGCTGCGGGGGTGCATCGGTTATCTGGAACCCATAAAGCCTCTTCTGGCCGCGGTGCAGGAAATGGCCGCGGCCGCCGCCTTCCGTGACCCGCGCTTTCCCCCCGTGCGCCCCGAGGAACTGGCCGATCTCCACCTGGAAATCTCTGTCCTCAGTCCCATGCAGCGTATCTTCAAGGTGGAAGAAATCGAGGTGGGGAAACACGGCCTGTACATTGAACGGGGTCTGGCCCGGGGTCTGCTGCTTCCCCAAGTAGCCACCCAATACGGGTGGGATCGGCTCACTTTTCTGGAGCAGACTTGCCTTAAAGCCGGTATGCCTCCCGACGCCTGGAAGGACCCGGATACCCGGATTTATGTATTCACTGCAGAAGTTTTCACCGACGAGCCCGAAAAACCCGAAAGTTTAACGCAGGAGCCCAAAGCCCCATGACTCCGGACGCCAAGCTGCCTCCAGACCGACTACCGGTGCCGACCCCGCCTGAGGCCGAACCGCCGCCGCCATTCTGGCTGAAGAACTTGCTCAAACAGCGGTTTTTGCTGATAGCCGCGGTGGTTGTCCTTTTCTTGGCCATTGTCTTTGTTCACGGATACCTCCAGAAAGCCAAAGGCCCGGTCGAGCTGCCCCCGGTGCCCGTGCCGGAGGCCCGGACCGCAGAAGGCCTGGAAGCGCCGCCCGCCAAAGAGACCGCGCCTCCGGGCCAACGTCCGGTTGAACCGCCGGCCGTGGTGGCGCCTTCGCCTCCGGAAGCGGCTCCGCCCCCTCCCCTGCTGCCCCCTCCCCCCTTGGCCCGAAAAGAAGCCGTAAAAGGAGTGGCCTTCACCCAGGCGTTGATTAAAATCATCGACGACGAAGTCAACAAACGGCTGTTCGGTTGGCGCCCCAATACCATCATTTTCGGCAAGTTCGGCCTCACCGACAATGTCAACAACCAACAGCTCGGCGTGTTGGAAGTGGCCCGGCGCACCATTGTGGTGCTTAACGAGAACATGACCCGATTTGCCATCACCGAGGCCTACAACCCGCGGGTGAACGAAGCCATGAATTTCCTTATGGTGAGTCCTGACAAGTATTGGTTCCCGTCGGCTTCCGGCAAGTACCGGGAGGCCATGGCGGACCTGGAGCAATTTATCGAGGACCTGAGATTCGGCCGGGCCCGCTTTTATTCCCGGGTGGACAACCTTAACGCTCTACTGGGCAATTACAAGGATGTCCTAGGCAGCTGCTATCATAATCTGGTGAAAGACACCGAAGCCGACGGCTCCCCCATTTCCTTTTTCAAGAGCGACGATTATTTCTATTTTTCCAAGGGCGTGGCCATGGGTATGACGCAAATGCTGGAGGCGGTCAAAGAAGACTTTAGCCAGGAACTGCAGCGGAAGAACACCCACAAGCTGCTGGAGGATGCCATTCATGCCCTGCACGCGGCGTCAGAGCTTTCTCCCTGGCTGGTGACGAATGGCGCCAAAGACGGCATCCTGGCCAATCACCGGGCCAACATGTCCACTTACATCGGCGAGGCGGAACACGTGGTGACCATTATGCAGACAGTGTTGGCCACTAATTGAGGGTCTCGGTCCGGAATCGAGAAAGGCAGAACAGCTGACTTCCAAACAGGGGTAGAAAGGCAGGCGGGAATTTCTTGAAATTCCCGCCTCTTTGTTTTAAGGTGAGGGCCTAAGTCCAGACCGGAGGAGGCGCGCCAGATGCGGGTCGGCCAGATCATGCACAAAGATCCTGTTACCATTACTCCGGACAAACGCGTGGGCCAGGCTTTAAAGCTCATGCAGAAGCACAATATCCGCCATCTGCCGGTGGTCAAGGACGGCGAAATGGTGGGGTGGATCACGTCCCGCCTGCTGCGCGAGGTGCTTTTGGCTTCCATGTTGGAAGTCATCACCGTGGGCGACGTGATGATTGAGGCCCCCATCACGGTATCCCCGGACACCGGGGTAGAGGAGGCGGCCCGGCTGATGTACGAACACAAAATCGGCGGCATGCCCGTCATGGAAGGGGACAAATTGGTGGGGGTGATCACCACCATGGACCTTCTGGCTGCCTTTCTGTCCATGCTGGGGCTTTTGCGCAGCAGCTCCCGTCTGGACCTTCTCCTGGATAAAGACCCCCGGGTGTTGGATGAGGTGACCCGTCTAATCAAGGAAGCCGGGGGCGAAATCATCAACATCGCCTTGGGCCCCACCAAAGGAGACAAACGCAGCTACTTGGTACGCCTGACCAAATGCAACCTTATTCCCATCATCGCTAAGCTGAAGCAGTGCGGCTATGAGGTGGTGGATTTTATTCCGTAAACTTCACGTCCCAGACCTCCCCAAAAGGCCGGAGCGTCTGTTCCCACCCGCGGGAACTGGGTTAAAAGGCAACGGAGCTGGAAACCCGATTTTTGCCGGTGCGTTTGGCCCCGTACAGCGCCGTGTCCGCCGCCTTCACCAAGGCGGCCCCGTCCATTTCAGGCATGAGGCCCGCCACCCCGATGCTGACGGTGATGTACACTTCCTGGTCCGGCGGGCCCATGGGGGTGCGGGCGATGCCCTCCCGCAGGCGGTCGGCCATGGCTTCGGCTTGCTCCGCCGTAGTCTGGGGCAGAAGCACGACGAATTCCTCGCCGCCATAGCGGCAAAGGATATCCGCCTGCCGCACCTCTTTCGTCAGAAAGGCCGCCAAGGATTTAAGCACCAGATCCCCCAGCGGATGCCCCAGGGTGTCGTTTACGGTTTTAAAATTGTCGATGTCCAGGAAGAGCAGGGAAAGAGGCCAGCCGTAGCGCCGACTTTGGCCCACTTGCTGATGAAGCATTTCCCAAAAGTAGCGGTGGTTGTACAAGCCGGTGAGACTGTCCCGGACAGCCAGGCTCTTCACCTCTTCAAAAAGCAGGTAATTCTTGAAGGCCGCCTCTCCCTGGAGGATAAAGATCCGGAATAATTCGGACTCTTCCCCGGTGAAGGAATCATCCCGCCCCCCGGCCACCAACCCCACCAGCCGGTCAATCTTCACAAGCTCCCAAAGCACTGCCTTCAGGGGAAAATCTGCAGGCCTTGCGGCGCCGAACCCCTCCGGCTCATCCGCGGCTGCCCGCTGAATCATTTTGTCAAACCACGTTTTGAAAGCCCGACAAACCTCCGGGGGGACTTCATCTTGAGATCGGTGCCCTCCCCAGGTCTGGGCGCTTTGCAAATCCAGGAACTTGACCGCCAGGATTTTCATAGGCAGGCTTTCCCAGATAAGAACCAGAAGCCCATCGATTAGCTGCTCCGGGGCCAGGGGTTGGGCCAGGGACTCACCGATCCGGCGGATCTGAGCCAATTCCGCCTTGCGCCGGGCGGCCAGCTCCTTCTGGGCCTTACTGAGATGCGCCAGGAGATCGCGGTTGGCCAAGCTCAGGCGCCGCCGTTCCAAGGCCCGTTCCACGACCACCTGAAGGTCGGGCAGACGAAGCTCCGCCTTGACGATATAGTCATAGGCCCCCAGTCTGAGGGCCTGGATGGCGCTTTCCAGATCCGCCAGGCCGGTGAAAAGAATCACTTCCGTGTCCGGAGACTGGGATCTCAAGGTGGCCAGAAGTTCCATCCCCGGAATATCCGGCAGTTTGATGTCCAGAATCACCAAAGGGAAGGTTTCTGACCGGAGGGCGTCCAGGGCTTCCCGACCGGTGGCGGCGCCCACAACCGAGTAGCCCTGACGGGCGAAAAACCTGGTGAGGACGTCCAGGATGGCGGCATCGTCGTCCACCAGGAGGATGCGATTATCCGGCATTAATGCCAGCCTTCGAAAGAGAGTATGGTGTCCCGGAGATAGTGTTCGTCGTCCTTGTGCGGGTAGTCCAGGTTATAATGCAGCCCCCGGCTTTCTTTGCGCCACATGGCCATGTTGATGATAAGCTCGGCCACCGTGGCGATGTTCCGCAGTTCCAACAGATCGCTGGTGATCAGAAAGTTCCAGTAATATTCGTTGATTTCTTTCTGGATGAGGTCAATGCGGTGCTTTGCCCGGAGCAGACGCCGGTCGGTCCGGACTATACCCACATAATTCCACATCATGCGGCGGATTTCGTCCCAATTGTGGGAAACCACCACATTTTCATCGCTGTCGGTGGCTCCCATGGGGTTCCATTCCGGAATTGCCGACGCCGCGGGTATCCGGAGCCCCGGCAACGTCTCTTTGGCGGCCAGGGCTGCCTGATGAGAGAACACCAGGGCTTCCAGCAAGGAGTTGCTGGCCAGGCGGTTGGCCCCGTGCAGTCCGGTCATGCTCACTTCGCCCACGGCAAAGAGGTTGTTGATGGTGGTCCGTCCCATAGCATCGGTAACCACCCCGCCGCACATATAGTGGGCGGCCGGGACCACCGGGATGGGCTCTTTGGTGATGTCATAGCCGAATTCCAGACACTTCCGGTAAATGTTGGGGAAGCGCTTTTTCACGAAGTTGGCCGGCTTGTGGCTGATGTCCAGGAAAACAAAGTCAGCGCCGCTGGTTTTCAATTCATTGTCAATGGCCCGGGCCACTGTGTCCCGGGGGGCCAGATCCTTCAAGGGGTGATATTTTTCCATGAAGGCCCGTCCCTTATGGTCCCGGAGGATGGCCCCTTCTCCCCGGAGGGCTTCGGAAATCAGAAAATTTTTGGCCGCCGGGTGGTACAGACAAGTGGGGTGGAATTGTACAAATTCCATATTGGCGATCCAGGCGCCGGCCCGGTAGGCCATGGCCACGCCGTCGCCGGTGGCGATGTCCGGGTTGCTGGTGTAAAGATAAACTTTGCCCGCGCCACCGGTAGCCAGCAGAGTGATGGCCGCCAGGAAGGTATCCACTTCCCCGGTCCGGATATTCAGGACATAAGCCCCCAGGCAGGATTCCTCGGTGTTGGTGACCACTGCGCCCCGGCGCACCAAGCGCTGACGGGTGATCAAGTCCACCCCCATGTGGTATTCAAATACCCGGATATTGGGGTGGGCCAGCACTTTTTCCGCCAGAATGCGTTCCACTTCTGCGCCCGTCATGTCGTGGGCATGGATGATGCGCCGGTGGGAGTGTCCTCCCTCCCGGGCCAGGTCAAAGCCGTTGTCGGAGCCTTCGTCAAAATGGGCCCCCATAGCCACCAGCTCGGCAATGCGCTCCGGACCCTGACGAACCACCAGTTCCACGATGTCCGGGTGGCACAGGCCATCCCCTACGGTGAGGGTGTCCTGAATATGATATTCAAACCGGTCTTCGGCCCCCAGGACCGCGGCGATGCCTCCCTGGGCCATGCGGGTGGAGGTTTCCATCAGGTCCCGCTTGGTCACCAGGTTCACGGTGGCAAAGTCCGCCACCTTCAGGGCATAACTCAACCCCGCCAGTCCGGAACCTATCACTAACACATCGGAAAGGCGATGCAAGACAACCTCTTTTAGTCCCAAATAATAACCGGCTAAACGCTATCTTAGCTAAAATTTATCAAAAAATGGAGAATTTTACACGGCCGGAAGATCACCGGTGGAGCAATTTGGCCAGATTTTTGCCCAAAATCATTTCCCGCCAGTCCTCCGGCAGACCCGCCTCTTCCATCTCCTGCAGATAACGGGAAGGCGGAAGCAGCGGATAGTCACTGCCAAAAAGGATTTTTTCCGGTCCCACCATTTCTGCGGCCAAGCGGTAGATGGCGGGCCGATAGAGATAAGGCGAGGCGGCGGTGTCAAAATAGACGTGGCGATACACTTCCGGAACCTCTTTTTTCAAAAGGCCGTAAAACGGCAGGCCGCCCCCCCAATGGGCCAGAATCCAGGTAACCTCCGGAAATTGGCGGATTATTTTATAAAGGCCGGGAAGGCTTATCGACGACTTGCCCGGATAGGCCGCGCCCACCGGGTCATTGGTGTGCAGCAGCAGCGGCACCCGGAAATGCTGACAGAGCTCGGCAATGGGCCGCAGACAGGCCAAATCCTCTCCCGGATCCTCGCCATACCAGGCCACCTCCCCTACTCCGGAAAAACCCAGATACAGGCAGCGCTCCACTTCCCGGGCCGCCCCCGGCTCCAGGGGGTTTACGCTGCAGAAACCGATGAGCTTGTCCGGCCAGCGGCGCATGGCCTCCCCAATCACTTCATGGTGCCGCCTCAGGAGGCGTTCGCTCCGCCACGGGAAGCCGCACACCACTGCGGCATCCACCCCTTCTTGGGCCAAGGCCGTCACCATCTCTTCCGGCGCAAGCAGCCGGCTCCTGGGGTCATTATAAAGCAAACGGAACGCCGGCTCGTCGGCAAAAAAATCCTCCCGCCGACGGCAGACTTCCTCAGGAAAGACATGGGTATGGGCGTCTAGGAGCATGATGACCCCTTACGTAAAAGGTTCGTTTCCTTTGGTTTAGATTTTCTTTTTCATATAGAATATTCCTTATGTCAATGCGAAGGATAATTTGGGGTTTTCTGCCAATGCTCGGCTGGCTACTGCCCGCCGCCTCAGCCCTGGCGGCCGGGCCTTTTTATTACCGTCTGCCCTCTGGGCCAGGGGTTGACCCCCGGGCCGTGACCGTGGTGGGAGAATTTCAGACCCATCATTTGGTGCGCTATGAAAACATGTACGACATCGCCCGCAAGTATGATTTGGGCTTCTGGGAGCTGGCCCGCTACCATCGGGACCTGGACCATTTCTACCTTCCCTGGGGCAGTAATCTCGTCATCCCCACCCAATGGGTGATCCCGGAGCACCCCAACCCCCCGGGTTATCTCATCAACGTGGCGGAGCTCAGGGGTTACCGGTTCTTCCCGGACAGAAACGAGGTGCGCACCTATCCCGTGGGCCTGGGGGTGTTGGACTACAAGACCCCCATCGGTCAACGCTTCCGGGTGCAGAGCCGAGTCAAAGACCCGGGCTGGCGCATCCCCCCCGGCCTCCGGTGGAAGTATGACGGCAAGGCCTTTCTGCCTCCCGGGCCCGACAACCCGGTGGGCAGCCACTGGCTGGGCCTGTCCCACTACGGCCTGCATGGCACCCATGCCCCCATGGGGGTAGGCCGCCTGGTAAGCCATGGCTGCATCCGCCATTACCCCGAGGACATTCAGGAGCTTTACGACCTGACGCCGGTGGGCACCACCGTGGAGCTCATTTATGAGCCGGTGAAGTTCGGATATCTGAAGGGCCGCATTTTTGTGGAAGTGCACGAAGACATTTATTTCAGGATTTACGATATGTTCAATTATGCTCTGAAGAAAGTGGAGGCCAAGGGACTGGCCGGCCGCATCAACTGGACCCGATTTCTCCGGGCCGTGGAGGAGCGCACCGGCGCCCCGGTGGATATCACACGCTGAGGCCGCCGGGCGCCTTTGATCGATACCCGCAACGACAAGGCGATGAGCCAAAGCGACTGCCTTATTCATAACGGCCTGGTGCTCACCCTGGAGCCGGATGAAGACCCGTTGAACCACGGCTTTGTGGCCATAACAGGAAGGAAAATCGCGGCTATAGGCCAGGCTTACGGGGCCACGGATCTGCCCCCGGCCCGGGAAACCCTGGATGTTCAAGGCGGCGTAGTCATGCCCGGCCTGGTCAATACTCACTGCCACGCGCCCATGGTGTGGTTCCGGGGTCTGGCCGATGACCTGGCATTGCAGGAGTGGCTGACGAAATTCATCTTTCCCGCCGAAGCCGGCTGGCTGGATGCCGAAAAGGTGTATCGGGGGGCGCTCCTGGCCGCGGCCGAAATGATCCGGGGTGGCGTCACCACGGTGGCCGACGGTTATTTTTATGAAACCGAGGTGCGCCGCGCCTTCTTTCAGGCAGGGTTGCGGGCCGTGGTAGCCCAGGGGGTGGTGGACTTTCCGGCGCCCGGAGTGCCCGAGCCCCGGAACAACCTGCAGGTGGCCGAGGAATTTATCGAATCAGGTGCCCAGTTTCACGGTAAGAGACTGATTTCCACCCTATTTTGCCATTCTGCCTATACCTGCGGGCCTGACACGCTGCAACGGGCAAAGGATTTGACCCGGCGCCGGGGCCTTCCCTTTTTCATTCACCTGGCCGAAAGCCGGACGGAGGTGGCGGAGATTCAACGCCGGACAGGCCTTAAGCCCGTGGTTTATTTGGATCGTTTGGAGCTCCTGGATGAGCGCACGGTGGCGGTGCACACCGTCTGGCTTGATCCGGAGGAGCAAGAACTACTGGCCGGACGGGGCGTCAAAGTCAGCCACTGCCCCGAAAGCAACCTGAAGCTGGCCGCGGGCGTAGCACCGGTGCCGGAACTTCTGGCCCGCGGGGTGGCGGTGGGTTTGGGAACGGACGGCGCGGCCTCCAACAACAACCTGGACCTGTGGGGGGAGATGAGCCTCGCGGCCCGCCTCCATAAGGTCTGGCGGGCAGACCCCACGGTGCTTCCCGCCGCCCAGACCGTGGCCTTGGCCACCCGGCAGGGGGCTGAAGTTCTGGGGCTGGGAGACCGCATCGGCACCCTCACTCCGGGCAAGGAGGCGGATCTGATTGTCGTGGATTTAAACCGACCCCACCTCACCCCCCTCTACGACCCTTTCTCTCATCTGGTTTACGCCGCCCGGGCCGCAGACGTCCGCCATGTCATGGTGGCCGGCCGCTGGCTCATGAAAGATCGGCGTCTCCTGAGCCTGGACTGGCCTGAAACTGCCCGCTATGTCAGCCGGCAAAGCCGAGACCTGGCGGCCTTTTGCCAGAAACTGCCCCTAACCTGAGAAGAAAACTCTAAGAGAAGTTCCGGGTACCCGGTTTATCCGTTTCCTTCCTGGCTAAAATGAGTTTAGTTTCGCCGCTGCTTTTATGCATGGCGATGGCTATACGATATCAAGGACCAATAGATCAGAGACCAAAGTTTTTCTGCCACTTTTCTAACTCCTGCAAAGCCCGGGCCGCGTAGGCGGCGCCCCGGTGCTTTTTGGGAACGTGCCTTTCCAGCGGGGGAAACAACCCGAAATTTACATTCATTGGCTGAAAGTCCTTGGTCGCGGGGTTGGTGAGATGGTGGACCAGGGCCCCCAGGGCGGTGGCCCGGGGCGGGGTCACCGGGGGCAGCCCCTGGGCCAAGCGGGCGGCATTGATGCCGGCCAGAAGGCCCATGGCCGCCGATTCGACATAGCCTTCCACTCCGGAGATCTGCCCGGCCAGAAACAGACGGGGATGCCGGAAAAAGTTGAGATAGGGGCTCAGCAGGCCGGGGGAACGGACGAAGGTGTTGCGGTGAATGCTTCCCAACCGAGCGAATTCTGCCCGCTCCAGACCCGGGATAAGGCGGAACACCCGCTTCTGCTCCGGGTAGGTCAATTTGGTTTGAAATCCCACTATATTGTAAAGGGTGCCCTCCCGGTTTTCGGCCCGGAGCTGCACCACCGCAAAGGGGGAGCGGCCGGTCCGGGGATCAATAAGTCCCACCGGTTTCATGGGGCCGTATACCAGAGTGAGGTAACCTCGGGAAGCCATCACTTCGATGGGCAGACAGCCCTCAAAATAGCGGGGCTCCTCGAAGTTCCGCAGAGGCACCTGCTCAGCCGTAATCAGGGCGCGGTAAAACCGCTCGTATTCCTCTTCGTTTAAAGGACAATTGAGATAGTCCTCCCCGGCGCCGTAGCGGGAGGCCCGGAAAATTTTGCCCATGTCCAGGGAATCGGCAAAGACGATGGGTGCGATGGCGTCGTAAAAGTGCAGGTGGCCCTTTCCGGTGAGCCTGCCCAGCGCAGCAGCCAGAGAGTCTGAGGTCAGGGGGCCGGTGGCGACGACGGTGAGCTGCGCCGGGTCCAAAGCCTCCACCTCTTCCCGCCGGATAGTGACAAGAGGCTCCTGCTCCAGCTTTTGGGTGATGAAAGCGGCGAAGGCCGTCCGGTCCACAGCCAAAGACCGGCCCGCGGGCACCCGGGTGGCCCGGGCCGCCATCATAATGAGAGAGCCCAGGCGGCGCATCTCTTCCTTCAGAAGGCCCACCGCGCTTTCGATATTCTCGGCGCGCAGGGAATTACTGCATACCAGTTCCCCCAAAAGGGGCGAAGTGTGGGCCGGAGAAAATTTCTGGGGCTTCATTTCATAAAGACGCACCCGTACGCCACGGCGGGCCGCCTGCCAGGCCGCCTCACTGCCGGCCAGGCCGCCGCCGATGATCACGATTTCCTGAGATGGGTTGGTGGAAGGCGAAAAATGAAGAATCCTGCTGCTCACCCGGCCACTTCCTCGGAAGCTTCCTGATAGCCGCAACTTTCCCGGGGACAGAGAAGTTTTTTACCCTTCTGTACCCGCCAGGGAAAATCGCATTGGGGGCAGGGCTGATTCACCGGCGGCTTGTTTTGAACATATTTGCAGTCTGGATACCGGCTACAACCATAAAAATAACCCCGGCGGGAACGGCGCCGCACCAGCGTCCCGCCGCAGCCCGCCTGAGGGCAGGGAGGGGCTTCGGCTTCCGGTGAGCTTTGCTTCAGAATCAGCCTGCCTTTGGCGTCTTTGGTAAAGTTGGCGGTGAACTTGCATTTGGGGAAGGATTTACAGCCTAAAAACTCGCCGTTTTTTCCCCAGCGGACCATTAAAGGCTCTCCGCATTCCGGGCAGGGGAGGTCGGTGGGCACACTCTTCATCCGGGGCATCTGCTTTTTAGCCGCCACCAGCTCTTGGTTAAAGGGTTCGTAAAATTCCCGCATCAATTCCAGCCAGGAGACTTCCCCCATGGCGACCCGATCCAACCCCGTTTCCATATGCGCCGTGAATTTGGGGTCCACGATGTCCGGAAAACTCCCCACCAGGAGGTCGTTCACCACCAGCCCCAACTCCGTGGGACGAAGCCCCAATTTCTCCTTTACCACATACCGGCGGTCCTGCAGATTGCCCAGGATCGTGGCGTAAGTGCTGGGACGGCCAATGCCCTGCAATTCAAGTTCTTTGATCAGGCTTGCGTCATTAAAGCGGGGCGGGGGCTTGGTGAAATGTTGCTGGGGGTCAAAGTCCCGCAGTTGCAGAAACTCGCCCACTTCCAGAGGAGGCAGCTTTTCGGGAACCGCCAATTCCTCCCCCTCCGGGGATTCCTGATAAAGCTGGGTGAAACCCGGAAACTGTAAAACCGAAGCCGTGGCCCGGAAGGTGCAATCCCCGGCGGCCAGGTCCACGGTAGTGACAAGAAAGATGGCCGGTCTCATCTGACTGGCCACAAACCGCCGCCAGATAAGCTCATACAGAGCCAATTCGTCCTTATCCAGATAGGCCTTGAGTTTCTCCGGACGGCGGTCCACGGAGGTGGGGCGGATGGCCTCATGGGCCTCCTGGGCCCCCTTGGGGCTTTTATATCTGTGGGGCGTCTTGGGCAGATATTCCGGACCGAAAGTTTCCTGGATGAACCGGCGCACCGAATCCAGGGCGTCCTTTCCCACCCTGGTGGAATCTGTGCGCATATAGGTGATGAGCCCCACCGGTCCTTCCGGCCCCAGTTCCACCCCTTCATACAGGCGCTGGGCCAAGGCCATGGTCCGCCGGGGAGAAAATCTCAGTTTGCGGCTGGCTTCCATCTGCAAAGTGCTGGTGATGAAGGGCGGAGCAGGATTCCGCCGCTGGGGCTTCTTTTCCACCTTGACCACCTGAAAGGGGACGCCGTCCAGCCTGTCCAATAACTCTTCCATGGCCGCCGCATCAGGAATTCTGGCTTCCTTGCCGCCCTTTTTCACCAGACGGGCCTCAAAGGGAGGCGGCTGCCGGCCTTCCAGGCAGGCGCGGAGGGACCAATATTCCTCCGGCACAAAGTTGACAATGGCCCTTTCCCGCTCGCACAACAGGCGCAAGGCGGCGGACTGCACCCGGCCGGCGCTCAATCCGGCTTTCACCTTCTGCCACAAGAGGGGACTGATCTGGTATCCCACCAGGCGGTCCAGGATCCGCCGGGCCTGCTGGGACTCATAACGGGCGCGGTCCAAAGGCACCGGATGGTCCAAGGCCTCCCGGATGCCCTTAGGAGTGAGCTCCATCAACAGGATGCGGTGAAACCTGTGGCCTTGGTTGCCCAGGGCTTCCGCAATATGCCAGGCGATGGCCTCACCCTCCCGATCCGGATCCGGTCCCAGATAAATGTCGGTTACCCCGGTGGCGGCCTTTCTCAGCTCCTGGATGACCTTGGCTTTCCCCAGAATGGTAACGTAGCGGGGGCGGAAATCGTGCTGGAGGTCCACGCCCAGTTCATTTTTGGGCAGATCCTTGATGTGCCCTTTGGTGGAGCGCACCTCAAACTCCGGACCCAAGTATTTCTGCAAGGTCTTGGCCTTGGTAGGTGATTCAACAATGAGTAGAGATTTCCCCATAATTTGGAAGCGGCAAAGCGCCTTTTTACTTTGATCTTGTCAAGACCCGAAACCGCGTCTCAGATCTCTGGATATATTAAACCCTTTTTCCCCGCTGTCAAACCCCCCCTGTGCCAGGTCTCCGGGGACCGGGCAGGAGTTGCCGGCCTTCTAGGTTTCAGGTGACTATGGTGCCGTGATGTCGGCGGGGATTGTCCGCCAGGAGGCGTACCAATCTTTGGGCCACTTGTTCCGGGGACTCCAGCTCTCTCCGGCGTTGGTATCCCCGAAAAACCCGGTGCAGGACTTCGGCCCCTCTTCCCTGGGCCTCCCTGGCCTGCCGTTGCATCCGGGTCTCGGTGGCCCCAGGCCGGAAGACAAAGCTGGTGATTTGGGGCGCTTCGGCGGCCAGCTGTCGGGCCAGGTGCTCCTCGGCGGCCTTGGCGATGTTGTAGGCCCCGATCCCGGGCAGATTGCTTTCCGCGGCATAAGAGCCGAAAAAGATCGCCAATCCTTCGCCTTGCCGAAGGAGTTCCGGCACCGCGGCGCGGATGAGTTGGTAGCCGGCCGTCACGTGAGAATCCATGACCTCCCGAAACTGCTCCGGGGATAACTCCCAGAGCAACGGACCGGGATGAAGCACCCCGGCGGCATGGATAAACCCGTAGAAGTTGCCGATATTAAGGGCTTCCTGCACCAATTTCCCGGCGACCGAGGTTTCGGCGGCATTCCCCCGGACCTGACAGACCCTTACTCCCAAGGTTTCGCAGTCCCGGGCCACCCGGTCCAGCGGTTCGGCGGCCCGGGCGTTGACCACCAGATTTACTCCGAGCCGGGCCAGCTCCCGGGCCACCGCCCGGCCGATGCCTCCGGAGGCCCCGGTGAGAATGAGAGTGGCAGATTCTTTGACCTTATGCAATGCCCTGGAATGTTTCAAGCTGGCGCCGAAGGCTTCCGCCAGAATCAGAAAATGTCGCCTTCCAGCAATAAATTCACTTCCGCTTCCCGCAATTTTCTGGCCGCCTCGGTCAGCACTTCTTTCTCAGCCTCACTCAGATTCCTGGCGCCGGCCTCCGTAATCCGCCAGACATCAATGGGCGGCCCCAGACCATACGCATCCACCGCAATGGCCTCTTCCATGACCTTGTAGGCCAGCACTTGGGCCCGCTCCAGATTTATATTTTTCCCCTGATATTTCCGAAGCAGGGCATAAGCGAACAAGTCGCCGCTTCCGGCGGCAAAAGAAGCCTCAACAATCCATTCGGGCACGCCGTCCACGGTAATATGGAGGATTTGGGGAACCTGGTCAAATTCGGCAAACACAAAGTCAGCCGGGTGCAGCTTAAGCAAAGTTTCCGGGTCCTGGGCGAAAAAGCTGGCCCGGAAGTCCAGCTGGATAAGCTCGGTGATGCACTGCTTGATAACCTGGCCAATCTCGTCCCGGAGCCGGACCAGAGACCGATTTGCCGGCAGGCTCTGGAGGCGTTCCGCCACCCGTTGGATCAGGGCCAGTTCTCCGGCGGCTGCCCAGGCAGCCCGCTCACCCAGCGGAAAAATCTTTTTCCCCGGGGCTCGCACCAACCCCGTGGTCACCTGGCCGTCAGAGGCCATAACCACTCCATCGACTGCCGGAACGGCCAACACCAAAGTCATTTCTCCTGCCTCATTTTTGCCTTTGTTCCATTGCCACGTCCAGTCCGGGACCCGGTTGCCTCAGCCGGCGCCCTTCCCGAGATGGCAAAGATTTATTGGTCCAGGATAAAGCACTTTCCCGGCAGCTCTCGTACTAGGCCCTGAAGCTCCAGCAGGGTAAGGCGGCTCAATACCTCCGAGACCGGAAGCCGGCAAAGCTCCACCAGTTCCGCCAGTTGCAAGGGTTCGGCCCCCAGAAAGGGAAGAACCGGGTCATCCGTCGGCAGGTGCCCGGGTTTGGCCGCCACCACCGGCCGGCCCTCAAATTGGGCCGACGCCGCGGATTCTGCCGCAGATCCGAGAGGTTGAGGCAACTCGACCAGAATATCCTCCACCTCCCGTACCAGCTTGGCCCCTTCCTGAATGAGCCGATGTGGCCCCACGCTGGTGGGGGCGTCCAAAGGACCGGGCACGGCCATGACCTCCCGTCCCTGGTCCAGAGCATAGCGCACCGTGATCAGGGCGCCGCTTTTTTCTCCGGCCTCCACCACTACCACCGCCCGGGAAAGGCCGCTGATAATGCGGTTGCGAATGGGGAAATTCCTGGCCTCCGGCGGGGTGCCCAAGGGAAATTCGCTTACCAAAGCGCCCCTCTCTTCGATCTGGCGATAAAGCTCCCGGTTTTCCGGGGGATAGATCACGTCCAGGCCGCACCCCAGCACGGCCCAGGTACAGCCACCGGCCTCCAGAGCCCCTTGGTGGGCAGCCGTATCAATGCCCCGGGCCAAACCGCTAACTATGGCCACCCCCCGGGCGGCCAGGTCCCGGGCTAGGCGCCGGGCCGCCTTAAGGCCATAATAGCTGGCCGCTCGGGTACCCACCATAGCCACCGCTTGCAGATCGGTCGCCTCCAGGCGCCCCCGGACAAAAAGATAAGCCGGCGGATAAGGGATTTCCCGGAGTTGCGGCGGAAAGCGGGGATCAGCCCGGGTTAAAACTTCCACTCCGCGGGCTTTAAGGCTTAATATCTGCCGTTCCACCCGGTCCCATTCCCGGAAAGAGCGGATGGCCCGGGCCAGGGCCGGCGAAACCCCCCGAACCGACCGCAGTTCCCCTTCAGAGGCCTCAAATACTGCAGCAGGAGCGCCAAAGGCCTGGAGCAGGCGGTGGAACAGCACCAAACCCACCCCCGGGATGGCCCGAAGGGCCAGCCATGGCAGCAGGGCGCTCACCTTTAAATCTGAGTCGGCGGCCGCGGACATTGTCTCCCCGGTTTCAGGCGGTGCTGTAATGAGCCATCGTTTTGATCACCTGTCCCTCGGGATTCAGAACCATTACCTCCGCCGCCAAGGTCTCGTTGATGCCACGATAATAAACCACCAGACTGTTAACCCCGGTAAACACCCGGATAAGTTCCAGGTGGAGGTCCGGGAACATGGAGAGCCCCAAGCTGAAATACATCCGGAGGTTTTCCTTGCCCCGAACAATTCCGGCAGGATTCCCCAGGAGCTGAACCACAAAGGGCGAAGTCAATTCCGCCCCTTCGGCGTAATGGCTTAGAATGGCTTCCAGGTCATGGCTATTCCAGGCCTTAAGCCAGTCCCGGGCGATGCGTTCAGCTTCTGCCGGGTTGAGCATGTCCCTTTTTCCCCTTCCGGCGGATGGATTCAAGCGGCCTGACCCGCGGCCTGGGCCAGATGGAGTTCCAATTCCCTGAGATTTTCCGCCAGCTCCTGCAGTCGCCTTTGCCGGGCTTCGCGCTCAGCCTCCTCCTGCCGCAGGATATCTGCCAAACCCTCCAGGTCCGTGGCTAAGAACCCTATCAGGGCATCCAGATGGGCTTCCTGTTCTCGGATCAGGTCGTCCACCAGGGGCAGAAAAAACCGGAACTTCAGGCGTTCTCCGTAATCGGTGAGCTGGGCCCGCACCTGCTCCAGAAGCCAGGCCTTGATGGTTTTGAGAGCTTTTGTTAAATCCTGGATCTGTTGGGCCCGGGGATCAGCCTCCACTTTCCAGCCCAATTTTTTCTTCACCGCCAGCCAGGCGCGTCGAAAAAAGCCCCACCCTGACCGCATCCAGACCTCCCCGGCCCAGCGCCAGTCCAGCTCCAGGGGCAGGCTGAGAAGAGGGACTTCCAGGTTCCTGGGGCGAATAGGCAATTCCGGTTTCACTGAGGGCGGCGTTCCGGGCAGCCCCAAGGCCTCCATTTGCCGATAATAAAGGGTCAAGGCTTCCTGCAGCGCCACAAGCAAAGGGGCGATGGTCTTCTGTAGTTCATTTCTGAGCCAGTCTTCCTGCTGCCGGATAAATTCCAAAGTCTGAAGGTTGAATTCCCCGGTGGCGAACCGGACCAGTTCCCGCTGAAAGTCCTGAAACAGCCGGTAAAGCACAATTTTGAAGGGCTCGCGCCCGCCTGCGGGCACCAGCTGTTCCCAGTCAGGCTGGTAGTCGGCAATGAATTTTGGCAGGGAATCACCCTTGCCCATATGCATATCCAGGTATGAACTAATCCGTTTCTTCAGCTCCGCCTTAAGACGGGCCCCGGCACCTGCCAGGGCCTGTTTGACCGCCTCTTTGGTGGCCTCCAGGGGCTGACGCCTTTCTCTAAGACGGGCCTCCAGTTCCTTAAAGGCCCCCAGATCTTGGCGCAGCAATCCTTGCACCAGCGCCAGTTGCTCCCTCATGCTCCGGGCCACCCTTTGCACCTGCGGCAGACTTCCTCCCAAAAGGCGTTGGGTCTTAAGATGCTTCAGTCTCTCGGCAAAATCCGTGGAAAATTGCTGAAATTCCTGGTCGCTGAATGCTGCGGCCTCCGAGTCGGCGGCCCACACCTGCAAAAGGGCGGTCTCCCGGGGCTCCAGTTCCTCTCCCCGGCGCCGGCGCCGGTCCAACAGAACCTTAAGAGCCGAGAAGGCTGACAGGCAGGGCTCTTTAATCAAGGGGGACAGTTCCTCTCTGACCCGTTCCCGTAATTGCCGGATTTCCAAAAGATCCCGATGTTCGGTCAGGTCAATATTAAGAAGGAACAGGAGGTGGTCTCCCAGGCCCATCCGCTGGAGTTCCCCCAAAAACTGGAAATCTGCTTTTCGCAGGCCTATCCGGGAGCTGATAAGATAGAGCACCAGATCAGTCTTCAAGAGATAGGCCAGCACTTGGGTCAGGTGCTGCGGGATCGGGGAATCGCTGCCCTGGCAGTCGCCCAGTTCCACCCCCTCCGGCAGCCAGGGGGTGGGAACCGTAAGCAGCGCGTCCTTGAGATACACGGCGCAGGCTTCCCGGGTGACCATCTCCCGATGGCGCAGAAATTCCTGACCCACCAGAGAGAGATCCTGACCCATGGCCAGATAGTCTTTCAGGTGCTCATAGCCTTCCAGATATGATTTGAGCAGATTGTAATTCTCGCTCACACCACTCTTCGCCCAGAAGCCCTCCGCCTGTCCGGTAGCCAGAATCTGGGCCAGAAATTCGCGGTCTGCCGCTTGTTGCAGATTTAGGGCGGAACGTCTGAGAAGACGGTCATCCGGAAGCAATCCCAGGACCCGGTTGATCTCTTCGGCAATCTCTGCCCAATCTTTGAACTTTAGCAGGGCGCGAGGCTCCGGGCCGGGCTGTACCCGGGTGATCATGGCCGTCAAAATTCCCGCTCCCCGTTTGAGAATGTCCTGTCCCACCAAGGCATTGATCAGGGTGCTTTTCCCGGATTTGACGGTGCCCACCACTGCCACCCTGACCACGTCCTCGGCCAGATGGGTCCGAATTTGGGAGAGGACCGTCTGCCAGCCTTCTGCTTGGAAATTGGCCTGAGGGAAGAGCTGCCCCCACTCCTGGGCCAGCTTGACAAGGCGTTCGATTACCCCGTCCAAGTCTATGGGTTTTATATTTTCCGGCACCGGGGGAGTTCCTTTGGAAACCAAAAGGTCAATCTTTTGGGCGCGACTTCATTCCATGGGAGGGCTTGAGGTAGAGAGAAGACCGTGCTCCCCCATTTCTGTGATTCTCAGGAAATGCTTCCAGCAGCTTATTTTTTAGGGGCAAAGCCGGCGACATACCCCCGTCCCACTTCAACCCGGACTTTGTCGGCAATCTCAAGGGTGAGCGTTTGCTCGCCAATGGCGGTGATTTCGCCAATGAGGCCGCCGGCAGTGATCACCCGGTCGCCGCGTTTCAGGTTGTCCAGCATTTGCTTGTGCTCTTTGGCCTTTTTTTGCTGAGGCCGGATTAACAAAAAGTAGAATATCGCCACCATAAAGACCATGGGGACTACAAAAGTCCACATGGGACTGGCTTCGGCGCCGCCTCCTTGCGCGGCATAGGCCCAATTAACCACCCGTTTTTCCTCCGTTTTGGCGTTTTTGATAAAAGTCCCGACGAAATTCGGCAAACCGGCCCGCGGCCACTGCTTGCCGGATCTGGGCCATTAGGTTCAGATAATAATATAAATTATGCAGGGTCAAAAGGCGATAGGCCAGGATTTCCCGACACATAAAGAGATGCCGGAGATAAGCCCGAGAATAATGGCGGCAGGTGTAGCAATGGCAGGTCTCTGAGATAGGTCGGGGGTCCCGGGCAAACCCCGAGTTTCTCAGCATCAAGGCCCCGCTTTCGGTGAATACCTGGCCGTTTCTGGCATTGCGGGTGGGAATGACGCAGTCAAACAGGTCCACCCCCCGGGCCACGCCTTCCACCAGGTCCTCGGGCAAACCCATGCCCATGAGGTAACGGGGTTTGTCTCCCGGCAATTCCGGCACCGCGGCCTCCACCATGGCAAAGGTGGTTTCCTTGTCTTCCCCCACGCTCAGGCCCCCCAGGGCATAGCCGGAAAAATCCAGCTCCGCCAGGGCCCGGGCCTGTTCCCGGCGCCATTCCGGGTACATGCCGCCTTGGACGATGGCAAACAGGGCCGCCCGTTCTCGGTTCCAGACCTTAATGGAACGCACGGCCCACCGGAAGGTCAGGTCGGTGGCCCGTCGGACTTCCTTCTCCGGACAGGGAAAAGGGGGGCATTCGTCCAGACACATCATGATGTCCACTTTCAGGGCTTCCTGCAAGGCCACCACCTTCTCCGGGGTCAAAAAATGCTGATCACCGTTCAAATGGGAACGGAACAACACCCCTTCCTCAGAAATTTGGCGGAACCGGGCCAGGCTGAAAATCTGGTAGCCTCCGGAATCAGTGAGAATGGGGCCGGGCCAGTTCATGAACCGGGAAAGACCCCCCAGTTCGGCAATAAGCTCCACCCCCGGGCGGAGAAAGAGGTGGTACACATTGCCCAAAATAATTTGAGCCCCCAACTCCCGCAGTTCTTCCGGAGTCAGGGATTTTACGGTGCCGTAAGTACCCACCGGCATAAAGGCGGGCGTGGCCACCACCCCTCGGGAAGTGTGCATCTCCCCCAGACGGGGGCCGCCCGGGCCTTCGGATCTTTTCAACCGGAACTCGAACATCTTCCTTTGAATTCGAAACCTTTCCTCCTTGTTTCCGGCAACCCGCTTACAAAATCAACATGCAATCGCCGTAACTGTAAAACCGGTATTTTTGCTCTACAGCTTCCTTATAGGCCCGTAAAATCAAATCCCGTCCGGCGAAGGCGCTCACCAGCAGAAGCAAGGTAGAGCGAGGCAGGTGAAAGTTGGTGAGGAGCCGGTCCACGGCGCGGAACCGGTAGCCTGGGTAAATATAAAGGTCGCACCAACCTTCCTGAGCCGCGAAGCCTTCCTGCCTCAAACAGAATTCCAAGACCCGCACCGTGGTGGTGCCCACCGCCACCAACCGCTTGCCCAGGGCGCGGCCCCGGTTTAGGCGATCAGCCATCTCCGGGGCCAGAATAAAATACTCCGGCGCCAGCCGGTGCTGGGTGTAATCCGAGACCCGCACCGGAGTGAAAGTGCCGGGACCGACATGCAACGTGATGGAGACCGTTTCAACGCCTTTCTCCCTCAGTTCGGCAAGAACCTGCGCCGTGAAATGCAGGCCCGCCGTGGGACAGGCGATCGCTCCGGGTTGCCGGGCAAATATCGTCTGATACCGGCTTCGGTCGGAGGTTTCGGGGTCCCGCCGAATATAAGGCGGAAGCGGCGCCTGTCCGGCTTCCAGGATCTTCTGGCAGACATTGCCGGTCTGGCTGAAAAAACGCACCTCCACGGTTCCCGGTCCGGGCAGAGCCAGAACCACTGCGGTCAGGTCCGGGCCGAAGGTTAAAGTTTGTCCGGGACGCAAGCGCCGTCGGGCCCGATAGCCGGCAGAAGCCCGCGCCTTCCGGGATATCGCCCCGTTGTCTTCGGGTACTGGCAGGTGATGCAAAAGCAATTCCACCCGGCCGCCGGTGTCCCGGATTCCTTTCAGGCGCGCCGGAAAAACCTGGGTATCGTTAACCACCAGCAGGTCATGGTCGTCCAACCATTGGGGCAGTTGTCGAAAGGTGGCGTGGGACAGCTCTCCGGTTTTACGGCTGACCACCATAAGCCGGGAGGCATCCCGGGGTTCCGCCGGATATTGCGCCACCAAGTCGGGGGGCAGAAAATAATCGAAATCTTCTATCCGTGTATTCACTGGCCTTTCTGAATAAATCCTAATCCGGGGATAATGTCAATGGACATTCAGGTGACGCTTTAAGTTATAATATTTTTACAAGTTGATGCCAGTTTTTGGGCGGCATAGATTTCTGGGGACAAAACTATGAGAAGATTAATATCCTTGGGGATGGCCGGAGCGGTAACTTTATGGATTCTGACCCTCGGCGGCAAGGCGGTCGCCGATGTCTCTCCGCTGGAGGTTATTGCCCGGCTTCAGGCCCAATACGACAAATCCACCGGGTTAAAGGCCTGGTTCCATCAGGAATCTCGCCTCAAAGCGGCCGCCCAGGGGGAGGAGGCCGAAGGCTGGATGTATTTCCAAAAACCCCTTATGATGCGCTGGGAATACAAAAATCCCCCTGGTCAGAAAAAAGAAATCATCTCCAACGGCCGCCAGGTGTGGGTCTATATCCCCCAGGACCGGCTGGCCCTGGTCTATCCCCTGCACCAGGTGCTGCGCTCTGATCTGGTCCTGCGCTTTTTTTCCGGCATGGGGAAACTCAGCCAGGACTTTAACATTGCCTGGCATCGACCTCCCACGGAAGGGTCTTCCTATGTCATAGATTTGACCCCCCACAAGCCCCAGATGGAGTTAAAGCAGCTGACCCTGACGGTTAATCCCAAAACTTATCAGGTGGAGAGGCTGGAATTTTCCAACGCTTTAGGAGAAGAAACCCGCTTTACTTTTTCCCAGATCCACCTGGACTTTCACGCTCCTCCCGGTTTTTTCACCTTCACCCCTCCTCCCGGGGTGCAAGTGGTTCAAGAAGGCCCAGGCCCTGGTTAATGGGCCTTCAGACCCAGACTTTGAAAGGCGGAGACCATTCACCCATAGAGAAGTATATACTATGGTGTCATTGACCCCGAAACAACAGGAAATCCGGGACTGGCTGGCCAAGCGCCACGCCATTCTGCTGGCCCACAATTATCAACCGCCGGAAATCCAGGACATTGCCGATTTTTTGGGAGATTCTCTGGCGCTCTCCATGGCCGCGGCCAAAACTCCGGCCCGGGTCATCGTTTTTGCCGGGGTGCATTTCATGGCCGAAACTGCGGCCATTCTGTGTCCCGACAAGACGGTGCTCCTACCCCGGATAGACGCAGGCTGCTATATGGCCAACACCATCACCGCCGAGGCCTTGCGAGCCCGTAAGGCCCAGCTGCCCGGCGTGCCGGTGGTCGCCTACGTCAACTCCAGCGCCGCGGTCAAGGCGGAAAGCGACATCTGCTGCACTTCCGCCAATGCGGTGAGGGTGGTCAATTCTTTGGCGGAACCCCGGGTCCTTATGGTGCCGGACCGAAACCTGGCCCTTTACACTGCCGCCCACACCGACAAAGAGGTGCTTTACTGGGATGGCTGCTGCAATATCCACGACGCCTTGACGGTGGAGGAAGTCCGGAACGCTCGGGCCGCCCATCCCCAGGCGATCTTTCTGGCCCATCCCGAGTGCCGGCCTGAGGTTCTGGCCCTGGCCGACGCCGTCCGCAGCACCAGCGGCATGCTGGCCTACGTGCGCCAATCCTCCGCCCGGGAATTTATCATCGGCACCGAAATGGGGATAATTTATACCTTGCAAAAGGAAAACCCGGAAAAAAGCTTTTACTCCCCTTCCCCCGGCCTCCTCTGTCCGGACATGAAACGCATTACCTTGGACGACATCCTCGTCTCCCTCGAAAAAAACCGCCATGTCATCACCTTGCCGGAGGACATCCGGCTGCGGGCCCTCCGGGCGGTGGAGCGGATGCTGGCCGTCCCCCGGGATTAGTTTTTTAGCCCAAAGCGGGAGCATCTCGGGAGAAAAAACCTGCTTCTCCCCTGCTTGAGGCAGGGGTGAACAGGCCGGGCGGCTTTTTTCCAAGAATCACCCCTCGAATAATCATATGTTGGCCCCCATTTTGCAGCCATGGTTGCCGAAACTTCGAAACCTGACTCTGGCGTTTGTTATGCAGACATCCGATGCCTTGAAGAATATCCGTTATTCACTCCATGCATTGGCTCAGCCCCTGGCGGCGGTTGCGGGAATGGTTGATCTGTTGCTTCTGGAGCAACCGCCGGACAATCCGCTGTATAAGGAAATCCAGCTTATCAGCGATAAACTGGAACAGATCCTGGAGATTGTTGCTCACATGAGGGAAATCACCCGGGCCGTGTCACCGTCCCCGGCGGAGGCTGCCTCTTTTCCGGCGCAGGACCAGCCGGAGCCGTAATCTGCTGGGAACCGGACAAATTGGCCTGCCGGATGCTCTTAAAAGAATTGCAGGGATGCCCCTGATCATGGTATCCGGGGGAACCTGTGAAAGGGAGCTTCTCCCGATGATTATCTGCTGGCCGGCAGATCCACCTTGGAATACAGAGGGAAGAGCCGGTGCCCCCAAAAGTTGAGCTTCCCTTTGGAGTAGCGACCCCCTCCGGGCTTTAAGTTCCGGCGCTCTTCCTTTGCCCTGGGAAACTATTTCCTACTACTACCTCTTGAATATCCGGGAATTTCTTTCTATCTTCATATATTGAATAAGTCATTTAGCCCGCTTTGATTTCTCGGAAGTCTTAGGTTATTTCGGCGCCCAAGGATTACCCATGGAAAAAACCCGTGAGATTCCCGAACACATTGTTAACCGGGTGCGCGAGCTCCGGGAGCAGATCAATTATCATAATTATCGCTATTACGTTTTGGACAGTCCGGTGATTTCCGACGCGGAGTTCGACCGCCTCATGCAGGAGCTCATCCGCCTGGAGGAGGAATTTCCGGAGTTAGTTACGCCCGATTCCCCCACCCAGCGGGTCGGGGCGGAACCCTTAGAAAAATTCGAGACCGTGCCGCACCGTATCCCTATGCTTTCGCTGGAGAATGCCTTTAGTGAAAGCGAAGCCCGGGAGTTCGATGAGCGGGTGAAAAAATTTTTAAAAATCAACGAAGACCTCGATTACGTGGTGGAACCCAAGGTTGACGGGTGTGCGGTGGAGCTGGTGTATGAGAACGGCGTCCTGACGGTGGGCTCCACCCGAGGCGACGGCTATCGGGGGGAGAATGTCACTCAGAATCTGCGAACCATCCGTACCATTCCTTTAAGACTGCTGACCCATGAGGAGCCGGCCCCTGAGCTGTTGGAGGTTCGCGGCGAAGTGTACATGGAGATCAAGGAATTTAAAAAGCTTAACGAGGAACGGTTGGCTCAGGGGGAGCCGCCGTTTGCCAATCCCCGTAACGCGGCGGCGGGTTCTCTGCGCCAATTGGACCCAAGGATTACCGCATCCCGCCCTCTGTTCATTTATTGCTACGGGGTGGGCGAGGTTATCGGCCGGCGCTTTGAAAGTCAGTGGGAGATTCTTCAGACCCTGAAAAAGTGGGGCCTTCGGGTAAACCCTTTAAGCGAACAGTGCCGGGGAATCGAGCCAGCCATCGCCTACCACCACCGTCTGGAGAAAGAACGGCACGGCCTCTCCTATGAAACCGACGGGGTGGTCATCAAGGTGAATTCCTTGGAACTTCAGGAACGCCTGGGCACCAAAGCCCGTAGCCCCAGATGGGCCTTGGCTTACAAGTTCACCGCCACTCAGGCCACTACCCGGGTGCGGGATATCGTGGTGAATGTGGGGCGCACCGGCGCCGTCACTCCTATTGCCATCATGGACCCGGTGGAAGTGGGAGGGGTGACCGTGAGCCGGGCCACCTTACACAACGAAGACGAAGTGGCCCGCAAGGATGTGCGGATCGGGGACATGGTGTTGATCGAACGGGCCGGCGACGTTATTCCCGAAGTGGTAAAGGTCATCATCGAGGAACGGCCTCCGGATGCCAAGCCCTTCAAAATGCCTAAAAATTGCCCAATTTGTGGCACGCCGCTGGTGCGGCCACCGGGAGAAGCCGTGACCCGCTGCCCCAATCCGGATTGCCGGGGGGCCTTGCGGCGGAAAATCCTGCACTTTGTAAGCAAAGGGGCCATGGATATCGATGGCCTGGGGGAAAAAATCATCGACCAGCTCTTGGAACAGGGTTTGGTGGAAAAAGTCAGTGATCTTTACCGCCTTACCGAAGGGGACCTCATCCCCCTGGAGCGTTTCGCCGAGAAATCCGCCTCCAACCTGGTGAAAGCTATTCAGAACAGCAAAGAGGTCCCCTTGGCGCGGTTCATTTATGCCCTGGGGATCCGCTATGTGGGAGAGGCCACCGCCCAGCTGCTGGCCCAACACTTTGGCAGCCTGGAGGAATTGGCCAAGGCCAGCGAAGAGGAACTCCTGCAGATCGAGGGGATCGGCCCGCAGGTGGCGCGGGCAATCCGCCAATTTTTCCAAGACCCAAAAAACCGAAAACTTATTCGGGAACTGTTGGATTTGGGGGTCAAGCCCTTGCCCCCGGAGAAGCCCCTGAAAACCCCCCTGGCCGGTAAGACCTTTGTTTTCACCGGCACCCTGTCGCGTTTTTCCCGGGAAGAGGCCAAGGCCCTGGTTATTGCCCGGGGCGGCAAGGTCAGTTCCTCGGTTTCGGCCAAAACCGATTATGTGGTGGTGGGCGCTGACCCAGGCAGTAAATATGTCAAGGCCAGGGAGTTGGGGGTAACCATTTTGGATGAAGAAGCCTTTGAGGAATTGATAAGAAGGAGTTCGGGATGACCGACTTGGCGCGGGCCAGGGTGCTGATTAGTGGCCGGGTTCAGGGCGTTTTTTACCGGGCGCATACCCGGGACCAAGCCCGGGCCCGGGGCCTGAAAGGATGGGTGCGCAATCTTCCCGATGGCCGGGTGGCAGCACTGTTCGAAGGGAAACGGGCCGCCATCGAGGACATGATTAACTGGTGCCGCCTAGGCCCCCCTTATGCCGCCGTGGACGAGGTCCAGGTGGAGTGGCAGCCGTACCAAGGGGAGTTCGAGGACTTCAGAATCGTTTACTGAACAGGGAAGCTGAGGTCTTGGGGCCGGGGCCATTGACTGTCGGGGCCGAGGCTCTGGGCGGCAGAATCTGACAAGGCAAAAAGGGAGAATTCTGAATGACAACCGCGGTTCCCCCAAAAACCTGGGTGTGGCGGCCCTGCGGCCGGGCCTTTTTCGTTTATTATGTCGCCATGGCCCTTTTCTTTTTCGGCCCTCTGATCAACCCGGAGGTGGGACTTTCGCCGCGGCTGGGATTTGTCCTGGGCCTGATTGTGGCCGCCGCCGTGGTTTATCAAGGGACCCAGGAATATCACCTGACAGAAAAGGGGTTAAGCAAGGTCTGGCGCTGGCCGGAGCGCCGCCAAGAAATCCCCTGGGAGAACGTCGGAGAAATTCGGGTCCGGCGTGGCTTCACCCAGACCCTGCTCCGGGTGGGAAATCTCAGCATCCAGGACAAGTCCGGGGGACCGCAGATGTTCTGGTTCGGTCTGTCCAATCCCAAAGAAGTCAAAGAGATTATCGAAAGATGCCGCCCCTAAGGGCAGAGCGGCGGCGGTTACCCACGGAATCAACCCTCGGGTTTGGAGGGCGGAGCGGCAGCCTGGGTTTTCGAGGATTTTCTCGTCTTCAGAAGGTGAGCCATCCAACCGGCCACAAAGCCGATAACCAGACAACTATAAATGATCATGGAATGCGGGATGGGCGGAAAGGTAAAAATCAAGAAACGGATGGGCGGAGCGGGATAATTCCAGTTCTGATAGGCAAACAGCGCCAGCGCCGCAACTACCAGGAGAATGCCGATCCATTTGGCTGAAAGCATAAAAAACCCTCGGAGTCTAATCCTTTAAATAGCGCTTCACCGCCGCCCGCAGATCTTCCAGGTCAGAGGATTTAACCAGGTACTCATCCGAAGCCCAAGTGGCAAAATCCTGTTTATATTCGCCATAAGCAGTGCTTAACAGTACGGGAAGATCCGGGCGCCGCTCCTTGATCTGGCGCAGGGCCTCAATGCCATCCATTTCCGGCATCTTGATATCCAGGATCACCAGATCCACGGGGACTTTTTCGACAATCTCCAAGGCCTCTTTACCGTTGGAGGCCAGGTAAACTTCGTAGCCTTCCTCTTTCAGCTCTTCACTATAAAGGAGGCGGATGCTCATTTCGTCATCTGCTACCAAAACCTTTTTCATCGCCTTCCTCCTGTGGGAACGTTAAGGGCGCTGGCCATGGCCCGACCTCGATCGGCATCCTTCAAAAGGCAGTATTTGGCGATCGGCAAAGTGACAATAAAGGTCGCCCCTTTGCCCAGTTCATTTTTCACTTCTATCTGGCCGTAGTGACGGGAGACGATGCGTTGGGCGATGGACAGGCCCAGGCCGGTGCCGTAATCTTTGGTGGAAAAGAAGGGGCTGAAGATATTGTGGAGCACTTCCAGCGGGATGCCGCCGCCGGTGTCCGCCACGGCGATCGCGGCATAGAGGCCGTCTTCCTTTTCCAACGGATAGGTTTTGATGGTAAGGGTGCCCCCATGGGGCATGGCTTGCCGGGCGTTTTGAAAGAGATTGTAAAACACCTGCTTGATCTGGCGGTCATCACAATGGATGCGCGGCAGTTTCGTCAGTTCTTTGACCACCTTGATATTATTGGCTTCCAGGTCCCGCTGAACCAGGATCAGGGTGTCTTCGATCAATTGCTCCAGATCATGATCCCCGAAGTAGCTGAGATTCTCTCCGGTGAAATCCAGGATTTCCCGGAGAAGCTTCTCCAACCGGGACACTTCCTCCTGGATGACCTCCACATAGCCGCGCAGGGGGGAGTCCTTCTCCACCAGCTTGGCAATACGGCGAGCAAATCCGCCGATGGCCACCAAGGGGTTCCGGATTTCGTGGGCCATGCCCGAGGCCAGACTGCTCAAGGCGGCCAGACGATCAGATTCCAGCATGCGCTCCCGGATGAGCATCAACTCCCGGTTATTAGCTTCGATGGTGGAATACAGACGGGCATTTTCCAAGGCCAAGGCCGCCTGGGTGGCCAACATCTGCAAGGCGTGGAGAGGCTCCGCTTCCAGCGGGCGGGAGGAAGCCTGATTGTCCACCACGATCACCCCGGTAACCCGATCCTTCACCACCAAGGGCACCACAAAAAACTCTTGGGCATCGTAGGGTCCGGCCGCCAGGGCTTCGGGTTCCCGTTGATGGACATGGTAGGGCCGCATCTGGAGGACCGCCAGCGGCAACGGCCCCATGTCCGGCCGCAGGGGAATCCGCCAGTCGCTCACCGGCAGCTCATTGCTCAGCGGCTGCAGCAGGGCTTCGGACAAGGGCACCGGGGCAGCCCCTTCGGGCCGCCGGGCTCCTTTCACTCCTTTGAGAACCTGTTCGGCCTCATCAACCCTCAGCACCACCCCGCGATCAAAACCCAGACCCTGCTCCTGGACGATGCCTTGCAAAATAATTTCCAGGAGTCGCTCTTCCTGGACGGTGGTCAGCATAGCCCGGGAGATTTCCTGCAAGGCGGTGAGATTTCTCACCATCCGCTCGTTTCTTTCCGCCAGGGTTTCCACCTGCTGGTAAGTGAGCGCGTTTTCCAGGGAATTGACAATCAATCCGGCCATGGTGAACAAAAGCTGGCGGTTCTCCGGATCGAACTCCTGATAGGTGCCGTTCGGGGTGAGCTTATCAAAGACACACAGGGTCCCCTGTAGCGACCCTTTGAAAACAAGGGGCACAATCAGGTGGTAATGCACCTGCCCTTCGCTGTCGGTGGTCTGACCCTCCAAATAAGGTACTTCGGCGGTCAACAGGCGCTGGGGGGCTTCTGCCAAGCCGGGGTAAATCTCAGTGGTGGGAATCTGACCATATTGGGAGGAGACGCGCACTTCTCCGGTCACGCGATCCACAATTTGCAGGGCAGCCCCCCGGGCATTGATTACCTTGGCAGTGGTGCTTACCACCCGTTCCAGGAGCTCGTCCAGCTCCATCGTGGAGCTTAAGGCCTTGCCCACTTCAAAGAGGACTGACAGTTCCGCAATGCGCTTTTTGGCGTCTTCCTGGAGAATAGCCTGACGGACGGTGCCGGCCAGCATCAGGGTGGCAAGATAGACCATGTGGCGCTCAGTACTGGTAAAAGCCCGCTCTGCCTTGTCCACCAGCAAAAGGACACCGTAAAGATAGTTATCGTCCGCCACCGGAAAGGCGGCCAAGGTGTAAAAGGACGGGTGCAGCTTTTCCAGCGCCGCGTTGGCAGCCCGCACGCCTTCCTGATGCCGGTATACCACCTTGGGTTTGCGGGTTTGGGCCACCTCCCCCACCAATCCCTCCCCGGAGGGAAACTCCACCCGCAGGTGAGGGGGGACTGCCCCCGCGCTGCTGATTTCCAGCTTCAAGGTTTCTTTGGTTTTGTCCAGGGCAAAGTACAGCGCCAGATCCACCTTCAGGTAGCGCCCCAAGAGGTGGACCAGATTACTTAAACGCTCCCCGAAGCTCACGGTGGAGGTGATGACCTCCACCATCTGCGTCAAGACGGTATCACGTTCCGAGGCCATGAAAAATTGTTTACCCCACCACTTGCCGCCGCTTTTCTTGGGCCAACCGGTAAAGCTCCACGTACTTGGGGGCGACCTTGTCCCAAGAAAAGTCCAATTTCATGTTGTTTTGCATCAGTTTGATCCAGGCTTCCCGGTTTTCATAGAGGGCTAGGGCTTCCTGGATCGCTCTCAGGAATTCGGCCGGGGTGTACCCGTTGAACTTGAATCCGTTCCCCTGGCCGGTTTCGGGATCGTAGGCCTGAATGGTCTCGTCCAGCCCCCCGGTGGCTCTTACGACCGGAATCGTCCCGTACCGCAGACAATAAAGCTGGTCGAGGCCGCAGGGCTCATACCGGGAGGGCATCAGAAATATGTCTGACCCGGCGATTATTTGATGCGCCAGTTCCTCCTTATAACCGATGAACAGCCCGATCCGGCCGGGATGCCTTTGACGGATCTCTTGCAGAAGGAAGTGGTGGCGTTCCTCCCCGGTGCCCTGCAGGACAAACCCCACATTGAGCCGCATAAGGTCGTCCAGGATATTCTCCACCAGATCAATGCCCTTACGTTCATACAGGCGGGTAGTCATGCCCAGCAGCGGACGCTCTCCGGGTAAGTCCAAGTTGAAGAACGTCAGCAAAGCCTCTTTGCAGACCTTCTTGCCAGCCAGGTTATCATGGTCATAAGAGGCCGGGATAAAGGGATCGATGGCAGGATTCCAGCGCTGATAATCAACGCCCTCCACAATGCCGAAAAGCTCCTGGGCCCGTTCCTGTAAAACGCCCTCCAGACCGAAGCCATACTCCGGAGTAAGGATCTCCTCCCGGTATTTCGTACTTACGGTGCTCAGCAGATCGGCAAATATCAGGCCGCCTTTCATAAAATTAATTTTACCATAGAATTCCAAGGCCTTAGGAGAAAACAACTCCCACCCCAACCCGGTCAGCGGCAAATCGTAGGAAGAAAAGACGCCTTGATACCCCACATTGTGGATAGTGTAGAGAACCGGCAGACGTTGGAAGGGGGGCCAGTCACGATAAAGGGTGCGGAGATATACGGGCACCAAGCCGGTTTGCCATTCCTGGCAATGACAGATGTCCAGTCCGAGGTCCATGGCCTTCATCAGCTCCACCACAGCCCGGCTGAAGAAGATGAAACGCTCGGCATTGTCCTCGTAATCCCCGTATTCGGTGCCGTAAAGGTGTTCCCGGTTAAACAGGGCATCTTGGCCGATAAAATAATAGGTGAGGTCATCCACATCAGCCTGATAGATTTCCGCCGGCAAAGCCTTCCACGACAGGGGGATGGAGAGGGTAAGGTTCGTAAAAGTGAGGGGGTGGCCGGATTCCCGCGCCTGGCGGTAGAGAGGCATCACTATGTAAACTTTGTGTCCCAGCCTGCTTAACGCGGCCGCCAACGAGGCGATTACTTCGGCCAAACCGCCGCTCCGGGCAAAAGGGTTGGCTTCCGGAGTCACCATAAGAATGCGCATAAAAGTTCCTTTACCGAGGTCATGGGATCACCTCTTTCAGGTATTGGGCCGCATCTTCCGGCGGAGTGGGATTGATAAAAAAGCCGGAGCCCCATTCAAATCCGGCCATCAGCGTAAGTTTGGGCATGATTTCAAAATGCCAGTGATAATATGGAATCTCGGGCTCCCGGATGGGGGCGGTGTGCAGGATAAAGTTATAGGGCGCTTTCCCCAGGGACTTTTCCAGACGCCGTAAGGTTTCCGAAAAGATCCGCGCCAACGGCACATACGATCCGTCTTTCAAATCTATGAAGGAGGAAAAGTGCATTTTCGGCAGGATCCAGACTTCGAAGGGGGAACGCGGGGCAAAAGGGCAGAGGGCCACAAATTCCTCATTTTCCAGCACCACGCGTTTCCGCTGCTGGAGTTCCTGCCGGATCATGTCGCAAAACACACAGCGTTCTTTCCAATTATAATAAAACTTGCTGCCGTTCAATTCCTCCATCACCAGCTCCGGCACGATGGGCAACCCGATAAGCTGGCTGTGGCTGTGTTCCAGGGAGGCGCCTGCGGCTCGCCCCTGATTTTTGAAGATCAGCACATATCTGAATCGGGGGTCCTGGGCCAGGGTCTTGATGCGTTCCCGATAAGCGGTCAGAACATTCACGAAGCCTTCGATGGAAATGGTGGTAAGGGTGACTTTATGGTCAGGGTTTTCGATGATAACTTCGTGGGTGCCGATGCCGTTCATCTTATCGAACATGCCCTCGCCCTGACGGTCAGGTTCTCCCTCGGGCACAAGGGCAGGAAATTTATTGTTTACCACCCGGAGTTTCCAGCCCGGGGAATTCGGCTTGGTGCCCGGCTCGCGTATGGCAAAAATCTCCGGCGGCGTTGTGTGTTCATTGCCCGGACAAAAGGGGCAAAAGCCACCCTTGACCACCTCTTCCTCGATTACAAAGTCATGCGGGCGCTTTCCTCTTTCCGTGGCAATTATCACCCAGCGCCCGATGATCGGGTCTTTGCGCAATTCGGGCATCAGAAGGCCTCACCTGGTGGTAGTCCCTATTTTCCTCAATAGAACACAAACAGAGGGTAAGCAATTTATCCCAGTATACTTGCCTGGGGTCTTTATGTAAAGGCAAGCAAAAACAGGAAAACCCCTGAATCCGTCTAAAAACCTTTATTAACGACGCCGCATCCCCCTAGCGGCGAAAAAGATACAGGAGCAAGGTCAGGATCACGCTTATCAGGATGGAGGTGCCCAACGGGAAGTAAATGGTCCACCGGCCCCGCTGCCAGACAAAGTCGCCGGGCAGCTTTCCCAACCAGGGAATCTTGGGGGCCATCCAGAGCACTAGCCCGGCGATGATCAAAACCACGCCGATTAAAATCAAAAAACGTCCCAGCTCTGACATCTCCGAAGTCCTTTCAGATGGAAGTTAAGGGCTACAGGGAAAGGGAAGTTTACCCAAGCTTGCTCCGGCTTGACTATAACATAATGTTATCATTACAATTTAAAAAAACAATGACTGGCCGCCCCTTGTGACCAAATCCGTTGCCCAAATAAGCCCGGGCCCAGTCTTGTCCCGCCCCGGGTTCTCGGTTAATATAATAAAATGATAATTTTTCCGGCAGTGGACATCCGCCAGGGCAAATGTGTGCGCCTGAAACAGGGACGGGCGGACCAGGAGACCGTTTACGGCGACGACCCTGCGGCCATGGGGCTCCGGTGGCAGGAGGCCGGGGCTTCCTGGCTGCATGTGGTGGATCTGGACGGAGCCTTCCGCCGGGTCCCCAGCAATCTGGAAAGCATCCGCCGGCTGCGCCGGGTGGTAACCATCCCCATCCAATTGGGGGGAGGCATCCGCACTCTGGAGACCATCGCGGCATACTTTGACTTGGGCATTGACCGCCTCATTCTGGGCACCGCCGCGCTCAAGGACCCGGAGTTGGTGAGGCAGGCCTGCCAGCTCTACCCTGGCCGAATTGCCATCGGCCTGGATGCCCGGGATGGCCTGGTGGCCGTGGAGGGCTGGACTGAGGTCAGTTCCCGTCCGGCTTTGGACCTGGCCCAAGAGTTGGCCCCCCTTCAACCGGCCGCCTTCATTTATACCGACATCACCCGAGATGGGGTGAAGACGGGAGTAAACCTCGAAGCCACCCGGGCCCTGGCCCAACAGGTGCAGATTCCGGTCATTGCCTCCGGCGGCGTAAGCTCTTTGGAAGACCTCCGGGCTCTTAAGCCGTTGGCCTCCGCCGGAGTTATCGGCGTCATCATCGGCCGGGCCCTGTACGACGGCAGCATCGACTTGGCCGAAGCCATTAGGCTGGCCCAAGAGGCTTAATTTTTCCCTTGGTCTGCCGGAACAACCTGAGAACGCAAAAATCCGAACCCTTGCGCCAAACTTACCAAATCCCTTGACTGACCGTTCATTTCTCTTAAGCCGGGTCAAACGTCCCAGCCGTTATCTAGGCCGGGAGGTCAATTCCATATACAAAGATCCCGGGGCCGTGGCCCTGCGGGTGGCCCTGCTTTTTCCTGACCTTTACGAAGTAGGCATGTCCCACCTGGGGCTGGCCCTCCTCTATGACATTCTCAACCAGCACCCGGACATTTGGGCGGAGCGCGCCTACCTTCCGGCCCCGGATCTGGAGGCCGAGCTGCGCGCCCGCCGCCAACCCTTGGATAGCCTGGAATCCGGAACCCCCTTGCAAGACTTTGACCTTCTGGGGGTGAGTCTGCAATATGAACTGAGCTATACCAACCTGCTGGCCATGCTGGATTTGGGAGGGGTGCCCCTTTTGGCCGAGGAGCGCGGACCGGCCGATCCGGTGGTCATCGGCGGAGGGCCGGTGGCCTTTCATCCCGAGCCGGTGGCCCCTTTTTTTGATGCCCTGGTATTGGGAGACGGGGAAGAGGCTATTGTGGAAGTGGCCGCGGTGGTCAAGGAATGGAAAACCGCCCGGGGGACGCGGCCGGAACTCTGGCAGGCCCTGGAAGACCTGGAAGGGGTTTATGTACCGGCCCTTTTTGCCATGGCTTTTGACGAGGCGGGCTGTCTTCGGGACATAATTCCCAAAGGGAAGCGACCAACCGTTATCAGGCGAATTCTCCCGGACTTGGACCATTTTCCTGTAAGGGCCCGGCCTTTGGTGCCTTACTGCCAGATAATCCACGACCGCCTTAACGTGGAAATTGCCCGAGGCTGCACCCGGGGGTGCCGTTACTGTCAGGCCGGCATCATTTACCGCCCGGTGCGGGAGCGGCCCCCGGAAGCGGTGCAGACCTGGGTGGAGGACGCCTTGGCCGCCACCGGCTTTGAAGAGGTGTCCCTGCTCAGCTTGAGCCCCGGCGATTATCAGCCTTTGACTTGGCTCCTGGAGCGCCTCATGGATCATCTGACGCCCCGGTGTGTGGCCCTGTCCCTGCCATCGCTTCGAGCCGACACCCTCACCCCGGAAATGATGACCCAGATACAGCGGGTGCGGCGCACCGGACTGACCATCGCCCCGGAGGCCGGCAGCGACCGCCTGCGCCAGATGATTAACAAAAATCTCACCAAGGAAGAAATCCTGGCTTCTGCCGAACGGGCTTTTGCCGCCGGGTGGCAGCTGCTCAAGCTCTATTTCATGATCGGCCTTCCCACTGAAACCGCGGAAGATCGGGAAGCCATTGTGGCTCTGACCCGCGAGATTCTTCAGGCAGGGGGCCACCGGCCCCGGTTGCATGTAAGTCTGTCCACTTTTGTCCCCAAGCCCCACACCCCCTTTCAGTGGGAGGCCCAAGCAGACCTGGAAGAAAGCCGGCGGCGTCTGTACGAAGTAAAAGACCGGCTACAACAGAAAGGGGTTCAGGTGAAATGGAATGCTCCAGCCCAGAGCTGGCTGGAGGGGATTTTTTCCCGAGGGGACCGGCGTCTGGCCGGGGTACTGCTGGCCGCCTACCGCCGGGGGTGCAGACTGGATGCCTGGAGCGAGCATCTCCACCTGGATCGCTGGCTTGAAGCCTTCCGGGACCGCGGGATTGCCCCCGATTTCTACTTGCGCGCCCGCCACCCGGATGAGAAACTTCCCTGGGCTCACCTGGACGCCGGAGTGAGCCGGGAATTTCTCCAGCAAGAGCGTAACCGGGCTTATCAGGGCATTCCGACCCCGGACTGCCGGGTGGCCGGTTGCCAGGGATGCGGAGTCTGCGGCCATAAGCGGGTTGCCTTGCGACTGCATGAAGTGCCGGCGGCCTCGCCTGTCGGCTTCTCCTCTCCTGCCCGGTCCGGATCAGGTTATGCTCCCGACGCCGGGCTGCCCGTGTGGTACCGCGTTTCCTACGCCAAGACGGCCGAGGCCCGCTGGCTGAGCCACCTGGAGCTGGTAAACGCCTTTTACCGGAGTTTGCGCCGGTCGGGGCTGCCGTTATCCTTTTCCGGGGGTTTTCATCCGCTCCCCCGAGCCTCCTTTCACGGGGCCCTGCCGGTGGGGGTGGAGAGCCTGGCGGAAACCCTGGACCTAGCCTTGGCGGTTCCCCTTCGGGAACAGCGCCTCCTGGAGCAGCTTAACAGAGTTTTGCCGCCGGGGCTGAAAATCCTGCATGTCCGGCACTTGCCGAAGAAAACCAAGCCCCCGCAGTCTGAGACTGTCCTATATCGGGTGGCCAGTCCGGATCCGGTATTCCGCAAAGATACCGCCGCCCGGTTTCTGGCCCAGCCGGAAGTCTGGGTCACGCGCCCGCGGCCGAAAAAAACCACGAAGGTGGACGTGCGCCGCCTGGTGACCCAACTGGAGGTGGTGAATCCCTGGGAAACGCTCCTTGAAGTACGTGGTTCAGACAAAGACAACCTCAAAGTTACGGAAATTGTCGCAACGGTTTTTGAACTGCCCATCGGACAAACCGCCCATCTCCAGGTTTTGAAGCTAAAAGGTGGCAACGGGTTCGGGGAGCCGCTAAGTGCCTGTCCCTCCGGTATGGCCTCGGTCGGGATGAGGCCGAACCCGGGGAACTCCTGAAAAGGGATGAGCTTGAACGGATTGGGCAGAACATCCTCTGACGCCGGTTTGCTTCCCGCCCTCAGGCTCCGCGGCAAACTGCTTTATTATGGCTAACCAGATTCTTATCAGTGTATCTCCCTGGGACTCGCGGGTCGCCTTGGTGGAGCAAGGACGGCTGGCCGAATTGTATCTGGAACGTCGCCAGCAACCCGACCCCACCACTAATATTTACAAAGGACGGGTGGTAAAGGTCTTGCCCGGGATGGATGCGGCCTTCGTGGATATCGGCCTGGAACGGCACGCCTACCTTTACGCCGAAGAGGTTTCGGAACAATGGGACAGTTTCTTCAGCTTCTGGCTGGAAGCGGAGGGCGCGGAAGCCCCCAAGATTCTTGCTTCTGCCACTGCTCATGCCCCTATTGAGGATTTGCTGCAGGAAGGCCAAGAACTCATGGTGCAAATCTGTCGCCCTCCCATGGGGGGGAAAGGTGCCCGCCTCACCACGCATATTACCTTGCCCGGGCATTATCTGGTCTATACTCCCACCCTGCCCCAGATGGGGGTTTCCCGGCGGATTACGGAGCAGGCCGAGCGGCATCGGCTTCTCAGTTTGCTGGAAAAATTAAAGCCGAAGGACGGCGGCCTGATTGCCCGTACGGCGAGCCAGGGCCAAAGCGAAGAGGTCTTGAGGCGGGAGCGGGACGTCTTGGTGAATCTCTGGCAGACAATCCTGCGCAAGCGGGAATCGTCTCCCTGTCCGGCGCTCCTTTACGCGGAACTGGATTTCCCCCGGCGCATGGTGCGGGAGCTGTGCGGTCCAGAGGTGGACCGGCTGGTGATCGACGACGCCTCCACCGGAGAACAGATCCGGGAATATGTTTCCGGGCTGGATCCCCGCCTGGAAAACCGGGTGGAAATATATTCCGGGCCCGAACCCTTATTCGCCCATTTCGGGCTGGACACTGACTGGCGCCGGCTGCTGACGCCCAAGGTCTGGCTAAAGAGCGGAGGCTACCTCGTTATCACTGCCACCGAAGCCCTCACCGCGGTGGATGTTAATACGGGACGCTTCATCGGCCGTCGCCATTGGGAGGACACAATCCTCCGGACGAACCTGGAAGCAGCCCAGGAAGTCGCCCGCCAGGTAAGGCTTAGAAATATCGGGGGCTTGATTGTCATCGATTTCATTGACATGAAGAAGGCGGCCCATCGGGACGTGGTTTATCGCACCCTGATGGACGCCTTGAAGCCCGACCGGGCCAAAACCTCGGCCTTGCCCATTTCTTCTTTGGGCCTGCTGGAAATGACCCGGGAACGGCTGCGGGCGTCCCTGGCCGATATGGTCACCGACCTCTGCCGATGTTGCGCGGGGAAAGGTTTTCAGCTCTCTTGCCTGGTCATTGCCCACGATATCCTGCGCCAACTGGCCTGGGATGCCCGGGAGTTTCCCGGCTGCCGCTTTATTGTGAACGCGCACCCGGAAGTCGGAGCTTTGGTGGCCCGCGAAGGGGATGAGGCCTGGAACCGGGTGGCCCGGGAGTTCCATTGCGATCTGAAGATTGTTGAAGAGCCGGGTTTCCCGCCGGAAAAATATGAAATAATCCGGGAGTTGCGGCCGACCCCAACTTAGTTTTTGGAAACCGGCAACATTGAGGCCTAATTTTAGGTCTTTCCGGTTTGTTTTCATTTAAGGATAATTTGATAATAATTTTGACCAAACCCGGTTGACCGAAAACCACCTTATGGCGCTGGCACCCGTCATTTTAGGCACCGCCGGTCACATTGATCATGGCAAAAGCTCGCTGATCAAGAGGCTGACCGGCATCGACCCGGATCGTCTGAAAGAGGAAAAGCTCCGGGGCATCACCATTGAACTGGGCTTTGCTTACCTCACTCTGCCCACCGGGCAGCTTTTGGGGATTGTCGATGTACCGGGCCATGAACGGTTCGTGCGTCACATGGTGGCCGGGGCCACGGGCATGGACCTGGTGGCCCTGGTCATCGCCGCGGATGAAGGCGTGATGCCTCAGACCCGGGAGCATCTGGAAATCTGCGAGCTTTTGCGGGTCAAAAAGGGCCTGGTAGTGCTAACCAAGACGGACCTGGTGGAGAAGGACTGGCTGGAGCTGGTAGAAGAGGAAGTGCGGGAGGCCATCCAGGGGACGTTTTTGGAAGGAGCCCCGGTCGTGCGCTTTTCCGCGGTGACCGGCGAGGGGACGGAACAGTTGCTGGCGGTGTTGGCTGACCTGGCGGCCCAGGTGCCGCCGAAGCCGGCCACCGGCATCTTTCGCCTGCCCATTGACCGGGTGTTCACCATCAAAGGGTTCGGCACCGTGGTCACCGGCACTGTGGTTTCAGGCCGCCTTAAGGTAGGCGATCCGGTGGTCATCTATCCCCCGGAACTTAAGGCCAAAGTCAGAACTTTGCAGATGCATGGCAAACCCGTGGGGGAAATCCTGGCCGGCAGCCGCGCTGCCATTAATTTGCAGGGCCTGGAAAAAGAAGACCTGGACCGGGGCATGGTGGTGGCCACCCCCGGCGCGCTCCTTCCCACCCGCCGCTTCGACGCCTATCTGGAAGTGTTGGCCAGCGCCCCTCGTCCCCTGAAGCATCGGCAGCAGGTACGGTTCCACACCGGTACCAGCGAAAACGTGGCCGTGGGGCTCCTGTTAACTGCCGAAGAGCTCAAACCCGGAGAGGCGGGCTATGTTCAGTTTCTCCTGCAGGAGCCGCTGGCCCCGAAGCCCGGCGACCGCTTTGTCATCCGCAATCTGTCTCCGGCCGTCACTTGGGGGGGCGGCCAAATCTTGCACGTCAAGCCCCTGCGTCACAAACGCTTTCAGGAAAAAGTGGTCCGCGCCCTGGAAACGCTCATGACGGGCGAGCCCGCCGACCAGCTGCGGGTTTACCTGGAAGAGGCTGGTCCCGGCGGTCTCTCCCGGACGGAGCTGACGGCTCTCCTGCCCTGGAATCCGCCGGAATTACAACGGCAATTGTCGGATCTGGCCGCTAAAGGTGAGATTCTCAAATTTGACCTTGAAAACGAGCGCTATCTTCTCACCGCGGTGGCCCAGAAGGTGGAAAACCGGATCACTCAGCTCCTGGAGGATTACCATCAAAAGAACCCTCTGAAGTCCGGGATTTCCAAGGAAGAGCTGCGTACTCAACTGCCTCGGGGGGTGGAGGTCAAGCTTTTCAACTTCTTGCTGGGCCGTTTGACCCAGCAGGGGAAAATCGCGCTTGAGCGGGACCAGGTGCGACTGGCCGCGCATCAGGTCCAGCTGGCCAAGGAGCAGGAAGAACTCCTCCAGAGTTTGGAAGCCTTGTATCGTCGGGGTCAGCTAACCCCGCCCACCCTGAAAGAAGCGGAAGCCGCCCTCAAAGTACCCCTTTCCAAAGTCCAGCAGCTCCTTCCCGTGTTGGTGAACCGTGGCAAACTTGTCAAGGTCAAAGAAGAGCTGTATTTCCATGCCGACACCCTGGCCAAACTCAAGGCCGATCTGGTGGATTTCCTGAAAAAGCAGGGCGAGATCAGTGTGGCCCAGTTCAAAGACTTGACCAATACCACCCGTAAATTCACCATTCCGCTTTTGGAATACTTTGACTTAAACCGGGTGACGGTCAGGGTGGGGGAAGCTCGACGGTTGCGAGAAGGGACATAACCCGGAAGGCGGGCAGTGCCCTCCGGCACTGATCAGGACCTCGCAGAAATAAGAATGAGAAATCCCCAAATAGGTTGGCTTTCTTTAATTTTGCTCGGAATCCAAACCAGGGCATCGGTACATCTATTTTTGGAAAAATTGCCGAAAAATTGCCGGCTTGCAGTCGTCATCTGCAGCCTATACGCAAACATTTGCCGTCATCTTTATGCTATCATCTGCCTCTTTTCCCCCGGCACCTTGCTTACCGTCCTGGGGGCCGCCATCTTGGGCCCGCGGCCTCATTTTGACCAGCTGGAAGCCGAGCACGGGACCGAAAGGTCCGGCCTTTTACCCGTTGGAGCTAGTTGGGGACCTGGTCTCCATGCCTCTCACGGCCAGAGCGAGTCGGCGGATGGGCATCGCCGGTCTTTCCTCCAGCCGTTTGCGCAGGCGCTTACTGACGGTGTAGCCCGGGTGGCGGGTGGTGCGTCGCTTTCCGGACGATTTTGCGGATTTGGAAGCAAATTTTGAAAAAAGCTTGACAATTGAAATTAAATTAAAATAATTCTTTTATAATAATTAATCATTTTAAGCCAAATGGTGGGAGGCTTTAGGCCGTAAATCTACGTCTAATCCCTCAGAGGCTGGCCATCCTTCGCATAGTCGCTGACCGCGAAAGAATCTTCCTGAAAATGCAAGAAACTCACCGACTCGGACTGGGCAGCCGTCAGCCTTGGATCGAAGCGCCGGACAAGGAAACCGGATACCGGATTTTAAGCCATCGCCTGGACTTCTTCGGCCTCTGTCCAGAGTGTCAGGCGAAAGAGTGACATTGGGGAAAATTTAAAATGCCTATCTGAATAGATTGCCAATGATTCAGCACAAAGCAATAAAAAAATTGGGAACAAAGATCACAAAACTTCACCCGGGCTGTCAAAATGCCGGTGGCGGATGACCAGAAATGCCTAACCGCGGGAGAGCGCCATCCGGTCTAAGGGCAAGAATCTTTAAATTGAAAAAACTAAAGGAGAAAACTTTATGAAAGGCGATGACAAACGCCCGGTAATTGGATCCACCGCCGCCGGCAGGTCGCTCCGGGACTGGTGGCCCCACCGGTTGAACCTCAATTTGTTGCATAAGAACTGCCCCTTGAGAAACCCCATGGGGAAGGACTTCAACTATGCCAAGGAATTCAAGCAACTCGACTACTGGGCCCTCAAGCAGGACCTGTATGCCTTGATGATCGATTCCCAGGCCTGGTGGCCGGCGGATTACGGCCATTATGGGGGCCTTTTCATCCGTATGGCTTGGCACCTGGCCGGCACCTATCGCGTCGGCGACGGCCGGGGGGGCGCTGGCATGGACCTGCAGCGCTATGCTCCTGTCAACAGCTGGCCGGACAATGTGAATCTCGACAAGGCAAGGCGGCTGTTGTGGCCCATCAAGAAAAAATACGGTCGGAAAATCTCCTGGCCCGATCTCATGATTCTGGCTGGTAACTGCGCCCTGGAATCCATGGGCTTCAAAACCTTTGGCTTCGGCGGCGGCCGGGAGGAAGTTTGGGAGCCTGAGGAAGTGTATTGGGGACCAGAGAGCGAGTGGCTGGGCGGTGAAGAGCGTTACAGCCCGGAAGGGGAACTGGAGAACCCTTTGGCCGCAGTGCAGATGGGCCTGATTTACGTGAATCCCGAGGGCCCCCGGGGCGTGCCGGATCCGGTGGCTGCAGCCAAAGACATCCGCCTCATCTTCAAACGCATGGCCATGAACGACGAGGAGACGGTGGCTCTCATCGCCGGCGGCCATACCTTCGGCAAATGTCACGGCGCCGGCCCGGCGTCCCAGGTGGGGCCGGAGCCGGAAGCCGCCCCTCTGGAACAACAGGGCCTGGGCTGGAAGAGCAGCTTCGGCACCGGCAAGGGGGATGACACCATCACCAGCGGCCTGGAAGGCGCCTGGACGCCCACCCCGACCCGGTGGGACATGAGCTTCTTCCATATGCTCTTCGACTATGAATGGGAACTGACCACCAGCCCTGCCGGAGCCAAGCAGTGGCGGGCCAAGAACGTGGCTGAACAGGATCTGGCCCCCGCTGCCCACACCCCGGGTAAGCGGGTCCCCACCATGATGCTGACCACGGATCTGGCGCTCCGGTTCGACCCCGTCTATGAGAAGATCTGCCGCCGCTTCCGGGCGCATCCGGAGGAGTTCGCCGAGGCCTTCGCCCGGGCCTGGTTCAAGCTCACCCATCGGGACATGGGGCCTAAATCCCGCTACCTGGGCCCCGAGGTGCCAGCGGAGGACCTGATCTGGCAGGATCCCTTGCCGCCCCGGGATTATGAGCTCATCGACGCCGCCGACATCGCCGCCCTCAAGGCCAAAATCCTGGCCTCGGGTCTGACGATCTCAGAGCTGGTCTACACCGCCTGGTCGTCGGCCGCCACCTTCCGGGGCTCCGACAAACGGGGCGGCGCCAACGGTGCCCGCATCCGCTTGGCGCCCCAGAAGGACTGGGAAGTCAACCAGCCGGCGCAATTGCAGAAGGTGCTCCGGGTTCTGGAAGGCATCCGCCAGGAGTTCAACTGCGCTCAGTCCGGCGGCAAGCAGGTCTCTCTGGCCGACCTCATCGTGCTGAGCGGCTGTACCGCGGTAGAACAGGCCGCCCATAGGGCGGGCTTCCAGGTCACCGTGCCCTTTACCCCGGGGCGCACCGACGCCACCCAGGAGCAGACCGATTTGGAATCGTTTGCGTTCCTGGAGCCGGTGACCGACGGCTTCCGTAACTACCAGAAAAGGAGATATGCCGTGACCGCGGAGGAGCTCCTCATCGACCGGGCCTCTCTCCTCACCCTGACCGTTCCCGAGATGACCGTGCTCCTCGGCGGCCTGCGGGTCCTTAATGCCAACTACGGCAAAACACCCCACGGTGTCTTCACCACCCGGCCGGAGACTCTCACCAACGACTTCTTCGTGAATCTCTTGGATATGGGGACCGAGTGGCGGCCGACCTCCGAGGAAAGGGAGCTTTTCGAGGGCTATGATTGGGCCACGGGGAAACCCAAGTGGACCGCCACCCGGGTGGATCTGATCTTCGGCCACCATTCGGAACTGCGGGCCGTGGCCGAGTTTTACGCCTGTGATGAGGCCCAGGAGAAGTTTGTATACGACTTTATCGCGGCGTGGCACAAGGTCATGAACCTGGACCGCTTTGAGCTAGCCAGATCCTAGCCCTTGGGTCTGGAGAGCCTCTTAAGTCTCTTTTGAGCCCAGGACCGTTAAGTTAAAGGGGAGACCGGGCTGCGGGTTTTACAGTACGGGATGCCTGATCTATCAAGCTCGGCCTCCTCTTCCATCCCCATCCTTCTGCTCCCGAAGCAGGAGGCCAAATCCACCAGGTTGGCAGGAACCGTTGTATGATTGGCCGTCTGGGACGTGATCAGCGGGCCGTTTAATCAGGCCTTGGACGAAGAGTTAATCAGTGCCAATCCGGTTTTCAAAATTTTCACCCGCATCAGTGCTCCCCGCCAGGAGAAGCAGGAAATTGACCCTCTGAACCCGGAAGAGGTGGCCTTGTTTCTCAACACCTGCGCCCAATATTACCCCGAGCACTACGCCTTCTTCTTCACTGCCTTCAGAACCGGCCTGCGGTTGGGAGAGCTTCTGGCCTTAAAGTGGGAAGAGGTGGACTGGCAGGGGAAATTCATCCGGGTGCGCCGGTCCTATAAGCGGGGGAAACTGACTCCCACCACCGGCGCAAATGACATGGGCGTAACCCCTTAGGATTACGCCCTTTTTATCTCATTGGTGCCGAAGGCGGGATTTGAACCCGCACGGGTTTCCCCACCACCCCCTCAAGATGGCGTGTCTACCAGGTTCCACCACTTCGGCGTGATCAACATCATCGGGGCAAGGCCGGCTTAGCCGGAGTCGGAGCAGGGGCGGCCGGCGGCTCCGGTTTAGCCGGAACCGTCTGCTGGGCCGCGGGTTTCTTAAGGTCCTGCATTACCGAGGTTTCTTTTTGTTTGGTGAAAAATGTCAGGGCCAAAGAGGTGCACATAAACAGAATGGCGGCCGCGGCGGTCAACTTAGCCAGGAACGGTGCAGCCCCGGTGCTGCCGAACACCGTCTGGCTGGAACCGCCGAAGGCGGCGCCGATTCCGGCCCCCTTACCGTGCTGCAGAAGCACAATGAATATCAGCGCCAGACAGACAATAACGTGGAGAATGACAAGGATCGTGTTCATATTTCAAATATAAATTAGTGGCTGGATATGCGCAAGAGGGATTTTCGGGTGAAAGGCCAGGGGATAAGGCCTTTTCAGAAAGGCACAAATCTCTGAGCCGGGCGAAGAAAGATGAAACCGCGATCTCTGGGGAAATTTGAAATTCCCAACTACCGGGCTGTTAGCCAGCCGCCGCGATGATGCCCAGAAAAGAGGACGCTTGGAGAGAGGCCCCGCCCACCAAGGCCCCGTCAATATCCGGTTGGGCTAAAAGGTCCTTGGCGTTGCCCGGGGTGACGCTGCCACCATAAAGGATCCGGAGGGCGTCTGTCCCCGCCACTTCGGGCAGCAGACCCCGGATAAGCTTATGCACCTCCTGGGCCTGATCCGGGGTGGCGGTTTTCCCGGTGCCGATGGCCCAAACCGGCTCATAAGCGATGACCAGGCGCTTTCCCTGAGCAGGCGCAAGACCGGCCAGGCCGTAGCGAATCTGGGTTTCCACCACCTGGAAAGTTTGACCTTGTTCCCGTTGGCTCAGGGTTTCGCCCACACAGACAATGGGAGACAGTCCTTCTTCCAGAGCGGCCTTGACCTTGCGGTTTACCGTCTCGTCAGTTTCTCCGAAATACTGGCGCCGCTCGGAGTGGCCGATAATGACATACTGGCATCCCACATCCGCCAGCATTACCGGGGAGATGGCGCCGGTATAAGCTCCCTGCCTTTCCCAGTAAGTATCTTGAGCCGCCAGCTTTACCGGGGAGCCGGCGATTTCGGCAGCCACGGCTGCCAGGGCAGTATAGGGCGGGGCCACGGCCACCTCCACCGCGGCCGCTGAGCTTAGTCCCTGGCAGATTTCCCGCGCCAAGGCCCGGGCTTCTGCCAAGGTCTTGTGCATTTTCCAATTCCCGGCAATAAAAGGGAGTAGCTTTTCCGTCATCCTCTCTTCCTACGGGCACACCGTTCCAAGGCGGTGATTCCTGGGAGCTTTTTCCCTTCCAGCAGTTCGATGAAGGCGCCGCCCCCGGTGGAGACATAGGAGAATTTCTGATATTCCCCGGCCTTATGCAACGCCACGTCTGTATCCCCGCCGCCGACTATGGTCAGGGCATACATATCCGCCACCTTATGTACCATGGCCATGGTGCCCCGGCTGAAGGCGTCATATTCAAACGCCCCCATGGGCCCGTTCCAGATGATGGTCTTGGCGTCTTGCAGGGCCTCGCTGAACAAGGTCACGGTCGCGGGCCCGATGTCGGCGATGATCCAATTATCCGGAACCTCCTGCACCGGGCAGATCTTGGTTTCGGCCCGGGGGGCAAGACGGTCGGCCACCACCACATCCACGGGCAGGTAAAGTTTCACCCCTTTCTTGAGGGCGGTGGCCATCAGTTCCTTGGCCGTATCAATAAGGCTGTCATCCACCAAGGATTTGCCGACGTTGAAGCCCTGGGCCTTGAGAAAGGTGTTGGCCATGGCCCCCCCGATGATGAGTTTGTCCACGTACTTCATCAGGTTGATCAAGGCCCCCAGTTTGCTGGAAATCTTGGCACCCCCGATGAGCGCCGCCAGCGGCCGGGCCGGGTCCTCCATGGCTTTGTGGAAATAAAGGATTTCGTCTCTCATCAGGAAACCGGCCGCACAGACCGGGGCAAAATCGGCCACCGCATCCACCGAAGCATGGGCGCGGTGAGCCACCGCGAAGGCATCGTTTACATAGACATCCACGCCCTTCATTAGCTCTTTGGCAAACTCCGGATCATTTTTGGTCTCCCCCGGATGAAAGCGCAGATTTTCCAATAGCAGCACATCCCTCGACTTCAGGGCCTTCTTGAGCTTGTCCACTTCGGGCCCCACCACATCCGGAGCCAGTTTCACCTTGCGATGCAAGCGGTAAGCCAGGCGGCGGGCCACCGGCGCCATGGATAATTCCTCCACCCGCTTGCCTTCAGGCCGGCCCATATGCGAGGCCACAATGATTTTGGCCCCCTCTTCCAAGCAATAATTGAGGGTTGGCAGAACCGCCCGGATCCGGGTGTCATCCGTAATGTTGCGGTGGCGATCCAGGGGCACATTAAAATCTACCCGGACAAATAAGGTCTTGCCTTTGATATCCACTTCATTGAGGTATTTCAAAGGAACCTCCTTTTACCTTAGAGCATTTTCGTTTTGGGTTTCGACTTTTGCAGGAGGCAACCTTTTGGGAGGACTGCCTTGCTCCCGGTGAATCCTTATCCCAGGACAATCAACCGATCCGGGTAAAGCCGGGGGGTCCAACTCCAGCCGCGCCGGGTAATGCCAGCCCGAGCTCTTGCGCCTCGGGTCGTCACGGCGGAAAAATCTAGGGCTATTATAGTTCACCTCTGGCAAGGTGCATAGAAAATTGTCCGGCTCTTTTACTTCGCTTATGTTAACCAGAGGCAAAGACAGCGTCAATGGTTTTGTCTCCTGCCAAAGCTTCCGTGGCCGGCAGGAATTTTTCGAGAAAAGATTTGCGGTCAGGGTTTTTATTAATGGTATAAAATAGCATTCCATATTAAATTTCAAGAGTCGATTTTCATTTCCAGGGAAGCCACGGGGATGTTTACCGTTTTAGGCTGGTTGGGGCATGTGGTCCTTAGATGGGTGCGAAACACCGGCCACGTGGTGCTGTTTCTGCTGCAGGCCCTGGCCTTGGCCTTTGCCCCCCCTTTCCGGTTCCGCCGGATTTTGCAGGAAGTTTTTTTTATCGGCTTTAAATCCAGCACTATAATCCTGCTCACGGCGTCCTTTACCGGTATGGTGCTGGGGCTTCAGGGCTATTACACCTTGAGAAAATTCGGTTCGGAAAGCGCCTTGGGCTCCGCCGTGGCCTTGAGCCTCATCCGGGAATTGGGGCCGGTGCTGGCTGCCTTGATGGTTTCTGGCCGGGCCGGCTCCGCCATCACCGCCGAAGTGGGCATCATGCGGATCACCGAGCAGTTGGACGCCTTGGACACCATGGCGGTAAATCCTTTGCAATTTGTCGTGATGCCCAAACTGCTGGCAGGACTGATTTCGATGCCCCTGCTCACTGCCATATTCGACGTGGTGGGCATTCTGGGGGGTTATCTGGTGGGCGTGGTGCTTCTGGGGGTCAGCTCCGGCGCTTACTTTTCCGGCATGGTCCAAAGCGTGGAAAATGTGGACATCCACGGGGGCTTGGTCAAATCGGTGGTCTTTGGCCTTCTCATCATTTGGGTGGCCTGCTACAAGGGATACTATACGGAACGGGGCGCGGAAGGGGTCAGCAAGGCTACCACGGAAGCCGTGGTCACCTCTGCGGTTTTGGTTCTGGCCTTCGATTACCTCATAACCTCCTTTTTCATGTAAGCCAGGCACATGATTAAGCTGATCAACCTGGTGCGCACCTTGGATAACCAAAGGGTCCTGAACGGGGTCAACCTCGAGATCCCTACCGGTAAAATCACGGTGATCATAGGCAAAAGCGGGGTCGGCAAGAGTGTTTTGCTCAAACATATCGCCGGGTTGATCCGGCCTGACTCCGGCAGTATCCTGATCGACGGCTTCGACCTGACCAGGGCTTCGGTCCGGGAGATCCAGGAATTTCGGAAGCGGCTGGGAGTGCTGTTCCAGGGTGGGGCCTTGTTTGATTCCCTTACGGTTTTTGAAAACGTCGCTTTTCCCCTGCGGGAGAAAACCCGCCTGCCGGAGGCGGAAATCCAGAAACGGGTGCGGGAGCGCCTGGCCCAGGTCAACCTGCCGCCCGAAGTGGAAAACAAGTATCCGGATGAGCTGAGCGGCGGGATGAAAAAGCGGGTGGCGTTGGCCCGCGCCCTGATCCAGGAGCCGGAAATCCTTCTGTTTGATGAACCGGTTACCGGCCTTGACCCGCCGATGACCAACACCATTTTTCACCTTATCACCAAAACGCACCTGGAAACCGGGTACACCGGAGTGGTGGTGAGCCACGATATCCCCAAGGTGTTCGAAATTGCCGATTTTGTCGCGATGCTCCACGGGGGCCGTATTATTGCCTCGGGAACCCCCGAAGAAATTCAACGCTGTCCTGACCCGGTGGTGCAAAGTTTCCTCCGGGGCGAAGTCGATTTTTTGGAGGCCTGAGCAACTGCCATGAGAAAGGCCAACTTAGAAGTGGGAGTGGGTATTTTTGTGTTGGTGGGGATCGCCTGCCTTGTCTACCTGGCCGTACACTTGGGAGAATGGGAGATGTTCAGGCGGGGCTATCGGGTTTATGCGGTCTTTGACAACATCTCCGGCCTCAAAAAGGGGGCGGCGGTGGAAGTAGCCGGGGTGGAAGTGGGCAGAGTGGAGGACATTGAGGTCACGCCGGAATACCAGGCCAAATTGACCCTGGTCCTGAACCGGAACGTGATTCTCCATGAGGATGCCATCGCCTCCATCCGCACCAAAGGGATTATCGGCGACAAATTCGTGAAGCTCTCTCCCGGCTTCGGGGAACAGAGGATCCCCCCCGGTGGCAGGATCCGGGAAACGGAATCCGCCATAGAGTTGGAAGAACTGGTCAGCAAGTTTATTCACGGCAAGGTTTAGGCCCGAGGGCAAGAACCGATGCCCAATGGTCAATGCCTGAAAGTTTCACAAGGAGTGTAATATGGTGCCAACGGTCATCCGGATTTTGGTCCCTTTACTTTGCGTTATATGGCTTTCGGCCGAAACCCGGACCGGCGCCCCTACGGAAACCATCCGGAGCATGGTGGACGAAGTCCTCCGCCTGCTTAATGATCCGGCCCTCCAGGGCCCGGCCAAAAGACATATCCTGCGCCAGCGGGTTAAGCAAGTAGTGGACCGACGCTTCAATTATGAGGAGATGGCCAAGCGGAGTCTGGGGCCGACGTGGGGTAAGCTCAGCCCTCAGCAACGGAGCGAGTTCACCCGACTTTTTGCCGAATTGCTGGAAGTCTCCTATTCCGACAAGCTGGAGCAATATTCCGGGGAAACTGTCAGTTACCTGGGCGAAACCCAGGACGGCAACTATGCCGAAGTCCGCACCGTGCTGGTTCGTCGCAACGACAGAATCCCCATAAACTACCGCCTGCACAATCAATCCGGCTGGATGATTTACGATGTAGTGATCGAAGGCGTAAGCCTGGTGAGCAACTACCGCTCGCAATTCCAGCAGGTGATCAGCCAATCGTCCTACTCCGAATTGGTGCGGCGTCTGCGCAACCGGGTTAACGAGTTGCGGCAGACGAAAGGCTATTGATAGGCCGGGAGGGCTTATTGACATCCCTCGCCCCGGTTCTTATATAAAGCTTATAATCCGGAAAGAGGAGGGATGAACATGGTGCTGGAATTAGGCGACAAGGAAAAGGAGATATTGAGACACGCCCTTGAAGTCTCTATTTCCGATCTCAGGGAAGAGATAGTAAAGACCGAGGCCCATAACTGGAAAGTGCCCCTGCACGAAGAAGAAGACGTAATAAAGAAAATATTGGAAAAATTAGCCTGAAAGGCTAGGGATTCGGCGCGGCCTGTGGCCCCGCCAAACCGGAGGGGCCACGTCCCCTTAAAATTCGTGGGGCTGGGCTTTCCTATAAGCTAAGGCTTGGCAAGAGGCCACCAGCGCACCGCTGGCGTCGGTGGCCTCGATAAAACAAGTGGCCAGGCGCCGGCCAGTGTGGATTTCCCGGGCTGTGGCGGTAAGACGCTCGCCGAACCGGGGGGCCTGGTGAAAGGTCAGGCTCATATTCAGGGCCACCGCCACGAGGCCGTGGGAGTTGACCGCCGCCTGGAAAGCTTCGTCCATCAGGGCAAACAGCGCCGAGCCGTGCACCATCCCCAAAATATTGCTCATGTCTTCCCGGCAGACCATGGTCGCCTTGGCATATCCCGGAGACACTTCTTCCAGCACGATACCCAGGTGCTCGGCAATCTTCTGGGTCGCGGCCCGTTGCCGTAATTTCTCCAGAAATTCCTTTTTTGGCATCCCCACTTTCTCCTTTCGCTTTCAAATCTGGCAAAAATCGGTCTTTTACCGCAACGCCAAACGTCAAAGCCCTTGATACAATTGAGGGAACTGGTTCTTCCAGCGTCGGTGCAGCCACAGCCACTGGGATGGCTCAGTGCGCACCCAGGCCTCCACGGCCAGGCTTTGCTCCTGCAGGTGCCGCCGGATATCGGCCTCCGGGTCTGAGGTTTTCACCATGGGGATGGGAGGCAAAAAGACCATCAGGTGCCGGCCATCCGGCAGGCGCCGGGAAAAGGACGGGAGCACCGGAATATCCCGGTAACGGGCCAGCACTGCCGCCACCGGGGTGGTGCGGGCCGGCCGGCCGAAAAAGTCCACCAGGAGCCCCCCCTCGGTGGTGGTATTCTGGTCAATGACAATCCCCACCACCCGGTTCTTTTTGAGGTGAGCCAGGATATCTTTCAGACCCCTTTGTTTGTTGACCATCCAGTTGCCGCCCCGTTGCCGCAGGTAGCGGGCCAGAATCCGGCCCAGCGGGTGATCCAGCTCCCGGGCCACTACGGCCACCGGCCGGTAAAGCAAGCCATAGCCCATCACGGTGTATTCCCAGTTGCCGGCATGGGCCGCAATGGCGATCAGGCCGCGGCCCTGAGCCAAAGCCCGCTCATAGTGCTCATTTCCCACAATTATGACTTTTTTCCTCAAGTAGGACAGGGGGGCCACGGAAAGCTCCACCAGTTCCCAGGCAAAGCGCACAAAGTGCCGGAACACCGCCCGGGCCAGACGTTCCCGGTCTTCCGGAGGCATTTCCGAGCCGTAGGCGAAAGCCAGGTTGCGCCGGACAATCTCTCGATGGCGGCGATCCAGGCGGTACCACAAGGCCGCCAGACCAGCCACCGCGGCATCCATAAGTTTTTGGAACACGATTAAACTACTGCTCCCGTTAATCGATAAGATCCCGGAGGCAGGGAAAAGCAGGGATAATTGCGTCCGGGGCCGCAGCTTTAAGAACCTCCGGCTCCCCATACCCATAGGTCACCGCCAAGGTGTGGGCCCCCGCGCCTTTCCCGGCCAAGATGTCCGCCGGTTTGTCGCCCACCATCAGGGTCTCCGCCGGCATCCTCCCCAACTCCTGGATAAGGGCGGCCAACCCTTGGGAAGAGGGCTTGAGGGTGTGGTAACTGTCGCCTCCTTTGATCGCCGCAAACAGGTGGGCAATCCCCAGCACTTCCAGTTGGCGGCGGGTGAAGCGCTCCATCTTGTTGGAGAGCACCGCCAGATGCTTGTCTGAGAAGGCCTCCAGGGTTTCCTTGACCCCGGGATAAAGGCGGGTCTGGTCGCCGCAATGCTGGAAGTAATATTCCAGGTAAAGATCCATGGCCTGGGGATAAAGCCTTTGGTTTTCCTCTCCGATAAAGCGGCTTACAAAGGTTTTTTCCCCGCCGCCGATCATCTCCCGGATGTCACTGGCCGGATGCTCGGGCAGTCCCAACCGGCGGCAGACGTAGTTGGCAGCGGCCGTCAGATCCGGAAGGGAATCGGCCAGGGTCCCGTCCAGATCAAACACAATCAACTTAACCCGGATTTTTTCCATCGGTGGATACTTATATAAAACTATCTGTGCAGATCGCTATAACTGGGCAAGACCCCCAAGCCATGGGCGCTTTTCACCGCGGAGACGATGGCCTCCTCCAGGGCCTTCTGGGCCAGCAGGCCCAAAAGGTGCATATCGGTTTTGACTTCCGGGTGGGCCAGCACAAAGACAATGTCCCCATCAAACAGGGTATGCACCGGACGGATGGTGCGGGCCAGGGCATTGTTGCCCATCTGGGCGATCTTTTGGGCCTCCTCCCGGGTGAGCCGGGCGTTGGTGGCCACCACGCCGATAGTGGTGTTGGGCTCCGCGAAGCGCTTGCGCACCACCCCTTGACGGATCAGCCGGGCCGTATCGGCGAACTCGGTGCTATCCGGGGCGGTTCGGGTGCCGGCCAGGATTATGCCGGTGGCCGGGTCCACCACATCCCCGAAAGCGTTTACTACCGCCAAGGCCCCCACTTTCAGGCCATCGGGGCCTTCGCAAAAGCTTGTTCCCAAGCCCCCTTTGGTGGCGTGCCGGATACCCAGCAACTTACCCACACTGGCCCCGGTGCCAGCGCCGATACTGCCGTCGCCGTGGGCTGCCGGCCGGGCTGCCTGACAGGCCGAAAAGCCCATGGCCTTGTCCGGCCGGGACCGGCAATTGCCCAGCGACAGGTCATAAATCACCGCCGTAGGCACGATGGGCACCCGGGTGATGGCCACATCAAAACCGTGCCCCCTTTCCTCCAGATACTCCATCACCCCGCCGGCTGCATCCAAACCGAAGGCACTGCCGCCGGAGATAAGGACCGCGTGCACTTCGTTTACAATATGCAAACCCAGAAGCGCATCGATCTGTCGGGTCCCCGCCGCGGAGCCCCGCACATCAATACTTCCCACCGTATGCGGCGGACAGAGAATGACGGTGCATCCCGTCACATTCTTGAAATCACTGGCATGGCCCACGGCAAAACCTGGAACCTGGGTAATCATTGCGCCTAACGACCTTCGGAACCGGAGGCGGCCAGCTGCACCTGGCCATCCTTGACGGTCAGCAGATATAAAGCCAGTTCTGCCTCCCGCTCCGGGGTAAAACCCAAAAACCAGGGGAGCTCCGGAACCCGGGCCAATGCCTGGAGCTTCCGGGGAAGGTCGGCGCGGGCCAGCCGGGGGTCCGCTTCCCACAGCTTGGAGACCAGACGCACCACCAGGTAACCCTGGGCTGCCAGATAGTCCGGCTCTTCCCCGTAGCGTTGCCGGAAGGCGGCCACAAATTTCTGCACCTCCGGGGCGGGGTCGTCGGCAAAGAAGGCATCGGGGAAAAGCACTCCTTCCAGATTCCGGGCCAGCTCCTTCTGGCTGACGGTGGGCCGCACCAGGTTTGTTCCCAAAATCAGAACCCGCCGGAGCGGATGATCGTCAAGCTGCCCCAGAATACCCGCCGTGGTAGGGGCATCGTCCGGAATAAAGAGGGCGTCAATAACGGATGCGGCTTCAGTCCCGGGTTGGATCTTGGCGAGAAGAGGCGACAAGGCCCAAGTGAAATCCCGGGTGCCCGGAGGATAGAATTCTTGGGCTACCAACACCCCGCCCCGGAGGGCCAGTTCTTCCTGAAAAAGTCTGGAGAAGGTTTCCCCATAGGGAGAATTGGGAGCAAAAACCGCATAGCGGCTCAGCCCCAAGTTGGCGGCATAACCCACCAGGCGCTGGACTTGCGGCCGGGCCATAAGGGATACCTGGAAAATTTTGTCTCCCGTTTTAGTCAGTCCGGTTTTTTGTGACAGCGCAATCAGAGGAATCTCCAGTTCCTGCGCGGTTCGCGCCGCGGCTTCGGCATCCGCCGAAAGGAGCGGCCCCAAGTAGGCCAGAAGATTGCGAGATCGGGCCAAGGACTGCACGGCCCGGACTGCGGTATCCGGATCGTTGGGGCAATCCTGAAAAACCAGCTCCAAGGGAGCCTCTTCGGCTGCCAACTCCATGCCCCGGCGGACCCGCTGACCGATTTCCGCAAATTCCCCGGATAAGGGCAAAAGGCAACCCAACCGGGCCCGGGTCGGGGTCAGGAGAGTTTCGGCTTGCCGGGCTTCGGGGCTTTCGGGATAACGCTCCTTTAAAGTTTGCAGCCATCGCCGGGCTTCGGCGCCGCGGCCTTCCTTCTGGGCCAATTCCGCCAGACGCAAGAGCAGGGGAGCGCACAGCGGTGAGTCCCGATAGAGATTGACCAGCTGCTCCAATTCAGAATAAGGGGCCTGCTCCACCAGACGGATCTTGAGATCTTCAAACCATTCCTTGTCCCCGGCCGGCAGATCTTGTTTGGCCAAGCGCAGGTGCACAAAGGCCTTTTGGGTCTGGCCGCGCTTTAAGGCAATTTCCGTAAGGAGGGCATTGACGGAAAACCGCAAAGGGCTGGGAAGGTCCGTAGCAGTGAGATTCTCGAGAACCTGGGAGGCCTGCTGGTATTGCTCCAACTTATAGTAAGCCCGGCCGATGTTATACCTCACCTGTTTGCTGAGGTCAGGTTCCAATCCTTGGGCCAGAAGGGCTTCGTAACGGGCCAGGGCTCCCGGCCAATCACCCTGTAGTCCCTGAATTTCGGCTTGGCGCAGCCGGGCCCGGAGAGCATACTGTCCCTGCGGGCTGCTCTGGAGATAAGCTTCATAGCGTTGCCAGGCCTGCTGATAATCCCGACGGTGATAAAGGTTTTCGGCTTCTAAATACAAGGCCTCCCCGCGGTCCCGAAGGGTCGCGCCGCCCCGCGGCCCCGGCGGAGGCAAGGCACAGGCAGGCAGCAATGACCAGGCCAGAAGGCCTAGCAATATCCAGCAGAACCCCGGCATTTTCCGCGTCATGGCGCCAGCATTTTTATAGTTTCTTTCTTTAAATGACAAAATTTACCAGATAACAAAATAATTGACAGCAAGAATCTGAGGACCGGATTGAACCGAAGCAACAAGGATCCCTGGGGAAAAAGAAAGGAGGCGGGAGGGACATCTCCCACCTCCGGATCTTCTGCTTGTCGAAGGCTGTCAGGCCTGCGGCGGAATTCTATTTTCCTCTGTTTATTTCTGCGGAGTAACCGTTATTTCACCTCTTCGAATTCGGCCTCCACCACCTCTTCCTCCGGCGGTTTTTTGGCCTCCCCTTCCCGCGGGCCTGCCGCTCCGGGTCCTCCGGCGGCCTTGGCATAAACGGTTTCGGCCAGCTTGTGGGAAGCCCGCAGGAGCTCATCGGTGGCCGCTTTGATGGCCGCGATATCGGTGCCCTCCATGGCGGTCTTCACCTTGGCGATGAGCGATTCGATATTGCTCCGGGTGGCCGCATCCACTTTGTCGCCCAATTCCTTCAGGCTTTTCTCCGTAGAGTAAATCACGGAATCGGCCTGGTTGCGGGCTTCGGCCAGTTCCCGCTTGCGGCGGTCTTCCTCCCGGTGCATCTCTGCCTCTTTGATGAGGCGCTGAATCTCCTCTTCGGTCAAGCCGCTGGGAGCAGTGATGCGGATGGACTGCTCCCGGCCAGTGGCCAGGTCTTTGGCAGACACGTGCACAATGCCATTGGCGTCAATATCAAAGGTCACCTCGATTTGGGGCACACCCCGGGGAGCCGGAGGGATGCCATATAATTCAAAGCGAGCCAAGGTCTTGTTGTCGGCCGCCATTTCCCGTTCGCCCTGCAGCACGTGGATAGTCACCGCGGTCTGGTTGTCCGTGGCCGTGGTGAATATCTGGCTTTTACGGGTGGGAATGGTGGTATTGCGCTCAATGATTTTGGTGAACACCCCGCCCAGGGTCTCAATGCCCAGTGACAAGGGGGTGACGTCCAGGAGCAGGACTTCCTTGACTTCGCCCTTGAGGACCCCGGCCTGAATGGCCGCCCCGATAGCTACCACTTCATCAGGGTTCACCCCTTTGTGGGGCTCTTTCTTGAAGATCTGCCTCACCTTTTCCTGAACTTTGGGCATGCGGGTCATGCCCCCCACCAGGATGACCTCGTCGATGTCATCAGGAGTCAGACCGGCATCTTTCAAAGCCTGAAGACACGGTCCTTCCGTTTTGTTGATCAGGTCCTCCGTGAGGGCTTCCAGTTTGGCCCGGGTGAGCTTGTAAAGCAGGTGCTTGGGGCCGGTGGCGTCCGCGGTGATGAACGGCAGGTTGATCTCCGTTTCCAAAGAGGTGGAAAGCTCGCATTTGGCCTTTTCTGCCGCTTCCTTCAGACGCTGCAAAGCCATGCGGTCTTTGCGGAGATCGATCCCCTGGTCCTTAAGGAACTCATCCGCCAGATAATCTATGATCCTTTGGTCGAAGTCGTCGCCCCCCAGATGGGTGTCACCATTGGTAGCCTTTACTTCAAAAACGCCTTCGCCGATCTCTAAAATGGAGATGTCATAGGTGCCGCCGCCCAAATCAAAGACGGCGATGCGCTCGTCCTTTTTCTTGTCCAACCCGTAGGCCAGGGACGCCGCCGTAGGTTCGTTGATGATGCGCAGCACATTCAGCCCTGCGATGCGACCGGCGTCCTTGGTGGCCTGCCGCTGGGCGTCATTGAAGTACGCCGGGACGGTGATCACTGCATCTACCACTTTTTCTCCCAGGTAGTCTTCGGCTGTCTGCCTCATTTTTTCGAGGATCATGGCCGAGATTTCCGCCGGGCTGTAAACACGGCCTCGGATTTCGATGGCCGCATCACCGTTGGGGGCGCGCACAATTTTATACGGGAGAATCTTGATATCCCGCTGTACTTCCGGGTCGTCGTATTTGCGCCCGATGAGCCGCTTGACGGAAAAGACGGTATTTTGAGGGTTGGTGATGGCTTGGCGTTTGGCGATCTGTCCCACCAGGCGCTCGCCGCTTTCCGTAAAGGCCACCACCGAGGGGGTGGTCCGCCCCCCCTCCGCGTTGGGTATAACCTTGGGCTCACCACCTTCCATAACGGCCACACAGGAATTGGTGGTGCCCAAATCTATGCCAATGGCTTTAGACATCGAATATCTCCTCCTAAACTTTCAGGTCTACTTTCTCTGGGGCAGTTTTCGGTTTGTTGCGGGAAACCACCACCAAGGCCGGGCGCAGCAAACGGCTGTGCATCAGATAGCCCTTTTGCAGTTCCTTGGTTACGGTCTGGTCTGCCAACTCCGGAGCCTCTTCTTCCATCACGGCGTGATGGAAGGCCGGATCAAAAGGCTTTCCCAGACTCTCCAGCGGGGTCACCCCATACTTGCTCAGGGTCTTCAGAAGACTTTGGTGTACCAACTCAAGACCCTCCATCAAGGCTTCCGGAGCCTCGAATTGGCGGCCATGCTCCATGGCCCGCTCCAGATTGTCCAAGACCGGCAGGAGTTCTTGGCACAACTTTTCGTTGGCGAACTGCACTATTTCCAGCCGCTCCCTTTCCAACCGCTTCTTCAGGTTTTCCATCTCCGCCGCGCAGCGCAGATAGCGGTCGTAATTCTCCTGAGCTTCTCTGATCTTTTCGGCCAGGCGGTTCTGCAATTCTGCCATATCTACTGCTTCTTCAGCCGCCGGGCCGGCTTCAGGAGCGGCTTCCTCACTGGCTTCCGCACTTGCGGGAGCGGCGGTCGGCTCTTCCCGGTTATCGGTCAACGCCATTAATGCTTTAGCCTCCTGTCTCCAAAAATGTCCTTAAGTTTAAAAATAATCCCAGGGGAGGAAAAAGCCAGGGTCTAGCTGGGCTTTTTTTGCAGCCAGTTACTGACCATTGAGGCAGTGTAACGGACAACGGGGACCACCCGGGCATAGTTCATGCGCATGGGGCCAATGACCCCCAGGCTGCCCACCGGGGCCTGCTCGGAGCTGTAGGCTGAGGCCACCAGACTCAACTGCATTTCCGGAAAATGCTCGTCGGGATTGATAATGATCTGCACTCCCTGAGAGGCCATGGCCTGGTCCAAGAGGGTGATCAGCTGGTGTTTTTCCTCAAAGGCCTTGAAAATGGCCCGGATTTTCTTCACATCCTCGGTAAATTCCGGGTAGTCCAAAATATGGCTCGTGCCTTCTATATAAAGCTCTTCTTCCTCGTCGTTTTGCAGGGCCTGACGGCTTAGACTCAAGGCCTGCGCCACCATGCGGTCAAACAGGGTCTTTTCCTCCTGCATCTGGGCCAAAATGCGCTGTCTGGCCTCCCGGAGAGTCAAATTCTGACAGATATCGTTGAGATACCGGCTGAAACGATCCAGCTGCTCCTGGGTGTAACTGACCCCGCTGCGCACGAAACGGGTCTGCACCTGCTGGCCTTGGGTGACCAGGAGGGTCAGCACCATGTCCCCGCCCACACTGACGAATTGGATATACTTCAAACAGATGGCCTGAGGCCGGGGCGTCAAAACCAAAGCCGGATGGCCAGTCAGGGTGGACAACGCCCGGGACGCTTGGCGAAACAACTCTTGCGGTTCCGTGGGGGACGGTCCGAAGGCCTCCTGGATTTGCCGTTTGTCGTCGGCGCTCAGTTCCGGGATAGGGAGGATGTGATCCACGTAATATCTAAATCCCAAAGCAGTGGGGAGGCGCCCCGCGGACGTGTGCGGCTGCCGGAGATATCCGGCTTCCTCCAGATCCATCATGATATTCCGGATGCTTGCCGGGCTGAGATTGAGACCCGAATACCTGGCCACGGTGCGGGACCCCACCGGCTCCCCGGTGGCAATATAATGCACCAGGACAGTTTTCAGAACCGCCCTTTCCCGTTCTGTCAAAATTTTCTTATGGTTAGCCATGGTTGCGCCCTTTTAACCGACCCTTAACATAATTATCCAGGGCGAATTTGTCAAGAGATATGAGGTATTTTGGCTTACCAGCCCTGATTTATCCCTGACAGCGATGCCGGATGCTTTCCCCCTCCACCATGTACACAACCTGCTCCGCAATGTTGGTGGCATGATCGCCGGCCCGCTCCAGGTTGCGGACCACGTTGATCTGGCTCTGGCCGACGGGGATTGCCTTGTTGCCCTCCACCATTTCTTTGATCAGATCCTGAATAATCACCCGGTCCAGGTAATCTACTTCGTCATCTGCCTTACAAACCTCCCGGGCCAGCTTCACATCATGATTTATAAAAGCGGTGAGACTTTGACGCAGCATGGTGAGTACCTGCTCGGCCATGCGGGGCAGTTCCGGGTGAAATTCCGGCTGAGGAGCTTGATTCAAAGAGAGCACTTCTTCGGCAATATTTACGGCCAGATCGCCGATGCGCTCCAGTTCGGCGATGAGGTGGTCCACCGCCATAATCTGGCGAAGATCCACGGCTACCGGCTGATAAAGGGCGATGATGCGCACACAGTCCCCGTCAATCTCCTCTTCCAGGTCATTGATGGCCTTGTCCCCGGCGATTATCTGCCGGGCCTGATCCGCGTCCCGCTGCCAGAGCGCCCGGACGCTTGTCTCAATGGCTTTCTCCGCCATTTCCGCCAGTTTAAGCAGTTTTTGCTTCAGATTCTCCAGGTCCTGCTGGAACTTGCCCAGAAGTCGCGGGGCCTCCGCCTTACTTTTCTCCTCCATGGCTTACCCCATAAGAAACTTCACCGGATCTTTTTGACAATATAATCATTTCCGGCTCTTTGCATCAATTTCCCAAAAAACAAAATCTAAAAGCAAATAAAATCACCTCCGAAAAGCCGCCCAGCTCCGCACCAGCAGCTTTCTTCCTTCTTCCAGGAACAGGAGGGCCAAGGCAAAAGGAATAAAAATGAGCCAGACTCTCCCGGGCAAAGGGGCCGTACCGAATACAAACTGCCCCCCGGGATGGTAAACTATAAACAATATGGTCAAAAGCTCGAGGGTGATACCCACGAGGATAAGCCGGTTGGAAAACAGTCCCAGGCGGAACACCGAGGTCCGGAAAGAGCGGCAGGCGAAAACGTTGGCGATCTGCGTAACCACAATGGCCGCCAGACAGGCGGTGGTGGCTTGCAGGTAGAGGAAATTATGGGGGGGGAGCGTCTCGCCCCACTGCCAGCCCCCGGATTTAAGAACATAAAAGAATCCAAACAGGCCGGCCGCCGCCTCAATAGGGCCCAGGAAGAGATAGGATCGTCCCAAGAGCCTTAAATTTAACAACTTTTCATCAGGGGAGCGAGGAGGGCGGCGTAAGACTTCCGGCGAAGGGGGATCAGCCCCCAAAGCCAAGGCCGGAAACATATTGGTGCCCAGGTCCACTGCCAGAATCTGCATGATGGTGAGGGGCAGGGGGATGTTGAAAAGCACATAGGCTAAGTATGGCACAATCTCCGCGATGTTGGACGCAAAAATGTAACTCATAAATTTTTGAATATTTTCAAACACCGCCCGGCCTTCTTCAATGGCAGCCACAATGGTGGCAAAGTTGTCGTCCAGGAGGACCATGTCCGCGGCTTCCCGGGCCACATCGGTGCCGATGAGGCCCATGGCCACGCCGATGTCCGCCCAGCGCAGGGCCGGCGCGTCATTTACCCCGTCGCCGGTTACCGCCACCCTTTCCCCTTCTTCCTTCAGGATGGAAACAATCCGCATCTTATGACGGGGAGTCATGCGGGCAAAGAGGAGCTCTGGATCCGAAAGCACTTCCCGAAGCTGCCTGTCGGACATTTTCTCCAGTTCCTGCCCCTCCACCACCCGGGCGTTTCCGTGCATCAGGCCAATCTCCCGAGCCACGGCCAACGCCGTCCGGCCCGCATCGCCGGTGATCATGAGCACCCGGATGCCAGCCTCCCGGCAGCTGCGGACCGCCCCGGGCACTTCCGGCCGGGGTGGGTCCTCCAGTCCGGCCAGGCCCACAAAGGTTAAAGCGGATTCCAAAAACTCCTCAGGCAGCTCAGATGCTTCAGGGACGTGGCTGGGGGCCGGCAGCTTTTTGTAGGCAAAGGCCATAACCCGAAGTCCTTCGTCCATCAGGGCTTGCGAGGCCGAAATAATTTCATCCCGCGTGTCCTCCCGCAAAGCCTCACCGTCCGTTCCGGAAAAGACCTCGACACAAAGAGGCAGCACCGTTTCCAAAGCGCCTTTGGTTAGGACCAGGACGCCGTCGGCGGTGGAGGTCACCGTGGTCATGCGCTTCCGCTCGGCATCAAAAGGCAGCTCCTGCCAACGTTCGCCGGTAAGATCAACCCCCCGCTCCCTGGCGGCCTTGAGCAGTGCGACTTCGGTGGGGTCCCCCCGGTAGCCGTTTCCGGTAAAAACCGCATTATTACATAATCCGGCAATTTTCAGAAGCATGCCTTCGGCCACTACTTGGTTCGCCCCCGCCGGCACCCACAGGCGCCTGACCTCCATGCGGTTCTGGGTGAGGGTGCCCGTCTTGTCCGTGCAGATCACGGTAACCGACCCCAGGGTTTCCACCGAGCTGAGATTCTTGATCAAGGCTTTTTTCCGGGCCAGGCGCTGCGACGCCATGGCCAGGGACAGGGTCACGGTGGGCAACAGTCCCTCAGGCACATTGGCAACAATGATGCCGATGGCAAAGAGGAAATTGTGCCAGAAACTGCGGCCGAGGAAAAATCCCAGGGCAAAGAAGACGGCCCCCAGGGTGAGGGCAATGACGGCCACGAGCCGCGTCACCCGGATGATCTCCCGCTGCAGGGAAGTCAAGCCGGGCTCCACCGCGCTGGTCAGGTGGGCGATTTTGCCGAATTCCGTAGCCATGCCCGTAGCCACCGCCACCGCCGTTCCCTTGCCGCTCACCACCAAGGTGCCGGCGAAAACCAGGTTGGGACTGTCAAGATAATCACCTTGGAAGGGCGCGGCGCTACGCGGTTTGGGGTCAGATTCGCCGGTCAGAGGCGCATTGTTCACCATCAGGCGGGTGGCCGCCACCAACCGGGCATCCGCCGGTACCTTGTCGCCTTCGGCCAGCAGGATCACATCGCCTGGCACCACCTCCCGGGCCGGAATTTCCTGTTCGACCCCGTCTCGTCTGACTTTGGCATTAAAAGGCAACAGGGCCTTCAAGGCCGCCACCGCCTTTTCGGCCCGGTATTCCTGGACAAAGGTGAACACCGCATTTATGACGATTACCGCAATAATGGCCAGGCCCAGGGACAGCAGGCCTTCGCCGGGGCGCAGGTATTCGGAGACAAAACAAAGGGCTGCAGCCAGCCACAGGAGAATGGCCAGAAAATGGGTGAACTGGGAGAGAAAGCGGATGATCAGGGGAGTTTTTCTGACTTCGGTGATCTCATTGAAGCCGTATTCGTGCAGACGCTTCGCCGCCTCCGAAGCGCTCAGCCCGGCCTCTGAAGTGAGCAAATGTTTATAGACATCTTCAATGGCGAGTGTCTGAACGTTCATTTCCGCTTTGCCCTGGTCAACAATACGATAAGGTTGCAGGGAGTTTCCCGGAGCACCTCTTCCACCGGGTTGCCGCCGAGCATGCTTTCCAGCAGGCCGCGTTCGCTGGCCCCCATGATGATGAGATCATTTTTCTGGAGGGCGGCCTCGATGGTGATGGCCCGTCCGGCCCGCCCCTGCCCCAGCCGTCTTTCCGGGGCGAGGCGGAACTGCTCCAGATATTTCATAAAGCGGTTCATCTCCGGGGGGATGTGCTTCTCCAATTCGGCATGGCTCAACGGCCGCACTCCTTGAAAGAAGCGGGTAAGCACCTCCGGCGCATGGAACACCGTAACCGCGGCGCCAAAAGCCTGGGCCAGCTTGGCCACAAAAAATGCCTTTTCCTCCGGGTGAGGAGGGCGCCCCCGGAAGGGCACCAGAATTTTACGGGGAAAGATCTTGCCGGGGTGCACCACCCGCACCAGGGCCACGGAGCAAGGCAAGTGAAGCATCAGGCGCCGGGCCAGGGTGCGGGTGAAGTACCGCCGGGTCACGTCTTCCCGCCGAGTGGCCAGAAAGATCAAATCCACCGCTTTCTCCCGTACCAGGGCATTCAGTTGCCGGTAAGGGTCCCCTTTTCGGATGATGGTCTCCACCTCCAGGCCTTTGGCACCGGCCTCCATAAATAAACGCTCCAGGGCGGCATCGGCGTGGCGCAGGGTCTCCAGGCCGGCATCGGCTTCGGCTACAAAGCTGAGGATAAGCTTGGCTTTACAGGATTGGGCCAAGCCGATGGCATACCGCGCTGCGGCCTCGGAATTGGAGTACTCATTGACTGCGGCCAAAATAGTCTGATACATGGCCGGGCTCCCGATAGAGGCGGGGGGCGCTTTTTCCGCCTTTTTTATTTATACAAAACTTCCACTAAAAAAAGGCCTTGAGGTGGGGCAGTGGGTCCAACCCGGCGGCGTTCCCCGGTTTCCAGCACCTCCTTTAGGTCCTGAGGAGTGCGCCTGCCTTTGCCGATCTCCACCATGGTGCCCACCAGACTGCGCACCATGCCCCGCAAAAAACCGGTGGCGGTTATGGCAAAGACTAGCAGGTCGCCCGGGGTCCGTTCCCAGGCGGCGTGCAGCACCCGCCGGACCTGGTTTTGGACGCTGCTGCCGCTGGCTTGGAAAGCCTGAAAGTTGTGTTCCCCCAAGAGAGCCGCGGCCGCCTCCTGCATGGCCTCCAGGTTCAGGGGGTACGGAATCCACCAGCTGTATCGCCGGTTCAAGGGGGAGCGGATAGGCCGGTTGAAGATACGGTAGTGGTAAGTCTTGGCGCGGGCGGCCCTGCGGGCATGAAAATCTCCGGGCGCTTCGCTTACCTCCAGGACGGCGATATCCGGAGGCAAAAGTGAATTAAAGCCCTTTAGGAAGGCCGAAAGCGGCAGGGAACTGGCCGTATGGAAATTGGCCACTTGGGCCAACGCATGCACCCCGGCATCGGTGCGCCCTGAACCGATAACCCGGATGGCCTCCCCGGTGAGGCGGTAAAGCGCCTCTTCCAGGACTTCCTGGATCGTGGGGACGTTTTTCTGGCGCTGCCAGCCCCGGTAGCCGGTACCGTCGTATTCCAGGATAAGTTTGAGGTTACGACGACCTCCCATTGCCAGGAGCTTTCAGATTCCCGCCGGGAAGGCTTGGGCCGTCATGGTTTTTTTCTGAAAAACCGGAAACCGGGATTACGGGGTCAGCGGGACCATATCCAGCCCCAGGGTCTCCGGCAGACCGGCCATCAGGTTGAAATTATGCACCGCCTGGCTGGAGGCGCCCCGGGCCAGGTTATCGATGGCGGACAGGACAACGACCCGGCCCCGTTCCCGGTCCACCTTGAAGCCGAGGTCGCAATAGTTGGAGCCTCGCACCTGAGAGGTGGCCGGCAGCCGCCCGGGGGGATGCAGACGCACAAAGGGGTGGCCGGTGTAAAATTCCCGATAAAGTTCAAACACTTCCTGGTCTGACAAGGCCTTGGCCAGAGAAGCGTACAGCGTTCCGAGAATCCCCCGGTTCATGGGGACCAAGTGCGGGGTGAAGGTGACTTTCACCGGCTCGCCGGCCAGCAGGCCGAGCTCCTGTTCCATTTCGGGATTATGGCGGTGCTCTGCCACCTTGTACGCCCGGAAGCTGTCACTCACTTCGCAAAAGCTGGTGGCCAGGGAGGCGCCCCGGCCGGCGCCGCTGACCCCAGACTTGCAGTCGGCAATGATGGACCGGAGGTCTATCAGTCTGGCCTTGACCAAAGGCGCCAGTCCCAGGATGACGCAGGTGGGATAACAACCGGGGTTACCCACCAACTGAGCTTGGCGCAACCGGTCTCGATACAGCTCCGGCAAGCCATACACCGCCTCCCGGAGAAGATGGGGCGCCGTATGCGGCTGATACCAGGCCTCATAAACTGCGGGGTCCCGAAACCGAAAGTCCGCGCTCAAATCCACCACCCGGCAGCCGGCCTCGAGGAGCTGGGGTACTATTTCCAGGGCGGTCTGATGAGGCACCGCGGTAAAGACAAACTGCGCCCGGTCGGCAATCAGCGGAGGGTCGGGAGCACTGAAGGCAAGGTCAACGATGCGAGCCAAGGCCGGAAATACCTCGCCTACCGGCCGGCCCTGGTATTCCCGGGAAGTGGCGGCTACCAGCTCTGCTCCGGGATGCCGGGCCAGGAGGCGCAGAAGCTCCTGGCCGGTGTAACCGGAGGCCCCGAACACCGCCACCTTGATCCGGGGGGACATGGAATTAACGCTTGGAGTATTGGCAGCCGCGGCGCGCCCCCCGGCGGCCATATTTTTTGCGTTCTTTGATGCGGGCGTCCCGGGTGAGCAGGCCGGCCTTCTTGAGCAGGGGCCGGTACTCCGGATTGAGGGACACCAAGGCCCGGCTGAGGCCATGTTTGATGGCGCCGGCTTGACCTTCCGGCCCACCTCCCTGGACATTCACCAGGATGTCCAGGTCTGTCCCCACATTGAGCAGACTCAGAGGCTGGCGTGCCAAGTTGCGGGTGGTCTCCAAGGGAAAATAATCCTCAAAGGCCCTGTTGTTCACGGTGATGCGGCCCGTTCCCGGTTTCAGGTAAACCCGGGCCACCGCGGTTTTCCGCTTGCCCACCGCATGGATGTAGAATCCTTCGGCCATTAATCCTCCCAAACCAGGGGCTGGGGCTTTTGGGCCTCATGGGGATGCTCGGCCCCGGCGTAAATTTTCAATTTTTTCAACAACTGCCGCCCCAGGCTGTTTTTGGGTAACATGCCCCGAACGGCGTGCCGGAGAATCTCCTCCGGCTTGGTCTTCAGCATGGTCCGGGCGTTGGTGACCTTCAGGCCCCCCATATAACCGGAATGCCGGTAGTAAATCTTCTGATCCAGTTTACGGCCGGTAAGGCGCACCTTGTCGGCGTTCACCACCACCACAAAATCACCGGTATCGGTGTGGGGCGTAAAGACCGGCTTATGTTTGCCCCGAAGGACCATGGCGATTCTGCTGGCCAAGCGGCCCACCACTTTGCCGTCGGCATCCACCAGGTACCAAATTCGGGAGCCTTCATCTTTTTTCGCCATAAAAGTTTTCATAAAAACCTCTTTCTCATAAAAACCATATAAATTTATCGACAGTAAGGCTGGCTTGTCAAGAGGCGGGCCTCTTTTTCCGGTTCCTGTCCGATCTTTTTTCCCCGGCCCGCCTCGATCAGCCCAACCCCCCCTCTGTTGGGTTAGCGCCAGTTTCACTGCCAGCTCTGAGAAAGGGAGTGGCCGGATTCAATCCCAGGCGAAAAGTGCTAGGCTGGTCGGGACGGGCGGATTTGAACCGCCGACCTCCTGCTCCCAAGGCAGGCGCGCTAACCAGGCTGCGCTACGTCCCGGACGGAACGGTTGTCTGTTCAGTGGCGGTGAGCCAGGTTTGCCGAGTTTTTGCCTTTTGCCGTTTTTCCCGGGGATGGTTTGCCGGTTTCTGCAGCCGACCATTCGGCGCTCAGGGAAAGAATGATTTTTTTCAGTTCTTGCAAGGCCTTGGCCCGGTGGCTGATCCGGTTTTTTACCTCCAATCCCACCGAAGCCATGGTGGTTCCATATTCCGGCAACCAAAAAACCGGATCGTAGCCGAAGCCCTGGTACCCTTCCGGCTGCAGGGCAATATACCCCGGGCATTCGCCGCGGGCCCGAAACAGGCGGCCATCCGGCAGCGCCAGGGCGATTTCACAGACAAACCGGGCCCGGCGCCGTTCCCAGGGGACATTTGCCAATTCGTCCAGGAGTTTCCGCCAGTTGTCTTCATCGGTGGGAGGCTGCGGGGCCGTGCGGTCCTGGGCATAGCGGGCCGACAGGACCCCCGGGCGACCATTTAGGGCCTCCACTTCCAGACCGGAATCGTCCGCCAGGGCCGGAAGGCGGGTCAGACGGGCCACCTCCCTGGCCTTGAATTCGGCATTTTCGGCAAATGTGGCCCCTTCTTCAGGAATTTCCGGCAATTCCGGAAAATCGGCTAAACTCAGAAGCTTGATATCCAGCCCGGCCAGAAGGGCCTCCAGCTCCCGGACTTTGCCCGGGTTTCGGGTGGCGATTACCAGAACCGGGGGAGCCATGGATCCAAGACCTCCATTTGCAGGCGGTGGAGAGCCCGGACCCCCTTTTGGGCCAGGGCCGTCATTTCCTGGAGAAGGCTCGCCGGAAAAGCGCAGCCTTCTCCGGAGATCTGAACCTCCGCCAGTTCTCCCCGCCCCGTGACCACGAAATTGGCGTCCACCTGGGCCCGGGAATCTTCCTCATAATCCAGGTCCAGAAGCAACTGGCCGTCCACCAGGCCGAGGCTTACCCCGGCCACCAGGTCTTTGAGGGGTAAACAGGGCAAAATCTCCCGGCGTCGCCCGGATTCCAGGGCCAGGCACAAAGCCACAAAAGCCCCGGTGATGGCGGCGGCCCGGGTGCCGCCGTCGGCCTGCAACACATCGCAGTCCAGGATTACGGTGTGTTCCCCCAGGGTCTTCAGATCCACCACGGCCCGCAGTGACCGCCCGATCAGGCGCTGGATTTCCAAAGTCCGGCCCCGGGGCCCGCCCGCGGCTCCTTCCCGGGGCTGCCGGACCTGGGTGGAACGGGGCAGCATGGCGTACTCGGCAGTAACCCATCCTTCCCCAGTTCCTTGTTTGAACAGAGGCACCTGATCCAAAAGGGAAGCGGCACAGAGCACCCGGGTTTTCCCCCAGGAAATGAGGGCCGAACCCTCGGCGAAATCCAGATAGTTGGGGGTGATGCTCACCGCTCGCAAAGAATCCGGTGCCCGGCTGCCACTGCGAGGCACGTTGACCTCCTTCCGTAAGTTGAGGGCGGCCAACAGAGGAAAAGCGGGAGGCCCTCCTGCCCCAGGTTCCCCCGCTGCCCGCCAACCCCGCTGATCACTCCTCCTCAAGAGATCGACGCACCGTGTCGATTACCATTTTAAAGGTTTCGGGGAAGGCGGCGGGCGACAGGCGTCCCACTTCGATAAATTTTACCACGATCTCCTTGGCCACCTTGAGGGCCATTTCCTCCCGAGGGGACAGGGGTTTTGGATCTTTCCCTTTGGCCACGTCCTGGGCCTCCCTGAAAACTTGGTTTTTTGCTATATTAAATGAGTCAGCGGATTAGGTGCGGATAGAGAAAAGCTCGGTCCTAAAGCCCCTGATCCTGACAAAAGCCCCGCCGACCAGAAGAAGGCCAATTCCATGGCCGGCGAGGCCTCTTAAGAAGAACCGGAATACAGCCCTCCTTGGAGGAAAATCATAAACCAAGGGGCGTGGGCTGGCAAGGGATAACTGTGGGAAGGCGCATCCAGATCCTGGAACCCCGGATAGCTTCGCAAATAGCGGCCGGAGAAGTCATAACCCGACCGGCGGCAGTGGTCAAGGAACTGGTGGAAAACGCCTTGGACGCCGAAGCCCGGCAGATTTGGGTGGAAGTGGAGGAAGGGGGGCGGCGGCGCATCCGGGTGGTGGACGACGGCTGGGGCATGAGCCCGGCAGAGGCCCCCCTGAGCCTGAAACGCCACGCCACCAGCAAGATCCGAACAGAGGCGGATTTGCTGGCCATCACCACCCTGGGGTTTCGAGGGGAGGCCCTGCCCAGCATTGCGACCGTCTCTCGCCTGGAGCTGGCCACCCGGGCCAGAGGGGAGGAAGCCGGTTGTCGCTTGACGGTTATCGCCGGAGAAGTGGTGGAATTCTCCCCCTGGGCCGGGCCAGCCGGCACCCAGGTAACGGTGGAGGACCTTTTCTTCAACACCCCGGCCCGCCGTAAGTTTCTGAAAAGCCGGGACACCGAGCAGACTTACATCGTGGAGGTGATACGCGGTCTGGCTTTGGGCCACCCGGAGGTTTGCTTTCATTTGCGCACTCAGGCCAGGGAACTGATTGCCACACCGGCCCCGCAGACGCTCCTGGAGCGGGTGGCGGCCTTATACGGCGCAGAGCTGGCCGCTCATCTTTTCTCTTTCCGCCTCGATGGCGATTCCTGGGGCGCGGCCGGCCTCCTCTCTGAGCCTGATTTTCACCTGCCTACCAGCCGGTTCCAAGTGTTTCTGGTGAACCGCCGGGTGGTTCAGGACCGCCTTCTGGGAGCGGCCTTAAAGGAGGTATATCAGGGGCGGCTCCCGCGGGGTCGGTACCCGGCGGCTTTCGTGGCCCTCACGCTCCCTGCCGACCAGGTGGATGTAAATGTCCACCCCGCCAAGGCGGAAGTGCGTTTTGGGGAGGCTGGCCGGGTTTATGCCTTGCTGGTTGCCGCCTTTCGCCAGGCATTGGGGCCATTGTCCGGAGGATCCCCCGGATATGCGGTCAGTTGGCAGCCAGACTTCCCCCCCAGGGTTCAGGAACCCGATCCTGGGTTCACTCCGGCCGCGCCCGCACCCCCGCGAGTTCTCACGCCTTTGGCCGGCGGTGCCCCCGTTCCGGCGGAACTGCCCCTGGAGCAGAGAGCTTTCCGGTTTCAGGACTTGCTCCTCATCGGTCAGCTTCAGAACACCTACATCCTGGCCCAGAGCCCCCAGGGTTTGGTGGTCATCGACCAGCATGCCGCGCATGAGCGGGTACTCTATGAAGCCCTAAAAAGCGGAAAGGGGCAGGCAATCCGGCAGCCTCTGCTATTTCCCCGGCCGGTGGAGGTGCCCCCGCCCCAGGCCGACTGGGTTCAGGGGCATTTGGAGGTTTTGGCCCAGGCGGGTTTGGACCTGGAGCCTTTTGGCGGGTCCACCTTTCTGGTAACCGCAACCCCGGGCTGGCTCCCTCCGGCAGACTTGGAGGGCGCAGTGCTGGAAATGGTGGAGAGTCTGGCCCCGGTAAAAAGCTCCCTGGAACCACCGGCAGTGCAGGAACGGCTGCACCTGATCATGGCCTGTCACGGAGCCATCCGGGCCGGCCAGGAACTGAGCCGGGAAGAAATGCAAGCCCTGCTCCACCAGTTGGACGAAGTGGAAATCTCCGGCTATTGTCCCCATGGCCGCCCTTTGTGGCGGTTGATTTCCTTTGCCGAGCTGGGGGCCAGCTTCCGGCGCCCCCGGAGTTAAAAATGGGTCGCATCAAAGTGGCAATCCTGGTGGGGCCCACCGCGGTGGGGAAGACTGCGGTGGCGGTGGCCGCGGCCCAAAGGCTGGGGGCGGAGATCATCAATGCCGACTCTATCCAGGTCTACCGGGAGTTGGATATCGGGACGGCCAAACCCAGCCTGGCAGAGCGGGCGCGGGCCCCTCACCATCTGGTAGACATAATCAACCCTGACGAGCCTTATGACGCCGCCCGGTATGCCCGGGAGGCCCGGGAAGTCATCAGCCGGCTCGCCGCCCGGGGAGTTCCTCCCTTGGTGGTGGGCGGTACCGGCCTTTATATCAAGGCTTTATTATACGGCCTGTTTGCGGACGGCGTCGCCCGGCCGGACATCCGGCAGCGCCTCCGGGAAGAGCGGCGCATGTTGGGGTTGGCCGCCCTCTATGAGAGGCTCAGACGGGCGGACCCCCAAACCGCCAGCCGCCTGGCGCCGGGAGACACATACCGCATTCTGCGGGCCTTGGAGGTGTTGGAGGCCACCGGCCGGCCTTTGTCCGCCTTCCTGGAAGAGCACCGCTTCCGGGACTGCCCCTATGACCCGGTGAAGATCGGTTTGATCCTCCCCCGCCCGGAGCTCTATGCCCGCATCAATCAGCGGGTGGACCTGATGCTCGCCGCCGGCTGGCTGGAGGAAGTGCGCGGTTTGCTGACCCGTTACGGGCCGGACCTCAAACCTCTCCGGTCCCTGGGTTATCGCCACTTGGTCGCCTATTTGCAGGGCAAAGCGGGCTGGGAGGAAACCGTTTCCCACATCAAACGGGACACCCGGCACTACGCCAAACGCCAGCTCACCTGGTTTCGGGCCGACCCGGAGATCCGCTGGTTTCAGCCCCACCAAATGACGGAGATAATCCGCCTTCTGGAAGAATTCTGGCAAAATCTGGACAATGACCGGAAGGTGGCCGTGAGGTGAAACACTTGCATCCGGGCCTTCTTGGATTCCGGCGCTTTCCCGACAATAGGAAAGGCGATGACTACGGAAGCTTCCACTAACAACCGCCTTACCATTCCTAACCTGCTCACCACCGGGCGTATTCTCCTGACGCCTTTGTTTATTATCTTCTTGATCCAGGGGCAATATCGGAAGGCCTTGGCGGTTTTCTTTCTGGCCGTCCTAACGGACGTGGCGGACGGCCTTGTGGCCCGTACCTGGCATCAGAAGTCTCCCTTGGGCACCTTCCTCGATCCGCTGGCAGACAAGCTCCTGCTTTCCTCCAGCTTCGTCGCCCTGAGCATATTACGGTTTATTCCCCCCTGGCTGACGGTGGTGGTGATCAGCCGCGACCTTGCCCTGGTCCTGGGAATAATTCTTCTAAAATTGGTGGACCTGCCAGTGGTCATCAAGCCGTCGACGGCAGGCAAGGCCACCGCCGCCTTGCAGATGCTCACGGTGCTGCTCGTATTGGTGGGGGTGAGCTGGCCGCTCAACCTATCCTTTCTGGCCGGGTGGTTCTGGTTTGTTGGCGCGGTCACCACCTTTTCCGGCCTCCAATATATTTATGGTGGTCTGAAGATGGTGGGCCGCCACCACTTGCAACCCTGATAGGGGAAATTACATGGCCGAATTGATCGACCTGGACCGCTTCCGCCACAAGCTCATGGCCGATAAGGGCTTCCGCACCTGGCTTACCCGCTTTCAGGAGCAATTCGGGCCGGATACCCGTCTGCCGGATTTAAGCCCCGCCACTCTCCTTTACTTGGCCACCCCGGGGGACGAAAACCTTTACGTTTTTTTTGACCTGATCATGGGGGCCTGCGGGCTGGGAGGGTCCGCCAGATTCCGCCTGGACGACCTGGACCCGGGTACAAAACTGAAAATCATGGATACGGCCTTTGCCCTGATGGATCGGGTGCGCTTTGAAGTGATGCGCCGCCTGGGATGGGTGACCGATGTTCCGGATCCGGATACACCCCTCATCGCCCTGGTCAGGAAAGCCTGGCTCCAGGAGGCCGCCTTTGCCGGCGCGGTGCCGCAGTTGTCTCCGAACCACCCGCAATATGAAACCTACCGCCTGCTCCCTGCCCTCGACCAGCGGGTTTTCATCCGAAGGCTTATCCCCCGGGCCGTGGCGGAATTCCGTGCCCGCCTGGCAGGGTCTTAAAGCCGAAAAATTTTGGTCTCGACGCGGACGGCAGGCCGGGGCCGCACCTCAGGGTAACTGCAAGCCCGGGAGACGGTCAATACCCCGGTAATGGAAGGCGGCGAAGATAAAAAGTGTTCCTGCGGCCAGGGCCAGAGCCACCCAGTCCTGAGATCTGAGGCGCAAGTCCAAGAGATAAGAGCGCTCCCGCCCCATCTGAAAGCCCCGGGACTCCAGGGCCCAAGCCATGGTCTGGCTGCGTCTTAATGTCAACAGGAAGATGGGCACCAACAGGGGCAGGTGCTGTTGGAGTCGCTTCCGAAGCGGACCGGTTTCCGCCATGAAACCCCGCGCCGTTTGAGCCTCCTTGACCCTGGCGACGGTGGCGAAGATTTCCGGCACCCAGCGTAGGGCCAAGGCGAAGGCAAAGGCCACCGGGTAAGGCAGGCGCAATTTCACCAGTCCCAGGAAAAGCTCCTCCACCCGGGTGGTGGCCAGGAGCACCAGGCCCGCGGCCATCATGGTGGTCAGCTTCAGGAAGGTGGCCGTGCCGTAGGCCAAAGACTCCTGGCTGATGCGCCAAAGGAGGGGGGTTGGTCCACGGGCCAGAACGGACCACAGCCCGATGGTAAACAGGGCCAACCCCGAGAAAAGCCACTTGAGGCGGAGCAGCTCCCGCCAGGCCCGGGCCCAAATTGCCCCGGTCAGAACCAGCAGGGTCATCAGCCCCACAATTTCCGGGCGCTCCGGCAATAGCACCACGATGAAAACGGTCAGGAGCCAAACCAGCTTGGTGCGGGGGTCCAGGCGGTGAATCAGGGGGAGTTGAGCAAGCCCGAAGGAATTATTTGCTTGCATCCATAACCGGCTTTTTGGAAAATTTTTACTTATTGCTTAACTAACGGCGGTCAGCAAACATCCAATCTCCGGGAAAACGCCCGTGGCTTCCGGGCCGCGGGCTGGATGGTTCGCTGGCCACTGCAAGGCAACCCATTTTTCATTAATAAGGAACAATTAAAAGGGACAATCGTGAGTTACGTAATTTTGGGCCTCATCTTCCTCGATGTTCTTCTTAACGTCGCCGGGCAGCTATCCCTTAAATTCGGCATGTCCAAAATGGGCAACTTTGCCCTGTCCGCCGCCAACCTTCCGGCGGTCTTTTTCAAGGCCGCGTTCAACCCGTATGTGCTCATGGGCCTTTTTTGCTACGGCCTGGGCTTCCTGGTCTGGCTCATCGTTTTGGCCAAGGCCGAAGTAAGCTACGCCTACCCCATGATCTCCCTGGGTTATGTTCTCACCGCGCTGCTGGCCTGGCAGCTTTTTGGGGAAAACGTCACTTTTATCCGCATGGCCGGCATCGTCGTCACCTGCCTGGGGGTGTTCATCATCGCCCGGAGCTAGGATTGGCCGCGTCGGGCGCCCGGCCCATCCTTATTGCCGGAGAAATAAACTTTTTGAAACCTACTTGCCTCTTACCCGCCGGGCCAGTTCCCGGGCCTGGGCCAGGGTCTCTTCCAAGTCAAAAGCCATCAATTTTCGGTCTTGAACCAAAATCTGGCCGTGCACCATGACGGTTTGCACGTCTGCGCCGCTGGCGGCGTAAACCAGATGGGAATAAGGGTCATAAAGGGGCGTCAGGTGGGGCTGGTCAAAGTCAATGACGATGAGGTCAGCCTTCCGGCCCGGGGAAAGGGACCCCACTTCGCGCTCCAGGCCCAATACCCGGGCGCTTCCCCGGGTGGCCAAACTCAAGGCCTGGACCGCGGGCAGGGCCGTCGGGTCCAGCCGGTGCACCTTCTGGAGCTTGGCGGCGGTGTCCATTTCCTGAAGCAGGTCCAGGTTGTTGTTGGAGGCGCAGCCGTCGGTACCCAGCCCCACCGGCACCCCTCGGTCCAGCAGGGTGGTTACCGGCGCAATGCCTGAGGCCAGCTTCATGTTGGATTCCGGGCAATGGGCCACCTTGGCGCCCGTTGCAGCCAGCAGGTCCATGTCCTCTTCGGTCAGGACCACAGCGTGGTCGGCCACCAGGTGCCGGGTCAGTAGGCCCAGATTGTACAGGTGCCTGACCGGAGTGGCGCCATAAACCGTCCGGCAATAGGCCACCTCTTTATGGGTCTCGGAAAGATGGATGATCAGCGACACCTGTAGGTGGGCCGCCAGCTCCCCGCACTGCTGCAGAAGGTCCGGCGAACAGGTGTACACCGCATGGGGCTGGATGGCCACCCGGATCCGGGGGTGGGTCTGATAGGTGCGGCACAGCTCTTCGCTGAAGCGCAAGCCTTCGGCCGGTGGCCCATAATTGGGGGAAGGGAAATCATACAGCACCTCGCCGATGACCGCCCGGATGCCGGTTTCCGCCACGGCCCGGGCCACCGCGTCGGCAAAGAGGTACATGTCGCAGAAGGTGGTGGTGCCGGACAGAAGCATCTCGGCCACCGCCAGTTTGGTGCCCCAGTAAACAAATTGGCGGTCCAAATGGCGTTCAGCGGGAAAGATATGGGAGTTGAGCCAGTCCTCCAAGGGCAGGTCATCGGCCAGGCCCCGGAACAGAGCCATGGCCGCATGGGTATGAGCATTGATCAGACCCGGGAGGATGAGGCCGTTGGGGTAATCCAGGACTCGGTCGGCCTGATAACTGGCCTCGACCTCCTCCTTCGGCCCGACGGCGGCAATCTCTTCGCCCCTCAACGCCACCGCGCCCGGGGCAAAGACCTCCAGTTCATCATTCATGGTCACTACCCAGGCCCCGGTAATAAGGTATGAGACCGGCTCTTTTGGAGGATCGACCATTACTTTAATCTCCTTCAGGACCCTGCCAGACATAGGTTACTGAGAAATCGAGAATGAAGGTCATAGAACCTGGGGGCTGTCAGCCGCCGGGAGTCATTCCCCCGAACACAGATCGGAACAGACGGGCCGTGCCCTTGGGGATCTTGAGCCGGTAGGCGCCGGGAGGCAGGGCTTTGCCTTTGATCCAGGGATTGAGCTCTTTGATGGCTTTGTAATAAGAACCGCAGGCCTGCGCCACCTCCTTGACCGGAATCTCCTTCACGGCCACCATTTCCACCACCTCATATTCCAGAGGCCCATAAAGTTCCGCGGGCGGCAGGTCATAGCCGTAGGCCGCCGGGTTTTCGAGAATAATCTTGGCGGCCAGGATGCGGCTGACGTAGCGCTCCGTTTCTTCCGGGAGGTCCAGATGGTAGAAGTCGCTTACCCCCTGGGCGGCCATTTCCTTCTGCAGCCGGCCTTCCCCGCAATTGTAGGCGGCCAGGGCCAGCGTCCAGCTTTTGAATTGCCGATACAAAGTTTCCAGATAACGCAAGGCGGCCTCGGTGGCCGAGGCCATATCCAGACGTTCGTCAATGGCGTCATTGGCTTTCAGCTCAAAGCGTTGGGCCGTGGGGGCCATGAACTGCCAGGGCCCCAAGGCTCCGGCGGCTGACCGGGCCAAAGGGCGCAGGTCGCTTTCCACCAGGACCACGTATTTCAAATCCTGGGGCAGCCCCCGGGCCCGGATTTTTTGCACAATGTCCGGAAAAAAGCGGTGGGCCCGCTTCAGCCACAAGGTGGTCTGACCCCGGTTCCAGACAATCACGGTGAATTCCCGGTCCAGGGCTTCCCTGACCGCCGGTTCCTGCAGGGGCACCGGTTCCCCGCAAAGAGTGACGTTTTCCGGAAATTTAAAATATGGCAGGCGCACTTCCGGCCCCAGAGGCACCGGCCCCGGACCTGCGGCCGGCCTCTGGGCCAACGGCCCGCCGGGCCAGAAGCACAGACCCGCCACCAGGAAAATAAGGCTCAAAATCATAATTGTGCACCTTGGCCGAAGATTGTAATTGCATTTACCGCAGGCCGGCCGTTGTGTCAACCGCGGGTCAGGGGGAAACGGCCCGCGCCCCCGGCCTGGGATTCTTTCCCGGCAGAATTGATTTCCGCAGAACAATCTTTTATATTGGAGCCGTTATCTCTGGGTAAGGGGGTGATTCCGGGTGTATCTGGCCGGGTGGCGCGTTCGCCGGAAATCCTGAAGTCCGGATGTCCAAAGGGCCTGGGCAAGGCCCTGGACCCGATGCCGGCTGGGGGAGATCGGGGCTGGGCATCCGGAGCCGGAGCCCGATATACCCCCCGTGAGGCTTGTTTTAAGATTGCCTTCCTCCGATTGACAAGCCTTCCCTCCAGCCTGCAAACCTTCGCAAACTTCCGGTTCGAACCTTGCTTGCCCCAGCCCTGGCCTGCTGAGAACTGCCTTATCTTAAGAAGATACGCCGGAGGGGACCGCCGGGATTACTTGGAAGAAGGAGAGGCCGGACTGATGACGGAAAAATACTTGGACTGCCGGGGGATGACCTGCCCTAACCCGGTCATTAAAACCAAGGAGTTATTAGAGCAGGGCGAGGTGGCCCAGGTCACGGTTTTAGTGGACAACCCTGCGGCCAAGGAAAACGTGGGCCGCTTCCTCAGCCGTTCGGGCTTTACGGTTCAGGTGGCGGAAGAGGCCGGAACCTTTGTGCTCATAGGCAGGCGAAAGGAGGGGGAACCGGGCGTGGCCCGGAAGGCGGCTACAGAGCCGGCGGCCCAGAAAATCCTGGTGCTTGTCGGTACCGACCGCATGGGCACCGGCGACGATGTTCTGGGGGAAAAACTCATCGCCAGTTTCATCAGCACCCTCAAGGAAATGGGCCGGGAGCTCTGGAGTGTGGTTCTGCTGAATGCCGGCGTAAAGCTTTCGGTAACCGGTTCCCCGGTCCTGGCCAGCCTCCGGGAACTGGAACAGGACGGGGTCATGATCCTGGTGTGCGGCACCTGCCTCAACCATTTCCAGCTTCTGGAAAAGAAGCAGGTGGGGGAAACCACCAACATGCTGGACATTGTCTCCCATATGCAACTGGCCGACAAGGTTATCTCCCTGACCTGAAACCCAGAAAACGGAGACCGCAAGGCTTTTCCAGGGTTTTCGGAAGCAGGCCGCGGCCGCGATTTCGGACTGTCCACCGGCCGGGGAAATATTCAGACCCAAGGCCCCGGAAATCGGACGCGGCATCCTTTAGGTAACCTGGTTCCGGCATTTCTCCCGATCTGGGAGTATTTATGGAAGGGGAGAAATCCCCGATTCACTCTTGCCAGGAAATGGCCGAGACGGGACATGATTCGATGGCCTCGTTGATGCAGTTCTCATCCCCGCCTTCCGGCTGGATAACCTGGGACTTGCCTTCAGCCTCATCCAGTTCAAAGATGTCCGGGCAAAGGCCGGCACAGGTGCCGCACCCGATGCAGAGTTCCTTATCCACCACCACTCGCTTTCCCATAAGGCCACTCCGTGATGGTCTCAAATTTAAATAGGTGGCGCGATGACCACCAAAAGCCGCAGGTCTGTTTTGGCCCTGAGACCGTGGGGTTCACTGATTTCCGAAATCAGGACATCCCCGGCCTTGGCAGGCAGGGCGCCATCCCGGCACAGGAACTCCCCTTCGCCTTCCAGAATCGTCATGCTCACCTGACCCTCCATATTATGGGAATGGACGGGCAGTTCCTGACCGGCTTGGAAATTGAAGTTGAGAATCTTCATGTAGGGCGAATCGTGCACCAAAAACCTTTTAAAGGAGGACTCGTTGAACTCGCCGGCCTCAATCAAATTAACCTTTTTCATGGTCATCTCCAGGAAATCTTTTCATTAAGGTCTCCCTAAATATAAGAGGTGTCCCTTCCCTCAGCAATTGCTTTAGGTCAAATTCCCCATAAAAATAAATGCCGACCCCGATTGGAAAACCCTGCTGGGTCTCCGTTCTTACGACTCAGGCCGGGAAAATGTGGGGGCTTTTCTGATTCCTGAAGGCGTTCCGGGTGTCCACAATCAGCCGTGCTTGGGAAGCGATCCAGGCGTAGTCAAAGACACTGTGGTCGGTCACCAGCAGTACCAGGTCTGCCTGCCGCAGGGTGTCGGCGGTGAGGGGCACGGACTGCAGGTCCAGGTCCGGATAATGGCGCATCCCGGTGCACCGGAGGATATAGGGATCATGATAGTCCACGCGGCAGCCCCTTCGCCTCAAGATGTCGATAATCTTAACTCCGGGGGACTCTCGGTTATCATCCACATCTTTCTTGTAGGCGATACCCAGGACCAGAATCTGGGAGCCCTTGAGGGGCTTGCCCTGCTGATTCAGCACTTCAGCCACCCGCTCCACCACGAAATAAGGCATGCCGGTGTTGATCTCGCCGGCCAACTCAATGAAGCGCGTGGCGAAGTCGTATTGCCGGGCCTTCCATGTCAGGTAAAAGGGATCAATGGGAAGGCAGTGGCCTCCCAGACCCGGGCCCGGGTAGAAGGCCTGGAAGCCGAAGGGCTTGGTCTTGGCGGCCTCAATGATTTCAAAAATATCCAAGCCCATGCGCAGACAGAGCATTTTCAGCTCATTGATCAGGGCAATATTGACCGCCCGGTAGATATTTTCTAAAAGCTTGCTCATTTCCGCCGCCTGGGTGGAAGAAACCGGCACCACCCGATCCACCACCTGGCGGTACAGGGCCATCCCGTGTTCCAGACAGGCCGGGGTGATGCCGCCCACGACTTTCGGAATGGTGCGCACGTTAAAGTGAGGGTTACCCGGGTCTTCCCGCTCCGGGGAAAAGACCAGGAAAAAGTCCTGCCCGACCCGAAAGCTTTCCGAAAGGATAGGCAGCACCAACTCCGCGGTGGTGCCGGGATAGGTGGTGGATTCCAGAGAAACCAGCTGCCCGGGACGCAGGGTTCGGGCGATCAAGCGGCTGGTGTTCTCCACGAACCGCAGATCCGGCTCCCGGGCCGGCGTCAGCGGCGTGGGCACGCAGATGAGGAGGGCGTCCGGCTCCCCCAGGCGCCCTAGGTCGTGGGTGGCGGCAAACCGCGGCCCGTCGGGGCCGGGCTGGACCAATTCGGCCAGCCTGGCCGCCGGGATATGCTTGATGTAGGATTCCCCCCGGTTGAGCATCTCCACCTTGCGAGAGTCCGTGTCAAAGCCCAATACCGAGAAACCCGCTTCGCAAAAGTGCAAGACCAGGGGCAGGCCTACATAGCCCAGGCCGATGATGCCCACCAGGGCTTGCTTTTTGTTGATCTTGTCCATCAATTCCATATTGGCATCCAAAAGGGCGGCTCATAAAACCGCCCAATCCGGAAATGCTCTTGACTTGGCCTAACTGATGACCGGCAATTAATGCTTGAAGGCCCGTTGGCCGGTGAAGACCATGGCCACGGGCGGTTCTGCTTCATTGCAGGCCTCAATGACTTCGTAGTCCCTTACCGAGCCGCCGGGATGGCAGACCGCGGTGATGCCCTGGCGGATGCCCACGTCCACCCCGTCCCGGAAAGGAAAGAAGGCATCAGAGATCATCACGGAGCCGATCAGCCCGCCTTTGGCCGCTTGGGTCTCCTGGTCGATCTCCGCCTTGGCCGCCGGGTTCCGCTGGCCCCGGAGGGTCTCCAGCTCCAGGGTTTTATAGGGGATGCCGAAACGTTGGAAACAGAGCCTGTCCGCATATTTGGTATAGGCCTTGAACACTGCGATCTCCGCCACCCCCACCCGGTCCTGTTCCCCGGTGCCGATGCCTACCGTGACCCCGTCCTTGACAAAGAGAACGGAATTGGAAGTCACCCCCTGCTCCACCCACCAACCGAAGAGGAGGTCTTCGTATTCCCGCTCCGTGGGCTCCCGCCGGGGCCGGTATTCCTTGCCCTGATAAACCGCCACCGCCGGCTTGAAGTCCTCCTTTTTGAGAATTGCACAAAGGGGCGACTGCTGCACAATGAGGCCCCCGTCGATGAGGCTCTTGAAGTCCACGAAGCGGCGGTGCAACAGGTGTTGCAGGTGGTGAAAGCCGTCCACCCGGATGATGCGCAGGTCTTTGGATTTTTTCAGAATCTCCACCGTGCCCTCTTCGTATTCCGGGGCAGCCACCACTTCCAGGTAGTTGGCACTTACCAGTTCGGCGGTGGCCTTGTCCAGGGGCCGGTTGAAGACGGCGCAACCCCCGAAGGCGGCAATGCGATCCGCCATATTGGCCTTGTCATAGGCCTCCGCCAGGCTTGCGGCCCAGGCGGCGCCGCAGGGGTTGTTGTGTTTGAGAATCACCGCGGCGGGCTTTTTCTGTAGAAATTTGATGATATTAAGGCCGTTATCCAGGTCTGTCAGGTTGATTTTGCCCGGATGCTTGCCGGCCTGGAGCATGGCACGCTCGTCCAGGGCGCTCACCAGGCCAAAACCCGGTTCAAGGAAGCGGCAGTCCCCCAGCACCAAATTGCCGTTCACCAGTTCGTATAAGGCGGCCTCCTGGTCGGGGTTTTCTCCGTAACGCAGCCCGCTTTCAATAAGCTCGCCGGTCTTAGGGTCGGGAATCTTCCAGGTGCGCTTGCGGTAGACCAACTTCTGAGTGCCAAAGGTAATGGTCAGCTCCGGGGGAAAATGATCCGTCAGAATCGTGCGATACATGGCCTTGAGGTCGCTCATCAGGTCTTTCTCCTTGGCGGTGTTGGTTAAGGCTTATTGTGCCATCATTGCCCCGGTCTGACAAGTCCGGAGGCCCGGCGGGCCGCGTTGACTTTAAGGGGCATAACTGCTATAAAACAAATAAGGAAGGGAGCCTTTCCTCACCATAATTAACCCACAGGCTGACTTTTTCGCCTGTTCCACAGTCTAATAAATGGCATGGAAATCAGACTGATGGATTTTTGGCTGGGCTTTGTGTCCGGAGCCGGGTTGGGCATCGTTGGTGCCCTTGCTGCCGGACGCCTCAGGCACTGGCTGGGACGCTCCGAAGCCGGGCGTCTGGCCCTGGAAAACCGGGAGCTCAAACGCCGCCTGGCCGCCAAAGACCGCCACATTGCCCGAATGCTCACAGAGACTGAACGCCTGGCAGAAAAATTGGGAAAAACCGCCCTGCCCCATAAAGAAGAGGCGAGGCTACCGGAATCAAAGGCCCAGCTTGCTTTGACCGGGGAGGAATCAAAATGAACTGCAGGGATATCTCCATTAACGGTGCCCTCGTAGGGGCCGTGGCCGGCCTGGCGGCCGAGCTCACCCTTCAGGAGATCACCGGCCACCACATCACCCATGGCCTGTTGGAGCTGCTGGGCGCGGCGGTCGGCCTTTGGCGCCTGGACCGCCGCCTTTACGAAGCTTTGCAGGATTCCCTGGCCCGGGCCCGGGAGCGGGAGGATGCGGACTACCGCGAAGTCAAACGCAAAATTGAGGAATTGACCGACGATCTGCCGGAACTGAAAGAAATTCTCAGCAACCTGCTGGAAGCCGGCATCCAGGCCCAGAAGGCCTGATTCCAAAGGCTCAGGAAAAACCAGAGATGGAATAAATCCTCTTTTGCGCCAACCGTGTTCGGTTTTGGAATTCTAGTGGGTTTGGGCCGACGTTTGTTGGCCGGGCCGGTGGCCCGCGCCGGACTGCTTCCCGCCGGCTACTACCGCCATCTGGCCCTGGCGGCCATGGAAGCGGAGGATTTTTCCCGGACCCTGGAATACCTGCAATGGGCTGAGGATCCGCTGTTGGTGCAGATCTTGGTCTTCCGCCTGAGACTCCTTAAATCCCGGCATCAACGGAAGCGCCAAAACCTGCAATTGCTGCTGACCCAACCATCCCTCAGAACATCCCAGGAAAAACTCCGGGCCCTGGCGGATCAGGAAGACCGGGCCCTGGAATTGCTGGGCAATTATGAAGCCAGGGCCCTTAATATCATGAATGCCAAGGCCGGCAAGGCCTTGGGATAGCGCTAAAAATTGAACAGGCGATACACCCGCTCCTTATTCCTCGCAGAAATTGCAGGAGCGTTTCCAAAAGTGGCCGATCTTTGACTCTGCCGGAATCCGGTTAAAGGCTATGGATAAACACTTTGACCTTATGGGTTTGGCCTTGGCGCAGGCCCAGGCAGCCGCAGCCGCCGGCGAAGTGCCGGTGGGCGCGGTGGTGGTGGCAGAAAACGGAGAAGTCCTGGCTCAGGCCCATAATGCTCCCTTAGCGTTGCACGACCCCACGGCTCATGCCGAGATCCTGGCCTTGCGGCAGGCCGCCGCCCGGGGGGGAAATTACCGGTTGCCGGGCGCCAGCCTCTATGTTACCATCGAACCGTGCCTGATGTGCGTGGGGGCCATGGTCCACGCCCGCCTCAAGAGACTGGTGTTCGGGGCCGTCGACCCCAAGGCCGGGGCCTGTGTATCCCTTTACCGGATTCCTGAAGATCCGCGACTGAACCATCAGCTCGAAGTCATCGGCGGCATCAGGGAAGGCGAATGCCGGGAACTGCTCCAGCGCTTTTTTCAGACCCGGCGCGAAGGAAAACGGGCACCTCTCTTGTCATCAAGGTGAATGGGACAGGGCTTACGGTCCTTAGGCGTGGGGCCCGGCGCCCACTACTTGGAGGGGTACCGAAGTGGCCGTAACGGGGCCGACTCGAAATCGGCTTGGGGGCTAACAACCCTCACGTGGGTTCGAATCCCACCCCCTCCGCCAAACTTTTTGGGAACTGAGAGGGTGGCTTGCGCCCTGCGTCAGCCACCGGTCGAATCTTAGAAACGCCGGCATTTCCTGAAGATTGCAACTCCCGCCCTGGCATCTTGTTGTTCACCGGTATACCAAACTTGACACTTTATCGGCAGCAATATCCTGGAGTTTAAGCACTCCGTCGCACAAGGAGAACTTGTTGCGCCGCCAGCAGATTCGTGATACAAAGTTTTGCGATGTACAGTACTGTCAGGACCAAGGAACACTGTCCCGGGTGCGGCAGGGAAGCAGTTATCCCAAGCAGGCCACCATTGCCAAAAGGATAAGCCCAAGCTTTAAGAGAAACCGAAAGCAGTAAAATGGTTTTATTGCGGAGAGATGCCCGAGCGGCTGAAGGGGCACGACTGGAAATCGTGTGTGCGTCTAAAAAACGCACCGAGGGTTCGAATCCCTCTCTCTCCGCCAATGGAAGGCCATTTTTGTTATTTTTTGGTTTTCTCTCACATTTACCCGAGATTATCGGCTGCCCAAAGCCTCCATAAACCGCTGTTAACCCATGTATCAAGTCTTAGCCCGGAAGTGGCGTCCCCAGACCTTTGAGGAGGTGGTGGGCCAGGAACCCATCACCGTGACCCTGCAGAACGCCCTGGCCCAGGGCCGGGTGGCTCACGCCTTTCTGTTCAGCGGCTCCCGGGGAGTGGGCAAGACCTCGGTGGCCCGCATCATGGCCAAGGCGCTCAACTGTCAACACGGCCCCACTCCCCACCCTTGCAATGAGTGCCAGCCCTGCCGGGAGATCACCGCGGGCTCCAGCCTGGATGTCCTGGAAATTGACGGGGCCAGCAACCGGGGCATCGACGAGGTGCGGGATCTGCGGGAAAAGATCAAGTACGCGCCGGTGCAAGGGCACTACAAGGTCTATATCATTGACGAAGTCCACATGCTCACCAAGGAGGCCTTCAATGCCCTCCTCAAAACCCTGGAGGAACCCCCGGGGCATGCGGTCTTTATTCTGGCCACCACCGAACCCCATAAGGTGCCGGCCACGATTTTGTCCCGTTGCCAGCGCTATGACTTCCGGCGTATCCCCACTACCCGGATTCAGGAGCATCTGGAAAGGCTGGTCAAACAGGAAGGTTGGAAAATCGATCCCGAAGGTCTGGCCTTGGTGGCCCGCGAAGCGGAAGGCAGTATGCGGGACGCCCAGGGATTTTTGGACCAAGTGGTGACGTTCGGCGGCAACGCCGTCTCTGTGCAGGAAATCGCCCGTATTCTGGGAGTTACGGACCGGGGGGCCCTCCTCACTGCCGCCAGGGCCGTAGTGGAGCGCCAAGGACCTGCGCTCCTGACCCTGATTGACGATCTTTACAATCAAGGGCATGACTTGAAGCGCTTTTACTTGGACCTTCTGACCTATTTCCGCCACCTCCTGCTGGCCGGGCTGCATCCTGAGGCCCGGCATCTGGCCCCGGTGGCCGACTCGGAGTGGGAGGAGCTTACCCGTCTGGCCCGCCAGGTTCCGGCCCTTCATTTGCATAATCTTCTAAGTGTTCTCCTGCAGGGAGAGGAGGAACTGAGGCGGGCCGCGCAGCCACGATTGGCCCTGGAAGTGTTGCTCCTCAGGCTGGTGCACCTGGAACCTCTAATGCCGGTCAAGGAGTGGCTTAAACGCCTGGAAAATCTGGAGCAGCGTCTGGGGAAGGACGTCCACCGGACGGAAAGCCAACTGCCTGCGACGGATCCGGCAGCCGGGGACCGAGAAAACGGAGCGGGTCCGTCGAGGCTGGAAGGGATCGGGGCTGAGGACCTGGCCGACACCTGGCGCGCCTTCCTGGCATACCTCCAAAAGGAGGAAGGCGGCCCGCTGGCAGCCAAACTGGCCCACAGCGAATTGGCAAAAATCTCCGACCATTGCCTTTACATTAAGGGCGGACGCGCCTGGACCTTGAGGGCGGTCGGGCAGGAGGCGAGGCTCGAGAAACTGGTTCAGGCCTTTTTCGGCCCTCAGTATACCTTTAGCCTGGAGCTCCCCGAAAACAAAGCCGGTAAGCGGTCTGAGACCGGGGCCCCCAAACCACTGAGCAAAGCGGACCTCAAACAACAGGCCCTGGAGATCTTCGGCGGCCGCTGGCTGGATGCCGGCCGCGAGGAGGAAAAATAGTGAAAAACCTAAGCGGCCTGATGAAGCAGGCCCAAAAGCTGCAAAGCAAAATCGCGGAAATGCAGGAAGAGCTGGGACGCCGCACCGTCACCGCCCAAGCAGGCGGGGGTATGGTGGTGGCCACGGTGAACGGCCGCCAGGAGTTGGTCTCCCTGCGCATCGATCCGGAGGTGGCAAACCCCGAGGATATTGAGATGCTGCAGGATTTGATCACGGCGGCCGTCAACGAGGCGCTGAACCGCAGCCGGGAGATGGTGGCCCAGGAAATGAGCAAACTCACCGGCGGCCTGCAGTTGCCGGGATTGGTTTGAATTGTGAAGGGGGCGCTCCTTCCCGAAAGCTGACACATGGCCAAGGGGGCTTTTCCAGAGGTTTTGCGGCGGGTGATTCGGGCCATCAGCAAGTGGCCCGGGGTAGGGGAGAAAAGCGCGACCCGCATGGCCCTTTATTTGCTGCGGGCGCCGGAGGGCGAAGTGCTGGAATTGGCCCGGGCCATAATGGAACTTAAAGAACAGATCAAGCTCTGCCGCCGCTGTTTTGCGTTTGCGGATCAAGACCTCTGCCCCATCTGCGCCGACCCGGCCCGCAACCGGAGCCAGCTGTTGGTGGTGGCCGACCCGGGGGACCTGCTGGCCCTTGAAAAGACCGGCTGGTATTCGGGCTACTATCATGTCCTGGGCGGCCTGATCTCGCCTCTGGAAGGGATCCGACCCGAGGACTTGCGCATTGCGGAATTGCAGGAGAGAATCAAGCGCGAGGGAGTTCAGGAAGTGATCCTGGCCCTGAATCCCACCATGGAGGGCGAAGCCACCACCACCTATTTACGCGAGCAGCTCAAGCCCTTGGGGGTGAAAGTCACCCGTATCGCCTACGGCCTGCCCATGGGCGGGGACATCAAATACGCCGATTCTCAGACTTTGAAGGAATCCCTGAGTCATCGGGTGGAGGCATGATCTGAGTTTGGATTGCCCGCAGAAGGCCAGGAGTTTTTTCCATAAATTAACCCATCGCAAGAACTAAACTGCCTTCAGATGTTTGACCGCCGCCTCATCCAAAACTTCGACTGGCTGCTCCTGGCTCTGATTCTGCTTATTGTGAGCATCGGCCTAGTCAATCTTTACAGCGCCGGCTACAATCGCACCCCGGAAAGCGCCACCCCGGTTTACCTCAAGCAGATATACTGGCTGGCCCTAGGTCTTGCCGTAATGTTTTTCACCCTTCTTTACGATTACCGCCATTATGAAAAGTTGGCCTATCCCTTTTATTTCCTTACCATTGTCCTGCTGCTGGGGGTGATGCTGGGCGGCAAGCTGGTCTCCGGCTCCCGACGCTGGCTGGCTTTGGGGCCGATTACTCTCCAGCCCTCGGAATTGACGAAACTGGCCATAATTTTAGTCCTAGCCCGCTACTTCCATCAACGGCCGCAGTCCACCCCCTTAACTCTGAAGGACCTGTTGGTGCCCTTAGCTATGGTCCTGTTGCCGGTGCTCCTCATCATCAAGCAGCCGGACCTGGGGTCCGGACTTTTGGTCTTACTGGTGGCGGGGGCGGTCATTCTCTTTGCGGGGGTGCACTGGCGCACCCTGATGTTCGGAACGTTGGCGGTGGTGTTGGCTGCTCCGGCAACCTGGCCATTTCTCAAGGACTATCAGAAACAACGCCTGCTCACCTTCCTTGACCCGGAAAAGGACCCCTTAGGGGCGGGCTACCACATTATCCAGTCCAAGATTGCGGTGGGTTCCGGCCAGTTCTGGGGCAAAGGCTTCCTCCAAGGCACCCAGAGCCAGCTTTACTTTTTGCCGGAACAGCATACGGATTTTGTGTTTTCAGTGTTTGCAGAAGAGTGGGGCTTCCTTGGTTCTGTTTTTCTGCTGCTGCTGTACACCGGCCTCATCCTTTGGGGCCTGCAGATTGCCCGAACCTGCAAGGATCGCTTCGGCCAGTATCTGGCCGTAGGGGTTACCGCCCTCATTTTCTGGCAGGTCTTCATCAACCTGTGCATGGTCACCGGCCTTATGCCGGTGGTGGGCATTCCTCTGCCCCTGTTGAGCTATGGGGGGTCGGCATTGCTCACCACTTTGCTGGCCTTGGGCATTCTCCTGAACATCCGGATGCGGCGCTTTATCTGCGGGAGATAAAATTTTTTTAAAAAAAATTTTGACAGGTCAGGGAAAATAGGTTAAAAGGGCATTCGTGAAAAGATACACATGAGTTGACTCGCCAGAGGTCAACTCAAAAAAGTTTAAACCCTTAGATTTGCAAAATAACTTATAAGGTGGCACCTCAGGATGATTGAGCTTGATTGGACTCTGTTTGTTCAAATTTTCAATTTCCTCCTGTTGGTTTTCCTCCTTAACATGGTGCTTTTTAGGCCCCTGCGCCAGGGCTTGAAGACCCGGCAGGGTCAGATCGCCGCTTTCGAGGGCGAGATCGCCCAGCTTTCCCAAGGCGAGCGGGAGTTGCTGAACCAGGTTCAGGAGAACCTCAACGAAGCCAGGCGCCAGGGGTTGAACCAGCGGGAGGCGCTGCGGCAGGAAGGGGTCCAGGCGGAAGCTTCCCTGCTGGAGAAGGTGAAGCAAGAAGTGGACGCCGAATGGGCCAAGGTGGAGAAAAAAATCAAAGAGGACATGGCCAAAGCCCGGGAGGTTTTGCAGGCCCAGGTCCAGGACTTTGCGCAAGCACTGGCCGCCAAGATCATGGGGAGGGAACTCTCATGAAGGTGGGAAGATTAAGCAAACCGCAACCGGTGGTGGCCTTCCTGGCTGGAGTGGCGTGGCTCCTGCTGGCCGGGGTCGCCTTGGGGGCCGAGGCGGCCGGTGAACATGGAGGGGTGACTCCCGAGAAGATCACCGACCTCCTTTGGCGCACCATAAACTTTGCGGTGTTCGCCGGCATCCTGGGATATCTCCTTTTCAAGAAATTTCCCGTCAAAGACTTTTTTGCCAAGCGTTCCCAGGAAATCGCGCAGACGTTGAGCGAGTTGGAGGCCCGGAAAGCTGCCGCCGCCCTAGCCCTGAAAGAGGCGGAGGAGCGGTTGGCCCAGGTGGCTGCAGAGCGGGAGCAGATTATCCAGCAATTCAGGGAAGAGGGCGAGTTGGAGAAGGCCAAGATCATTGAAAAGGCGGAGATGGTGGCCGCCCGCATAAAAGAAATGGCCGCCTTCAGCATTGCCCAAGAAACCAAGAAAGCCGCCCAGCAATTGAAACAGGAAGTGGCCCTGCAAGCTGCCCAGCTGGCGGAAGAGCTCATCAAAAAACATATTACGCCCGCCGACCAGCAGCGGCTGGTGGACGAATACCTTGAAAAGGTGGTGGAGAAGCATTGATTGATCTGACCGTTTCCCGACGCTATGCCAAGGCCCTCTTGATGCTGGGCCAGGAAGATGGTAAATACAAGGAATATGGGGAGGAGCTTTCGGGGTTCGCCCAATTACTGGAGCGGGAACCGGAACTGAAACATGCTTTAGTTAACCCCATTCACAGTATGGAGGAGCGGAAAAAGCTGCTACTCCGGATAATTGAGCTTTTCAACCTGTCCCCCTTGATGGGCAACTTCCTCAAGCTGCTGTTTGACAAACATCGGATCCCGGCCCTGAGCGGGATCGCCCAGGTGTATCAGCAGTATGTGGATGAGATTGAAAATGTCAAACGGGCCCGGGTCAAGGCGGCCGTGGCCCTGGATGAAGCCACGCAGGAGCATCTGCGGCAAGGCCTCGAGAAAATGACCAAGTCCAAAGTGGTCATGGAGTTTGAAGAGGATCCCACCATCCTCGGCGGCATTGTCGCCCGGGTGGGAGACTTGGTGCTGGACGGCAGTGTACGGACCCAGCTCTCTTCCTTGAAGGAATCATTAATAAAAGGCGAGGTTTTATAAATGGAAATCAGAGCCGAGGAAATCAGCCAAATCATTCGTACCCAAATCAAGGACTACGAGAAGAAGGTTGAAGTGGCGGAAACCGGCACAGTCCTGTCCGTCGGCGATGGTATCGCCCGCGTTTATGGAGTGGAAAAGTGCATGGCCATGGAGCTCCTGGAATTCCCTGGCGGCATATACGGCATCGCCCTCAACCTGGAAGAGGACAACGTGGGTTGCGCCATCCTCGGCGAGGATACCCACATTAAAGAAGGAGACATCGTCAAGCGAACCGGCCGTATCGCCGAAGTGCCGGTAGGGGATGCGGTTATCGGTCGGGTCATTGACCCGGTGGGCAACCCCCTGGATGGCAAAGGCCCCATTGAAGCCAAGGAGTTCCGCCGCATTGAGCTTAAGGCCCCGGGGGTCATCGACCGCCAACCTGTGAATGAACCCATGTACACAGGGTACAAGGCCATTGACTCCATGACCCCCATCGGTCGGGGCCAGCGCGAGCTGATCATCGGTGACCGCCAGATCGGTAAAACCGCCCTGTGCGTGGACGCCATCATCAACCAGAAAGACTCTGACATCTTTTGCATCTATGTCGCCATCGGCCAGAAAAAGTCCACAGTGGCCCAGGTGGTGGACGCCCTGGAACGCCACGGCGCCATGAAGTACACCACCGTCGTCAACGCCTCGGCCTCGGAGCCGGCCCCCCTGCAATATATTGCCGCCTACGCCGGTTGCGCCATGGGCGAGTATTTCCGGGACACCGGCCGGCACGCCCTGATCATTTACGATGACCTGACCAAGCAGGCCCAGGCTTACCGGCAGATCTCCTTGTTGCTGCGCCGTCCTCCGGGACGGGAAGCCTATCCGGGCGACATTTTCTATAACCATTCCCGCCTGCTGGAGCGGGCTGCCAAGCTGAACGACCAGCTGGGCGGCGGTTCCCTCACCGCCCTGCCGATCATTGAGACCCAGCAGGGCGACGTTTCCGCCTATATTCCCACCAACGTGATTTCCATCACCGACGGCCAGGTATATCTGGAACCGGGTCTCTTTTTCTCCGGCGTCCGTCCGGCCATCAACGTCGGCTTGTCCGTGTCCCGGGTCGGAGGCGCCGCCCAGGTGAAGGCCATGAAACAGGTGGCCGGCATGCTGCGCCTGGAACTGGCCCAGTACCGGGAACTGGCGGCTTTTGCCCAATTCGGCTCCGAACTGGACAAGGCCACCCAGCAACAGCTCAACCGGGGCATGCGTCTGGTGGAAATCCTGAAGCAGCCGCAATATCAGCCCCTGCCCATGGTGAAGCAGGTGTCCATTATTTACGCAGGCACCCGGGGCTTTCTGGATAAGTATCCGGTGGAGGTGCTGGGCGAATACGAAAGACAGTTCTATAATTTCATGGAGACCAGGCATCCGGAGATCTGGCAGGAACTGGAAGCCAAAAAAGAGTTTACTGCGGATCTGGACAACCGGATGCGGGCTGCCCTGGAGGAATTTGACAAGGTGTTCCAGCCCAGCGGCACCGGGCTTTAAACCAGCTTAGGGGACCGGCATGGCAACGCTACGAGATCTCAGACGCAAGATTGCTGCCGTGCAAAAGACGCAGCAAATCACCAAAGCCATGAACATGGTGGCCGCCGCCAAGTTGCGGGGGGCGCAAGCCCGGATGGAGAATTTCCGCCCCTATGCCCATTCCTTCGCCGTTATGCTGGGAAACCTCTCCCGGGGGGTCGAACCGGAAATTCACCCCTTCTTCCAACGGGCCCCGGTGGTGGAGAAAATCGGGCTGGTCCTGATGACCGCCGACCGTGGACTGTGCGGCAGCTTCAATGTCAACCTGATCAATACTGCGACTAAATTCATCCAGGAGAAGAAAAACGCCGGCATCGGCATATCCCTGACCTGTGTGGGTCGGAAAGGCCGGGATTTCTTCCGGCGCCGGAAATTTGACATCACCAAAGAATACGTGGACGTCTGGAACAAGTTCGACTATTCCAATGCCCAGATCGTAGGGCGGGGAATCATGAGCGAGTTCCTTTCCGGGCAGGTGCAGGAGGTTTATCTGATTCATTCGCAGTTCATCAATGTGGTTATCCAGAGGCCGAAGCTGGTGAAACTCCTGCCCATTTCCCCGGAAGAAACGGCGGGCGAGGCCGGGGCCGCGGTGGCTGAATATCTGTTTGAACCCCCGGTGCAGCAATTTCTGGAGCATCTCCTTCCCAAGTACATCAACACCTTGATCTACCATGGCTTTTTGGAGAACTCCGCCAGCGAACATGCGGCCCGCATGACCGCGATGGACAACGCTTCCAATAACTGCAAGGAAATGATCACCCAGCTTACGTTGGTGATGAATAAGGCCCGACAGGCGGCCATTACCAAAGAATTGATGGATATTGTGGGTGGCGCCGAAGCTTTGAAAGGCTAAGGCGACCCTCGGAGGAGGATTAGACGTGGCACAAAACATTGGCAAAATCGTCCGCGTAATCGGCCCGGTCGTGGACGTGGAATTTCCGGAGGGCAACCTGCCGGAAATCCGCAACGGGCTTTTGATCACCAATCCGGCTATTGACGATACCGAAGACAATCTGGTGGTGGAAGTGGCCCAGCATCTGGGCAACAACACGGTGCGCACCATCGCCATGGACACCACCGACGGTCTGGTGCGGGGCATGCCGGTGAAGGACACCGGGGCCCCCATCAAAGTGCCGGTGGGCCATGAGGCCTTGGGCCGGGTGCTCAACGTGGTGGGCCGCCCGGTGGATGGCCTGGGTCCGGTACACGCCAAGACTTATTACCCTATTCACCGTCCGGCGCCGGCCTTTGTGGAGCAGGACACCACCGTCAAGGTGCTGGAGACCGGTGTAAAGGTTATCGACCTGCTGGTACCCTTCCCCCGGGGCGGCAAAATGGGCATGTTCGGCGGCGCCGGGGTGGGCAAGACCGTCGTCATGATGGAGATGATTCACAACATCGCCATGCATCATGGCGGTATCTCGGTGTTCGCCGGCGTGGGCGAGCGCACCCGGGAAGGCAATGACCTTTACCTGGAGATGAAGCACTCCGGCGTGCTCCCCAAGGCGGCCCTGATTTACGGGCAGATGACGGAACCGCCGGGAGCCCGGGCCCGGGTGGGCCTTACGGCGCTCACCGCCGCCGAATACTTCCGGGATGAGGAAGGCCAGGATGTGCTCCTCTTTATTGACAACATCTTCCGGTTCACCCAGGCGGGTTCCGAAGTATCAGCCCTGCTAGGCCGGATGCCTTCCGCCGTGGGCTATCAGCCCACCTTGGCCACCGACCTGGGAGAATTGCAGGAGCGGATCACATCCACCAAAAAGGGCTCGATTACCTCGGTCCAGTGCATTTACGTGCCTGCCGATGACTTGACGGACCCGGCCCCGGCCACCACCTTCGCACATCTGGACGGCACAGTGGTGCTTTCCCGGGCCCTTACCGAGCTGGGCATCTACCCGGCAGTGGACCCGCTGGACTCTACCTCCCGGATCCTGGACCCGGCGGTCCTGGGCGAAGAGCACTATTATGTGGCCCGGACCGTGCAGCAGATTCTGCAGAAGTACAAGGACCTCCAGGACATTATTGCCATCCTGGGTATTGACGAGCTGTCCGACGAAGACAAGCTCACCGTGGCCCGGGCCCGGAAGATTCAGCGCTTCCTGTCCCAGCCCTTCTTTGTCGCCTCCACCTTTACCGGCAAGGAAGGCAAGTTCGTGCCGGTGAAGGAAACCGTCCGGGGCTTTAAGGAAATCATCGAAGGCAAACATGACGACCTGCCGGAACAGGCCTTTTATATGGTGGGCGGCATCGAGGAAGCAGTGGCCAAAGCCGCGGAACTGGCAGCCGCTTAATCCACGGCGCTGGGAGAATGAACCATGGCAGAGAAACAGCTCCTATTGGAGGTGGTGACCCCTGACCGCCAGGTGGTATCCACCGCCGTCGATATTGTGGTTTGCCCCGGTGTCGAAGGCCAGTTCGGCGTGCTGGTCGGTCACGTCCCCTTTTTGAGCGCCCTGGATATTGGGGAAATGTACTACAGGGCGGGCGGTAAGACCGAGTACCTGGCGGTAAGCGGCGGTTTTGCCGAAGTAACCGGCTCAAAAGTCACAATCGTGGCCGAAGCGGCTGAGTTCGGCCGGGAGATCGATGTGGAGCGGGCCCGCCGCGCCAAGGAACGGGCCGAAAGGCGCCTGGCCGCGGCCAAAACCGAGCAAATCGACTGGGCCCGGGCTGAGGCCGCCTTGCGCCGCGCCATGGTGCGTATGAAGGTGGCAGCCCGCTAAATTTCCGACCCCTTCTGACTTTCAGGCAAGCCTGGGTTTCCGGGCTTGCCTTTTTTTTGGCAAAATGAGAAATTGCAACCGACAGACCAGGACTGCCCCCGGCTTTGGGGACGGAAAGCGGGACGGTAGCCTTTGAACAGCGCTGCGGGGCCCGGAGCTTCCGGCCTTATCCGGGGGCACCCGGGGGGCGCCTGTCGCTAAACGGGTCCAGAAATTGGCACAATTTCTGCAAATTATAGGAAGAGAGCAGGAATAACGATGAGCAACAATCTCCGGGAGATCACGGCCATCATCCTGGCGGCTGGCCAGGGAACCCGCATGAAATCCAGCCGGCCTAAAGTTCTGCACGAAATCCTGGGCCGGCCCCTGATCACTTATCTGCTGGACACCCTTCTCGAATTGGGAATCCATGACATTGTGGCCGTAGTGGGTTATCAAGCTGAGAAAGTAAAGGAGGCCCTGAGAGACTATCCGCTGCGGTTTGTGATCCAGGAGCCCCAGCTGGGCACGGGCCACGCCGTGCAGGTGGGCCTGCGCGCCGTTTTCCCTGCTGTCAAAGACATTCTGGTACTGTGCGGCGACGTTCCCCTTATCTCCCGAGAAGGAATCCAGGAATTGTACCGCGAACATCGTCAGGCGCACGCGGCGGTGACCATTCAGACCACGGTTTTGCCCGATGGCCTCCATTATGGCCGGGTGGTGCGCCAGGCCGACGGTGCGGTGACCGCCGTGGTGCAATCCCGGGACGCCTCCCCGGAGGTTTTGTCAATCCGGGAGATCAATACGGGCACTTATTTCTTTGAGGCCGATTTTTTACGCACCGCTTTGCCCTTGCTCAAACCCAACAATGTCCAGAAAGAACTTTATCTCACCGACCTCGTCCATCTGGCGGTGGACCAGGGGCGCAAGGTGGCCGCGGTGATCGAACCGGACTGGCAGACCGTTTTGGGCATCAACAGCCGCCAGGAACTGGCCGAAGCCACCCGCTGTCTCAGGCGTCGGATCAATGCCCGGCATATGGCCGCCGGCGTCACTCTTGTTGACCCGGAAAACACCTATATCGGACCCTGGGTCACCATCGGCCGGGACACCATTATCTACCCCAATGTCTACTTGGAGGGCCGAACCGTTATCGGGGAAAACTGCCTGATTGAACCTAACGTCAAGATCGCCGATTCGGTGCTGGCCGACGGGGTGGTAGTGAAAATGTCCAGTTACATCGAGGGAAGCAAGCTCGGCCCCCGGGTCCAGGTGGGCCCCATGGCGCACTTGCGGCCCGGAAGCGACCTAAGGGAAGGTGTCAAAATCGGCAACTTTGTAGAGGTAAAGAAGTCTGTGCTTCATGCGGGCGTCAAGGCCAATCATCTCAGCTACTTGGGGGACGCCGATATCGGCCCCCGGGTCAACGTGGGGGCGGGCACCATCACCTGCAACTATGATGGGGTAAAAAAGCACCGCACGGTTATTGAGGCCGGGGCCTTTATCGGCAGCAACACCGCGCTGGTAGCCCCCGTGACTGTAGGGGCGGGGGCGTATGTGGGCGCCGGCTCCACCATCACCGAAGATGTTCCGCCGGGCAAACTGGCCATCGCCCGGGGCCGCCAGGTGATCAAAGAAAGAAGGCAGACGGCCAAGGAAAGGGAGGCCCCCCGAGGGGCGGACCTTGTAGACCGCCAAAATCTCCCCGAACTGCTAGACAGCCTGGGACTTTCCTGTTCCCATACCGATATTGACAAGTTCCTTATTTTGTTCAGCCGCCATGGCGTAAGGACCGTGGATTTCTTTCGGAAATTGGCCACCCCGGAAAACATCGGCCTGATCAAAAGCATGCTCCGACAGGAAAACGAAGAACCGTGCAACTGCCAAGTGGTGGTCAATCTGATCAGTCTGGCCGAATCCCGGAGGTTTCTCTTGGAATCCTCTTAAGCAAGAGGGATTTCGCCGAATCTTACTTTTAAGGATAAGACGAAACAATGTGTGGAATCATCGGCTACCTCGGTCCCCGGGAGGCAATGCCCATCCTGCTGGATGGTCTCAAGCGCTTGGAATATCGCGGTTATGACTCTGCCGGCCTGGCAGTTATCGGACATAACGGGCTGGCCATCCGGCGTAGTTTGGGGAAGCTGCGGGAGTTGGAAAAACTTGTCTCCGAAGAACCCCTGCCTGGCCAAGTGGGCATCGGCCACACCCGCTGGGCCACCCACGGCCGGCCCTCAGAAGCCAATGCCCATCCCCATCAGGTGGGGGAAATCGCGGTGGTCCACAACGGCATTATTGAGAATTACCTGGATTTGAAGACCGACCTCCTCAAGGACGGCCACCGGTTCGCGTCGGAGACGGACACGGAAATCGTCTCTCACCTCATCGTCCGGTACATGCGCCGCGGAGCGGCCTATCTGGACGCGGTGCGGGCCACGCTGAAGGAAATCAAGGGGTCCTATGCCTTAGTGATAGTGAATGCCCAGGAGCCCCGCATGTTGGTGGCGGCCCGCAAGGAAAGCCCCCTAATTCTCGGTCTGGGCGAGGGGGAGTATTTCCTGGCTTCGGACATCCCTGCCATTCTGCCCTATACCCGGCGGGTCATCTTCCTGGAAGATCACGACCTGGTGGTGGTGCGGGACGGGGGGTTTCTCCTTTTGGACGGAAACGGCCAACGCATCCAGCGGCCGGAGCACACCATCACTTGGAGTCCGGCCATGGCCGAGAAGGCCGGCTACAAGCACTTCATGCAAAAGGAGATCTTTGAGCAACCCCGGGCCCTTATCGATACCTTCAGGAGCCGCATCAACCTGGAGGAAGGCGAAGTGCTGCTGCAAGAGGTGCCGTTTGCAGTTGACGACCTCAAGTCCCTTAGGAAAGTCTTTTTGGTGGCCTGCGGCACCTCTTACCACGCCGCCCTGGTGGGCAAGCACTTTATCGAAGGCCTTTGCCGCCTGCCGGTGGAAGTGGACTTGGGTTCGGAGTTCCGCTACCGGAACCCGCTGGTGGACTCCCACACCTTGCTTATCCCCATCTCCCAATCCGGGGAGACCGCAGACACCCGGGCCGGGCTTACGGCTGGCAAGGCCTTGGGCGCCAAAAGCCTGGCCATTGTGAATGTGGTGGGCTCCAGCATCGCCCGGGAGGCGGACGGGGTTTTTTATACCCATGCCGGGCCGGAAATCGGCGTGGCCTCCACCAAGGCCTTTACCACCCAACTTGTGGCGCTTTATCTGATTGCCCTGTATCTGGCCCAGAAATTGGGCCGCCTTACCCGGGCGGAAATCCGCCACCGCTTGCAGCACCTGGTGAAATTACCCACCTGGGTGCAGGAGGCCCTGGATCAGGATCTGAAAATCCGGGAAATCGGGGCGCAGTACCGGGAGGCCCAAAACTTTCTTTACCTGGGCCGTGGGTTGCACTTCCCCATCGCCTTGGAAGGCGCCTTGAAGTTAAAGGAAATCTCTTATATTCATGCAGAGGGCTATGCCGCCGGCGAGATGAAGCACGGCCCCATCGCCCTTATCGACCGCAATATGCCGGTGGTGGTGCTGGCCACCCGCAGCCCGGTGCTGGAAAAAATCCAAGGCAACCTGGAGGAGGTGGCGGCCCGGGGCGGCCTGCTCATCGTCCTTACGGAAGCGGACAACTATCAGGTGCAGACCCGGGCCGACAGTGTCATCACGGTACCGGCCGTACCTCTGGAACTTTCGCCCATTGTGCTGGTGGTGCCATTACAGCTCCTGGCCTATCACATTGCCGACCTGCGGGGCACCGACGTGGATCAGCCCCGGAACCTGGCCAAAAGCGTCACCGTGGAGTAAAAATAGCGAGGAAGTCCGGGGCAAACTCCAGGCTTACCGGGGAAGCGGCCCGGTTTAAAAACTGGGGGAGGGCGAACCTCCCTTTGTTGTTCATGGCAAAAATTCCCCTTGTCACCGTCGGTCTATCCTCTCATCGGCTGGAGGTCCTTCCCGAAGCCCGCCGGGAGATGGAGAACCATGAGGCCATCATCCTGGAGGAGGCTCCGGAGCCGGACTTCCCTGCCATGTTAGCCGGGAAGCTTGACATTGACGAGTACTTGGCGGACAAAGACCTTTTACACCTGCGCCTACAGCGCCCCTTTCCCCAAAGTGGTGGAGGCGGTGGAGAATTTCGCCCGGGCCGATGCCGCCCGCTTCCGACTCCGGGATGAGTTGCGGGCCCGGGAAATTGCCGCGCTGAGCAATTCGTTTTCCCGCTTATACACCGAAGCCGGATACATTCACCTGTTTTTGGTAAGTCGGTTGCGCCGGTTTCTGGCCGGCAAGGCCCGGCTCCGGCCGGTTTTCCTCCTGGCTTCCGCCTCCCGCCAAATCCTCGGACGCCCCCGCCCCCTGGGTCCGGGGGATACCCTGACCCTGGGCAATATCTTTCAAGTGCCCTTGAGTCGGGAAAAAGCCGAACTCCTGGCGGCCCGCAGTCTGATCTACATCAAGCTCTTGAACAAGGAAGAACTGATCCCTTCCGGGGCCCGGCCTACGCCCCACTTGGAGGACGAAATCCGGGCCTGTCGCCTGGCGGCAACGCTGAGTTATCAGGACTGTGCCGTTCTCTACCCGGAAATCCGACGGCTCCCGCCGTCAGCGGCTGTGAGGACCGTGAGCCGCTACTTGGCGGCAAAAACGGGAAAAGCCTTCGAAGAGCCGCCCGCGCCGGTTTAACCGGACGGGCCATAAAAATTCTTTTTGCGCCCATAGGAATAAAGCCTTTGCGTCAGAGGGCGGACCAAGGCAGGGTGGGGGCGGCACCCTGCCGGCCTTCCCTTGGCGGCTCCTGCCAGGGGGCGCGCCTTTTGCCAGAGAGCTTACTTCTTCTGTGCCAGCAGCACGCTGGTTTGAGGGCTGGTTACAATGTGGGCGGCAGTGGAAAGGCCCGCGGCCGTCATCCACTCCCTTACTTCCCGGTGCCGGTAGGAGCGGCCGCCCGGAGTGACGGCCAGCATGTGCACGGAAAACAGGGCCGCTTCCACCGGGGTGTAGCCGTCATCGTTCAGGAAGAAGTCCTGGATGGCCAGCCGGCCGCCGACCGTCAACGCCTCCACACATTTGCGGATGATCAGCTGACACTGGGCTTCGTCGTGGCTGTGCAGGATCTGGGAAGCCCAGATGAAGTCATAACCCGAGCCGATGCTATCCTTCAGGAAATTGCCGGCCCGCGTCCCAATCCGGGCCATAAAGCCATGCCGGGCGATGTTCTCCTGGGCGATCTCGCAAGGGCCCGGAAAATCAAAAACAGTGACCTTAAGATGAGGGTTGGCCTGAGCAAAGGCGATGGCATAGGTGCCCGGGCCGCCCCCCAAGTCCAGCAGATGCCGCACTTGGGAAAGATCAAGCTTTGCCGCCGCCTTGGGTGCCAAATCCTGGGCAATGGCGTGCATCCCCCAGATGAACTCCCGCATCCAGTCTTTTTCCGACCAGGGGTGGCGCTCCAGCCATTGTTCAGATTTATAGTCCGGGGCCTTACCCCGCACCACCGTCTGGCCCAATTCCGACCAACCCCACCAGGTATGGTGCAAATGGCGGATAATGGCCCCCCGGTAGTCCTCTTTGCCGTGTACCAGGAAGCGGGAGGCGGCCGGGCCGTTTCGGAAGCGCTCCCCTTCTTTGATCAACACGCCGATGGCAGTCAGGCCATTGAGCAGGATGTCCATGGCCCGGGGGTCAGCCTTGACTCTGGCCGCCACCTCAGGCGCGCTGTTCAGTTCTTCCAGATGATCGAACACTCCCAGGTCGGTGGCCACCATGAGAATCTTGGCGGGCCGAAAGCTCTTGGCCAGATCCAGCAACTCCATAAAGGCAGGTTCAGGGGTGGCGGTCATGGGTTTGCCTCCGGGATGACATGGCGTTGCAAGTTACAATCCGGGCTCAGCAAATCGGCATTTTCTAAGAAGTCCTGGGAGGCAGGGGAATTTCTGCGGGTTTCCCTTCCAGGCGCCGCACCCAGCGGTAGAAAGTCTCCCGGTATACATACAGCAAGCCTCCCACAATGACACAGACGGCCGAAAGGATTAAAAAATCAAGATAATTGCCCTTGTAAAGTTGGGCCCCCTGAAGGGAAAGCATAAGAGTCCCGGGCATGCGGCCGATGGTCACCAGAATCACGAACAGCCGAAAGGACATGGGACTCAGACCCAGGATGAAACAGAGATAATCTTTGGGAAAGCCCGGGAGAAGAAAGAGAAGAAAGGCCACCAGAGCCCCCTGGTGCTCCATGAGAAAATCGAAGCGCGCCAGGGTGGCTGGCGATACCACCTTGACCACGAACTTCTTTTCCAGGAGGCGACCCAGAAGAAAGGCGAAGATGGAGCCCAAGGTCAGGCCGATGGTGGAGAAGAGGAAACCCAACGGCGCGCCGAAGAGAAAGCCGCCGAGAAAGCCGGTGGCCTCGCCGGGGATTGGCGCCAACACCACCTGCAGGGCCTGGATGGCGATGAACACCAGGGGCCCCAAAGGCCCGGCTTGTTTTACCAGCTGTCGGAGCTTCTCCTTTTCTTCAACATAATGATACAGCCAGCGCCAGCCTGCCGCCAAGTGAGCGGTGTTGAAGTAGAGGAGCACCGCCGCGCCGGCCACAATCAAGAACCCCGCGGCCAGCAGCCGCCAGCGCCGGTTATTTCGGGCCTGCAGGTTCTCAGCTTTCACCTTCTTAGCCTTGAATACTGGATTTTATGTTTCTTTAACCCGATGACGCGCTGGCCGGCAAGGGAAAAGGCGCGGCAGACCGGCTCCCTTGGCAGCTGCCCCGACGGGCGAATTCCTCTTTGATCAATTTGAGGACCCGGGCTTTATTCCGGCACCAGGCAGGGGCCACCAGTTCCCCGGGGTGAGGGTCGCCGGTCAGCCGGTGGATGACCAGGCGGGGAGGCAGGAGTTCGATAAAATCCACCAGCGCCTGCACATAAGCACCTTCGTCCAGCGGTCGGTAGGCCCCGGCAAGATAAAGGCGTTCCAGGCCCGAACCCCGGATGACATAACAAAGGTGAATTTTGACCCCCTGTAGGGGCAGGCCCGCAAGATAACGGGCCGTGGCCGCCATCTGGGCCGGTTCTTCCCCGGGGAGGCCCAGAATGACGTGGGCCACCGTCTCCAGACCACGGGAAGCTGCCCGGTGCACCGCCTCTGTAAAGCACGCCACGCTATGGCCCCGGTTTATCAGCTTCAAGGTTTCGTCATGGGCCGACTGCAGCCCCAATTCCAGCCATACCAGTTTCTGGCGTGCGTATGCCGCCAGCAGATCCAGAACCTCGTCGGAGAGGCAATCGGGTCGGGTCCCAATACTCAAGCCCACCACGCCGGGAAACGCCAAGGCTTCTTCATATAATGCCCGGAGGTGATCCGGCGGCGCATAAGTATTGGAAAAACTCTGAAAATAAGCGATAAACTTGCGCGCCCCATAGCGTTTGCCCAAACGGGCCGCGCCCTCCTCCAACTGACGGGTAAGGCTCATCCCTTTGGCCCAGGCCCCGGTGCCGGAACCCCGCCTGTTGCAATAAAGGCAACCGCCCACTCCCACCCGGCCATCCCGGTTAGGGCAGGTGAGCCCGGCGTCCAGAGTGATCTTCTGCACCCGTTCGCCGAAGCGCCGGCGCAGATAAGCGCCTAGGTCCGTGTACGGGGAAGAGGTCATTATGCCAGATCTCCCCAGGAAAACTGGACAAGGGTGACCGCCGCCAGGGCCGCAGTTTCCACCCGAAGGCGCCGGGGGCCGAGACTGGCGGTCAGATACCCGACCTGCCGGGCCTGCTCCACTTCTTCCGCGGAAAAGCCTCCCTCCGGGCCGATGAGGACCCGCACGCTGGCAGGCCGCAGGTCCGCCGCCTGCCGGGCAAACCCCCCGCCCCGGGCCTCCTCCCAAAAAATGATTTTGGCCTCTTCAGAACCGGACAGAACCTGAGGAAAATCCTGCACCGCGGCAATGTCCGGAAGCCGGGAGCGCTGGCAGGACTTCAGGCTTTCCCGGGCCAGGCGCTGCCATCGGACCAAACGCCGGGCAGAACGCTCCGGAGTGGTTCTCTCCGAATAAGTGGATGTGAAAGGGATTATCTGCGTTACTCCCATCTCCGCCGCCTGACGGATCACCAGGTCCAGGGCCTCCCCTTTGGCCAGCCCGATGGCCAAGGTAATAGCCAAGGGCGACTCCCCCGTGTAGGGGAGCTCCTTTACGATCCTGAGGACGGTTTCGCCCCGGACCGGGGCCAGCACCTCCGCTTCCACCCGGCGTCCGCTACCGTCGCAGACCACGACCCGGGAACCGGTTTGCAGCCGCAGCACCCGGCGGAGATGGTGGCTTTCTTCTGCGTCCAGCAGCACCGTGTCTCCCCGAAAAGCCTCGGGTGGGGCATAAAAACAGCGGGGCGCGTTCATAAGATAGAAAAGCCGTCAGCCGCCCTCCGTAAAATAGGAAGGAAAGCTGCTGACGGAAGCGGCGCAGGCATCGCCTTTTTGACTTTCCCTTTAATCCTGCCTTAATCTAAGGCCGCCGCAGGATCAGGGCCACCCAGTCTTCCTGGACCAACCGGCTGGCTTCCTTCAGGCCGATGCTGGCAAACCGGTCCAGAAGAGCCGGCAGGTCCTCGGTGAGAAAACCAGAGACAATCAGAGCCCCCCCGGAGGCCAGGCGTCCGGCCAGGGCTTCGGCAAATTGCCGCAAGTCCGGAGCCGTAAGGTTGGCCAGGATAAGGGGAAACTGCTGTCGCAATTTCGTAAGGGGGGTGTCTTCTACCCAGATCACATCTTCCAAGGCGTTAAGGCGCACATTTTCCAGCGCCGCGGCCACCGCCTCCGGGTCCACGTCGATGGCCAACACCCGGGCCCCCAGGCGGGCGGCCGCCAGGGCCAGGATGCCGGTGCCGGTGCCCACATCCAGAACTTGCCAAGGGCCGGAACCTTCGGGCAAGACTTCCCGGGTCAAAATCTCTTCCAGGGCCTTAAGGCATAAAATAGTGGTGGGGTGGCGTCCGGTGCCGAAAGCCATTCCCGGGTGAATGGTGATCACCACCTCCTGGGGTCCGGCGCGGTATTGCTCCCAAGGCGGCGTGACCACCAAGCGGGAAGTCACCTTGAGGGGCTTGAAATGCTGCTTCCAGGCCTCAGCCCAGTCCTCCTCCGCCGCCTGGCGGATCTCCAGCCCCAAAGGGTACAGTCCGTAACTGCCAAGGCGCTTTAAATAATCCTGCAGTTGGCTTTGCTGCCAAGGGCCAAACTCTTCGGAACGGAAAAAGGCGCGGATGAGCACCCCTTCCCGGTCTTCGTCCTCTTCGACAATCACCCCCCGGCCGCTGAATTCCGTCAAAAATAACGCCGCTTCCTCTTGCATGGCGGCCGGCACCAGAAAGCGTACCTCGATCCAGGTCTTTGGTGACATCAGTCCAAATTATAGAGGGCGCCGGGCAAAAAAGCAACCGAACCGCCGCGTCGGCTTCCTGATCGCCTTTTTTCTGTTTGACAGTTAAAATCTTTTTCAGTAAATTGGCGCCAAATTATTGCAAACCGCTGTCAGGCATCCCGGAATCCGGTGCAAGTCCGGGGCGGACCCGCCGCTGTAAACGGGGACGGTAGGGACAAGAGGCTCAGAGCCGGCCACTGCCGGGGCGCACCCCGGTGGGAAGGCTTTCCCCTTCCGGTTGATCCGTGAGCCAGAAGACCTGCCTGGCAGATGCAGGGGGCAACTCCTGATGGCAAAGGGAGTTCCATCGACCCGATGGGACTCCTTTTTTGTTGGCCCCGGAAAAATTCTCCTGGCCGGGCAGGAAAAAGTCCGTGCCGGCCGGCAAACCCCAGGAAAAAGGAGGACTATGCCATGGCCCAAACCCAACCTCAAAGCAATTCTCCAGGGAATTCCCCACCCATAAGCCTCCGGTTCACCTGCGCCGCCAATGGCGAGCAGGTAGGGCTGTCCCATTACCTGATGACCGCAGCCGGCAAAAACCAACCCTAAACCCCTCCTCTCCTGAAAGGCGGGGGGCTGAGCAAATGGTGGACAGGCGCCGCCGGCCTTATTCCGGTGGGCGCCTGTCGCCACCCCTGGTTTTTTTCATTTGAAGGACTTGTTAGGTTGACGATATGACCACGACGTCCATTTCACGTCCGACCCCCATGATGTCGCAGACAAATACCGGCGCCGGGCCGTACTTTGACCTGATAGACGTGGGCCACCCCGATTATGTGGCCCTGATTGAGGCGGACACCGCCTTCTGGATTCTAGTGTCCCGCCGCGAGGCCTTGGATTACTTGTTCGGGCCGGACCTTCTTCCGGCCTTCCTGAACAGGCAGGCAGAGCTGCAGCAGGATCTGGACCGTGTCCGCTTCGGACTGCTGCCCGCGGCGGTTTATGTCAACCCCACGGAGCGTTGCAATCTGAATTGCTCGTACTGTTACCTGCCAACGGACCTACGCCGGAAAGGAAAGGATATGTCGGCTGGCCGGCTGCTGGAAGCCTTGAGTTTGCTGGCCGATTTTTTTAAGGGCATTTTACCGGAGGGGGCCCGCCCCCAGATAGTGTTTCATGGAAGCGAGCCCCTGCTGGCCCGGGAGGCGGTTTTTCAGGGGATCGAGCGGTTCGGCCCGACCTTCCGCTTCGGGGTGCAAACCAACGCCACCCTGCTGGACAAGGAGGCCCGGGATTTTCTGACCTCCCGGGGGGTCAGCATCGGCATTTCCCTGGACGGCCACTGCGCCGCGGTGGCAGACCGCACCCGCCACACTTGGGCTGGAGGAGGGGTATTTACCCAGGTGGTCCGCAATCTGGAGGAGCTGGCCGATTATGCCGGCCTCAATGTCATCGCCACCATCACCCGGGAAAATGTGGCGTACCTGCCGGAACTGGTGGAGTTTCTGCACCGGCGCGGCGTAGCCAATGCCCTCTTAAACCCGGTGCGGGGAACCCAGTCCGGCGGGCGGGCCCTGATGCCGGATCCACAGGGGCTGGCCCAAAATTTTTTCAAAGCCCTGGATCGAAGCTATGAACTGTTTGAGCAGACGGGGCACCGCCTGGTCATCGGCAATTTCGCCAATATCCTGCTGGGCTTGGTGGCCCCCGGGGCCCGCCGGCTCATGTGTGACATATCGCCCTGCGGCGGCGGACGCTGCTTTTTTGCCTTAACCGCCACCGGCGAGGTTACGCCTTGCAGTGAGTTTGTGGGGTTTCCGGAGTTTTATGGTGGAAACCTTTTTGACGATCCGCTGGAGGAAATCTTGGAAACCGCTCCCTTCCGGGCCATGAAAAGTCGGCGGGTGGAAGACATTGAGCCCTGCCGGCGCTGTGCCCTGCGGCATTTCTGCGGGGCGCCCTGCCCGGCGGAGGTGTATGCCTTCCGGGGCAGCATCCATGGACCGGCGCCCTTGTGTGAATTTTACGCGGCCCAGGCCCGCTATGCCTTTCGGACCATTGCCGACGGCCGCCTGGAGGCCTTTCTTTGGCCCGGCTGGCAGGAGGGGCTTTCTGAAATCAGGGTCATCTAAGGAGGCCTGAAAAGTTAAGCCTTGCCAAATGTTGCTTTTCCTTCCCCCCGCCTTATCGGGTCAGCATGGCCAGAATCTGCCCCGGCAGTGCGTCCCGGTTGCCCGGGGTGACGGGAAGGAGCAAGGCGTGCGGCTTTTCTTTTATGCGCTGAATAAAGCCGCCGCCTTTTTGGGCCACGGTGACCAGCAGCGACACCGGCGCCTCCCAGAGGCTTTCCATGGCGGCCACGAAACGGGGGGACAGACACTCCATCTTGCCCACTTCGTCCACCACGATAAGGTCCACCCCGGGCCGGGGTTCCATCGCCGGCAGGGCCACCCGGTGCAGGTTCTCCAGATAGACCCCGTACTTGCCCACCCGATAGGGGCCGCCAAAGTCCACATGGCTGAGCCAGGCGCGGTCGCCGTCCAGGGTGACGATCTCAAACCCCACCCGCCGGCCGTGCTCCCGCACCTCCTGGGTGTAAAACCCGGCAGCCCGGCCGGGGAAGATGGCCACCACCCGGCGCACCACCGTGGTCTTGCCGCACCGAGGCGGGCCGGTAAGCAACAGGCGGAGCGGCGGAGTGAGCCGAGCCGGAAAACTCATATCCCCAGATATCTACTTTTCAGTGGTTAATTAGTATTTTTTCGGTTTTCGATTTGACGCACCGCCGGCAACACCCAGGGGAGCAGGGCAAAGGCAGGCCAGGCGGCCAGAAAACTTAAGAAGAAAAAGGTGGCGTAACCGAAGTAGGCGGCGCCCCAGCCTCCCAGATAGCCAAAAACTCGGGCCCCGAAACTGAAAAGCATGGCGAAAAAGGCGTAATGCATGGCACTGAAACGCTTGTCGCACAGGCTCATCAGAAACGCCATGAAGGCCGCCGAACCCAGACCCGAACTGAAACTCTCTCCTTGGGAAGCCAGATAGATAGGATAGACGGGGATAAGGCGGTCCACCAAGGGCAGGTTCAATTCAAACAAAACCCGGTGATTCATGCCGGGGAACGCCGCGGCCCAGTAACCCAGATTGGAGAAAGCCTGAAAAATTCCCATGACCCAGATGCCCCGTCCGATCCCCCAGCGGCTGGTGAAAACTCCCCCCACCAGGCCCCCCAAAATGGTGGCCACAGACCCCAGGATGCCCGACACCGTGCCGAACTGGGTGGCGCTGAAACCCTGATCTTTCCAAAAGGGGCTGATCATGGAGGCCATCAAGGCATCCCCGGCTTTGTAGGTTAGGGTAAAAACCACAATTACCCAGAAATGCGGGTGCTGGTGCAGAGTCTCATAAGCCAGGCGGATCGTCTGCCAGCCACCTTTACGGCCCGGGTTTGCCTCCGGGGCCCGGGGACGTGGCAGGCGAAAAGGCGGAAAAACCAAAATGGTCACCAACAGGGCCGCCATGACCACCACCAGGCCCACAAATGACGGGCGCCAGCCCAACAGGTCGCTGGCAATAAGGAGCCCGGAGCCGGCTGCCAAAGCGCCGGCCCGGTAAGTGCCGTTGCGGATGCCGTTAGCGATCCCCAGTTCCCGGGTTTCCAGCAGGTCGATGGTATAGGCATCCACCGCCAGGTCCTGGGTGGCGGAGGCGACGCACAGGAGGCCCACCAGGAGCCAGAAGCTCAGGGTGACCGGCTGGCCCACCTGATAGGTCAGGCCCAGAAGACAGAGGATGATGGCCACCTGCGCTGGCACCAGCCAGGAAGCCCGGGAGGCTCCGTGCCGGTCCACCAAGGGGCTCCACAGGAGTTTAAAGCTCCAGGCCAGACCCAAAAGGCTGAGGAGGCCGATTTGCGGCAACGGCACCCCCTGCGTCCGGAGGAAAAACGACAAGGTGGTGACTACAAACCCGTAAGGCACCCCTTCGGCAAAATAAAGGACCCCCACCACCCACAACTTCAAGGGCAGGGATAATTGCGGGGCCGGAGCATTGGGCATCGTGTGCTAAGTCAAGAGGCGCAGGGTTCAGCGGAGAGGGCGGCTCATCCCATCTCCAGTTTTCTGCCGATTTCCTCGGCCGCAGCCACCAGGGCCGGGCTCAGTTCATAAGGTGGCTTGCCTGTCAGGTCGGCTTCGATGATCTTCTCATCGAAGGGCAGGAAGCCCAGAACCGGCAGGTCAGGGAGATTTTTCTGCAAAAATTCCCGGTCCTGGTCCGAACGGATCTTGTTGCCGACGATGGCCACCTTGGTCAACCCCAGGTCTTTGGCCAGTTCCCGCACATGCTGGGCGGTTTCGATGCTGCGCCGGCCCGGCTCCACCACCACGATAAGATAGTCCACCCCGCGGGCAGTGGCCCGACCCAGGTGCTCGATCCCCGCCTCCATGTCCATAACCACCACTTCGTCGCGAAACAGCACCAGATGGGTCACCAGGGTCCGGAGAAACACACTTTCCGGGCAGACGCAGCCGCTACCCCCCTTTTTGACCCCGCCCATGACAATGAGCTTGATCCCGTCAAGCTGGCGGGAGTATTTTTCCGGGATGTCGTCCACCTTGGGGTTCATCTTGAAGAACCCTCCAAACCTTCCGGGCTCCGACTCCGTGCGCTCCGCCACCAATTGTTTCATTTCACTCAGGGGAACGATGTTTTCCGGGTCGGGAATTCCTAAAGCCAGGGCCAGATTGGCATCGGGGTCGGCATCCACCGCCAGCACCTTTTTGCCCCGTTCCCGGAAATAGTTAATCAACAGGGCGGCCAAGGTGGTTTTGCCCACGCCGCCTTTGCCGCTGATGGCAATTTTCATGCACTAAACCTCCGCGTTGTTTATCATCCGCCATCCCTGGATAAATAATCAGTTTAAGTTATCATAATTCCCGTTGTCTGATAAAACTAACTGAGATTTTATTTGGCAGCAAGGACAAGCCTAGGCGGATAATCACTGTTTCCCCGCAGGTTTGGCGAGAGTGAGGCGATTATGAAAATTGTCAGGCCGCTGACCAAAGAAGTGGAGACAAGCATTCGGACGCGATTGGCCAACAACCCGGTGGTCAATTTCCTGGGAGTGCAGGTCCCTGAACTGGCCGAGGGTTTTGCCCGGTTCGAACTTCCCGTGCGCCGGGATTTCTTAAATTCCCAGGGGTTCCTGCAAGGCGGTCTCATCGCCTCTTTGGCCGATGAAGCCGTGGCCTATGCCCTCTTCAGTCTGGTTCCGGAAGGGGAAATGATCAGCACGGTGGAAATGAAGATCAATTTTCTGGCGCCGGTGCAGCAGGGAACCATCGTGGCCAAAGCTTACATCACCAAGCGGGGCCGCACCATATCCTTGGGCGAAGTGGAGGTAACCCAAGGGGCGCGGCTTATTGCCAAGGGCCTATGCACCTACATCCATCTTACTCCGCCCCAGGCGGCTTAAGAACGGCGGATTTAAAGCTTTTGGGAAGCCCGGGTTCCCCGCCGGATCGGACCCCGAAAACCGGGAATGCCCTCAGTCCTCATAAAAACCCAGCGTGGTCAGGACTTCGGCCCGGTCCGGATGAAGGATTACCATATCTTCCAGGCGTACCCCGCCCCACCCCGGCAGGTAAACGCCCGGCTCCACCGTGACGACGCTTCCGGCTTTGAGCACCGTGGCCCGCTCCTTAAAAGGGCTCAAGCTGGGGGCTTCGTGCACTGCCAGACCCACGCCGTGCCCCAGGGAATGGCCGAAGGCCTCGCCATACCCCGCCCGGCTGATGATGTCCCGGGCCACCGCGTCGGCCTCCAGGCTGCTCATTCCCGCCTTGATCACCGCTTCGGCCTGGGCTTGGGCCTGGCGCACCAGACGGTAAATTTCCTTAAACCGTAAGGTGGGGTCTCCGAGGATTACGGTCCGGGTCAGGTCGGCGCAGTAGCCTTCGCGCCTGGCACCCATATCGATGATCACCGGCTCCCCGGCGCTCAGGGCATATTCCGTGGGCTGATGGTGAGGCCGGGCGCTGTTGGGGCCGGCCGCCACGATGGGGGGAAACGCCAGACCTTCGGATCCCTGTTCTTTCAAACGTCGTTCAATCTCCCAGGCCACTTGCCGTTCAGTAAGACCCGGGGTCAGCATCCCGGCCACTTCCGCAAAAACTTTTTCTGTCAGCCGCAAGGCCTGCCGGATGGCGGCCACCTCCTCCGGGGTTTTAATCTCCCTGAGCCCTTCCACCAGGCCTTCCTGCGGAAGCCACTCCGTCTGCCACCCGGATCGGGCCACCGCTTCCACCACCCGCTGGTAACTGCCATAGGAGATATAGGCAGATTCAAAACCTACCCGGCGGATCCGGCAGGCGGCCAGGAGTTCGGCCAGGGCCGCGCCCATGCTTTCCTTATAAACCTTCACTTCAAAGCCCGCGGCCTCCTGTGCCGCCCATTCCTGATAGCGGAAGTCAGTGAGCAGAAAGGCCTCCCTCAGAGTGAGGAGCAGCCAGCCGCAGGTTTCGGTGAAGATTTCCTCCCGGGCGGTAAAGCCGGAGAGATAGCGACGGTTTTCCGGACTGGCCACCAAGAGGGCTTCCAGCTCCTGAGCCACCAGCAAATCCCGCAAAGCCGCCAGACGTTGGTTTTTGTTTGTTGTCATTCCCCGAATTCTTAAGAAATTCCCGGAAAATTGCAAGCAAAAGGAAAGGGCGGAGACTTTAAAGGATTATCCCTTTTAAGTCGAAAAGTCTTCATAGCAAACCAAGCAGGGAAGCTGAGATATGAGCAAGGCTATCGATTATTCCATCAAGGTCTTGGTAGTGGATGACTTTGCCACCATGCGCAAAATCATCCGTAACGTCTTGAAACAAATAGGTTTTGATAATATCACCGAGGCGGAAGACGGGGCCGCCGCCTTGCAGATACTTAAGCAGGAAAAGATCGGCCTGGTGGTGACGGACTGGAACATGCCCAACATGAGCGGCCTTGAACTCCTCCAAAACCTTCGGCAAATGCCCGAGTGCGCCCGTCTACCGGTGCTGATGGTCACCGCTGAAGGACTCAAGGAGAATGTGCTGGCGGCCGTCAAGGCAGGGGTGAGCAATTATGTGGTGAAACCCTTTACCGCCGAAGTGCTGGAGGAAAAGATCGAGGCCATCTTCCAAAAGCTGGCCGCTTCCGCTTAAAAGAATTTTGCGGGGGAGAAGCCTCTTGTCCGAGGATGCCGCCAATTTGGAAAAAACCGCCGCCCGTCTGGAGCAATTGGCCCTCAAGGCGGTAATGCTGTCCGAAGACGACCATCTGTCTCTGGGAGCCTTTCTCACCGATCTGGACGACCTGCGGAAAACTCTGGGCGATGCTCTGTCTCCGGCCGCGGCCGACCTGCTTCTGCAGGTGGAGGAGGTGGCCAACCGGCTGGTCCGCCACGAACTGCCGGCGGCGGCCCCGACCGTGGAGCTCCTGGGTCTGGGAATAAGTCTGTTGCAACAGTGGTTTCAAAAAGGCAGTTGGTCCGAATCCGGGGAGGAGTGGCGCACTTACTGCACCCTGCTAAAGGACCTGGGCTTCGACCTTCCTGGGCCTGCCGAGCCGACCCCGTCCTCCCAGGGCGCCGAAAGGGCGCTGGCGGATGACCCGGACTTGCTGGCCGGTTTTCTGGCCGAGGCCCTCGAGCACCTGGAAGGTATTGAAACCCGGCTGGTGCACCTGGAACAACATCCCCACGATCTGGAGGCCGTTAACGCCATTTTCCGGCCCTTTCATACCATCAAGGGAGTGGCGGGTTTTCTGAATCTGACCCCGATTCAGGAACTGGGCCATGCGGTGGAGTTCCTTCTGGATGATGTGCGGAGTGGCCAGCTGCCGGTTTCCTCGGATCTGGTCGATACGGTGCTGGCTGGCGTTGACCTCCTAAAGGCGATGTTGACGGATGTGCAGGAGGCCTTGAACGGGGCCCGGAGCCTGGGCGAATTTGACCTGGCGCCCCTGCAGGAGCGGATCAGGGCCTTGCGGGCCGCGGCATCTTCCTCACCTCCGCTGGAAGCCGCGGGTAAGAAGGAGCCCCTATCGCCGGAGAAATTGGCGGAATCTCAGACCCCGCCCTCCGCCTCTCCGGCGCGGCCCGCGGAAGATACCCCGGGGGAAGAGGGCAATGACCGGGTGATGCGTCCCTTTAGCCCGCTGACCTCCTCCTCCCGGGCCGGCGGAGCGGCAGCCGTCAACGCCACCATCAAGGTGGATCTGGCAAAGGTTGATTTGTTGGCGGACCTGATGGGGGAGTTGGTCATCATCCAAAGCCAGGTGCGGCAAAATCCCGCCCTGGCGGCCGTCACCGACCAGAAGCTGACCCGGGACCTGGGGCAGATGGCCCGCATCACCTCGGAGCTACAACGCATCTCCATGTCCCTGCGCATGGTTCCCATAAGCGCCACCTTCCGCAAAATGGTGCGCCTGGTGCGGGACTTGGCCCACAAGGTGGGCAAATCGGTGGACTTGACCCTGGAAGGGGAAGACACCGAAATTGACCGGAACGTGGTGGAGGCTATCTATGAGCCTCTGGTGCACCTGGTGCGCAATGCGGTGGACCACGGCCTGGAGACTCCGGCGGAACGGCAGGCCAAAGGCAAACCGCCGGCCGGCCGCCTCTGGCTCCGGGCGTATCAGAAGGGAGGAAACATCCTCATAGAAATCGAAGACGACGGCCGCGGTCTGGATCGGGAAGCAATCCTGGCCCGGGCCCGGGAGAAGGGATTGGTGGGACCGGGCGATTCTCTTGCTTCGCCCCAGGTTGACCACCTCATTTTTGAACCCGGCTTCAGCACGGCCTGCCAGGTGACCGAAGTCTCCGGCCGGGGCGTGGGTCTCGATGTGGTGAAGGAGACCGTGGAGGGTCTCCGGGGCAAGATTGACCTAGCCTCCCGCCCCGGGGAAGGTTGCCGCTTCACTTTGCGCCTGCCTCTGACCCTGGCCATCATCGACGGCCTGGTGGTGCGGGTGGGACAGGAACGTTACATCATTCCGGCCGTGGGGGTGCGGGAAACGGTGCACCCCCAGGCCCGGGACTATTTCACGGTCGCGGGCCAAGGCGAGCTCATCCGGGTAAGGAGCCAGCTCATCCCGCTGGTGCGCCTCCACCGTCTTTTTGGCGCGGACCACCGTGATATGCCGGTCACCGCCGGCTTGGCCCTGGTTGTGGAACATGAAGGAGGACTGAAGGCTCTGCTGGTGGATGAAATCCTGGGCAAACAGGAAGTGGTCATCAAGTCCTTGGGCCCCCTGCTCCAAAACGCCAAGGGGCTGGCCGGCGGCGCTATCCTGGGGGACGGACGGGTGGGGCTGATCCTGGAATTGGGGGGAGTGTTCTAATCAGGGCATATTCCCCGTGATTTTATGATTAGGGAGTAATAGGTCATGAGATTCGGCAATCTTTCTCTGCGCACCAAAATTTTGGGGCAATTCCTTTTAATGGTCCTGGTATTTTTGGCTTTGATTTTCTTTTGGATTTTACCTTACCTGAAACAAACGGTTATGCAGGAGAAAAAGTCCCATATCCAGGAGTTGGTGCAAAGCGTCGTTTCCCTGTTATCCGAATATCACCAACGGCAGCAGCAGGGCGAATTCTCTTTGGAGGAGGCCAAACAACGGGCCCTCACCCGCATAAAAAACCTGCGTTACGGCCCTGAGGGCAAAGACTATTTCTGGATTAACGATTTCGGTCCCACCATGGTGATGCACCCTTATCGGCCCGACCTGGACGGCAAGGACCTCAGCAATTTCAAGGACCCCCAAGGCAAACTGCTGTTTGTGGAATTTGTCAAAGTATGCCGCGCCCAAGGCAAGGGCTTCGTGGACTATGTCTGGCAATGGAAGGATGATAAAAGCCGCCTAGTTCCCAAAATCTCCTACGTTCAGGCCTTCGCGCCCTGGGGCTGGATAGTGGGCACCGGCATTTACCTCCAGGAAATGGAGGAGCAGGTGGCCCGTCTCAGAAATTCCTTGCTAATGCTGACGGTTCCCATAGTCCTGGTCCTGTTGGCCATCCTATACTTTCCGCTGCGAGGCCTGGGGCAAGTGTCCCACCTGGCAACCGGGTTGTCCGAGGCCAGTAACCAAGTAAAAAATGCCGCGCAACAGGTAGCCGGAGTCTCCCAAAATCTGGCCCAAGGGTCCAGCCAGCAGGCCGCCGCCCTCCAGGAGACCTCCTCCTCCCTGGAGGAGATGAGCTCCATGACCCGGGCCAACGCCGAGAATGCCAAGCAGGCTGACATTCTGATGGGGGAGACGGCCCGGGTGGTGGAAGAGGCCAATGGGGCCATGGCGCGGCTCACCGAGTCCATGGCCGATATCTCCAAGGCCAGCGAAGACACCGCCCGGATTATCAAGACCATTGACGAAATCGCCTTCCAGACCAATCTGCTGGCCCTGAATGCCGCGGTGGAGGCGGCCCGGGCCGGGGAGGCGGGGGCGGGTTTTGCGGTGGTGGCCGACGAGGTGCGCTCCTTGGCCATGCGGGCCGCGGAAGCCGCCAAAAACACCGCGGGCTTGATCGAAACCACCGTAGGCAAGGTGAAACACGGCTCAGAGTTAGTGCAAAAAACCGCGGCGGCGTTCTCCGAAGTGGCAGGCAGCACGGCCAAGGTGAAAGAGCTGGTCGCGGAGATCGCCGCGGCCTCCCAGGAGCAGGCCCAAGGGGTCAACCAAATCAATAGGGCGGTCACCGAGATTAATCAGGTGACCCAGCAGACAGCCGCCAATGCCGAGGAATCGGCCTCCGCCTCGGAGGAACTCAACGCCCAGGCGGAACAGATGAAAGACTTTGTCCAGGAGCTGACCGCCATTGTAAGCGGCAACGGCACCGGAAACAAGGGCAGGGGGGGCGGTTTGCCGGGGCGGAGCAGGCCGCCGGCGGTCAAGCCCAAGATGCCAGCCGACTTCGCCGAACCTTGGGGGAACAAGAAACTTGCGGCCCCCCCGGAGGCCGAGCTTTAAATCCCGAGGAGGTCATCCCCCTGGAGGGTGATTTTAAGGATTTTTGAGAAATTCACCGATATTCAAATACGGGCATTTTTTTAAAATCCCCAGGGGACGGGAGAGGCCCCGAGCCGGAATCCCGGACCCTGGTCATAAAACGGAAGGAGGCCGACAATGGCTCAGGCAGCCCGCCCGTTAGATCAGCAAAGCGCCGGTCTGCACGATAGGGAAGGGAAATACCTCACCTTCACCCTGGCCGATGAAGACTATGGGCTGGAAATTCTCAAAGTGCGGGAAATTATCGGCATGCTGGACATCACCGCCATCCCACAGACCCCTGATTATGTCAAAGGGGTTATAAATCTGCGGGGCCGGGTAATACCGGTTATCGACCTGCGGCTACGGTTCGGCCTGCCGGCCATGGAATATGGCGAGCGCACCTGCATCATTGTGGTGGATGCCCGTACCTGCTTGGGAACGACGCAGGTGGGGGTGGTGGTGGACTCCGTCTCGGAGGTGTTGAATGTCAGCGGCGGCGACATTGAGCCGCCGCCGGCCTTCGGGGCCCGGATTGACACCGGCAATATCCTGGGCATCGCCAAGGGAAAAGGGACCATCAAGATTTTACTGGATATTGACAAGGTTTTGGCTTCCGAGGAGCTGGCCGGCCTGGAGGGCGGGATCGGCTGAGGAAGATAAGAGACAGACAGGATGAATCCCCAGGAACGCGTTCTTCCGCTGCCGGTACCTGAAGCGCCGTGGCCTACCTTCCCGCCCCAGCTTTCCGAGGAGGAGTTCTCCAGCTTTTGCCGGTTGATTCACCGGCATGCGGGCATCTACCTTTCGGCTCAGAAAAAAGCCCTGGTGCAGGCCCGCTTGGGCAAGGTGGTGCAGACCCTGGGGCTTAGGAGTTTTCAGGAATACTACCGGCGGGTGGTGGCGGACAAAAGCGGTCAGGAGCTCGCCCGGCTTTTGGATGCCATCTCCACCAACCAAACGGCCTTCTGGCGGGAGCCGAACCATTTTCTCCTGGTTTCCCGGGAGATTCTTCCCAACTGGTATCGTCAGAAACGGGCTGGCTTAAATTGGCGCTTCTGGAGCGCCGGCTGCTCCAGCGGCGAGGAACCCTACACCCTGGCCATGGTGCTTTTGGAGACCTTGCCGGCAGATGAAATAAAAAATGTGAAAATATTTGCCTCCGACCTTAACACCCAGGTACTGGCCCAGGCCAAGCGAGGGGTTTATCCCGAAGCCCGGATAAGGCCGTTGCCGGCCGAATGGCGGCAGCGATTTTTTCAAAAAGGCCAAGGCCGGTGGGAGGGCTACGTCCGGGTGAGGCCCGAAGTGCGGAAGCTCGTGCACTTTTTCCACCTCAATCTTATGGATGACTTTGAGTTTCATGAGGAACTGGATCTCATCTTCTGCCGCAACGTCATGATTTACTTTGACAAAGAGACCCAGGCCAAAGTGGTGGGCAAGTTCTATCGGGCCTTACGGACGGGGGGCTGTCTGATCCTGGGGCATTCGGAAAGCCTGTGCAATCTTCCCCATCGTTTCATTTATGTAAGACCCACGGTTTATCGAAAATAGGGGCGTGGGGGATGGACGTGGTGGTGGGCGTGGCTGACCTTAAGGTGAGCAACCGACCGGAACATGTGCTGGTAACGCATGCCTTGGGGTCGTGTATCGGGGTGGCCATCTATGACCCGGAGGCCAAGGTGGGAGGCCTGCTCCATTACATGCTGCCGGAGTCTTCTTTGGATCCCGGCCGGGCCCAGGAAAATCCCTTCATGTTTGCGGATACCGGCATTCCGCGCCTCTTCCGGGAGTGTTACAGCATGGGGGCCCAAAAACATCGCCTCCGGGTGAAGGTGGCCGGAGGCGGCCAGGTGCTGGGAGGGCAGGAGCATTTTCAGATCGGCCGCCGCAACTATGCCGCCCTGCGCCGCATCTTTCTCAAAAACAATGTTCTCATCGACCAAGAGGACGTGGGTGGCTGCCAGGCCCGCACCCTTTTTCTGGAAATCGCTTCTGGCCGGGTCTGGGTCAAGACCACCGACCTACTAATCAAAGAGCTTTAGGGGCCTTGGGCACCATGAGCCTAATACCTCAAATCCTGCGTTCATTGAAGAACCTGCCGCCCTTCCCCATGGTGGCGCAACGGGCGCTGCTGCTCCTTAACCGGCCGGAAGTCAGCATTCAGGAGCTGGTGGAGATAGTGAAGTTTGATCCCGGCATCACCGCCAACATTTTGCGCATTGCCAATTCCGCTTATTTTGGCCTGCGGCGGGAAATTCATTCCCTGCACCAGGCCTTGCTGCTATTGGGCACCCAGGAACTGCTGAAGATCATCATCGCCAGCGGCGCCAACCGTTTGTTCGCCAATTCGGCGCCGGGATATTTTTCCGATGGGCAGGGGCTTTGGCGCCATTCCGTGAGCTGCGCCCTGATGGCCGACCTTCTGGCCCGGGAACTTACGCTCACCGAGCGGACCACAAGCTTTACGGCCGGCCTGCTTCATGATATCGGGAAAATTGTCCTAAGCCTTTTTGTAGACCAAAAATTTTCCGAGATCATGAGCTTAGTGGAATCCCAGGGCATATCCTTTCACCAGGCGGAAAAAACCGTTTTAGGGATTGACCATGCGGAAATGGGGGGCGAAATGGCCCGCATCTGGGACTTTCCTGACCGTCTGCGTTCGGCAATCCTCCACCACCACCTGGGACGGCCGGATGCCTTTGCCGATGATTTGATTCTGTTGGTTTATCTGGCGGATCTCCTGGTACTCATGTTCGGGCAGGATTCGAGCAAGGAGGGCCTGGCTTACAACGGTTATCCGGAAGTCCTGAAACACTTCGATTTACGGGAAAAAGATCTGGAGAAAATCCTGCTGCACTTCGGCAGTGTCTGGAAAGGCGCCCAGGTCTTTTTCGGTCTTGTGAGCGATAACCATGACTTACAATGTGCTCATCGTGGATGACTCCGCCACCATGCGGGCGCTGATCCGCAAGGTCCTGGTCATCTCAGGCTTCGCCACCGGCGAATGCTTTGAAGGGGGCAATGGTCAGGAGGCCCTGGATATCCTTCGAAACAACCGGGTGGACCTCATTTTCGCGGACTTGCACATGCCAGAGATGGACGGCGCCGCCTTCCTGAAAGTTCTGCGAAACCACCACCATTGGCGTTCCATCCCGGTGGTGCTTATCACCACCGAGGGCAGGCCGGAAGTGCTTAACCCGGTTCTCCGGCAACGGGTTCAAGGCTACATCCGGAAACCTTTCCAGCCGGAGACCATCCGGAAGCACCTGATAAATATTTTGGGTGAGGCAGCGGCGTCCCATGTTGGAAAACTTGAAGGCTGCGACTTTTGAAATATTTGAAACCATGTTTTTCCTTTTCCCCGAATCCTGGGAAGAGGGCCAGATGCGGTTCGCCGGTGCCGGGCTCATGGCCTGGACGCCCGTCACCGGCCCTAAGTCTTTCCATATTGGCTTGGTAGTTCCCCAAAGTCTGGCCCAAAAGATGGCAAAGAACTTTCTGGGGCTGGGGGAGGGCGGCCCGGAGTGGGAAAATCTGGAAGATCTCCTGCAGGAGGCAGCCAATATGGTGGCCGGCACTTTCCTAAGTCGGGAACAAGTATCCCAATCTTATCGTCTGGCGCTGCCCCATTCCGCCCGGATAAACTTTGATGTGAACCAATGGCAGCCCCATGACCAGCATCTCCTGTTTATGGTGGATGATCACGGTCTGGAGGTCTTTCTGGAAAGGACCTCGTGATCCGCCTTCCCGGGTCAGAAAAGAAGCCCGGTAAGGGGTTAACGGCTGGCCCTGGCCGCCAAATTTATAAAAACATCATCCTTACTGCATGCGCCTTCAAAACTGCGACCACTGTCTTTCCGCCGTTCCATTCCCATGGCTTCCATCAAGGTCCTGATCGTTGATGATTCCGCCATCGTGCGGCAAATCTTTACGGAAATCATCTCCCGGGAACCCGGTTTGGAGGTGGTGGGCACGGCGCCCGATCCTTATGTGGCCCGGGATAAAATCCTTCAGCTGAAGCCGGACGTCATCACTTTGGATATAGAAATGCCGCGGATGGACGGCCTCACCTTCCTGAAGAAATTGATGCACCACCACCCCCTGCCTACTATCATCGTTTCTTCCCTTACGCCCCGGGGCAGCCAGTTGGCTTTGGATGCTCTGGAATTGGGAGCTGTGGAGGTTCTGGGCAAACCTGGCGGGGCTTTTAGTGTGGAGGATTTGGGAGGGCAACTGGTGGAAAAGATCCGTGCCGCGGCCTTGACCCGACCGAGGAAGCCGTCAGACCACCACCCCGCCCCCAAGCCGTCCTCAGTCGCCCCCAACCCACCGTTGAAAACCACCAACAAGGTCATCGCCATCGGCGCATCCACCGGGGGCACCGAGGCCATCAAGGAGGTTCTGCTGGGCCTTCCGCCCAACAGTCCCGGAATTGTGATCGTGCAGCACATGCCGCCCAAGTTCACCACCGCTTTTGCCCAACGGTTGAACCAGATTTGCCGCCTGGAAGTCAAAGAAGCCCAAGACGGTGATTCGGTGCTGGCCGGCCGGGTCCTGATTGCTCCGGGCAACTGCCATATGCTGCTCCGCAGAAGCGGCAGCCGTTATTTCGCCCAAGTAAAGAACGGTCCCCCCGTCCACCACCAGCGGCCCAGCGTGGATGTGCTGTTTAACTCCACGGCCCTGAGCGCCGGGGGCAATGCCATCGGCGTGCTTCTTACCGGTATGGGGGCGGACGGCGCCGACGGCCTTTTGGCTATGAAAGAAAGGGGGGCTTACACTATTGCCCAGGATGAAGCCACCTCGGTGGTTTACGGCATGCCCAAGGAAGCCGTCAAACGGGGGGCGGTTCACAAGGTTTTGCCATTGTCCCGTATTCCCGGGGAAATTCAGCGAGTCCTCGCCTCTTCGTGGGCCACTTAGGAGCGCCGGATCGCTTACCACCTTGGCGGGTGGGGCCTGAGATGTTAAAATGGCAATATGCTCAAACTTGTGGCTTTTGACTGCGACGGCGTGCTCTTTGACTCCCGGGAGGCCAACATTGCCTTTTACAATGCCATTCTGGCGAAGTTTAACCGACCGCCCATGGATCCGGAGAGGGTGGACTATGTCCACAGCCGCACTTTCCGGGAATCTTTGGAGTACCTTTTCGGCGCCGGCGACCATTTGGCAGAAGTGCTGGCCTTCTGCCGCACCCTGAGCTATCAACCTTTCATTCCCATGATGGTGGAAGCCCCTTATTTGAGGGATTTCCTGACTTTTCTGCGACCCCGGTTTTTCACCGCGGTGGCCACCAACCGCACCACCACCACGCACCCGGTGCTCAGCTTCCATGGGCTGGATAAATACTTCGATCTGGTGGTCTCCGCTCTGGATGTAACCCATCCCAAGCCCCATCCGGAGTCATTCTGGAGAATTCTCCGGCATTTTCGGGTGGAACCCGAAGAGGCCATTTATATCGGGGATTCCCACGTTGATGAAGAATTCGCGCACAATGCCGGGGTGGCTTTGGTGGCCTATCGTAATCCGAACCTCAAAGCGGCTTATTACCTGGAGTCTTTTGCCCAGGGACCGGCCCTTATCCAGAGTCTTACCGGGGTAAAATCCGGCTAAAACGCCGAAGGGGCCCCCGTTCTCCGGTGGCCCCCGGTGTTCAAAGATTGAGGCCTATTGGCCTGCCTGGCAAGGTCTTTGAATAACTTGACCCGAATTTAAATTTCGCCCATCAGCTTGTCGAACTCCTCCACAGAGACTGCCGGGGAAGTGGTGAAGGCGATTCCCGTCATTTTGCTCAAGGCCACGGAAGCCTTCATCGCCTCCGCCACGCCGGGGAGTTCCACAATAAAGAGCAGGTCTTTCTCCCCCAGCAGGGCATACATGCCCTTGACCTCGCCCCCGAACTTCTTGAACAATTCCAAAGACTTCTGGGTGCGCTCGGCGCTGATTTGCTTTACCGCCTCCGATGAATACTTGCCGCACATAATGAAGGTGGCCATGGTTATTGCCCCTTTCGGTGGTTTCTGACATGGCGAATCTGACGGCAGATTACCATCCCTTTTGCCTTTTTGTCAAGAAGTACTAAATGATAGGGACCTGGTCCCTTTTCCGCCGGTCCTTTATTCTTTGACCTTTTCCCATGGATTCCATTGACAATAAGGCGGTTAGGGGAAATAATAAACTTTCACTTTTGTCTGCAGCTCTAAGTTAACTACGGCCTTGGCAACGGCGGCCATATATTGAGGGAGGGGAGGTCATGCAAAAATATCAATGTCAGGTTTGCGGCTATGTTTATGATCCGGCCGACGGTGATCCGGACCGCCAAATCCCGCCCAACACTCCGTTTGAAAATCTGCCGGCGGATTGGGTCTGCCCCATCTGTGGGGCTGGAAAAGACCAATTTGCTCCGGTTTAAGACCTCTCTGCCAAGACATGGGATATTCCCGTAAGGTAATTCCGATGGCTTTATTAAAATCCAAAACCGAGGCCGAGACGCCGCGGCAAGGAGTCGGGAAAAAATCACTTTGGCGTGAATACGGCGAAGCCTTGATTATAGCCCTGATCCTGGCCTTGGTGGTCCGTGCCTTTGTCATTCAGGCGTTTTCCATCCCTTCCGGCTCCATGGTGCCCACCCTTCTGGTGGGCGATTATCTCCTGGTGAACAAATTCATTTATGGCATCCGCAATCCGTTCACCAACAAGGTATGGATCCCGGTAAGCACTCCCAAGCGCTGGGATATTGTGGTGTTTATTTACCCCCAGGACCCCTCCAAAGACTATATCAAGCGGGTGGTGGGGTTGCCGGGGGAAACGGTTCAGATCATCAACAAAAAGCTTTATGTGAACGGCGAGCACCTCGAGACCCCGCATTCGGTAACCACCGATCCCACCGTCATCCCTGCGCCGACCAGCCCCTTGGAATCCCCCCGGGACAATTTCGGGCCAGTAGTAGTGGCCAAAGACAGTTATTTTGTTTTGGGGGACAACCGGGATCAGAGCTATGACAGCCGCTTCTGGGGACCGGTCCCCATGGATGCCTTGCGGGGCAAGGCCATGATCATTTACTTTTCCTGGGACGGGAACCACTCAGTGCCCGCGTACGTTGCCTTTTGGAAAGGGCTCAAAGGCTTGGTCAGCCATATGGCCTGGGATAAGGAAAGCTTCCGGGTGCGGTGGGACCGCATCGGCAAGCTGGTGCGCTGACTTAAGCCCTGCAAGCCCGGGCCCGGAATCAAGGGAATTTCCTAGTTTTTCTGGGCCATTTTTCCGTTACTTTGACTTAGTCGCCATTAGGTTATGTCGCCCTTATCCCGTCTGTTATTTTCCATTGCCTTTCTGGGCCTGATGGCCTGTGGGCCGCTCCCTTCCGAAGCTCCCATCGAGGTTTTTGGCGGCCCGGATTCCCCCCGCTTTAGAGAAGCCGTGGAAGGCCTGCGGGCAGCTCTCCCATCCAGAACCTTGCATGTAACTCTTCTGGAGGAAATGGGATCCGGCGGTGAAGAAACCTTGCGCCGGGTGCGGGCCCGGCGTCCGCCCCTGATCATTGTCCTGGGAACGGCCGCCCTCACCCTGGCGGCGCCGGTGGAAAAGAAAATTCCCTTGGTTTTTGCCTTGGTCGGCAATCCCTATTTCACCGGAGCGGCCCCGGATTCCCAACGCCCGGAAATTCACCAGCAAAATATTACCGGCATTGCTTCGCCGCCGCCGGTGGCCGTGGCCCTGGAGCAGGGGGCCAAACTCCTGGGGCCGCGGCCCTGGGGTCTTATATATGACCCTTTGGACGGCGCTTCTCTGGAAATCCGAGGGCAGTTCGAATCCCTGTCCGCCAAGCTGGGCCTCAACGCCTTTAGCGAGGCAGCCAGCGATCCGGCTGGAGACCGGCAAGCCCTGAACAGGCTGGTGTCCAAAGGTGCCCGGGCGTTCTATATTCCCCCGACGGCCAGTGCCGGCCGCTACGGCCCCCAGCTCTTGGAACTGGGCCGTCAACGCCGCATCCTGGTGGTGAACAGCCATCCGGAGCTCTCCGGACCGGGGGCGGTTTTGCGGGTAGTGCTGGATTATCGTAGTCTGGGGGAGGAGGCCGCGGCTTTGGCCCGGCGTCTTCTGGCGGGTGAGAGTCCGGCGCGGATTCCCCTTGCGGAAAAGACGCCGATAAAAATCTCGGCGGATGAATCCCTGTTGAACTTCTGGAGCGGCTATCCTCCCGCCATCGTTGACCAAAACCGCAAGCGCTGAATTGACAGGAGAACCGGGAATGATTACCTCAGGCCAATTTACGGCCCTATCCTGGCAGCCGGAAATCGAGATAGTCACCTTCCGTTTGGACAACGGCCTCACTCTCCTGGTATTGCCGGATCACTTTTTTCCGGTGGTTTCTTTGCAACTGCATTATCGGGTGGGCTCCCGGTACGAACAACCGGGCATCACCGGCATCAGCCACCTTTTTGAACATTTGATGTTCCGAGGCACCGAGGAGCTGGGGCCGGAGGAATTTTCCCGCCTCCTGCAGGCCAAAGGCGGTGAGATCAATGCCTTCACCACCAAAGACCACACCTCTTATTTCGAAAATTTGCCGTCCGCGCACCTTGAGTTGGCCGTGCGGCTGGAGGCTGACCGCCTGAAAAATCTGAAACTGGATGAAGAGAATTTCCAAACCGAACGCCAGGTGGTAATCAGCGAACGGAAGCTGAGAAGCGTGGACAGCCCCTTCGGTCTTTTGGAAGAGCAGCTTTATGCCCTCGCCTATCTCCAGCATCCTTACAAATGGCCGGTCATCGGTTGGGATCAGGACCTAAGGCGGATGACTCTGGAGGATTGCCGGCAGTATTATCGCACGCATTACCATCCGGGGAACCTGGTTGTGGTGGTTGCCGGAGACACAGACCCAGAAAAAGCCCGGGACCTTTTGGAGAAATATTTCGGCGACATCACCCCTACCGGCCCCCCGCCGGAACCCCAGGTGACGGAACCACCTCAGCGGGGCGAACGTCGGGCCGTTTACAAGAAGGTCTCCCAGGTGGAGGCATTCTTTGCCGGTTTCCATGTGGTGGGGCTCGGACACCCGGATATTTACCCCTTGACGCTTTTGGCCGCCATTCTTTCCACGGGGAAATCGTCCCGGTTTTATCAGGATTTTGTCCGGCCAGGGAAGGCGGCGGAGCTGGAAGCCGATTTGTCCTCACCCCCCTGGACGGCCCAAGATCCGGATCTGCTGGTCATCAGAGCCGTTGCTTCCCCCGGAAGTGATCTGGCTGCTTTGGAAGCCGAGGTCTGGACCCGGGTGGAAGAGCTGAAGCGCGACGGCGTTAAGCCGGCGGAACTGAGCCGGGCCAAAAAACTAATGAAGTCCCAGACTGTTCAGGTACTGGCGAAAAATTTCCACCGGGGATTGCTGGCGGGGCTGTTTCACCTCAAAACCGGCGACGGCCGCCTTGCCAACCTTATGCTCAGGAACTATGAAGCAGTAACCTTGGAGGACATCCAGCGGGTGGCGCGGATTTATCTCCGGGAGGACAACCGTACCGTGGTGATTTTAAAACCGGTTTCCCCGGAGGAAAGCCAGGCCCTGGGACCTCTAGCCTGAAATGGTTCACAGCGCCTCCCGCAGGAAAAAGGCGAGGCGGGCACCATTCTGAGCTATATCCGGTGGTCTTGAGGATATTTCCATGAACTATCTTCCTGAAATAAAACATATGGTTTTGCCGGGCGGCCTTACGCTCCTGGCTATTGAATATGAGCGGGTGCCCTGGGTCAGCATGAGTTTCATGACCAAAAGAGGCGCAGAGTGCGACCCACCGGACAAAGCGGGTACGGCCGACTGGACTGCGGAGTATCTTACTCTGGGCACAGTCCGCCGCTCTCAACTGCAATTGGCCCAGGATATCGAATCCTTGGGTGCCAGTCTCCGGGCGCAGGCGGAATGGGACGCCACCATGGTTCACTTAGACGGCTTGGCCGAAGATTTTTCCGGGCATTTGGCCACCCTGGCGGAAGTTGTACAGACTCCTACCTTTCCGCCGGAGGAGTTTCACTTGCTCAAGGAACGGCGGCGAGCGGAGTTGGCTCAGGTTCAGGACGATCCCCGGGAGGTGGCCTTCCGTCGCTTTCATCGTCTTTTTTTTCAGGGTACTCCTTATGGCCATGCGGTTCGGGGGGAGCTGGAGTGCCTGGACCGGCTGGATTTTGAAGACCTCCGACGCTTTTATCAGCAGGAGTTCAGTCCTCGGGCGGCTACTTTGGCGATTGTGGGCCGGATTCCCTTCCCGCAGGTCGTCGAAGAGGTCCAGCGGCTCTGGTCCGGCTGGGAAGGTGGCGGTCCGGTCAGCCCGCCGTACACCGGGCCACCGGAAAAGACCTGCCCTCCCGGCATTTATCTCCTGGACCGTCCGGAATTGGCCCAAAGTGAAATCCGCATGGGCTTTTTAGGGCTGCCCCGGTCTCATCCCGACTTTTTCCCTCTGCGTTTGGTCAACTATATCCTGGGAGGAGGAGGGTTCTCCTCCCGGCTCATGACTCGCATCCGTTCAGAGCTGGGGCTTACTTACGGCATCCGCAGCCAGTTTTATTTCCGCCGGGCTCCGGGGCCGTTTCTGGTCTCCACCTTCACCCCGGCGGCAAATACCGCCCGGGTGATCCAGGAGATCACTGCGGTTATCCGAAAGGTGAAGGAGGAAGGGGTCACGGCCCAGGAACTGGAGGAGGCCCAAAGCTATTACACCGGCCACTTTCCTCTGGGTCTGGAGACGCCCCGGGCCTTGTGCCGACGGGTGCTTACCATTGACCTTTATGAGCTGGGTCTGGACTACCTCAGATACTATTGTGAGAGAATCCGCCAGGTAACTCTGGATGATGCCCGGCAAGCGGCCCAAAGGCACCTCCAGCCGGAAAATTTGGTCACCCTGGTGGTGGGGCCGGCGGCCCGCTGCCGGGAATCTTTGGCCAAACTGGGGCCGGTGGAACTCCTTGAAGAGATTTAGGCTATATTTTTTAGTTGACAAACGGCTTGTAATGTTATGTGATAACAAAGTACTTGTGAAAAAAAGGATAAGCCCTGTTTGGGGATCTTTTAAGTCAGGAGGAAAATTTCATGCACAAAACCCCGTTATTGGATCAACTGGAATCCGGTCCATATCCTAGTTTTGTGACGGACCTGAAGCGGTTGGCCGCCACGAAGCCCCAGGTGGACGATCTTTTGGGGCAGTTGGAAAGATCGTACAAGGAAAAAATCACTCACTGGAAGCACGGCGGCATCGTGGGTGTCCTGGGTTATGGCTCCGGCATCATCGGCCGTTACTCCGATCTGCCGGACGAGTTCCCGGGTCTGGAACATTTCCATACCATGCGGATCAATCACCCCTCTGCCTGGTTTTACACTTCCCAAGCGATCCGAGAGCTTTGCGATATCTGGGACCAGTATGGCAGCGGCATCCTTAACATGCATGGCGCCACCGGCGACCTCATTTTCCTGGGCACTACCACAGACAACCTGGAACCCTGCTTCCAGGCCCTCACCCACAAAGGCTGGGACATCGGTGGCTCCGGCTCGGCCATGCGCAGTCCTTCCTGCTGTGTAGGCCCGGCCCGCTGCGAATGGGCCATGTATGATACCCTGGAGGCTTGCTACGAATTAACCCAGCATTTCCAGTTCGACCTGCACCGTCCGTCTTATCCTTACAAGTACAAGCTGAAATTCTCCGGTTGCCCCAATGACTGCGTGGCGGCGGTGGCCCGGGCGGACCAGTCCATGATCGGCGTCTGGCGGGATGATATCAAGATCGACCAGTCCGCCGTGCAGGCCTATGCCGGCGGCGAGCTCAAACCCCGGGCCGGCGCCACCCCGTACGATAAGCTGGACATCAAGGCAGATGTGGTTGACCTGTGTCCCACCGGCTGCATGTCCTGGGACGGCAAGAAACTCACCATCGACAACAAGAACTGCAATCACTGCATGCATTGCATCAATTTGATGCCCCAGGCCCTTAAACCCGGCAGCGAGCGAGGCGTGACCATTCTGATCGGTTCCCATGCCCCTATTCTGGAAGGCGCCCAGATGAGCTGGGTTATTGTGCCTTTCATGGAGTTTGAGCCTCCTTACGATGAGTTAAAGGAATTGACGGAAAAGATCATTGAGTGGTGGGCGGAAAACGGCAAAAACCGGGAACGGATCGGCGAGCTGATCCTGCGCCTCGGCATGCGGAATTTCTTGGAGGCTGTGGAGCTGCCTCCGGTTCCGCAGTCCGTTTGGAGGCCCCGGGCCAATCCCTTCTTCTTCTGGAAACAGGCTGACTTTGATGCGGAAGCAGCCGGAAGGAAGTACTATACCACCAAGTAAGGGAAACGTAAGACAAACAAGGCACTCTGCCTGTTCGACTAAGGAGGAATTTCCAACATGGCTGAAGCAGAACGGATTACCGATATTGGCCCCCCACATTACAGCAAATTTTTGCCCCCCATTATCAAGGAAAATTACGGGAAGTGGGTCTCACATGAGATACTCGAACCCGGGGTTTTGAAGCATGTAGCGGAAAGCGGCGCCGAGCTTTATTCGGTACGGGTTGCCTCACCCCGGATTATCACCACCATCAGAGCCCGGGAAATCTGCGATGTGGCCGACAAGTTCTGTGACGGTTATCTCCGCTTTACCAGTCGTCACAATTTTGAGCTGTTGGTCACGGATAAGGCCAAGCTGGCGCCTTTGAAGGAAGAATTGGCCAAGCGGGGCTGGCCCATAGGCGGCACGGGCCATTCCCTCACCAACATCGTCCACACCCAGGGCTGGATTCATTGCCACACCCCGGCCATTGATGCTTCCGGCATTGTCAAGTCTGTAATGGATGACCTGTTTGAGTATTTCGGCACCCACCAGCTGCCGGCCCAAGTGCGCATCTCCTTGGCCTGTTGCCTGAACATGTGTGGCGCGGTGCATTGCTCGGATATCGCCATTTGTGGTGTCCACCGGACCCCTCCCAAAGTCATGCATGACAAGCTGCGCCACCTGTGCGAAATCCCCACCACCATTGCCTCTTGTCCCACCGGCGCCATCCGGCCCCATCCGGACAAGACCCTGAAGAGCGTTATCGTCAACGAAGAACGCTGCATGTATTGCGGCAACTGCTACACCATGTGCCCGGCGATGCCCTGCTTTGACCCCGAGAAAGGCGGAGTGGCCTTGCTGGTCGGCGGCAAAGTATCCAACGCCAAGAGCCCCCCGATGTTTTCCCGCTTGGCGGTGCCGTGGATTCCCAATAACCCGCCCCGCTGGCCGGAAGTGGTCTCCACGATCCGCAAGATTCTTATCAAGTATGCGGAAGGGGCCAACAAATATGAGCGGGTAGCGGAATGGATCGAGCGCATCGGCTGGGAAAAGTTCTTCGAGGTGTGCGATATTCCGTTCACCTTCCAGCATATTGACGACTATAAGTTTCAGGCGTATGATACTTATCGGACGTCCATGCATTTCAAATTTTAGGCAGGTGGCATAAACATGGCATTACCTAAGGATGAACTTGTAGAGTACATCTACAAGATGGTGGAGGCGGCGGCGGGCAAAAAACAGCTCAAAGCCAAGGACATTGAAAAGGCGGTGCTCAAAGAGCATCCGGATCAAAACAAAAACGACATCAAGTTTGCCATCAAAGAGTTAATTGATAGCGGGCGCTGTGTCTATACTTATTTCGGCGGCAGCTTCATCGAGCTGCCCCGGGTAGAAGGCGCAGCGAAACACTGATGACCCGGCCCTGTCCCCGTTTGCTCCTGGCAGCTCTCCGGGGCGGGGCCGGTAAAACCACCCTGACCTTAGGAATCTTGGCCGCTTGGCGGGCTCAAGGGCGGCGAGTTATACCCTTCAAAAAGGGCCCTGACTACATTGACCCGGCTTGGCACGCGTTGGCGGCCGCCAGCCCCAGCCATAATCTGGACCCTTTCCTGATGGAAGGGGACCAGATTTTGGCTTTAGTGGCCCGTTATGCGGCCCAAGCCGATGCCCTTCTGATCGAGGGGAATCGAGGCCTTTACGACGGTCTGGATGCCCAAGGCACCTACAGCACCGCAGAGCTGGCCAAATTTTTAGCCACGCCGGTGGTGCTGGTGGTGGACTGCACCATGACCACCCGCACCGCAGCCGCGTTGATTTTGGGCTGCCAGCGCTTCGATCCGCAGGTGCCCCTTGCCGGCGTGATTCTCAATCAGGTGGCCCGGCCTCGCCATGAAGGCCTTTTGCGGGATACCATAGAGCATTACTGTGGGATCCCGGTGTTGGGGGCCTTGCCCCGGTTGAAATGTGCCGTCTTCCCGGAACGCCACATGGGCTTGGTGCCCCCCCAGGAGCATCAGACCGCCCTGCGGGCCGTGAACACCGCCAAAGAGCTGGCCGAACGGTACCTGGACCTTCAGGGATTGTGGCGAGTAGCCTGCAGTGCCCCGCCGCTTCCTTCGCCCATGCAGCAGCCGGCCTCTGCATTAACCCCCAAGGCTGAGCCCGTGACCCTGGGCATCATCCGGGACTCGGCTTTTCAGTTCTATTACACCGAGAACCTGGAGGCCTTGGCGCAAGAGGGGGCTTGCCTTTTGGAAGTGAGCGCCCTGACCACCCCTGTCCTCCCCCCTGATCTGGACGGTCTTTATATCGGCGGAGGCTTTCCTGAAACGCACGTTCAGGCCCTGGCGGAAAACGAAACCTTCCGGCACTCCGTCAAAAAGGCGGCCACCGCCAGCCTGCCAATTTATGCGGAATGCGGTGGGCTGATGTATCTGGGCGCGGCGATAAAGACCCTCGAAGGGGAACGCTTCCCCATGGTGGGCCTCTTTCCCTATGATTTTATCATGGGCCGCAAGCCTCAGGGACACGGCTACACCGTCCTGGAGGTGGTTGAGGAAAACCCGTACTTTCCTAGGGGCACTCAGTTAAAAGGCCACGAGTTTCACTACTCCCGGATTCAGCCGGAGCCCGGGTCTGAAGCCACTCTGGCATTTCGGGTAGCGCGAGGCGCAGGGATCAGCGGCCATCGGGACGGCTTGGTTTATAAGAATGTGCTGGCCACTTTTACCCACCTCCATGCCCTGGGCGCTCCCTTGTGGGCTCCGGCCTTCGTCCGGCGAGCCCGGGAATACCGCCGGCTTCGCATGGCCCGGTCCTCCCCGGTAGTAAAACTGGCCGGACTGCCCCGGCAGAAAAGGGCCGGATGAATACAGCAGCGATTTTCGCTTGACAACCTTGGGGAGTTTTTTATATAGGGAAGTTTGATTTTTGTGAAAAAAAGTTCTAACACCAAAGCAAACCTTCCTGCCAGAAAAGCCGGACGACTTCTGCAGCGTCGGCAACGAGGCCAGGGGGGGTGAATCACCGGAATTGGGTTGCCGAGGGCCGGACCCAAATTTTTTTCATGGTAAATCTTCAAAGGAGGTGTAAACACATGGCTTGGCGAGTGGAAGTGGACGCTGACAAGTGCACCGGAGACGAAGAATGCGTCAACGTCTGTCCTGTAGGCGTATTTGAAATGCAGGAAGGCAAGGCGGTGCCGGTGAATGAAGAAGAATGCCTGGGCTGCGAAAGCTGCATCGAAGTGTGCCCTTCGGGCGCCATCACGGTTACCGAAATTTAACCGGATCACAAAGGCAACAAAAATACCCCCGGCCTGCAAGGGTCCGGGGGTTTTTCTTTTTTCCGGACTGACCAAATGAGCAGGCATTTAGCCCATTTCTTCCATCTCCTGCCGACAGGCCTGACACTGCTTCAAGGGAGCCAGTTCCTCCTCGGTGGCATCCCGCACTTCCAGTACCTGCACTTGATAATAAAGATCTTCATCGGCCAAGGGATGGTTAAGATCCAGGATCACCTGATCGCCGCGCACCTCTTTGATAGTCAAAGGATATTCCGGCGGAAAGGGCAGCACGGACGGTAGGACCTTCTGGCCGGGTTTGAGCTCCATATCCGGAGGAAAGACTTTGCGGCTCCATACCTGGATATTCTCCGGATCATAGAAGCCAAAGGCCTCTGCGGCAGGAACCACAAATTCCAGATTTTCTCCCAGCAGTGCGCCCCAGAGGCGCCGCTCCAAGCCGGGCAGAAGCTCCCCGCAGCCTGCCACAAAGGTCAGTTCTTCCGGCTCCTGGGCGCTACCCCGAAGGTACTTGCCGGATTTCAGTCTGAGACGGTAAGCCAGGCGGACAAATTTGTCCTGGGTAATTACGCTCATGGATTTCTCCTGTCAGGAATAGTGATATAATATTTTAAAAAAGCAGTCTGTCAAGTTAAGATGATCCGCAAAGCCAAGGTCTCCGAAGTGCCGGAGATTCGCCGCATGTTGTCGGAATTCGCCAAAATGGGTGAAGTGCTGCCGCGCACCTTGGCCAATCTTTACAGCCAGGTACGGGATTACAGCGTTTATCGGAAAGACGAAGGACCCATAATCGGGGTGGCGGCGCTGCATGTTTCCTGGGACGGCCTTGGCGAAATCCGCTCTCTGGTGGTGGCGCCGGAGCACCAGGGACAGGGCATCGGCTCGCAGTTGGTTCGGAGCTGTCTGGAAGAGGCCCGCCAACTGGAACTCAGGCAGGTCTTTGTCCTCACCGCCAGTCCCGAATTTTTTCAGCGTTTCGGTTTCCGGCTGATTCCCCGGGAAAACCTGCCTCCCATCGTATGGGCCGATTGCGTGGACTGTGTGAAATTCCCGGACTGCGATGAGATTCCCATGATGCTGGATTTGTGAAAGCGAGGCTTGCGCCCCCTTGACAATAATGCCCGATGAATTTATGTTAGACTTAGCATTACAACGGTTGTCCGGAAGATTGCACTGCCTCCTTATTAGGCTAAACATCCGGTAAAGCCTGGCTTTATCGGTTTTTTTATTGGGCGTCGCGGCCTGGAAAGCTTAATAAGGCGGCGGATGATTAATCGCTTGCTTGATTTTAAGAATACGCCCAATGTTTGAATATATTTTAAGAAAGATTTTCGGCAGCAAAAACGAGCGGGAGCTCAGGCGTCTGGCTCCTTTGGTGGATCGTATCAATTCCTATGAACCGGAGCTCAAGAAGCTTCCGGACGCCGACCTGCGCGCCAAGACCGCCCATTTCAAAGAGCGCCTGTCCCGGGGCGAGTCTTTGGATGGCCTGCTGCCCGAGGCCTTTGCGGTGGCCCGGGAAGCCTCCGTCCGGGTCCTGGGTCTGCGGCCCTTCGACGTGCAGCTCATCGGCGGTATTGTACTTCACCAGGGGAAGATCGCCGAAATGAAAACCGGCGAGGGTAAAACCCTGGTGGCGGTGATGCCGGCATACCTTAACGCGCTGACCGGCGAAGGCGTGCACATTGTCACGGTGAACGACTATCTGGCCAAGCGGGACACCGCCTGGATGGGGCCGGTCTATCAGTTCCTGGGTCTGCGGGTAGGCACCATCGTGCACGGACTGTCCGACGAGGAACGGCGTTGGGCCTATGCCGCAGACATCACTTACGGCACCAACAACGAATTCGGCTTCGACTATCTCCGGGATAACATGAAGTTTTCCCTGAGCGATATGGTGCAGCGGGAGTTCAATTACGCCATCGTGGACGAAGTGGACTCCATCCTCATTGACGAAGCCCGCACACCTTTGATTATCTCCGGTCCGGCGGAAGAATCCACCAACCTGTACTACATTCTCAACCGGGTAGCCCTTCAGCTGAAAAAAGACATTGACTATACGGTGGACGAAAAGGCCCGCTCGGTGCTGATCACGGAAGAGGGCGTGGCCCGGGCGGAAAAGCTCCTGAACATCGATAATCTTTACGACCCCCGCTACATTGAGGTATTGCATCACCTGAACCAGGCCCTGAAGGCCCACAACCTTTTTCATCGGGACGACGAGTATATTGTCAAAGACGGCCAGGTCATCATCGTGGATGAGTTCACCGGTCGCCTGATGCCGGGCCGACGCTTTTCCGACGGCCTGCACCAGGCCCTGGAGGCCAAGGAAGGCGTGCGCATCGAAAACGAAAACCAGACCCTGGCCACCATCACTTTCCAGAATTACTTCCGCATGTACAAAAAACTGGCCGGCATGACCGGTACTGCGGACACCGAGGCCGAGGAATTCAAGAAAATTTACAACCTGGACGTGGTGGTCATCCCCACTCATAAGCCCATGATCCGCGTTGACCATCCGGATGTGATTTATAAGACGGAGGCGGAAAAATTCCGGGCCGTGGTGGAGGAAATTAAAGATTGCCACCGGCGAGGCCAACCGGTGCTGGTGGGCACCACCTCCATTGAAAAATCCGAATATCTCAGTCGTCTGCTTAAAAAAGAAGGGATCAAGCACGAGGTGCTGAACGCCAAGCACCATGAAAAAGAGGCGGAAATTGTGGCCAGGGCCGGGCAGTTGGGCACCGTTACCATTGCCACCAACATGGCCGGCCGCGGCACCGACATCGTGCTGGGCGAGGGGGTGGTGGAACGGGGCGGCCTCCATATCATCGGCACCGAACGTCACGAAGCCCGGCGCATTGACAACCAGCTCCGGGGGCGCGCCGGGCGCCAGGGAGATCCCGGCAGTTCCCGCTTTTATCTGTCCTTGGAGGACGACCTCCTGCGCATTTTCGGCTCTGACCGCATCAAGGGCCTGATGGAGAAACTGGGCATGGACGACGGCCAGCCCATCGAACATCGCATGGTAAGCAATGCCATCGAAAAGGCGCAAAACCGGGTGGAAAGCCACAATTTTGAAATCCGCAAGCACCTCCTGGAATACGACAATGTCATGAACAGGCAGCGGGAGGTGATTTACTCCCAGCGCCGCCAGATCCTGGCAGGTGAGACCCTGGAGGAGGATTTCCTGGACATGGCCGCCGAACTGGTGGAAGACCTGGTGGAAGAGTACACCGGTGGCAAGGTCCCGGAAGAATGGGATCTCAAAGGCCTGGAAGACGCCTTCCGGCGGCAGTTCGGCTTCCGGCCCCCTTTTCTCCGGGAGGCCGACGGCGACTTGGTGGAATACTTGATGGAAAAAGTCCGGGAACGTTATGAAGCCAAGAAAACCGAGATCGGCCCGGAGCTTTTTGCTCACCTCCAGCAGATGGTGATGCTTCAAATTGTGGATAATCACTGGAAGGACCACCTGCTTAACATGGACCACCTGCGGGACGGCATCGGGCTGCGGGGTTACGCCCAACAGGATCCCCTCCGGGAGTACCAGCGGGAAGGCTATGAGATGTTCATGGACCTGATCCATCGCATCAAGGCGGACACCGTGGGCACGCTGTTTCATTTGCAGGTCAGGCCCCAACAGGAGATCCCCCAGGAGGCCCGGCCCGCCCAGCAGCAGATGTTTTTCAGCCATGGAAACGGCGGCGCCGCGACCCCGGCTTCGCGGAAAGCGGCCAAAGTGGGTCGCAACGCCCCCTGTCCCTGCGGCAGCGGCAAGAAATACAAGAAGTGCTGCGGGAGGTGAGCTTATTTTCAGGAGAATAGGCCAGAGGCCTTGCCTTCCGTGCCGGTAACCTTGCCGCGGTAGCACAGGGTGTCGAAACCTGTGCTATTTTTATTTCTCTCAGGCGGTCCTTAAGCTATGATTTCAGACTTCGACTCCGCGGAGGCCATGCAATGCTAGTGCCAGGATTTAAAGCCGCCGGAACGGCGGCCGGGATAAAAAAGCGCAGCGGCCTGGACCTGGCCCTGATTGTGGCCGACCAACCCGTGGCCGCATCCGGGGTATTCACCCGGAACCGGGTCAAGGCAGCCCCGGTGCTGCTTGCCAGGGCGCGCCTACGCCGGGGCGTGGCTCAGGCCATTTTGGTCAACAGCGGCAACGCCAACGCCTGCACCGGGGCCGAAGGACGGGCGGCGGCCCGGGAAACGTGCCGGGTGGCTTCCCGCCTGCTCAACCTCCGGGAATCCCTGGTCCTTCCCTGCTCCACCGGGGTCATCGGCCAGCCGCTGCCCGCGGAGAAAATAGCGCAAGCCCTTCCGGTTCTGGTTGCAAACCTCCGTCCGGAAGGCCTGCCGGAAGCGGCCCGGGCCATCATGACCACCGACACGCGGCCCAAGATGGCCCAGGCTCAAGGGAAAATCGCCGGGGGCACGGTCACCGTGGCCGGCATCGCCAAGGGGGCTGGTATGATCCACCCGGATATGGCCACCCTGCTGGCTTTTGTCCTGACGGATGCCGCTATTGCCCCCAAAGCGTTAAAGACCTTTCTCAAAGTGGCGGTGGATCAGAGCTTTAACCGCATCACCGTTGACGGCGATACCTCCACCAACGACACGGTTCTTATCCTGGCCGGCGGCCGGGCCGGCAACCGACCTTTAAACGGTGGCAGTTCCGGTTCTCCGGCCTTTCAGGAAATGTTAATCAGTGTAATGCAGGACTTGGCTCGCCAGGTAGTGGCGGACGGCGAAGGGGCCACCCGGGTTTATCGTATTCTGGTGCAGGGTGCGGCCAATGCCGCAGAGGCCAAAAAGGCCGCCGCCACTATCGCCACCTCCCCTCTGGTCAAAACCGCCATGGCCGGAGCGGACGTCAATTGGGGGCGCCTTATGGCGGCCTTGGGGCGTTCCGGAGCCCTCTTTTCTCCCAGCAAGGTGGATATCTCTTTCGGGCCGCACCAAGTGGTGAAAAACGGCCAAGGTTTAGGGGAACAGGCGGAAACCGCGGCCAAAAAGGTGATCCTGCAAGGCCCTTTCACCATCAGCGTTCACCTGCATCAAGGGGGATTCTCAGATTACTACGACACCTGTGATCTCACCGAAAATTATATCAAGATTAACGCCAGTTACCGGAGCTGATGGAAATAAAGAAAATTGTCGGTTTCCTCCCTGAATCACCCCGGAGCCTGGAGCAAATGACGCCTCACACCCCCCGAGGTTTCAGCCGGGGCAGCTTTCGGGCGAAATATTTGGGCGTTACATAAAGTTTAGATTTTGAATAAGGATTTGAACCAACCTCCCTTTTCTTCGGCTTTCGCGGGCGCAGTGCCCCTTTCCCGGGCGCGGAGGGCTGCCACGATTTCCTGGCAATCGGCATGGGGCGGCAGACCCAGGATATTTCTGATCTCCTGCATGGAGGCACACATCGACTGCACGGCCTCGACGATCTCCGTATCCTTGGCGGTAAGCCCCAAGCCTAACATCTCCTTGAGTTTTTTCATCTCATAAATGTACATAACGCCCCCTTTCTCTATCATTCTTTGTTCGATCATCAGTCTGAAATTTCTAATTTTTCCAATGAGTTGCGGTTGCCCGCTGCCCTAACCTCCCAGAAAAGTTCGCTTACCGTCAGAAAAAAGCAAGGTGCCAACCAGTATTGTTGTTTTTGCTTGGCCTATTGATTTAGCAAAGGTAAACCGATTACACTTTAAAACAAATTTTTATCTGTTTGCAATTCCGAAAAACCTTTTTTGGCAATTTCCTAATGCGGGAGGTGCATTTGGGTTGCAGGTTCAGCCTCCGGCCCTTAAAATGTAGGAAATCCGGCAAGCTCCCGCAAGTTGCTGCAGATTGAAAGGAGGTTTTGCCATGGATTACAAGGATGCGGCCCAGCAAATCAAAAGGGCGTTGCGGTTGCGCACCGATCCCCTGGGGGTTGCTTTTCTGGCCGAGCTGGCTGAGATTCCTGAGAAAACCCGCCGTCCTTCGCAGGTTTTCGCCAAGAAAATCACCATCTGTCAGGGGGTTACCCTGGCCCGGGGGTACGGCTGGCCGGTGGCCTTGGGCAAAGAAGATCTGATCTGTGTGCCCGGCATGCTGGCCTTCGGGTTTGCTCCCGTTGCCGACCCGTTGTTGGAGTTGGGGCAGCTGTTTTGCGAAGTGGGATTTCATCAGGAGATGGGGCCTGCTTTAAAAGAATTGGAAACCCTGCCTCGATTCAGCCCCCAGGAAATCGCGGCGATTTATCTGGCACCGCTGGAGCGCCTGGCGTTATCGCCCCAGGTCATCGTAGTATATGGGAATCCGGCCCAGCTTATGCGCCTGATCCAGGCTGCCGCTTTTGTCTTTGGGGCCAGGGTCACGGGTGAATTCGGGGGCAAAGTGGAATGCGCCGCCTATCTTATCGGGCCGTACCGGAAAGACAACCTGCAGGTGGTTATCCCGGGCATGGGGGATCGGATTTTTTCCATGACCCAGGATGACGAACTGGTGCTGTCCTTTCCGGCCCGGATGTTGGGCCTCTTGCTGGACGGCCTCAAAGAGGCGGGACGCCAGATCGGGGCGCGCTATCCCATAACCTTTTATCAGAACTTTTCTCCTGAATTTCCGCCCCCTTATAAGGAACGGGCAAAAAAATGGGATATAATTTAGGCATTTCCCGGTGGCGGCCCGAGGCCGCCGCGTCCTGCTGCTGATCGACCCCAACTTGAGGAGGTGTCGTGGAATTTCGGCCCATTGCCCAAAGAGTCCTGGAGGAACGGTATCTTCGGCGGGATCCCGAAGGTCGCGTGGTGGAAACCCCGGAGGAACTCTTCCGCCGGGTGGCCCGGGGGGTGGCGGCCGCCGAAGCCAGGTATGGCAGCGCCGAGGAGATGGCCCGACAGATTGGGTCGTTTTATGAGGCCATGACCGAGTTGAAGTTTCTGCCCAATTCTCCGGCGCTGATGAACGCCGACCTGCCCATCGGGCAATTGGCCGCCTGCTTTGTCATTCCGGTGCACGACGATATGGGCAGCATCATGGATGCCGTAAAATCCATGGCCCTCATCCACCAAACGGGCGGCGGCACCGGGTTCACCTTTACGCACTTACGGCCCCGGGGTGATCAGGTCCGCAGCACCGGCCGGGTGGCTACCGGGCCGGTGGGCTTTATGCGGATTTTTGACACGACCACCGAAGTGGTCAAACAGGGCGGCCGACGCCGGGGGGCCAACATGGGCATCCTAAACGTGGACCACCCTGACATCCTGGAGTTCATCAAAGCCAAGGCGGAATTGGGAATTTTGACGAATTTCAACCTTTCGGTGGCGGTCACCGACGCCTTCATGGAGAAAGCGGAGCGGGGCGAAGACTATCCCCTCATCAATCCCCGCAACGGCCAGGAATGGGGGCGTCTGAATGCCCGGGAAGTTTTTGACACCATTTGCCATTATGCCAGAGAAACCGGGGATCCCGGGCTTATCTTCCTGGACGCCATTGAACGGGCCAACCCCACCCCGGAGCTGGGGAGGCTGGAAGCCACCAACCCCTGCGGCGAACAGCCGCTTTTGCCTTACGAGTCTTGCATCCTTGGCTCCATCAACCTTTCCAAATTGGTAAAGAACGGCAACCTGGACTGGGACGAACTGGATCGGCTGGTGCGCCTTGGGGTGACGTTCCTGGATGACTGCATCGACCAGAGCCACTTCCCATTGCCGCAAATCACCGCGATCACCCGGGCCAACCGGAAGATTGGCCTAGGCATCATGGGGCTTGCCGATATGTTCATCCAAGTGGGCTTGGCTTATGACTCCCCGGAAGCCCTGGAGCTGGCGGATAAGCTTATGGCCCGCATCCAGGCCCAGGCCGTGGCGCAATCCGAAGCCTTGGCGGTCCGCAGAGGTCCTTTCCCCAATTTTTATATCAGCCGGTATCACAAGGAAGGACGGCCGCCGCGGCGCAACGCCACAGTGACCACCATTGCCCCCACCGGCACCATCAGCCTGATTGCCGGAACTTCCAGCGGTATTGAACCTCTGTTTGCCTTGGCTTACCGCCGCCGCACCTTGGAGGGGGAGGAGTTTGACGAAGTGCATCCGCTGTTTATCCAAAAACTGCGGGAATTCGGTCTGGAAAAAGAATGGCTGCCCAAGGTCATGGCTGTCGGCCGGATACGGCATTTCCCGGAAATACCTGCGGAAATCCGGCGGTTGTTCCCCACCACCTTTGAAGTAAGCGTGGAATACCAGGTGAAGATGCAGGCCGCCTTTCAGCGCCATGTGGAAAACGCGGTCTCCAAGACCATAAATCTGGCGCCGGAAGCCAGAGTGGAAGACGTGGCGGAAGCTTTCCGGATGGCCTGGCGCTTGGGCCTGAAAGGCATCACGGTTTACCGGTACGGTTCCCGGCCAGGCCAAGTGCTGAGCATCCCACCCCAGCGCGTGGAAGTTTCCCATGAGTTCAGCGAGGAATGCCGGCTGTGCTCGGTTTAACGATAATGGCCGGACTTCCTCTCCGGGAAGGAGGCTTTATATGAAGCACGGGTTACCCCTTTTACTGGCTGCTTTTCTCGGACTCCTGACCGTCATGGCCGGGGCGGAGACCGCCAAGACCTTGATAGATCAGGGGATAGAGCTTTCCAATAGAGGGAAATTCGACGAGGCGGTCGCCAAGTTCAACGAAGCCCAGAGGCTTCAGCCCAACAATCCGTCGGTGTACGTGTATCGAGGACGGGTCAAGTACGCCAAAAACCTCAACCAGGAAGCCATCAACGACCTGAACCAGGCTCTGAAGATCGAACCTAATTTTGCTGAGGCTTATAACGTCCGGGCCCAAGTTTATTTTACTATGGAAGATTTTGATCAGGCCTTGGCGGACCTGGAAAAAGCCCAAAGTCTGGGCTTTAAGGTGGACACCGATTATTTAAAGCTCGTTCAGAGGCGAGCCAGAGAAAGGCATAAATAGTTATCCCCATATAACCAAATAAAAGGCCCGGCGCCTTCGGACCGGCTGCCGGGCCGAGTTGAGGGCCCCTGGCAAAGGCCAGGGGCTTCAAGTCTCAGGTTTTTATTCCTCTTCTTCCTCCTCCATTTCGATGCCGAACTTTTCGAACTGGGCATCCCGTTCGGCGTGGGCCTTCTCGATCTCCTCTTCGCTCCAAGGTTCGATGATCAGGGTGTTGGCCACCAGCTCCCAAAGATACACGGTTTCCTTGTAATTCCCCATATCAAATCCAGGGGTGCCTTTCTTAAACTCACCGGCCAAGCCTTTCATGATCTGGTCCCGGCAGTTGTGACAGGGGGCCATGACCACTTCGGCTCCGGTGTCCCTGATCTGTTCCGCTTTCACTTTGCCGTAAGCCAAGCGTTCCTCCTCATAAGGCATGGCCCAAGCTCCGCCTCCACCGCCACAGCAGTAGTTGTTCAGCATGTCGTCGCACATCTCCCGGTAAAGGGAGGGATCCACACACTGTAGGGTGATCCAACGGTTAAGCTCGCCCATGTGATCGCCGAAGGCCATCTGAGACTTACGCACGTAGTTGCAGGGATCGTGCACCGTGATGGTGTGGTGGTTTCGGGAGGGATCCAGCTTTATCCGGCCCTGATCGATGTATTCCTTCAAGAGTTGCTGGACACTCACTACCTTGAATTCTTTGAAAACTTCAGGGAACCAATGCGTGAACCCGTACCGGGTTGCATAGTAGGCATGCCCTCATTCCGGGTATAAGATGGTTTTCACCTTTAAGCGGCGGGCATTTTCGATGATCCGGCGGCAAATCTCTTTCTGGCTCTCATCGTCCCCGGAGAAAAGGCCCCAGTTGACGCCTTCCCAGTTTTCCGAAGGCACGGTCCAATCCTCCCGGGCGGCATAAAAGATTTTCCACCAGAACTTCATGTCGTCCGGCTCGCCGAAAGGCTCCTTGGAATTGATGGTAACAATGAGATTGGCGCCTTCCTTGTCCACCGGGACATAAAAGCCCGGGCAGCACTCCTCTTCCAATTCCTTGCCCAGGTCAGCCAGCAGGAAAAGAAAGTCATCCTTGGGAATGCCCAAATTGTTGCCCCGTTCAATGCACATCATAGTGCCTTTGTGGATGGGGCCGGGCACCTGGTCCCGCTCCCGCAAGGTCCGGCAGGCCCTCAAGGTGCGCAACAGCTGGATGCCCATGGGGCAGGCGTACTGGCAACGGCCACACAGGGTGCAGACCCAGGGAAACTTGGAGTCGATAACCTCCTGTTCCATGCCGAAGACGATGGCCCGGATGGCTTTGCGGGCATCCCAGGTGAGGTCGGTGCCCTCGATGGGAACCAATCCGGTGGCAGGGCAGCCGCCGCTGCAAGTGCCGCAGGTGAAACAGCGGTCCGCCAAATCCGGGGACAGTCCGCCGATCTTGCGGTTCTTGCGGTCAATGTGAATTTCCATGGGTTTTGCTTCTTCAGCCATTGTTCCTCCGGATATAGAAAAGGGTTCTGGATTCCGAAAACTAAGCCTTATGTGAAAATTTATTCAAGTATACGCCTACCAGAAATTTTCTCAAGGAAAAATTAAATATTTCTTAGAATCTGCTGGCAGGCCTTCTCCACCGCCGCGGCCACGGCCGGGGTCAGGCCCTCTTTGATCTCCGCCGGAATCTCCTGGACTTGAACCATCAGGAGGATGAGATCGACGCCGGTAAATTCTTTCAGCTTTCTCAGCACATGGGAGGAAGGAAACAGGTGGGCGGAAAAATTCCCGATCTCCTGATCCGAAAGGTTCTCCACCGGAATTTCAAAAACTTCCCCGGGCCGATGCCCCGAATCCGACACCGCCTCCACTATGATGATTTTTTCCGGCTTTCTCTCACTCAGCATCAAATCCAAGAGGAATTCCCATAGGCGGGTGCCTACGTCCAAGGCCAAGACATGCTTGGGCAAGGGATAATTTTTTTGGAGATGCCGGATAACCGTCGGCCCAAAACCGTCATCCCCCCGCAGGATATTGCCGCATCCTAAGACCAGAACGGATTTGGGAGGAAAGTCGCGTTGCATTTGCTCGGAAGGCGTTGGCGCGGCCGGAAATTTCAGCCCGGGAAATAGGAGGCACAGGAGGTTTCAGACTCCCAGACACTCACCTTGCTTACTTTCACCCGGTCGCTGTCCAAAGCCGCGGCCAGGCGCTCAAACAGATAACGGGCCAGGTTTTCGGAAGAGGGATTCTGCCGGGTAAAGGGGGGCAGCTCATTCAGGTACTTATGGTCGATTTCCTGCAGTATTTCATGGGCCCGAGCCTTCACTTCTCCGAAGTCCTTCAGCAGTCCGGCATCATCCAGCCGGTCTCCCACCAGGTAAATTTCCACCTTCCAGTTGTGCCCGTGCAGGGCCTCGCATTTTCCGTAGAAATTTTCCAGGCGGTGCGCGGCGGAAAAATGGGTGATGATTTTCAGCTCATACATCCTGTCAGTCGTAGCCTCCTTTAAGTCGGCCCAAGCGGGTCTCCATCCGGCCGATAAGCCCTCTAATATCACTTTGCAAGGCGGCCAGATCCCGATGCCTCTTGGCGTCAATCTTTTTAAGCTCCGCCAGCCAGAACTCCAGGAGGGCTATCTCTCTTTGTCGGAGTTCCCTCTCCACCTGAGCTTTGAGTTGCTTTAGCAGGGTCGGATCAAGCTGCATTTTCTCCTGGCCGTTCCCGGGCTCTCAGGGTCAAAGGCGTACCGGTTAAAAATAGCGGATTGGCCAGCGGTGCTTGCGGGCCAGGCGTTTAAGGCGCCAGGACGGATTTACCACCACCGGATAGCCCACCTGCCCGAACAGGGAGCGATCTTCAAAGTGATCCGCATACGCATAAGATTGAGAAAGATCCAAGCCTTGACGTCGGGAAAGATCATAGAGCAAAAGTTCTTTGTTTTTGCCCCTGGGGTGGAGCCCGGCTATTTCCCCGGTGAAACAGCCGTTACTGTGAGCCGGCTCCGTGGCAATGAGCCAGTCCGCCCCCACCATCTCCTTCAGGGGCCTGATCAGAAAAGACAGAGAACCGGTGAGCAACACTATGCGGTGACCTTTGGCTTTATGCTCCCGCAAACAGGCCAGGGCCTGCGGAATCAAGCGGGGGGCGATCATTTCCGCGTAACATTGGCGGGCCAAGGCCTCGGTTTCTTTTACAGGTAGGCCTCTGAGGTAGGATTTGTCCCGAAACCGGTCTTCCGGGTTGGAAGCCAGACGGGCCAGATAGGCCATGGCCTGGGTGGCCTTCAACATGTTGTGGCGCAAAAGATACTGGAAGAACAGGCGTTCGGTGGACCCCTGCACCAGCGTCATGTCCACATCAAAAATCGCCGCTATCGTGCCCATTTCTGCTTCCCGGTGAAAAAGCCAAACCCCCGTTCATTCACAAGCCTTAGTCATGGGTTCTTCCGGAAATAAAGACGGCCGTCCAGGATCACCGGAACCCCCCGGATAATACACAGGCCGGTTGAAAATAAAATAAGAAACTGGTTGACCATGTGCAAGTCCCCCGCTAAAACCGGGCTCTTAAGAGACAGGGCATGGGTTAGCCATAGGAAACAAAAGGTGGTGCACTTGGCCAATCCATAGAGGGCCCGCATAAACCGGGAAGCCACCAGGAAACGTCCCCACACGGAGTGCATCATGCCGAAACCTGATTTACCTTTGGCCAGGGCAACACCACGGACGCCGTCCACCACGAAGGAGCGCACCAGGAACACCACCGGCACCCACAGGGGGACCAGTCCCAATTGCATAAAGGCGATCCAGAGGATGTTTTCCACCGCCCGGTCCAGAGCGATATCCAGCACCGCGCCCAGTTCCGTCACTTCATTGCGCAGTCTGGCCACATAGCCGTCAAACCAGTCCATGAGGAACAGGATGATTAAGAGGCCCAGAAACGCCAGTTGCCATTGCCAGCTGGAAACGGTAAACAGGGCCAGCAGCAAAAACAAAAGCAGCGGCAAACGGGACAAGGTGATGAGATTGGCCAGAATCATAGAGGCCCTCAAACGGAGTTCCGTGCTTCTAACTTACCAGAAATCCTCAAGACATGCCATTTCATATCCGCGCTTGGATGGGGACAGACCTGGGGGCTGCGCGGCGGAAAGAATCTTTTGTGCCGTCGGTTTTTATGTTATGTTGGGAGTGCCAGAGGTTGCCTAACAGCCATGTCCATCGCCCTCAAAGCTTCCCACGTCCTGGGGCAACGCTATGTTATTCTGCGGCAATTGCGGCAGGAGCCCTGGGGTTTGGTCTATTTGGCCCAGGACCGGCTCCTTAAGGTGGAAGTGGGACTCAAATTTATCGGCCGTGAGACCCCGGAATTCGACCTGGCCAGAAAATTCCTGATTCAGGAAGCCGCCGCCGCCTACCGGCTGCGCCACCCTTTGATCCTGGCGGTGTTTCATGGCAACGAGGACCCCGAAGGGTTTTACTTGGTGCAGGAACCTTTTGTCGGGGAAAGTCTGCTGGCCCGCCTGAATCGCCGGGAGCATTTCAATTTACCCCAGGCTTTGCACTTGCTTGATCAGGTAGGCCGGGCCGTAGCCTTTGCCCATGAGCAGGGGGTAGTGCATCAAGCTCTGAATCCCCTCCACATCCTAACCGGAGCCGAGAAGGTGAAAGTGGCCAATTTCGCCTGCCCGCACCGGGATGAAGGCCAAGTGGAGTTCCTGGAACTCCGGGCCTATACCGCTCCGGAAGTGCTCCGGGGAGGAGAGGTTACGCCTCAGGCCAATGTCTTTTCTTTAGGGGTTTTGGGTTTCCGGCTTACGGCCGGCAGCCTCCCTTACCCCCTCACTTTTGATGAGGGTTTTCCGTATCGACTGGAGACCCTGCCCGCCGACCTGGAAGAGATTCCCATCCCATTGCAAAATTTTCTTCTCGGATGCTTGGCCCCTGGACCTGAGGACCGTTATCCGAATGTCCTGTCATTTCTGAACGCTCTGGAGCAGGGTCGGGAATTGTGGCGGGCCTCCCCCCGGGATACGCGTTCTCTCTGGCAGCCCCAGACCAGCATATCCCTGGCGGAAAAGGCTAAGGCCGCGGCGCAAACCCTTTGGCAGGAAAGCAAGGCCTTGGCGGGAAAGCTGATCCAAAAATTGACGCCCGCGGTGACCGAGGCGCTGGGCAGAATAAAGTCGGCCCCGCCCCGCCTGCTGGGAGGGCTGGGTTTGGCCCTGCTCACCGTGGCGCTCATTTGGCTCGGAGCCCGGGCTTTACGGGCCCCGGCCCCGGGTCCTCGGTCTGCACCGCCCGCCTTAACCACCCCCGGGGTACCGGTGGCCCCGGCCGGCCCGCCCCGGACCGCGGCCCTGCCGGCGCCCCAGGCCCCCGTTACCAAACCTACGACCCCGGGAACCGAAGAGCAATACCTGGTTCTGGTGGCCAGTTATTCGCAGTTGAACCAAGCCCAGGCCCTGAAAAACCGGCTCAAAACCTACAACCTCCAAGCCAAAACCGTTAAAACCACTCCGGGGGGGAAACCCATGTACCAAGTGCGGGTTGGCCCCCTGGCCGGTAAAGCAGCGGCCGACCAGGTGGTTCGCCTCATTAAGGAGCACGAAGGCCTTTCCGCCAGGGTGGCGAAGATTCCCCCTAATTCATCCCCACAAAGGCCGTGACCATGACCTCGGTGGTATTCACTACAAATCTCTCGGGATTGGGCCCCCGCCGTCAAGGCAAGGTGCGGGATATTTATGATCTGGGCGACATGCTTCTCCTGGTGGCCACAGACCGCATTTCCGCCTTCGACGTGGTGATGGCGGATCCTATTCCCGACAAAGGGCGGATCCTCACGCGCTTGTCCGCTTTCTGGTTCAAATACTTGTCGGACCTCACCCCGCACCACCTTATCTCCACCGATGTCCGGGAGTTTCCCCCGCGCTGCCAACCTTACCGGGATATACTGGAAGGCCGATCCATGCTGGTCAGGAAATGCCGGCCTCTGCCCGTGGAGTGCATCGTTCGCGGGTATTTGGCCGGCTCGGCCTGGGTGGAATACCAAAAAAGCGGCACGGTCTGCGGTATTCCGCTGCCACCGGGGTTAGTGGAGGCCGAGCGCCTGCCGGAGCCCCTGTTTACTCCTTCCACCAAGGCCGAGATCGGTCGCCACGATGAAAACATCACCTTTGCGCAGGCAGAGGCCACCTTGGGCAAGGAGCTGGCCCGCCGGGTGCGGGACATCAGTTTGGCCCTTTACCGCCGGGCCAGCGATTGGGCCGAGCCGCGGGGGATTATCCTGGCGGATACCAAGTTCGAGTTCGGCTTGGCCAATGGTGACCTGCTCCTGATTGACGAAGTCCTCACCCCGGATTCGTCCCGTTTTTGGCCCAAGGATGACTATAACCCCGGCCGGCCCCAGAAGAGTTATGACAAGCAGTATCTGCGGGATTATTTGGAATCGCTGGGATGGAACAAGCAACCTCCCCCGCCCCGGCTTCCGCCGGAAGTTATTGCCAACACCCGGGCCCGCTACATCCAGGCCCTAAAGGCCCTGACCGGCGAGGAGTTGGAAGAATAAGGGCCGGCCCCCCTGTCAGGCCCAATGAAACCCTTTTTCAAACAGTCTCAGGCAGGCATCCACCACCCGGCCTTCATACCAGACATTCCGCCGCCTGTGGAGTTCCTCCAGGGCCTTGTCCAGCCCCAGACCTGGCCGGTAGGGCCGGTGTGAGGCCATGGCCTCCACCGCGTCAGCCACCGCCAGCAGCCGGGCCTCTGGCATGATCTCTTCGCCTTGGAGTCCGGCGGGATATCCCGAACCGTCCAGATGTTCATGATGGTGCAGGACAATGGTGGCGATGTCCCAAGGAAATTTCACCCCTTTTAAAATATCATAGCCTGCCTGGGAATGCGTCTTGATGAGGCCCAGCTCCAGCTCGCTCAGTTTCCCCGGTTTGCTCAGAATTTCCGCCGGTACCACCATCTTGCCGATGTCGTGCAAAAGTCCGGAAATACGCAGACACTTCACCTCATCTTCCGAAAGCCCCAGTTCCCGGGCAAGTGCGGTGGCCAGTTCGGCCACCCGTCGCTGATGACCGGCAGTATATGGATCCCGGATCTCCGTGGTCATGGACAAGGTGACCACCACCTGTTCCAGAACCTCTTCCACCCCCTGGTAGCACTTGGCGTTTTCCAGGGCGATGGCAATATGGTCCGCCAACATGGTGAGCAGTTCCTGATCATGGCTGTCGAAGCCGCGGCCGTCCCTCTTGTTTAAGACCTGAACCACCCCTGTTACTTGTCCCTTTCTCTTCAAGGGCACGCATAGAATGGACCGGGTCTGAAAACCGGAAAAAGTATCCACCTGCGGGTCAAAGCGGGGGTCCAGATGAGCTTCCGCAACTATCAGGGGTTCTCCGGTCTGAGCCACCCAGCCGGCCACCCCCTGACCGATTTTAAGACGGAAATGTTTGATTTTTTCTGCGGCCTCCCCCCGGGCCAGATGGAAGTACAGGTCCCCCCGTTTCTCGTCAATCAGAAAAAGGGAACTTGCCTCAGCCGCCATGAATCTTTCCGCGCAGCGCAAGGCGTTGTTCAGGACAACCTCAAGGTCCAGCGAGGAATTGATGAGTCCCAGAAGTTCGAAGACTTCTTTCTCTATCTTCTTGGGCATTGAGCGTGTTGCCGGAAGCGGCTCAGATCCTTTCCGCCTGCTTATCCTTTTATCCGTTGGGCGATGATTTCATAAACCTGATGCAAGGCCTCGCCCAGTTTTTCTTTCTTGGGGCCCCCGGCTTGGGCCATATCTGCCCGGCCGCCGCCGCGGCCGCCTACGATGGGGGCCAGTTCCCGGATTATCTCTCCGGCATTGAAGCGGGAGGTCAAATCTTTACTCACCATGGTAATGAGAAGGGCTTGGTCGTCCGCCCGGCTGCCCAGGACCACAATGCCACTTTTCAGCCGGTTCTGGAGTTTCACCGCGTATTCCCGCAAGCCCTTGGGATCCGCAGCCGCCACTTCCAATGCCAGCACGGCCACCCCGTCCACCTGCCGTACCTGCTCCAACAAATCCTTGGCCTGGAGGGCAGCAATCTGGCTTTTCAGGGCTTCCACCTGTTTTTCCAGGTCTTTGACCCGACGAAGGAGTTTCTCCAGGCGGGCCACCAGTTCCCCGCGGCCAGCCTTGAGCAGGACCGCAGCGTGAGCGAGCTCGTCTTCTTCCTCTTGGATTAAGCGCACCGCCTCGGGGCCACAGACTGCTTCAATGCGCCGGATGCCAGCGGCAATGCCGGTCTCGTTGGTGATTTTTATCAAGCCGATGTCCCCGGTGCGATGCACGTGGGTACCGCCACACAATTCTTTGCTCAGACCGGGAATGGTCACTAACCGCACTTCTTCCCCGTACTTCTCTTCGAAGACGGCCATGGCGCCGCTGGCCATGGCTTCCTGCAGGGACATATAGGCCACTTCGACCGGGAGGTTTTCGGCCACCGCCATGTTCATGTCCAGCTCTATCTTTTTCAGGGTGTTCCGGTCAATCCCGGCAAAATGGGTGAAATCGAAGCGCAGGCGCTCCGGCGTCACCAAAGACCCGGATTGTTTGACGTGGGGGCCGAGATGCTTCTGAAGCACTGCCTGGAGAATATGGGTGGCGGTGTGATGCCGGGCGATCCTGGCCCGTCGCGCCGCATCCACTTCCAGATGGGCCGGGTCGTTGACTTTGACCACCCCTTCCCTGACTATGCCTTGGTGCACCATAAGGTCATTGGGGAGCCGCTGGGTATTGATCACTTCAATCTTCCAGCCCGGCCCGGTGATCCAGCCAGTATCCCCCACTTGGCCGCCGGCTTCCCCGTAAAAGGGCGTGGCGGTGGTCACCACTTCCACTTCTTCCCCGGCCTTTGCCTGGGCGCCCTGAGTTTCATGCCGGATCAGGGCCAGCACCGTGCTGTCCGCGCTCAGGGTTTCATAACCCACAAAATGCGTCGGCGGCCAACTGGCCAGTTCCACATAAACCTCGGGCACCTCTTCGCCGACACCTTTCCAGGCCGCCCGGGAGGTCTCCCGCTGCCGACGCATGTGTTCTTCGTACCCCGCCAGGTCCAGGGTCAGGCCCTCCTCCCGCAGAGCGTCCTGTACCAGATCCAAGGGGAAGCCATAAGTGTCGTAGAGCCTGAAGGCTACTTCCCCTGACAAAACTTTTTCGCCCCGGGCTTTGAGCGCCGCAAGCTCTTCATCCAGCAGCTTCAAGCCATGTTCCAGGGTGTCGGCAAAGCGCTCTTCCTCATTGGCAACCACCCGGCTCATGAAACCGGAGGCCGTCCTGAGTTCAGGGTAAATGTCGCCCATCAGCTCCACCACCCGCTCGCACACCGTCGGAAGAAAGGGGTTTTTCAGGTTCAGCAGGCGTCCGAAGCGCAGGGCCCGCCGGATGATGCGCCGGAGCACATAGCCCCGGCCTTCATTGGAGGGGAACACCCCATCGGCAATGAGAAAACTCGTAGCCCGACTGTGGTCCGCAATCACCCGGAAGGCCACGTTCTTTAACCTGTCCGGGCCGCCGTAGGCTTCCTCCGCCAAATCCTCGATGCGGGCGATGATGGGCCGCAGGAGATCGGTATCAAAATTGCTCTTGACCCCTTGCACTACGGCGCACAGCCGTTCCAGCCCCATGCCGGTATCAATGCTCGGTTTGGGCAACGGCTCCAGTTTGCCTTTGGCAGTGCGGTTGAACTGCATGAAGACCAGGTTCCAGATTTCCAGATAGCGGTCGCATTCGCATCTGCCGATGCCGCAATCCGGCCCGCAGGCCATTTCTTCACCCTGGTCGATGACAATTTCGGAACAAGGGCCGCAAGGGCCGGTTTCCCCCATGGCCCAAAAATTGTCCTTTTCTCCCAGCCGCACAATCCGCTCCGGGGGAAGGCCGGCAATTTTCTCCCAAAGACGGGCCGCCTCGTCGTCATCATAAAATATCGTGGCCCACATTTTCTCCCGGGGAAACTTGTAGCGCGCCATCAGGAGTTCCCAGGCCATCTCAATGGCGCCTTCCTTGAAGTAGTCGCCGAAAGAGAAGTTGCCCAGCATCTCAAAAAAGGTGTGGTGCCGGGCCGTGTAGCCCACATTTTCCAGGTCGTTATGCTTGCCGCCGGCCCGCACACACTTCTGGGAGCTGGCCGCCCGGACATAGGGCCGCTGCTCCTCCCCCAAAAAGACCCGCTTGAACTGCACCATGCCGGCGTTGGTGAAGAGCAGGGTGGGGTCACTTACCGGCACCAGAGAGGAGCTGGGCACTATGGTGTGGCCGTGCTCTTCAAAATAACGGAGAAATGTTTCCCTGACTTCCCGGCTGTTCATGGCATCTCCTGCTCCATGACCGGGCCCGCCGCGGTCTCCGGGCTCCGCGGGATCAGTCCATGCAAGGCCCGGATCTGTTTTTCCAAATCCGCCATAAGGTCGGGGTGCTCTTTAAGATAGGTCTTGGCATTTTCCCGCCCCTGGGCCAGGCGTTCGGTGCCGTAGCTGTACCAGGCGCCGCTTTTGGAGATCAGGCCGGCATCGGTGGCCATGTCCAAAATTTCCCCCTCTTTGGACAGACCCTGGCCGAAGATGATGTCAAATTCCGCCTCCCGGAAAGGCGGCGCCAGCTTGTTTTTCACCACCTTCACCCGGGTGCGGTAGCCCACCACCTCATCGCCGGCCTTGATAGCGCTGAGGCGGCGGATGTCGAGGCGCATGGAGGCATAAAACTTGAGGGCGTTGCCCCCGGTGGTGGTTTCAGGATTGCCGAAAAGCTGGCCGATCTTCATCCTGATCTGGTTGATGAAGATCACCGAAGTCATGGACTTGCTGATGGCCGCGGTGAGTTTGCGCAGGGCCTGGCTCATAAGGCGGGCCTGGGAACCCATCTGGGCATCCCCCATCTCGCCTTCGATTTCCGAACGGGGAACCAGCGCGGCCACCGAATCCACCACCACCATGTCCACGGCGTTGCTGCGCACTAGGATTTCGGCGATCTCCAGGGCCTGCTCACCGGAATCGGGCTGGGAAATCAACAGATCCTCGGTCTTGACCCCCAGCTTGCGGGCATAGTGCACGTCCAGGGCATGCTCGGCGTCAATGAAGGCAGCCACCCCTCCCAGCCTTTGGGCTTCGGCGATGGCGTGCAGGGCCAGAGTGGTTTTGCCGGAGGCTTCCGGCCCGAAGATCTCTATGACCCGGCCCCGGGGGATGCCGCCGATGCCCAAGGCCAGGTCCAGACCCAGGGAACCGCTGGGAATGACCGGCACCTCCAGCTTCTCATCCTCACCTAAGCGCATAATGGCGCCCTTGCCGTAATGCTTCTCAATCTGTCCCAAGGCCTGGGCCAGGGCTTTGGCTTTTTCGGGGGATTCTTGTGCGGTCATGGATCGTCCTTTATCCTGTTTTTCTGAGTTTTTCATTAGCCTTTGCTTATTATATACCAGACAACAGCCAAAACATAATCACTTTAAGCTTTTGCCCGCCAAGGGGATGATTTGCAACGGCGAATAGGTCGACCCGTGGGGTGAGAGGGTGCTGCGGTACAGAACAATCTCCCGGATCTGAAACGGCTCGCTTTCCACCGGCGGCAGGGTTGCCAAATAGCGGCTCAATTCCACCCGGTTTCTGGAGGACTTCATCCGGCCCAGGGTCAGGTGGGGGGAGAACGGCCGGTCTTCGGGAGGGAAGCCCAGGTTAGCAAAGGCGGCTTCCAACTGCCGGTATAACTCTGCCAACACATTCAGGTCACCTTCCACGCCCAGCCATACCACCCGGGGATTCTTGATGCTGGGAAAGGCTCCGGCCCCGGTGATCTTCAAAACAAAGGGAGGCTTCCGGCGGGCGATATCCCGGGCCGCGGCAACGATGGGCTCCACCTGGGTTTCGGCAATCTGTCCGAAGAATTTCAGGGTGATGTGGACATTGCCCACCGGCACCCACCGGACATCGGCGCCGCTCTTTTTCAGCTCCTCCTGCACCTGGGCAAAAAGAGGGTGCAGGCCGGCCGGCGGGTCAATGGCAAGAAAGGCTCTGAGCATGTTGCAGTTCCCGGCGCAACCATTCCAGCGCCGCTTGGGCGGAAAGGGCCTTGATCTCCTCCCGCTCCCCGTGAAACAAATGGCGGCAGGCCTCCACCTTCTGAGGGGTGGCCAAGCCGATAAATACCGTCCCCACCGGCTTTTCCGGGGTGCCGCCGGTAGGCCCGGCAATTCCCGTCACGGCAAGGCCGATGTCCGTGTGAAAGGCCTCCCGCACCCCCGTGGCCATGGCCCGGGCCGTCTCCTCACTGACCGCCCCCCAGACCGTCAAAGTATCGGCCGGCACCTGAAGCAGCTCCATCTTGGCTCGGTTGCTGTAAGCCACCACCCCGCCCATTAAATAATCAGAGGCTCCCGGGACATTGGTGAGGCGATGGCAGACAAGCCCGCCGGTGCAGGATTCTGCCACCGCCAGGCTTAGTTTCTGCTCACGCAATAAGTGTCCCACCTGCGCTTCCAAAGGAACTTCGGCCATTCCAAGGGGTCCCCCTTTTTGGTTTGGTCTAGTGTTTCCCTCCTAAGAACATTACCACGGCCAACCCGGTTCGGGCCAGGACGCCGGCCGCCACATCATCCATGACCACCCCGAAACCGCCGGGGAGCCGCTCCAGGTGCTTGAGAGGGAAGGGTTTCCAAATATCGAGGAACCGAAACAAGCAAAAACCGCAGGCCACCCAGGGCCATTTCGGAGGGACCCAGGCCAGAGCAGCCAGCAGACCCATGACTTCGTCCAGCACAATGGCCGGGTGGTCGCGCTCTCCCAAGAGATTCCAGGCCTCTCCCGCCGCCCACAGGCTTAGGGCCAGAAGGGCCAGCCAAGCGATCAAGTACCCACGGGAGCTTAAGTGTCGCTGCATCACCCACCAAGGCAGCAGGGCGGCCAGCGACCCCCAGGTGCCGGGCATGCCAGGAAGATATCCCACCCCGCCAAAAGTCGCCAGTATCAGCACTGCTCGCCGCACCCCGGAAGGCCCGCCCCTTATCCAGATAACAGCTTAGAATTACATGGATTCGGCAACTTGTCAATAATTCCTGCTTGCCTGGTCCCGGGACTAAAAAACGCTCACCGCAAGGGAAAAATTCGGCCCTTCCCGGCATAAGGGGATTAAAAGGATTAAAAATTGGGGAAATTCGCATATAATGCCAATTATGGAGTCTCACCCCGGGAATTGCGAAGTCCGGCCCCTGATAGTTCCCCGTTCAGAACACCCTCTGTCACGGAAAAATATCTCAGTGGAAGCCCTCAAGGTGCTTTACCGCCTTCATCACGCCGGCTATAAAGCCTTTCTGGTGGGTGGAAGCGTCCGGGACCTGCTTCTGGGGAAAAAGCCCAAGGACTTTGATATCGCCACGGATGCCCGTCCGGGGGAAATCCGCAAGCTGTTCCGCAACAGCCGTATCATCGGCCGCCGTTTCCGCCTGGTCCAGGTGTTTTTCCGGGGCGGTAAAATCGTCGAGGTTTCCACCTTCCGCCGTCGCTCCGAGTTTGAGGAAGCGCCGGAAACGCCTTCCGAGTCCCGCAGCGACACTTTCGGCACCCCCGCCGAAGACGCCCAGCGCCGGGACCTGACCATCAACGGCCTGTTTTACAATATTGCGGACTTCACCCTGGTGGACTACGTAGGTGGGCTGGAAGACCTGCGCCGGGGCATAATCCGGGTCATCGGGGACCCCGCCGTCCGTTTTGTCCGGGACCCCATGCGGATGCTCCGGGTGTTACGGCATGCGGCGCGCACCGGCTTTACCATTGACCCCCATACCTGGGAGGAGCTGCTGGCCAAACGCCACCTTATCCGTCTTTGCGCCCCCGCCCGTATTCGGGATGAGCTGCTCCGGGACCTTAAGAGCGGGGCAGCTCAGCCTTTCTTTGCGCTTATGTTTAAAAGCGGCTTGTTTTACGCCATCTTCCCCCATTGGGAAAAACACCTGGGGAAGAAAGGTGAAAACCGCCTCCTGGAATTATTTTCCCGGATAGACCTGCTCCTCCAAAACGAGCGGCCGGTATCCGAAACCCTGCTGTGGGCCGCATTCCTCCTCCCCTACCTGGAAGCCTTCCCGCGGCCCGAAGACCTCAAGGATGTGCGGGAGTTTTTCCGGGAAAAAAGCCGGGAGGCTTTGGCTCCGGTGGAATTTCCCCGACACCGGCGCGACGAAGTCTCCCAAATCCTGGCGTTGGCCTTGCAGATTGCCGCGTTTCTCCAGGCAAAACGTCCGGTTCCGGCCCGGATGGCCAGGCTCGCGGCCTTCCCTGAAGCTATGCGCCTTTACCAGCTCACCTCGGCACCGCAGGACGAACTGCTCCAGATCTTTTCCCAAGCCGAGGCCCCGGAGCCCCCCCCTGTTCGAAAGCGCCGCCGTCCCCGGCGCCGTCGTCTCCGGAAAAAAGGCGGCCGTCCGGTGCAAGCTCAATGATCTTTGATGTCCACCAATTTCCAGGCCTTCTGACCACCTTGACGTTCATATCTCCATGACTCCCGCAGGGCTACGGGATAGGTCAGGCTGCCAGAAACCAGCTGGTAGCTGTTTTTTTGGAGGACATAATCCACTACCTCACCCTCCAGCCCCACCGTGATAAATTCTTTGTCTCCTTCCTGGCCGGCGGCGGTCACCGCCATACGGTGGATATGCAAATCCTCCAGGCGATTTATTTCCTCCCGCAAATTCAGGATTCGTAACCCCATATCCAGATATTTCCAAAGGTCGTCACCCACTTCCTTTCGAAGCGCTCCCAGATCCTGCCGGTTCCAAGCCGAATGAAGGTTTGCCGCCAGGCGGTGGGCAAATTCGCCGAAGGCAGCCAGATCAAAGTCAGGGTCAGAGGCGGCGATGGCCCGGAGCCCGGGTTCGGCCTCCGGCTCCACCGTCAGGGTTAACGGCAAGGAATCCCGCCCGGCCAGAAAGGCTGGTGGAGGTCGAGGCGGACTTTTCCGGCCTCTTCCGACCGCGGCCTTGAGGAACAAAAAACCCAGATAGCCAAAGGCGGCCAGCACCGATAAATCCAGCAGGCCCAATGGCCCAGGCCGGTCGGGCCAATAAGAGTAGAAAGGATAACCAAACAGGGCGGACCAAAGCACCCCGGCCAGCAAACCGCCGGCCAGGAGCCGAATCAGATTATCCATGGGATTCCGGGTGGTGGAGGCGGGGGGCGGCGTTTTCGTCGGCGGGAGTTCTAAGGCAGGCTTGCGTGGCGGTGCTTCAGCCGCCCAGGCCGGGCATTCCATCCGAAAAAGACAGGGCAGACCGGTCCACCCGGGCTCTTCGAGCCGCGCCAAGATTCCCAGCCACAGGAAACCGGCCAAGAAGACCGCCCTTATCAGGTATGGCCGGCGTGCCATCACCCCTACGCCCATACGCTGGATTTTGGTTTCCCTTTCTTTTATGCATCGGCTTTAAGCGTCACTTTCTTGAACCGCCTCTTGCCTACCTGGAGCAAAAAAGTGCTTCCGGCAGGCAACTTCAAATGAACATCCGTCACCTTCTGCCCGTCCACCTTGACTCCGCCCTGCATAATGAGGCGGCGGGCCTCGGAAGTGCTGGCCGCCGTTCCCGCCGCCACCATAAGATTGGGGAGCAGAAACCCGCTGTCGCGGCCGGGTGAAAGCACGATCTCCTCAATCTCTTCGGGCAGACCGTGTTCCCGAAAGACGTGGGCGAATTCCCGAGCCGCCTGCCGGGCTGCTTCCATTCCGTGGAACCGGGCCACAATTTCCAGAGCCAGCTCCTCCTTGGCATCCCGGGGGTGCTTGGCCCCGGTTTCCAGATCCCGCTTCAATTTGGCCAGCTCCTCCGGGCCGAGGTCGCTCAACAGTTCATAATAGCGCAACATCAAGGCATCAGAAATGGACATCAGCTTGCCGAACATCTCTTCCGGCGGCTCGTCGATGCCCACATAGTTGCCCAGGGACTTGCTCATCTTCTGAACCCCGTCCAGGCCCTCCAACAAGGGCAGGGTGATGACTACCTGGGGCTCCTGGCCGTATTCCCGCTGGATGTCCCTTCCCACCAGCAGGTTGAACTTCTGATCCGTGCCCCCCAGCTCCACATCGGCGTGCAAGGCCACCGAATCATAGGCCTGGATCAGGGGATATAGGAATTCATGGATGGCGATGGGGTTCCCCACCACATAGCGCCTATGGAAGTCGTCCCGCTCCAGCATCCGGGCCACGGTGTACCGGGCTGCCAGCCGGATAAGGTCCTTGGCCGACATGGCCTTCATCCAGCGACTGTTGAAGTCGATGAGGGTCTTGGTGGGGTCCAGCACCTTGAATATCTGCCTTTCGTAGGTTTCGGCGTTGGCCTGGACCTCTTCCTCGGTCAAAGGCGGCCGGGTTTCGCTTTTGCCACTGGGGTCACCGATGAGACCGGTGAAGTCCCCGATCAGAAAAATCACCTGATGTCCCAAGTCCTGAAAATGCTTAAGCTTCTGGATAAGGACGGTGTGCCCCAGGTGCAGGTCCGGGGCGGTGGGGTCGAAACCGGCCTTCACCCGCAGGGGCTCGCCGGTAGCAATGGCCCTCTCCAGCCGCTCTTTCAACTCTTCCTCCCGGATAATCTCATGCACCCCCTTTTTAATGAGGGCCAGTTGTTCGTCCACCGGTTTCACGTTGTGGCTTTCTCCTCAGTCGGATGAAAAGCCCCAGGAAAAGACTGTTGCCTGGGGCTTTTAAGTTTCTCTCCTTAAGGCAGGATGCGGATCCGGCCGACCCCGAGAGCCGTAACCTCCCCGATTATGGCGGCGTGTTCCATTCCGTGCCGCTTAAGGCGACTCAGATATACCTCTTTGTGGAGAGGGGAGAGTGACACCAACAAGCCGCCGGAGGTCTGGGCGTCGGCCAGCAGGTCCAGGGTCACCTGATCGACCCGGGGATCCACCATCAGATGCTTTTCGCAAAACCGCAGATTGGCGTGGCTGCCGACGGGTACCAGGCCCATCGCCGCGTATTCCCGGGCCCAGGGCAAAATGGGCACCTGGCCCGCATAAAAGGTGAGTTCGGCCTGACTGGCCTGGGCCATCTCCAGCCCATGGCCCAGCAGGCCAAAGCCGGTGATGTCGGTGACCGCGTGCACTTCCAGGCCTTCCAGGGCCTCGGCGGCTGTTTTGTTTAAAGCGCCCATTACCCGGATGATGGCCGCTTCGGCTTCCGGCGAGGCCAGACGCCCCTTTAAGGCCGTGGCAATGATGCCGGTGCCCAGGGGCTTGGTGAGAATCAAAGCGTCCCCGGCCTTGGCTCCGGCCTTGGTCCAGATTTTTTCCGGATGCACCACCCCGGTGACCGCCAGGCCATATTTCAATTCGTTGTCTTCAATGCTGTGCCCCCCGACCAAAAGTGCTCCGGCTTCGTGCACTTTGTCCAGACCTCCTTGTAATATGGCCTTAAGCACCTCCGCGGGCGTGGTCTTGAGCGGGAAACAAGCGATGTTCATGGCCGTGATAGGCCGCCCGCCCATGGCATAAACGTCGGACAGGGCGTTGGCCGCGGCGATCTGCCCAAATTGATAGGGATCGTTGACAATGGGGGTAAAGAAGTCCACCGTCTGAATAAGGGCAAAGTCCTCCGTCAGCCGGTACACCCCGGCGTCGTCGGCCTGCTCCAGCCCCACCAGAAGGTCGGGATGGGAGCGGAAGCTCAGGCTCTTCAGGACCTCCTCCAGGACCCCCGGAGGAATTTTGGAGGCTCAGCCCGCGGCCCTAACCTGCTCTACCAGGGGTAGTGTCTTAATTTCCGTCAAGGTTCTTATCCTTACAGTTTGTCCGGGACTTGCGGGCACGGCAAGCCGTAACCCACAGCCCTTCGGTGGGCAGTCCGGGATAATCCTTCGGTCAACGGCGCACTGACTGCCTTCTTAAAACCCCAGCCACCTGACTTCCCGCTCCTTGCGGGGTGGCACCGGCGGCTCCTTGGCGGAGTAGCCGATGGGAGTGATGGCCAGAAGCTGCTGATTCTCTTTGCCCAGAAATTTCAGGATTTCGTCTTCCACGTACAATACTCCGGTCATCCAGCAGGTGCCCAGGCCTTCGGCGTGGGCCGCCAAAAGCAGGTTCTGCATCAGGGCTGCGCCGCTCTGAATGAAAGCCAGATTCAGATGCTCGGAAGGTCCTTTCTCCAAAGTGACGGCGACGACCACCGGCGCGCCCCCCAGGTCCTTGAAGAACCGGGCCACCAGCTCCTGGCCTTTTTCCGGCACCCCCATCTTTTTCATGTCTTCGCGCAGCTGGTCCAGGGCCTTGCTGCAAATGCCCACAAACTCATCCCGTACCTTGCCGGCCATGATGGTGAGATTCCAAGGCTGGGCGTTTCCCCCCGACGGGGCCCACAAGGCGGCGTTGATCACCCGCTCCAGCGCCTCCCGGGGCGGCATGTCGGGCTTATATAACCGATGACTGCGACGCTTCATGATGGCTTCATACAGGTCCATAAGTCCTCCTCCTTGATGGCCGATGGCCAGTAATCTGCCCGCAGACTTCCGGAGAAGAGGATTTTCTCCGCTTTTTTGCTCAGGTTTCGGTAATACCGCGCTTCTTTTATTTTTTGCCTTTTCTCGCAACCTTGAGCATAGATGGAGCACTTACGCGCCAAAATCCTCACGGCTGTCTCCCTGTATGGCCCAGGCAGGTCCGGTTCCTGGAGAAGTTTCAACAGGGCCCGGATCCGCCAGCGGTCAATCCCCCACTGCCGGGAAAGCTGGTCGGGGTGACCGCCCCGTTTCACCACCAGGGGCTCGGGGAGCAGGCCCACAGGATAACGCCAGGTCACCCGCAGCCACAGCTCGTAGTCTTCGGCCGCGGGAAGGGTTTCATCAAACGGGCCTACTTCCTCCAGCAGCCGCCGATGCAGCACCACTGCCGACGGGCTTATCATACAGCGTTCCAGGGACGGCAAAAAGATCTCCCCTCCCACCTTGCGGTGAGTGAGGGGGACATTGACCCTGGCCCCGTTCCGCAGCCAAACCTCATCAGTCTGGCAGATGAGCAGCCCGGGATGCTTTTCAAGATAGGTCATCTGCCGGGCCAGCTTGTCCGGCCGCCACAGGTCGTCGGAGTCCAGGAACGCCAGCCATTCCCCCCAGGCCGCGGCAACGCCCAGGTTCCGGGCCGCGGCAACGCCGCGCCGCTTCTCTAGCCGAAGCACCTGGGCCTGCCGGTAAAAGGGCCCCAGCGCTTCCAGGGTGGCGTCAGTGGAGCCGTCGTCCACCACTATAAGTTCAAAATCCTTATATGACTGGGCCAACACCGAAGCCACTGCTTCGGTCACCCAGCCGGCCCGGTTAAAAGTAGGGACGATGACACTGACCTTGGCCACAGCTAAAAGAAAAGTATCAAAAACTCGGGAAATTTCAAGATTTTTCGCAATCTGCCCCGGATTAGCCAGAAAACTGAAGCATGCGCCGCGGCAGGTTGCTTCCGAAGATTTCCGGATTTTGCCCCAGGGAATTCAAGCTATTAATTTGTCATCCAAAATAATTGTGTGATAAAGTTTATTGTTAAATTCGAACCAGCAGGAGCGCCGCATGGCACCACGCTATGAACCCCGCCGGGTGGAGGAGAAGTGGCAGAAGATCTGGATCGACCTGCGCCTCTACCATGCCACGGAAGACCCTGCCCGGCGCAAATATTACGTCCTGGAAATGTTTCCCTACCCTTCCGGCCGCATCCATATGGGGCATGTGCGCAACTACACCATCGGGGACGTCATTGCCCGCTACAAATGGATGCAGGGTTATAATGTCCTTCACCCCATGGGCTGGGACGCCTTCGGCCTGCCCGCGGAAAACGCCGCCATGGCCCACGGACTGCACCCGGAGAAGTGGACCCGGGATAACATCGATTATATGCGGCGCCAGCTCATGGCCTTGGGCTACAGCTACGACTGGCGCCGGGAGCTGGCCACCTGCGACCCCGATTACTACAAGTGGGAACAGCTTATTTTCATCGAGATGTTCGAACGGGGTCTGGCTTATCGGAAAAAGGCGCCGGTGAACTGGTGCCCCCGCTGCCATACTGTTCTGGCCAACGAACAGGTGGAAAACGGCTGCTGCTGGCGCTGCGACACCCGGGTCACCCTCAAGGAGCTGGACCAGTGGTTTTTCAAGATCACAGCTTACGCAGAAGAGCTGTTAAGCAATTTGGACCGCCTGACCCACTGGCCCGAACGGGTCATCACCATGCAGCGGAACTGGATCGGCAAGTCCCGGGGCGCGGAAATTCACTTTCCGGTGGAGGGCGCGGAGTCCATCACGGTTTTCACCACCCGGCAGGACACCTTGTGGGGCGCCACCTTCATGAGCCTGGCCCCGGAGCACCCCCGGGCCTTGGAGCTGGCCCGGGGCACCCCACAGGAAAAGGAAGTGCAACGGTTTGTGGAGCACTGGAGCGCGGTCAACCGAAGCCGAGGAGCGGTGGAAGAAGTCACCAAAGAGGGGGTATTCACCGGACGTTATTGCAAAAATCCGGTAACCGGCTGGGACATGCCCATTTATGTGGCCAACTTCGTGCTCATGGAATACGGCACCGGCGCCGTGATGGCGGTGCCGGCCCATGACCAGCGGGACTTTGAATTCGCCAAAGCTTATGGCCTGCCCATTGTGGTGGTGATTCAGCCGCCGGATCGCCAACTTGATGCCGCCACCCTGGAGGCGGCTTATGAAGACGAAGGCGTGCTGGTGAATTCCGACGGCTTCAGCGGCATGGCCAGCCCGGAAGCCCGGGAGGCCATCACAGCCTTTCTGGAAGAAAAAGGTTTGGGAAGGGGCACGGTCCATTACCGGCTGCGGGATTGGGGCATTTCCCGGCAACGCTATTGGGGGGCGCCCATCCCCATCATTTATTGTGATAAATGCGGAATAGTGCCGGTTCCCAAAGACCAACTGCCGGTGACCCTCCCCCTGGAGGTGGAGATCAAGCTGGTGGGCGCTTCCCCGCTGGCAGAACTGGAGTCCTTCTACCGGGTTTCCTGCCCGGTTTGCGGCGGCCCCGGCCGGCGGGAGACGGACACCATGGACACTTTCGTGGAGTCCTCCTGGTACTTTCTCCGCTTCACCTGTCCGGACTACCAGGACGGTGTCCTGGACCCGGTGCGGGTCAACTACTGGACCCCGGTAGACCAGTACATCGGGGGCATCGAGCACGCGGTGCTCCATCTGCTTTATGCCCGGTTTTTTACCAAAGTCCTGCGAGATCTGGGATATGTGCAGCTGGATGAGCCTTTCGAACGCCTCCTCACCCAGGGGATGGTGCTCAAGGATGGGGCCAAGATGGCCAAATCCAAAGGCAATGTGGTGGACCCCCACGATATGATCCAGCAGTACGGCACCGATACCACCCGGCTGTTTCTTCTTTTTGCGGCGCCCCCGGAAAAAGACCTGGAATGGAGCGATGCCGGCGTGGCCGGGGCGCACCGCTTCCTGCACCGGGTATGGATGCTGGTGCATACCCTGTTGCCGGATATAAAAGATATCCCCCCCTATGAAGGCACGGGCGCAGAATTTTCGGCGGAACTTCGGGAACTTTGGCACAAAATCCACCGCACTATCCAGAAAGTTACCGAAGACATAGAGGATAGCTTCCATTTCAACACCGCCATCGCTGCCACGATGGAGTTGGTGAACGCCTTTCAGCACAGTCTGGAGACGCTGCCGAAAGAACGCCTGACCTTTATGGTCTGGCGAGAAGGGGTGGAAGCACTTCTCAAACTCCTTTACCCCATGGTTCCGCACATCTGCGAGGAATTATGGCAGGCTTTGGGTCAACGCCCCTCTCTGCAACTGAGAGGGTGGCCGCAGGCCAAGGCCGAAGCCCTGGTGGAATCCGCCTTCACCCTGGTGGTGCAGGTGAACGGGAAAGTCCGGAGCCGGCTGGTGGTGCCCGCCTCGGCCAGCGAGGAGGAATTGATAAATCTGGCGGTAAACGACCCTGCGGTGCAAAAGTGGCTCCCGGGAAAGCCCAAACGGGTGGTCCTGGCCCGGAGAAAACTGGTGAACATCGTTACTTAGCCTGACGGAAGGGATCTGGGTGGCCGTTTTCTTGCAAATCTTTGTGGCTTTGGCTTTGATCTGCCTTACCGGTTGCGGCTACCGCCCGGTGGGCGGGACCATGGCCTTCTCCGGGGAGCGGCCCACCCTGGCCATCCCGTTATTTGACAACAGCTCCACCGAAGTGGGCCTGGAGGCGGTATTTGCTAACGCCTTTGTGGAGACCTTTTCCCGATCCGGCGCGGTGCGCGTGACACCGCGTCCCGAGGAAGCCGACCTGGTGCTGGAAGGCAGGGTATCTTCCCTGGAACACTCCTCCGTGGCTTTCTATGACTTAGACCGGTCCTTGGTGCGGAAAGTCACCATTCATGTGGAGCTCAGCCTGAAGAACCGCCGAACCGGCAAGACTGTCTGGAAAGACCGGGAGGTCCTGGCCGAGGATTACGTGGTGAGCTCCGATTACCATTTGGGGGAAGCCACCCGGGCCATGGGGATCCGGCGAGGGGCGGCGACCTTGTCCCGCCGGGTGCTGGATAAGCTATTGCTGATCCTATAAATTAAAGAAGCCCAGAGAGCAAAAGTAGGCCGACGGGGCACTGAAACCATACTTTCTATGTCTCATCCCGTCATTGAACGCCACCTGAAGCAGCACGCATTGCGGCCGCTGTACCTGTTTTTCGGCGAAGAGGAATTTCTCATGGAGCGGACCCTGAAGCGGCTGGAAGAGGCGCTGGCGGAGCAGTCCGGCGAAGCGCTTCACAAGGTCTCCCGGCTGGCCCAGGAAGTGGCCTTGGAGGAATTCCTGGCCCAGGCCCGCCACGCCCCTCTCTGGGGATCGGGGCAACTCCTGGTCCTTCGCCGGGTGGAGGCTTACCCTGACCACGCCCTTGAGGTCCTTCTTGCTTATCTCAGCCGCCCTCCCTCCCGTTCCTGGGTAGTGCTCCTTGGCCCCGGTCTCAAAGCCAGGGACGTGGCAAGGCATCCGGTTTGGTCCAGATTGCAGCAGGACGAAGCCGCCTTGGGATTTGGCCGGTTAAGAGAGGAAGAGCTTTATCAGTGGGCCGCCCAGGAGGCTCGCCGTCTGGGAAAGACTATCACCCAGGCGGCCATCCGGCAATTAGTGGAAACGGTGGGGGAAAATCTGGCGGACTTGAGCCGGGAGCTGGAAAAATTGGTTCTTTTTGCCGGCCGGGAAAGAGCCATCACTCCGAGCTTGGTACTGCAGTTGGCCAGCCACAGCCGCACCTATAACATTTTTGCCCTGGTGGAGGCCCTGGGTGAGAAAGACGCCGCCAGACGTTTGTCAGCCCTGAACCAATTGCTGGACTTGGGAGAGCCTCCGGCCAAGATTCTGGGAATGCTGGCCCGCCAGCTGCGCCTTCTGGTGCGCTGTAAGGAGATGGCAGGCGGAGCCCCGCGGGCTTCCATGGCAGAAAGCCTAAATCTGCCCCAGGGTTTGGTGCGGAAATTGGCCCGCCAGGCCGCGCTTTTTTCCCTTCCGGCCCTTAAGGCCCACCTGCACCTTCTGCACCAGGCCGATTTGCGGCTCAAGACCAGCACCGGCAACCCCCGCCTGTGGCTGGAATGGGCCCTTTTGCAAATGGGTCCCGATAACTAAGGCCCGCCGCGGGGGGATTACCGCCTGGAATAACGCCTTCGGGTTTTGGCAAATCAAAGGAGCCAACAAGGCGGGAAATCGGAAAATAAATTTCCCTTCCCGGCCTTCTTCGCCCGACCGCTGTTTTTGAAGGATTGAGCGGGGCCTTTACGAAGGGGCCGTCTTTAAAGCATTTACCTGCTTTGTCAGGCGGGAAATTTTTCGGGCCGCGGTACGCCAGTGAATGGTACCTTTACCGGCAACCCGGGCGATCACCGGCACCGCTTTTTGCAAGGCAGCCTGCGCCCCTTCCAGGTTCTTGGCTGCCACAGCCTGGCGCACCTCGCGTATCAGACGCTTCATCCGGGTCTTGCGGCTTTGATTCAAGACCCGCCTTTTTTCACTCTGTCGGGCCCGCTTCATTGCGGATCGATGTCTTTGGGCCAAAATCCACTCCTCCCTGCAAGGATATTGTTAATTTCCCTTAATTGCCGAAGCTTGTCAAGCGGCTGTTTTATCCGAAGATGATTTCTGCACCCAATCCGGCGGCTTGGCCCCGGTTTTCACGGTGAGGGATTTTCCGGGGATTGCCGGAAAAAGGCCAGAAAATAACCCACTCCCGAAGCCACCGTAACGACCAGCGCAATCCATAAAAGGGCGAGGCCCAGGCGCTGAAAGTCCACGGCGTGATAGGGATAGTGCAGGATCAGGCAGGCGATGGCCACCATCTGCAGCAGGGTTTTGGTCTTGCCCCAGCGATCCGGCGCTAGGATGATGCCCTCCGCAGCCGCCAGGCCCCGCAAGCCGGTCACCGCCAGTTCCCGCCCAATAATTACAAAGGCCATCCAGGCCGGAACCCGACCCAGGGGAATGAGCATGATGAGGGCGGCGGTGACCAAAAGCTTGTCGGCCAAAGGGTCCATGAACTTGCCCAGCTTGCTGGTAAGCTGCCGCCGCCGGGCGAAAAACCCGTCAAAGAAATCGGTGGCGCCGGCGGCGGCAAAAACCAGGGCCGCCAGGAAAGAAGCCAGCCGACCCGGAAAACAAAGAAGCACCACCAGAACCGGGATTGCCAGGATGCGAATGCCGGTCAGCAGGTTGGGGAGATTGCGATAGGTCGGAAGGTTTTGTTCCACAACCATGTCAGGTTATCCGGCTTTTTTGCCAATCTGCCAGAAACTGCGCCAAGCCGGTGTCAGTCAAGGGATGCTTGATGAGCTGCATCAAGACCTTGTAAGGAATGGTGGCGATGTCTGCCCCGGCCAGGGCCGCCTCCAGCACATGCAGGGGATGGCGGACGGAGGCTACAATGATCTCGGTGTCAAACCCATAGTTTTCAAAGATGGTGAGGATCTGCTCCACAATATCCATACCCCGGTGGTTGATGTCGTCCAGGCGGCCGATAAAGGGGCTGACAAACGCGGCGCCGGCTTTGGCGGCCAACAGGGCTTGTATGGGCTGGAAGATGAGGGTGACATTGACCTTGATGCCCTCGCCTGCCAGAATATGGGTGGCCTTAAGACCCTCTGGGGTCATGGGGATCTTCACCGCCACATTTTTATGAATGCTGGCCAGCTCCCGGGCCTCGGCCACCATGGCCTCTTTCTCGGTGGCGATCACTTCCGCGCTCACCGGTCCGTTCACTAGCTGGCAGATCTCCAGGATATGACCCCGGAAATCCACCGGATCATTAACCCCTTCCTTGGCGCAGAGACTGGGATTGGTAGTAACCCCGTCCACAAGACCCAGGCTCGCGGCCTCCTTGATTTCTTCCAGATTTGCGGTGTCGATGAAAAATTTCATGGCGAACCCTCATGGTCAGCATACTTTAGGTGCCGCCACCGCGCCGGAAGCGCTTCAGGCAGCCTTCGGAGCAAAAAAAATACTCTTTCCCGTCTTCCCCTACCATCTTCAGGGCTTCTTTCCGGGGAACAAAGGTGCCGCACACCGGGTCTTGCATCAGGGTGTCCGGTGCGGAAATTTGGGGCGAGGGCTGCTTCCTGCGTTGCTCCAGGCCTACGGACTCTTTTATTTTCCGATAGGCCCGGTAAGCCAAATAGCCCAATGCCATTCCTAAAATAAGGCGCCAGAGCAATGTTTCACCTTTTTTTCGACCCCTTGCCCCGGCAGCCTGCCAGGGGGCGGCTGTCCGCGGCGGGAGCCGGTAAAGGCTTCACCGCCTCCCGGTCGGCGGCCTCCAAGCATTGCCACAATTCCGCCACGGTTTTTTGCAAAACCGGATGCCAGGCTTCCGGGGCAATTTCCATCAGGGGGGCCAGAACAAAAGCCCGTCGGTGCATTTCCGGATGCGGTACCGTCAGCTCCGGCCCGGTGATAATTTCGCCGTTATAAAGCAAAAGGTCAAGGTCAATGAGGCGCGGCCCCCAGCGTTCGCCCCGCCTCCGGCCCATGGCCTTTTCAATGCCGAGCAGTACCCGCAGCAATTCCTCCGGCGTAAGGCGGGTCTTTATCTGGGCCACTGCATTGACATACCAGGGCTGGCCCGGCGGACCCAGAGGCGGCGTCAGATAAAAGGTGGACACCTTCAGCACTTCCACCTCTTCGACTTCCCCCAGGCGCCGCAAGGCCTCTTCAATCTGCCGGGGTGGATCGCCCAGATTGGCACCCAGTCCGATGTAGGCGATGACCGGCTTTATAGCAGTGATCTCAGCTGGCCCCAAAGGCATCAAATTTGATTAGGAAGTTAACGTAATCGATTTTCTGTAATTTTTTCCCGGCAAATCCTCTGGGAGCCAAGAATCTGAGCGCTACAGCCGGGCCAGTCGGGCCAGGGCCTCTTCCAGCCGCTCCTTGGGCACCGTAAGGGCCAGGCGCACGTAGCCCTCGCCGGGGTCGCCGAAGCCCAGGCCGGGCACCACTACAATGCCGGCGTTTTCCAATACATGGGCGGCAAAGCTCATGGAGGTGTAGCCCGGGGGCACCGGCAGCCAGACGTAAAAGGTGGCCTTGGGCGGGGTGACCCGGTAGCCCAGTTTTTGCAGCCCTGAAACCAGCACACCCCGGCGTTCCTGGTAGATGGCACAATACTGCTGGACGCTTTTCTGATCGGAATCCAGGGCGGCAATGCCGGCCAACTGGATGGCATCAAAGACGCCGGAATCAATGTTGCTTTTGATTTTCCCCAAAGCCGCCAATACTTCCCGGTTACCCACGGCCATGCCCAGACGCCAGCCGGTCATGCTGTAAGTCTTGGACAGAGAGTGGAACTCCACCCCGATGTCTTTGGCGCCGGGCACTTGCAGAAAGCTGGGCGGACGGTAGCCGTCAAAAGCCAGCTCGGTGTAGCAGGCGTCGTGGACGGCAATGATATTGTATTCCCGACAGAAATCCGCCACTTGGGAGAAAAACCCCAGGTCGGCCACCGCAGCCGTGGGGTTGTTGGGGTAGTTGAAAAAAAACAGCCTGGCGTCCCGGGCCTCCAAAGGGGGGATGGCCTTAAGATCCGGCAGAAATCCGTTTTCGGCGGTAAGCGGCAGCATGAAGCAGGCGGCCCCGGCAAACAGGCTTCCCATGCGGTAGACCGGATACGCCGGGGTGGTCACCAGGTTGAGATCCCCCGGGTTGTTGACCCCCAACGGCAGGTGGGCCAGGCCCTCCTTGCAGCCGATGAGGGTGAGGACTTCGCTTTCCGGGTCCAGGTCCACCTCAAACCGGCGCTTATACCAACGGGCCACGGCCTCCCGGAAGCGGGACAGGCCGGAATACAAGGGATAGCGGTGGGTTCGGGGATCCTGCACCGCCTCCTTCATTTTCTCCACAATGAACTGCGGGGTGGGAAGATCGGGGTCCCCTACCCCCAAGTCAATGATGTCCACCCCTCGGGCCCGGACTTGCTCCTTCTTCTCGTCTATGTCCTTGAACAGATAAGGAGGAATCAGTTTGAGCCTTGCCGCCGGTTCAAAAAATCCCATTATTTCAGGTCCCTTCTTCCTGAACTACCCGGTTACGGAGATTGCCGATGCCCTCCACCCGTACTTCCACCACGTCTCCCACCTGCAGGGGTCCGACGCCGGCCGGGGTGCCGGTGGCGATGACATCCCCGGGCAGAAGCGTCATGATGTGGGAAATAAAGGAGATGAGACGGCGCACCCCGAACACCATGTTGTTCGTGGTGGAATGCTGCTTCCGCTCCCCGTTGAGGTAAGCTTCCACCGTCAGGTGGTCCGGGGAGGCGATCTCGGTTTCGATCCAGGGGCCGAGGGGGGCGAAGGTGTCAAACCCCTTGGCCCGGGCGAACAGGCCGTCCTTTTTCTGGAGGTCCCGGGCCGTGATGTCGTTGAAGCAGGTGTAGCCCAAGATGTAGTCTAGGGCTGCTGCTTCGGCCACCCGGCGGGCCGGGCGGGCGATGACCACCGCCAGCTCCGCCTCGTAGTCCAGCCGCCGGGTCATTCCGGGATAGACAATATCAGCCTCCGGCCCGATGACCGAACTGGAGGGCTTTAAAAAAATCAGGGGCTCGTCCGGAATCGGGCGCCCGAATTCGGCGGCATGATCCCGGTAATTCAAGGCCAGTGCCACGATTTTGGTAGGTTCGCACGGCGCCAGCAAGGAAGCGGCGGACAGAGAAAACACTTCGCCGCTTTCTCGGAGACCCGAAAACGGGGCGGTCTTCAGGGCGTGAATCCTCTCTCCTTTCAGGATGCCATAGCCGATCCGGCCGGCCCGCGAAAATCGCACTATTTTCATATTTATGCTCTACGCCGCCGGAAAGCAGGATGCGGTTTCCCGCCGCGGGCGCCTCCCCCGGCGCTCGGTTGCCGGCCGGAGGGCACTCCCAGCAATGGGGGCCTAAATAGATTTACCGTTTATCTCAGGCCTAGGACATCCTGCATGTCATACAGGCCCGGCTCCTGGTTTACGATCCACAGGGCCGCCCGGACGGCCCCTTTAGCAAAATTGTCCCGGTTATGGGCCCGGTGGATAATCTCCAGCCTTTCGCCGATGCCCCCGAAGATCACCGTATGTTCGCCGGTGATATCCCCGGCCCGTATCGTCTGGATACCGATTTCCTGGTCGGTGCGTTCGCCGATGATGCCATGGCGGGAATAGACCCCCACTTTGTTCAGGTCCCTTCCCAGGGTTTGGGCGATGACCTGGGCCAGCTTCAGGGCCGTGCCGCTGGGGGCGTCCTTTTTCAGGCGATGGTGCGCTTCCACAATCTCCACGTCATAGCCTTCGGTGAGCACCCCGGCGATCATCTCCACCACCTTAAACATCAGGTTCACCCCCACGCTCATATTGGGGGCAAAGACAACCCGGGTGTGTTCCGCCAGCCATTTGAGTTCCTTCACTTGGTCCGGGCTAAGGCCGGTGGTGCCGATGACCATAGCCTTGCCCGCCTCGGCCACCGCCTTCAGATGCTCCAGGGTGGGCTCCGGCTGGGTGAACTCGATGAGCACGTCTCCCTGGGGGAGCACTTCCGCCAGCGAACCGCTCACTGTAAGGCCTTTCCGGGGCAGGCCCACCACCTCCCCCACATCTTTTCCCACCGCCGGGTGATCCGGCCGCTCCAAAGCCCCTGCCAGGGATATCCCGGGGACTCCTGCCATCATGTGAATAATCCGGCCCCCCATGCGCCCCGCGGCGCCGGATACAATGGCTCGAACCATGCAAACCTCCCAAAATGACTAAGCCGTAAGCCAGCGGCTTCTGACCGCAGCCCGAGGGCCATTCCTTTAAATCAGCCCGTAGTTATGCATTACCTGGCGCAGCTTGTCTTCGTTGGCGGCGGAAAGGGGGCAGAGGGGCTGCCGGACTTCCCCGGAAATTTTGCCCATCATCCTGAGGGCGGTTTTGACCGGAACCGGATTAGTTTCATAGAACATGGCTTCCATCAGGGGCCACATCTTGTAATGAAGCCAGCGGGCCTCCTCCAGCTTGCCGGCCAAGAAGGCATTCACCATGCTGGCCATATCGCCGGGGACCACGTTGGAGACCACGGAAATCACCCCTTGGCCACCGATAGCCAGAAGCGGCAGCACGGTGAAGTCGTCCCCGGAAAGCACCGTGATTTTATCCCCGCAAAGTTCTACCACCTTGGCACACTGCTTCAGGTCTCCGGTGGCCTCCTTGATCCCCACGATGTTGGGGAATTCTGCCAGCCGGGCCACAGTCTCGGGAAGCAGGTTCACGCCGGTGCGGCTAGGGACGTTATACACTACAATGGGGATCTTGGTTTGCGCGCAGATGGTTTTATAGTGCTGATACAGCCCTTCCTGGGTGGGTTTATTGTAGTAAGGAGTGATCATCAGGGCAAAGTCGGCCCCGGCCGCTTCTGCATGTTTGGTGAATTCCAGGGCTTCCCGGGTGCTGTTGGAACCGGTCCCGGCCAGAACCGGCACGCGTTTTTTCACCTGGTCAATGCAGACTTCCACCACCCGTTTGTGCTCTTCGTGAGAAAGAGTGGCGGACTCGCCAGTGGTGCCGCACGGCACGATCCCATGAACGCCTCCCTGGATCTGGAACTCAATGAGTTCCCGATAGGCCTCTTCATCAAAGGCCCCATTCTTGAAGGGAGTTACAATGGCCGTAATTGCTCCTTTTAACATGGATCTCCCTCCTTACCCTAATTCCTCCATCCATAGTTCACCCTGAAAAACCACCAGGGCCTCGCCCTCCAGAAACACCTCAGTGATCTCTTCCCCCGTTTTTTGGAAGGAGACCGTAAGGACTTCCCCTCCCTGGGTATGAACCAGCACCGGAGAAGTAACCTGGCCGAGGCGGGCCGCAATCAAAGCGGCAGCCGCCGCCCCCGTGCCGCAAGCCAAGGTCTCCTCCTCCACGCCGCGCTCGTAGGTCCGCACCCGGACCGTATGCGGCCCTAACACCCGCACAAAATTGCAGTTGGCCCCGGCTGGCTGAAACATGGGGTGAAAGCGGACGGCCCGGCCCCACACAGTGACGGGGGTCTTTTCCAGGTCTTCCACCGGGATCACCACATGGGGTACCCCCACTCGCACGAAGTGACCATGAAGCGTCCCGTCCACGAGGGGAATTTCCAGATGCAGGCGAAAGTCCCCCACCCCGGTCATACTCACCCGGACAGCCCGGTCCTGGACCTCGGCATGGACAATCCCGGCCAGGGTCTCTAAGGTCAGGTTAGTTTTGGCCATGCCGGTCAGCACGGCAAAGCGGGCGGCACAGCGGGCGCCGTTACCGCACATTTCCGCCTCCGAGCCGTCGGCGTTATAAAAGCGCCAGCCCAGATCCGCTTTGTCCGAACGCTCAATCAGAATAAGGCCGTCAGCTCCTATCCCGGTTTTGCTGGCACAAAGACGCCGGGCAAAGCGAGGCTGTTCTGACACCGGGATGAACCGGTCGCGATGGTCAATGAGCACAAAATCGTTGCCCCCGCCGTGCATTTTAAAAAAAGGGATACGGCGTTTTTCTGCCATCAGGCCTCACCCAGCAAAAAGTCCGGGATCTTTTCACCCCAGATCAGCTGACGGTAGGTCTCCCGCTTTCTGATAACATAAAACGCGTCATCTTTCACCAAGATTTCGGGCACCCGGGGCCGGGAATTATAGTTGGAGCTCATGGAAAAGCCATAAGCTCCGGCACTCATCACCGCCACCAGCTCTCCGGGCGCAAAGGCTGGCAGGGGTCGGTCTTTGGCCAAAAAGTCGCCGGATTCACAGATAGGCCCCACCAAAGAGGCCTTTATTTCCGGCCGGTTCTGCTCCACCACCGGCCAGATGGCATGATAGGAGCCGTAAAGGCTGGGCCGGGCCAAGTCATTCATACCGGCGTCCACGATAATAAAGTGCCGGGCGTCGGTATCCTTGGTATAACGCACCCGGGTGACCAGGATCCCGGCATTGCCTACCAGCACCCGGCCCGGTTCCAGGATCAGGGTGCAGTCCAGACCCTGGAGCTCTTTTACCAGCGCCGCGCCGTATTCCCGGGGATGAGGCGGCGTTTCCTGGTCATAAGTGATGCCCAGACCGCCGCCCAAATCCAGATAGCGTATCCGGATGCCTTCCGGCTCCAGTTCCTGGACGAGTTCCTTCAGACGCCGCACCGCCTCCAGAAAAGGCTCCAGTTCGGTGATTTGGGAGCCGATATGGCAGGCCACCCCCACTACTTCAAGGTGGGGCAGCCCCTGGGCCCGGCGATAGTCTGCAAGGGCCTGCCGGAAGTTGATGCCGAATTTATTTTTCTTCAGGCCCGTGGAAATATAAGGATGGGTCTGCGGGTCTATGTCCGGATTGATGCGCAGGGCGATCCTGGCCTTGGTGCGCAGCCTGCCGGCAATCCGGGAAATCTCTCCCAACTCCTGGGAGGATTCGATGTTGAACATGAGGATGCCCACCTTCAAGGCCTGACGGATTTCGCTTTCGCTCTTCCCCACCCCGGAATAGACCACTTTGGCCGGGTCCACCCCGGCCTTGAGGGCGCGGTAGAGTTCGCCGCCGCTGACAATGTCTACTCCGGCGCCCAAGGTGATCATCAAACGCAGGATGGCCAGGTTGGAATTGGCCTTGACCGCGAAACACACCAGGTGCGGAAAGCCCTCAAAGGCGGCATCAAAGGTCCGGAAGTGATGCGTCAAGGTGGCATGGCTGTAAAGGTAAAAAGGGGTGCCCACCGCCTCGGCGAGGCGCGTCACCGGCACCTGCTCGCAGTGCAATTCGCCGTTGAGGTAGTGAAAGTGATGCATGAACGGAACCTGTCTGGATTACTTATTGAACCTACAGTTGATAATTTACCACTGTCTCCTCGGATGGCAGGCTTTCGTTGGCCCGCCGGGAGTTGTCCACCGCGATGACATAGTAATAATAAGTCTGCCCCCGGCTGACCCGGGTATCCACGTAATATGGCTTTTTCAACAGCTCAGGGGTCAGCCGGGTAAAGTGGGCCTCCCCGGCGCGGCGCCGGTAAACCCGGTAGCCGGCCAGATCCGGAGCCGGGCTGTCGTCCCAGCGCAGCTCCACACCCTTGGCGGTGATCGCCGCCACCAGATTGAGCACCGGCGGCGGGGGGGTCAGGTCTTCCGGCTTCACCGTCCGGGTAGGGGAATCCAGGCTTTCCAGCCGGTCCGGCCCCACCTGGCGCACCGCCCGTACCATGTAAGTATATTCCACGTCGTTTTTTACGGTCACATCCCGAAAAGCCGTATCCGTGACCAGCGCCGGAGTGATCCTGGTCCAATCGCCTCCCGCCGCCCGCCGATAAACGTAATAACCGGCCAAATCCCGGGCCGGACTCCCATCCTTGAGGCGGGTGACCGGGCTCCAGGACAGAACTACCTGCCGATCGCCCGCTTCCGCCTCCAACTGCTGCGGGGTCTGGGGCAGGACCCCCCAGGCGTGGCTCAAAACCCGGGACCAGGCGCCGGGATATCGGCTGGGATCATAGGCCGCCACCCGGTAATAATAACGTCGTCCGGGAGTCAGCTTGTGGTCCCGATAGAATACGCTTCCGTCCTTCACTTGCCCCACCCGGGGGTAATCCAGCTCAATGTCGGCCACCACTATAAAATCCACCAGACACCCCAAAGGCGGAGACAGCTCCTTGGTTTCGCAACGCTCCAGCCGGAAGCCGCTGAGCTGGGTCAAGGGCTGGCCCAGCTGATTCTCGGTGGGAAACTGCCAGGAAAGAAGCAGGCCTTCGCCTTCCTGCACCAGACTAAATTCCTTGACCGGCCCCGGCAAGACCGCCTCCGGCGGCAGAGGGTCCATCTTCTTGCCGCAGGCGGCGATCAGAATAAAAAGAGTTAGGGAAACAGGAAGCACCGAAAGAAGAGCCCGGGGGCGCAGCTCTCCGGCCTTTCTCAGGAATGTCAGGAATTCCCGCGGCATCTCACAATCCCAGCTCTTTCTCCACCTTGCTCAAGGCCTCCTCCACCCGCACCGGGGCCGTGCCACCCGGGGAAGTGCGTCGGGCCACGACGTGGTCAATCTTCAGCCAGTCAAAGATATCCGGGCCGGCCTGGGAGGCGAAGCGCTGAATCTCTTCCAGGGAAAGTTCCCACAGCTCCTTGCCCTGGAACTCGGCATAGCCCACCAACCTTCCCACCTGTTCGTGGGCGGTACGGAAAGGCACCCCTTGGTGGACCAGATAATCCGCCAGGTCCGTGGCAGAGAGATAGCCGCCGTGAAGGGCGGCGGCCATCCGTTCGGGCCGCACCTTGACTTCGCCCAGCATGCCGGCCATGAGCTGCACCGAAGCCCGGACCGTATCCACCGTATCGAAAAGCGGCTCCTTGTCTTCCTGCAGGTCCCGGTTGTAGGCCAGGGGCAGACCCTTGACCGTCATCAGGAGGCCGAGAAGATGCCCGGCCACCCGGCCGCTTTTGCCTCGGATAAGCTCCGCCACGTCCGGATTCTTCTTTTGCGGCATGATGGAGGAGCCGGTGGCGTAAGCGTCGGATATTTCCATAAATCCGAACTCGGCGGACGACCACAAGACCAGCTCTTCAGAGAGCCGGCTCAGATGCACCATGATGAGGGCGGCGTGGGCTAAAAATTCCAGAACGAAATCCCGGTCGCTCACTGCATCCAGGCTGTTGCGGAAGACCTCGGGAAAGCCCAGCTCCCGGGCCACATACTCCGGGTCAATGGGAAAGGTGGTGCCCGCCAGGGCTGCCGCACCCAGAGGAGACACCTTGATGCGGCTCAAAGATTCCCTCAGACGGGCCTGATCCCGGCGCCACATTTCGTCATAGGCCAGCAGGTGGTGGGCGAACAGAACGGGCTGGGCCCTCTGCAGATGAGTATAACCCGGCATGATGACGCCGAAGTATTTGCGCGCGAGCCTGGCCCCGGATCGACGCAGTTCGGTGAGATCTTCCAAAAGACCCTCAACCTCCTCTGCCAGATACAGGCGCATGTCCAGGGCCACCTGATCGTTCCGGCTGCGGGCGGTATGGAGCTTGCGCCCCACCTCTCCGATCTTGGCCGTGAGACGGGCCTCGATGGCCATATGAATGTCCTCCAGGGCCGGATCCAAGGCAAATTCGCCGGCTTCGATCTCCTGCCGGATTTCTTCCAGCCCCTGAATTATGGCAGCCGCCTCCGTCTCGGTCAGGATACCCTGCCGGGCCAGCATGCGGGTATGGGCCACGGAGCCGGCGATATCCTGCCGATAGAGGCGCCAGTCAAAGGACAAGGAAGAGGTAAATTCCTCCACCGCGGTTGCGGTCTTTTCCTGAAAACGGCCTCCCCAAGGCTTGTCGGTCATCGGTCGGTCCACCGGTTATTTTTCTTGGTCCGAATACCGCCTGAGGATTTCTTCCAACTGGCTTTCGGTGATTTTCCCCTGGCGATATTGCTGCTCAAACACCTGGCGAATGGTGAGGGATCTGGCTTTGGCGGCATTTTTCCCGCTGCGGCGTGGACCGCGGGGGCGCCCCAGCCAGTAAACCCCCAGGCAGAAAACGGCCAGAACGGCAAGGGGACCGAGTAGAAATATCAGTCCCAAAATCCCTTGGAATAATATTTCGGCATCGATTTCGGCACCCCCTCCCTCGGCTCTTCTTTACGCCCATCTCCTCTGAAAGTTTTATAAAAGGCTGAAGAATTTCCCTCCCTATTTGACTTCGGTCTAGCTTGATTTCATGCCGGGTTTCCTAAATAGTTATTCGCTCAGGTGCGCCGGCGCCAGCGCGGGCCCGCCGGGGTGTCGAGGACTTCGATGCCTTGCGCGGCCAGTTCTGCCCGGATGCGGTCTGCCGTCCCCCAATCTTTCCGTTTCCGGGCTGCCTCCCGTTCGGCCAGACGAGCTTCAATAAAGGCATCATGGCCGGGCTCCGGCTGGTTCATTATCCCGAAGATCTCATCCAATTCCGCAAAACGACTTAAAACGGCCAAAGCCGAATCCTTTCCCAGTCGTCCCTGGTCCATTTCCAGGTTCAGTTCGGCCACACAGGCAAAGACCGCGGAAAGGGCCCTGGAGATGTGCAGGTCGTCATCCAGTGCAGCGACCACGTCCTTTTTCAGCCGAAATAGGCGCTCCTCCACTTGGGCCAGGCGGTTGTCCGAGCCGGTGGCCAGGCTCAGGCGCTCCAAAAAGCGATCCAGCCGGGCCCGGGCCCGCGCCGCCGCCTTCAGGCTTTCCTCGGAAAAAGTGAGGGGCTTCCGGTAATGCGTGGCCAACAGGAAATAGCGCACATCTTCGCCCTTGATCCCCCGGTGCAGGAGGTCCCGCACGGTCACCTCCCCTTCCTCCCGCAAGGGACGGCCGTCCTTCAGCACCAGGTCGCAGTGCAGCCAGAAACGGGCCATGGGCCGCCCCGTGGCCGCGACGAACAGCGCATTTTCGTTTTCTTCGTGGGGAAAAAGGGACTCAATGCCGCCGACGTGGAAGTCCACGGTTGTCTGACCCAGGTGTTTCAAAGCCATGGCGGCGCACTCCAGGTGCCAGCTGGGCCGGACTTTGCCCCAGGGAGTGGTAAAAAAGACACCTTTCTTCAACTCAGATAGTTTGGCCCGTTTGAGCAGGGTGAAATCCCGGGGGTTCTCCTTGGCATACTCATCCAGGTCCACGGTCTTCCCTACCTTGATCTTGCTGAGATCCAGCCGGGAAAGCCGGCCATAGCCTTTGAAACGCGAAATGTCGAAATATACCGACCGCAGCTTCTCATAGGCAAAACCCCGCTCCAGCAAACGCCGGGTGAGCTCCACCATTTCCTCCATGTGTTCCGAAGCCAGGGGGAAAAGGCTGTTGTCCGCCGCAATGCGCAAGGCTTCCAGGTCCTGGTCCAGCGCTTCCCGGAACTGCCGGGTGAACTCCCGGAGGTCCTGGCCGGCGGCGGCGGCCCCGGCGATGGCCCGGTCATCCAGGTCAATCAGGCTCACCACCTGCCGCACTTTGAAGGCCCGGTAACGGAGATAGCGCTGCAGGAGGTCAGCCACCACCAGTCTCCGGGCCAGGTTTAACGACAAATGGCTGTGCAGGACCGGCCCATCCACATAAAGAGTGGCCTCCCCCTCCCGGAAAGATTCGAAAGGTTCCTTTACCCGGGTGAGGATATTGTAAAATTGCAGGGTTGGAACCTCTTTCTCAACGAACAGGGGAGTGGAGAGATAGCGCTCGCCGCCGTCCGGGGCGAGGGCGACAATGAGGCCTTCCTCCAGTTCCCGGGCCAGACTCCGGGCCACCGCCACCGCCGCTCCGGAGCTCATGCCCAGAAAAAGGCCTTCTTCCCGGGCCAGACGCCGGGCCGTTTCAAAGGCCTCCTCATCCTCAATATGGACAATCTCGTCGGCCTGCCCTTTGACGAAAATCCCCGGGACATAAGATTCTTTGAGGTTTTTCAGGCCCTGGATGGCGTGGCCCAAATACGGTTCCACCCCTATCACTCGGATTTCCGGATTGAACTCTTTAAGGTAGCGGCACAGACCCATGAGGGTCCCGGTGGTCCCCATGGTGGCCACCACATGGGTGACCCGGCCTTCGGTCTGCTCCCAGATTTCTCGGGCCGTCGCCTGGTGAGAGGCCGGATTGGCCGGGTTGTTGAACTGATCCACCAAAAAATAGGCTTCCGGATGCTCCCGAGCCAGACGGTAGACTTCCTCAATGGCCCCGTCGGTGCCCAGGTGCGCCGGGGTGAGTAGAAGCTCCGCCCCCAGGGCCTTCAAAATTCGTTTGCGCTCCGTTGACGCGGATTCCGGCATGGCTAAAAGCAGGCGGTAGCCTTTCACCGCACACACCAGGGCCAGGCCGATGCCGGTATTGCCGCTGGTGGCTTCAATAACGGTCTTGTCCGGGGTCAGCTCCCCGCTTGCCTCCGCCGCCTCAATCATGGCTAAGGCCGGACGGTCCTTGACGGAGCCTCCGGGATTGAAGTACTCCAACTTAACATACACCTCCACCCGGGGGTTGGGGTTGAGACGGTTCAAGCGGACAATGGGTGTCTCCCCCACCAGTTCCAGAATGGTGTTTGCGCGCCTTTTCATCTTTACCAACGAGCGATCTTATCCCGCTGCCCGGGGGCCTGGCAGATGCCCGAGGCAGTGACTTATCAGGTCCTAGATAAGTTACTCTATTATTTTATCAAATTCCTTTGCCAGGGGTCTGAGGCGGGTCAGTCTTCCGACAAACCCCCGGCCAGGTAATTGTTGATGAGATTGACCACTTGCAGGATAAAGGAGCGCTGCTCCTCGGGATTCTCCGCCAGGACGGTCATAAGGCGGTGCGTCAGGGCCAAGATCACCATGCCTGCTTCTTTGGGGGTAACCCCCTTCTGATTGAACCCTTCCAGGATTTCATTCACAATGGGGCGCACCCGTTCGGCGAATTGTTGCGCAGTGATTTCTTCCATAACGTGTCCCTCCGCCGCGCCATTGCGGCAAGGTAATGGCTGACGGTAACATATTCCTTCTTTAATTGCAAATACTTACCCTTTGGGTAGCTTTTCTTTGGAATAATTTACGGGAAAATTTAATATTTCTGGAAAATTTTGAACAAATTTAAAATAAATGCCGATAGTATTAAAGAATCGGGGCGGGAAAATGAAGGGTTTGATTCTAAGCGGCGGCAAGGGCACGCGTCTCCGACCTCTAACCCATACCACTGCCAAGCAACTGGTTCCGGTGGCCAACAAACCCATTCTCTATTATGTCATCGAGAACCTGGCCCGGGCCGGGGTGACGGATCTGGGCATGATCATCAGCCCGGAAACCGGGGAAGCGGTCAAAGAGGCGGTGGGCGACGGGTCCCGCTGGGGAGTGGAGATCACCTATATTCTGCAGCCGGAACCCGGGGGACTGGCCCACGCAGTCAAAACCGCCCGGCCTTTTCTTAAGGATTCGCCCTTTGTCATGTATCTGGGCGACAACCTCATTAGCAGCAGCATTGTGGCATTTTTGCGAACCTTTCAATCGGAACAGCTGGATGCCCTAATTCTTCTGAAGGAAGTGGAAAACCCGCAGCACTTCGGGGTTGCCGAACTGAACGGGCAGGGCCGCCTGGTTCGTCTGGTGGAAAAGCCCCGGGTTCCCCCTTCCAACCTGGCGCTGGTGGGGGTTTACTTCTTTGCGCCGGCCATTCATCCGGTCATTGACTGCCTTAAGCCCTCCTGGCGGGGCGAACTGGAGATCACAGACGCCCTCCAGTGGCTCCTGGACCACGGCAAACGGGTGGAATGGCGACGGCTGGAAGGGTGGTGGCTGGACACCGGCAAAAAAGATGACCTCTTGACAGCCAACACTCAGGTGCTGGATGAGTGGAGCCGCCGGGACATTCAGGGGGAGGTGGACACCGCCTCACACCTCAGCGGCCGGGTGGCCATCGGCTCCGGCACTCGCGTGATCAATTCCACTATCCGGGGCCCGGTGGTCATCGGCGCGGATTGCCTCATCAAAGACAGCTTCATCGGCCCTTTTACCAGTATAGGGGACCATTCCCGGGTAGAGGCCTCGGTTATCGAACACTCGGTTCTCCTTACCGGGGTCACGCTGTTCCAAGTGGATCGCCTGGAAGACAGCCTCATCGGCCGCAATGCCCGGGTGGCCCGCCATAACCGCCGCCGGTCCCTCCAGCTCCTTTTGGGTGACGACTCCGAAGTGGAGTTTTAAGGCCCCCTTTTTGCCCGGTTCACTCAGCTGGACATCATGTTCCGTTCTTTAAACGTACACCCTTCCTGGGAGTACCTGCCTTTAAATCCTTAACTGTTTAATATTCTTACTTTATTCAATAAGTCTGGCTTCTGGTACACCCTTTGCTGAAATATCCCCTGAAATTTTTAACCGGAGGTCTATCAGCTCATGGAAAATCGCGCCCCTGTGCCCAACTTGGAGGCAGAGCTTGCCAGAACCAGAAAACTGCTGGCGGCGGGCAGACATCAGGAAGCCCTGCTGCTGGTTCTGAAACTTTTGCAGCAAACCCTGGGAAACCTTCGCCACCGTCTCATTACTCTGAACCACGAACTGGCCCGGGAGAAAGAGAAAATGTCGGCCATGTCAGATGAAAATCAGACCGATTATCCGGCCCTCTTCAAAACCGGCGGGCGTTATTACCACTAAGGCGGCGGCGGTCCGCCAAGCCCCTGTCATCCGATGGTGGCCGGCGGTTGTTGCCCCTTGTGGTTGCGCCTCCTTTTGTCCTCGCCCTTAAGACCCAAAAAGAAAGGGGGTGGCGCCGACGGTTTTTAAGGAAAACCCGTGGCATTTCCCAATCCTTAGCCGCCAGGCCGTTTTACCGGTCTAAATATTGAAGTCTCCGCCGGTTCATAGTATCCTTTCCCTTGATCGCAAACCCGCCTGAGCCCGCCAGGGGTTTGTGGAGCAACGCGAGAATCTTGACATTTAAGCCAGGGTTTGAGGCCTCACAAGGCAGGGGGGAAATTTCTGTTTTGAAAGACAGGAGCAGACTTGCTTCCAGACCTCGACCGACTTCGCATTGAGCGGATCGAAGGGAAATTCGGCCCCGGGGCGAGACGGCGCTGGCCCCTGTTTACGGCCATCGGTCTGATTCTCCTCCTGGGATTGGTGGCCCTTTATCTCTGGGGGCCTTTGAGACCGGCGCAGGAAGTATTTACTGTAGCCGTATCCCGGGTCTATCCCTCCCAGGCTTATACCCTGCTAAATGCCAGCGGCTATGTGGTCCCCCAGCGGAAAGCGTCGGTATCCTCCAAGAGCACCGGACGCTTGGCATATCTTGGAGTGGAGGAGGGCAGCCGGGTGAAGAAAGGCCAGATTATGGCCGCCTTGGAAAACGAAGACCTGGTGGCCCAGCGCAACCAGGCCGAAGCCCAGATCCGGGATGCCCAGGCCGCTTTGGCCAGCGCCGAAGCCGAGTTGACGGACGCCAAGTTGCAGTACGAGCGTTATAAGGCTCTGGTTGAACAAGAACTACTGGCGCGGCAGGAGTTTGACTCCGCCGTGGCCCGTTACCAGAAAGCCCAGGCTCAGGTGGCCGCGGCCAAAGCCAGGATCAAAGCCAGTCAGGAAGCGTTGGCCAGCGCCCAGGCCACCTTGGAGTATTCTTATATCCGCAGCCCTTTTGACGGGGTGGTGCTCACCAAAAACGCCGACGTAGGCGAAGTGGTAGCCCCCTTCGGAGCCGCGGCCACGGCCAAAGCCTCCGTGGTTACCATGGCCGACTTTGATTCCCTCATGGTGGAGGCCGATGTGGCGGAGGCCAATCTGGATAAAGTGCGGCAAGGCCAGCCTTGTGAAATCGCCCTGGACGCGATTCCCGACCAACGCTTCCGAGGCGAAGTCCATATGATTGTGCCCACCGCGGACCGGGCCAAAGCCACGGTGATGACCAAGGTGAAATTTCTGGATCGGGATGAGCGCATCTTGCCGGAAATGAGCGCCAAGGTGGCTTTTCTCTCCCAGCCCTTAGCGGAAGGGCAGGTAGTGCCGCGCCTGGCAGTGTCCAAAGAGGCGATATTTACCCGGAACGGCAAGAACTGGGCTTTTCGGGTGGAAAACAACCGAGCGAGGCTGGTGGAAGTGCAGGTGGGGGAAGCCATGGGTGAGTTGCTGGAAGTCACCGGCGGTCTGAAAGAAGGCGACCGGGTGGTGCTCAAGCCGCCGGCTTCCCTGAAAGCCGGCGATCGGGTTAGGCCAGCGGAAGGGTAAAAAGGCCGCGGGTCAATTATATTCTTTTGCTAAAAAATGAAGGTTGATTCCGCCTCTGTCCCGCCGCCCCCCTTGGTGGAAATTTCCCGCCTTTACAAGTCCTACCGACGCGGGGGGCAGCAATTGCCGGTTTTGCAGGATATTTCGCTGACCATTGCCGCCGGTGAATTTTTGGCCCTCATGGGTCCTTCAGGCTCCGGAAAAACCACGCTGTTAAACCTTATTGCCGGGCTGGACCGCCCCGATTCAGGCCGTCTCCTGGTGGGAGGTGTTGATCTGACCCATCTCAGCGAAGCTCAACTGGCCGCCTGGCGGGCCCGCCATGTGGGTTTTATTTTTCAATTTTATCATCTCATTCCCGTGCTCACCGCCTACGAAAACGTGGAGCTGCCCCTTCTCCTAACGCCTTTATCCAAACGGGAGCGCCGCGAACATGTGGAACTGGCCCTGGAGCTTGTGGGCCTGAGCGACCGCCGCGACCACTATCCCGGGCAGCTTTCCGGTGGTCAGCAGCAGCGGGTGGCCATCGCCCGGGCCTTGGTCACCGATCCCACTCTCATTTCAGCCGATGAGCCCACGGGTGACCTAGACCGGGATTCGGCCCGCGAAGTTCTGGAACTCCTTTCCCGGCTCAATGCCGAATTCGGCAAAACCATCATTCTGGTGACCCATGACCCCGAGGCTGCCTCCTATGCCCGGCGCATCATCAGACTTATCAAGGGCCAGCTCATCACCGAGGAGCACAATGCCTTAAGCGCCAAAAACGGCTATCCCTCGCCGTTGGCACCGCCAGGAGGCAAAACTTAACCAAAGTGAAGAACGACGCCTTATGCCTGCCGCATCCGTGCCGGTTAATGAACAGGGCCGCTTTTATCATTTGGACTGTGGTCCGGGCGACTTGGCCCCTTATATTCTGACCTGCGGTGACCCGGCCCGGGCCCGCCGCCTGGCCCGATATTTTGACCGGGTGGAGGTGCGGCGTCGGAACCGGGAATTTGTCACCTTTACCGGCCGCTACCATGGCATCCCGGTAAGTGCCATGGCCACCGGCATCGGCCCGGACAACACCGCCATCGCGGTCATCGAAGCCTGCCAGTGCGTCCTGCCGGCCACTTTCATCCGGTTGGGCACCACTGGCGCGTTACAGGAAGACATTGCTTTGGGAGACCTGGTCATTACGGAAAAGGCCCTGCGGGATGAGACCACCAGCCATTATTACGCCCCGCCGGATTTTTTGGCACCGGCCCATCCTGACATCATCCGCGCCTTGCGGCAGGCCGCGGCTGAGCTCCGAGCCCCTCATCACGTGGGGGTCACCTGCACCACCGCGGATTTTTACGCCGGCCAGGGCCGAACCGCTCCCGGGTTCCCCTGCCTGGACCCGGGCAAGGTGGAGCGGCTCAAGGCCGCCGGGGTGCTCAACTTTGAAATGGAGATGTCCGTCTATCTGACCCTGGCCCATATCTCCAGCTATCCCCTTCGGGCCGGGGGCGCGTGCGTGGTGCTGGACAACATGGTAACCGGCGGCGAAACCTTCGCCTCCCGGAAAGACAAGGAGCGAGCAATCAGGCGGCTTATCCAGGTAGGCCTGCGGGCCCTGGAACTTCTGTATGCCTCGGACCAGGCAAAGAGGTAGCCTTCTGTGAAAACCGAAAACTGGAAACCTTAAAACCGTGTTCAAACTTGCCTGGCGCAACGCCCGTCGTCATCCCCTGCGCTCCGGCCTCACCATTATGGGCATGGCCGTGGCGGTGCTGGCCTTTTGCCTGCTGCGCACCGTAGTGGCCGCCTGGTACTCGGGAGTGGCGGCGGCCTCGCCGGTGCGGCTAGTGGTGAGAAACGCCATTTCTCTGACATTTCGCCTGCCCATTGCCTATTATCCTAGGATTCTGGCGCTCCCCGGGGTCAAAAAGGTAACCTATGGGAGTTGGGTGGGTGGCACCTACATTGATGAAAAACACTTTTTCCCCCAAATCGCCGTGCATGTGCCCAGTTATTTTGACGTTTACCCCGAGTACGTGATCGATTCCGGCCAGATGTCGGCTCTCCGGCAAGACCGCCGCGGCTGCGCCGCCGGCCGGAAACTGGTGGACCGCTACGGTTGGCGGCTGGGGGATGCCATCACCATCAAAGGCACCGCTTTCCCCAGCGAAATTGAGCTGTTAGTGCGCGCGGTTTACCGGGGACGCGAACCCACAGTGGATGAAGGCCGGCTTTATTTCCATTATGAGTATCTCAATGAGCTGGCCAAGAAGAAAATGCCCGACCGGGCCGATCAGGTGGGGTGGTTCTTGGTGCAGGTGGCCAGCCCGGAACTGGCGGGCCCGGTGGCCCAGCAAATTGACGCCCTGTTTGCCAATTCTCTGGCCGAAACCAAAACGGAAAGCGAAGGGGCCTTTGTATTGGGCATGATCGCCATGTCTGAGGCCATTCTTCTGGCCATCCAGATAGTTTCTTGGCTGGTCATCGGGGTGATCCTGGTGGTGCTTTCCAACACCATGGCCATGAGCGCCCGGGAGCGGCTGGGGGAATATGCGGTGCTCAAGACCCTGGGCTTCCGGCCCCGGCATCTGTTGGGCCTTATTTTGGGGGAATCCCTGCTTCTGGCCCTGATGGGCGGCCTCATCGGCCTGGCCCTCACCTTTCCCGCCGTCCATATCTTCCGCACCCAGCTGGGCCAGTACTTCCGCGTTTTCCCCCTCACCCGCCTCACTTTGGCCTTGGGGCTAGGAACCGCCCTAGCAGTGGGCGTGCTGGCCGCCCTCATCCCGGCCTGGCAGGCCTCTCGGGTGGAAATCGCCGAGGCCCTGCGGCGGGTTGGCTGAGATAACGACCAGTGCTCAGTGGCCCGTGTCCATTTTTAATGGCTTTTGAGATCGCCTGTCCAAACAGTTAAAAAAGTTATAATGAACCTGATGCCGGCACCTGGCACCTGACACCCGATGTTCAAACTCACTTGGCGTAACGCGATCCGTCACCCGTTGCGCTCCGGCCTCACCGTTCTGGGCATGGCTCTGGCGGTGCTGGCCTTCTGCATCCTGCGCACCGTGGTCGCGGCCTGGTATGCCGGGGTAGACGCGGCCTCGCCGGTGCGTCTGGTGACCCGCAACGCGGTCTCCCCCATGTCGCCCCTGCCCTTGTCGTACCTTGCCAAGATTCAGGCCGTGCCTGGAGTGACCCGGGTCGGCTATGCCTATTGGTTTGAGGGCATCTACCTTGACAAAAAGAACTTTTTCCCGCAATTTGCCGCGTCCTTGCCCCAATACCTGAACCTGGCCCCGGAACTTATCATCCCCCCGGACCAGCGGCTGGCTTTGATCAAGGATCGCCAAGGCTGCCTGGCCGGCCGCAAATTGGTAAAACGCTTCGGCTGGAAACCGGGGGAGGTCATCGTCCTCAAAGGCACCTATTTCCAAGGGGAATTCCGCTTCACCCTGCGGGCTGTTTATACAGGTCGGGATCCCGGCACCGATGAAACCATGTTTTTCTTTCATTGGGACTACCTAAACGAATACCTGAAAAAAACCGCCCCGGAGCGGGCCGACCAGGTGGGCTGGTTTCTGGTGGAGATCACCCGGCCGGAGTTGGCCGCCACCGTCTCTGAGCGCATTGATGCCGCCTTCAAAAACAGCCTGGCGGAAACCCTCACGGAAACGGAGAAGGCCTTCAATCTGGGATTTGTGGAGATGACCAAGGCCATCCTGATAGCTATCCAGGCCGTGTCCTGGGCGGTCATCGGCGTGATTCTGGCGGTGTTGGCCAACACCATGGCCATGAGCGCCCGGGAGCGGCTGGGGGAATACGCGGTGCTCAAGACCCTGGGCTTCCGCCCTTGGCACCTGGCGGGCCTTATTTTAGGGGAATCCCTGCTCCTGGCCCTGATGGGCGGCCTCCTGGGACTGGCCTTGGTTGTCCCGGCGTTGCGCCTTTTCCCGGAAGATCTGAGCCAGTATTTCCCGGGCCTGGAAATCGGCCCGGCCACCGCGGCCTTGGGACTGTCAGTGGCCCTGGCAGTGGGGGTGCTGGCCGCGCTGCTCCCCGCCTGGCGGGCCACCCGGGTGCGCGTCGCCGAAGCGCTGCGGAAAGTGGGTTAAAGGGTTTTTGATTTTTGGCGGTTGTTTTTGGCTAAAATATTAACCGACGGGGCTAGCCCGTGAATTTCCAAGAATTATGTCTAATTAAAGCCAGAGTAATCTTTCACCGAAAACCGAAAACAAAAAAGAAATGCCCATCCCGCTTTCCTACAGCTACCGCAACCTGCTGGCCCGGCGGCTGACCAGCTTTCTCACCGCCGCGGGCATGGCCCTGGTGGTCTTTGTCTTTGCCGCGGCCTTGATGCTCACCGAGGGCCTGAGAAAGACCCTGGTGGCCACCGGCTCTTATGACAACGCCATAGTTTTGCGGGCCGGAAGCGAAACTGAGGTACAGAGCGCCATTGACCGGACCCAGGCCGGCATCATTGCGGCCCAGCCCGAAATTGCCATGGGCAAGGCAGACCGACTGGTGGCCGCGGAAGCCATCGTGCTCGTTAACCTCCCCAAGCGGCTGACGGGCAAACCGGCCAACGTCATGATCCGCGGCGCCCAGATGCCGGCGTCCCTGGAGCTGCGCCGGGAGGTGAGACTCACCCAGGGACGCTGGTTCCAGCCCGGCAGCAACGAACTGGTGGCCGGGAGCCAGGTGGCGGGCCGCTTTCAAGGGGCCGGGCTGGGCGAAACCCTGCGCTTTGCCATGCGGACCTGGCTTATCGTGGGGGTGTTCGACGCCGGCAACACCGGCTTTTCTTCGGAGATGTGGGGCGATGTGGAGCAACTTTTACAAGCCTTCCGGCGCATCACGTTCTCCAGCGTCATCCTGCGCCTGGCCAATCCTCGGGATTTCCCCCAATTGCAGGCGCGCTTGGAATCAGACCCTCGCTTGCCGGTTCAGGTCAAACGGGAGGTGGAGTTTTATGAAGCCCAGTCCCGGCGGCTGGCGGATTTCATCCGCCTGCTGGGGATGGTGCTCACCGCCATCTTCGGTGTGGGCGCGGTGCTGGGCGCCATGGTCACCATGTATGCCCAGGTGGGGGCCAGGATCAGCGAAATCGGGATCATGCGGGCTTTGGGCTTTTCCCGCCGGGACATTCTCATCGCCTTTCTGGTGGAGTCCGGGCTTTTGGGGCTGGCGGGCTGGGCCTTGGGCCTGATCCCGGCTTCGCTCCTGAATTTCTATACGCTTTCCACGGTAAATTGGGCCAGCTTTTCGGAGCTGACCTTCAAATTCGCCCTGACACCGGGGATCGTTCTCAAAAGCCTGGCCTTCGGGGTGGGCATGGGATTGCTGGGCGGCCTGCTGCCGGCCCTCAAGGCCGCCCGCCTGCCGGTGCTTCAGGCGCTGCGGGCCCCATGATGGCAATTTTCCGTCTCGGTCTGCCCAAACCCGCCGGGGAAGCAGCCTAAAGCAGACCCGTGGGGGTGGCTATTTTCCGGTATCCCGGCGGCGGCTCGAACAGCCGGTCGGCCACCGGGCCTTCTTTGATATCCTTATACTCCACGCTGAATTTTTTTTCCTTGCACTCCATTTTCAAGGGCAGGCCCAGCTTGTCACAAATCCAAAAGGTTTGGATCACCGGGCCGAAGGCGTCTCCCGGAACAGTCACCTGGTACCGCTCGGTGGGGTAACCGCTCACCATTTCCGTCCCCACCCGGCGCTTTTGCAGGGCATACTCCGGAAGCTGCAGAAACTGGCCGGGCAATTCCCGCTTCAACGGCATCTCGGTATAAATCCTCTCCCGGGGCATCACCACCCACACCACCTTTTTATCCTTGCGGACGATGGTGACGGTCTGACCTTGTTCGTCCATGAATTCATGGCGCATTTTGTCGCCTTTGACATAAAGCTTGCCGGGCATGGTTTTGCCTCCGTCCTTAAGGACCATGTTGGCGGTGAATTCGGCGGCCATCCCCCGGAGCGGCAGGCCCAGGAGCAGGAGCAGCACCAAGAAGCCCGGCTTCGGATTTCGGGGCCGACTGTCGCCCCTTCTTTCTTTGCAGGGCATTGCTCTCACCTCCAGCCGTTTTTGGCGGATTAAGGAAGTCTTTTATTTTACCGCCCTTCTGGCCGGAATTCAAACGATGGCCGGTTTTCGGCGAAATCAGCGCCTGGGAAGCAAATTATAAAGCCGGGAGGGACGGGATCAGCCGCCTGGGCGGATGGCGGAGAACCGGTTTAATTCTTAAGGGGGGTACAAGCTATGGCCCAGGTCCGGAAACCCGGTGGGGGCTGCAAGGCCAGCGGACGTTCAGTATGCCTTTGTCAAATTTCTTGCCCAACCTAGGCCTTGGCCGGTGAGATACCCATATTCCACGCCAGCGCAGGCAAGGCAGATAGGGCGGCCATCCTTCAAACGGGCCTTGGGTTCCATGACCGCCTCGCCGCAGCACTGGCAGACGACGGAAGCAAAGATCGGGGCATATTCCGGCACGGTGAGGGTGAGTTCCTTGATGCTGAGCTGCTCCTCCAGAGGCGCGGCCAGCTCCCGCTTGGCCATGCCTTCCCAGACATGCTGGAAGCGATGCAGGTCTTCGTGGGTGGCTTGGCGCTTGACCACCACTCTCTCAAACAAAGGGCCGGCGGCTGGGTATTTTTCGAACAGCCGCTCCCGGTAGTCGGGCTTCACCGCCAGGCGCACCGCCTTGCCGTCCGCCCGGCGGGCCACGGTTACCGCAGTTTTGCCCCAGTCTTTGAAAATCAGGGCATTGTTGCCGAAAGTGCAGCCGGTCACCACCTGGATGCCGTCAGTGAAACAATTGTTGCACTCCACGATGGCCACCACTTCTTCCATGCCGGTGCTGGCGGTATCCAGGTACTTCATGGCATATTGGCCGGCCTTCACCCCCAATGACACAAAAGGACACAGGTGGCCGTGAATGGCCTCCGCCTGGCGCAGGAGCCCCTCCAGGTCTCCGCTCCGGATCATGGCTTCAATGGCTTTGCGGGATTCGGCAAACTCGTGCATCTTTTCTCCTGTTCAACAACTTGATTTTTTCCCGTCGGCCGCGCCCTCAGGAAATTTTACCGAGACGCCAGTGCTTGCCTCTCTGCCAGGGAAGGTTTGTTCATCTCACAACTTGAGCTCCCAAAAAAGAAAAGGCGAGCCGTACTGATTGAGCCAGCGCCGCCGTCCGGCCCAGTCTGGCAGCAACTTGGCCAGCCGGTGCCAGAACCGGGGCGGATGGCCGGGGACGCTGAGGTGGGTCAGTTCATGGGCCACCACATAGTCAACAATGGGTATGGGCAGAAGCACCAGACGCCAATTGAAACGCAGCAGCCCTTCCCGGGGCCGGCATTCGCCCCAGCGCTGCCGCCAATCGCGTACCTCCATCCGGTCGACCTGGGATTTTCCGGAAATAGGGAAAAGTCCAAGGCGTTCGGTCAAAAGGCGTACCGCCTCCTGTCCGTACCAGCTTTTGAGCAGGGGCCACACTTCCACCTCCTGGGAAAAACCTATCCGCAGCTCGTTTTCCACCAGCCGGATACTTTTCTGTGGCCTCCGGAGCAGCCGCACCGGGTAGGGCTTTCCCAAGTAGTAAGCCTGGCCCGATTCAATGCGGCCCAAGGCACCGCGACGCTCTGTCAATTTGCGCGTAATCCAGGCTTGGTGGGTTTCCAGGGCTTTTTGGATGGTCAGCCGGGGCGTGCCCACCGGAGCAGCCACCACCAGGTTCCCCGCCGCGGTCACCTGAAGGCCGATGGTCTTTCGCCGGGTGCTCCACTTCAGGGTAAAATCGAAGGGCTCAGGCGGCCTACCGGTTATGCTTAATTTTTCCGAGGCAGTCATTGGGTTATGATAACGTTTTTAGGGGCGTTTTGCCAGAAAAACGAAGCTTCAAGGATAGGGGGTGAATTTTCCGCCCCCGGCACCAGCAGGGGCAGCAGCTTGAAAGCAGAGCAAGGCTCTGGTACATTGGAAGGCCGGGATATCCCGACAGTGGTGTCACCGGGCCAGGCCGGCTTATACTCAGACCCGAGAAAGCCGGCTTTTCCCCGGATGCGTTGCAAATCAGGCGAAAAAGACCGCCTCTGGCGGCTGGAAGACCTTTCCCAAGGAGCAAATCATGCCCCGACCGGCTTTTTTATTCCCAGGCCAGGGTTCCCAGTATGTAGGCATGGGCCAGGACTTTTACGAAGCTGACATTCGCTTGAAGGAAATTTTTGATTTGGCGGAGGAGGTCACCGGCCTGCCTATAAAGCGTTTGTGCTTCCAGGGCCCCATGGAGGAGCTCACCGAAACGGAAAATCTCCAACCGGCCATCACCGCCGTGAACCTGTGCATCTTCGATGCCTTGACGGAAGAAGGAGTGGCCCCGGAGGCGGTTTGCGGTCACAGCCTGGGGGAGTACAGCGCCCTGTATGCAGCCGGTGTGCTTTCGGCCTCTGCCACCTTCAAAGCGGTGCGGGAACGGGGCCGGCTGATGCAGCGGGAGGCCAGACGGCACCCGGGTAGTATGGCGGCCATCATCGGCCTATCGGTGGATAAGCTCCAGGAGCTGGTGGCGCCGCTGACCGCGGAGGGACCCATCGCCTTGGCCAATTTCAACACCCCGGAGCAGATTGTTATCTCCGGTGCCCCGGAACTGGTGGCTAAGGCCAGCGAGCTGGCCAAGGCGGCGGGGGGCCGGGCCGTGCCCCTTAAGGTTTCAGGCGCCTGGCACTCCCCTCTGATGGCCGGAGCGGTAGAGGATTTTGCCGTTTTCTTGGAAACCCTGACCTTTCACGAACCCCGGGTGCCGGTGTATCTGAACGCCACCGCCCGGCCTGAAGCCGACCCTGATCTTTTGCGGGAAGCCATGGCCAAGCAGCTCATCAATCCGGTGCGGTTCTGCGACCTCATTTTAAATCTCAAGGCTGCCGGGGTGGACACCTGGGTGGAGGTGGGCCCCGGAAAAGTCCTCACCGGGCTGGTACGTAAAATTTTGCCCCGGGAACCGGCGGACCGCTTCCATAATGTGGGAAGCCTCCCGGCTCTGGAAGCCTTTGTGGAATTCTACCGGAGGGAAAGGAGAAAAATCTGAGCGATCTGGAAACCCCCGATTTTGTCGCGGGGATCAGGGTCATTTCCCTTCCATCACCGTTATCCCCTGCCAATCCGGTCCGGGCGGCTCCGCCTGAAATTTTTCTGCCAGTTCCATATACCTTTGCACCTGACAATTTTCGGGATAAAGCCTCCGGGCCTGGGAGAAGGCTTGGGCGCTTTCCTGCCAGGCCCGGGCCCGGAAAAGTCTGAGGCCGGCATGATAAGCTTCCAGAAACCGGGCCAATTTCGGGTCCGGTGTTCCTTCCCCCAGAAGTTCGAAGATCTCCAGGGGCTGGGTTTTCCCCATCACCCGGACCAAATCCACTTCCTGCAGGATGAAGTTCCCATCCAGGGCTTGGGCGGTATGGCCGCTGATCAGGATTTCAGTGCCGTAATATTTGTTCAAACCTTCCAAACGGGAGGCCAGGTTGACGTGGTCGCCGATGGCAGTATAGTCAAATAGTCGGTCTGAGCCCATATTCCCTACCGCCACCACGCCGGTGTTCAGTCCTATCCCGATCCGTAGCCGGGGCCGGCCCCGGGCTTCCCATTCCCGGCCCAGGTGTCTTAAGGTCGCAGTCATCTCCAACGCGGCCCGGCAGGCCCGGCCGGCGTGATCCGTCATCTCCAAAGGGGCGCCAAAAAGAGCCATAATGGCATCCCCCATATATTTGTCCAGAGTGCCTCCCTGGCTTACAATGATTTCACTCATGGGATTGAGAAATTCGTGAAGGATTTCCACCAACTCTTCCGGTTCCAGGATTTCCGAAAGACTGGTAAAGCCGCGGATATCACAGAACAGGATGGTGATCGTCCGCCGCTCCCCGCCCAAGCGCAGGCGTTCCGGGTGGCGGATGATTTCCTCCACCACCGCCGGTGCCACATATGACTGAAAGGCCTTCTTGAGACGCAGCCGCTCCCTTTCTTCGGCGAGAAACCGCAAAACCGTTACGCCGGTATACACGGCGCCGATCTCCATCAGGGGATAGATCAGTTCCAACTGCCAACCCTTAGTAAAAAGATAATAGTTGGCGGCCGTGTAACCTAAAGCCAGAAAGAGCATAACGGCAAAGCCCCCGGCGGCGGACAATCGGACCAGGGCCAGACCCAGGATTGCCCCCAGAGCCACCACGATCAGCAGGACGGGCAAAGAGGTACGAGGGGCTTTAAGATAATCCTCTCGCAAGATGTTATCCAATATGGCGGCCTGGATTTCGAGGCCCGGAGAAACCCCGGAAAAAGGCGTCACCCGCAAATCGTAAATGCCTGTGGCCGTGGCGCCCACCAGAGCAATTTTGTCCTTGAGGGCCCCGGCTGGCAGGCGGCCCGCAAGGACATCCGCCGCCGAATAAGTGGCAAAGGCCCCCGGAGGGCCAGGATAATTGATGAGAAAGCGCCCGAAGCGATCCACCGGGATTTCCCTGGCACCCACCCGGATGTTTTCCACCCCTGTTTGAGAAAGGGTAATGCCCAGCGGGGGGCAGCCCCAAAAATGCTGAAGAGTTACCAAAGCCAAAGGCGCATAGAGGTCCGGGCCATAAACGATGGCCAGGGGCAGCCAGCGTACCGTCCCGTCCGGATCAGGAATCATGTTGAAATAGCCGCCGCCGGCCGCCGCCTCGGTCATCATCGGCAGATTCACTTCGGCCCCTGTCGCTCCCACCAGTGGCAGGCGCGGCGGCCGGCGCTCCAAGAGACGCACCAAGTTATAAGTGCTGGCCTCGATGGCTTTCCGTCCCATGAACTGCTCCGGTTTAGACGCTAGGGTTTGGCCCCCGACGTCCTCAAAATAAAAGCCCAGGATGGTGGGGGCTCCCCAGGCAATGCTCTGGGCCAGCTGCCGGTCCACATCGGCCCGTTCTTCCTCTTTTTTTATGACTGCGGCGATGTCCGGGGACAACAGCCCGGATCGGAAAAGGCTTTGACTGAGCCGCTTCAGGGTCTCCACCCCTACGGTGATTTCGCGCTCCGCAAAGATGATGTCCACCGCGACAACCCGGGGTTCTGCTTCTTTGAGGCGGGTCAGCAGCCTGGCCAGCACTTCCCGGGACCAGGGCCAGCGCCCCAGTTCCTTGACACTGGCATCATCTATGGCCACGAGAGCCACTTCCGAACCGGCGGGCCGCGGTCCCCGAAAATGAAACTTGAGGTCATACAGCTTGAGTTCGAGGAATTCGGTGAAGGGAAAACGGAAAGTGGCAAAAAATAAGACTGCCAGGGTGATCAAGGTGATTAACAGGACCGCGTTGAAGGTGGCCAAGCGCCGGAAAGAAGGTTTCGGGCGCTCGGTGCCCTTCCGGGAACCGCCGGCTTCAGGCCTCATATTCAGACGGGTGGTTTAGATTGACTCGTTGTAACCGGGGCCTCCGCCTCCGCTGATAAATCCCTGTCCAACCCCGCCAGAGAAGGCATCGGCGCTAAGGTAAAGGGCTTCCAGCAGAAACCGCCGGTAAATCTGTGATTGTTACCAAGGCTAGGCATCCTCTAAACAAATCTCTTTAGCTAGGGCCATTTGCTGGTAAACTTTGATTTGTTTATCACCACTCCATTTTTGTCAAAATAAAAATCAAAATTGTGATGCTTGTCGGAAAAACTCCCGCTGGCATCGGCCTCGTAAGACCACTGTTCCGAGCCGTCCCGGTGCGGCAGCACAAACCTGGGCCGACCGTACATCATCATCACATCCTGTTTGGTGGAAACCCCTTCCTGAACCCGGGAATATTTGCTCAAATAGATGTCTTCCTTGCCGCAGCTTACGGAAAGCACAGCTAGGAAAGCCGTCAGCAAAATCGTCTTGTAAGCCTTTTCTGGCCTCTGCATGCTCCTGACCCCCCAGTCAATTAGATGTGTTTAATATTTCTCCGGCGGAGCCGCGCCGGTGAGTCCTAGAGGCGCCTTCCCCCAAGGTCTTGGGCGGTCGCGCCGCCTGAGCTAGGCAGGTCTGACAGTGTTCACCATGCCATGAAAGGGAATGGAAGTCAAATAAAAGGGCCTTCCCAACTTTTTGGGTTACTTGGCGGTTATCTGAAAGCGGGGCCGGCGGATGGATTCCCCCCGACATCGGGGACAGCGGGAAGGGGTGGTGAGTCGGATGCGCTTTTTAAAAATAAAACCGCAGTTTTTGCAGACGGCGGGATGGAGGTGGAACCGACAGCCCGCCCCGGGAGCTTTGGCCAGGTGGGTCAGGTGCTCCAGCACCTCCTTTTCGGGAAGGGACAGGCGTTGGGAAATCTCCAAGGCAGAAAGCGCCTCTTCCTGAAGCAGTTCCTTGATGGCCTGGCGAATGGTCAGCATTTACCACTCAAGGTAAGCCACGGCTTTAGAGTCTGAGGGAACCAAAAAATTGAATTTTCCCTCCATAATTTTTTTAACAAAATATCCATTATTTTCGGCAAGTTAGGCATTTTCCCCCTCTATTGTCGGTATAAAAATTTGTACAGAAGAATCGGGTGCAGCGGAAGAGCAGAAAGGCCATTGGGCTATCTATTTGAATTTTCATAAAAAAAAATATCTAAGGCAAATTGGCACGGCTCCTGCATTGTATGGAAAGCGTATATGGACCCAAACTAAGGTACCCACATCCCCCCCTTAATCAAAGTTCATATACCATTTTCTCCTTTCACCACTGGCCGGGTTCCTCCCCCACCCGGCCAGTTTTTTATCCTTCAGTCCCCGCGCTAAAATATCTTGCCGAATTCTGACCCGCCCCTAATCCCTCGCTAACTGGGCCGATTTAAATTAGCCCCCAAATCGGCAAAACCTTTAAATCTCTGGGAGGAGGGAAAAGCATGGGTCCTGATGCTTCCTGAAGGATGGCTTTTGGGGATTCAGGCAAACTTGCCAATTTCTAATCTGATCTTAACAGTTTTCTAACCTTTTTAGCACGATAATTAATTCACAGGCTTGTCCGGGCTCATCCAGTCGGCAGCGCAGTGGAGGAGGCACAAATGAAAAGGTTTGCCTTTCTGGCCTTGGTCTCAACGATACTTCTGGTTTTATCCGGCTTAGCCGGGGCTCAGGAGATTGCCCTTAACGGCGCCGGGGCCACCTTTCCCTTTCCGGTGTATTCCCAATGGGCCTTTAAATATGCTCAGCTCACCGGGGTGAAAATCAACTACCAGGCCATCGGCTCCGGGGGCGGCATTGCCCAGATCAAGGCCAAAACCGTGGATTTCGGAGGTACGGACGAACCCCTAAAACCGGAAGATCTGAAGGAAAGCGGACTGGCCCAGTTCCCCATGGTGATGGGGGGAGTGGTGCCCATCGTGAATCTTTCAGGCCTCGGTGCCAATCAGCTCCGGCTTGATGCAGAAACCCTAGCCGGCATTTTCTTGGGGAAAATCACCCGGTGGAATGACCCGGCCATCCAGAAGCTTAATCCGGAGATAAAGCTGCCGGAGGTTGCCATCACGGTGGCCCACCGCACGGACGGCTCCGGCACCACCTATATCTTCACGCATTACCTGTCCCAGGTTTCTCCGGAATGGAAGGAAAAAGTGGGAACCGGGAAGGCGGTAAAATGGCTGGCCAAGGCCAGCGTGGGTGGCAAGGGCAATGCGGGCGTGGCCGGACAGGTGCAAAGCATCGCCGGCGCCATCGGCTATGTGGAATACGCCTATGCTTTCCAAAACAAGATTCCCACCGTAAAGCTGCAGAACAAAGCAGGCAAATTTGTGGAGCCCAACCTGGAAACCTTTCAGGCCGCGGCGGCCCACGCCGATTGGGAAAAGGCGCCGCCAGGCTTCGGTTTGATGCTCACCCATCAGCCGGGAGAGGCCAGCTGGCCCATCGTGGGAGCCACCTGGATTCTCATGCACAAAAATCAGCCGGAGGCCGACAAGGCCAAGGCCCTGCTCAAGTTCTTCGACTGGTGTTACAAAAACGGCGACAAAATGGCCAAGGAGCTCCATTATGTTCCTCTGCCCGACAATCTCGTGAAAATGGTGGAGGCTTACTGGACCAAGGAGATCAAGGCCAAAGGGAAGCCGGTGTGGCCCTAGGCGGCCGGTACCTGCAAGGGGGGTTGGGGGGCCACCCCCCCCATGATGGTCAAAGAATGAAAAAAGTACTGACGCTACCGACAGCGCTCGAAACCAGCCCGGACTTTGCCCGGATCGGGGTCAGGAAAAAACCCTTTCCCAAGGCTGACCCCTTTTTCCGGGGCCTGACGGCTTCTTGCGCGGTGCTGGTACCTTTGCTCATCGCCGCCATTTTTTCTGAACTTTTGCACTATTCCCTTCCTGCCTTTAAAAAATTCGGGCTAAGCTTTCTGATTTCCCAGGAGTGGAACCCGGTGACCGGACAATTCGGCGCGGCCAGCAGCATCTTTGGAACCCTGGTCTCCACTTTCATCGCCATGATCATTGCAGTGCCCCTCAGTCTGGCCATCGCCCTCTTCCTAGTGGAGTTGGCCCCGCCCAAACTCAGCCGGGCGGTGGGCACCATGATCGAGCTGCTGGCCGCCATCCCCAGCATTATTTACGGCATGTGGGGCCTGTTCGTCTTTGCCCCCCTCATGGCCAGATATGTCCAGCCGGTTTTGGGTCACTACCTGGGGGTTCTGCCCCTTTTTCAAGGGCCGCCTTTGGGAATCGGCATGCTGACGGCCGGCATTATTCTGGCCGTGATGATCCTGCCCTTTATCTCCGCCGTGACCCGGGACGTCTTTCAGTTGGTTCCCCCGGTGGTCAAGGAATCGGCCTTCGGCCTGGGGGCCACAACCTGGGAGGTGACCTTTAAAGTCACCATCCCTTACGGCTTGGTGGGCATTATCGGGGCCTGTTTTCTGGGGTTGGGCCGGGCCCTGGGGGAAACCATGGCTGTCACCTTTGTCATCGGCAACTCCCATCGCATTTCCGCCTCTTTGTTTGCTCCGGGCAACAGCATCGCCTCCGCCTTGGCCAACGAATTCACCGAGGCCACGGAACCCCTCTATATCAGTTCCCTGATCGCCCTAGGGCTGATTCTCTTTGTCATCACCTGGACCGTGCAGGTCATTTCCCAAATCCTGCTGCGGCGGATGTACCGGGCTTGGAGTGTGGGGCTATGAAAACCCGTCCGCCGTGGGGCCGCAAACTCCTGAATCTGTCGGTCTGCCTTTGGGCTGGAATTTCCGCTTCCCTGGGCCTCGTCGCCTTGTTTTGGATAATCACTACGGTAGTGATCAAGGGCTTTAGGGCCTTTGATTTCCATTTTTTCACGGCCCTTCCCACTCCTCCGGGCGTTCCCGGCGGCGGCGTGGCCAACGCCATTTTGGGTACCGCGGTACTTACGGCTCTGGCCACGTTGGCGGCGGTGCCCATCGGCATGTTGGCCGGCATTTTCCTGGGCGAGTTTGGCCAAGATGCCAAAATTGCGGATTTCAGCCGCTTTGCCGCCAATGTCCTCATGGGGATGCCTTCCATTATCATCGGAGTATTCGCCTACGGGCTGCTCGTGGTGCCCATGGGGAGTTTTTCCGGCTATGCCGGCGCCTTTGCTCTGGCCGTCATCATGTTGCCGGTGGTCTCCCGCACCACGGAGGACATGGTACGCCTGGTGCCCAACACCCTGAGGGAGTCGGCCTTGGCGTTGGGGGCCCCCCGCTGGCGGGTGACGCTGGGGATCGTGTTCCGGGCTGCCAAATCCGGCTTGCTCACCGGGGTTCTCCTAGCCGTGGCCCGGGTGAGCGGGGAAACTGCGCCCTTGTTGTTCATCGCGTTGAACAGCCCCTACTGGCTCACTTCCCTGGCGAAGCCGACGCCCAACCTCACGGTGACAATTTTCGACTATGCCATGTCGCCGTATGCTGACTGGCAGCAAAAAGCCTGGGGGGCCTCCCTCCTGATCACTTTGGGGATTCTGGCCGTGACGGTCATGACCCGTTGGACCCTGAGGGAGAAGAAATCCTGAACTGCAAAGGAAGTAGGCTTTATGCCGATGGTGCAAAAACTGCCTGAAACGGGGCTGATAAGCGACGAACAGCCTCCTTTTTCCGAAGTCCTCCTGACGGACCTCGGCCTTCACGCCAAGTTGTCCACCCGTCACCTGAATTTTTATTACGGGGAACACCAGGCCTTGTTCGACAACAACCTGGACATCGCCGAGCATCAGGTCACCGCCATCATCGGACCTTCAGGCTGCGGCAAGTCCACCCATATCCGGGTCTACAACCGCATCTATGAGCTTTACCGGGATCAGCGGGCCGAAGGGGTGGTGCTCCTGGACGGCCGGAATATTCTGGACCCCGGTTATGATGTCATGGAACTCCGGCGCCGGGTGGGCATGATTTTCCAAAAACCCACACCTTTTCCCATGTCGGTGTTTGACAACGTGGCCTATGGTCTCAAGTTGCATTACAAACTGAGCCGGAGCGAAATCGCTGACCGGGTGGAACTGGCCTTGAAAAAGGCGGCCCTTTGGGATGAAATCAAAGATTTTCTGCGGCGGCCGGGCACCTCGCTTTCCGGCGGACAGCAACAGCGGCTGTGCATCGCCCGGACCATCGTGGTGGAGCCGGAGCTGCTGCTCATGGACGAGCCCTGTTCGGCCATTGACCCAATCGGCACCGCCAAAATCGAGGAACTGATCAATGAGTTGAAAGCCAGCTACACCATCGTCATCGTCACCCACAACATGCAGCAGGCCGCCCGGGTGTCAGATTTCACCGCCTTCTTTTTTGAAGGGCGGATCATTGAGTTCGGCACCACCAGACAGATCTTCACCACCCCCAGGAACAAAAAGACCGAAGCCTATATCACCGGCCGGTTCGGTTAAAAGCCGCGGCCGGTTGCGCTCTCCCCAGAAAGATCTTCCCTCTCCTTTTGGGCAAGCTGCCCCCAATACTCCGAGTTCTGGGAATATTTGAGGGAAGCTCACGAAAATTTGGCGGAAGAGCCGGTGGCCCCCACTGAGATAAAAGAAGAACTGAATCATGGTTGCTAAGAGCTTAGGCTCGGATCTTTTTAAACCTTTTCGGCCGCCCCTCTTGAAAATCCTTCATTTTTCTCATAACTTATTTTTACTGACCGCGTCCTTTGGAAACCCGGGAGCACCTGCCCGATGAGCCATAGGTGAAGTCCGCAGCGCCAAAAAAACAAAAGTCAACGTCGGGGGTTGTCATGCGAGCCATTTGGAAGGGTTATATCAAGTTTAGTTTGGTCTCCATCCCCATCAAGATGTACACCGCCACCAGCGAAAAGATGCTCTCCTTTGACCTCCTGCATAAAGAGTGTGGCACCAAGATAAAGCAGGAGCGCATCTGCCCCCGCTGTAACAAGATCCTGTCCAACGAGGAGCTGGTCCGGGGATACAAGTATGGCAAAGATCTTTACATTGTTGTGACTGATGAAGACCTGGAAAAGGCCCGGAAAGAAACCACCGATGCCCTTGAGATCACGAAGTTTGTGGACGAAAACAGCATCCACCCCATATATTACAAGGACTCCCATTACTTGGCGCCTGACGGCAAGGCCGGCGCCGAAGCCTTTGCCCTGCTGCACCGGGCCCTCCTGGATTTACGGAAAAGCGCAGTGGCCAAGGCGGTTATGCGCAACCGGGAGTATCTCTTTGCCCTCAAGCCCTATAATGGCACGTTGATCGCTTTCACCCTTCATTATCCCGATGAAATTATCGCGGTGAACAAAGTGGAGGAAGGCGAAGTCATCAAGGAAATCAAAGTGGACGAGAAGAGTCTGAAACTCGCCAAGACCCTGGTGGAGAACCTGAGCGGTGATTTTGTCCCGGAGGAGTACACCGACGAATACACTCAGACTTTGCTGAAAATCATCAAGGCCAAGGCCGAAGGCGAAGAGTATAAGGTGGAGGCCAAAGCTGAAGGCGAAAAGGTCATCAGCCTGATGGAGGCCTTGCAGCGGAGTGTGGAAGCCTCCATGCGGCGGGAGGTTCCCAAGAAGGGCATGGCCATTGCCGGCCAGCGGGGAGAAGCCAAAGAGGCCAGAAAGAAGCGCAAAAGCGCCTGATCCTTGATGAAACCGGCCGCCCTGTCGCCTCCCGGGCTCTGTCATGCTGGATGACAAAATTTTGCCCATGCTGGCTTATTCCGCCGACCCCTTCGATTCACCGCGGCATCTTTTTGAAATCAAATGGGACGGCACCCGGTGCCTTTTGTTCGTGCGCCCCGGCGGTCTCCGGCTGCAAAATCGGCGCTTGGAAGAGATCGCCTTCCGGTACCCGGAGCTCCAGAATCTTCATCACTCCATCAAGGCCAGGAATGCTATTCTGGACGGCGAGCTGGTGGTGCTGCACCAAGGGCGGCCGGACTTTCGCAAGCTTCAACAGCGGGAGCAGGCAGCCAACCCTGCGAAGATCAGCCTTCTGGCTCAAAAGCTGCCGGCTACCTATGTGGCCTTTGATGTCCTTTTCCTAAATGACGAAAAAAAGCTGGCGTTGCCCTTGATCGAACGGAAGGCCTTGCTCAAGGAAATTCTTACGGAATCCCCCCACCTGGTGGAATCCCGGTTTATCCGCCAATGGGGCGTTTCCTTTTTCCATCAGGCGGTGGAGCAGGGCCTGGAAGGCATCATGGGGAAAAATCTCACCAGTCCCTATCTGATGGGTAAGCGTTCCCGCTACTGGCTGAAAATCAAACCCCGTCTCCGGGAGGATTGTCTGGTGGTGGGCTACACTCCGGGGGAAGGCAGCCGCGCCCCGTATTTTGGCGCCCTTCTGGTGGCCGCGCCCAAAGACGGTGACCTGATTTATCGGGGCAAAGTGGGCAGCGGCTTTACGGAAGAGGATTTACAGGAACTGGCCGCCCGCCTGCAAGCCTTGCGCACCGACACCTGCCCCTTGCCGCACAAGGTCAAGGTGGCGGCCGTTCAATGGGTCAAACCCGAACTGAAGGCGGAGATTCATTTTCAGGAGCTGACCCCCCGCGGGCATTTCCGGGCTCCGGTTTTCAGAAGGCTGTTACCATGAAGAAGTTTTTCTCTCCGAAGGAGGTGGCCAGGTTGGTGGGAATTCCGGGTAGCCGCATCCTTTACTGGACCCGCCTCGGACTAATGCCCCATATCCGGAAACCCCGAAGACGGCTATGGTTCGATTTTCAGGGCCTGGTAGCCGCCAGAACCATCAAGGCCCTGCGGGAGCAAGGGATTTCCTTGCGCCAAATCCGGGTATGCGTGGAGAAATTAAAGAAACGCCAGCCGGACCTCGCCACACCCCTGTCGGAGGTGCGCTTCGCCGCCTCCCGACGCCGGATTGTGCTGGCCAAGAAAAAGCGCCGGTTTACTCCGGAAGGCCAGCTCCACCTGGATTTTGGGGAAGGGGACGGCCGCCTCCTGACGCTGCCCGGGTCCGACGTCCACAACCTCTTCCGCCAGGCTTTGGATTGTGAGCTCCGAGGCGCCTGGAAAGAGGCCTGGGATAAATACCTGACCATCCTGAGCCTTAAACCGGACCATCCGGATTCTTTGGTGAATCTTGGCAATATCTTGTATCGCCAGGGCTTTGCCGAAGGGGCTGAAGTCCATTACCGCCAAGTCTTACGGGTTGACCCCCACCATGCGGAGGCCAACTTTAACCTGGCAAACCTCCTGGAGGAAAAGGGCCTGAGGGCAGAAGCCGTTCACCTTTACCAGAAAGCCCTAGAGGCAAACCCGGAATTTGCCGAAGCTTGCTTCAACCTGGCCAGAACTTTGGAGAAAGAGGGAAACCTGAAACTGGCCCGTAAATACTGGCTCGCCTACCTGGATCTTGAACCCACCGGGGATTTGGCGGATCTCCTCAAAAAACGGCTGGCAGAGGAACTGACCCCAAAAGATGAGCAGCCTTGTCATAAGGGAAAATTATGAAGGGATTTCAGAATCTGGGAGGGCAGAAACATGGTCAAGCGTGGTTTGCTGTTTATCTTATTGATAGGGGGCGTTGGTTTGCTTTTCCCCGCGACGATTGTCCAAGGAGAAAGAGCCATGCAGATTACTTCCGCAGCTTTCCCGGATGGCGGCAAAATTCCGCAAAAATACGTGATGCCCGGCGCCGGTGGACAAAATATCTCTTTGCCCTTGTCCTGGAGCGACGTGCCCGCCGGCACCCAGTCCTTTGCCCTGTCCATGGTGGATCCGCACCCGGTGGCCCGAAACTGGGTGCACTGGCTAGTGATCAACCTTCCGGCAGACGTCAGGTCGCTGCCGGAAGGGGCTTCCGAAAAAAACATGCCGACAGGGGCGCGGGAGCTTAACAACTCCTGGGGCAAACCCGGTTACGGCGGCCCCCAGCCTCCCAAAGGAACCGGCGACCACCCTTATGTGGTGACGATTTATGCCCTTAGTGTGCCCAAGCTCGATTTGAAGCCCAATGTGGATCTGGGCACCTTTACCCAGGCTCTGGAAGGCAAGGTCCTGGGGCAGGCCAGCGTTACCGGCTATTACGGCCGGTAATGGCCGGAAACCCGGCGGGCTTCGGAGCCCGGGGTTTATGCCGGGCGGCGGGCGCGCCCGCCCTTTTATTTTAAAACTTAAAACTTATACCCGACGGGCATAACCAGCAGAGGTTCGTGGTTGGCCGGAAGCTTGAGGAGCTGGCTCAAGGTCCGGTCCTCGAAGGCGCCCACGATGCCGCAAGCCAGTCCGATGGCTTCAGCCTGCAGAAAAAGGTTCTGCCCCGCATGTCCTGCCTCCAGGTGGGTGTACTGGATGCCGCGATTTCCGTATCTGGCCATGCAGCGCCGATATTCAGCCGCAATAATCACTATGACGGGGGCTTCGGCCATCCAACCCTGATGGAGGGAAGCCCGGGCCACCGCCTGTCTGAGGTCGCCGGAGGCGGCGGCCGGCTCCAGGGCATGAGCCTGGGGATTGTACCGGTAAAGGCCCGGTGCGAGATTTTCCACGCCCCTCTCCCCCACCACGAGGTAGAGCTCCAAGGGATAGGTGGCGCCGGCCGACGGCGCGGTGCGAAACCCCCGCGGGTCGGTCACCCCTTGGGTCCCCCAAAGGAGCTGGGACACCTGGCTCAGGCTGAGGGATCGGGCGGCGAAGTGGCGCACCGTGCGGCGTTTGGCCAAGGCCTCTTCCACCGACATCGTGCCTTTATGGGCCGCGGGGGGCAATTTGATGGCTGCCTTTTCCTGTCCCCCGGCCACCGTAGCCAAAATCCCCAACAGAATCATGAGCGTACTCCCGATGGTCTTCATTATACATCTTCCTGATCAAAAGAGCCTCTGGTTACCAGGACCCGCCTTGGAGCGCGGCGGCCATCAGGCCACGGGTCGGGACGGTCCGACTGCGGTCTGAGAACCATCTCCTGGCACCGGGCAAAGGCCTGTTCCATGATGAGCTCCAGATTGGCCACATCCTCCCGGTTGTATTCCAGAAGCAGTTCCAGGGCAGTCCGGTCGCCCCGCTGGTAGCGCTCCCACAAAAGGACTGCATCGTATCCGTTCAGGCCCATTACCTCGGGAGGCCGGCAAATGCCGAATTGCGGTTCGATTTTCTTCAGGCCCCCTTTATATCCCAGCCGGGCCAAAATGAAACGCAGATCCAAATGAACCGGCGGCAAGCGCAACCCGGGAAAACAGGCCTTCAGCACCGGTAAATCGAACTGGGTGCCGTTGAAGGTGACCAGTAGGTCCAGGTCGGCGAGGGCCTGGGGAAATTCTTCCAGGTTGTAGCCCTGCACGAATTGCCGCAGGCGGGAGCCGTCAAAGAGTCCCACCACCGTAATCCGGAGCGCTGGCCAGGAGGCCCCGTAGGTTTCGATGTCCAGATAAGCGGCGCGTCGGCGGAAATGGCGGAACAGCCGCCAGTGCTCGGGGCCCGGCAGTTTGGCCGCAAAGTACCGGATCTCGCTCAGGTGGTCCAGCGATTCCCGCACCGTGGCTTTAAGGAGGCTTATCCTTTGCGGTCCGATCCCGGGGACCGACTCCGCCGCCAAAAAATCCTCCCAAGTATGAAGGCCCAGTTGCCAGAATTGGGCCTCGGTTTTAGGTCCTACGCCGGGACAATGAATAAAGGTGCGTTTAAGCACGGTATTATATCCGAAAAGAATCAACGCCTAAGCCAGACGGGGCAACAAATTCCTTTTCCTGTTTCCTTTCCAGCCCACCGATTCCGCCCCCGAAAAAGCGAGCAGAAAAGGGCTGGTTGGACAAGGTGCCGTCAGGACCGGAGACGGAAACCCGGTCAGTGCCTCTCCGGAAGCTTAGACTCCGGGACCGGGGAGAACGATTCGCCTCTCCGGGGGCTAAGCAATCTGCCCGAGACTTCCTTAAGACGGCGCTCCAGGGCGGCGACCCCCTTTTCCAAAGACGGCTCCATGACCACCAATTCCTCCTTGTTGACTATGACCCGCTTCAATTGCGGAATCCCGGCCCCGAGTTTGGCTTTCATGTAAACCGGCTGAATATAAAGCACTGCTCCGGCTACCGGCAACAGGATCATTTTGCCCCGTTCCACTTCGGAACCGGCCTGGCGCCACAGAGTGAACAATTCGGATATGCCGGTATCCTGGTCAATGAAGGCATCCGCATGGGTCGGTCCATGCACCAAGGTGCCTTTGGGGAAACTGTACACTACGATCCTTCCATAATTGGGCTCATCACAACCCACCGCCACCAAGGCCCGCAGATTGGTCCGGGCTTTGGGAGTCAGGGGGGCAAGCAAAATAAATTCGAATTTTTGCGGGTCAATCAGGTTCAGGGTCAGGTAATAGGGGGTTATCTTGGTAACTTTGCCGAAATGCTTGATATCGGGAAATTCCCAGATGTCTTCCTGTTTGTAAAACTCATCGGGATCCTGTTGATGATATTTGGCGTAAATGGCCAGCTGGATATCAAAAAGATCTTTGGGATAGCGGAGGTGGGCCCGCAAAGCTTCCGGCAGCTGCCGGAGACTTTTCAGGAGCTCCGGATACATGCGCCGATAGCCCTGAATGATGGGGTCCCGTTCGTCGGCCACGTAGTAATCGACACTGCCGTTGTAGGCATCGACGACAATTTTCACCGAGTTGCGGATGTAATTGAAGCGCTGGTCGTAACTTTGCGAGTAGGGATACCGGTCCGAAAAAGTGTAGGCATCCTGAATCCAATAGAGATTTTGAGGGGTTGCCACAATGTAAGGATCTTGATCCAGCAAGAAAAAGGGAGTGAGGGTTTTAATCCGTTCGTGGATATTGCGACGGAAAAGAAGGCGGCTGTCAGGGCGGGTTTCCACGGTGAAAAAGATGTCTTTTTCTTTGAAATAACGGGCAAAGACCAGTTTACGGATCAGCGAGGACATGGGAATGCCATCACGGCCCCGGTAGTCCGTCAGCTTGAAGTCATCCCCCAGAGGATAATCGATCTCCCGGCATTTGTTGGGAACTATGATGTGTTCCAGCTTTTCCAGGCCGAAGTAGATGCCGGGCTCGGCAATTTGAAAATCCAAGGCCGATCGGGGGGGAATGTCTTTGAGGAACCAAGTCAGAGGCTCTTCACCGGCTTGGGCGGCCGGAGTCATCACCGCCCCATAGCCGTGAGTGTACTTCAAACGCAGGTTAATCCAGTTGCGCACGCCGGGGGGAAGCTGTTCCAGGTTCAATTCCCGGGGCGCCAAAAAAACTTGCTGGCATACGCCCCTCACGGTATAGCGATCCACGTCCACCGAGGAAAAGCGGTAGTAAGTGCGCAATTCCTGAAGCTGCTCGTATACATCCAGGAGTATCTCCCGGTCCCAGATAGGAATATTGCGCAGGGCAGCCCGCAATTCCGGAGTCACCAGATCTTTGGTTGCCCTGTCCATCTGGAATTCCCGGGTCTCCACCCGATCCAGGTCATAAGCTGTCAGAGTGGCCTTAATGTTTCGCTCAATATAAGGTCTTTCCCGGACAATTTCATTGGGGGCCACCACGTATTTTTGCACCAGATCCGGCAGAAAATCCGAGTATCGGGCAAGCAAGGACAGCAAAAAGGCCGCGCTCAGGCAGATCAGGGGTTTCAAACCCTGGCGGGTGTTCAGGTAAAAAATCAGAACCAGGCCAGTACCGAACAACAGGGCCATTGACCCCCAGATAAGGGGCAAAATCACCCACATCTCCACAAACCCCGGGCCGAAAAAGAGGGCCTGGTGTTTGTTGACATACAACAAGGAATGGCGTTCCAGCAGAAATGACCAAGCGCCCCCCAGAAAAAGCAGCATCACCAGAAAACTCAGATGCACCTTGGCACCCCAAGGCAATCGCTGTTCCTGTTGGGCCAGCAGGCGTCTCTCCAGCCGATACAACAGCAGCAGTCCCAAAAAAAGCAGGAGCAGGGCCACCACCAAACGATGGACGAGCAGGAGGTAGATGGGCAGTGAGAAAAGATAATAACTGATATCTTTACCGAACACCGGGTCCTGCAGCCCAGTGGCGGGTGCAAAAAGGTACAGCAAGGTCTCTTCCCACCGATGATATAAGGGCAACGCCAGAAGCACGGCCAGCAACAAGGAAAACGGAGTGTAAACCTTAAGGGAACCGACGCGGAAAGAGCGTAGCAATTCCCGGTACCGCTTTAGTCCGGCGGCGGTTTCGTCCAGGGCCGGGCGAGCCGCACCCAGATACCGGGAGGCCACCCAGAAATTGAGGAAAAAGGTCAGAAAGAAGAGAGTCGTAAAAAACAGAAAGACCAAATAGCGGTAGGTCAGCCTCAGCCAGAAATAGGCGCCATAGCCCAGAGAGCTGAACCACCACAGGTCCACCACGAAGTCCATGAATATCAGGACAAAGGCAACATACAGGAGGACAAGAGCCAGCGCCCCGCCGATGAGTAAGAGAAGCCAATGCTTGAATTGAGACATTTAGCAACCCTTTTCTGGTTGACAGGTCAGGATAAGTTTCGCGAAAGGCAAAAACCGGTGATATCTTAACATCAACCCTTGGAGGTGTCACGCCGCCTCGGGCTGGGGGCGTTTGCCTCTGTCATTCCTCTTTTAAAATCGACGCCAAGTGGGGCTGGATGGCCCGCCAGGCGGGATAGGCCCCGGCCCCCAAGCCCAGCCCCAAAACCAGGATAAAGGATTGCCAATAAATGCCGGGGGTGAAAAACAGCCGGATGGTCCAGCCGAAGGCCTGCCGGTTAATGACGAAGATGAGGAGCAGGGACAGGAGCGAGCCGGAAGCGGCCCCCAAGAGGAAGCTCAGCAAGCTGGCCAAGCCCGATTCCACCAGAACCATGCCCATGATCTGGCCCCGGGAGGCGCCCAGAGCCTGGAGCAAGGCCAGCTCCCGCTCCCGGTCCAGAATAAGCACCAGAAAAGTGGTGATGATGCCGAACACGGCCACCACTACCGCCACGCCCTCCAGGGCATAGGTCAAAGCAAAGGTGTCGTCGAAAATCTGCAGGATACCGCGGCGCAGATCCGCATGGGACAGGGCCAGCAGGTGGTAGCGGCGGCCATAGCGTTCCTGCAGCTTGGCCTGATATTCCGCGACCTTGCTTTTATCCCGCAGATAAAGGCGCACGGCATTCAAATGTTCATCCTGCCAAAACCGGCGGAACAGGTTGATATCCATCCAGACGCTGGGGCCATCGGTACGGTAGTCATAAAAGACCCCGGCAATGGTAAGGCGCTGTTCCCCAGCGGGCGTGGGCAAGGTGATGGTGTCGCCTTCGCGGTAGCCGAAGGTGATGGCCAGGGGTTCGGAAATCATCACCTGCCCTTGTTCCCTGGCGGTCAGCATGAGCCTCTCGCCTTCGCCCCGCCGGAACCACAGGCCGCCGTGCCGGGCCAGGACTTCGAAGCTTCCGCCGATCACCAGAATAAACCGGTCCCGGAAGGGGAGACGCGCGCAACGATACAGATAAATGTCTTCTATCTCCGGGTCAGCTTTTAGCTCGGGCACGACTTCGGGGGGAAGGAAATGATCATACGCGGCAGTAGAAAAGATGGCGGGGCCGAAAAAGATGTCGCCGCTGATGGCCCGATTGATCCATTGGTCCACCGTTTGCCGGAAGGAGCCGATCATCACCGCCACGGCGATGAGCATCCCCAGGGCGCAGGCCAAGGCCGCGATGCTCACCGCACTCCGGGACAAGGAGCCGGCCAGATAGCGGCAGCCTAAATCCCCGGAAGGCCCCAGGAGTCGCTGCAAGGGCGCCTGGGCTTTCTTCCCCAGCAGCCGGGCGGCCAATGGAGTGAACAGGGCAAAGGCCAGAAGAATAAGGAAAGCCGCCAAGAAACCGGGCAGCGGGGGACCGGGGTGATTTTCCCAACAAGACAAGGCTCCGGCCAAAGCCAAGGCGGCCAGCCCTCCCAGGGCCACCGGTCCGGCCCGGCTTTCCAGACGCTCTTCCAATTCCTCCCGGTGCCAGACAACCCGGACCCTGGTCTGGGCGGCCTCCCAAGCCGGAATCAGGGCGGCCAGCAAGGTGGCGCCCACCGCCAGAAGCCAGGCCTGCAGAAAAATCCCAGGGTCGAGGGTCAGTTCCCGGGCCGCTACCGGGGTATAGAGGGAGGTCAGGGTATGGCTCATAAAATTTAACGCCCCCTGGGCCAGAAAAAAACCGAGGCCCAGACCCATTAGGCCGCCCACCAGGCCGCTGACGGCCCCTTCGGCCAGAAAAATGGCCATAACCTGAACTTTGGGCATGCCCAGGGTGCGCAAGAGCCCGATTTCCCGGCGCCGCCGCACCACCGACAGCGTCACCGACTGATAAATGAGAAACATGCCTACGAACAAGGCAATGGCGGAGAGCACGGAAAGATTGAGGCGGTAAGAGGAAACCAGGCCTTCCATCTGCCGGGCCTGGGCTCCGGGCCAGTTCACTTCCACCCCGGCGGGCAGGACCGCCTTCAGGGTATCGGCCGGTTCCCCTTGGTCATGACTGATCACATCAATGTAGTCCAATTGGCCCCATCTGCCCAACAGCTCCTGGGCCCAGGCGAGGTCCATAAGAAGAACCGCCCCTTCCAGGGGATAGAGGCCCCTTTCCCCCCGAAAGATCCCCACCACCGTAAGCTCCTCCCGTCGGGAACCCACCACTACCGGCAGGGTTTGTCCTTTTTTCACTTGAAGGCGTTCCGCTAGGCGGTCGCTTATCAAAACGGCCCGGGGGTGGGTGAGGAAATCCGCTAGAATCCGGGGACCCGGCTCCGGGCCGCCTAAAAATTCATAACTTCGAAACGAGTTTTCCGAAAAGAGGTCAACCCCCAGCAGGAGCACCTGTCCCTGGTGCGGACCGGTCAGCTCCAGGATGGTCTGCACTACGGGGGCCGCCGCTTTCACCTCCGGCCAGCGGCGCACTTCCAGAAACAGAGATTCCGGAAGAGGGGACCCCGGGCTGGTGATGCGCCATTGGGTCTTGCCGGCCACCGCCGCCACCCCATCCTGAAAACTCTGCAAGGCACTGGTTGCAGAAAGGGAGATGCTCAGGTAGACCGCCGTGCCGAGGGCGATGCCCAGAATTCCCAGAAGAGTGCGCCCCGGAAACTCCAGCAAATGGCTCAAAGAAAGACGGAATAACCAAAGTTTCATGGGAGATTTCAACTTTCTAGCCCTAACGCCGGGGGGACCAGAAAATAGCGTTCGGGTTATTCCTTAATCTCACCATCCCGCAGGCTTAGCACCCTTTGGGCATACTGGGCCGCTTCCGCCGCATGGCTCACCAATACCACGGTCTGGCCCCATTCCCGGTTCAGCCGGGCAAACAGCTCCATAACCTGAACCCCGGTGGCGTGATCCAGATTACCGGTAGGCTCATCGGCCAGAAGCACCGCGGGCCGGTTTATCAACGCCCGGGCGATGGCGGCCCGTTGCATTTCCCCGCCCGAAACCTGGTGGGGCTTGTGGGCCCGTCGCTCTTCCAACCCGACCTCCGCCAGCCACTGCCGGGCTTCGGCCGCGGCCCGGGAATAGGAAACACCTTGGAGCACCCGCGGCAAGGCCACATTTTCCTCCAGGGTGAGAAGGGGCAAAAGGTTGAAGGATTGAAACACCACCCCTACCCGGTCCCGCCGGAAGCGGGTCAACTCCTGGTCCGCCAGGGAAGTGAGGTCCAGGCCGTCCACCACCACCCGGCCGCCGGAAACCGGTTCCAGACCCCCGATAATATGCAGCAAAGTGCTCTTGCCGCAACCGCTCTTGCCGGTGATGGCCAAAAACTCGCCCGCGGCAATGGCCAGATCGACACAGCGCAGGGCCTGGACAGACACCGTCCCGCGCTGATAGGTCTTGCGGACGCCTTTCAGTTCAATCATAACCTGGATTTTGGCATTATCTGCTTTCATCGACTCCGCCCTGAGCGATTCAGATAACCGCATTATAAACAGCGGGCCGGGGGTTTTAAAGTTCGGGGAGGAAGAAACCGATATCTCCAGCAAAACCGGGGGCGTCTCCCGGACTGCGCCAAGGAAGCATTAATGGTATACCTCCTGAGTCCTGCCGAAGTGACCAGATACTCCCAGCAAATTGCTCTGCCGGAGTGGGGTCGGGAAGCCCAACAGAAGGTAAAATCATCCCGGGTGCTCCTGGCCGGGGCAGGCGGTCTGGGTTCGGTCATCGCCCTTCACCTTCTGGCCGCAGGGGTTGGCGCCCTACGGCTGGTGGACCGGACCCGGATTTCCCTCCCCGACCTGAACTCCACTTTCTTATATCGGGAAAGAGATTTAGGCCGGATCAAAAGCGCCATAGCCGAACGCCGACTGAAAGAACTCAATCCTTTTGGAACCATCGAGGGCCTGGGAAAAGCCATTTCGGAACACAACGTAAACCGCCTGGCTTCCGGCTGCCATCTCCTCATCAATGCCATGCCGGAAGAGCCTGCCGGGGATTTTCTCAATCTGGTGGCCGTAAAACACTGCCTGCCTCTGCTTACCGCCTGGGTCGGCGAAATGGACGGGCAGGTCACCACCTTTTGGCCGGGAAAGGGGCCGTGTCTGGCCTGTTATTTACCGGAAGCCCCGGTGGCCGGAACTTCGGCCTTGATGGGGCCCTTGCCGGGAATCCTGGGAGGGCTTCTTTCCTTGGAAGCCTTGCGTATCCTGGGGGGGTTGGGACCCGCGCTGGTAGGCCGACTGCTGATTTTCCAGGGCCGCAGGTTTTCCTTCCAAGAGAAATTCCTTAAAGAAAATCCCGACTGTCCGGTCTGCCGCCCGCGGCAGACGCACGGCTGAAAATCGCTGGTCATCCGCGGCCCCCCGCCAAAAGGCGCCGCCTCTCTTTATTTTTCCTTTTCGATTTTCCCCGTTTGACCGACTCCGACAAAAAATCTCCAGACTGTGTCATTTTTTTAAAAAGTTCCTTTAAGTTTCTTGCCCACGGTTTCGAAAAGAGAAGCAAAAGGTTAACGGATCCAACAGGGAGGTTCAAAAGGATTACAAGGAGGTAGGGTTTATGTCACTGGTAATCAACCACAATTTGATGGCGATGAACGCCGCCCGGAGCCTGAGTTTCACGTATGGCCGGCTGAGCAGTTCTGTGGCCCGCCTGGCTTCCGGCCTGCGCATCAACTCCGCAGCCGACGACGCCGCCGGTCTGGCCATTCGTGAGATGATGCGCACGGATATCCGGGTCCTGAACCAAGGAGTCAGAAACGCCAACGACGCCATTTCTCTTATCCAGACCGCGGACGGTGCCTTGTCGGTCATCGACGAAAAGCTCACCCGCATGAAGGAATTGGCGGAACAGGCCGCCACCGGCACTTATACCACCGCCCAGCGCCTGATCATGGACAGTGAATATCAGGCCATGGCCTCAGAGATTTCCCGCATTGCCAATGCCACGGATTTCAACGGGGTAAAGCTCCTGGACGGGAGCCTCTCCGGCACCGGCCTGAGCGGCGGCCCGGGCAACCAGCTGAAGATCCATTTCGGCACCGGCAACAGTTCGGCAGAGGACTATTATTATATCCGCATCACCAGCGCCACCGCCTCCGCTTTGGGCTTGGGCAATGGCATAGCCGCCGGCACGGCGGGCTATACGATCAGTACCCAGGCGGCGGCCCAGGCGGCCCTGGAAGCCATTGACGCCGCCGTGGCCATCAAGGACAACATTCGGGCCAACCTGGGGGCAGTGGCCAACCGTCTGGCCAACACCATTTCCAACCTGACCATCCAGGCGGAAAATCTGCAGGCGGCAGAGTCCCGCATCTCTGACGTGGATGTCGCCACCGAGATGACCGAATTTGTCCGCAACCAGATTCTCACCCAGGCCGCGGTGGGTATGCTGGCCCAGGCCAATGCCTTGCCCCAGTTGGCCCTGCGGCTCATCAGCGGCTAAGCCTCTGGGAGACTTGAGGAGGCCGAACTTGCCTAAAGATCACGTCTCTCAGAACCTGAAGCTGACCATTGACCAGGTGTCCCAGCTTACCGGGGTAAGCAAATCCATGCTGCGTTATTGGGAAAAATCATTCCCGATATTTTTGCACCCGGCCCGCACTCTGTCCAACCGCCGGGAATATTCCATGGGCGACCTGGACGTGGTGAAAAAAATAAAACGCCTGCGTGAGGAAGAGCACCTGACGGCCGAAGGGGTGAGGCTACGTTTGAACAAAGAGGTGCGCCCGAGAAACGACCCGTTAAGGCGGGGGAAAAAACCTGCCAAAGCCCTGGAAACGGATAAAAGATCGGCCATTTGTCTCCCTCCCTAAGCTGATAACCCTTAAGAACCCTCCTCTCTCCCGGGGTTTATCCGGGAAGAGGAGGGCCAGCGACCATGCCAAAGGAGGGCGAACGGGGGCCTTCCATTACCGGGTTCAGACGGCGGCGGCCCGTATATCCAACCGTTGCGCCAGTTCTTCCGGAGAAGGGCTGCCCCCGAATAGGGCGCGCCATACCCGCGGGCTTTCCATGCAGAGGTAAAGCTCCACCCCCGGCAGGGCCTGCTGCAGCCATTCTTGCATCCGGGCGTAAAGTTCCATGCGAAGCGTATGGAAATACCGGAGCTTGCCATCCGGCGCCAGCACCATCTCCTCGGCGGCCCAGCGGGCCGCGGGGAAGCGTCGCAGGATAAGGCCCCGCAAGGGAGGGAGAAATCGCAGGGCCCCCAGGCTGATCCAGACGATATTCCGGGGCGAAACGGCTTCTGCCAACCGGGCCACCGTATACCGGTAAGCCTCTTCCCAGCCCGGAAAATAGAGGATGGGGTCAAAATGGAAAGCCAGGCGGAAGCCTGCCGCCTCCGCCAGGCGGGCGGCCTTCAGACGGGATGCCAAAGCCGCGGTGCCTCGCTCATTTTCCCGGACGATGGCCGGCGGATTCAGAGACCAGGCGAAGATCACCTGACGATTGGGACCCAAAGGCAACAGGGGTTCCACCAGATGCCCCTTGGTCTTTATTTCCAGAAAAGCCTGGGGATGGCGGGCGATAAAGGGAATGAGGCGGGAATTCAGGCCCGTCAGGTCATCCAGGGCCAGGCTGTCGCCGAATTCGCCGGTCCCCAGGCGCCAGACCTTTCCCGGGTTTTGGGAAAACCTTCGCCCCAACTCCGCCAGCAAATCCTCAGTATTGACAAAAATGGTAATGGCCGGAAGATTAACATATCCCTGCAGGATACAGTATGAACAGTCAAAAGGGCAATTGACCGTCACCTGCAGGGTCTGATAGCCGCAGCAGATATAGTTTTTGGTTCCGGGGCACGGGCGCCAGAAGGGACCTTTTTGCACCGCCAGCAGCAGCGTGGCCTTGGACTCTGCCAACCACTCAGCCGGATTGGCCTGACGGGGATGAAGAACCGTCCGGTCCCGGATTTCTTCCGCCGGCACTCCTTTAAGGCGCGTTAATATGCGCTGGGCCATTTCATAGTCCTGGGCGCCGGCCTCTACATAAATGCGCCGGATGCGAGGCATTATCCTCGGTTAAAAATCCCGATTAAAAATCCACATATGGCCCTCTCGCCATACTGCGCAGATGGCAGGTGTCGTTGATCAGCATTATGTTCCAGGTACTGCCGGTCCACTGAAAGCGGTTGATGGCCGCGGTGTCCTGGCCGATACGCCAGAAATGGGAGTTGTCCAAGCCGATGAAGGCCGCGATGAGCACTTTGTTCACCACCCGGTGGGCCGCCAGAAGCACCACCTGGCCGGGGTGGCGTTGCAGGACTTCGTTCACCGCGTTCAGGGCGCGGGCTCGGACCTCCTCCAGGGTCTCGCCGTGGGGGAAACGCACCGTATGCGGCGCTGTTTCCCACTGGCGGTAAAGGTCTGCGTATTTGACCTTGACTTCAGCCAGCGGCACCCCCTGCCAGTCCCCGTAATTAAGGTCGATGAGACCCGGAAGGTCATGCACTTCCAGGCCGTGATGCCGGGCTATGGCCTCTGCGGTATCCCGCGCCCGGGACAAGGGGGAACTGTACGCCGCATGAATGGTTTCGCCCTTCAGCCATTCGCCGGCCAGCCGTACCTCCTCCTGTCCCACTTCGTCATGAGGGATGTCAAACGTGCCTCGGAAAATTTTGTCCTTATTCCAGGGCGTCCGCCCGTGGCGTACCAGAATGATCTCGGTCATGGCGAGCCTCCCTTACTTTTCAGATTCGTTGAAGGAATTCTTTTTCTTCTCCCAGGCCCTGTTTCTTGGCCCTGAGATACACCTCAAACCCCAGGGACAGGTCCTGGATGATCAAGCCGGTGGAATCGAAGACCGTGATTTCCTCGGGATTTTCCCGCCCCGGTTTTTTGCCGGCCACCACCTCCCCCAGAGAGCCGTAGATATGCTCAGGAGCCAGTTCGCCTCGGCGCAGCGGCACGTTGATCTCCCCGGAGTGAGAGGCCTGGGCCCAATCATCGATGACGATCTTGGCAGCCTTGAGAATCTCCGGGTCCAGCTCCTGCTTGCCGGGGGCGTCTGCCCCGATGGCATTGATATGAGTGCCAGGCTTCACCCACTGCCGCTCCACCAAGGGGACGCAACTGGGGGTGGCGGTTACCAGGATATCCGCGGCCAACGCGGTTTCTTTGGGGGTGGGCTCCAGCCGGGCTTTAATTTTATAATGAGCCTCGACTTCATCCCGCAAGGCTTGAGCCCGCTGGAGAGCGCAGTCGCACACAATCACCTCTTCAATGGGCCGGACTTTGAGGATGGCAGCAATCTGGGTACGGGCCTGCTGGCCTGCCCCGATAACCCCCAGGCATTTGCTGTCGGGGCGGGAAAGCAGTTCGGCGGCCAGCCCGCCGGCAGCTCCGGTACGAAAATTGGTGATATAAGTGCCATCCATGTCCGCCCACTCGAGTCCGGTGTCCGGGTCGTTAAGCACTATTTTGGCCATGACCGTGAGAAGCCCTTGCTTGGGATTTTCAGGATGGACGTTAACCCACTTCAAGCCGCAGACATGGCCGCTTTCCAAAAAGATTTCCCCAAACATGGCTCGGAAATCACCCTTGGCCAAGGGGAGATAAGCCTTGGGAGGCATGTTCACCCGGCCTTCCCCATAGGCCCGGAAGGCATCCCGGGCTGCCGCCAAGGCCAGGTCCATGTCCAGGATCTGCATGATCTCCCTGCTAGTCAGAACAAGACTCATAAAGAACTCCCTTAGGATCGTGATTGACGGGCTCGATACCATGGCAGTTTACTATTGGTGAGCTTATCCAGTAAATAACTTAATGGCAATCGCCCTTAATTGTGAAAAAGGCCGAGATAAGCAGGATCGCCTTCGGACTTGCCGCCTGAAAGATGGCACAGACAAGTGCGCTGCCGCAGTGGGGGCAAACTTCTTGACAAGGATCAGGAATTCTCTATATTTTAAAAATGTGTGGGGGATCGTCCAACGGCAGGACAGCAGACTCTGGATCTGCTTATCTAGGTTCGAATCCTAGTCCCCCAGCCAGCAAAGGCAGCAACGACACTCCCCGGTAGCTCAGCAGGTAGAGCGGGTGGCTGTTAACCACTTGGTCGGCGGTTCGAGTCCGTCCCGGGGAGCCAGAAAATACGAGGGGTTGGCTGATTTGGCCGACCCCTCTTTCTGCTTCTTCACGCGGTGATCTCTTTTATTAAGGGCTAACGAGTAATGGTTCATTCTCCCTGACCCGAAGGCAACGATGCCAAAAATTCCTGAACCCGTTTCCCCGCCCCGGAAGCTTTGCTTTGTACCACCCGCAAGCGGGCCGTAAGAGGGCCTTTTTCCTCCAGGCCGGAGTGGTGCCCGGCTACGGCCAAGGCCAGATCCAGACCCCCCGCCTTTGAAAATAAGCAAGGTCAGAAAGGCCTCCCAAGGAGAATCGGCGAAGGCGGGGCCCTCATATTGGGTCCAGAGGTAGTGTTGGAACTCCCCCTTGCCAGAGTCATGAAAAAGTCCGGCTGGAGCCAGGTACTGCCCTTAAAGAAAGCTTCGGGGCGACTTTGCAAAAGTGGTCCGAAGTTCGTGCCAATCGCCGACCTTGCCCGGAATATGAGCAAAAAGAGGAGAACCCTGCATATCGGCTTTGTGGAATTCGTCCGATTTTTCTTCATCAGGTCTCCTACCTTGCGTTTCTTCGCACCTCTGGCCAAAACAATTGAATGGTTTAAAAAATTCTTGACAACAAAGAGAGAAAGGGAATATGAAAATTTAGTTAAATCAAGGGGATGAAACCCTTCATCCGTTAGTTCCCAACCTGAGCGATTGGACTTCCTAAGCCACGAAGGCTTGGCCACCTGAAGGTGGCGTTGCTTCGTGGCTTTTTTATTGGCCCCGGCCAATGAGGTCTGACAAGGGAAGGCGGCCGTCCCTAACCCCGGAAGCGCGCCGCTCTCCCTGAGACCGCGTCTGCTAGAGGTGGGCCGTGCTGTTAAAACTCCGGCGAGTAGAAGGGGGGGGAATCTCATGAAGTGGACAAAACGGAGGAAGATTGCATGTTTTCTGGGATCTTTGCTGGCCCTCACGGTGGCCGCGGCTCCTGCTCAGGAACAGGCGGCGCCGCCCGGCGGAGGGGAGGAAAAGACGGAGGCCGTCCAGGCACAGCCGGAGAAATTGCCGGCCATTGAGGTGGTAGGGATTTATGAAACCGCCCCCACCGGCTCGGTGATTACCCAAAAGGACCTGACCACCGGACCGGCTCAGGATCTGCCGGGCTTTTTGGATGAACAAAGCGGCATTGACCTGACCCGCCGGTCGCTGATGGGGGAGAAAAACCGCCAAGTGCAAATCCGCGGCCTGGACGAATCCCGCTACCAGGTTTATCTGGACGGGCGCTCCCTCAAGGGGGCGGGGGTCTTCGGCGGCTATTTCGTGGACTGGTCCACCTTATCTCTGGCCGGCCTCGAGCGGGTGGAAATCATCCGCGGGGCCCAATCGGCAGAGTATGGCAACACCCTGGGCGGGATCATCAAAATCACCACGGCCAAGGGCAGCAAAGAGCCAAAATTGGCGGTGGATGCCAGCTACGGCAGTTGGAATACCCAAAATTACCGGCTGGCCCATACCGGCGGTTATGGTCCGGTGGAGTACGCCTTGGTGGCCAGTTTCGCCAAAAGTTCCGGATACCTGCGCAACAACTTCATCGATCCGGCCCAGAACTATATAGGCAGTTTCACTTACCACTTTCCCTGGGACATGAGCGTCACCCTGCGGGGGCGCTACAGCGGCCAAAAGACGGGCATGATTGTGGCCAACCGGCCGTTTCTCCCCTTTTTCCAGCCCAATGAACCGGAGAGCGACGGCGACATCCTGTTCGGGCCGGGTGTGCCGTTCTGGGGATTCAAGCCGGGCCCGGGAGGCGGACCCGGTTATGATTACGGGGACAACAGCTTTGTGAACCGTCGGCGCTTTGACCTGGACCTGTCGGTGAAGCAAAAACTCTGGCACGGCGAAGTGGAGGCCAATCTGTTTTACTTTCAGACTTTCCGGCGGGACCGGTTTTTTGCCCTCAACAATTCGGAACTGCTGGTCCTGGAGCGCCACAGTCTGGACGAAGACACCTGGGGCTGGAACCTGAAGACTCGTCAGACCCTGGGCAAAGTGCGTCTGGGCTTCGGCCTGGAGGGCAATTATTACGGCTACGGGCACCTGACCAACGACTTTTTCCTGCCGGCTTACTTTCGCTTTCCGCCCAGTAGCAGTCCCGCCAACAAAAACGCCCAGAAAATCCACGGCGGCTTCGTGGATGCCCTGATCCCCCTGGCCAAGTGGGCCGAACTCTATCTGGGACTGCGCTATGACAACTACGACGCCGCGGCCAATATTGATCCCAGTCAGAACCTGTTTGTGAAAGGCATCCGGAAAGATTACCTCAGCCCCAAAAGCACCCTGACCTTCCGCCCCACCGAAACCACGGAAGGGTATGTATCCGTCAACTTTGCTTCCCGGTTTCCCACTCTCCCGGAGTTTTACTGGTTCGGCGCGGGTTACCGGCCGCCTCACCGGGCCGAGAGACTGTCGCCGGAATTCGGCCTGCAGTATGAAGCCGGCCTGACCCAGAAACTTCCCTTCAATTCCACCTTGCGGGTGCGGGGCTATTACTATGACATCAATCAATACATCCGCACCGTGTTCGGCTTCCGCCCCAGCCGGGTGATCTACAATATTGACCTGGCCAAGATCCGGGGGGTAGAGGTGGAGGCGGAGACCACCCTGCCCTATCATCTGACGGCTTTTGCCAACTACACCTGGCAACAGACCAGCACCAGCCCTGACCCCCTGGGCGGGGATGTGCGGGAGTTGACGGAATTTCCGGACCACAAAGTTAACCTCGGTCTGAAATACCGAGCCCCCAACGGCGCCGAAGGGAAATGCTACGTGCGCCTGGTGTCCAAACGGGCCGAACCTGTGGTCAAGGTTAATTTCGCTAATCAGGTTACCGGCGTCACCCTCCGGCCCATGAAGGGATTCTTCACCGTCAATCTGGAAGGCCGCTACCCGGTGGCCAACTGGCGGGGGTTCACCGGGTTCCTTTATGGCGGGGTTTATAACCTGACCGGGGAATTCTACGAAGAGAGCGCCGGTTTCCCCCTGCCCACCCAGACCTTGTACGGCGGGGTGCAACTTCGGTACTGAATACCTTATAATACAAGGAAGGGTCCCTATGATCTTGAAACCGTTTAAACGGGAAGCTTACCTGCCCCTGCCGGTGGCTTTTATTTCCACCCTCAGTCCGGCCGGCATTCGCAACATTGCGCCTTATTCCTGCCTGACGCCGGTGTTGCGGCCTTTAGACCTGGTTTGCCTGGCCTCCGCTCACCGGCGGGACACCCTGGATAATATCCGGGCTACCGGGGAGTTTGTCATCAACCTGCCCGGGATCGACTTGACGGACAAGGTCATTCCCACGGCCCGGTACAGTCCTCCGGAGGCGGATGAGTTCGAATTGGCCGGCCTGAGGGAAAAACCCTCGGTAAAAGTAACCGCTCCCGGTATCATGGGCTGCTATGCCTGGATGGAATGCAAACTCTACAAGGAGTATGCCGAACCGCAGTATGTTCTGATTGTAGGCCAAGTGGTGCATTTAGAGGTGGCCGACGAGGTTTATCTGCCGGATGGCTCCCTGGCTCTGGACCGGGCGAGACCCCTGATGATGGTGGGCAGCAACACCGGGATGAAATACTGCACTGCTTTGGATATCCGGCGCTTCGAACCCTTTGGGGCCATGTTCCCCAACGGCAAGGATCCCTTGGCCTCCAAGTATCAGGAAGGTTAGAGGTTAAATATTCTTTCATAAGGAAGGCAGACGTATGCATGAATTTTCTGAGGCCCGCAAAGCCATAGAAACCATGATCCGGAGCGCTGACTTGGAGGGCCTGCTCCGGCAGGCGGAGCACCTCCACGGCCACCTTTGTCCTTATGTTAGTTTGGGGGTCAAGGCCGCACAGTATGCCATGAAAGAAATGGACCGGCCCAATACCGGTATGGAGGAAATTGTGGCCGTGGTGGAATGCAACAACTGTTTCACGGATGGCATCCAGATGGTGACCGGCTGCACCTTCGGCAATAATGCCCTTATCTTCAAGGATTTGGGCAAGACCGCCGTGACCGTGGCCCGGCGGGAGGACGGTTTTGCGGTGCGTCTGGCCGTCAGGCCCGATTATCGGGACCGGCTGCTCTCCCGATATCCGGTGGCCGGACCCCTTTTTCAGAAAATTGTGGTGGAGCGCCAAGGCACGCCGGAGGAAAGGCATCACTTTCAGCATGTATGGCAGGCCATCTCCTTTAAAGAGCTGCAGGTGCCCTTGGAAGAGCAGTTCACTCTGACCCGCCTCACCCTAAAGGTGCCCCCGTATGCCCCCATCTTCGCCTCGCAAGTGTGCAGCATCTGCGGAGAATCGGTCATGGAAACCCGGGTGCGTTTGCGCAATGGGAAACCTGTCTGTCTCATCTGCGCGGGGGAGGACTATTTCCTTCTTACCGGCCAGGGCATGAGCATCAGCCGGGATGGTGACCATGGGTAAGAAATTTCTCCTGCTGGCCGGCTTCCTGCTGGTGCAGGCCGGCCTCAGCCCGCCCTCCCTGTGGCCCCAAGAAGCCCCCCCTCAGACCTATATCATCGGCGACCCTCAGGGAGATTGGGGCTTTCCCTCACCCATGAGCCATAATCCCAGGGGACCCGGATACCTCCGGGTTTCGTTTCTCTTTGACACTCTTATCTGGAAAGACGCCCACGGCTTCGTCCCGGCCCTGGCCCGGCGCTGGGAGTACCGGCCCGCGCCGCCGACCTACACCTTCCATCTGCACCCGAGCGCGGTATGGCATGACGGGAAACCCCTCACTGCTTCGGACGTTGCCTTCACCATTGACTACCTGAAACGGCATCCCCATCCGTGGGTGGACGTGCGGCCCATCCGACAAGTGGAGGTGGCCGGCCCGCATACTGTCCGCTTGGTGCTGGACCGGCCCTATGCCCCGTTTCTTGAGGAAATCGCCGGCACCATGTTCATCCTGCCCCGGCATATCTGGCAGGACATTCAGGACCCGGCCCGCTTTCAGGAACCCCGGGCCACCGTCGGCAGCGGGCCTTACAAATTGGCGGAATATCGGCGGGAGCTCGGCCTTTATCGCTTTGTCGCCTTTGAGCAGTATTACCGGGGAAAACCGGTCGTGCCGGAACTCAGTTTTGTCCACGTGGGAAACGAACTTTTGGCCTTAAAAGGAAAAGCCGTGCAGGCGGCGGCCATCCCCCCGGAAGCGGCCTCAGAGCTCAAAGCCTTGGGTTTCACCGTGGCTTCCCAACCGCATTTCTGGTGTCTGAAGCTGCTGTTCAATCATGGCAGGTTTCCCATGCAGGAACTGGCCTTTCGCCGCGCTGTGGCCCGGGCCGTTGATCTCCGCGACTTGGTGTCTCAAACGGTGCGGGGCCACGGTCTGCCGGCCTCCCCGGGCCTCTTGCCTCCCGACAGCCCCTGGTACCACCCGCCAGCCACCCAATATCTTTTCGATCCCCGGGCTTCCCGGGAATTGCTGGCCTCCCTCGGCTACCGGCCGACCCCGGAAGGATGGGAGCGCCACGGGCAGACCCTGGACCTGGAACTGCTCACAGTGCCGGGGTATGCCCGGGTGGCGGAGTACCTGAAAAAGTCACTCCAGGAAATCGGCCTCCGCGTCCGGCTCCGCCAGGTGGATTATACCGTGCTTGATCAACGGGTGAAGGCGCAGAACTTTGACTTGGCCCTTTCCGGCCATGGCGGCCTGGGCGGTGACCCCAAGATCATCAACGACGTTGTGGCCGGGCCTTTCGCGGCGGAATTTTTAGGCGGCTACCGGTTGCCCCCGGAGTTGGCCCGGCTCCTAACCGACCAGCTTCTTACCTTGGATGTTGCCCAGCGCCGTCAGCTTGTCGCCCGGATCCAGGAATGGCTGGCCCGGGAACTTCCGACTCTGCCCCTTTATTTCCCTACTCAGTACATCGCGCACGATGGGCGGGTGCCTTGGTTTTTCACTCATGGGGGGATTGCCAAGGGCATTCCTCTTTATTTTAATAAGCTTGCCCTTCTTCCTCCCGGTAATTCTCTCTCTTCCCCATGATCAGCCGGGTCCTTGGGTATCTTTTTGTATTGCTCTTTGTTCTGGGGCTTAACTTTACGCTCCCCCGCCTGTTGCCGGGAGATCCCCTCACCGCCTTGGCAGGGGAACAGGAGCTGATCCTGACCCCGGAATTCCGCCAGGAATTGCGGCAGCGCTACCGGTTGGACCAGCCACTCCCCTGGCAGGTCCTTCACTATCTGGCCACCCTGATGCGTGGCGATTTAGGGTATTCTTTTTATTATCATGCCCCTGTCCTTCAGATTATCGGCCCTGCTCTCCTTTGGACCCTCCTGCTCTGTGGGGTGAGTTTCCTCCTCAGCACCGGTCTTGGGATCATGCTCGGGGTGGAACTGGCCCGCCGGCGTGACCGGCCCTGGACCAAGACAGTCCTGGGAGTTTGTCTGGTCCTGGAATCCTTGCCCGGATTTCTGGTGGGCATGGGTTTATTGATGGTGTTCAGTCTGAAACTCGGTCTGTTTCCGTTTTTCGGGGCTTTGGAAGTAACTCCGGCCAAGTCAGGAAGTTTCGGAGCAGGAGTGCTGCGGCATATGGCCCTTCCTCTCCTGACCCTGGTGTTAGGGGAGTTGCCCGGTATGGCGTTGCTCACCCGGGCCGGGATGCTCAAGATCCTTAACGCCCCTTTTGTGCTGGCTGCCCGCGCCCGGGGGCTGGGGGAAATCAGGATCAAGTACCGCTACCAGGCGCGCAATGCCCTTTTGCCTTTGTTCACCCGTCTGGGCTTGCGCTTCGGGACTCTCCTGGCCGGAGCCGTACCGGTGGAAGTGGTCTTTGCCTATCCCGGGGCCGGGCAGCTGCTTTTTCAGGCCCTTCTTAAGCGGGACTATCCTCTGATTCAGGGCCTTCTCCTGGTGAGCATTCTGGCGGTTCTGGCCGGAAACGCCTTGGCCGAGTGGGGATACCGGTGGGCCGACCCCCGGCTCCGGGAGCAACCGTAATATAGGGAAGTTTTGCAGAATTTAAAGAATCCTCGATCCAGGCTTAAGCTGGTCCGCCGTTATCCGGCTTCGCGGATTGGGACATTTCTGCTCTTGCTGCTGTTAATCCTTGGCCTGATCGGCCCGTGGCTATGTCCATATAATCCTTGGGAATATGCCGGTCGGCCCTTGGAGCCCCCCAGTCTGGCCCATCCTCTGGGCACCAATGATGTGGGTCAGGACCTTTTGAGCGAACTGCTTTACGGAACCCGCACCTCCTTGGGCATCGGCCTCGCGGTGGGGCTGCTGGGCGTGGTGCTCAGTCTGCTGGCGGCCCTGGGCAGTATCCTGAAAGGAGGCAGGTGGGACTTTGTTATCATGCGCCTGGTGGATGCCTGGCTGACTATTCCGCCGTTGCTCCTGGTGCTGTTGATTGTGGCCTTCGTGCCGCCCCGGGTGTGGGTTCTGATTATGGTTCTGAGCCTGTTTTCCTGGGCCGGCGGGGCCCGGATTCTTCGCTCCCAGGCCCTGGAGATGCAGAAAGAACCCTATGTCGAGGCGGCGGTGGCCCTGGGAGGCTCCCCTGTTCATTTGGCCCGGCGGCATTTCCTCCCCGGGCTTTATCCCCTCATAATCCTGTGCTTCCTCGTCCAGACCCGGCGGGCTATCCTGATGGAATCCTCTTTGGCCTTCCTGGGCCTGGCCGACCCGCAGCACAAAAGTTGGGGTATGATGATTCAGTATGGCATGAAGTTTATGGCCTTGGGCGACTACTGGCTGTGGTGGCTGCTGCCCCCGGCCCTGGCCTTAGGGCTGACCCTGGTGAGCCTGGCCCTCATCGGCTTCGGCCTGGAAAGCCGCTTCGAGCCGACCTTGAAATCCTGAACGGGTAGATTTTCTTGAGGGGAGAAATACGCATGGCGCCTCCTTTTAAAGACTCAATGGTCATTGAACTTAAGCCCATCGGTTTTGTGGAGACCGACGCGGCCACTGTGCCCCGGCATTGGAGCGTTTCCGACCTGGAAGGCAGACTGGTGATAGATCCCAAGTTTAAAGAGGGCCTGAAGGATATTCAACCGGGGCAGAAGCTGGTGGTGTTGTTTTATTTTGACCGCAGTCCGGCTTTTACCCCTGACCGCCTCGTGCAAAAGCCCCCCCATCTGGACAAGCGGCTAGGGGTCTTTAGCACCTGCTCGCCGGTGCGCCCCAATCCCCTGGGCATGTCCATCCTGGAGGTGCTGGAAATCCGGGAGAATGTCATCCGGGTCAAGGGGGTGGACATGTTGGACGGCACTCCTATCCTGGACTTGAAGCCCTTTGTGCCCCCCGCGGCGGAGGATTCTGATTCCGGGGAGCGCAAAGCGTGAAAGGCGGAAGGGATGAAATAATTCCGCGGTCAGCCACCTCCATCCTTCATTGCCTTGGCGACGCGGCAGTCGAGAACCCGGGCCCGGAAGGACTCTACTGTGGCGTGCCATCAAGCGGGACCTGAAGTTCTCTCCCTGACCCCAGGCGTTCAGCAGTAAACAACTTCCCGGGGCCCTCCGCAATAGGCTGACCCTCAAACCTTGTTAGGGGCTGATTCATAAACCATTAATCTCAAAAATTTATTGCATAACCGGATAACCGGCTATAGATTTAATCGATCACCATGGAAAAAAAGACCTCATTACTGTGGAAATTCTTGAACTTCCGGGCATTTCCGGGGATTGCCCCAATGGCAGCATCGCCTGTTCTCCCGAGATGGCCGCCATGTTTCAGGAAAAAGCATCGGGGAATTGACCGACTTCCTGCCAAAGGCCAAGGGTGACGTGGCTTTACTGGAGACCGTGGAACCCGGGGCTGGTGATCGGGAAACGTTACTTCAAGGATAAGTGGAAAACGGCCTTGAAAATTTTCGGGCCGGATTGTCCCAGGGGAGGTTGGGATGTTGTCTTATTTGCAAAGTTGGAAACGCCTTCTCCCAATCGTTGGCGTCATACTATTTTGGATTGGCCATGTCGGAGCGGCGCCGCCGGATTACCGGGCCTTGAGTCTGGATGATTGCTTGGCCATTGCTCGGGAACAGAATCCGGCACTCAGTGCCAGCCGGGAAAAAATTCAGGAGATGGTGGCGGATTATGAAGCAGCCCGATCCAAGTTTTTTCCCCGGCTGGTGTTAACCTCCTACTATAATCGGCAGCCGCCCAACCGCATGGCACCGGGAGGCATGACTGCTCTTGAGCTGTTCAAGCGGGAAGGCTATACCGGGGTCACGGGCAAACAATTGCTTTTTGACGGCCTGAAGGCCTATTACAACACCCAGGCCGCCAAGTTTGGGATCCAGGCCCAGAAATGGGAAGTCCATAGGACCGCCGATGAAGTGGCCTTTGCAGTGTCCGAGGCCTTCTACCGAGTGATTGAAGCCAAAGAGAATCTGAAGGTGGCCGAGGAGGCCCTTCGGGAGCGGCAAGAGTTCGCCAAGCTAACACAGGCCTTCTTCGATGCCGGCAAAGTAACCCGCTTGGATAATTACCGGGCTCAGTCCCAGGTTTCCGAGGCAGAGCAAGGCCGGGTTGAGGCGGCCACCGCCGTGCTCCTAGCCCGGGAGATCTTGGCTCGCACCCTGGGACTGAACCAGCAGGTTCAAGTGGACATCAAGGGGCAGCTGCCCCAGGAATTTAGCCCCGTGGCCGAGGTCGCCTTGCTTTGGCAGGAAGCTTTGAAATCCAACCCCGAGATCAAGCGACTGGATTTGGATATTGCCCAGGCCCAAGCGGCCATTAAAGCGGCCCGGGGCGGCTATTTCCCTGAAGTAAGCTTGCAGGCGGCCTCGGATGTGCGCCATCGGGACTTGGGCGGCACCAAGCAGGAATGGCTGGCCGGAATTTTTATGGAATACCCCTTTTTCGAAGGCGGGCTGACCAGAGCCCAGGTGGCCAAGGCCGCTTCCACCTACCGGCAATTGCTTGAAAAAAAACGTGATCGTCTCAACAGCCTCAAGGCCGATCTGACCGCCGCGTGGAAGGACCTCGAGAACAGCCGCCAGGGGGTAAACACTGCTCGGCAGACGCTGCTCACCAACGCAGAGGCCTACGCCAGCGCCGTGTCTTTGTACCGCTACGGCAAGGCTATCGCTCTGGACGTGCTTACCGCTCAAGTGGAACTGACTCGGGCCCGCCTCAGTCTCATCAGCTATCAGGCGGCTTACGGCATCGCCCGGGCCCGCTTGCAGCAGCTTATCGGCCGGGAGCCGGCCACCGTAGCGGTTATCAGGCCTAGGGAGGAAAGCAAATGAAGCTCCTGGGGGGAGTAAAACAAATTATTACCGTCGCCGTTGGTCTGTTTTTGTTGCTTTTTTTGGGTTATTGGCTGATTCTCCATCGTCCGTCCGTAGCGGTGATAAAAGTGCAACAGGTGGATATTCAGGGGGAGGTACGGGGGCCGGGCACGGTCCAATCCAAGGTCCCGGTGGCAGTGAGCAGCAAGATCACCGGGATTCTAGAGAAACTCTATGCGGACCAGGGGGACTTGGTAAAAAAGGGCCAGCTCCTGGCGGAACTGGATACGGCGGAGCTCAAGGCCCGGCTGGCTGCCGCCCGGGCCGCCCAGAATCGGGCCCAAAAGGACTTGGCCCGAGCCCGGGCGATCCTGGCCAAGGCCCAAGCCAACCTAGCCTTGGCCCAGAGCAATTATCGTCGGGATCAGGAGGTCTTCAAAGGCGGCTATATCTCCCAGGCGGCCATGGACACCACCAGCGCGGCTTTGAAGGTTGCGGAGGGAGAGACGGGGGAAGCCCGAGCCAATGTGGCGGCCAGCGAAGCCGCCGTTCAGCAAGCCGACGCTGAAGCCCGGGCGGCCGCGGCCACCCTGGACTACGCTCGCATCCTGGCGCCCATGGACGGCCTCCTGACCGTGCGCAAGGCGGAAGTGGGAGATACCATCACGCCCGGCGTCCCTATTTTCAAGATGGTGGAGCTGGATTGGCTCTGGGTGGCCGCCTGGATCGATGAAACCCAGATCGCCGCATTAAAGGAAGGTCAGGAAGCTCAAATCCGCCTGCGCTCCGGCCGCATTTTTCCGGGAACCGTGGTGCGTCTCAATAAAGAAGCTGATATGGTGACCCGGGAAATGGAAGTGGATGTCAAGTTTTCTTCTCCTCCTGAGCCCGTGGTGGTGGGTGAAGAAGCCGAGGTCGCCATTGCCACCGGCCGCACCCGGGCGATTGCCGTACCCTGGACGGCCGTCGAGGAACAAGACGGCCAGTCCGGGGTATTGGTGGTCGAGGGCGGCGTAGTGAAATTTCGCCCAGTCAAACTGGGACTGCGGGACAGGCAGCAGGTGGCGGTGGAACAGGGTTTGAAAGAGGGCGAACTCGTAGTAGTGCCAGCCTCCCAGACCAAACCCGGCCAAAAGGTCAAAGGCCGTCTTATAGCGGGGAAATAATCCTATGGACCTGGCCATCCGAGATATCCGGCAGCATCTGGGGCGGTTTTCGGCCACCGTGGTGGGCATCGGTTTGCTCTTTGCCATTGTCCTGTCCATGAACGGCATTTACCGGGGGTTCGTCTTTGAAGGACTTTCCCTGATCAACATCACCAATCCCGACCTGTGGGTGGTGGAGCGCTACCGGGGCGGCCCCATCAACGAGCAATCCCTGCTCCCGGAGTTCTTCCATTACAGCGTCGCCGCCATTCCCGGCGTCGAGAAGGCCAGCCCCTTCATCGTCTATCCGGTGGAACGCCGTATCGCCGGGAAAAGCCGGCGCTTTACCATTATCGGCTATGACGTCTTTACCGGAATGGGGGGGCCGAAAAAGCTGGTGGCCGGCCGTCCCATCGTCCAGGCCCATTATGAGGCCGTGGCCCACGAAAAGCTGGGTTTACGCCTCGGACAAAACTTTCGCCTGGGCCTCCACACTTACACCGTGGTGGGCTTGACCCGGGAGGGCACCTCGCCCGATGGCGAACCTCTGCTGTATCTGTCGCTACCGGATGCGCAGGAGGTAATCTGGCTGCCGGATAATGAGGAGGTGCGCAACCAGCGGCTGCGGATCTATCAGAGCCTGGTGCGCCCCGGTTTTTTCACCCCCCAGGAAGCCGAGAAGTATCTGGCCCGCTATGCCGTGGATACGCACAAAGTTAACGCCATATTGGTGCGCTTGGCACCGGGAGCCCAAGCTAAGGAAGTGGCCCTGCGGATTCAAGATTATCTCTATTTATCGGTCTTTACCACCCCGGAGCAGATCGATATTATGTTCAAGGGGCGATTGAATCGTCCCCGGATGCAGTTGTTTCTCTTTCGCAGTCTGCTGTTGATTGTTTGCGTGGTGATCATCGCCATGGTGATCTTTACCTTAACCTTGGAAAAAATCCGCAGCATTGCGGTGATGAAACTCATCGGCGCGCCTAACCGGGTAATTATAAGATTGATTATGGAGCAGTCCATTCTGTTGACGGCGTGCAGCTATTTTATAGGCTGGATAGTCATCCATAACACCTATCAGGGGTGGCCTCGCCTGGTGCTGCTCACCCCCGAGGATGATCTAACGACCTTGGGGCTGGCGCTGATCGGAGGGATCATCGCCAGCCTGTTGGGCATCTGGAAGGCCCTGAAGACGCCCCCCGCCCTGGCCCTCGGAGAGCAATAACATGGCGGAAGTCCTGAAAGTTGAAAAGCTGTATAAAACCTATGGCAGCGGCCGCCTGGCGGTGGAGGCCCTCAAAGGCATTGACCTGACGGTGAACGCCGGCGACCTGGTGGCCCTCCTGGGCCCCAGCGGTTCCGGGAAAACCACCCTGTTGATGTGCATCAGCCTGATCCTGGAGCCCACTGCTGGCAAAGTCTGGTTGGATGGAGAAACGCTTTACGATAATGGGTGGAAGGAGGTGGATATCCGGCAGATACGCCTCCGCAAGATCGGCTTTATTTTTCAGGCCCGCAATCTCATTCCTTTCCTGACGGCCTTGGAAAATGTCATGCTGCCTTTGGACCTGCTGGGTCTGGAGAAAAAAGAGGCCTACCGCCGTGCCATGGAACTGCTGGAATATATGGAAATCGCGGAGCGAGCAAATTATCTGCCCGCCCTGATGTCCGGGGGGGAGCAGCAGCGGGTGGCCATTGCCCGGGCCCTGGCCAGCTCCCCCAAACTGTTGCTGGCGGACGAACCCACCGGCGCCCTGGACAGTGATAGGGGCATGAAAGTAATGAAACTGTTAAAAAGTATCGCCCGGGAAAAACAGACTGCGGTTATCTGCGTCACCCACGACGAGCGGATGATCGAAGGGTTTGATTTCATTTATCGCCTCAAGGATGGTCAAATCAGCCTTAACAACCATCCGGGCTGAAGCCCGCCGTTAGGCCAGATCTTGTTCTTCACCCCGACGAAACTCCATTAGGAAATGGCGGTTAGCCACCTTAAGCTAACCCCAGCAACCGCCTTTTGGGGTTTGAAAGGAGGAGGGACTAGTCGTACATCCGAAAAGCAGGCACCTCCTTTCATCCTCCATTCTCCCAACCTCCGCCCAAGGCCTTGTACAAGGCAATGAGATTGGTGCCCAAGGTGCGGGTGCTCTGGGTGAGGGCGTCCTCGGTGGCGAAGAGACTGCGCTGGGCGTTGAGGACATTAAGGAAGTCCGTTTTGCCGGCCACATAGAGCTTCATGGCCAGGTCTACGGCCTGGCGGTTGTGGGCCACGGCCGCGGCCAGAGATTTGTGGTGCTCCTGCTCCTTGGCATAGGCGACCAAGGCGGTTTCCACTTCCCGGAGGGCATTGAGCACGGTCTTTTGGTAGGCGAGGAGGGCCTGCTCTTGGAGAGCGTTCTGCACTTCGATATTGGCACGGATGCGGCCCCCGGCAAAGAGCGGCCAGGTGATGCTCGGGCCGAAAGACCAGAATCTGCTGGTGCTCAAATTTCCCAGCCGGTTCAGGTCGCTACTGGCCAAGCCCAGGCTTCCCGTCAGGAAAAACCGGGGGAACAGGTCAGCGGTGGCCACCCCGATGCGGGCCGTGGCCGCGTGCACTTGGGCTTCGGCCCGGCGGATGTCCGGACGGCGCCGAAGCAGCTCCGAAGGAAGTCCCACGGGGATTTCCGGAGGGGTGGGGGGAAGGGGGGATTCCACGCTTAATTCCCTGGCCAGCGTCGCCGGTTCCCGGCCCAGCAACACTCCCAGGCTGTAGATGGCCGCCCGGATGGAGGACTCCAGAAGGGGAATCTGGGATTCCGTGGTTGCCACCTGGGCCTCGGCATTGGCCACATCGAGACGGCTCACAAACCCGGCCTCAAAGCGCCGCCGGGTGATTTCCGCCGTCTTCTTCTGAACCTCCAGGTTTTTTTGAGCTATGGCCAGCTGTTGCTGGAAGCCCCGAAGATTGAGGTAGTTGGTGCCCACATCACCCGCCAGGGCTACCAGTACAGCGCGGCGGTCTTCCACGGCCGCCCGCAGATCCGCGGTGGCGGCTTCGATGCCGCGCCGCGTGCCGCCAAAGAGGTCCAATTCCCAGGAGGCATCCAGGCCCACCTGGAACAATTCCCGGATTCCGCTGGCGGTGGCAGGGCCTGTACCAGCCCCCGCTTCCCCGGAGCTCTGGCTTTTCTGATAAATCGCCGAGGCCTCCACTTGGGGCCAAAGGGGGGCCCCGGCCACTCCCCGGGCGGCCCGGGCCTGGCGAATCCGGGCCTCTGCCTGGCGCAAATCCAGGTTGGCGCGGATCGCCATCTCCACCAGGGAACTCAACGTCGGGTCATGGAAGGCCTGCCACCATTCCACCAGGGTCACCGGATCAGGAGTGGTTTTGCTGACCTGGGCGGCGGTAACCACGGATTGCCCGTCCCAAAGGGAAGGGACTTCGGTTTTGGGCGGATGATAATCCGGCCCCACCGCACAGCCCCATACCCCGAGAAAAAGCAGAGCGGCCAGCCACGGCCTTTTATCCTTCACCCTGCGGTTGCCACCCATCCCACTAAGCATGAGGAGTCACATATGCAAAGAATTCCGGAAACCGAGTTTCAGCACTGCTGGAAGCTTGCATTACTGGGTTTTGTCTAACTTTTTCAAGAAATATTTTAGCTTTCCCGACAAAGGCCCTGGGGACGGAGTGCTCTGGGAGATTAATCTTTGGGCCGCAGAAATCAAGCTCTTTCCATAGCCTCTATTCATATCGCAAAGCGTTGATAGGGTCCAGCCGGGAGGCCTTCCAGGCCGGGTAATAGCCGAAGATTATCCCCACGGTCACCGACACGGCAAAGGCTGCAATGATGGCCTCCAGGGACATTTCCGTGGGCCAGCGAAGCAGGGCGGTGATCAGAAAGGAAATGCCCCGCCCCACCACGATGCCGGCTAGGCCGCCGCAAAAACAGAGGAGCACCGATTCCGCCAGAAACTGCTGGAGGATGTCCCGGCTCCAAGCCCCTACGGCCATGCGCAGGCCGATTTCCCGGGTGCGTTCTGTCACCGATACCAGCATGATATTCATAATGCCTACCCCCCCCACCACCAAGGAGATCAGCGCCACCGCCAGCAGCAGTTTCGTCATCAGGCCGGCGGTGGAAGACAGGGCCTTGGTCATTTCGGTCATGTCCCGGATGCTGAAGTCGTCCGGCTCCCCGGACCGGAGCCGGTGGCGCTCTCGGAGCAAATGGGTGACTTGCTGAATAGCGTTGGGAATCTCCAGCGCGGAACGAGCCGCGATCAAAATCTCATCGACGTTGGCGAACCGCACCGGCAGCGGCGTGTCGGCCTGCTGCGTAGCGGACTGCTCCGGGTAGAGACTGATCTTGGTATTGGGGTAGAGCTGATTTAACGTGTTGACCTGCTGGGAAGTGGCGGAGCTGCTGGCAGAGCTTTGGGCGCTCTGACTTTGATTGACATTGGCCATGGAGGTGCCCGCCACCCGATATTTGATGGCCGTCCAAGGCGCCAGGAGGATATCATCCTGGTCGATGCCCATCATATTGGCTCCTTTGGGGCTCAAAATGCCGATGACCTTGAAGGCCACGTTGTTGACCCGCACTTCCTTGCCCAAAGGAGATTCACCCTGGAAGAGTTCCTTTACCAAGCGCTGGCCCAGCAGGCACACCTTGCTGGCGTTGCGGACATGCTGTGCCGTAAACATCTCGCCTTCGGCAACGGGCCACTCCCTTACCTCTAAATAGGCCGGGGTGGTCCCGTAAATAAAGATGGGCACCCAGTTCTTGTTGCCGTAGATGACCTGAGTGCGGACGCGCACGATGGGGGCGGCGGCTCTTACCGCCGGACACTCCTGTAGGACGGCTTCCGCGTCTTGGGGGGTGAGGGTCATAACGCTGCCCGCCCCGAAGCTGACGCCGCCGCTGGAGGCCGTCCCCGGTAAAATGAGCAGGTTGTTGGCCCCCATACTGGAAATAGTCCGTTGGATGGCAGTGGAGGACCCCCGGCCGATCTCCATCATGGCAATGACGGCCGCCACGCCGATAACAATGCCCAAGGTGGTGAGGGCGGCCCGCATGATATTACGGCGCAGGCCGTGGAAGGCAGTGCGCAGCATCCAGCGGAGACGAGACAGGGCAAAAGCCGGGCGCCGCGGGCTCTTGGCCTTTCCTTCGGCGGAAGGCTGACCTGCCTCGGAAGCAGGCACTAACTCTTCAATGACACCGTCATGGATTCGGATGACCCTCTTGGCATAACGGGCCACATTCTCATCATGGGTCACGAGAATAATGGTCATCCCCTCTTCATTGAGGCGTTTGAAAAGATCCAGAATCTCGTTGCTGGTCTTGGAATCCAGGTTGCCCGTGGGTTCATCGGCCAGGAGCACCGCGGGCCGGTTGACCAGGGCCCGGGCGATGGCTACCCGCTGCTGCTGTCCGCCGGATAGCTGGGAGGGTTCATGGTCCAGCCGATCCCCCAGCCCCACCTTCTCCAATAATTCCCTCGCCTGCTGACCCGCCTCCTGATCCGTCAGGTTGACGCCGTTATAAGACAGGGGCATCATGACGTTTTCCAGGGCGCTGGTGCGGGGCAGGAGGTTGAAGGTCTGAAACACAAAACCCAGTTTCTGATTGCGCAGCTGGGCCCGCTCATCGGGGGTCAGCCGGGTCACGTCCTCGCCCTCCAGCCAGTAGTGGCCGGAGGTGGGACGGTCCAGACACCCGAGGATGTTCATGAGGGTGGTCTTGCCGGAGCCCGAGGTCCCCATGAGAGCCACGAATTCCCCCTGGGACACGGAGAGAGAGATGCCTTTAAGCACGGGCACCTGGATCGAGCCCAGAAGGTAAGTTTTATAAATATCTTTCAGTTCAATGAGTTTCATAAAAACCTGATGGCCTTAATGTCGGCCCCCACTACCCCGGAATGGTTGCGGAGCAAAGGGACTGGTAGCAGAGGCAGTGCCAGCCTCCTTCTGCTGTTCGCCCACCACCACCGGCATCCCTTCCTGGAGCTCGGAACTTTGGATCTCGGTGAAAGAATCGTCGCTCACCCCCCGGCGCACGGCCACCGGCTGGACGTACCTGCCTTTGACCAGCCAGACCGTCCCCAGCCGCTGAGGTTCTTTGCCTTCCAACTTGGCAGAAGCGGAAGAAACGCCTGCGGTCCTTTGCTGTCCTTGGCGGAACCGTGGATCAATCTGGTCCGGCAGGGGGGTCCAGCGCAGAGCGGCGTTGGGAACCATCAGCACATCCCGGCGCTGAGCCACGATAAAGTTCAGATTGGCCGTCAGATAAGGAATGAGCTTTCCGTCGGAATTATCAGTGTTCACCTCCACGGTGTAGGTCACCACGTTTTGGGTCATGGTGGCGTTGAGTCTGACCTTGCCCACTTCGCCTTGAAAGACGACTCCGGGGAAGGCGTCCACCGTGAAGGTGACGCGTTGGCCGGGGCGGATATTGCCGATATCCGCTTCGTTAACCGCAGCCCACACCTGAATCCGGGTGAGGTCTTTGGCGATGAGAAAAAGGCTGGGGGCGTTGAGGCTGGCCACCACCGTCTGGCCGATATTCACCCGCCGGTCAATGATGACGCCTTTAACCGGGGAGCGAATGGTGCAGTAATCCAGGTTCTGCATGGCCCGACGCAGAGTGGCTTCGGCTTGGGCCACCGCATCCTTGGCCTGCACCAGCGCGGCTTGTCCCACGTTGACATTGGCTTTGGCAATCTCATAAGCGGAAAGGGCGGCGTCGTAGTCGGCCTGGGACAGGGCGTCGGAGGGCCCCAGCTTTTTGGCCCGCAGCCAGTCGCGTTCCGCTTGATAAAGCTTGGCTTTCAGTTGCCCCAGGTCGGCTTCGGCCCGTTGGACATTGGCTTTGGCCTGAGCCAACTGCGCCTTGGCGGTGGCCACATCCGCGGCATAAAGGGCATCATCAATCTGGGCCAGAACTGTGCCGGCTTCCACCACAGAGCCGTAGTCCACGGTCTTCCCGTCCTTGTCTTTCCCGAAGGCTACGATCTTGCCTGCCACCTGGGCCCCCACGTCCACCACTTCCTCCGGCTCCACCGTGCCAGTGGCGCTGATGGTGGCCTGCAAATCGCCCCGGAGTACCGGAGTTGTCCGGAAAGAAACGGAGTTGCTGGGATTGTGGTACCAGAACCAGGAAGCCGCGGTGACCGCGATGACCCCCGCCAGGATGATCAGAGAAAGCGCCTTCCAGGAGCGCCCGGACAGATACGTTAGCGGTTTATTGATAAAGTTTTTGAGCATTCAAAATCCTGCCATTGAATTCACTTCCAAGGATTTGACCTGTTGTTTTTGCTTTTAGCGCTTTTTATTATTTTAACACGAAATTTTGTGATTTCCGTCGCCCCTCCCTTCTTTCCGGACCACAAAAACCTTTTGGGAAGCCCTTGGGAAATATAGAAAAAATGATAAAAAAAGCGAAGAACCGCTTAGTTAGGCGAAGTCAAACCAGATTCCTGGCCGTGACCTAAGGGCCGATGCTGAAAGACCTGGAAAAAACCCTGGAATCCCTGCCGGCGGAGCCGGGCGTGTACCTGATGAAGGATGCCGCCGGGCGGGTGCTGTATGTGGGCAAAGCCAAGAACCTGAACAAACGGGTGCGCTCCTATTTTGAGGGGGGCCGGGACGAACGCCTGCAAATCCCCTTTCTGCAGGAAGCCGTCGCCGACCTCGAGACCATCGTGGTGGGCAATGAAAAAGAGGCTCTGCTCCTGGAAAATGAGCTTATCAAACGGTACAAGCCTCCGTTCAATATCAAGCTCCGGGAAGGGGGAAATTTCGTCTACCTCAAGCTGGACCTGGCCCAAGCCTACCCCCGGCTGGAAGTAACCCGGGTAGTGAAGCCGGACGGGGCCCGCTATTTTGGCCCCTATCCCGCGGCCAAGGCCCTCAGGGAAACGCTTCGGGTCATCAACCGCTACTTTCAGCTTCGGACCTGCGCCGACCACGACCCCCGTCAACATCCGCGCCCCTGCCTTTTGTGCCAGATCAGCAATTTCCCGGCCCCCTCGGTTTTCGACATCCCGCCGGAGGAATACCGCCGCCATGTGGAGGACGCCATCCAGTTTTTGGAAGGCAAAAAGCCGGAGCTGCTGGAATCATTGCGCCGCCGCATGATGGAGGCTGCCAGCGCCCTAAAATTTGAAGAGGCGGCCCGCCTCCGGGATCGGATCCATGCCGTCGAACGGACGCTTCAGACCCAGAAGGTGGTGGTTGGCGAAAGGGTTGACTGGGACGTCTTGGGTTTATACCGGGAGGGGGGCGACCTCGCAGTTTATCTCCTCTTTGTCAGGAAAGGCCGGGTCATGGGGGGGCGGCCCTTCCTTTTCCGCGGGCAGGAGTTCCCGGATCAGGAGTTGATAGCCTCTTTTCTAAATCTTTATTACAGTCAGGGGCAGTTAATACCGGATGAGGTGGTTTTGCCCCTGGAAATCGAAGGGCAGGAGGCGCTGGCCGAGCTCCTGAGCGACCGCAAAGGCACCCAGGTGCGGCTTTCGGTCCCTAAAAAGGGGATCGGTCGGGAGCTTTTGGAAATGAGCATCCGTAATGCCCGGCAGGCGCTCCGTCGGCCCCGGGCTCGGGAGGAAGTCCCGGAATTTCTGGCCAGATTGGCCCGCAGCCTGCACCTCCAGAAGGTCCCTCGCCGCCTGGAGTGCTTCGACGTGTCCCATTTCAAAGGCGAGACCATGGTAGCCTCCCAGGTGGCCATGACCGACGGCCAGCTGGACAAAAGCCGTTACCGCCGCTACCGCATCCGGACCGTGGCGGTGGGCGATGACTACCGGGCCATGTATGAAGCTCTCAGCCGGCGGCTGCGACACGGTCTGGAGGAGGGCGATTTGCCAGACCTCATTGTCTTGGATGGGGGCAAAATGCAGCTCTCCGCCGGTTTGCAGGCCATGGCCGACTTGGGGGTAAGCGGGGTGGAGATCGTCGCCTTGGCCAAAAAGCGGGAAATCGCCGGGCGCGGGGCGCGACGGGAGACCAAAGCCCCGGAGCGTATCTATCTGCCGGGCCGCAAAAGTCCGGTAATTCTGCCCCCGGACTCCCCGGAGCTCTTAACCCTGGCGTTTCTGCGGGATGAGGCGCACCGTTTTGCCCTAGCCTATCAGAAGAAGATGAGCCGCCGGGAAAAATTGCGCTCCGAGCTTACCCTGATTCCCGGCATCGGCGAGACGCGAAAAAATGAGCTGTTGCGCCATTTCGGTTCGATAGCCCGCCTGCGAGAGGCCACCCTGGAGGAACTTTCGGCCGTGGAGGGTCTGGGGCCGGCCCTAGCAAAGCGGATTTTCGAATTCTTCCATCCTTCTTCCCCTGCCGAACAACACCCCTTGGCGGATTGATTTTCTCCGGCTAATTTCTAAATAAAGAATAGTGGCGCAGGCGAAGGCCTGTGGCTATCTTTTATTAGTATGCCGATGCTTAGTCCTATCCGGGTCCAGGGAGCCCGTCAGAACAACCTCAAAAATATTAGCGTGTCTGTGCCGGTGGGAGCGGTGACTGTAGTCACCGGGGTGGCTGGGGCCGGTAAATCCTCTTTGGCCTTTGAGGTGCTCTATGCCGAAGGTTACCGCCGGTACGTGGAGACTTTTTCGCCTTATGCCCGCCAGTTCCTGGAGCGCCTGGACCGCCCTGAAGCGGACCGCATCGAGGGGGTGCTGCCGGCCATCGCCATTGAGAGGGCCGCGCCCATCCGGACTTCCCGGTCCACCGTGGGGACCATGACCTCCATTGACGATTACCTGCGCCCCCTGTTTGCCCGGGCGGCCACCCTTTATTGCGGAAAATGCGGCCAGCCGGTTCAGCGCCATTCTCCCGCGTCGATTTTTGAGTCCCTGGTGACGGCCTATCCGGGAAAACCGATATTTATCTGTTTCAGCCGGCGGGTAGGGGAAATTGACCCCGGGGCCCTCCGGGAAATCCTTCAGCAAGCCGGGTTTGCCCGGGTGCTGGAAGCGGGCGAGGCGGTGCGGCTGGAAGAAGCCAGACTAACCCCCCGGGACGGGATGATCACCATTGTCCTGGATCGGGTAACGGTTGAACCGCGTCACCGGGAACGCCTCGTGGATTCCCTGGAGTCAGCCATGCGGTTCGGTCAAGGCCGGCTGGAAGTGGTGCTCCCCGAAGAATCGCAGACCCTGTGGTTCACCGAAAAACTGCACTGCCCCCGGTGTGACCTGGATTACAGCGACCCGACCCCGGCTCTGTTCTCTTTCAACAACCCTATCGGCGCCTGCAAGACGTGCAACGGCTTTGGTCGCATCATTGACATCGATCCCGACCTAGTGATTCCCGATCAAAGTCTCAGCATCGCCCAGGGCTGCATCAAGCCCTTTCAAACCCTGGCCTTTTCCGAATGTCAGGAGGATCTGCTGGATTTTGCCCGGCGCCGCAAACTGCCCCTCCACCGGCCCTGGCGGGAGCTGGATCCTGAAATCCAGCGCCTGGTTTGGGATGGAGAGGGTGAATGGTATGGGGTCAAGGGATTCTTCGATTGGCTGCAAGGCCGCCGCTATAAGAAGCAGGCCCGAATTCTGCTGGCCCGCTACCGGCGCTATCTTCCCTGTCCTGCTTGCGGCGGAGGGAGGCTGAAGCCCGAAGCGCTGCTCTTCCGGTTGGGAGGCAAAACCTTTCCCGAGCTGGAGCAGATGGCCATATCCGAACTGGAGCCTTTTTTCCGGCAGTGGACGCCGCCCGCCGGAGACCGGGCCACCGAGCTTTTATTGGGGGAAATTCGCGGCCGGTTGCGCTTTCTTCTGGATGTAGGGCTGGGATATCTCTCCCTGGGGCGGCTGTCCCGGACCCTTTCCGGGGGCGAAACCCAACGGGTGACCCTGGCCACCGCCCTGGGAGCCTCCCTCACCAACACCCTATATGTGCTGGAAGAGCCATCCGCGGGCTTGCACCCCCGGGACGTGGAAAGCCTGGCCGGGGTATTGCACCGGCTGGCGCAAAACGGCAACGCCGTGGTAGTGGTGGAAAATGATCCCTTCCTCATCCAGGCGGCGGACCGCGTCATCGACCTGGGCCCGGGACCGGGACGGGACGGCGGCCAGGTGGTCCACCAGGGAACCCTGCCGGGACTTTTACGTGCCCGGCGCTCCCTGACCGCCGCCTATCTCCGGGGAGAGCTCAAGGTTTCCGCGCCGGATAAACGGCGGCCGCCGCAATCCAAGGCACTGAAGATCATCGAGGCCCGGGAGAACAATCTGCAAAACTTAACGGTGAGCATTCCCTTGGGACTGTTTGTGTGCGTCACCGGAGTGAGTGGGTCGGGCAAGTCCACCTTGGTGGACCAGGTCTTATACCGCAACGTCCGGCGGGAGTTGGGCCTGCCGGCCATGGAGCCGGGGGCCTGCCGGGGCCTCGAGGGCGTCGGCCATATCTCGGAAGCCGTCCTGGTGGACCAGGCCCCCCTCACCCGGAGCTCCCGCATGAACGCCGCCACTTATCTGAAGGTTCTGGAGCCCATCCGGGCCGCCTTTGCCCAGACCCGGCAAGCGCGCCTTTTGGGCTTGAACCGGTCGGCCTTTTCCTTTAACACCGTGGAAGGGGCCTGCCCTTATTGCAAAGGCTCGGGATATGAACTGGTGGAGCTCCAGTTTCTGCCCGATGTGTACATCAAGTGTCCGGCCTGCGACGGGCGCCGGTTCCGGCCGGAGGTTTTGCAGGTGCGCTGCCGGGGCTATGATATTGCGGAAATCCTGGCCCTGCCGGCCATGGAAGTGGCCCGCGTCTTTGACGACGATGAGTGGGTGAAGGAAGCGCTGCAGCCCCTTTTGGAAATAGGCCTGGGCTATCTGTCCCTGTCCCAGCCTGCTCCCACCCTCTCCGGAGGCGAGGCCCAGCGCCTGAAGCTGGCCCGCCAGCTGGCCGCAGCCCGAAAGGCCCGCAATCTTCTGTTCATTCTGGATGAACCCACCGTCGGACTGCATCCGGCCAACATTTCTGACCTGATAGCGGCGTTGCAGCGCCTGGTGGCATCCGGCCACACCGTAGTGGTGGTGGAGCATGACCTGGACGTGGCCCGGGCCGCGGACTGGATCATTGACCTGGGCCCGGAAGGGGGAGCCGCCGGCGGCCGGGTGGTGGGCGAAGGGCCGCCTGAAGCCATTGCCGCTTTACCCACCCCCACCGGCCAGGCCCTTCGGCAACCGGCAATCCCGACCGAACTGGCCGGCCGTCCCTTTCGGACCCAGCCGGTGCCTGCCTTTCGCCGGGAGCGTGCCATTGTGATTGCCGGCGCCCGGCAGCATAACCTTTACAACCTCAATGTGGAGATTCCCCGAAACCGTCTGGTGGTCATCACCGGGGTGAGCGGCTCCGGCAAATCCACCCTGGCTTTTGACGTGCTTTACGCGGAAGGGCGGGCCCGTTTTCTGGATTGCCTGCCGGCTTACGCCCGTCAGTATATCCGGCCCCTGGCCCGGCCCGAAGTGGACCACGTGGAGGGCATCCCTCCCACGGTGGCCCTGGAGCAGAAGGTGTCCCGGACCGGAGCCTTGTCCACCACCGGCACGTCTTCAGAAGTTTATCATTATTTGCGGCTGCTTTTCGCTTCCCTCGGCACGCCCTATTGTCCGGAAGACGGCATTCCGGGCGAAGCGGCGGATGCGGCCGGGATTGCCGTCCGGATCAGGCAGCATTTCCCGGATCAGGAAATCCTACTCTTGGCCCCGTTGGTTCGGAAACGCAAAGGTCACCACCGGGAAATCATCAGTCGGGCCGCCCGCCTAGGTTTCAAGGAAGTGCGTATTGACGGCCAGATTTTTGCTTCCGCCCGGCCCCCGAGTCTGGATCGCTACCGGATCCACGATGTGGAGGCGGTGGTGGCGAAAATCCGGGTCAAGGCAGACGGGCAGGAGGATCTCCGGACGCTGGTGGAAAAAGCCTTGGAGGCGGGCAGCGGCACCATGATGGTCGCGGCCCCGGGGCAGGCCGACGTCTTTTTCTCCACCCGCCTGTCCTGTCCCCGCTGTGGCTTGGCGTTGCCTGCAGCCGATCCCCGGCTTTTCACCTGGAGCCAGAAATTCGGGGCCTGCCCGGTCTGTCAGGGCTACGGTTACCAATGGGAAGAAGGCGAAGAAGTCGAACCCCGGCCCTGTTCAGCCTGTGGGGGGACCCGGCTGCGGCCCGAGGCCCTGTCTTTTCGCATCGGCGGGTTGAATATCGCGGAAGTGGCCCATATGCCCATCCGGGAGGCCCTGGCCTGGGTGCAAAGCCTGGCGCCGGGCCGAGAAGAAGTGCGGCAGCGCATCGTTCCGGAGCTGGAAAACCGGCTCCGCTTTCTGGATGAACTGGGGGTGGGTTACCTGACTCTGGACCGGGCCGTCAATACCCTGGCCACCGGCGAGGCCCAGCGCATCCGCATCGCCGCGGAACTCGCCTCTAACCTGCGGGGGGTTTGTTATGTCCTGGACGAACCCACCGTCGGTTTGCATCCCCGGGATGTGCAGGCGCTGTTGAAGGCATTTTCCGGGCTCAAAGAGCAAGGCAACACTGTAGTGGTGGTGGAGCATCAAGCCACGGTGATCCGCGCCGCCGATCAGGTGATTGACCTGGGGCCCGGAGCAGGCCCCCACGGCGGCAAAGTGGTGGCCCAAGGTCCTCCGGAAGCCATCGCCCGGGCGAAGAAGTCCGTCACCGGAATGTGGCTCCGGGGCGAAGCTCGGCACCCGGCATGGCCCAAGCGGCCCCTGAAGGAGGGACCGCGGCTCACCGTGGTGGGGGCCCGGCTTCATAACCTTAAAAATCTGACCGTGGAAATCCCCTTGGGCCGACTGGTGTGTGTCACCGGGGTGAGTGGCGCCGGAAAATCCACCTTGGTCCGCCATGTGGTCTTCCGGGCGCTCAAGGCCAAACTAGCCGGGCAGGCGCTGCCCCCCTGGCTGGAGGACCTGCGGGGCTGGGAAGCCATCCGTCACGTCAAGGAGGTGGATGAATCCCCCATCGGACGCACCCCCCGGTCAGTGCCGGCCACTTATGTGGGGGTGATGACGGCCATCCGGTCCATTTTCGCCGGGACCCCGGAGGCTCGGGCCCGGGGCTACAGCCCCGGCCGCTTTTCCTTCAATGTCCCGGGCGGCCGTTGCGAGCGCTGCCAGGGGCATGGGCATCACCGGGTGGAGATGCCGCTTTTGCCGGTGGTCTATGTGCCTTGCGAGGCTTGCGGCGGGAGCCGCTACAACCCGGACACCCTGGCCGTGACCTTAAAAGGAAAGTCCATTGCCGACGTGCTGAATCTCACGGTGGAAGAGGCCTTGGCCCTGTTTGAGGCCTTTCCTGCCATTGCCCGGCCCTTGCGATTCCTGGCGGACATCGGCTTAGGCTATCTCAAATTGGGACAGCCCAGTCCCACTCTGTCCGGCGGCGAAGCCCAACGCACCAAACTGGCCGCCGAACTGGCCGCCGAGCCGGTGGGCCGCACTTTTTATGTGCTGGATGAGCCCACCACGGGCCTGCATATGGCGGATGTGGCCCGGCTTATTTCAGTGTTGCAGCGCCTGGTGGATCGCGGTGATACCGTGGTGGTTATCGAACATGACCTGGATGTGATGGCCGCGGCCGACTGCGTCATTGATCTGGGTCCGGAAGGCGGGCGGGAAGGCGGCCACCTGGTGGCTTGGGGCAGCCCCGAAGAGGTGGCCGGGTGCAAAGACTCCCGCACGGCGCCGTTTCTGCGGGACTATCTCCAGAATAGACAGGAGCCTGGAAAATTTTTTAAAAGCGTCATTGCCTAAACATGCCCCTAAGGGTTTCGTCGGCGCCGGTTGACAGGCCCACGGGGCGGCATTAGAAAAGAATTAATAGGCCCTGGAGCTCTTTTATGGTTTTTCAATGAGGGTACCATGGACGAAGTGATCCGTTTCCGCGACCGAGTTGACGCCGGCAAGCGGCTGGCGGCACTGCTGGCCAAATACCAAGGGCAGAACGCGGTGGTATATGCCCTTCCCCGGGGAGGGGTGCCGGTGGGTAAGGAAATCGCCCGAAAACTCCATTGCCCTTTGGATCTGGTCATTATCCGCAAGATCGGTCATCCCTGGAACCCCGAGTATGCCTTGGGCGCGGTGGCGGAAGACGGCCTCCTGGTAGTCAATGAAGAAGAATTGGCCCAGGTGGACCGGAAGTGGTTTGAGGCCGAGAAAGCCAGGCAAATGGCAGAGGCCAGGAGAAGGCGGGAACTTTATCTCCAAGGCAAGGAGCCCATTCCGGCCACCGGTAAAATTGCCATCCTGGTGGATGACGGCATCGCCACCGGTTCCACCATGATGGTGGCCGTTAAAAAAATCAAGCAGGAACAGCCCGAAAAGGTGGTGGTGGCGGTGGCAGTCTCCCCCAAAGAAACGGCCCAGCGGTTTGCCCGGGAAGTGGACGAATTCATGGCCGTCACCATCCCGGAGATTTTTTGGGGGGCCATCGGCTACTATTATGACGACTTCAGCCAGATTTCTGATGAGGAAGTGATGGCCTTGTTAAAAGACCCATGAAGCAACGGAGCGACGGTGCCATGGAAAAAGAAGTAAATATTGTGGCTGATTCGGTAGTCCTGCCCGGCACCCTGGCCTTGCCGGAAAAGGCCCCGGGCATTGTCCTATTTGCGCACGGCAGCGGCAGCAGCCGTTTCAGCCCCAGGAACCGGTATGTGGCCTCAGTGTTGCAACAACGGGGTATCGGAACGCTGCTTTTTGACCTTTTGACTCGGGAAGAAGACCTGATTTACGAGAATCGCTTCAATATTGATCTGATCACCGAGCGGGTGGTGAAGGCCACCGAATGGCTGGCGCAACAGGAAGAGGCCCAAGGTTTGGCCTTCGGCTATTTCGGAGCCAGCACCGGGGCCGCCGCGGCCCTGAAAGCGGCCGCCCGTCTTGGCCCCCGCATCAAGGCGGTGGTTTCCCGGGGTGGCCGCCCTGATCTGGCCCTGGATATTCTGGATCGGGTTCAGTCCCCCACCCTGCTCATCGTCGGAGGATATGACGAGGCAGTCTTGGGGCTGAACCGCAAGGCTCTGGAGAAGCTTAAGACGGTCAAGCACCTGGAAATCATTCCCGGCGCCACCCACCTGTTTGAAGAGCCGGGCACTCTGGAGCAGGTGGCTGAAGTGGCGGCCTCGTGGTTTCAGAAGTATCTGGCCGCCTAGACCGCCAAAGCGCCGTGGCCGGCCATCGGCCTTGCTTCACGGTTTGGCAGATTTAGAGGGCTGCACAGGAATAGCTGGCCTTTGCCCCCTCCTTTAAACTGCCCCCCATCCCTGAGGGCCGGGAGCCCGTTTTGCCCGGGTCGATTTCCGACAAATAATAACTCCGGCCCCAAGCCGGCCTGCGGAGGAGTATCCTTAGGGGCAGACGGCTGTGTCCGATAATGTAAGCGGAGGCTGCTCTTTCGGGTGACAAATCACTTCCGGCAAGCAGCGGAATTTATTAAGATTAAAGTTGACTTCAAACTCGGGGAATACTCGGGGGATGAGATCGAAAGGCGGAAAGCCCCATTATCACGGCCATCGTCAGCGCTTGCGGACCCGCTTTCTGCAAAGGGGGGCGGCGGCTTTGCAGGACTATGAACTTCTGGAGTTGCTTCTTACCTTTGCCATCCCCTATTCGGATGTCAAGCCCCTGGCCAAGAGCCTCATCGAGCACTTCGGCTCCTTCTCCCAGGTGCTGGATGCCTCCCCCGAGGCCCTGATGGAATTCATGGGGCTTAAGGAATATTCCGCCTGCCTGATTCACCTGGTAAAGGCCTGCACCGAGCTCTACCTCAAGGAAGAGGCCCTGAAGCGCCAGAAAATCCCGTCCCTGGAGTCCCTGGTCAATTATTGCCGCACCTCCATGGGCGGCCTCAAGGACGAGCAGTTTCGGGTCCTATTTCTGAACAGCCAGAACGAAATCATCGCCGAAGAGATTATCCAGGAGGGCACGGTCAACCAGACGGTGGTTTATCCCCGCAAGGTTCTGGAGTTGGCTTTGAAACACAAGGCCACCGGCCTCATCCTGGTGCACAACCATCCCAGCGGCAACCTCACCCCTTCCACCGCCGACCAGGAGCTGACCCGGACCATCGTCAAGGCCAGCCACGCCCTGAACCTGACGGTGCACGATCACCTCATCATCAGCCGGCACGGCTACTTCAGCCTGGCGGAGCACAATATGCTCTAGGGCATTTACGCTAACCGCCTGGGAAACAGACAGAAAATCAACAATGTGTTAAAATTACCAAAAAATGGAGGCAAATTCCAAATCTGGCCTCCACTTTGAAAGACCTTTCCTTCTGCCCATGCTTTCTGAAACTGTAAGTGGCGAAATTATCAGAATCGTAGGTTCGGAAAACGCCTTAACCTCGCCGGAGGAGCGCTTCTGCTATGCCTATGATGCTACGGACCTGACCGCCATGCCCGACTTGGTGGTTTTTCCGGGAAGCGCGGAGGAAATCTCCCAGATTCTGGAGCTGGCCAATAGGCACCGCTTTCCGGTGGTACCCCGGGGAGCCGGGACCGGCCGGGCCGGAGGCTCAGTGCCCATCCGGGGCGGCGTGGTTCTGGTGCTTACCCGCATGAACCGCATTCTGGAAATCAATGCCGCAGACCTGGTGGCAGTGGTGGAGCCCGGAGTGATCACCGGCCACCTGAAAAAGGCGGCAGAGGAGCACGGCCTTTATTATCCGCCGGATCCCGGCAGTGCAGATTACTGCACCATCGGCGGCAATGTGGCCACCGGGGCCGGAGGCGCCGTGGCGGTGCAGTACGGCGTGACCCGGGATTATGTCTTGGGCCTTACGGTGGTTTTGCCCACCGGTGAGATCGTGGACTGCGGCAGCCGGACCATGAAGGGCGTAGTGGGCTATGACCTCACCCGGTTGTTCCTGGGCTCTGAGGGGACCTTGGGGGTTATTGTCCGGATTGTGCTCCGGCTGGTCCCCAGGCCCGAAAGCCGTCAAACTCTGGCGGCAGGTTTTGCCGACCTGGAGGCCGCCGCCCGCGCCGTGGGGCAAATTTTGCAGTCCGGCCTGACCCCCACCGCCCTGGAATTTATGGACCGGGCCACCCTGGATTGCATACGCCCCGTGTTGCCCTTCCCCGTGCCTGAAGGAATCCAGGGCCTGCTGATGATCGCGGTGGATGGCCAGCCGAAAGAGGTGGCCACCCGGGCCGCCAAGATGGCCCGCCTGTGCCGGGAAGCGGGAGCCCGGCTCGTCCTCCGGGCTAAGGATGCGACCGAGGCTGACCGCTTGTGGCAGGCCCGTCGGGCCATATCCCCGGCCACTTTCAAGGTGAAACCCCATAAAATTGCAGAAGATGTGGCCGTACCGCTGAGCGCCCTGCCTCGCTTGGTGGCGGAAGTTCAGGAAATTGCCCGGAGACGGGCTCTTCCCATCATCTGCTTCGGCCACGCCGGCGACGGTAACCTCCATGTGAACATCATGTATGATCGGACGGTGGAGCAGGAGCGCCTGGCGGCCCGCCGGGCGGTGGAAGAGCTGTTCACCTCGGTGCGCCGGCTCTGCGGGACGCTGTCCGGCGAGCACGGGGTGGGGCTGGCCAAGGCTCCTTATCTCGGCCTGGAGCTTTCTCCGGCTATGATCGCTTTGCAGCGCCGTCTCAAGCGAGCCTTTGATCCCAATAACATCATGAATCCCGGCAAGATCTTTCCGCCTTCCCCAGATCAAATCTGAGTAGTTTGGCTAACTTGGGGGACAAAGGATATAATGGCAGTAGAGGTGGAAAAAGTTTTGCCCCCGGCCAAAGCGGCAGTTCAGGAAACCGGTGGCCTTCAAGATTCCCGCGATTGCGTGCGCTGCGGCGCATGCATGAGCAGCTGCCCGCTCTATGCCCTCACCGGCCGCGAAACGGCGGTGGCCCGGGGCAAACTCCAGCTCCTGAGCTTCTGGAAGGAGGGACACCTGGCTTCCGTTGACCGTCTGCGGGAAATTCTCTCTTTCTGCCTCTTATGCGGCGCCTGTGCTGACAAGTGCGCCGTGGGCCTCAAGGTGCCGGAACTGGTCAAAGAGGCCAGGGCCCGAATTCACCGGGAGCAGGGCCTTGTCTGGCACCCGGAACTACTGCTGGCCCGCCTGACCTGGCAGGCACCCCATCTGATCCCCAGGGTCGCCCCCCTGGCGCCCCTCATCAACCGGCTGAAGTCCTGGGTCGGGCAGGACAGCGGCCTTATGTGGCGGCTGTTTCCGCACCTGAACCAGGCTTTGGCGGGGTTTCCCGATCTGGCCCTTCGACCCTTCAGCTTCCAGGCACCGCGATGGCTGCCGGGGCGAGGTTCCTTGAAAATTGCCTTTTTCGTGGGGTGCGGCCTGGAAGCCCTTTTCCCCCGGGCAGGCATGGCCTTTTTGGCCGTCTGCCAGCGCCTGGGTATCGAAGTGATAATCCCGCCCGGACAAGGCTGTTGCGGCCTTATGGCCGAAAGCGTCGGGGAACGTGATCTGGCCTTGGCCCAAACGCGACGGCTGGTCCAGCAATTTTCGGCCCTGCCCGTTGATTATGTAGTTTCTGCCTGCGCCTCGTGTGCCTTTCAGTTAAAAAGGGTGGCAAACCTTCTGTCGGATACCGCGGAGGAGAAAGCGGCCCGCCGGCTGGCGGCCAAAGTTCGGGAGGCCAGCGAGTTTCTAAGACACGAAGCCGCTTACCATCCGGGCTATCGACCGGCGGCGGTAAAGGTGGTCTTCCACGATCCATGTCATTTGCACCGAGGCCAAGGGATTGAACAGGAACCCCGGGAGCTCCTCAGAGAAGCCAAAGGGGAATCAGGGGAGGCCGCAGAGAAGACCTGCTGCGGGCTGGGAGGAGCCTTTGGCGTGCTGTTTCCTGACCTTTCCCGCCGTCTGGGGGATAGGCGCCTTCAGGCCCTGCGGGATACGGGGGCGGAAGTGGTGGCGACTTCCTGCTCCGGCTGCCTGGTGCAGCTTGCCAGAATAAAGTCGCCTCTGAAGGTGGTGCACTTTCTGGAGCTGATTGCTTAAATATCCGGGTTTAAGGAAACTTTTAATACTTGACAAAATTTTCACAATGGCATAGCTTGACAAAAAGAGCCTATAAACATCCTTAAGGAGGAAAGAGCGATATGGCCGTAGTGGAATATAAAGGGAAAACCTTTGAGGTGGACGAGGACGGCTTTCTGGCCAACCTAGACCAATGGGGTCCGGAGTGGGTTGAGTATGTCAAGGACCTGGAGGGCATCAAGGAGCTGACCGAGGACCATTGGAAAGTAATCAACATGCTCCAGGATTACTACAAGAAAAACGGTATTGCTCCCATGGTTCGTATTCTGTCCAAGGTGACGGGATTCAAACTGAAATATATCTATGAATTATTCCCCTCCGGCCCTGGCAAAGGCGCTTGCAAAATGGCGGGGTTGCCTAAACCCACCGGTTGCGTTTAACCGGAAGACCAGCCTGGCGTCCCCTTTTTTTCCCCGGTTCAGAATGGGCAGCAGATTCCTGTACGTGAGGTATGGGAATCTGCTGCGTTGGGTGGGAGGATTGCCGAGAATTCATAATAAAGATCTCAGGCGATGGCAGAGCCGGTAGCAATGCGCCCGCCTCCCCGCTGAGTACCACCGGGATAAATATCGAGGGTATTTGTTTAATTACCTATCCCTAGGTCTCGACCCTTCCTGCTTCTCCGATTTCCTTAAATTCGGGCGAACATTGTTAAAAGACCGGATAATTCAGGAAATTTCCGAATTATCTTTGACATTTGGGGCGTTATCCATTATCATGGAAATATCCTTCCTATCCCCTTAAAAACTGGCCATCGGCAGAGATGGCTGAGGAGCACATACCATGGCTCGGCCCATCAAAAAAGTGTTGTTCATTGAACCCCGGTCTCCCCGTCCTCACATTTTCAGCCGTGTAGTGATACCCCGTCTGGGATGCGTGCTGTTGGGGACAATTCTGGAACAGCAGGGGTTTGAAGTGAGGGTGGTGGTGGAAGAAATCTCCCAGCCCGACTACCGCACCATGGATTTTAAACCTGACCTAGTGGGCATCTCCAGTATTTCGTCCACTGCGCCGCGGGCCTATCAATTGGCGGATTTTTATCGGCAACAGGGGGTTCCGGTAGTATTGGGCGGGGCGCACTCCAGCTTTTTGCCGGAGGAGGGGTTGGAGCATGCCGACTTTGTGATCTGCGGGGAAGGCGACGAAGCCCTGCCGGAGCTGGTGGCCACCCTCAGCAAAGGGGGGGACTGGCGGGAAATCCGCAACCTGGCCTTTAAAGAGGGCGGGGAAGTGCGGAAAAATCCCTGGCGCCCTTTTGTGGAGAATCTGGATTCCCTGCCCATTCCCAACTATCGGCTGATCCACGGGTGGAAGGGCAACGGTGCCCATTGTGTGTCCATCGCCACTTCCCGGGGCTGTCCTTTCAATTGCCGCTTTTGTTCCGTGATCCTTCTCTTTGGCCGCAAATACCGGGTGAACTCAGTGGATCGGGTAATGGAGGAAATCCGGGTCAATGGCAGCCAGGCCCACCACATCTTCTTCTGTGATGACAATTTTACCGCCAACCGGGAGCGCACCAAGGAATTATGCACCCGCATCCTCAAGGAAAATCTGAAAATCGAGTGGAGCGCCCAAGTGCGGGTGGAAGCGGCCAAAGATGCAGAGCTTATGGAGCTTATGGCCCGAGCCGGGTGTTTCATTGTCTTTGTGGGGCTGGAGTCCATCAACCCCGCCACCCTGGAGGCCTACAACAAATCCCAGACCGTGGAAAGCATCAAGGATTGCGTGGTAAATTTCCACAAATATGGCATCCGGGTCCACGGCATGTTCGTGTTCGGGGCTGACGAGGATCATTATCAGGTGATTCGGGATACCGTCAAGTTCTGCCGTCAGGTGGATCTGGACTCCCTTCAGTACTTGATTCTGACTCCGGTGCCCGGCACCCCCTTCTACCAGGAAATGGAGGAGCAGAACCGCATCATCTGCAAGGACTGGAGCCAGTATGACGGTCACCATGCCGTCTTCCAGCCCAAGCAGTTCACCCCGTATGAGCTGCAATACGAGACCATCCGGGCCATGAAAAAGTTTTACAGCTGGCCCTCGGTGCTCAAGCGCCTTTTGGCCCGGGACTGGTTTTATGTAAAACTCAAAATTTATGCCCGCTTTTTGATGTGGCAGGCCCGCTGGGACAAAAGCAACTATGTGGAGCAGCTGCGCAAACAGCTTTTTGCCAAAGTGCGCCAGCTCAGGGAGTGTCTGCCCGGGGGCCGGGTGCTCAAGGTCGGCATCCCTGCAGAGGTCTGGAGACTGTCCACCTGGGAGAATAAACCCCGGGAGTTCCTTCTGCGGTTCTTGGAGCGCCTGGGAGTGGAAATAGTCCAGGAAAGCGAGCCCGAGGCTTCCGCTCATAGTCCGGTCAGCGCCTTGCGGGCGGAAATCGCCCGCCTCAAGGAAAAGGCCGATGTCATCCTTCTGCCTCTATGGGCCGGACTGGGTGATGCCTGCCAGAGACTCAAAGAGCTCCCGGAACTCACCCAGGAAGCGGCGGGCAAACTTCTGCCTTTGGAATTCCGCCGGGATTCATTTTACACCGCCTGCATCCAATTGGGCTTGTGCTTCCAACGGCGCCTCTCCCGCCTGCGTCGCATTTACTTCCAGACCATGGCGGAAGTAGGGGCGCAAATTTAACCAAATTCCCGGAAAGTTTCAGAGGAAGGCGGGTTGAATCCCGCCTTCTTTTTTTTGGAGCCGGGCAGGCGCCTGTTCCTTTGCCGAGTCAGGCCCCACTGGGCCGGGGTGGTCGAGGGTCCTTGTCCCTTGGCTTTCAAGCGGGACGAATTTTCCCGCTAGGACTGGCTGGTTTAAAAATTTTTACCGAATATTTATTATTTGTTTACCATTATAAACATTTTTTATAGATAAAAACCATAACTGACTGCAACTCCTGCAAATCCTTTCTTGGTATCTTTTTTGCTCTTAATTTTGCAGGCAAAGCGCCGGTTCACTCCGTCCATGATTTAAGAACCCTTCATGGTAAGCGGACAAAAGGGCTTTTTTCAGCATTACCAACATCTTGTGGTCCGGGCGCAGCAATTGCTGGACGCTCTGGTAATTTTTTTCCTCCTCGTGCTTCTCTGCCATTTCTATGGCGCGGAGTTTCATCCCTACTATTCCTGGCTGGCCACGATCGCCTTTTTTCTGAGTCTCCTTGTTTTTCCCTCCGTCAAACTCTACCAGCCTTGGCGAGGGGCGCAGATTATGCGGCTGGTTGCCCGGATTTTCCTTGCCTGGATCTTTATTGTTGCGGTCCTGACCTTCCTGGGATTTGTCACCAAAAAGACCGGAATTTATTCCCGCCGGGTGCTGTTGACCTGGATGACGGCTTCGCCCGCAGCTTTGGCGGCTTTGCGTCTGCTGGTCTATAAAATGCTGGGATGGGCCCGGGCCCGGGGCTTCAATACCCGTCGCGTGGTGATCGCCGGGGCAGGTGAACTGGGACGGCAATTGGCGGCCAATATCCTGCAGGTCCGAGGCATGGGCATGCAAATCCTGGGATTTTTCGATGATTATAAAAAAGGGGCAGAGGTGGATCTGCTGCCTGCCATCGGGGCGCGGCAAAAGATCCTGGGCGACCTGGATGACCTGGTGGACTTCGTGCGTCAGCACAAAGTGGACATGGTTTATCTGGCCCTGCCTTTTCGGGCGGAGAATCGTATCCGGCAAGTCATCGAGGCCCTGCAGGACACCACGGCCTCGGTTTACCTTGTTCCGGATGTTTTTGTGTTTTCCTTGCTCCGGGCCGGGCTCACCGACTTGCGGGGGATCCCCCTTATCTCCCTGTGGGAAACCCCTTTCTTTGGGGTCAACGGTTGGCTCAAACGGGCCGAGGATCTCATCCTGGGCAGTTTGATTCTGCTTTGCATGCTGCCGATAATGGCAATTATTGCCCTTGGGGTGAAATTCTCCTCCCCCGGCCCGGTGATCTTCAAGCAGCGCCGTTGGGGCCTGAATGGCGAAGAAATCATAGTGTACAAATTCCGTACTATGACAGTATGCGAGGACGGGGAAACAATCAAGCAGGCGGAACCCTGCGATCAACGCCTCACGCCGTTCGGGGCCTTTCTGCGCCGCACCAGCCTGGACGAATTGCCGCAGTTTTTCAATGTAATTCAGGGCTCCATGTCCATTGTCGGGCCCCGGCCTCATGCCGTAGCCCACAATGAGTTTTTCCGGCAACGCCTCCCGGGCTACATGCTGCGTCATAAAGTGCGCCCCGGCATCACCGGCTGGGCCCAAATTCATGGTTGCCGGGGCGGAAGCAGTCTGCAGGAAATGGAAAGGCGCCTTGAGTATGATCTGGACTACCTGCGCCGCTGGTCCCTGTGGCTGGATCTCAAGATCATTTTCTTTTCTATTTTTCTGATTCTTCGTGATAAAAATGCTTATTAAGCTTTTGCCAAGACGGGGCGCCCACAGGCTTAGTTTTCATAAATTAGCGGTCATGTTAGCGTTCCTCCCATGACAGAGCCAAGACCAGACATCGCGCCAACAGGTCATCCGGCACGGGTTTTGATGGTGGCGGCCGCCTGCAACCCCTACAAAGGCTCTGATTCTAAGGTGGGGTGGGGGCGAGTCCAGGAAGCGGCCAAATATTTTGATACTTGGGTTATCTGCGGGGCATGGGATCAGGACGATATTTGCCGGCATCAGCAAAAACACGGGCATAATCCAAGACTGCATTTCCTTTTTGTGGAGGAAGGCCGGCTGGGGCGTCTGCTCAGGTTAAGAACGCCCCTTTTTTCCTATACCAACCTCCTTTCTTATCATCTCTGGCAGCGACGGGCTTATAAACTTGCCGTCCGCCTCCACCAGAAACTGGGATTCGCCCTGACTCATCAAGCCACCTTGGTGGGTTATCGGGAACCTGGATATCTCTGGAAACTGAATGTGCCCTTTATCTGGGGCCCGGTGGGCGGAATCCAAAATTATCCTTGGCGTTTCCTGGCTTCCGCCGGGTTCAGCGGCGCGGTCATTGAGGGATGCCGCTCTCTGGCCAACTGGCTGCAGCTCCGATTCAGCCCCCGTGTCCGTCGGGCCGCCCGGAAGGCCGCGGTGGTACTGGCCGCCAATTCCCAGGTACAGAAAGCCTTCGAGAAGGTGCACCGCATCAAGGCACCCGTTCTTTTGGAAACCGGCCTGCCAGAAGTTAATTTTATAAAAAGGCTGCCCTCCCAAGCCGATCAGCAATCCTTGCGTATCTTATGGAGCGGCGAATTAAAACCTCATAAGGCCCTTCATTTACTGCTGCATGCTCTTTCTCAGCTCCCATCCCAGACTCCCTACGAGCTCAAAATTTTGGGATCAGGGCCAATGGAGCGTCGATGGAGAAACTTAGCAGAATATTTAAAAATTTGCGACCGTTGCCACTGGCTCGGATGGTTACCTTATGAAGAAGTGCGAAATTTTTATGAATGGGCAGAAATTTTAGTGTTCACCAGTCTAAGGGATACTTCCGGCAATGTAATACTGGAGGCGCTAAGTCATGGGGTGCCGGTGATCTGCTTAGATCATCAAGGTGCGGCAGACATTGTTACCTCAAGGTGTGGAATAAAAATCCCGGTGGTCGAACCGAAGCAGGTTATAGCGGGTTTGAAGGACGCCGTTTTAAAATTGGCGGAAGACAGGAAAAAACTTTGTGAGCTTTCTCTAGGCGCCCTGGAGCGGGCCAAGGAATATCTTTGGAGTCGGAACGGGGAGCAGATGGCAAAGTTTTATTATGCTGCGTTATCGCACTATGGGAGATAAAGAGTAAGGTTTTGAGCCTGATGGGAACATGAACCGCTACGACATTTCTGCCGTGGTGATAACCTACAATCGGTCAGCCATGCTCCGCAAGACTTTGGCGACCTTGGCCCGTCAGCATACCCACGGCCGGTTTTCCTACGAGATTGTGGTAATTGATGACGGCTCCACAGATGACACCGAAAGAGTTGTGGCCGAGGTCGCCCGACAGGCCCATCCGTTATCGGTGAGGTACTTTTTTCAGGAAAATGGCGGGGAGGCCAGAGCCCGGAACCGGGGGGTGGCCGAGGCCCGCGGCAGCTGGATCGCCTTCTGTGACGATGACCAGCTGGCGGATCCGGGGTGGCTGGCGGAGCTTTACAAAGTGGCCCAAGAAAAAAGGGTCTATTGCGTCGGGGGGGCCGTCGCCCTGCTGCTGCCCGAAGCCTGGCGACGGAAGCTGGGTCCGCTGACCCGTCAATTTTTCGGGGAAAAGTGGTTAAGCCCGCATATCAGCCCCCATGCCGCCCGGAATCAACTGGGCGCCGGAAACGTTCTCGTACACCGCTCCGTTTTTGAATCAGCCGGTGGTTTTGACCCGACCTTCCATCAAGAGGTGGATACCGACTTTTTCTGGAGAGTGGCGGCCGCAGGGTTTTCCTTCGGGGCTGCCCCTAAGGCTTTGGTTCACCATGTCATCCCGAACTCCCGGTTGCAGCCGGCTTATTTAAGAAATCTGGCAACCCGCATGGGCGTCGCCACCCATCGGATTCAGTTGAAATACGAAGGCCGGGCGAAAGTGATCCTGGCGCTGCTCAGAAGGCTGGGCATCGCCTTGGCGGTGGACCTTCCCCTGCTTTTGCTGGGGACTTTGTGCCGCGATGACTCCCTGGCTCTGGCAATGCGCTGCCGATTGTGGTTTAAGGACGGTTTTATCCGCAGCGTCTTCTTTTCCTTGGCCCCCGGCCTATTTCCGCAGCATAAATTTTTGAGGCAATGGGATCCAGGATATCGGCCCGCAGAAAAAGGAGTATTTTGATTTTTCTCTAATTCTTATGATGATTAAAGAAAATCCCGGCACCACCATCTTGATAGCCTATCTAACCTATATCCTGGGACAGCTGGGTTTTGTCGGTTTCAACATTTTGATTTTCCGGCAATTCTCTTTGGAGGAAGTGGGCGTTTACGGCCTGATCATCTCCATCGTGGCCTTTGCCGGATTTGCCTTTGATCTGGGAATTACCCAAACCCTGGTGCGGGGATTCAGTCAGCACATCTTAAGTCTCTCTCAGGCCGTGGCGGCCGCGTTGGTGTTGCGACTTCCCCTTCTGGGACTCGCCTTGCTGGCTTTTTTCATTTGGCTTCATAGGACTCCCACTTCGGGGATGGGGGAAGGGCCGGCTTTGCTTCTGGCCGTTTTTTCTCAGTTTTTAGTAAGCTTCCGGACAATTGCGGTATCCTGGCTTAAGGGCCACAATCGCCAAAATATTAGCAATTTCTTAACTTCCTTGCACCCTTTGGGCTATCTTGCCATAGCGGTTGTCCTTATATGCATGCGCAAGTTTCGTCTTTTGTCGCTGTTTTCCGGCCTCCTGGTAGTGGAAATCCTCCTCACCGCCCTTTCTTTTCTGACCATCAGAAAGCTGGAGGCGGCGGCCTCCGTCGACAAAAGCTTGGCGTTGACCGATCTCCGTGCCGCGTTGTCTGCGCTATGGAAGCCCAGCCTGATTTTTTTTCTGGTCAGTTTCTGGGCGGTGGTTCAGAGCCGCCTGGACTGGCTCCTGTTGTATGCCCTGGGTTCTGAAACCGAACTGGCCTATTATTCCTTGGCCAACAAGGCCTACGAGGTTTTCGAATCCGGGGTCATGGTGCTGATCAATACCGCCTTCCCCTGGTTGTGCAAGATGCTGACGGCCGGAGAAAAAAACCCCAGGATAACTATCGGATTTAAAGGCCTCGCCTTTGCCAGCTCAATTTTAGCGGTGGGCGCAGCCTTATGGCTCCCCGATTTTCTCACCATTTTTTGGGGGAACAAGTTTGCAAAAGCCCATAATCTGATCTTCCTGTTGATGTGTGGCGCGGGTTTGAGCACTCTATGTTCCCTGATGTATTACCTGCTTGTCGCCTCCCACCAGGAAAAATACTTCTTGCTCACCAGCACGGTGCCGGCTCTTAGCCAGATAACCGCCAACCTGATCTTTATTCCCAAATATGGTAGTTATGGAGCCGTTATTGGCATGCTGGTTCTTATTATTGTTTCTTTTTTGATGTTGTCCCTCATCTCTATGAAGAACCGGCTGAGCGAATACCTCGGTTTAGGGAAAAATACCGTCTTATTATTAGTATTGATTCTGGCAGTTTCTGTATATGGCGAAGTTTTGAAGGCATCGTATATCAATACGGCTCTTTTTTTAATAATTTTTGCCGGGGTCGGAACCTTGACCTTATTCTCCAAACAAGAGAGATCCATGGTTTTGGAAGACCTGCAAGGAGCCCTTGGTTTTTTAAGGCTTTGAATCTGAATTTCTCGATATTCTCACCTAACCGCCAAACGGCCGATGAATATTTGCTTTCTTTCTTACGAATATCCCCCAGGAACGTCGGATGGTATTGGTTCCTATGTTTACCAGGTTTCCCGAGCCTTGGCCCTGGCCGGTCACGAAGTCACGGTGATCGCCGGGGAGGAAAAGCCCTTAGCGGATGAGCCGCTGAAAAGATTGCGGGTGATCCGTCTCCGGTGGCAGCCAGAAGGCCGCTTTCCATGGGACATAGCGTCGACTTACCGCAACCTGCGGCAAGTGGCCCAAACGTGCCGGACTTTGCACTGGCAAAAGCCGTTTGACCTCATCGAGGCCCCCGACTATCGGGCCGAGGCTTATTATCTCTTGCAGGATCCCGTTGACTGCGCCGTAATCACCAAACTTCATACCCCCGGTTATCCGCTATGGGAACTGGAGGCAGACGCTTTGGGAAAACCCTTCTTCCAGCGGCGATTGGCCCGCTGGCTAACAATGGGGCCACGGAAGCGCCTGGAAAAGCAAGTGCTCTGGCGGTCGACGCGGCTTCATGCGCCTTCCCGGGCTGTTGCCCGGCTGGTGGAAAAATATTATGGAATTGACCCAGCCGGCATCGATCTGGTACCCTATCCTTATCGCCCTTCGGCCTCGGAGGGCTCAGCTTGCAGCATTGAGAACCGGGAACCTCATGTGCTTTATGTGGGGCGGTTGGAGGTGCGTAAGGGGGTCCATCTCTTTGCGCAGATTATCCCGGAGGTGTTAAGACATTTCCCCCAGGCCCGGTTTCAGTTTCTGGGACAGGATGCCGGCTTCGGCAGGCACCCCTCCATGGCTGGCTGGCTGCGGGGCCGGCTGGGGAAACTGGCTTCCCGTTGCGAGTTCCTCGGTCCGGTTCCCTATCACCAGGTTCCGACATACATGCGGTGTGCCGCGGTCTGTGTCTTTCCGTCGCTTTGGGACAATTTCCCCAATGTCTGCTTGGAGGCCATGGCTGCCGGCGCCTGTGTGGTGGGAAGCCTGCGGGGAGGCATGGCGGAAATGCTCCAGGATGGCGAATGTGGCTTCCTGGCAGACCCCCAGATCCCGGAAACCTTTGCAGAAAAAATCCTGATGGTCTTGAGCCGCCCGCAGTTGCGGCAGCGGCTGGGGCAGGCCGCCCGACAGCGGGTCCATGACCTTTATCGCCCGGAAGTGATACTGCCCCGGCAAATCGAGGCCTACCGCAAAGCCATTGAGCAGGTACGCTAAATCTTGTTATGAATATATCCTTTCCGAAGTTTGTCCTGATCACACCGGCCAGGAACGAGGAAGCATTCCTTCCGAAAGTCATTAATGCCATAGTAGGTCAGACGGTTCTGCCAGCCGAATGGGTGATTGTGGATGACGGTTCCCGTGACCGGACAGCTTTGATCGCCCGGGAGGCGGCCCAAAAATATAAGTGGCTCCGGGTGTATCAGCGCCAAGACCGGGGTTTCCGGGATTTGGGAGCCGGGGTCGCGGAAGCCATCAGTGAAGGACTGGCTCAGGTGTCACTGGAAGACTATGAGTTTATTTTTAATGTTGATGCCGATATCATTCTGGGGCCCAGGTACTTCGAAACCATCCTCAAGAAGTTCATGGAAGACCCCAATCTGGGGATTGCGGTGGGGGAAGTATACGAGCAGGTTAACCAAAAACTTGTCAAAATGAGGGCTCAGCCCTTGGGCATGGTGGGTGCCCTGAAAGGCTGGCGCCGCACCTGCTTTGAGCAAATCGGGGGCTTGGCTCGGGGCGAAGGCTGGGATGGCATTGACTGCTACCAGGCCATGCGGTTCGGCTGGCGCACTGCCACATTTCCGGACAAAGAGCTCCAAACCATTCACCTGCGGCTCGGCCGCACCTCAGTGGGCAATATCTTTCATGGCTGGCGCCGGCATGGCCAGGCCCTCTACTTCACGGGCTCCCATCCTTTGTATGTTGTGGCCAGTGCCCTTTACCACCTGGCCGAGCGGCCGTTTATTTTGGGGGGAATCTGTCTGGTTTTAGGCTATCTCGAAAGTTATCTTGGAAAATCAGAGCAGTACGGTGATCGGGGATTCCGCCAGTTTGTCCGCCGCTGGCAGCTCGATAGATTAGCGAAGATCCTTAGGCTGCGCTGAATGTCCCGGAAATTAAAACACCTTGCCGCCGACCTTGCCGCCAAAGTAACCTGGGAGGTATTCTCCCAGAGGCGAGAACCTTCTCCCAAAATTGCCATCTTGTGCTATCACCGGGTTTTGCCGGAGCTCGTGGAGGATGCCGAAGATCCGGTTTACACGGTCTTGCCCGAACAGTTTGAAGCTCAGTTGGATTTTCTGGTAAAAGCCGGATTCCGCTCACTGTCATTGGAAGAATTCGGGGAGATGGCCCTGGGCTTGAAACCTTGCACCAAACGGGCGGTGGTCATTACCTTTGATGATGGCTATGCTGACAATTATGCGCTTGCCTGGCCTCTTTGCCGGAAATATGGCATCAGGCTGAACCTTTTCCTGGCCACCGGGGCCATCGGGCTTTCCCAACCCATGGTCATGACCAAGCAGGGCTATCGTTTCCTGAATAATGAAAGTGACTCAGAAAAGAGCTCTGGTTATTTCCAGGCCCATATCCGGAAATTTCCGCACCTATGGCGGCCATTGAACTGGCAGGAAATTGAGGAGATGTATCAGGCGGGGGTATCCTTAGGCCTGCATGGCCATAGTCACCATAACCTGGCTTGCCTGTCCCCGGATGAAATTACTAAAGAAATTGCTGCCAGCTTGGGAACTTTTCAAAGAAAGCTGGGTGTACGGCCCCGATTTATGGCCCTGCCCTATGGAGGCTACGAATCCAATACCCCGGAAATTGTAGCCCTGCTGCAACAGTTCGGGCTGAGATTCGTTTTCACCACCATCCCGGGAAGGGCCTCGGTCCCTTCGCGTTCCCCGTTATTCCCCCGCCTGCTGATTTACCAACATGACGGCCTGGAGGTTTTTCGGCGGAAACTCTTCGGGGCCTACGACTGGCTGGAGAGACTGAAGCGCTTCCTCCGGAAAACTTGACCGGCTTAAGCCCGCTTGCACAAAGACCTTTTTAAACCTGCACAGGAGGATTCATTGGGCACATTCATATAAATAGAAGGTGTCCCCATCTTCAATCCCCCAGTCATTGATGATCTTCCCATATCCGGCTTTGAGTTGGGTTTCGCTGAAGAAAGGAGGCGGTTCAATATTAACAAACAAGATATAATCAAAATTCTGTTTAATGTAAGAAAATTCATCCTGATTATAGATAGTTATTTGTTTCCGGTGGAGGTTTAGATGTTCCGGTCCGGATAGGGTGACTTTAAGATCCGGACGTCTTAGCAAAAAGGGCAAAACCCAGGCATTCTCATGGGCTAGAACCAACAACCGGGAATGTGGTTTGATGATCCGGTCAAAATCTTCCAGGCGGTAATCGCAGTAATGGTTTTTATAAATTGCATCCCGATCATAAACGTAATAGAACCATTTAAAAATTAGGTAGCCAGTATAAGGGCGGATTTCGATATGCCTCTTCTCTACAATATTTAATTTTATGATATTGTTATGAATAAAAAGACCGATTTTGGCCTTGCTAAAAAAATTCTTATCATTATTGAGCATTGCTGCATAAAATAACAGGACGAGATTAATAATGATTAGCCATTTCCATAATTCCCTTTTTAGGAACTTTTGGATAAAAAAGGCGGCGCACAACCCACTGGCCCCGAAGAACAAGGAAAAGAAGCGGTTATTCCAGGGCATCCAGCCAATTTTGAAACAAAGGGCGAACCCGAAAATAAAAAGAGTGATGGCATTTAATTTGAGAAAGCGGTCTCCGCGGCAGAGCGAGTAAAACAGAGCAGGAAGGATGATGACAACCGACAACGGGCCATACCAGCTAAAATACTCTTGAGGCAGATGGAGGACCTCGTAAGTGAGGGGAAATTCTTCTTCCGCCTGCAGGTAAAGGAGAGAGGCCCAGCCTTTTTCGTTAACCCAGGGGAACAATTCATAGAAGGCCTTTTCCATTAAAGCTCCACCCAGTTGCTTTGGAGGGGCAAGCATTTGGACCAGGTATCGCAAGGCATTGGCCGCCGCTCCGAGAAACCCATGCCGATTTATATGGACCATTATGTGATCTTTGGGTCCGAAGAAATTTCCGTATGATAAATAAATATGAAAAATGAATATAATATAACAGGCATAGACCCAAATTGATATAATTAACAACAAAAGCGTTTTTCTGGTTATATTCCATTTTAAAGAAAAAAGTTCTTTATGGTAAAAAGCTAGGGAAAGCAATAAGAAGGGTAATGCAAAGCCCCAAAAATAAGTTTTGACCGATAAGCCATATCCCAAGCATAGCATGATTAATATTAAAAATATCGGCTTTTTTTTATTTATTAAAAAATCAAGTGATAAAAAGCAGCCTACAGCCAATAAAGGCAAGAATATATCATTTTTTTGGCTGGTACTCTGTAAGACAATGTTGGTAAGCGAAGCTATCAATATTGCGGAAACCAAAGCCAATTTATCATCTGTATAAACTTTATAAACCAAGGAGTAGGTCCCAACAACCAAAGCAAGGTAATTTAAAAAACTGAACAAGCCCGAAAACCAGTCGGAAGAACATCTTAAAAAAAGGAAATGCAGAATGTCAGCACTTACAGGGAAAGTGGATTGATTATATGTACTAAAATTTTCAAGAAACAGACTTTTTTCATTAATCATCATTATGACGCGTGGTAAATGGTAACCGATACAATCCCAGCTGGATGGCGGAATTAGTAAAGCTTGAAGAAAAAGGTAAAAGAAACTGGCACCTAAGGCGAGAATAACAAATTTATTTTCTTTTGCAAATAAAGCAAAAGAATTACAAGAGTCTAAGATGATTATTTTATTTAGATAAATATAATAAAAAGCAAAAATAGCAATTAAAAGGTCTGTCAAAAAGAACCATTCACTGATATGCAAAAGAAAAAATAACTGGATTAAGGAAGAATAGAAAGCTAAAAAACAGATGGTTGCAAAGACAAAAGAATCTGGCGCAGAAAACTCAGTCTTAAAAAAAGAAAAAAACGCTAAGAAACATATAACCAATTCAATCAAAACCAGTAAGGAAAGAAGAAAAACCCCTTGCATAAAGAATTAACGATTATGCCTATAGCGCCGGGTAAGTGACGGTTGTAGAATTCAGACAAGTATAGAGCATCCGGTTAATATTAATGGTCGCAAAAGCGGCGGCTGAAACGGTAGCAGAATTCCGCCAGGTAGCGGGGCAGAGGCTTAAGGCTGACGCCATGGTGGATTCCTCGAATATTGCCCTTGATATTGGCGATCAAAGTGTGGCCCCAGGCCAAGACCTTGGGCGCTTCCTTCCCCGAACCGGCCACCAGCCATTCATGCTGGAGACCGGGGGAAGTATCCAGGAAGCTGTTAGCCTGGCCAGCCGTCAGTCTTGATCTCCGTCTCGGTGGCCAGGCGCTCCTTCCCCAAGATCTGGATCTCCTCGCGGTTGACTCGGGGCACCGGACGCATGGCGGCGAATCGGGGGTTATCGGCGGAGGTTTCCATGGCTACACCACTTTGGCCTTGCCGGCCGCGCCCCGGCCACACTTGCCGGGTTTGGGAGCCCCGAAGTAGGCGTCGTCCATCTCGAGCTAAGTAGTTGGCGTCTCGTTCAGCCATAGCTTGGTGAATCTTGTGACCCATGGCACTCGCATCTGTTATGAAAAACGGTAAATTACGGAAACAACCCGGGCTCCGATTCCTTGACCGCCCTGACTGCCAGCAATACTTCAAAATCAGCATCATACGCCTCAAGCTCCGCGGGGCGCAACTCCTCCGCCGCCAACCCGTGCAGGCAGGCAATGGCCGCCATCACGTTGCCAAAGGCCTCCACCCGGACGTTTTCATTAGGAAAAACTTCTCGGAAAAGCCTTTCCGCGCCCGACCTGGTAAAACGCCAAGTGTCTTCCCAGGTTTCGCCGAAAGAAGGCCGGGCTATGCGGCTTAAGCCCGGGAAGGTGGCCAGCAGAACCCCGCCGGGTTTAAGAATCCGATGGCAGGTGATAAGGGCGGCCTTTAGCTCATAGATAAACTGCAGGGTTTGGGTGAGGATGAGGCAGTCAAAAGCGCTGGAAGGAATGTGATCGCCCTTGGTGAGATCGCCGATGATGGTGACATCCGGCTTCCGGAGATTCACATGCAGGACGTCCGACCGGGTGACGCGGTCGCCCCCGAATTGGCGGGTGTAACGGGGATCCCCGATTTCCAGGACCCGGCCCTGGATATCGGCCGCATACCGGCTCAGGAATCTCTCAATGTAATAGCGGTCAATGGGCTGACCCCGGTCAAAACCGAAATTTTTGCTTATCGGGGTAAGCCGCCTCAGATCTCCCAGATCAACAGCGCCGACGGGCGGCCACCGGGTATAGCGCTCCAACTTTCTCTTGAGATCCCGGCACCAGCGGTAAATTCTGGTAAGAGTGGCAAAAATCAAAACGCCTAACCCTGTCTGGGTATTTGGACAAAAACCGTAGTTCCCGGACCCGAGGAAAACAAGGCACACGGGACATGACGGAACAACGGCGAGGGGGCGGATGAGTCCCCCGTTAATACCCCAAAAGGCCGGAGGGCCGCTTAGCCAAACTTAAAGGGCTTGCTCTTTCTTATAAAGAGGTGACATTTCCCGCAGCGTCTGGACAATGGGTGGAAGCGTCTCTATCACCCGGTCGATGTCCGTCTCGGTGGTGTCTCTGCCCACGCTGAAGAGCAGGGTCCCTTGGGCGGTGGCAAAATCCAGGCCTGTCGCAATCAGGACGTGTGACGCTCGCAGAGACCCGGAGGCGCAGGCCGAGCGGGTCGCCACGGCAATGCCCTCTTCGTCCAGCATGAGCATCAGGCTCTCGCCTTCCACATATTTGATGGACACGGATAGGAGGTGTGGCAGGTTCTGGGTGGGGTGGCCGTTGATAATAATTTCGGGAATCTGGGCCAGGAGGCCTTCTTTCAGGCGATCCCGCAGGGCCCGGAGGCGAGGCAGGCGCTCCGGCATTTCCAGTCTGGCCATTTCCGCCGCCACACCCATGCCCACAATGCCAATGAGGTTTTCGGTGCCGGCCCGCCGTTTGTTTTCCTGCATACCCCCGTCCAGGAGTGGCCACACCGGGGTCCCCCGCTTGATATAGAGCGCGCCCACACCCGGCGGCCCATAGAACTGATTGGCCGCCAGACTCAGCAGATCCACCCCCAGCTCCTTAACATCCACCGGGATCACGCCCACGGCGGCCACCGCGTCGGTGTGAAACACCACCTTATGTTTCTGGGCGATTTTGGCGATATCGGCGATGGGTTCGATGGTGCCGATCTCATTGTTGGCCAACATGATACTGATGAGGATAGTGTCCGGGGTTATGGCCTTTTCCACTTGGGCCGGATCCACCAAGCCGTAGCGGTCCACATCGAGGGAGGTCACCTGATAGTCCAGAAGGCGCAAGGTGCGTAGGGAATTAAGGACCGACTTGTGCTCGATATTGGTGGTGATGATGTGGCGGCCCTTCTCCCGCAAGCCGATGGCCACCCCTTTGATGGCGTGGTTGACCGATTCCGTGCCCCCGGACTCAAACACAATCTCCTTGGGGTCGGCGTTGATCAGGGCCGCCACCTGGGATCGCGCCTTTTCCAGGGCCTGGGCGGCCTGCTGGCCGATCCGGTGGTCGCTTACCGGGTTGCCGAAAACTGTATTGATGTGGGCGATCATCGCCTCCTTCACTTTGGGGTGCAGAGGCGTGCCGGACAAGTGGTCCAAATAGATGACTCCCATGGCTGCTCCTCAATAAAGGGAAGATATCAGTGTTCGTGGGGGATTTCCCGGCCGCAAAAGATACAGAAGGGGGCTTCTTCTGCCACCTCTTTGAAGCAGTAAGGGCAGTAGCAGGTTTCCCCGCCGGGGGCGGCCACGTGTTCCTCCCGGGCTTTCTCCAGGTCAGGGACCTTGCCAGCTTTGCGATCCAAGTAATTCTTGATGGCGGCGTGCAGGGCATCGGCCCCCAGGTTGGAACAATGGAGCTTGTTCTGCGGCAGGCCCCCTAAAGCCTGGGCCACATCTTTGTTGCTAATCCTCATGGCCTCTTCCAGGGTCTTGCCTTTGGCCATTTCGGTGATCATGCTGGACACAGCGATAGCGGCCCCACACCCGAAGGTCTTGAACTTGATGTCGGCGATGCGGTTGTCCTTGACCTTGATGAAGACATTCATGATGTCGCCGCACATGGGGTTGCCTACCTCGCCGACGCCGTCGGCATCGGGAATTTCCCCGACATTTCGGGGATTTTTAAAATGGTTCATGACAATTTCGGAATACATGGTTTCTCCTTTCCAAAAATGAGCAGTTAAATTATAATTCTGGACGAATTTTTGGTCAAGCAGCTGGGGTATGAGGTCTTTCCCTAGGCACCGCGATTTTCGGAGGAGCTCCTGCAATAAGCCGGAAACCCGGGGCACGTCGCCCTCCTCAGCTTCGCGGTCCTCCGGGCTGAGTAAACTGCCCGCTGTCCCAGAGATGGTGAAGCTGATTCACCTGAAACTCATCCATAAACTTCAATCTTCATAAGACCTTCTGCATGACCTGATATTTTTGGAAAGGAAGCGAAAATGGATAAATTAAGGGTTCCTACTAAAATGGAAGATATTTCCGTTGTGATACCTCTATACAATAAAGCCCTATACATAACATAGAGAGAGCCATACAATCGGTGCTCGGACAAACCCTTTCGCCCCGTGAAATAATCGTCATAGACGACGGGTCCACGGATGGAGGCGGGGATATAGTCAAGACCATATCTGATCCGCGTATAAATCTGGTAACCCAAGAAAACCAAGGTGTTAGCATGGCCCGCAACAGAGGAATTGAACTGGCCCACGGGGATTTGATTGCCTTCCTTGATGCTGACGACTTCTGGGATCCGGACTATCTCAAAGAAATTGTTATGTTACGCGGCCGCTACCCAGACGCCGGGGCCTATGCCACCGCTGTGGAACTTGTTGATAATTTAGGTAATTTTTGGAGTCTTTCGTATGATTTTCCGCCACCTCCGGAAGGCCACGGGCTTATAGAGTTCTTTGTGGATGGGGCTCTTGGCACTGGTTTAGTGACTTCGGCTGTAGTGGTGCCTAAGGCAGTTTTGCAAGAGGTGGGCGGTTTTGTCCCCGGAGAAATCCTTTCTCAGGACCGTGATGTATGGCTGAAAATCGCCTTGCGCTATCCCATTGCCTGGAGCCACAAAAGTCTGGTAAAGTGGCAAACAGACCCTTTGCACAGATGCCAGATGCGTCGACAACGGTTGTTTTCTCAGGAACCGGCCCTCTCACAGACGGCCAGAGTGGCCCTAGCCTCAGGCATGTTGACGCCGGAACAGGCCGCCAAGCTGCGCGAGTTAACCGCAAGCTATCAGATGCTGGCGGCTATTCACTGTTTGAAACAAGGGAAAAGGCGGGAGGCTTTGCAAGTCCTTGAATTTGCCAAGGGGACAAGACGATATCGCCAGGAATGGAAGTGGTACTGGACGCTGCTCGCCCATTTGCCGGGAAATCTGTTTCAAGTTTATGAAGCATTAAAAAGATGTGAAGAGACACTACGAAAAAGACTTAAAAGATTTTTACGGGCAGAATCCATTATTGGTCAGCGGTGTTAAATGTCTTGGTCTGATCTTTTAATTATAAACATTATAATTTTTGGCCATGATAAAAAAGCTCCCCCGTCGAACCCTCATCGTCACTCAGGTGGCCAAGCCGCCCCTGGCCGCGGCCATAGCCGATGCTTTTCTTAGGAAAGGAATAGAAACTCAGGTTTTTTACTCCTGGCTGTGCAACACCTGGTTCGACCGCTTAATCATCCGGCCCCTGAACCATTATGCCCGCACCCTGCGGCTCATCCCCAAATCCCGAAATCTTTTCCAGGGTCATCCCAAGTCTCATAAAGAATGGCGCAGCCGCCATGCCATGGAAATTTGCCGGGCCTTCCGGCCGGATCTGATTCTGATTACCGGCATTCAGCGCTTCAAACCCGAAGTCCTGGAGGTTTTTCAAAAACATAGTACTGTTTTTTATTGGTTTACCGAGTCCGAAAACCGTTTCCAGGAAATCGAAAAAGAATTGGGTTGCTACGACCATATATATTGCATTTCCTCATTGAGCCTGGAGCAGGCCCGAAAGCTGGGACACTCTGCCAGTTTGCTTTTTCATGCCGTGAACACCGCTCAGTTTTATCCTTTGAATCTGCCCAAAATCTATGATTGGTGCTTTGTAGGACAGTGGCATCCCCGGCGGCAAGAGTATGCTGAGGGTTTGTCAAAAGTGTCCAAAATTTTTGCCATATATGGACCCCGATGGCGTAAGCGCACCTGGAATAAGCCGGTATTCTGGCTTGGCGTCAAAGGCAAAGGCATTTGGGAGGAAAAACTAAACCGGCTATACAATCAGACCAAAGTGGTCGTCAACATAAGTGTCTGGGGTAATGAAAACCGAAGCGGCCACGGGGTCAACATGCGTCTCCTAGAGGTACCGGCCTGCCGGACCGTGCTACTGTCGGATTATGCCCGCGATGCCGAAAAGCTGTTGGTTCCTGGAGAAGAATTTATGATGGCCACCACTTTAACCGAAATGCAAGAAAAGCTGGCAGAATTGCTCCGGAATGAGCGCCTGCGGCTTGAAATCGCCGAAAAAGGCTACCGAAAAGCCACTACGATCCGCACTTATGACCACCTTGCGGCTCAGATATGCGAGGATTGGGCGAAAATCAAGGGATTTTATTAAATTCCCAAACCCTCTTTTCCCACCAACTTTTTATAGTCCTGACCGCTTCCTTTACCTCAATAGCCTGCATACAGCGGTTGTTGGGACACTTGTGGTTCAGGCAACGTTCCTCCTGGCATACTTCGTCTTTTTTGTACAGATATATGCCCCAATCCACTTGATAGGGCCCGATGCGGGCCGGGTGGTCGGCGCCGATTAAGGCAATGGTCGGCACTCCCAGGGCCAGGGCCATATGCAGGGGGCCGCTGTCGTTGGCCACCAGCAAGCGGGCCCGTTTGAGGAGGGCGGCCACGGTCAGCAGAGAAAACCGTCCACCCGTGACCAGGGTGGGGCCCGGCAGCCGGGCCGCCAAGGCCTCTGCCACCGGGCGGTCCCGAGAGCCGCTGATGATGAGCAAAGGAGCCTGGTAGCGCTGGTAAAGCCAGGTCCCCAGGGTTGCGAAGTTTTCCAGGGGCCACCACTTGTAGGCCCCGGAGCCGGTGGGGTGCAGGGCCAGAAGTCGGGAGGCCGAAGCCCCGAAATGCCGCGCCAGTAGAGCCTCGGCCCGGGCCTCTTCTTCCGGAGGCAGAAACATCTCCATGTGTTTGTCTTCGGTGTCGGCCCCCAGCAAGCGCACATAATTCAGGCGGTGCTCAATGGCGTGTTCCAAGGGGTGGGAGCGCGGCACCGCTGCGGAGTAGACAAAAGACAAAGGGCTTCGGGCCGAGCCGATGATGAAGGGGGCGCCGCTGGCATGGGCCAGCAGGGTGGCCTCCGGGTCGTTGCCGTGCAGGATGATGGCCAAGTCGTATCCCTGGCGCCGGAGTTCCCGGCCCAATCGGAAAAGCCCCGGCCCCCGGCCAGGATAAAGCCAAAGATGGCGAATGGCCGGGTGGTGCCGAACCAGGTCGGCGAAGCGGGGGCTGACCAGCAGGTCCAGCGTCCAATGGGGGTAGGTCTCTCGCAGAGCTCGGAGGGCGGGGGTGGAAAAAAGCAGGTCCCCCAAGGCCGTGGCGTTTATCAGAAGAACTTTCCGGACCTGCTCCCGATCCAGGCAGGCCAAGGGCGGCGGCGGTTTCCGGGAGGTTTTCTGCCTGAGAAAAACCCTGGCCAGAAAGGAAAGAAAAGCGCGCCCCATACCCTTATAAGCTAAAGGCCCTTGGCAGCATGTCCGGTCACCGCGTCAAATACGTGTTCCTGCTCCCGGGCAATTTTGTCCCAGCCAAAGTTCCGGCATACCCATTCCCGAGCCTGATGGGCCAATTGCCGGCGAAACGGTTCATTCCGGAGCAACAGAAGGATTTTTTCCGCCAGTTCACCGGCATCGTCTTTGCGTTCCAGCAACAGCCCGTTCAGACCTTCGTGAACAACTTCCGGGATGCCGCCCATGCGGGTGCTGATGATCGGAAGGCCGCAGGCCGAAGCCTCGAGAAAGACCATACCCAAGCCTTCCTCATTTTGCGAGGGCCCCACAAAGATATCTCCCAGCAGATATGCCCGGTTAATTTGGGCAGGAGGGATGAACCCGGTTAAAATCACCCGCCCCGGGGCTTTGGCCACTTTTTCCTGCAACACCTTGTAAAACGGCGTGATTCGGTCCGTTCGGCCCCGGCCGAATTCAGTTCCGCCGGCAAGCACCAAAACTGCCTCAGGCATGGTCTGCCAAACGCGAAACATCGCTTCCACCAGGAGGCCGACTCCCTTGCTTTCCCGGATTTTGCCCACATAAACCACCGTGGGCTCCCGGTTCAGACCATAGGCGGACCGACAGCTCCGGGCCAAGGATTCATCGGCCCACCTTGGGACAAAGGTCTGAGGATCCACCCCGTTGTAAATCACCCATCGGGGAACGGCCCCCAGAGACAACCGGCGCTGCTCCCTTTCCAAAACATAGCGGCTGACCGCCACAAACCCGTCCACCGGGATGACGGTACCCGGTGCCGGCCTTTCGCGTTTTCCCAAAATCCGGCTGAGGTTGCCCATCCGCAGAATGACCGGAATATGTGGGGCATATTTTTTCAGGGAGAGGGCCAGAAGGGGGCGATTATAAACCTGGATGACTTGCGGCTGCACCCTCTCCAGGATTTTGGCAATGCCGCGCTCATACACCGGGAAATGCTGACGGTACCGCCTATAGAGCCACCGGCGCCAGCCTGAGAGAGGGATGCGGAAATATTCCACTCCTCCCTGCGCTTCGTGATCCGGCAAATCCGGATCACTAGGACTTATAACAATGGGCCGCCAACGCCGCAGGTGCGCGGCAACCCGGTCAATGATGGTCTCCGCCGCGCCTCCCCGGATAGGAGGGACAGGAAATAGTTCTGGGGCAACAAGAGCAACGGTAGGCATTTTATAATGGTTTTGCGTGGTCAAAGTAAAGGCCTCTTGTGGAAGAGATTTGGGCACTCACTTCACGCTTTTCAGAAAATTATACTAGGAAGCGCCCTTAAACAAACCTGGAAAAAATCCACAAAAATCTTGACACTTTCCTCAGACTTTGTAATATGCTTCACATAGTATGGTCTCAGAAGCATACCCCCCACCCTAGCACCAAAATATTAAGGAGGTTTGACACTTATGGGCAAGATTCCGGAAAATTATTTACCACCCAAAGAACTTTGGGCCGAGTACACATCGCCCCCAGAGGTTCCGGTGCCGGATAAGCTGAACCTGGCTGACTTCTTGCTGGATCGGCACGTCAGAGAAGGCCGGGGTGATAATGTCGCCATTTTGTTCGGTGACCAAAAAATCACGTACAAAGAGCTCCTGGCCATGGCCAACAAATTTGCCAATGTGCTCAAGAGCCTGGGAGTGGAGGAGCAAGACCGGGTGGGTATCCGCATGACCAACGCCCCGGAGGCGGTGGCCATCAACTTTGGCATCATGAAGGTGGCCGCCATCCCCGTCCCGGTTTCGCCGCTGTGGGCCAAGGAGGAAGTGGCCTTTGTGCTGAACAATGCAGAATTCAAGGCCTTTGCGGTGAGCTTCCCGCTTCTGCAGGCCGTGGAGGAGAGCAAGCACGAATGGGAATTCCCCACCAAGGTGATCGTGGTGGGCGGCAAACCGGAAGACATTGAGGCTAAGGGCTTCATTTCCTATGCCAAGGTTATGGCCACGGCCTCTGACCAGTTTGAGAATGTCATGACGGATCCCTGGGATATCGGGGTCATCCTGTACACCTCCGGCACCACCGGCCAGCCCAAGGGTTGCGTGCATTTTGTCCGGGAAGTGTTCATTGAGGCGCAGTTGGTCAACAAATATGTCTGGAAGTTGCAGCCCGGTGACGTTCTGGGCGGGTCGGCCCCGGTATCCTTTGCCGCGGGTTACGGCACCTTCTGCATCATCCCCTTTGCCGGCGGCGCAGCCATTTCGCTCCTGCCCAAATTCACCCCGGATGACATGATGGCCACTATCCAGAAGCACAAGGTGACGGTGGTCACCGGCCTCCCCACCGCGTACCGGAAGCTGCTGGAAATGCCCAACTTTAACGACTACGATCTTTCCAGTGTCCGCATGTACACTACCGGCGGCGATGCCCTGACCGGCAAAACCTTGTCCCAGTGGATGGCCAAAACCGGCAAGCCTATCTGGGAAGGCTTGGGCGGCACCGAAATGATGCACTTGGTAACCTCCACCGCGGTGGGCGGCATCCCCATGGCTGACTCCATCGGCAAGGCCATCCCGGGCTTTGAGGTCAAGGTTCTGCGGGAGGATGGCACAGAAGCGGGGCCGGGCGAAGTGGGCAGCATGCTCATCAAAGGTCCTACCGCCACCCTTTACTGGAAGCCTTATGAACAGGACGAAAGGCTCCTCAAAACCATGAAAAAAGGCGTCAAGAACGGCTGGAACATGATGGGCGACGCCGTCATGATGGACAAGGATGGCTACATCTTCTTCCAGGCCAGGGAAGACGACATGATCAAGTCCTCGGGCTTCCGCCTGGCGCCTACTGAGATTGAAGAGGCGATCTTGCGGCATCCGGCGGTGCGGGACGACGCGGTGGTGGGGATCCCGGATGAAATTCTGGGCCAGAAGGTGGTTGCTGTGGTGGAGCTGGAACCCGGTTATACCCCCTCTCAGGAATTGGCCAACGACATCGTCAAATCCTGCATGGATGTCCTGGCCACCTATAAGCTGCCTCGGGAAGTGGTGTTCCTGGAAGCCATTCCGCGCACTCCCACCGGCAAAATCATCAAGAAGGACCTGCGCAAATACTATCCGGAATACCCTGTCAAGTTTGTGCCCAAGATCAAGTAAGGCAAAAGTCGGATTTCGGGGGCGGGCCATTCCGCCCCCGAACCATGCCTGGGAGACCGCCACAAGGGGAATCTTTTCCCCTTTTTCTTTTGACTTTGCCGCCGGGGCAGTTTAAATATTAAACGGCAAAAATAAGGAGAGCTGAGTTTGCCGAACGTGGTGGTGGTGGGCACCCAATGGGGTGACGAAGGCAAAGGGAAAATCGTCGACCTGCTGACCGAGCAGGCTCAGGTGGTGGTGCGTTATCAGGGCGGCAACAACGCTGGCCATACCTTGGTGGTGGGAGGCGAGAAGTACATCTTTCATCTGATCCCTTCGGGCATTTTGCATCCTGCTACCCAATGTCTTATCGGGAACGGCGTGGTTCTTGACCCCGAGGTATTTCTGGATGAAATTGACCGCCTGCAAGCCCGGGGCATTAGGGTGGGCCCGGATAATCTCAGGGTCAGCGAGCGCGCCCAAGTGATCATGCCTTATCACAAGCGCCTGGACCAGGCCCGGGAGCGGGCCCGGGGCGCCGGCAAAATCGGCACCACCGGCCGGGGCATCGGCCCCTGTTACGAAGACAAAATCTCTCGGCGGGGCATCAGGGTGGCCGACCTGCTGAACGCGGACCTCTTTCGGGCCAAGCTCCTGGACATCCTGCCGGAGAAAAATTTCCTTCTGGAAAAGTTTTTCGGGGACCCCCCTTTTACCCCGGACGAAATTCTGGATTCTTATCTGGAAATGGGCCAGCGCCTTAGGCCGTTGGTGGGCAATGTTTCCGTCCTTCTGAAGGAAGCCGCCGATGCCGGAAAGAATATTCTGTTTGAAGGCGCCCAGGGCACTCACTTGGATATTGACCACGGCACGTACCCGTTTGTAACCTCCTCTAATCCGGTGGCCGGAGGCGCCGCGGTGGGGGCCGGTATCGGGCCCGGCTATCTTCATCGGATCCTGGGGATCGTCAAGGCCTACACCACCCGGGTGGGGGGTGGCCCTTTCCCCACCGAGTGCACTGATGCGGTGGGGCAACACATGCAGGAGCGGGGGGTGGAATTCGGCTCTACCACCGGTCGCCCCCGGCGTTGTGGCTGGCTGGATGCGGTGGTGCTCAAAGAGGCGGTGCGTTTGAACGGGTTGACCGGCATCGCCATCACCAAGCTGGACGTCCTCACCTCCTTGGATCCCGTCAAAATCTGCCTAGCCTATGAGGAAGGGGGGAAACTCCGGGATACCATGCCGGCCACCTTGCCGGAGTTGGAGCGCTGCCGGCCGGTGTTCGAGGAACTGCCCGGCTGGCACGAGGATATCCGGGGAGCCCGGCGATTTGAAGATTTGCCCCCTGCTTGCCGACAATACCTCCAACGGGTGGAGGAATTGGCCGGGGTGCCCCTCCAAATCATTTCAGTGGGCCCGGACCGGGAAGAGACCATCGTGCTGCAGGATCCTTTCCGCTAGGCCTCGGTAAACTTGAACAATGCTTTGTTCACCTAAAAAGTTTTACCCAGAAATTTACCCGGCTCCGAAACTCCTGCAATCCGCCGAAAATCCCGCCCTTTTTGGATTTTTTGTAAAAAAATTTATTACAGGAAAATCCAAAATTTTTGGATACCGGATTGTGGGAAATGGTGATTTATTAATATCGGTCCCGAAGCGCGAGGCCTTGAAGAGCTGTCCACTTCTGGTCGGATGAAAATTTGGGAAACTTGCAGCGACAATCGCCAAAGGATCTGAAAATGCTTGAAATCCGCTTTCATGGGCGCGGCGGGCAAGGGGCGGTGACCTCAGTGGAACTGCTGGCGCTGGCGGCCATTAACGAAGGCAAATTCGCCCAGGGCTTCCCCAGTTTCGGGCCGGAGCGCCGGGGAGCCCCGGTGCTGGCTTTTTTGCGCATTGACGACCATCCCATCCGTCTTCGCTGCAAAATCGAATCGCCCGACGTGGTGGTGATATTGGATCCGAGTCTGATCCGCATCCAGAAGCCAGCGGCGGACTTGAAAAAGGACGGTCTCATTGTCCTGAACACCAATAAGACCCTGGCGGAGGTCCACCAGCAATACGGCTTTACCCATAGGCTTGCCTTAGTGGATGCGGATACCATTGCCCGGGAAGTCTTGGGAGTCCCCATTACCAACACCACTATGCTGGGGGCGCTCATCAGGGCCACCGGGGTGGTGTCCCTGGATTCTTTGTGGCACCCGCTGAAAGAGCGCTTTGGCCCTCTGGCGGCCAAAAACTTCGATGCCATGAAAGAAGCTTACGAAAGAACCGTGGTGGAGGAGACCAGACCGTGACCAAACCTCTGGAGCAAACCACCTGGCAGGAAATTGAAATCGGCGGCATCCTGACCAAGCCCGGCAGTGCCCGGGAATACGATGTGGGAACCTGGCGCTCCCAGCATCCGGTGTGGACCAAAAGCCGTTGCATCAAATGCGGCGTTTGCTGGACCACGTGCCCCGAAGGGGGCATATCGGAGCAGCCCGACGGCTACTTTGACATGAACAACTATTGCAAAGGGTGCGGCATCTGCGCCAAAGAATGTGTCACCGGCTGCATCACCATGGTCCCGGAGGAAGAGTGATGGCCAAACCGAGAGCGCAAGCCAAACGGGTGGGCATGGAAGTCTCCATTGCAGTGAGTCATGCCGTGCGGTTGGCCCGGGCCGAGGGCATCGCCGCTTACCCCATCACCCCTCAGACCCATATCGTGGAGTACCTGTCCTCTTTGGTGGCCAACGGCGAACTGGAGGCAGAATTTATGAATGTAGAGTCGGAGCACTCCGCCATCAGCGCCTGCATCGGCATGTCGGCGGCGGGGGCCCGCACTTATACGGCCACCAGTTCCCAGGGACTGGCCCTCATGCACGAAATCCTGTTCATCGCCAGCGCCATGCGTTTTCCCATCGTCATGACGGTGGCCAACCGGGCTTTATCTGCACCGCTCAGCATCTGGAACGACCACAGCGACATCATGGCGGCCCGGGACATCGGCTGGATCCAGGTCTTTGTGGAAAACGGGCAAGAGGCCTTTGACCACAGCATCATGGCCTTCCGGATTGCCGAACATCCTCAGGTTTTGCTTCCCATCGTCGTCAATCTGGATGGCTTCATTCTCTCCCACGTGGTGGAGGCTTTGGAGTTTGTGGACCGGGAGACGGTGGACAAGTTCCTGCCCCCTTATAAGCCCCGGCATCGGCTGGATCCCCGGCGCCCGGTAACCATGGGGGCCTTTGCCATGCCGGAAATTTATACCGAGGTGAAAATGGCCCATCAGGTGGCCCTGAGTGAGGCCTATGAGCGGATTCTGGCCATCTGGCAGGAATGGGGCGAGCTTACCGGTCGTTACTACCGCCCGGTGGAGCACTATCGGACGGAAGGCGCCAAGGTGCTTTTCCTGACCATGGGCTCTTTGAGCGAAGTGGCGGAGGTGGCGGTGGACGACCTCCGGGAGGCGGGGGAGGAAGTAGGTCTTTTGAAGCTGCGGCTGTGGCGTCCCTTTCCCTTTGCGGCCTTACGGGAAGCCGTGGACGGGGCTGAATTGGTCATTGTCTGCGATCGCGCCCTGTCCCCGGGAGGACCGGGCGGACCCGTGCATTCAGAAGTTCGCAGCGCCCTTTATCCCTTGGCCCAGCGCCCCCAGACCCTGGGCTATATTATCGGCCTGGGCGGTCGCGATGTCTCTCCCGCGACTTTCAAGGAGATTCTGGTTTCAGCCCGCCAGGAGCTGCAAAAAGGCCCCAGCCAGGAATTTTACCTGTTCGGAGTGAGAGGTGCGTAAATGGAAAAATTCGGCTACGCCCAGAGCACCAAATTTGACACTTTCGCTTCCCGGCTGCTGCCTCGGGAGGAATATTTTGTCGGCGGCCATCGTTCCTGTCAGGGCTGCGGCGAAGCGCTGGCCGTGCGCTGGGTGTGCAAGGCCATAGGCAAGGACGCCGTCATTGCCCATGCCACCGGCTGCATGGAAATCGTGTCCTCCGGCATGCCCCAGACCGCCTGGATGCACCCCTGGATTCACGTGGCCTTTGAAAACACGGCGGCGGTGGCCGCGGGTTTGGAGGCCGGTTACAAAATCCTGGCCCGCAAAGGCAAACTGGAAGGCAAACCCCCCAAGGTGGTGGCCATGGGCGGCGATGGCGGCACCAGCGACATCGGCCTTCAGGCCCTATCCGGCGCCCTGGAGCGTGGCCACAACTTCACTTATGTCTGCTGGGACAACGAAGCCTATATGAACACGGGAATCCAGCGGTCCAGTTCCACCCCTTATGGTGCTATGACCACCACCTCCCCGCCGGGCAAATTGAGCATCGGGCAGTCCACCTGGAAAAAGAACATGGTGGCCATCGCCGTGGCCCACGGCATCCCCTATGTCGCCACCGCCTCCCCGGCCTATCTTTTCGACTTGTATTTCAAGATCCGAAAAGCCGTTGAGACGCCGGGGCCGGCTTATGTCCATGTCCTTTGCGTCTGCCCCACCGGCTGGCGGTCGCCCACGGAGTTGTCCGTGCGGCTGGCCCGCCTGGCCACCGAGACCGCGGTCTTTCCCCTTTATGAGGTGGTAAACGGCCATTACCGGCTGACGGTGGAGGTTCCCAAACTGAGGCCCGTCCGCGATTACCTCCGTCTTCAGGGCCGATTCCGCCACCTGCGGGACAAGGAGATCGACTTCATCCAGCGCCAGACCCTGGCAAACTACGAGCTGCTTTTGAAGAAATGCCAGGCTCCTTTTCCGGAATTTGTCCCTTTGGCCCATGAGGAAGGAAAAGAGGTTGAATGATGGACGTTGCACGCCTTGAGGCTATCTTATCCCGGTATGAAGGCGAGTCCTACGATTTGATCCCCATCCTTCAGGATATTCAAGACGAATACAACTTTTTGCCCAAGGATGAACTCAAGGAAGTGGCAAAACGGCTCAGTGTGCCGTTATCCCGGATATACAGCATAGCCACTTTTTACAAGATGTTCAGCCTGATGCCCAAGGGCGAACACCAAATCAAGGTGTGCTTGGGGACCACCTGCCACCTGAAAGGCGGCCAGCGACTGCTGGATTCGATCTCCAGCCGCTTGGGTATCGAAGTGGGCTATACCTCCAAAGATGGCAAATTTTCCTTGGAGACGGTGGGTTGCCTCGGTTCCTGCGCCCAGGCGCCGGTGATGATGGTGGATGATAAATATTATGCCCGGGTGACGGTGGACAAAGTGCCCAAGATCCTCAAACAATACCAGTAAGCAGTGAGCACGGAACAGCGGTAAGGAGGATCTGTTACACACGGCTCGCGGCTTGACTGCTCACTGGAGAATGCGCCATGCCCAGATTTGAATCGGTTGATCATTTGAACCAGTACCGCCGCCAGTTGAAGGCGAAGTTTGATCCCAACCAGCTCCAGGTGCTGGTATGTGCCGGACCGGGATGCCTGCCGTTAGGAAGTAATGCGTTGGCGGAAGCTTTCCGGGCAGCCTTGGCGGAGAGGGGCCTGAACGGCAAAGTGGTCCTCAAGTCTTCGGGTTGCCAGGGGCTTTGTGCCAAAGGGGTCCGAGTTCTCATCCGGCCGCAGGAGATCTCCTACCAGAAAGTGGCGCCTGAGGATGTGCCGGAAATTGTGGAGACCACTCTGATAAAGGGCGGCATTGTGGACCGCTTGCTGTATCAGGATCCGGTCAGTGGGGAAAAGTGTGTCCACAAAAGCGAGATTCCCTTTTATCAAAGGCAGCAGCCCATCGTGTTACGCAAACTGGACGTCATCGATCCGGAAAGCTTGGATGATTATCTGCTATTGGGAGGCTACCGGAGCCTTCGCAAGGCGTTTTTCGAAATGACCCCCCTTCAGGTTATAGAGGCCCTGGAGCGCTCCGGACTGAGGGGCCGGGGGGGCGCCGGGTTCCCCACCGGGCGCAAGTGGCGCATCTGCCGGGAAGCACCCGAAAAGGTGAAATTCCTTATCTGTAACGGCGACGAGGGCGACCCCGGGGCCTTCATGGATCGGGCGGTAATGGAGGGTGATCCTCATGCGATCATCGAAGGGATGATCGTGGGTGCCTACGCCATCGGGGCCAGCCAGGGTTATATTTACGTGCGCCATGAATATCCCCTGGCGGTGAAGCGTCTGAAGCTCGCCATCGAACAGGCCCGGGAGGCGGGTTTTCTGGGGAAGAACATCTTACGCTCCGGCGTAAACTTTGACATAAAAATCAGCCAGGGATCCGGGGCCTTTGTGTGTGGCGAGGAAACCGCTCTCATCGCCTCCATTGAGGGCTTCATCGGCGAGCCATCGCCCCGGCCGCCATATCCGGCCCAAGCAGGCCTCTTTGGCCTGCCGACAGTAATCAATAACGTGGAGACTTGGGCCAATGTGCCGGAAATTATCAATATGGGCCCGGACTGGTATGCCGCCATCGGCACCGAAAACAGCAAAGGCACCAAGGTCTTTTCCCTGGTAGGGGCGGTGAACCACACCGGCCTGGTGGAAGTGCCCATGGGCACCACCCTTCGCCAAATCATCTTCGATCTGGGCGGCGGCATCCCAGGGGGCAAGGAATTCAAGGCAGTGCAGACCGGGGGGCCTTCCGGCGGCTGCATCCCTCAGCATTTTCTGGATCTGCCGGTGGATTACGACAGTCTTCAGGAAGTGGGCTCCATTATGGGCTCCGGCGGCATGATCGTCATGGATCAAACCAGCTGTATGGTGGACGTTGCCCGCTATTTCATCAATTTCCTGTTCGAGGAGTCCTGCGGCAAATGCACCCCCTGCCGGGAGGGGCTCCGTCAGCTGGTGCATATTTACAATGAAATCATCAACGGCCGGGGGGAAGAAAGCCACCTCGCCCTGATGGAAGACCTTTGTACGGCCATGCGTTCCGCCTCCATCTGCGGCCTGGGCCAGAGCGCCGTCAATCCGGTACTTTCCACCTTGAAATACTTCCGCGAAGAGTACGAAGCTCACATATTTCGGAAAAAATGTCCGGCTTTGGTCTGCCGGCCGCTCATCAAATACACCATTGATCCGGACATCTGCACCGGCTGCCTGGCATGTGTCCGGGAGTGCCCGGTGGGGGCCATATCTGGCATCAGGAAGGAAGCCCAGGAGATCGACCAGGAACTCTGCATCAAATGCGGGCTATGCTATGAAGTATGCCAATTCGAAGCAGTGCGCAGGGAGTAACCTTTATGCCTACCAGGAAACTTGCAGATGAAGTCAAACCGCCCACCATTGAAGAAGTGGGAATCCATATCAACGGTGTTTTTGTCAGAGCGCCGGTGGAATTTACGGTGCTTCAGGCGGCCCGGGCTCACGGCTTCGAGATTCCTACCCTGTGCTATCATCGGGATCTGCCTTCAGAAGGCCAGTGCCGCCTCTGCCTGGTGGAAATCGGCGAACCTCCCCACACCCGCCTGGTAAACTCCTGCACCTATCCGGTGGAAGCCGGCCTTAAGATCCAGACCCATTCGGAAAAAGTCCTCCATGCCCGCCGCATTGTGTTGGAGTTGCTTATGGCCCAGGCTCCGGCAGCGGAAATCGTTAAGGAAATGGCGGCGGAAATGGGGGTTTACGAGACCCGCTTTGCCAAAGGCGATCCGGAGGAAAGGTGCATCCTTTGCCAGTTATGTGTGCGCACCTGCCGGGAAATTGTGGGGGTTTCGGCCATCAGCACGATTAACCGCACTCCGGAGAAGCAGGTGGCCACCCCCTTCAAGGAGGCTTCGGAAGCCTGTATCGGTTGCGGCTCCTGTGCCTTTATCTGCCCCACCGGCGTGATTCCCTATACCGAAAAAGACGGCTTCCGCACCATCTGGGGCCGGGATTTTGAGCTTCAGGCCTGTATCGTCTGCGGCAATTACATCGCCCCCAAAGCCCAGTTGGAGTACTGGGCCAGTATTACCGGCGATCCGGTGGAGACCTTTTTCGTCTGCCGGGACTGCCGATGATTCGCGTGGCGTCAGGCCGCCGCCCTCCCCTTTTCTTGAAAAAAAGCTGCGAGCCGTCCCTTGCCAAGCTTGCGGGCCGCGGTCCCCGAACTTAACTTAAGTCTGGACGATAGCTTTCTCCCAGTAGAATTCGGGCCAGAGCTTTCTCATTTCTGACCCCGGTCCCTAGTCCTCCGTGCTTATCGTTACCAAACACCCCGGAGAGTGGATTTTATGAAAAAGGCCACTGCAGTTATCCTGACCGGAATATTCCTCTTGTTTCTGGGCAGCCTATATGCGGGTCTAAGGATTTTTCCCGATTCGGAGCGCAACCTTTCGTTGATGGGAAACATCCCGGCGGGGGAAGGTTCGTCGCCCGACGAAGCCGCCGCCACCCAAAAACGGGCCGAATTCCGCCAAATCCGCCTGGCCCTAAGCTCATTTGATCTGGCGGTGGGACTGACCAGCCGGGACCTGGAAGCCATATCCTCTTCTGACCGCTCCTTAGCCTTCTATTTCCTGATGGCGAGCATCTGGCTGGCCTTGGGATTGCGCAAACCAAAGCGGGATTGAAGCGGCTTCGTGCCTTTCCAGGACCGGGAACAACTGGCCAGGGAAATTCCTGATGAGGCCACTCGACAGAGGCGGGCCAAAAGCCCGCGATTACCGTTGTTGGCGCCGCCGCGCCATTTCTGCGGCCAAGCGGATCGCGGCCTTGAGAGACCCGGGGTCGGCCTGGCCGGTGCCGGCCAGGTCATAGGCGGTGCCATGGTCCACAGACGTCCGGATGATGGGCAGCCCCAGGGTTACATTTACCGCATCCTTAAAATGCAGGAGTTTTACAGGGATAAGCCCCTGGTCGTGGTACATGGCGCAGACAGCGTCAAACTCCCCCTGGGAATGCCGCCAGAAAAGGGTGTCAGAGGGGAAGGGTCCGGTTACCGGCAGCCCCTGATCATGGGCCTGAAGCACCGCCGGGATGATGATCTCCATCTCTTCGGAACCGAACAAACCGCCTTCGCTGGCGTGAGGATTCAGGGCGGCCACGGCCAGCCGGGGCTGAAGGATGCCGAAGTCCTCCCGCAGGGCCCGACAGGTCAGCGCAAATAGCCGAACCAGCCCTTCCTGGGAGAGGTGCCGGGGCACATCTTTCAGGGGCATGTGGATGGTGGCCAGCACTACCCGAAAGTTTCCTCCCGCCAGCATCATGGCCACTTCCCGGGCGCCCGTTTTATCTTTCAGCAGTTCGGTATGCCCCGGATAGGCATAGCCAGCCATTTTCAAGGCTGTTTTACTGATGGGGCCGGTGACCATGCCAGCCACCTCTTTGTTGATGGCCAAGTTAACGGCAGTGAGGATGTAGGAAACCATGGCCGCCCCTCCGGCGGCGGTGGGCCGGCCGAAGATCAGGTCCGTTTCTGCCAAATCTGAAAGGGGCAAAAGATCGAGGACGCCATGTTCATATAGGCCCTCTTCCGGCTTCGACACCCGGCGGATTTCCAACTGAGGGGCAAACCGGTTTCTGGCCCGGATAAGAGCGGCCAGGTCTCCTATGACCAGGGGTCGGCAAATCTGGTAGATAGCCGGGTCTGAAAGGGCCATGACCAGGAGTTCCGGCCCTATGCCCACCGGATCGCCCATGGTCAAGGCTAAGCGAGGGTTAGGCTCGGTTTTTATCATGGCGTAAGGCTTGGCGACTCCACCGGGACCTCCACCCGCTGGACCCGGACGTCAAGCTTGTCGCCATCCACCCGAACCTTAAGGTAGTGGTAAAAGTAATGCTCCGGGTCAGCCCCCTGAAGTGGAGCACCGGCACCGCCGGTAATGGTAAAAGGGATGCCCTGCCATTCGCCGGCAAAATAACCATGGATGTGGCCGGCAAAAATATGGTGGACGCCCTGCCGCTGGAAGAGTTCCGCCAGGCGCCGGCCCTGGGCTTCTGCCATGGCATGCGGTTTGCCTTTATGTCGGGGGTCAAAGAGAGGCACATGCATGAAAACCAGGCGGTGTTGGAATGCCTGAGCTTTCGTCAGCTCGGCTTCCAGCCAGGCAAACTGTTCCCCGCTTAGCCCGTGGGCATCCGCATTGTCCAGCACCAGGAAGCAGGTCCGGCCGATAGCAAAGGAGTAATAGGGGGGTCCGAACAAGGACTCATAGGTCTTACGGGACGGGCCACTACTCCGGTCCAGGTCATGGTTCCCCGGCGCCGCCACCAGGGGAATCCGCAGAAACTGTCTGATCTGATCGAAAAATTGATAAAATTCCCTGGGCTTGCCCTGGCTGGCGATGTCCCCCAGATGGATGGCAAAGGTTAACTCCGGGTCAGCGGCCATTTGCTGCAGCACTTGGCCAAAGATCCCACGGCTGTCCCGGCTGTCAGCCAGAACCGCAAAGATCAGGGGGTTGTGCGCTGGGTTGATTTTGGCCAGATTGGCCGGATTCCAGGCCGTCGGTGGATTCGGCTGGGCCGGACCGGAAAGGCTCCAGCTCGCAGTCAGCAGCATACCGACAAAAAGTGCCAGTAAGAGAGCCCCTCCAGCCGGCCGGGCGCTTGCCAGACATTTTTTCATGTGCTTCCACACTTACTTGTGTCAATATAAAATCTGATTAATCATGCCTGGAAATGGGGGACCTGTCAATGATAGAGATGGCCGGGGGTCGGCTCCAGAGTCTGAAAATCGGATTTATCGGCGCCGGCAGCATGGGCGGAGCGCTCCTGCGGGGGCTGTTGGCCGCAGGCGTGCCGGCGGGCAATCTCACCTTTTTTGACCCGGATCCCCAGCGGCGGCAAGAACTGGAAGGCCTGGGCCTTAAAGCGGCCCTGGATAATGCCGAGGTTATGCAGGCCCAGGTGGTGGTATTGGCTGTCAAGCCCCAGGTTATAGGACAGGCGCTGGGGGAAATTCAGGATTTTGCCCGCCCGCGGCATCTTCTTATATCCATTGCCGCGGGCGTCAGCCTGGGCCAGCTGGAGGAGGCTTTGCCTGAGCCCCGGTTTATCCGGGCCATGCCCAACACCCCCCTCTTGGTTCATGCCGGCATGACCGGCCTGGCGGCAGGGAGCCGGGCGACGCCCGACGATGTCCGAGTGGCTCAGGAGCTTTTCTCAGCCGTGGGCCGGGTGGTGGTGGTGGATGAAACCCTCCTGGACGCGGTGACTGCCCTGAGTGCCAGCGGAGTGGGGTTTGCCGCCGTATTCCTCGAAGCCCTGGCTGACGGCGGCGTCAAGATGGGCCTGCCCCGCCGTCTGGCTCAGGAAATGGCGGCTCAGACCCTGCTGGGTACAGCCCGCCTTTGTTTGGATCAGGACCTGCATCCCGCGGCCATCAAGGATCGGGTGGCCTCCCCCGGGGGCACCACCATTGCCGGACTCCAGGCCTTGGAGAAGGGGGGGTGGCGGGGACTGGTCATAGAGGCCATCGAAGCGGCCGCGAACCGGGCCCGGGAATTGCAAAAACGCGGCATATGAGCTTCAGCACTTGACAATCATTCCTGCAGGTGGTAGTTTTCATCAGAAATTCAATACTTAAGGGTGTCGATGGCAACTTCCGGCCAATTGGATTCCGAACCGGAGATCAGCGAGGAAGAGGAAGTCATCCTCTTAACCGACGTGGTGGAAGAGCCTCCGACGGAAGCCGCTCCGCCCCAGGCTCCCCGGCCACCGGAGTCGGAGCCTTTCTCGTCCCGTGCCTCCGGCCCTGAGGAAGCCGCCGCTTCTGCCTCTGCGCCGGACCTGGAAGAGGATTTGGATGATTTTCTGGCAACCCTGAAAGGTCTGACGGAAGCTGAACGAGGGCCGGCTTCTTTTACCGCCGAGTCCTGGCGGTCGCAGGCAGGTCTGGAAGAACTGGTCCGCCAAGAGCTGACCTCCTTTCTGCACAGTTCTCGCTTTTCCGAAATTGTTCAAACGGAGGTGCAGAAGACAGTGGAGAAAATAACCCGGGAACTGCTGCCGCAAATCGCCGCGCAGGTCCTGGAGCGCAAGATTGCGGCCCTGGTAAAACGCTTGGCCGAAGAGGAAGAATAGCGGTCCAGCCTCGATCCGAAAGATTGATCTTTTTTGCTTTTCGGGCACCCTTGGTGCTTTTTTCATTTGCACATTACCTCAATGTTAACTGACTGCCATGGCTGAGATACTGGACAAGGTTTACGATCCGAAACGCATCGAAGAAAAGTGGTATTCCTACTGGGAGCAGTCAAGTTTTTTCACCGTCCGGGCGGACGGCAGCAAGCCGCCGTATTGCATCGTCATTCCGCCCCCCAACGTTACCGGCTCCCTGCATATGGGACATGCCCTGAACAACACGCTGCAGGACATCCTGATCCGGTTCAAGCGCATGCAGGGCTATGACGCCTTATGGATCCCGGGCACTGACCATGCCGGCATCGCCACCCAGAATGTGGTGGAGCGCCTGCTGGCCGCAGAGGGCAAGGACCGCCACGAATTGGGGCGCGAAGCCTTTATCCAGCGGGTCTGGCAGTGGAAGGAGGAATCCGGCGGCACCATCATCAAACAGCTCAAACGTTTGGGCTGCTCCTGCGACTGGAGCCGGGAACGCTTCACCATGGATGAAGGCCTGTCCCGGGCCGTGCGGGAGGTATTCGTGCGCCTTTATGAAGAAGGACTTATCTATAAGGACGATTACATCATCAACTGGTGTCCCCGTTGTCAGACCGCCTTGGCTGACCTGGAAGTGGAGCACGATCCCCACGAAGGATTCCTTTACTACATAAAGTATCCCCTGGTGGGGCAGGAGGGTGCCATCACCGTGGCCACCACCCGTCCCGAAACCCTCCTGGGGGACACCGCGGTGGCGGTCAATCCTGAGGATAAGCGTTACAAGGCTTATCATGGGGCCTCCGTGCGTTTGCCGATATTAGGGCGCATAATTCCGGTGATCACTGACCCTTATGTCTCGATGGAATTCGGCACCGGCGCCCTGAAAATCACCCCGGCCCATGACTTGAACGACTTCGAACTGGCCCGCCGTCATGGGCTGCCGGCCATCAAGGTCATTGACGAAAGAGGGGTTATGACCGCGGAAGCGGGTAAATATGCCGGTATGGACCGCTTTGGCTGCCGGGAAAAGATCGTCAAGGAACTGAAGGCCGACGGGCTCCTCGAGAAAATGGAGCGTTATCATGTCCCGGTGGGCCATTGCTACCGGTGCCGCACCATTGTGGAGCCGATGCTCTCAAAACAATGGTTCGTGGCCGTCAAGAGCCTGGCCGAGCCTGCGATAGCGGCAGTCCGGGAAGGTCGTATCCGGCTTATCCCGGCCACCTGGGAAAGGAGCTATTTTGACTGGATGACCAATATCCGGGACTGGTGTATTTCCCGGCAAATCTGGTGGGGCCATCGCATTCCGGCTTGGACCTGCCAAGGGTGCGGCCGGGAAATAGTGGCTCGGGAAGACCCCCAGGCTTGTCCGGCCTGCGGCGATACCCGCCTGGAGCAGGAAACCGACGTCCTGGATACCTGGTTTTCCTCCGCCCTGTGGCCTTTCTCCACTCTGGGTTGGCCCGACGACACCCCGGAACTGCGCCTCTTTTACCCCACCAGCGTGCTGGTCACCGCCTTCGACATCCTTTTCTTTTGGGTGGCCCGCATGATTATGATGGGAATTCATGTGATGCATGACGTCCCCTTCCGGGAGGTTTATATCCACGCTCTGGTACGGGATCCGGAAGGTCGGAAGATGAGCAAATCCAGGGGCAACATCGTTGACCCCTTGGATCTGATGAACCTTTACGGCACTGACGCCTTTCGCTTTTCCCTGGCGGCGTTTGCCGCCATGGGCCGGGATATCCGCCTCTCAGAAGAGCGCATCGCCGGCTATCGCAATTTTGTCAACAAGGTTTGGAATGCCAGCCGCTTCACTTTGATGAATTTAGGCGACTATGACCACACCGCTGCCAAGGGGGATGACCTGCCTCTGACGGTGACCGAAGCTTGGATCATCAGCCGCATGCAACAGGTGATCAAGGAAACCGTCGCCCATCTGGATGCCTACGACTTTGACCAGACGGCTCACGTTCTTTATCAGTTCGTTTGGCATGAGTTTTGCGACTGGTATCTGGAATTCATCAAACCTGAACTGGCGGCAAGTGACGACCCCCAGGTGCGCCGTCACACCCAGCGGGTATTGGTGGACGTGCTGGGCACTATTCTGAAACTTCTCCACCCTTTCATGCCTTTCATTACGGAGGAAGTCTGGCATAAGCTGCCCGGGGCCGAAGGCAGTATCATGGTGGCCCCTTTCCCGGTTCCGGATGACAGGCTGGTGAACCCGGAAGCCGAAGCCGAACTGGAACTGATCATGACCAGCATTTCCAGCATTCGTAACCTGCGGGCCGAAATGAATGTGCCGCCGGCCTCCCTGGTAAAAATCCTGGTTTACAGCCGTGACCCGGTTCCCGTGGATATCCTGCGACGCCACCTGGGGGCCGTCCGCCAGTTGGCCCGGGTGAGCGAGGCCGAGCTGCAGCCTGATCAAGCTCCGCCGCCGGCTTCGGCCAGCGCGGTGATCTCTTTGCCCGAACTCATCGCCAGCCGTCTGACCAGCGACACCCGTAGCTTGGAGATCGTCATGCCCCTGGCCGGGCTCATTGACTTCCGGGAAGAGGAGCGCCGTCTGAACCGCGAAATGGACAAGCTTTCTCAGGAATTAGCCCAGGCCCAGAAGAAACTGGCCAACGAGGACTTCCTGACCAAGGCTCCGGCCGAAGTGGTCGCCAAAGAAAGGGAGCGTCTCCAGACCTGCATGGAGAAACTTGCCAAGCTCAAGTCCCACCAAAAACGCTTGCGGGAGTTGCAAAAGCAATGAGCCTTTTCCCTGGCTGCCCGGGTTTTATAGAACCCGGATAGTCCTTCGCCCAAATGCCTCCGAGGCCACGCCACCACTTTGGCCCAATTCTCTTCAGTAGCGTCAGGGGGATAAAATTTCTAAGGTCAGGATGGGTCGGGGCCGTTCCGCAGGTCAATGCCCTTCGGCCTGGTAGTGTTATCCTTTGGGAGGCATTTTCGCCGTCAGGGCTCGTTTGGCAGCAAAATTCCCTCCCCCCATTGACGCGGGGAAGAGGAATTGTTAAAATTCAATTTGACGCGGGGTGGAGCAGTCTGGAAGCTCGTCGGGCTCATAACCCGAAGGTCGTTGGTTCAAATCCAACCCCCGCTACCAGGAAAATCAAGGGGTTAGCCAAAAAAGCTAACCCCAAATTTTTTTGCTTTTCCTCTCTTTTCCAACCCTATTTCCAACCCCAGGCTGAATTCCCTGCCCGGCGGGGCCCCCAGGTCAACGGCCGGCTTCCAGGATTGCAGGTCCTTTTTCTTCCAGGTTAGGGCCCCCCATCCGAGACCGGGCCGGCGGATCTGCCCGAAGACCTCGGCCGCTCCGTTCCAGGCACGCGGCAACCAAAAACCGGAGACGCCACCCCCACCCCCGGGGTTCAATATGACGGTCAGGGAAATTTTGGCAAAAATTTTCAGTAGAGATGAAAGTAGGATTTGGCCCCTTAAGCTGCGCTATCCCGAAGCAGCCTTGCCGCCGGGATTTTCCGGCGGCCCTGGCAGGGTGGGGATAAAGGTGGTTCAGGGGAGAGGGGCTAGGGGTTCTTGAGCCCCCTCCCCCCTTTCCCAGCCCCATAGCTGGGATAAGGCTTCGCCTAAGCGGCAACCACCAGCTACCTGTGCCCCCAAACCCCAGTCTGTGGGGCTGATAATTTTTGCCGCTTTTTGGAACCAGGGCATCAACTCCGGGTTTCACCACCTGGCCCGCCGCCAAGGCCAGGCCCGCCAGGCCGGTGAGAAGCAACCACACCGAACCCGGCAAAGGCACCGCCGGGGCATGACGCCTGCCGCCTTCCTCTTAGCGGGGCTGTTGCAGGACCTGCGGGCCAGCCCCGCCTACTCGGGGGACTAGAGCCTGAAGAATATTGCCTCGTCCTTCTAAGGACAAGGCTAACCTGCCTTTATGTCAAGCTTTTTAAGACGATTTAGACGAAAATCTTGACAATCTGTGACGGACTCAAATATGCTTCGGTACCAATAAGGATGGGATGACCGTCTGAATTCCCGGAATTTAAGGGACGAAGAATCTTGCTTTCTGGTAAGTAAATCAGAAGCTTTGATTTTCTAAAAATCTTAAATTCTGATATCAGAGGGAACTTGGGGGATGGCTTCCCGGTATCTCCACCACCTCCGGTCATTTTTCTCGAAAAAACCTGGCAGTTTTTTAGAATCATTAAGGACTGTATGGCTCCTTATTTTACGACCGGCTGGACATCGGTAACCATTTCCCTTACAAGCTTAATCTGGTTAATCGCCCTGCTTTATCGGGCAGACAGGCTCAAGGAAGATGAGGCCCTTAAGCCGAAAAAAAACGACCATTACCAGCTTGATCCTGGGATTGGCGATCTACCTGTCAGCCTGTGCCTCTTCCGTCGCCCACCCGCCCTTGCCTAAGCTTTCTGACCGCCAGGCCAACCCTGGGTTGGTTCCCCCTGATTACTTCCAGGCCTCTGTCCCCGGCCAGGAGACGCCGGAGCCTTGGGTTATCCAGGCCGTACAGACATATCTAAATGAAAACGAAGCGTTTTTTGACCGCAACCTATATCCCTTCACGGAGCCCGCGGCCCTGACTTGGCAGGTGCAGGCTTTTGTGCGCCACTTCACCCAGATCAATCGTAGTAATTTTGCCCACTACCTGGCCCGTTCCGGCCGTTACCTTCCCATGATGCGGCGCATCTTTCAAGAACACGGCCTGCCGCCGGATTTGGCTTATCTGGCCTTGGTAGAGAGTGGCTTCAGTCCTTGGGCGGTGTCGCCCGCCCAAGCTGTGGGCCCCTGGCAATTTATCGAGGAAACTGCCCGACGATGCGGGCTCACCATAAGTGCCTGGGGGGACGAACGCCGGGATCCGGAAAAAGCCACCCGCGCCGCGGCCCGTTATCTGAAAGACCTTAGGCCAGGCAGGCCTACCAGGATGCCGCCGTTCAGGCTCCCGCCCTGGGAGAGTCTTGGTTCCGGTTGGGGCTTCTGGCGTATCAAGACGGTAACCTGGAGCAGGCCCGGGATTCCTTCGAACGGGCTGAGGACTGCGGCGGCCTGACGGCGCGGCGCTGGTGGTATCTGGGCCAGGTTTATTGCGCCCAGGGTCAAAAGGAAAAAGCCCTGGAGGCTTTTCAGCAAGCCGTGCGGACGGACTCCCACTTTGGCGCCGCCTATCTGGAAGGAGGCAGGATTTTGCTGGATTTGGGGCGGCCCAAGGAGGCCGCGCCGTTCCTGGCCAGGTTGACAGAGCTGGAACCGCGAAACCCTCAGGCCCGATATCTTTTGGCTTTGACCTATCTTCTGTCATGGAATACCGCCCGGGCCTGGGAACAATATAGCGCCTTGCAGGAGATGGAGACGGAGTGGGCGGTCCGCTTAGCGCGCTGGTTGGAAAAGACTCCCTGAATCTTAAGATCAAGAGGTCTTAGAGCTCTTGGGGAACCAGAGCGTCCCGGCGGATTGCAAAACCCTTTATTTCAGGTGCGCCTCTACATAACTGGCCCAGGCTTCCTGGATTTGGGCCGGTGGCGGCGGCTGGTAGGCGGTACAAAGCAAATGGTGGGTCATTTCATGGGCCAGAACGCCTTCATGGAAGTCCGCCAAAGACAAGAAGATGGTGTGGTGGCCAGACTCATAAAAGGCCAGCAAGTGGCCGTAGCCGAGGAAAGGTCTGGCTGGAGACGGCTGAAAGAGCCGATGACGCAGCTGGACCTGGTAGCCGTCCTTTAACAGAATAATATGCAGACGAGGAAAGGTTTGGGGCCTGAGGCGCAGGAGGCGACAGACTGCGGCCAGAAGGCCGTCGATTTTAGCGGCCAAATTGCCTAAGCTGGAAGTGGGGGCCGGCTCCACCTGGCGGAAATAAATCTCAAGGAAATGGGCCGGTGGCATAAAGCGGAGCTTTTGGTCAAACTCTTGCAGGTCGTCAGCGGATTCGTAACAGATGGCGGTACGTTGGGTGTAAAAGTGCTGTTTCCCCCAGGCAGGCGGGCAGACAGAAAGAAAAACCATGACGTGCCAACCGACAACAGTTAAACCGTTGACCCCTAAAAACAACCCTTTGTGCATATCCGGTGACCTTTCGGGTAAAGTCCGGGCCACCGGAAATCGCCAAAGTGAATCAAGGGGCGTCGGCCCTTTAAACCCAGAATTCGGCAGCCCGGCTGTCTGATATTGCCGCAGACCCGTGGCTTTGCGTCCCACCCTCACGGATGGTTTGCCTTTTCGGTCTGGAAAGCGTTCGTCCGGCGCGGCCGTTATCAGCCCGCCGGCTAAAGTATTCTGTCCAATAAATCGGCTGGTTTTCCGAGCGGCATTAATTTTGCTCAGGGGGCGTTAAATTCCAGAGGAGAGACGGCTCTATGGAAAAGAAAAGCAATGTGGTGACGGTGTTGGGGGTAGCAGTGTTGGTGGCCATGGTTTGGGCGGCGCGGCCGGCTGGGGCCACGGTCGCGGGGGACATCGCCGCCGGTCTGCCCATGGAACAGGTCATCCAAAACGGCCTGAAGGCCGGGCTGAGCCTGGAAACGGTCGTGGGCCAGGCTCTGGCGGCGGGGGCCAAGCCCGAGGACATTGTCAAGGCCGCGGTGGCCCTCAAGCTGGACCTCGCCCGGATCTTCCGGGCCCTGCTGGACCGGGGAGTGGAGCTGGCCGTGCTTATGAAAGCCGCGGTAGGCGCGGGCCTGAGTTTCGTAGAGGCGGCTGACACGGCCATGGCCGCCGGGGCCAAGCTGGAGGACGTGCGGAAAATACTGGCCGACCTGGGTTATCCGGGAGCGGAGACTTATGCGTATGCGGCACCGGCTCCGCCTCCGCCCCCGGCGGTCGTCGCTCCTGCGGCCCTGGGAGGCGGTGGGGGCGGGGGGGTGGCCAGCCCGGCTCAGTGAAAACATCTGTCCTTTCTCGTAAAAGTCTTGAGATGACAGCATGCTTTGAGATTTGACGTCTGGATTGCGGTGTGAACCGGCTCTCAAAGGAAAAGGGGGAAACATGAAAAGGAGCTGGTGGAAAGCCATACTGGAGGGGGGAGTGGGATTTCTGGTGTTGGTTTTATGGTGCAACATTGCCGCTTGGGCCCAAGTGGCGCCGGCGCCGGTGGAAGAAGCGGCGGAAAAAGAAGCCCGGCCCGAAGAGGTGGCAAAGCCGCCCCCTTTGCTGCCGGAGGAACCGGGCTATATCCCGGGGATTTTGCCGCCCTATCCCTACGCCACCCTGGAGGCGGGACCAACCACCGGGGTTTTGGCTCCATACGGGTACGCCCCGGCCTATGACACCCTGCTCCGGGGCTGGCGGGCCCACCGGGTGGGGCCGGTGCTGGTGTCCCCCTACCTGGAGTACAACGGCATCTACCGGAGCAATATCTATCAGACCTCCACCGACAAACGGTCGGATTTCGTCAACGCCGTCTTTCCCGGCCTCAGGCTGGAGCTGCCGGTGGCCGGCCGCCACAAGGTGTCGGTGGGCTACCTGGGCAACTACTTCATCTATTCGGAAAATGACCGGCAAAGCCACTACGACCACAACGTCAACGCCGATATTGCGGTCAACTTCCGGGGCGGTCTGAGCCTGCGCCTGGGCAACACCTTCCGGGCCGCCACCGAGGAGCGCACGGCGGAAACCGGCCGGCAACGGGACTACCGGCGGCTGAACCCTTATTTCCTGGCCACTTATGCCTTCGCCGACCGGTGGAAGCTCCAGGGCTCCTACCTGTTTGACTACCTGGACTTTGCCGAGGCGGTGGACCGGGTGAACGAATACCGGGAACACACCGGCGGGCTGACCCTTTACTACAAATTCTGGCCCAAGACTTCGGCCCTGGTGCAATATATCATCACGGCGCGGGAATATCCCTTTTCGCCCCGGGGCGACAACGTGAGCCACAGCCCCCTGGTGGGCCTGACCTGGGACCCCACCGCCAAGCTCACGGGCACGGTGAAGTTCGGCTACACCGTGAAGAAATACGACCGGGACCTGCCGGGCCGGGACAACTCGCCGGATTCCTGGGCCATGAGCCTCCAGACCCTGTACCGCTACAGCCGGTACACCACCCTGACCCTGACGGCCCAGCGCTCCATCCAGGAGGATGTGGACCTGGCGGCCAACAACGCCTACCGCAACACCGCGGTTTATGTCTCCTGGAACCACGAGTGGCACTATTTCCGGTCCCTGGTGTACCTGACCTTCGGCTACAGCAAAAACCACTATCTGGGCCCTACCCTGGACCCCCTTAGCGGGGAGCGGAAAAGCCGGGAGGACGACCTCCTCTCGTTGGGCGGCGGCCTCAGCCGGCCCTTCACCCGGTTTTTCCGGGTGCGCCTGGACTACCAGTATCTGGACCGCAGTTCCAATCTCGGCGGCTTTTCTTATAACGAACACCGATTCCTGTGCGGCATCCAGGCGTCCTTGTAATCAGTTGGCCGGCTTATGCCCTTCATTGGCCGGAAAAAGTTGTGTTCTTTTCGTGATGCCATGTCCGTTTTGGGGTCGGAAAAAAAAGGGAAACGGGAAGCAGCCTTGAAGCCTCGGTCCGCCATTTTTATCAGGGCAGTTAGCCCCTTAAGCCAGGAGGTCTCCTGGGGGCAACGGGCCCTGTTAGGAGCCGCCGTGAGCCTTCTCATCTTTGCGCCCCTGGCTTACGGGGCGGTACACCCCTGGTCCTATTATCCTCTGGGTCTGGCTGCGGCGCTGCTGAGCCTCATTCTCCTGGGCCAGGGTCTCATCCACCTGGGTATCACCCCGCCCCCCTGGCTGGTTTGGCCCCGGCCGCCTCTGTGGTGGGCCGCCCTGGGGTTTATGGGTCTCGTTTTGCTTCAGACGATCCCCTTGCCCCGGGTTCTGGTTGGCTTTATCTCTCCCGGGGCCATCCATCTCCGGGCCTTGGGAAACGGCTATGGCCTGGCGGACTTTCTGCCCCTGTCCCTGAACCCCTATGCCACCTTGCTGGAGGCCCTGAAGCTGTGGCCCGCCCTGGTTCTCTTTTATCTTTTGATTTACGCGGTCAGTTCCCGGACCCAGCTTAAAGGGCTGGCGGGTTGCCTTCTGGCGGTGGGACTCTTTGAAGCCATCTATGGCTTCTGGCAGTTCCGCAGCAGCCTCATCTGGGGTTGGAAAAACCCCTACACCGGTCTCAGGTTGTGCGGCACCTTCATCAACAGCGACCACCTGGCGTCTTTTCTGACCACGGTCACTCTCCTGGGCTTCGGCCTGTTTCTGGCGGAGCGTCGGAAAGCCCCGCCCCTGCCCGAAGGTCTATCGGGCCGAGAGCGTCTCCGGCGCTGGTCCCGGGCGGAATATCTGGAGCCTCGGTTGCGCAACGGCGCCTGGCTGTTTTTGGTGCTGCTACTGGCCGTGGCCCTGATCTTCACCGGCTCCCGGGGCGGCATGCTTTCCTTAACGGTGGGCTTTGCGGTGCTGGGTGGCTTGGCCTGGAGCCGCCAGGCGGAAAAAGGCCACTGGTATTTCATCGGCGCGTTTGTGGCCGTAGCCGTGCTCTACAGCCTGTTTCTGGGGAGCTCCCCTTATCTGGGGAGATTCCTGGATCTGGACCATCGGGCCCGGTATTTCGCCTTCCAAGGGGCACTGGCTCTCTGGCGGGAATTTCCCGTCCTGGGGGCGGGCCTGGGTACCTTCGGCGAGCCCTTTTACCGCTTTCAGCCTGCGGAGCTTCGCGGTATCCGCTACCTTCAGACCCACAGCGACTGGCTGCAGCTTCTGGCCGAAACCGGCCTTTTGGGCTTCCTGCTTTTGGCCGGAGCCTGGTTGTGGTTCTTCCTACACCTGACGAAGAAATGGCGGGAGCGCCAGGATCCTTTTGTCCGGGGTCTGGGACTGGGCGGGCTGGCAGGCCTGGCCGCAGGTGCGTTTCACGCCCTGGGGGAGTTTCCCTTCCACATTCCGGGCTTTGCCCTCACGTACGCCGGGATGGCGGCCCTGACCTACCTGACCGTCCATCACCATCAGGTGCCGGAGCACTTTTCCTATGCCAGCCTGACGCCGGGGAAATATCTCCGGGCGGCCACCTGGCTACTGCTGGGCCTCATGGGGCTCCAGCTTGGGTTTATGGTCCGGGCCTGGCATTGGTGGCAGGCCGAGCGGGCCGCCCCCACTGAGCTGGACTCCACCCGGCCGGTTCCGACCCTGACGGCTGAGGATTTTCGCCGGGCCTTGGCCTGCAACCCCTGGAACAGCCGCTACTATGCGGGGCTGGCGCAAGCCCTGGAGGCGGAAAACCCTGGGCCGGCGGCGGATCGGGGAGATGTGGCCGGGTTGCTCCGACAGGCGATTCAACGGGCTCCGGCGGAATGGACGCACCGCTTCCGCCTAGGGGAGTTTTATCTGAACAATTATCAACAGGGTCCGGAGTTTCTCGCCGCGGCCCTGAAGGAATTTTCTGCCGCGGTGGCCCTTTTCCCGGAGTCGGGCTTTCTGCACTACCGCTTGGTCGCGGCCCTGGACTGGGCCGAAAAATATTATAGCGGCTTGGTCCCGTCCGAACTCCGGGGCCGAAGCGGCTATCACCGGGAATATGCCTTGACCTTGGAGCCCCGCCTGGGGAAAGCCCTTACAGCCAAACCCTAAGGCAGAAATCGGAAAAATTCTGACATTGAGGCATTGGCCACGATATATTAAAAAAATAAAATACAGGGACATCCGGTCCAGGGTGTCCACTCATCGACTCTGACATGAATACTTCACCCAAATTCTTCAGAAAGATTCTGGCCGGTATCTTTTTTCTGGTTACGGTATGCGGCCCGGCGGTGGCCGCCGCCCAGGACGACTATGTCCTGGGACCGGAAGATGAGATCGAAATCCGGGTTTGGGACCACGACGACCTGACCCGCAAGCTGCGGGTAGGCCTGGATGGCCGCCTCTCCTATCCCTTTGTCGGGGAGCTCAAGGCCCAGGGCCGCACCGTCCTGGAGCTCCAGAAGGAGCTGGAGCGCCGCCTGGGGGACGGCTATATTGTTAATCCCCACGTGTCCGTGACGGTCACGGACTTCAAGAGCCGGAAGTTCTTTGTGGTGGGCAACGTGGCCAAACCCGGGGCCTATCCCCTGACCAAAAACGTCACCGTGGTGGAGGCCGTGTCCCTGGCCGGCGGGTTAGCTACGGGCAGCGGCGGCAAGGCGGCTCCCAGCGGCACCGCCATCATCGTCCGGGCCCAGCCCGGGGAAAAGGCCGACAACCCCCGGCTGCCGGAGCAGGCCCGGCCCCAGGACAAGGTGGTGGTGTCCCTGAACGCCGCCCTGACCGGCGACCCCCGGCACAACGTGGAGATCAAAAACGGCGACACCGTGTATGTCCCCACCCTGGTCTTTTATGTCACCGGGGAGGTGAAGAAGCCGGGCCGCTACCCTTATGAAGAGGGCCTGACGGTGCTCCAGGCGGTGACCACCGCCGAGGGCTTCACCGACAAGGCCGCCCCTCGGCGCACCCATATCATCCGGGAGCACGGCCGGGTGAAGGAGAAGATCGCCGTCGGGCTGGGCGACCCGGTGCGCCCCGGCGACACCGTGGTGGTGCCGGAGGCCTGGTTCTGAGAAACGGTTTTCCGTTTTATCCCTGTAAAGACTTTTGATTTTTATGAATTTCTCCGGCCTTTCGGCAAACCGCTTCTGGGGGAAATTGCTGCGCCTTCCCCTGAAATTGCTCCCTTCCCATATGGTCATGCCCATTTGGCAGGCCGACTGAAGGGCCGGAAATGGATTGTCGGCTCGTCCAACCATGGCTGCTACCTGGGAAGCTATGAATATGAGAAGCGGCTGCTGTTTGAAAGCGTCGTAAAAGAAGGAGGCGTGGTGTGGGATGTGGGGGCGCATGTCGGCTTTTATTCACTCCTGGCCTCCATTTTGGTGGGACCCGCCGGCCGGGTAGTGGCCTTCGAACCGTGGCCCGAAAATATTGTTTACCTTAAAAAGCACCTCTACCTGAACCGCCTTGAAAATGTGACGGTCGTCGAAAAAGCCGTTTCCGATTGCACCGGCGAAGCCTGGTTTCAGGAAGGCTCCTGTCGTTCCACGGGACACCTTTCCCCTCAGGGAACTCTCAAAGTAAAGACCATCCGCCTGGATGATTTTGTCCAAGAAAATCCCGCCCTGGCGCCGGATTACCTCAAGATAGACGTGGAAGGGGCGGAACTGGCGGTGTTGGCCGGAGCCGAAAAGCTTCTGGCCGATTTCCGGCCCACCATCTTCCTGGCCACCCATGGCCGGGAAATTCACCGGAGATGCTGCGATTTCCTTTGGGCCAGGGGCTACACCTTGTCTGCCCTCGGCTCCCAGAACCTGGAAGATTCTGACGAAATTTTCGGGCTCGCCCCCGAAAACCCCTAACCAAGAAAATCGTTTTAAGGTGTTGAGATGACCAACCACCTGGAAACCCCGTCCTTTCCGGATCGGCTCCAGCCGGGCCGCACCCTGCACGACTACCTGGGCATCCTGCTCCGGCGGCGCTGGACGGTGCTGGGCGTCCTGGTGGTCCTGGTGGCCACCACCGCCCTTTACTCTTTCACCGCCACTCCGGTTTACAAGGCCACGGTACAGATTCTCATCGAACGCACCCAGCCCCAGATCCTGGACACCCGGGAGGCGGCGGCGGCCCAGATCAAAAGCGAGGAGTTCTACCAGACCCAATACAAGCTCCTGGAAAGCCGGGCCTTGGCCAAAAAGGTGGCCGACAAGCTGAACCTCAAAAGCCATCCCCTGTACGCGGACCTCTTCCGCAAGGTGCCCGCCAATCCCGACCCAACCCAACGGCAGCAGGCCGAAGAACGGCTCCTCGACAAAATTCTGAAAAACGTGGAGGTGTCGCCTATCCGCAACAGCAGCCTGGTGGACGTGAGCTTTTTCAGCCCCGACCCGCAGTTGGCCACCCGGGTCGTCAACACCCTGGCCCAGGCCTACATTGAGCAGTCTCTGGACCTGCGTTTTGCCGCCTCCCAGGAGGCGGCCCACTGGCTGGAGCAGAAGCTGGCGGAGGCCCGCAAAAAGCTGGAAGACTCCGAGGCCCGGCTCAACCGCTACAAACGGGAGCAGCAGATCGTGGCCCTGGAGGACAAGGAAAGCATCACCGCCCAGAAGCTGGAGCAGCTGAACCGGGAGCTGGTGGCGGCCCAGACCCGGCGGCTGGAGGCCGAAGCCCGGTTCCAGGAGGTGAGCGCCGGGCGCCCTATCCCGGAGGTGGTGAACAACCCCCTGATCCAGACCCTGAAGGGCGAAGAGGCCCGGCTCCTGGCCCAACGCTCGGAGCTCGCCCAGAAATTCGGGGAAAAGCACCCCCGCATGATCCAGATCAGCCAGGAGCTGGCCGCCATCCGGGGCAAGATCGGGGCTGAAACCGCGCATATAGTCCAGAGCATCAAAAACGCCTACCAGATGGCCTTGAACCAGGAGGCCAACCTGAAGAAGGCCCTGGAGGAGCAGAAAAACGCCACCCAGGACCTGAGCGAACGGGCCATCCAGTACCGGGTGCTCCTGCGGGACGTGGAGACCAACCGGGCCCTATATGAAAACATGCTGAAAAGCCTGAAGGAGACCACCGCCACCGAGAACCTGCCAGCCACCAACATCCGCATCGTCTACCCGGCCTCGGTGCCGGACCGGCCGGTAAAGCCCCGGAAGGCCAGAAACCTCCTGCTGGCCGCGGTCCTGGGGCTGGTTCTGGGCACGGCCGCGGCCTTCGGCCTGGAAAACCTGGACACCACCCTCAAGACCCCGGAGGAAGTGGAGGGCTGGCTGGAGGTCCCCAATCTCGCCCTGATCCCGCACCTGGACCTGTCCCCGGGGGGCGAGTCCGGGAAGATTCCCGAACTTGTAGCGGTGAACAGCAACCAGCCCCTGGCGGCGGAGGCCTACCGGAGCCTGCGCACCAGCATCCTGTTTTCCGCCCCGGGCCAGGCCCCCCGCACCCTTCTGGTAACCAGCGCCCTGCCGCTGGAAGGAAAGACGCTGACTGCCGCCAATCTGGCGGCGGTCATGGCCCAGGCCGAAGACGGCGTCTTGCTGGTGGACGCCGACCTCCGGCGCCCCAGCCTGCACCAGGTGTTCCGGGTGGACAAGGAGCCGGGATTGTCCAACTTCCTGGTGGGGGAGGTCCAGGAGTTGCCGGTGGTGGCCACGGCCGTTCCCGGCCTGTTTCTCACGCCTTGCGGGCACCTGCCGCCCAACCCCTCGGAGCTCCTGGGTTCCGACCGCCTGCAGGAATTTCTGGATATGGCCTTAAGGCACTTCCGCCGGGTCATCCTGGACTCGCCGCCCCTGATGTCGGTGACCGATGCAGCCATCCTGGCGGCCCGGGCCCAGGGGGTGCTCCTGGTGGTGAAGGCGGAAGCCGTGCCCCGCAAGGCCGCCCGGGAGGCCCGGGACCTGCTCCTGGAGGTCAAGGCCCCGCTCCTGGGCGCCCTCCTTAACAATGTGCCCCTCCAGCGGGACGGCTACTACTATTACCACTACTACTACCGCTACCGCTCCTATTACACCCAAGAGGGGGAAGCCAACCCTCGCCGCCGGCAACAAGCCCAGGCCTACCCCGGGTCAACCGGCCTTCTGGCTTGGCTCAAGGACAAAACCCGCCGCCAGAAGGTAAAGGAATCCCTCAAGAAGTGAAAGGTAGTTTCCAGTCATGAGACAGATTGGAGTGGAGGACAATTACAGCAAAACAGGTATGTCTCACAAATAAGCCGACAAGCTCATAATTCTTACAATTTGCCAGCAGTGATAAAAGGCTTTCTAAAGGTCTCCAAGGTTTAGCTTTTCATTACAAAACTGAAAGCCCATAACCCTCTTTAAAAATGTGCGGTATTGCCGGAATTTTTTACCTCGGCCAAGCCGGATCCATCACCCCGACTGCAGCCACCACCGTGGCACTGGCCCGCATGAATCAGGCCCAGGTGCACCGCGGCCCTGACGACGAAGGCCTGTGGCTGAGTGCCGACGGCCGGGTGGCCCTGGGCCAGCGCCGCCTGGCCATCATCGACCTGTCCCCCGCCGGCCATCAACCCATGGCCAACGAAGACGGCTCCATTTGGCTCACCTACAACGGCGAAATCTACAATTTCCAGGAACTGCGCCGGGAACTGGAGGCCCTGGGCCACACCTTTCGCAGCCACACCGACACCGAAGTGGTCCTCCACGCCCATGAACAGTGGGGGGTGGACGCCTTCCCCCGCTTTCGGGGCATGTTCGCCTTCGCCCTCTGGGACGGTCCCCGCCAGACCCTCTACCTGGTCAAGGATCGCTTCGGCATAAAGCCTTTGTATTACTATCTGGATCGAGAAAAACTGGTGTTCGCCTCCGAAACCCGGGCTTTGGCCGCCTCCGGGCTTTTCCCGCGGGAGTTAAACCCTGCCGCCTTGATCGCCTTTTTGCTTTGGGGTTCCGTACCGGTGCCGCTGACGACCATCAAAGGCGTCCAGTCCCTGCCTGCCGGCCATTATCTAGTCCTCCGTCAGGGCCGGGTCCGTCTGGAGCGCTATTACGACCTGTGGACCGATGGCGGCGAACCGCCGGATCCCTGCCAGCCTGATAATCTCCGGGCCCTGTTGGCCGAGACGGTGGGATTGCACCTCATCTCCGACGCCCCTCTGGGAGTCTTTTTAAGCGGCGGCATCGATTCCTCGTCCTTGGTGGCCCTGGCCGCCCTGGCCCGTCAGGACCGGCTCACTACGCTCTCCATCAATTTCGAGGAGGCCGAATTTTCCGAGGAGCCTTATCAGCGTCTGGTGGCCGAAAAATACCACACCGACCATCGGGTTCTGACCCTGACCCGGCGGCGTTTCCTGGAGGACCTGCCCCGGGCCCTGGCCGCAATGGACCAGCCCAGCATCGATGGCCTCAACACCTGGTTCGTCTCCCGGCTGGCCCGAGAAGCCGGCCTCAAGGCGGTGCTCTCCGGCACCGGGGGGGACGAACTCTTCTGCGGCTACCCCCATTTCCAGCGGGCCGGCCTCCTGACCCGCCTGGCGGCCTTAGGCTCCCTCTTCCGGGGGCTGGACGGCGTCCTGCCGCCCCTCCCCGGCCGGCTGCGCAAGCTCCCCTTCCTGGCCCTGCACCGCAACCTGGGCTGGTACGGGGCTATCCGGGGCCTGTTCACCCCGATGGAGGTGGCCCGCCTCACCGGCGCCGCCTATGGCGAAGTAATGGCCGTGGCCGACTCCCTGGCTCCGGAGCCGCCCCCCCGGTCGCCGGTTGATCTGCTGTCCCGCTATGAGCTGAATTTTTATCTCCAAAACCAGCTCCTCAAAGACACGGATGTGATGTCCATGGCCCACTCCTTGGAGACCCGGGTGCCCTTCCTGGACCCGGTCCTGGTGCAGACCGTCCTGGGCTCGCCCCCGGCCGCCCGGGTGAACGGCCGGGTGCCCAAGGTCCTCCTTACCGGGGCCTTGGGGGACCTTCTCCCCCCGGAGATCGTCTATCGGCCCAAAATGACCTTTACTTTTCCCTTTGCCACCTGGCTGCGCAACTGGCCCAGCTGGGAGGCCGCCCTCCACGGCCCCCTGAACCGCCAAGCCGGCGCCGCCATTTTGAACCACTACCACTCCGGCCGCCTCTCCTGGAGCCGCCCTTGGGCGCTCCTGGTAGCCCAAACAATGGAAACTGCCGCACCGCTTAACGCCGTCGCTGCAATACCTTAGGCTATGCTCTAACGATGGACAGACTTTCCCTTGCCATATTTTCCAGAAATGCCGCCAACAGGGTGCTTAGCCTGCTGCATGCCGCCCTTTTTTCTGAGACGCCAAAGATTATCCGAAAATTGAGAAATCATCCCGGCAAAATATTACTCCTCCGCACCGGCAACATCGGCGACACCGCCTGCGCCCTGCCCGCCCTGGCCGCCATCCGGGAGAACTTCCCCCGGGCGCACCTGTGCCTGCTCACCTCTCCCGGGCCTCGCGGCCTTCCTGAAGCCGGGCAGGTCCTGGACGGTCAGGACCTGGTGAACGAGTCATCACCTTCTATAACGACGACCTCCGGGACTGGCGCTTCCGCCGCACCTTGCTCACGGACCTGCGCCGCCGAGGTTTTGATCTTTTCATCCTCTTGCCCCAAGCACGAACCAACTTCACCCGGACTTTCCGGGACCTTCTCTTCGCCCGGCTCCTGGGTGTCAAGGGGGCTTGGGGCTTTGAGCTGGCCTATTCCTTTCCGGGTTTTGAACTTCGCACCTTGAAAAGGTATGTGCCCCGGGAGAATGAGGTGGAGCGCCTCCTGCGGCTTCTGGGCCAAGCGGGTATAAACGGCATCCGCCCTTTTCGCCTGAACTTGCCGGCCCGGTGCCAACGCCGCGCTACTGAACTACTAGCCGCTTACCGTCTGGATGGCCGCCCCGTCGTGGGTTTCCAGGTCTTTGCCAAAGCCTAGGCCAACCAGTGGCCCGTGGAAAATTTCGCCGAATTGGGGCAGCGCCTCCAGGAAACCCTGCAGCCCCTCTTTATCCTCTTCGGCGGTCCCGGCGACCGGGAGCGCCTGCAGGACCTGGCCGACCGCTTCCCCGGCGACAAGCTCATCGCCGCCGGGCAGGCCACCGTTCTGGAGACCGCCGCCCTGCTGGCCCGCTGCCACGTCCTGTTGACCCTGGACATCGGCCCCATGCACCTGGCCGCCTTGGTGGGCACCCCCATGGTCGCCCTCTTCAGCGCCCGCCAGTTTTCCAAAATGTGGGAGCCCCATTCCCACCGGGTTGTAATCTTGCGCACATCAATCCCTCCACTTGACCTGCATGCGAAGCATCAGCGTTGACGCCGTCTTCAAGAATATTATGAGCTCCTTTGAAAATACTTCTGCACCCTTTTCCTTGGATAAGAGATGAAGAGACTGGCCTTTCTGGTGCAGCATCCCACCCAGTTTGAAGTGCCGTTTTATAAGTATCAACATGCATCGGCGAATGCGGGAAAATCAGATTTCTTCCTGGACGTATATTATTTGACAACTGCTTCGGTAAGTCTCATCTTTGACAGGGAATTGGGGCGTCCTCCGGGGTGGGACTTCGACGAGAAAGAAGGATACCGGTATGTTCAGGTTCCTTTAGGGAAGTGGAAGAGATATAGATTTCTTTTCAGCAGGCTCACCCCTCAGCAATATCCTGCCATTATCATCAATGGTTATGTCCGGACCGACATCTGGTTTCACCTCCTGCATGCCAGGCTGAAAGGGATTCCTCTGGTCTTGCGGCTTGATTCCGTCTTGCTCTACCAACAGAATTCCTGGAAGAAGGCTGCCAAGAATTTCCTCCTTCCACCTTTTTTCCGGTTTTTTGATGCCTTTTTGGCTGTCGGCTCCCTCACCCGTCAGGCACTCATGCACTATGGGGTTCCGGCTCAGAAGATCTTTCTCTTTCCATACGCAGTCGACAATGACCGATTTGCCTTGGCAAGCCAGGAGGCCCGGGAACATCGTCCCCAGCTCCGGGACGCCTGGGGTCTCCCCCGGCAAGACGTGGTCTTTATCGCGGTGGTCAAATTGTCCCCCGGGAAGGCGTGTTCGACCTGCTCAACGCCTTTGCCCTCTTGCAGAACCGTGAACCCAACGCGGTTCTGCTCCTGGTAGGCGATGGGCCCCAAAAACAAGCCGTCTTAGCGATGATAGAAAAGGAGCGTCTGACCAACGTGGTCTGGGTCGGCTATCAGCCGTATAGCCAATTGCCCATTCTCTATGGCATATCGGATGTCTTTATTCATCCTGCCCATCAGGAATGTTGGGGTGTATCAGTTAATGAGGCCATGGCCTGCGGTTTGCCCATTATTTTATCTGATATGGTAGGCTCAGGAGCGGATCTGCTGGATGGCAACGGCATGGCCTATAAGGCTGGGAATGTGGCGGAATTGGCTGCCTGCATCATATCTCTAACCCAAAACCACGCAGGCCGCAAATTAATTAGCCAGCGCTCCCTGGAGATTATCGAGAAATAGGGTTTTCAAAATACCTCTTCACAATTAGAAGAGATGATGATTTTCCTGCAGAGACAAAGGCATAGAGATTTTTATCAGTACTAAAAAATAACAATTGCAAATATAAAGACACTTATTATACTTTCTAACCAAGCGGATCTGTGGGGATGGAAGTCATTCGTCGCCTGATCAGAGGACTAATAGGGTCAGACTCACGGCTTTACCAAGCTGGAGCTGCATTTCTTGATTTCATCTCCGTTACGTCAAAGGCGGGCATCAGGACGTGGCTTACTTTTAGGAAAATGAATGCAGGCAATTTCAAGTCCGTTTTATCGGTTCCTGTCAGTCTTCGGACACTTCAATATCCGATTTTCATTAGACCCGGAACCCCTGATGTATCAACCATCATTAATAATGTCATCCGAGAGGAGTACATTTCTGTCCGGTTAACTGATTAAAAAAAGCCCGAAATCTCCTGTGAATCTGTTAGAATGGGTTAGGCATAACTCACTAAACAGAAAGGAGATTTCGGACCATGGCCCATTGTAACACAATTTTTCATCAGATGCTTAAACTTATTCCGAGACATCATTTTGACAAGCTGGAAGCCGAGCACGGGACCGGCCGCAAGGCCCGATCTTTTACCCGTTG